>Ga0233444_10000003_pt1 | contig 535081 bp, 481 predicted proteins | sample SI_124_October20_6_FD_182792 | JGI IMG/M metagenome (GOLD analysis project Ga0233444, IMG submission 182792) | Seawater microbial communities from Saanich Inlet, British Columbia, Canada - SI_124_October2016_10_MG | ecosystem: Environmental > Aquatic > Marine > Inlet | place: Canada: British...
AGGGCTGATGTATATTTTAGGGTAGAGTCAGATGATAATGAACACATGCTATTTGTGGATGCTGCTGAAAATAGAGTAGGTATAGGGGAGAGTAGTCCAATAGTACCCCTCCATGTTTATGCAACTCATGATAGACCTTTGATGGTTGAAGGAGCAGATCATTCAACCATAGAGGTAAGAGGTACTGACGCATCAGAAAGATCAATAGATTTCACCACCACCACCGTTGCAGGAACAATCACAGGAGTATTAGACTGGAAAATAGGTATGGATAATGTAGCAGCCACAGCAGATAACTTTGTGATAACACAAACCAATAATTCGGCTTCTCCAGATTTGATGCTTCAGACAAATGGAGAATTAAGGGTAGAGTCATTATCAGGAACAGGTACTCGAATGGTAGTTGCAGATGCAGACGGAGATTTGTCTACGCAAGCTTTGTCTAACGGAGACATCACTGGAGTAACAGCAGGAGATGGGCTCACAGGAGGAGGAACAACAGGAACAGTAACTCTGAATGTGGTGGCTGCTAATGGACTAACAGACTTTGCCAATAATATAGTGCTAGGAGGAACATTGACGCAGGGGACAACAATCTCCCATGATGATCATAATTTTATCCATAATCTTAATAATACGGGAGACTTTTTTATACAAGATGGCGGTGATGAGGTTTTTGCGGTAGAAAGTAGTGGGCATGTAACGATAAATGGGATTGGTGCGGATAATGATTTTAGGGTAGAGTCAGATAATAATGACCACATACTATTTGTGGATGCAAGTGAGGATAGAGTAGAAATAGATGTATTAAGAGTAGAATCATTATCAGGAACAGGTACTCGAGTGGTTGTTGCAGATGCAGACGGAGATTTGTCTACGCAAGCTTCTTCTTATGTGGGTGCAAAGGTAAGGGCCGCTAGTAGTTTTGATATCGGTGCTGTCTCAGCCACCCTACCACTTAGTACTGAAGACTTTGATGAAGGAGGGAATTATAATACCACTACTCATCATTTCATTGTGCCTTCTGACGGATATTATAGAATAGATTATCATTTTTGGGTTACTACTTCTTCTAACACATCAAATGAAATTGATTTAACTTTGAGAGGAGGTTCAAGCGGTAATTCCGCTTTATTGCGTTCTAAGAAAGATCTTAGGGCCAATGGAGTGGCTGGGGATGTCTATATATTGTCGGGTTCAACTATCGTAGATGCATCGGCAGGTGATGAGTTACATGTTGAGATCGGAACAGGTGGCGGAACAGCTGAGGTTATTATGGGAAATCATAATTCTCACATTACCTATTCTAAATTATGATTTATAACTAGTTGCAGCTCTTTTGAGTCGATCATCTATGGCCCTACCAATGCCCTCGATTTTGATCGGCTCAATGAGGATACAGTCGGTAGGATCTTGATCGGCCAATCGCATCATGGCAAAGAGTTGGTTGGCTATTTCGCTCAAATTGTAGTCGTCGGATAATAAGTAAGCATATTTACTTGGGTAATTATGCTGCTTTTCATAAAAGAGGATGGAGCAGGTTTGTGTTGAATTATTTTTCAGATATTCGGATATAGACTCAACAATATACAAGGATTTTTGGGTAGCATAATGCTTTTTTAGTTGTCCTGGTGTTTGTCCTGTTTTTTTGGTAGACAGTAAAATTTCAAGTCCGGTTTGATGTGTAATATTTTCTCTTGATGTTCCACCTTCACGGAGAATTTGAACTTTACCATTTTCTATGGATACAATCGTACTTTCAATTCCAACTTGGCATCTGCCTCCATCGAGTATGTAATCAATTTGATTACCAATTCCTTTTCTAACATGGTCAGCAGATGTGGGACTTACGGTATTTGAAATGTTGGCACTGGGTGCTGCTAATGGGAAGTCAATGCAGTTTAATAATTCTTGGGTAAGCGGATGATTGGGAACTCTAAGGACTACATGAGATGATCCTGCAGTTACAATATCTGGTACGATTTCACTTTTGGGTAAAAGGATACTTAAAGATCCTGGCCAAAAATGATGAGCTATTTTCTCAGCTTCAATTGGAAAATGGGTTACATATTGTTTAGCTGCTTCCCAATTGGGTATATGTAATATCAGTGGATTAAAGCTAGGGCGATTCTTAACGCGATATATTTCAGCTATAGCTTTTGGATCTAGAGCATTAGCAGCAAGTCCATAAACAGTTTCAGTAGGTATAGCAACTAATTTTCCTTGTTTTAGCAGATGAGCTGCATGTGCAACATCATTCCCTGTCATGAGGAATTTCTTTTGAGATCAAATTTGTCAATTTTGTTGTACAAATGGCTTCGCTGAATATCAATTTCGGCGGATGTTTTAGCTACATTCCAATTATTCTTTTTCAGTTTTGCATCGATGAACATTTTTTCAGCGTAGTCTTTAAAATCTTGAAAACGACTAAATTCATTGATAGCATCAATGGTTCCAGGTTTTTTCTTACCATTATTGGCATACAACTGGACATCTTCTTCTGTAATTTTATCGTCGCATAGGATAACTAATCGTTCAACGATGTTTCTTAATTCACGAATGTTTCCACTCCAGTATATGTTTTTGAGTCCTTGCATAGCTCCTGCAGTAATTTGCTTTTTGTTGATGCCATTATCTTGGCAGATGTCTTCCATAAATTTTTCAGCAAGAATGGAAATATCCTCTACACGCTCATTAAGGGTAGGAATATGAACAACAATGACTGATATACGGTGATAAAGGTCTTCCCTAAAATTACCATCATCAATTTCTTGCATCAGGTCTTTGTTGGTAGCTGCAATAATTCGAACATCTACTTCAATGTCTTTTTCGCCACCAACACGAGTTATTTTGTTTTCTTGAAGAGCTCTAAGAACCTTAGCTTGAGCAGCTAGACTCATATCACCAATTTCATCTAGAAATAAGGTGCCACCTGATGCTTTCTCAAATTTTCCTAGCTTTTGTTTAATTGCAGAAGTAAAAGAGCCTTTTTCATGACCAAATAATTCACTTTCGATAAGTTCCCCAGGAATTGCAGCACAATTCACTTCAATAATGGGTTTGTCTGCTCGGTTGCTTTTTTCATGCATCCATCGAGCAACCAATTCTTTACCTGTCCCATTTTCGCCAGTAATTAAAACTCTTGCATCAGTAGGAGCTACCTTTTCTATAGTCTTTTTAATTTTTTTGATGCTAGGAGAGTCACCCAGTATTTCACGGGTTTTGGTGATTTGACGCTTTAGGACCTTGGTTTCGATGACCAAGTTGTTTTTATCTACCGCATTTCTAACTGTGATCAGGAGTTTGTTGAGATCTGGTGGTTTATTGATGAAATCAAAAGCTCCTTTTTTAGTAGCTTCAATGGCAGTTTCCATGGTGCCATGTCCAGATATCATAATAAATGGAAGTTCTGGAGCTATTGATTTGGCTTTTTCAAGTACTTCGATACCATCAAGTTTAGGCATTTTAATGTCTGATAAAACAGCATCATAATTAAATTTTTTAATTAATGCGATTGCTTTTTCGCCATCTTTTGCCTCTTCAATTTCATATCCTTCGTACTCCAATATTTCACGGAGGGTTTCTCTGATGCTTTGTTCGTCATCTACAATTAGTATTCGTGCCATGTGGTTTTAAGTCTTAATTTTTTATTCAAAAGTGGCAAAACTATAAGCCGGGTTCTGTCTCTTCGCCAAAGCGAATGAGCCTATCATTTATCTATGCAACCTACCCTCTACAGCGATCAGAAAACTGATACTAGGACGAGTAGCCCTAAGTCTATAGTTTACTTGGTTTTACAACATGCAAGGTTTGTACCGAATGAATATTACTATTCAAGCGTGTGAGCTCTTACCTCACTTTTTCACCCTTATTCGCAGAAGCGAACGGTCATTTTCTGTTACACTTGCTGTTGTCTTAGTCTTTCAACCAAGACACCCTTTGTTTCCAAAGGTGCATTACTCTGTGTTGCCCGGACTTTCCTCAGATATGAAACATACCCGCGATAAGCCGTTTTGCCATTACAAATGTATAGTTTTTTAAACGCTTATTTCACGCTAGGGTTATTCACGGAATATGAACATGGTGATTCTTTAAGTTTAACAGGGATGTTGGTGCAGGTATCTAATCCACAACTACATAAAAACATGTTATTAAGATTGTATAGAACTAGTCACACATTGGTTGTTTATTTGCAAGCAATAAGCGTATGACGTTAATCAAATCAATATCGGGTATTCGAGGGACTATCGGAGGTACAGAGGATAATGCCTTGACTCCAATCGATATCGTAAAATATACAGCAGCTTATGCAGACTGTATTATTACTACTGAAAACAAAAAAGTTGTCGTGGGTAGAGATGCACGTATTTCTGGATTTATGGTCAATCAATTAGTGTGTGGAACATTGATTAGCAAAGGAGTTGATGTAGTAGACTTAGACTTAAGTACTACACCAACGGTGGAGATGGCTGTTGTTAAAGAAAATGCAGCTGGTGGCATCATACTTACAGCAAGTCACAATCCAAAACAATGGAATGCACTGAAACTACTGAATAGCCAAGGTGAATTTATTTCAGAAGAAATAGGTAATCAAATTATTAAGAAGGTTCAAGACGCTGATTTTGAGTTTAATGATGTTGATACACTGGGAAGCTACAAGTTAGAAAGTGGATATATCGATTGGCATATTGAGGAAATACTTAAATTATCATTGGTTGATAGCTCTGTTATTCGTAAGAAAAATTTTACCGTAGTGGTAGATGCAGTAAACTCTACAGGAGGAATAGCAGTACCCCAATTACTTAAAAAGTTGGGAGTAGCTAATGTGATCGAAATTTATTGTGATCCTACTGGGAAATTCCCGCATAATCCTGAACCTTTGCCAGAACATTTGACGGATTTATCTGCTGAAGTTGTTAGGAATAATGCAGATCTAGGAATAATTGTTGATCCAGATGTAGATCGTTTAGCCTTTGTAAATGAAAATGGTGATGTATTTGGAGAAGAATATACCCTGGTAGCCGTAGTAGATTATGTATTGAGTCATTGCAAGGGAAATACAGTTTCTAATTTGTCCAGTACCCGTGCTTTAAGAGATGTGACTGAAAAGCATGGCGGAATTTATCACGCTAGTGCAGTAGGAGAGGTCAATGTTGTGAAAATGATGAAAGAGACCAATGCCGTCATTGGTGGTGAAGGTAATGGTGGTATTATCCTACCAGAATTACATTATGGTAGAGATGCTCTTGTTGGAATTGCTTTATTCTTGACTCATTTAGCTAAAAAAAATAGGCCCATTAGCCATCTTAAAGCTTCATATCCAAACTATATTATTAGTAAAAATAAGATTCAATTGACCCCTGAAATTGACGTTGATCTTATTTTAGATCGTTTGACGGACAAGTACAAAAACCAACCCATTAATACGGTGGATGGTGTTAAAATTGAGTTTGATACCGATTGGGTACATCTACGAAAGTCAAATACTGAACCGATTATTAGAATATATGCTGAAGGTAACACTAAAAGTGTTGCTGATAGTTTGGTCAAAAAGATCAAATCTGATATTAAGGAACTCACTTCTTAGTTTTTCTTACTTATAGTTTTAATTACTATAAGTAAAAACTTATACTTATATTTGTTGCTAGCTTGTTAGTTTTTAAAAAAAATCAATTATTGTTTTTAAGTTTTTTAATGCTTATGTCATTAAAAACAATTTATGGCCAATCTTATTTTGCTAATGGAAATGCTAGGGCTTTAGGAGGAAATTGTTATCAATTGACAGGTGCTCTCGATTGGCAATTAGGTTCTGTTTGGTATGCTGATCCAATTGATTTATCCAAGGATTTTGATTTGGAGTTTTATTTAAATTTTGGTGATAAAGATGATACTGGTGCTGATGGTATTGTATTTGTCATGCAGGATGTAAGTAATAAAGCAATTGGAAAAGCAGGTGGTGGGCTAGGATTTGAAGGTTTTTTACCAAGTTTTGGTATTGAGTTTGATGATTTTAACAATCTAGATAAAGGTGATTTGGTTAGTGATCACATAGCCATTTTAAAAAATGGGAGTGTCGACCATAATAGTTCGAATAGTATTAGTGCTCCTGTGCCTGCACTTCCTGGAGCAGTTAATATTGAGGATGGGCAAGATCATTTAGTTCGAATAGTATGGATTGAAAATACCAAAGAATTACAGGTTTGGTTTGATTGTAATCTTCGACAACAAATCACCTACGATATTCAAAAAAATATTTTTAATGGAGATAATTTGGTTTATTGGGGTTTTACATCTTCTACAGGAGGATTAAATAATCGTCAAACGGTTTGTTTACGTGATGATATATTGGTTGATGATACCATGACATTATGTAAAGGAGAATCCATCTTATTGAATGCACGTGAGAGTAAAGATGATCAATATACCTGGACGCCAAATCTATATTTAAATGATAATTCTATACGAACACCTTCTTGTTCAACTACTCAACCTATAACTTATTATGTAGAATATAAAGACTTATGTGACAATGTTTTCAAGGATACCTTGCATGTGGAAGTAGACGAACCATTCAATTTAGATGATGCAAAGGATACATTGTTGTGTAATGGATTAGGGTATTCATTTGATTTTACATTAAATTATGATTCTATTCGTTGGAATAGTGGTTCTCGAAGTAAAAAAATAACATGGTTTACAGAAGGGGAGTATTCTTTAAGAGCATGGCAAGGAGTATGTTATGATGATGATACTTTTAATATTACAACAAGTGTTAATCCAGTAATTACAATTAAAGGTGATAGTGTATTCTGTCAGGGTGATTCTACACTAATAAACCTTGAAATTATCCCAAGTGATGCCGTTTATTATTGGGAAGACGGATTGTCAAGTTTGTCTCGTTACTTTAGTTTATCGGATGACATTCTTGTAGTGGCTAAGAATGGTTGTGATTCAGTGTCTCAAAACTATTCAACTCGTGAAATTATTTTGGAAGAATTATCTCTTGGAAATGATACATTTCTTTGTATGGGAGATACACTTACGATTGGGCCAAAGTCGTTAAACTCAGTCGACTATGCCTGGAGTACTGGTAGTAGCCTATCGAGAATAGATTTAACAGAAGCAGGGACTTACACTCTTGAAATTAGTAAAGAAAACAAATGTTATGACTCAGATACTATTTTAGTAAGTGACTTGGAGGTTCCACTATTGGATAATATAGATGATATTCTTTTATGTAAAAGTGAGAAAATAGAGTTATCTATACCTAATTCGAATGGTCAAGTAATATGGAATAATCAAGAAATAGGAGAGTCTTATATCTTGGCAAATATTGATGGAAAGGTTGATGTTAAGATGACTAATTTATGTGGAGAGGATAGTTTATCATTTGATGTAAGCTTAATTGATTGTTATTGTAATCTGTTTTATCCTAATTCATTTACACCAAATGATGACAACCTGAATGATTTTTTTAGACCAACACCAGATTGTCCAAAACTTTTTGAGTTTAAATTACAAGTATATAATCGTTGGGGGGAGCTTATTTTTGAAACGACAGACATAAACGAATCTTGGGATGGTACTTACCAGAATAAGAGATGTCAAGATGGAGTATATTTTTGGACTTCTAACTGGAAGGGTGTACTAAATGGAATTTCACAAGTACAATCATCTAAAGGTGTTGTCCATTTAATGAGATAAAAAAAAGTCCCTCACAAACGTGAGAGACTTTTTTATATAGATTAGAGAAAATAATTACTCCTCTGTTTTTACTTCTTGTACTTCTTCTTTAACAACTTCCTTTTTAGGAGTAGCTTTCTTTACTTTTGCAGGTTTTGTGCTCATTGATGATAAAACTTCCATCACTCCACCAACAACTACACCAGATTCCTCCTTGTTAGGAGATTCTACAGTAGATTTACTTCTTAATCTCTTGATAGTTGCAACCCTAACCTTAGCTACAGTTTTGTTTTTTCTACCTTTTCTTTCTAATCGTGTTACTCCCATTGCTAAAAATTTGTGCAAATGTAATACTTTTACAATTGATAATTAATCATGATAAGAAAAAAAATAAGTTCCTCTATTCCGTCTTTTTTTTATTCGTATGAAACAAATGTACCTTTCAAGCATTGTATGATGTGTAATGAGTCGTTTACGGATTCATCCCGGTATTTTATTGAAAAGGTTTTTAAGCAAAATATAGTCTTAAATAAATCAGAAATAGTATACGAATATGCCATTTGCGAATTGTGTGCGACATCGATGTCTAATGAAATCAGCGAAGAAAGTAAATTATCGATTACTGAGCTATATGAAGCACACAGCGAAAATTTACTCCGTAAAATTGATTACTTGCATCGTACGGAAAAATATTCGATTGACAGCTGGGTTGACCGTTGTTCATTGACGGGTAAAGAAATTCGGCTTTGTGATGAATATGCTGTGAATGGTATAATTGAAAATGGATGTTTGGTATATGAGCATACACCAATTGTAATTTCAGATGACTTTGTTCAAAAAATTCAAGAAGTCTTATCTAAGGAAACCAAAGACACATTTAATGACTTTAAAAAACAAATAACGGATGGCAGTCCTTCAGTTGAAGATTTAATCTTTTCCCCTTCACCAAGTATTTTTTAATATGTTGGTGGTAAGCCATAAAAAAAACCTCACCATTTTGGTGAGGTTTTTTTATAAATGTTTTAAAGCTAATAGTTAGTTAACAATGAATTTCTTGGTTGCAGAACCAAATTCAGTTGATATATTATACAAGTACATCCCTGTATTTAGATCATTGATTGAAACATCAATATTATGTTGTCCAGGAACGTAAAATTGGTTAGTTACATTCTTTACAACCTTACCTTGTAAATCAGTAATACTTATATTTACATTACTAGGTTTGATGATTTTAAAATCAGCAAATAATACGTCGCTTTGTTTTGCTGGGTTAGGCTTTAATGCAAATGATACATTATCATTGATATCGTTGATTCCTACATTTTGACCAGATACTTTAAATAATACGTAGTTAAAAAGCTTGTTTGCTCCTGGAGGTGCATAAGGCAAGAAGAACCAGTTTTCATTATCAGAATAACGCTGACCACTAAAAAGAAGTAATCCATGATTTTGTGATTCATCAGAGACAGTTATTCCACCAGTACCCTGCATGTTTAGCAAACTAAACATCGAAAGATTGTTAGCGTCTAGATTATTAGAATCATTGTTTGTAAGTGGTTGTCCCAAAGTTGATGCTCCAATTTTTGGCATGAACTGAACAGTAACACCAAATAAGTTTCCTCTTTCAGGATCATTATTAGCAGGAGTGACATCAACATTTACAGCTAAATCAAGACTTCCAGCAATGAAAGATGCAAAAGAAGTACTGAAGAATCCTTCAGTATTATCTGTACTATCAAGTCTAACAATCTCAGTTTTATTTGGGTTAATTACGCTATTAGTTGCTGGTGTGTAACTTACTGTTGAAGATGTTTCTCCCGAGGCCCATCGAACACCACCCGTACGATCTCCGGCAGTATATGAAATTATTAATGAATCAGTAGTAGCTCCAAAATTGTGGTATTTGAATGGTATAGAAACAGAATCAATAGTATATTTTAAATGTCTTGAATATTCTAAATCATTGGAATTTACAGACCAAAATAAACTAGCAGGATCAAACATCATCCCTCCACCATGAACATTTATGTGGTTAGGACCATCGTCGGAAGATGTTGTTGCCAATGAGTCTGGCATCATATACATACCAGTATAGTATGTGTAAGTTTCACCAAAAACACGTGCATCATCGATATAGTCGAACCATAAAGATTCTTGTCTTTTGGCCTTGAAATTAGCATAATTCTTAATCGAGGATAAATCTTCAGGTACTGGATATGCTTTTCCAAGTTTAGAAGGTTGATAGTCAAAATTGATTGTTTGATTTGTTTGAGCATTTAGCTTAGAGAAAGATGCAGATAACACTATGCTAAGCAATGCTAAATTTTGTAGTACTTTTTTCATTGTTCTAGATTTAAAATTAAGTAATGTTTCAAATTTAAGTTAAATTATATAATTACATATCATAAATATGTCATTTGGGAATCGTTTTTGATTCAATTTGAAGGATTGTTTTAGATGTCACCTGCCATTGGACGTAATATAATCTCTTCTAATACAGTTGTGTCAGATAATTCATAAGCTGTCCAAATAAGTTTTGCAATTGATTCTGGTTCGCTAAAACGATCTTTTGGCAGTTCAGTACCCGCCCATGAGTTGGTCAATGTTGCCCCAGGTAGAACGGCACTTACTTTAATTTTATCTTCTTTTAATTCTTCTCTCAACACCTTAGTAAAACCCATTTGGGCATATTTACTAATGCAATATGAACCTCCATTGAGGTAGGGAGTGATACTAGCCGTTGAACAAATATTAAATATATAAGGCTTTGAGGATTTTCTTATCGCATGAATGGTTTGGCGTGTCAAGTGATAACTCGAGGACAAGTTGGTATTTATTTGTTTTTCGAACGAACCTTCTTCTTCATCCATTAATTTACCAGGAATAAATACACCCACGTTATTAATTAAAATATCGATGATTTTTTCTTGTCCTAAGACAAACTCTGAAAAACTTATGACACCTTGTTTTGTAGAGAGGTCTGAGGGGAATTGAATTAGGTTTTTATGGGAAAAATTGGGATCAATTGTCCGAGCTGATGTATAAACTTTGCAATTATTTTCAAGTAAAATTAGGCATATTGCTCTACCAATACCCTTGGTGCCTCCACTAACTACTGCTACTTTCATGGGATAAATACTATTTGACAAATGTATGTACAAATGATTTTGTTTTATTCTGTATTATAAAGTTTTTTACAAGCTGTGGACTATTTCATTCGTATAAAATTTAGTTGTATGTATCTTTACACCCGATATGACATTCTTTTATCATTTTGGTAAATACCTACTTTTTTTGAAAGGCATGTTTTCAAAGCCTGAAAAATTATCAGTTTATATTGATAGAACAATTACAGAGATGAATAATATTGGAGTTGGTTCGTTGTCTATCGTTGTGATTATTGCTATTTTCCAAGGTGCAGTTACTACGCTTCAAATCGCCTATCAATTAATTTCTCCTTTAATTGCTAAACCTGTTATTGGCTCAATAGTCAGCGATTCATCAATGCTTGAGTTGGCACCAACAATAACATGCCTTGTTTTAGCAGGTAAGGTTGGGTCTCATATCGCATCTGAAATTGGTACGATGAGGGTGAGTGAGCAGATAGACGCTTTAGAAGTTATGGGTATTAATTCTAGTGGATACCTTGCTTTACCTAAGATTGTTGCAGGACTTATTATGATTCCCATGTTAGTTATCATTTCTATATTTTTAAGTAATCTTGGTGGTGTAATTGCAGGTGAGGCCTCAGGTATATTAACATATGAAGAATATTTTCAAGGAGCTCGAGAGTCTTTTATGCCATTCAATCTTTTATTTTCATTGATTAAAGCATTTACTTATGCATTTATCATTACTTCTGTTTCTGCATTTCAAGGTTATACCACTAATGGTGGAGCACTAGAGGTTGGAGCAAGTAGTACTAAAGCAGTAGTTTATAGTGCTGTTGCTATTTTATTTTCAGACTATCTTTTAGCTCAAATATTATTATGATAGAATTAATTAATGTTTCCAAATCCTTCAATGGGGTTGAGGTGCTTAAAAATATATCAACAAAATTTGAAACAGGTAAGGTGAACCTCGTTATTGGTAGTAGTGGTCATGGTAAAAGTGTCATGATGAAATGCATGGTTGGTCTTTTAAAACCAAGTTCAGGAAATGTGATATATGATGACAGGGATTTTACCAATTTAGGTTATTCCCAATTACGTGAAGTAAGAAAAGAAATTGGAATGCTATTTCAAGGTACTGCATTGTTTGATTCGCTCACAGTAGAACAGAATGTTGAATTTACATTAAAGATGTTTACATCAATGACTCCAGCTGAACGAAGAGATCGTGTTGACTTTTGCCTAGAACAAGTAGAAATGAAAGGTATTAATAATAAGTTTCCAGCTGAAATAAGTGGTGGTATGAAAAAACGTGTTGGAATAGCTAGAGCAATTGCACTTGATATAAAATACCTTTTTTGCGATGAACCCAATTCAGGGCTAGACCCAGTTACCTCTCGTGTGATTGATGAATTACTTAAAAGTATCACAGAAGAGTTTAATATTACTACTATCATTAATACCCATGATATGAAAACCGTTTTTGATATTGGTGATGATGTCATTTTTATATATCAAGGAATGAATGAATGGAGTGGTAAAGTGAGAGATATTCATTCGAGTAATAATGAAATGCTTACTAACTTTATAAAAGCATCTTATTTTGATTAATTAAATACCCCAATAAAACTAAGTATGAATAGAATATTAATAGTATCATTATTAGCAATTTTTTTATTTTCCTTTAAGTCTGACTCATTAGAAGAGGGAATGTTCCCTATGAGTCAGTTAAATTCTCTTGATTTAACGACTGCAGGTTTAGAGATTTCTACTAGTGATATTTATAATGAAGCACAACCTTCATTGGTGAATGCTTTAGTAAGGCTAGGTGGTTGTACAGGTTCATTTATTTCTGAATCAGGTTTGATTATTACAAATCATCATTGTGTATTTAGTTCCGTGGCCTCTGTCAGTTCATCAAAAAAGAATTATTTAAAAAATGGGTTCTATGCTTCAAATAAAGCAGATGAGATTAAAACTTCTCTGCCCTGTAAGATAACCATGTCATACATGGATGTTTCGGAGGAAGTTTTGGCGGGCATTGAAGCCAATACGCCTGCTCTAAAGAAACAAAAAATTATATTGAATAATAAAAAATTAATCATTGAACGTGAGCAAAAGGCCAATCCTAATCTTACACCTGAGATATCAGAGATGTTAGTAGGTAAGTCATATACACTATTTCTTTACAAGACCCTAGATGATGTTCGATTAGTGTATGTTCCACCAAAAAATATAGGAAAGTTTGGTGGTGAAACAGACAATTGGGAATGGCCTAGACACAATGGTGATTTTTCGATTGTTCGTGCTTATGAAAATGGTTTGCCTTATGTTCCTGAAAAACATCTTGAAGTAAATCCATCTGGGACTAACGAAGGTGATTTTACGTTCATTTTAGGTTATCCAGGACGTACTTACAGAAATCAAACTGCTCAGTTTTTGGATTATCAAAACAATTATGTTTTGCCCATCATTGTTGATTGGTTTGATTTTCAAATTGAAGCGATTAAGTCGTTTGTAGGTGATGATGTTGACATGAAATTAAAGTATAGTGGTAGGTTGGCTAGTTTAAATAATACCTCGAAGAATTTTAAAGGAAAGATGCAGGGGCTTCAACGCACAGATGTTATTGCTCAGAAGTATGATAATCAGAAAAAGTTGGCTGAATATGCTATCGAAAACAAGTCATTTAATGAATATCAACCTTTATTTAAAAAGAATGAGGAATTGTACGCACGAAAATTTGCTTTAGCTAGAGATTTTATCTACTTAAATCAACTTTATAGAAACGGAATATTCGGTGGTGCTGCCTTCACTCAGATTAATAAAGAAAATATTCAAAACCTTACGAGGGCTGAAAAATCAGAATATTTGGAAGAAAACTCCTCAAAAATTTTAAAACAGTTATCCTCATATAGTGGACTAGAATCTAGACTATCACTTGAAAAGAAACTTTTTTCAGAGTTGCTTTATCAATTATCGCTGAGTCACCTTTCGGAGGTGAAATTTTTGTTTAATCACAAATTTTATTCGGGTTACAGTAACTCACGAAAATCGGCTTATAGATTTGCTGATATGTTATGGGAGAGTTCAAAATTAAGGAAGATTCAAAAAAATAACAGTTTGATGGAGTCTGATATGAGTAAGTACCTTAGAACTAATGATGAACTTATATCATTCGCATCAAAAGTGAACCGTGTATTTAGAGATATGCAAAAAGAAATGATTCAGATTAATGCAGAAATTGATGCAATCATTCCTCGATTTAACGATATTGATATGGAAATGAAAGGAGGAAGTTTTATTCCCGATGCTAATGGTACATTAAGGTTTACTTACGGTTATGTAAGAGGTTATGAACCAGAAGATGCTGTAAAAGCTAGTCCATATACCACAGTTAGTGGAATCATAGAAAAAACAGAAGGTACATCTAATCCGGATTATTTTCTACAGTCTGAATTTGTTAAAAAAATGAAAACTATAGAACCTGCAGATGTACTTAAGAATAATTCTAACGGTAGTGTTATAGTTGGGTTGTTATACAACATGGATACTACTGGCGGGAATAGTGGAAGTCCGATAATGGATAGTAAAGGCAGACTAGTTGGAGTAAACTTTGATAGAGCCTACACTGCTACTATCAATGATTATGCTTGGAATGAAAGCTATAGTAGATCAATCGGTGTAGATATCCGATATATATTATATATCATGAAGTACTTTGGTAAGGCCGACGAAGTCCTCAATGAAATGGGGGTTGAGCTATAATTACCTTAACACATCATTGCTCACGCCAGTGAAACTGAATCCACCATCATGAAATAGATTTTGCATGGTTACCATTTTCGTAAGGTCAGAAAATAGAGATATGCAGTAATCAGCACAAGTATCTGCATCTGCATTACCTAATGGTGACATTTTAGATGCAAAACTCATAAAGTCATCAAATCCTTTTACGCCACTACCAGCAGTTGTCACAGTAGGAGATTGTGATATGGTGTTTATTCTAACTTTTGCTTTTTTACCATAATGGTATCCAAAGTTTCGTGCAATGCTTTCAAGCAATGCCTTACTTTCAGCCATTTCACTGTAATCTGGGAAAACTCGTTGTGCAGCTATATAAGTCAAGCCAAGAATAGATCCCCAATCATTAATTGCATCTGCTTGATAACAAGCTTGAATCATTTTGTGAAATGATAGGGCAGATATATCGTAGGTTTTGTGAGTCCAATCATATTTTAGATTAGTATAATCTCTTCCTTTTCTTACATTCAAACTCATGCCGATTGAATGCAAAAGGAAATCAAATTTACCACCAAAATGGTCTTTGGATTTTTCTACCAATGCTATGACTTGATCATTATCTGTAACATCACAAGGTATAATTGGTGCATTAATCTTCTCTGAAAGTTCATTGATAGCTCCCATTCGCATGGCTATTGGTGCGTTAGTTAGTATAATTTCAGCTCCCTGTTCAACACATTTTTCAGCAACTTTCCAGGCTATTGAATTACTATCCAATGCTCCAGAAATAATCCCTTTTTTACCTTTTAATAAATTATTAGACATGATTTTATTAATTTTTTGCGTTGCAATGTTAATTAATTAACAACTTAATATGGTAAAATTAAGTGTCTTTTTAAAATATGATGAAGAAATTAACAAGATGATTTTCATTTTTATAATTGAGTACATTTGCATTACAATCTAATTACACTAACAAATTTTGAATTCGATCGAGAATACACTCAATGATGTCTTAAATGGTGATAAGTTATTTTTATTAGCTGGACCTTGTGCCGTTGAAAATGAGGAAATTACCATGCATACTGCAGAATACTTAAAAAAAATAACTAATAAACTAGATATTCCATTTGTATTTAAATCTTCTTATAGAAAAGCAAATAGAACGAATGCTTCATCATTTACAGGTATAGGGGATGATAAAGCGTTAAAGTTATTAGGTAAAGTTAGGGATACATTTGATGTCCCAATAGTAACTGATATTCATGAGAGTAAAGAAGCAGAGATAGCTGCTGAGTATGTTGATGTCCTTCAAATACCCGCTTTTTTATTTCGTCAAACTGACCTTCTGCAGGCTGCAGCTAAAACAGGTAAGGTAGTGAATATAAAAAAGGGTCAATTTGCTGCTGCTGAATCTATGAAGTTTGCTGCACAAAAAGTAGTTGATATGTCAAACAATAAAGTCATTCTCACTGAACGAGGTAATATGTTTGGTTATGGAGATATGATAGTGGATTATAGAAACCTAGTTTGGATGAAAGAAATGGGTTTTCCAGTTGTAATGGACTGTACACATTCTTTACAACAACCTAACAATGGGAGTGGAGTAACAGGTGGACTGCCTCAACTCATAGAACCTCTTGCTAAGGCTGCAGTGTCGGTTGGAGTAGATGGTCTATTCATTGAAACTCATCCGGATCCAAGTTCTGCATTGAGTGATGGTGCCAATATGCTGCCACTTCAAAAAATTGAGGATCTTTTGGAAAAATTACTCAGACTTAAGTCCGCCCTTTAATTTTTAAATTAGATTATTTATAAAATTAATGTTTGAACATCAATTTGTCATTAGAATAAATATTTTCGCATAACTTTTTAAGCATAATCAATGTCATTATATCTTAACGAAATAGTATCTGTAGCTGGTAAACCAGGTCTTCACAAACTTGTTGGTAAGCGTTCAAATGGACTTATTGTAGAGTCATTAAATGGGGACAAAAAGAGATTTCCTACTTCTTTAACTCAAAAAGTATCATTCTTGAGTGATATCTCAATGTATACTTATGATGGAGATAAAAAATTGGAGGATATCTTAAAGACACTTCACGAAAAAGTTGGAGCAGGTCTTGAACTAGTTAACAAAAAAAATAGTGGAGAGGAAATTCAGTCATTTTTTAGAAAAGTAGTTGAAGATTTTGATGAGGATCAAGTTTACAACTCGGACATTGTTAAATTAGTAAATTGGTACACCCTACTAAAAGATCAGTTGGACTTTAATCAATTAGATGAGCCAGATAGTGAGGAAAAGACTAAAGATGCTAAAAGTTCTACTACCAACAAAGCCACTAATAAAAAACCAGTCGTTAAAAATGCACCAAGATCTCAAAGTAAAGCTAAGGGTGGCGTTAAGAAAAGTGGAAATCTAAAAGCTGGCTAATTTTAGGATAACTTGTAAGCTATCCAAGCCATGGGTAGGTAGGCAAATAGGATATCTATTGCCGTTGGAATAGGAGGAGTACCAATAATCATAGACGCAGAAATTCCACCTACCAAGAAAAATACACCAATTGTGTAGGCAAAAACTCTCTTTTTTGTTGTTGCTATTTTAGCAGCAATAAAGGCACCAGATAAAGTTCCTATTGCATGAGCTAAGAATGGCATTACATAGTGTTTTGATTGAAACAAATGGATATTTTCTCGAATAGATTTGACATCTTCAGGATTAACTCCCGCCGGCAATGGTATTACACTGCCACTTATTGAGACTATGCTCATATTTACCATGCTACCTATAATTACTCCTAATAATAAACCTAGGATGTTTTGAAGTTTAGAATTCATAATGTTTTTTTATGTCCTTCAAAAATATAAATTTTTAGGACTAAAAATCTGTAAATCGAAGATCTAGATGATTGAGAGCATTTACATTGACTTGTTTAATTTTTTTATTTTTAATCCATATACTTTCATCATAAAAAAGGAGAATGAATGGCTGGTCTTTTTGAAGCAAACCTTGCATTTTTTTAAATAATTTTTTCTTTATAGAATTATCTTTACAAGCGATTAATTCATTATATATATGATCAAACCTCATATTTGAATAACGAGAATAATTTGGACCATTAGGGGCTTTATTAGGACCATAAAAACAAGCCATGAAATTTTCTCCATCAGGGTAGTCAGCAATCCAACTACTTCTAAAAAAAGTTAAATCACCTGCAGATTTTTGTTGCTTTAATAAGCTAGAAGGAACAACATCAATTTTAACTTCTATTCCAATTTCAGCACAATTTTTTTGAACTAAAATACATAGATCTAGGTAATTTGATGTTGTAGTTAATGTGATAAGTTGATTTTTATCAACATTTGATTTTTGTAAATATTTTCTTGCTAAATCTAGATCAAATGATGAGATGTTATAGTTTATGTGTCCTGGTAAACCAATGGGTATAAAACCACCATTTGCAGGTGTACCAATGCCATTTCTTAAGTAGTTAATCATTGCGTCTCGATTAATGCAGAGGTTAATTGCTTTGCGATAGTTTAAGTCATGAGTAGGAGATGATTCATCTTCCATATTAAAAGCTAAGTATTCGGTATTAAGAAAGGGACTTATTTGAATCTCAAAATCCTCTATATATTTTGCATTTAATGTACCATCATTTGTTAAAATTTCGTCTTTAAATGAACTTTCTAAACCAGTAAATAAATCCAGGTTACCTTGAATAAATTCTAATAACTCGGTTTGTTTACTTTGAATAAATGAGATAGATATTCCATCCAATTTAGGGATAATATTTTGTTGTGTAGATTCAAAGTAATTTGGATTTCGAATCATATTTAGTTTAATGCCATCAGCCCAATTAGCAAACATAAAGGGGCCGGTTCCAATAGGTTTTTTACCAAATTCATCACCATATAATTCGACGATCTCTCTTGGAACCACATAGCAGTACGCCATGGTTAGCATATTAAGAAAAGGGGCAAAGGGTTTATTTAATTTGATTTGAAAAATAGTGTCGTTTATTGAGGTGAATGGTTGTGATTGGTCAATAATATCATTAAATATCCAAGCTCCATCGGATGCAGTTGTTGGGTCAAGAATGCGATTAAAGGAATATTCAAAATCTGAGGATATTACCTCTCTTTTTTGCATATTAAAAACAGGATGATTGTGGAAAAACACCTCACTGTTGAGTATAAAAGTGTACGTTTTTGCATCTTCAGATATGGACCATTTTTTTGCTATTGATGGAACAACATTTAACTGATCATTTAGCTTTACTAGTCCGCTAAACACTTGATTTACAGCACGTATGTTTTCTTGTGTCCTTGCATATGCAGGGTCTAAAGAAGTGATTCCTGTAGCACTATTAAACCGAATTATCTCTTTTGGATAATTTTTTGAGTTCAAATTACAAGAAATCAACAGTATACTGATGTGTATAACTATGAAAAACCTGTTTATTGTCAAGCTAGTATTGTGTTTAGATTTGAAATTAAATCTTAGATAACGTTGAGACCCAAAATTACATATTACGGACATTCTTGTTTTTCAGTTGAATTAAACGGTAAAAGTATACTGTTTGATCCTTTTATCACACCCAACCCTAATGCAAGTATGATCGATATTTCCACAATTCAACCAGATTTTATTCTAGTAACGCATGGTCATGGAGATCACACTGCTGATTTGGTACCTATAGCCAAACAAAGTAAAGCCCAAGTAATATCGGCTTACGAAATAACTGAATGGTTATCAGGTCGAGGAATTGAAAACGGTTTGCCAATGAATATCGGGGGTATTATAAATCTTGGATTTTGTACCATTAAAATGGTAAAAGCTGAACATAGTAGCTCATTTTCTGACGGTTCATATGCTGGAAATGCTGCAGGGTTTGTAATACAAACTTCTGAATCAAGTTTTTACTATGCAGGAGATACTGCACTCACGTTAGATATGCAATTAATCCCGTTAAGTTTCAATTTAGACTTCGCTTTTCTTCCTATTGGTGACAATTTTACAATGGGTATAGAAGATGCTGTGAAATCATCAAAATTAATAGACTGTAAAAAAATTATAGGTATGCATTTTGATACTTTTCCACCTATTGAAATAGATCACAAATATGCTTATGATCAATTTTCTGGTGCTGGACTTACTCTTATTTTACCTTTAATCAATCAAACTTTCGAACTTTAAAAAATTAATATATGTCAAAAACCATTTGTGTAGCCAATCAAAAGGGTGGAGTAGGAAAGACAACCACCGCCATCAATTTAGCATACAGTCTCTCAGTTCTTGAGAATCGTGTTCTATTAATTGATGCAGACCCACAAGCAAATTCAACTTCACACTTAGGGTTTGATCCTAAAAATATTCGTCTTGGATTGTATGAGTTAATGGTTCAAGACCTAAACCCTACGGATGCTATACTAGATACTAAGTATGATTATTTAAAAATCCTTCCAGCGAATATAGATTTAGTTGGTGCTGAAATAGAAATGATTGATTTACCAAATCGCGAACGGATTTTGAATAGGCTTTTGGATAAGATAAAAGACAGTTATGATTTTATCATTATAGACTGTTCTCCTTCTCTTGGATTAATTACTACCAATGCATTGGGAGCGTCAGATTCTGTTCTTATACCTGTTCAGTGTGAGTATTTTGCTTTAGAAGGTTTGGGTAAGCTCTTAAACACAATTAAGATTGTTCAACGTAGTATTAATACTAGACTTGAGATAGAAGGTTTAGTATTGACGATGTATGATTCTAGATTAAGATTGAGCAATCAGGTTGTTGAAGAAGTAAAGTTACATTTTCAGCAATTAGTTTTTGATACAATCATTAAAAGAAATACAACATTAAGTGAGGCTCCTAGTTTTGGTTTACCTGTACTTGAGCATGATGCAACAGCCACAGGGAGTGTCGGCTATTTAAATTTAGCTCGTGAATTACTCCAAAAAAATGGACTTACTAAAATTAGTGAAGAAGAAAGGATAATTCAATAAATGAGTAAAAAAGTATTAGGTAGAGGTTTAAGTGCGTTGCTAGAAAATGCAGACACTGATATAACGAGCATTGAACCCAAAGCTTTACATAGTATAGCCGAAATAAAGATAAATCAAATTATTGCGAATCCTTTTCAACCTCGTATTGAGTTTGATGAGGAAGCTTTAAACGAACTTGCTGAATCAATAAAAGTTCATGGTATTATTCAACCCATTACTGTCAGAAAGGTTGGGTATGAAAAATATGAAATTATTAGTGGTGAGAGAAGAACACGTGCTTCTATTTTAGCTCAACGATCACATATACCAGCATATATAAGATTGGCAGATGACCAACAAATGTTGGAGATGGCATTAATTGAGAATATACAACGTGAAAATCTTAATGCCATTGAGGTTGCTTTATCATATCAACGTTTGCTCGAAGAATGTGGCCTTAAACAAGAAGAGCTCGGGGAACGTGTTGGTAAGAAACGTAGCACAGTAAATAACTATTTAAGGTTATTAAAACTTCCTGATGAGATCCAGTTAGCGATTAAAGAGGGACATATTATGATGGGACATGCAAGAGCTCTAGTAAATGTTAAAGATACTGAACGACAGTTTCAAATTTTTAAATCTGCCGTAAATAGTAGCTTATCGGTTAGGCAAGTTGAAGAAATGGTGAAAGAAGAGAGAGAAAATCTTGGAGGAACTTATACTAAATCATCCGATCGCTTTTTTGATTTTACAGACTACCTTGCTCAACGAGAAAGAATTTCAAAACACCTGAATACTTCGATTAAGTTTAAGTCGCGGTCAAACAATAATGGATCGATCATTATTAACTTTTCATCTAAAGAAGAGTTAGAAGCCATACTCAATAAGATGGTTTAAGTAAATTTGTGAAATATGAGATTTGTATTCTCTATTCTATTTCTTTTAAATTTATCACTCTATGCGTTTGCTCAGCAACCTTATTCTGATGAGTATAAATTATCGAATGATAGTTCTAAGTCCATTAATAATTTAAAAGGAATAAAATCTTGGAATAATCCAAGAAAAGCTACCATTCTCGCACTTGCAATTCCTGGTGCTGGTCAAATTTATAATAAAAGGTATTTGAAGGCTGGAATCGTGTATGGAGGTTTTATTGGTCTTGCTTATATGTATGACTTCAATAGAGATAGTCTTTCCAAGTATCAAACTATATATGCAGCAAAAATTGATGGAGATTCAACTACCGTTGATTTGTATCCAAATCGATCAGAAGCTGCAGTTAAAAGTGATCGAGATTTTCATAGAAAATACAGAGACTTATCGCTCATAGGATTTGTTGTTTTATATGCATTGCAGGCTATTGATGCTAATGTTGATGCACATCTTAAAGAGTTCAATCTTAATGAGGATTTGAGTTTAAAATTAATTCCTAACGTCTATGCTAATAGACCAGGACTGGGAATGTATAATGGATTCACACTTCAATATAACTTTTAGAAATAAGCTTAAATTCGTAGTCATTTAATACAATCACAATTATGAAAAACATATCAGTTATAGGTTCAGGTACAATGGGTAATGGAATCGCTCACGTTTTTGCACAAAATGGTTATTCTGTTTCATTGGTGGATATCAATGAAAGTGCTCTCGAAAAGGCTTTAATTACTATTTCCAAGAACTTAGATAGAATGATAGCTAAAGAAAAAATTACAGCGTCAGATAAAAAAAATACCCTTAATAATATCCTTACGTTTTCTTCCCTGGAATCAGGTGTTAAGCATGCTGATCTTGTTGTTGAGGCGGCCACAGAAAATAAGGAGTTAAAAATTAAAATATTTAAAGATATGGATGCATATGCTCCAAGTCATTGTATTCTTGCTTCCAATACTTCATCGATTAGCATTACTGAGCTTGCGTCTCAAACTCAACGTCCAGACAAAGTTATTGGAATGCACTTTATGAATCCTGTTCCTGTTATGAAGTTAGTTGAAATTATTAATGGATACAGTACATCAAATGAGGTGACTAGTTCTATTGAAGACTTATCAAAATCAATTGGGAAAGTACCAGCAATGGCCAATGATTATCCAGGTTTTATTGCTAACCGTATTTTAATGCCAATGATTAATGAAGCTATTTGGACTTTACATGAAGGGGTGGGTGAAGTACAAAATATTGACACAGTGATGAAGTTAGGTATGGCTCATCCAATGGGACCACTTCAACTAGCTGATTTTATAGGCTTAGATGTTTGTCTATCAATTCTAGAAGTTTTATATGATGGTTTTGGTAATCCAAAATACGCTCCATGCCCTTTATTAGTAAATATGGTTAATGCAGGGAAGATGGGAGTAAAATCTGGTGAGGGATTCTACTCGTGGACACACGGCACTAAAGAGTTAATCGTTAGTAGTAGTTTTAAATCTTAAAAGCCAATGAATGGGAGAGTTTAATTAAATCGAAATGATTTGCTAAATCTTTTTGACATTGATTGCATTTAGTCCTTTCATACCTTTTTCTAGTTGAAAAGACACTTTATTTCCTTCATCCACGTCTTCAGTAAGTCCTTTGTAATGAACGAAATAACTATCGCCAGTACCTGATTCTTTAATAAAACCAAATCCTTTGTCAGTGTTAAAGAAATCAATTTTCCCTTCACGAACTGCATCCATATCAAAAGCCTCTTGTTTTGGAACACTCGTAACGATGTCTTCTAGTTCAAATTCTACTTTTTTCTCTGGATCTGGTGGAGTGTCAGAAATATCACCATTTTCGTCAATGTAAGCCATCATGTTATCTAATCCACCCCCCTTAGATGCTGCTTTTCGTTCAGCTCTTTTTTCTTGCTTCTCTTTACGTTTCTTCAAACGTTTTTTCTCTTTTTCTTTTTTGCTGTAGGTTTCTTGTGATTTAGACATTAATAATTTAAAGGTAATATTATAGCTACAAAGATAATTCATATCCTTAATTTATTTGAAATTACAACCACATAATTGTCCATTTTTATAGATTCAAGGGATTATTTCATTTTTGTAGATTCGTTTGTATTTGTCTATTTGATTAAAAAATTTTAGATACTTCTGATTAATTATTCCGCATATTTGCTAAATGAAAAACACGTTTTCCTTATTATTAATATTTTCTACTCTTATTAGTTGGTCTCAAGATAAGATGCTAACGATTGATGATGCTATATTAGGTTATCACTTGTACCCCAAAGGCTTGTATGATCTTAAATGGTTACCCGGAGGTGAGTCTTTTTCTCAATTACGAAATCATGAAGGGGAGTCTTTCATAGAGGTTCAAGAAATTCGAATCCCGAAAGGAAGGATTATAAAAATAACACTAGAAGATTTAAATAGATCATTGCCAGATAGTCTTAAATTAAAGAGATTACCCAGTGCTCAATGGGTTTCTAAAAGTGAGTTTCAATTTGTTACTGGTAAACGAGTTTTTATTTATAATATTGATTTGAAAACCTCGATTGTTCTTCCTTTCGAGATATATAGTGGTATATCTAATCCATTGCTATTCCCTGATGCTTCAGGTTATATGGCTCATGTAGAGAATGGTTTGGCTTATGGTGTAAAAGAAATTAATCATGCGATTACTTCAAATATTGATGGAATAGTAATCGGTGAGAGTGTGCATCGAAGCGAATTTGGAATAACAGATGGTTTATTCCCCTCTCCAAAATATCGTAAATTAGCATATTATGAAATGGATGAGCGAATGGTTACGGAGTATCCATTGTATGAGCTATCCGACACTCCAGCTACAGCAAATATGCTGAGGTATCCAACTTCTGGGGCTAAAAGTCATCATGTTGTAGTTAAAGTTAAAAATATGTATGATGATTCGGATCCAATTACTATCAAAACTACTGGAGATAAAGAGCAGTATCTAACAAATATATCTTGGACACCGGACGAAAAATACCTATTAATTGCTATCGTAAATAGAGCTCAAAATCATATGTGGTTAAATAAATATGATGCAACTTCTGGTGATTTTATTAAAACTCTATTCGAAGAAGAAAATGACCGATATGTTGAACCAGAACACCCAGCCGAATTCTTAGATGATGATCCATCTAAATTTCTATGGTGGAGTGAGCGTGATGGATATAATCACTTGTATTTATATTCAGATGATGGAAAACTTATTAAACAAGTAACCGAAGGAGATTGGATTGTCATTGATTATCATGGAGTGTCCGAGGATGGTAAATACCTTTTTATTACTGCTACAAAAGATAGCCCCATAGAAAGACACCTCTATAAAGTGAGTCTTAAAAATTGTAAAATAACCAAATTATCTAGTGATTCAGGTTATCATTCTATAGTTGCTAATGAAAATAATACACTTTTTATAGATAATTTTTCTAGTACGAGTAATCCCAGAGAGGTTCGTTTAATTGATGCAAATGGCACAATTAGTGAAATTTTATATAAGGCTGATAACCCGCTCAAAGATTATAAACTTGGTAAAATGGATATTGGTAAGTTAAAGGGTGAAAATGGAGAAGACTTACATTATCGTGTTTTTAAACCTGTTGATTTTGATTCTGCTAAAAAATACCCTGTTGTAGTTTATTTATACAACGGACCACACCTTCAACTCGTCACGAATCGTTGGATGGGAGGAGCTAATCTCTGGTATCAATATATGGCTCAGCAGGGCTATGTAGTATTTAGCATTGATGGGAGAGGAAGTGCTAATCGAGGTTTTGAATTTGAGAGTAGTATTTTTAGAAATTGTGGCGAAAAAGAAATGATGGATCAATTAACTGGTGTGAATTGGTTAAAAGCTCAAACATGGGTGGATTCTAATCGATTAGGGATTCATGGATGGAGTTATGGAGGATTTATGACTACGAGCATGATGAGCCGTCATCCAGGTGTATTTAAAGTGGGTGTAGCTGGTGGACCTGTTATAGATTGGTCAATTTATGAGGTAATGTACACAGAAAGATATATGGATACTCCAGAAGAAAATCCAGAGGGATATGCTAAAACAAATTTGATAAATCATTTAGATAGTTTGCAAGGAAAATTGCTTATGATTCATGGTGGTTTGGATGACGTGGTCTTATGGCAACACAGCTTAAAATACATTGAATCTGCCATTAAAAAGGGAGTCCAATTGGATTATTTTGTATATCCTCATCATAAGCATAATGTTAGGGGTAAAGATCGGGTACACTTATATGAAAAGGTGAGTAATTATTTTTTTGATAACTTGTAATTCTACAAGGAGCTATTCCAATGCAATAATTTCTTCCATCAGTTTTTCAGATTCTTGAGTTAACTGATTGACAAGTGTTAATGTATTAGAATATTCATTGCTTAAGTTAGCATATTCGTCTTGGTTAGTAGTTTCAATTGTATTGAGTTTTTCTTCTAGGTTTTGAAGATGGTTCTGAGTGTTTGCCAATTGTTCTTCTTTTTGATCTAATTTCTTTTGGAGTTTTTTGAGTTTGTCTTCTTTTTCATCTTTTTGCTTCCATGAGTCTTTGGAAGTTTTGTTTTCATTTGATTTTTGAGTCTTTCTTTTACTAATGTTAGAATCGATTGGTTTTTGAGATTGATGAATTTTATATAAATACTCAGTATAATCTCCTGGATATTCCTTCACATCTTGCTCTTCAATCCACCATACTTTATTGGCTAATTTTTCAATAAAATAGCGATTATGAGATACAAAAATAAGGGTGCCTTCATATCGCTTAAGTGCTTCAATTATAATTTCTATTGAATCAATATCTAGATGATTAGTAGGCTCATCTAAGAGAAGAAAATTAGCATCAGAAACTAGTGTTTTAGCAAGCGATACCCGTGCTTTTTCTCCACCACTCAGAACTTTAATCTTTTTAAATACATCATCTCCTCCAAACAAAAAACATCCCAACATATTACGTAATTCCATCTCTGTTTTGTGAGGGGCGTCGTATTGTAGTTCTTCTAAAATTTCGTAATCTAGATGTAAACTTTCAAGTTGATGTTGAGCATAAAATGAAGATATTACCTGATGACCTTCCTTTCGCTGGCCATTAAAATCAATTTCGTTAGCGATAATGCTTAAAAATGTAGATTTACCAGTTCCATTAGCACCAATAAGAGCAATTTTATCACCTCGAACAATTTCTCGATTTACTCCATCAAAAAGTGTTTGGCTATCGAATCCTTGGTGAATATCATTAAGATCCATAACTACTTTCCCGCTCGGTTTACTGACCTTAAAATCAATTTTTAAATTTGATTTATCCTCATCAATTTCAACAATTCGTTCAATCTTATCTACCATTTTAATTCGAGATTGAACAGCTTTTGCTTTACTGGCTTTTGCTTTAAATCGATTGATGAATTTTTCTTGTTCTTTTATGTATTGATTTTGATTAGCTGCTTGTCTGCTTATTAAGTCGTCTCGTTCAACTTTGGCTTTTAGGTAGAAATCATAGTTGCCATCCCACAAATACAGCTTGTTATTACTCAATTCTGCAGTTTTGTTGATCATTTTATTTAGAAATTCTCGGTCATGAGAAACAATAACTACACTACCCGGATAATTACTTAAGTATCCCTCAAGCCATTCAATACTTGGTAGATCTAGGTGATTTGTGGGCTCATCCATCAGCATTATGTCTGGTTCTTCCAATAACATTTTAGCCAATACAACACGCATACGCCATCCACCACTAAATTCTTTCATGGGACGATTTAAATCTACAGTTTTAAAACCTAGGCCCTCTAATATTTCTGCAGTTTTATTATCGATATTATAACCATCCAATGCATCAAATTCTTCCTGGTAGTCAGCCATTTTTTGAATATTTTCCTCACTTGGATCAGTTTCCATTAATGCATAAAGCGATTCGAGTTCACTTTGAATAAAAAGTGCACGTTTGAATGCTTGTTTGGCATGTTCTATGATGGTTTGATTTCCATCTTCACTAATCATGTCTTGAGATAAATACCCAAGATTAATACCCCCTGATTTATTGATAGACCCTTCTCTCACATCATATTTTCCCATGATTAATTTGAGTAGGGTAGATTTACCCGCTCCATTTTTACCAATAAGTCCGATTCGTTCTCTCGGTTTTATAAACCAATCAATGTCTCTGAATAGATAGTTTCCTCCAAATTCAAATGAAACGTTTTGTATGTGTAGCAATTTTGAGTCGTTTTATGATTTATGGATAGCAATGGGTTAAAGGTCGTGTCCCATTTTTTCCTTTTTGGTAGTCAAATAATTTTCATTATGTGGGTTTGGATCGACTTGTAAAGCAACATTTTTCACAATTTCAAGTCCATAACCTATTAATCCTTTTCTCTTTTTAGGATTGTTACTCATTAGCTTAATTTTACGAACACCTAAATCACGAAGTATTTGAGCTCCTACACCATAATCTCTCTCATCCATCTGAAATCCTAATTCCAAATTTGCTTCTACTGTGTCCATTCCACTTTCTTGTAATTTGTATGCTTTTAATTTATTCAGCAGACCAATTCCACGTCCTTCTTGATTCATATATACAATCACTCCTTTACCTTCATCTTCAATGGTTTGCATGGCTTTTTTAAGTTGTTCACCACAGTCGCATCGACAACTTCCAAATATATCTCCAGTCAAGCAGCTTGAATGAACCCTAACCAAGATTGGTTCGTCATCTTTCCATTTCCCCTTTACTAAAGCAAGATGATCCATACCGTTACTTGTTTGTTTATAAGCAACTAAGTCGAAAGATCCATCATTAGTCGGCATTTGAACATCTATTTGTCGTTCTATTAGACTTTCATGTTTCAAACGATATTCGATTAGGTCAGCAATGGAGACAATTTTCATATTATGCTTCTTGGCAACCTTCATTAAGTCTGGTAAGCGAGCCATTGTACCGTCTTCATTCATAATCTCAACAATACATCCTGCAGGTTCAAATCCAGCAAGACGAGATAAATCTATAGCAGCCTCAGTATGTCCTGCTCTTCTTAATACGCCTGCTGTGCGAGCTCTTAATGGGAAAATATGACCTGGCTTTCCTAATTCTTTAGGGTTTGTATCTGGGTTTACTAGAGCTTGAATGGTCATAGACCGATCATAAGCAGAAATTCCTGTACTTGTTCCATGACCTATTAAATCTACTGATACAGTAAATGGTGTCTCAAATTGGGCTGTATTTTTTCCAACCATCAAATCAAGATTTAATTTATCACAACGTTCCTCAGTTAGCGGTACACAAATCAGCCCACGACCTTCAGTAGCCATGAAATTTACCATTTCAGTAGTAACATTGCGAGCTGCTGTTAGAAAATCGCCCTCATTCTCACGATCTTCGTCATCTACTACAATGATCATTTTGCCATTTTGAATTTCTTCAATGGCCTCTTCAATGCTATTTAATTGAAAATTATTCATTTCTTGTATGCAAAGGTAATGATACTACTCAAAACACATTAAATCACAATGCTAATAATACAAATACCTCTTGTATCTTCGCAACGGTGAATATTTTGTTTGTTGCTAATCGATTTCCTTATCCACCCTTCAGGGGAGATAAGCTTAAAATTTATAATCTTACTCGAAGATTAGCCAAAAAACATACACTTTATTTAGTTACTTTTTATGAGAAAAGAGACGAACTAACTTACCTTAAGGAGATTACACCTTTTTTTAATGAAGTTGAATTGGTTTATCTCCCTCGTTGGAGGTCTGTATTAAATTGTGTTCCTGCATTATTTTCAAGTATACCATTGCAATTAGCTTACTTCAAAAGTCTTAAAATGAAACGAGTAGTGAGTTGGGCAGTCGATCATTATGCCATTGATGTGGTACATACTCAACACTTACGAATGAGTCAATATACAGCTGACTTAACTATTCCCAAAATTTTAGATTTACCAGATGCTTTTTCACTTTATTTTAAAAGACGGAGTGAGACAGAAAGACCATTTATTAATCGTTTAATTGACAGAATCGAGATTAAACGATTAACTAAAGCAGAGCAAGTTATAAAGAAATATAATAAGGTGTTGGTGTGTTCTGTAGAAGACAAAAAATACCTTGAGAAATTACATCAAGTAAATAATATTGATATACTATTGAATGGTGTAGATTTAGAAACATTTGATGTAAAAGAAGGACATGATTATTCGGTTAATAATACATTGCTATTTACGGGTAATATGGATTATGCTCCTAATGTAGATGCAGTGCTGTATTTTGTCAAAGAATTGTGGCCTAGTATAAAAAATAATAATCCTTCAGTTAAGTTGGTCATTGGAGGTCAGCGACCCGTCGAGGAAATACTCAAATTACAAAGCTCTCGAATTGAGATTACGGGATTTGTGCCAGATATATCAGACTTGTATCGTTTCTCTTCTATTCTCATAGCACCGCTTCGGTTTGGAGCAGGTACACAAAACAAAGTACTAGAAGCTATGGCGATGGGTGTACCAGTTGTTTGCACACACATAGGCTTCGCTGGTCTTCAAATTAAAAGTGGAGATGGTGTAATTATGGCTAAAGAATCCAATGATTTTATTCATCAAGTTAATCAATTACTTTCTGATGTTGACCAACGACGTCAGGTAGGAGAGAAAGGCTTAACTATTGCACACCAACGGTTTAGCTGGGACAGCATAACTAATCAGCTGGAATTTTATGTTAACAACATTTGTTGAAACCCTATAAAAATAACCATTTCTATTTAGTGGTGAAAATATTGGTAAATTAAATACCGAGTCAAGTCTTTTAAAAAAAAAGCCCCCAAATTATGGGAGCTTTTTTAATTTTAAAAGTTTATAAAATTAATATCTGTTACTGCGTTGAGGTCTTTCTTCTGCAACTTTTACTACGATATCTCTTCCTTGAAAAGAAGATTCGTTAAGTTCAGTTATTGCTGTTTGTGCAGCGGCCTCATCAGCCATTTCTACAAAACCAAATCCTTTGGATCGATTTCTGTCTCTGTCAAAGATGACCTTAGATGATGATACTTCACCATAAGGCTCAAAAAGTTCTCTTAATTCTTGGTCGTCTACATTAAATGGTAAACTTGCTACGAAAATGTTCATTGTATTATAAATAGTATTTTTAGGAACAATGTGCTATGGCAAAAGCATTAGAAAATTTAAAAGTGAAGCCATTTTTTTATTCCTTTATTGTGTGACGCAAATATATCTAAAATTATAGGTTACTTCTTTATTTATTTTAACAATCTAAAACCTTAATATTGCACCCTTTAGCATAAATAATAGCAAAGTATGATTGCAGTCAGTGATTTATCCATTCGTTTTGGTAAGCGGGTTTTGTTCGATGAAGTAAACCTAAAATTCAATACCAATAATTGTTATGGTATTATCGGTGCTAACGGTGCTGGTAAATCTACTTTTTTAAAGGTACTTACAGGGGAAATGGAATCAACTTCTGGTCATGTTTCTATTGAAAAAGGTAAGCGAATGGCTGTCTTGAGCCAAGATCACTTTGGTTATGACGAACACCCTGTATTGCACACTGTAATGATGGGACATAAAGAGATGTACGATATTATGCTCGAAAAGGACGAGCTTTATGCTAAACCTGATTTCTCTGAGGAGGATGGGATTAAAGCATCTGAATTAGAAGAAAAATTTGCGGAAATGAACGGTTGGATGGCTGAAAGTGAGGCCGGTGAACTATTAGGTGGTTTGGGTATTCCAACAGAGAAGCATCACATGTTGATGAAGGACCTGAGTAACAATGAAAAGGTTCGTGTACTAATTGCTCAGACTTTATTTGGTAGTCCAGACATCCTAGTAATGGATGAGCCTACCAATGACCTTGATATTGAAACTGTATCATGGTTGGAGAGTTTTATATTAAATTTTCCTAATCTAGTAATCGTAGTATCGCATGATCGACATTTTTTAGACTCGGTTTGTACTCAAGTAGTAGATATTGATTTTAATAAAATCAATCAATTTGGAGGTAATTATACGTTTTGGTATGAAAGTTCTCAATTAGCCCTTAGACAACAACAAAACCAAAATAAAAAGGCTGAAGAACGTAAGAAAGAACTACAAGAATTCATTGCTAGATTTAGTGCTAATGTAAAAAAATCCAAGCAGGCTACTTCTCGCAAAAAAATGTTGGATAATTTGAACCTAGAAGAAATTAAACCATCCAGCAGAAAATATCCCGCTATTATTTTTGTTCAAGAACGAGAAGCTGGAGATCAAATTCTTAATGTTAAGAATCTTACTTTAGCTCCATATTTTGAGAATATTTCGTTTAACCTAACTAAGGGAGACAAGGTTTTTCTATTCTCAAAGCATAGCATAATCACCTCTAAATTCTACCAGGTTTTAAATGGTGAGATTGAACCTGATAGCGGAGAAATTGAGTGGGGAATCACCATTAACCAAGCATACTTGCCAAATCATAACGATGAGTATTTTCAGTCATCGTTAAGCTTAGTAGATTGGTTACGTCAGTATTCTGAGGAAAAAGATGAAACATTCATTCGAGGATTTTTAGGCAAGATGTTATTTAGTGGAGAAGAAGCCTTGAAACAATGTAACGTACTTAGTGGTGGAGAAAAGGTTCGGTGCATGATATCAAAACTCATGTTATCAAATCCTAATTTTTTGATGTTAGATGAACCTCTAAATCACTTAGATTTAGAATCAATCACAGCTTTTAATAACAGTTTGAAAGATTACAAGGGGACAGCCATGTTTACATCCCATGATCATCAATTCATTCAGTCCATTGCTAATCGTATTATAGAAATTAGTCCTAATGGTACAGTTGATAAAAAGACAGATTATGACTCTTACAGAGAAGACGATGATTTAAAAGTAAGACGTTCTGAATTGTATAAAGACTTAAAATTAGATGCTGAACATAAATAAAATAATAAATATGAATAAATTAATAATTTTTGGTATAGTATTAACATTATTTGCTTGCCAAACACAAGAAACAATCGATACCTCCGTTGATACAGAGTTATCTACTCAATTAGATACCGTAAGTTATTTATTGGGGTACAATTATGCTAAAGGTTTAAAAAGTAATACAGGTCAAACAGAGCTTGACAGAATATCATTTTTGACAGCAATTCAGCGTGTATTTGACGGAAAAGAATCCGAAATTAGTGATGAGTTAGCAAGTGATTTTATGAGTACCTACTTCACAAAACTAAAGCAAGAACAAAGTGCTGTTGTCCGTCAAGAGTGTGATGCATTTTTAGCAGAAAATTTGACCAAAGAAGGAGTACAAGTGACAGAATCAGGTTTGCAGTATAAAGTCATTACCAAAGGTTCGGGTGAAATTCCAAATGAGGGTGATAAAGTAAAGGTACATTATACGGGTAAGTTAATTGATGGGACAGTATTTGATAGTTCAGTTGATCGTGGTACACCTGCAGAATTTGCTACTAATCAGGTTATTAAAGGATGGACCGAGGCCTTAATGATGATGAACGTTGGTTCAAAATGGGAGTTAGTTATTCCTTCTGATTTAGCCTATGGTGATCATGGAACAGGACCTATTCCAGCTGGTTCTACGCTATTATTTGAGGTAGAACTTTTAGATATCGTTAAATAAAATTATTTCAGTTGAATTTACTTTTACTAAGTAATAGTACTAATTACGGTGAACCTTATATGCAATGGTGCTCTAGTACAATTACTTCATTTGTGAAAGATCCTTCATCCGTTATATTTATCCCATATGCAGGCGTTGGGTTTTCGTATGATGATTATACAAAAAAAGTAAATCATGCATTGTCATCCTCTGATATTCAAGTTATTAATTTGGATAATTTTGATGATAAGAAAAATGCTCTTAAAGATTCAAGTGCAATATTTGTAGGAGGGGGGAATACTTTTCATTTGCTCAAAATGCTACAACAACTTGATCTTGTAGAAACCATCCAACAAGTAGTTGCGAATGAATTACCCTATGTAGGATGGAGTGCTGGTTCGAATATTGCTTCGCCCACCATTTGCACTACGAATGATATGCCAATTGTTGAACCTAAAAGTTTTGATTCACTAAGCCTTGTTCCTTTTCAGATTAACCCGCATTTCACTGAAAAGTCTATTCCAGATCATGGAGGAGAATCAAGAATACAGCGACTTACAGAGTTTCTTGCTGCGAACCCTGATCAGAAAGTAATTGCTTTGCCAGAATCGTCATATCTCGTTAGTAATAGAAATCAACTAATTTACAATGGCAAATCAGATGGTAAAATAATTTCTAGCAGTGAAACAAAAATTGTTAAAAATCAGTCAAATGTCATCTTTTGATTGTTTTAGAGATTATCTATTTCTAAATTGTATCAGATAAAAATTCGTTTGTACATTTGTTAAATTATTTAAAAAAATAAAATGAAAAATTTAAGCTTAATATTATTAATAGTTAGTGCAGCTGCATTGACAATGACTACAGGTTGTGGAGATGATACAAACACAACGCCTACAAACAATACTCAAGATTCTACACCGACAGTAACGATTGAAAACCAAATTCAGATTGGATTAGAATTATTTAAACTCAACGAAGAAGTTGATCGTACTTTTGGTGAATACACCACCAGTGAGACAAGCACTTACATAAGTGTTTTCGGTAATGATCAAAATTACGGTGATGCTAGTTTTAATATCACATTCCCTGGTAAATCTACTGGGACATTTGTAACTGAGGGAGGAAGTTCTGTTGTTGATTTCCAGGCAGGAGCTGGAGAAGAAGGTACTATTAGACGTGAAGAATATAGTGCATCAGGAAGTACAATGACCATCGTTGTGACAGAATATGGTGCTATTGGTGAACATATCAAAGGAACTTTTTCAGGCACTGTTAAGAATGGCAGAACTGGTCAAAGTGTAAATATTACAAAAGGTAAATTTGACGTTGTCCGAAGAAATGACCAATAACTAACTATAAATTTAAAGAAAAACTTAAGGGGGATGAATTTTCATCCCCCTTTTTGATGGAATATTTTATAAATAATTATTTCAAAAGTTGAAACAAGGTCTGGATAAGAGTTGAATGCCTTAACTAGAGCTAAACAATAAGTGTAATAAAGGTTAGGAGAGGTCGGAACCGGATTCGAACCGGTGTAAAAGGTTTTGCAGACCTCTGCCTAGCCACTCGGCCATCCGACCTTTCTTTAAAAGGAATGCAAATTTAAAATTTATGTCATGTATTCCTAATAATAAATTTTGTTTAACAGATAAGTTTAGTGTGGCATTGTTTGTTAATTTTGGACTTCATAGACTTAACTGGTGGAAAGCAATATCCAATTCGAAAAACTATACAAGAGATTCCAACCGTCTCTTATTAATTATGCATACTACCTTACAAGAAGTTCTGAAGATTCAGTTGAGTTAGTCAATGATGTTTTTTTATCAGTTTGGAATAAAAAGAATAGACTAAAACTAGATAGTAACTTGAAAACCTACCTCTATACTGCTGTTAAAAATAGATCCATCAACTATATTAAAAAAAATAAGTTAATGACTGTATTTGATGAAAAATTAGATGCATTGAGCGATTTTGAGACGGATCATTCGCTTTTGGAAAAAGAACAGCATATAATTATTCAACAAATAATGAATGATTTGCCTTCAAAATGTAAGCAAGTGTTTGCTATGAGTCGAATAGATCAGCTTTCTAACAAGGAAATAGCATCGCTTTTGGATATATCAATCAAGACGGTTGAAGCTCAAATTACTAAAGCATTAAAAATATTCAGAAAAAAATTAATAAATGAATAAGGGTAGATTAATAAATCATTGTATAGATAAGTATAGAAGAATTATAATTATGATTTGGGAATCGAATATACTCTTGAAATTCTTGTTTGGTAAATGTACCAGAAAAGAAACAGACGACGTGAATGCTTGGCTCAATGAGAGCAAACACAACCAGCGTACACTCTCACACTTAAAATCTACGGTAAACAGTTACTTATAAATGTCTCCGGAATTAGAACATAAAATTATTCAATACTTGACAAATAGCATGTCTTCAGAGGATCTTGCATTGTTTGTTCAAGAAATGGATACAAATGTTCTATTGAGGAAAGAATTTGATGTTTATAAATCAATTTGGGAAGTGACAAATTCACTTAGCTATGAATCTGAAAATGTAAATCATTCCTGGAAAGGTTTTGAGCCTAAAATCACAGACAAACCACATTATTTTCTATCTAAATCTAGTTTTGTCAATGTAGCCGCAAGCATAATCATTATTGCTATACTCACAATCGTAACTTGGAATTTTATTTCGAAAGAGTCAAATTTCAAAACATCTCAATATGCTAAAAATTATGTGCTGGATGATTATAGTCAAGTAATTTTAAATCCAAACTCTAAGCTAATTCTTCCAAATGACTTTAACTCCTCAAATCGTGAAGTTACACTTTTAGGTGAAGCTTATTTTGATGTAGTTGAAAGCAACAAAAAATTCATTGTACACACAACCATAGGAGATGTTATCGTTCATGGTACTCAATTTAAAGTTTCTGTAAATGAAGATGAACAATCTGTCTCCGTTGAACTTTTTGATGGTATATTGTCTTACATTCAAAGTAATCAAGAATATCGTCTCAAATCTGGAGATATACTTATTTCATCATCTAATGAAATTACTAAAACTACCTCAAATATTTCAATGACTAACGATGGTTATGTTATTTGTAAAAATACAACTCTTGCTAATATCTTAGCTCAAATTGATCTCATTTATGATGTAAATCATCACATCAAACCTAGCCTCTTGAAGGGTTTTTATTCAGTATCTCTTCCTAAAAATGATCTTAAAAATTGCATCAAAATTTTAAATCAGATCTCTGGTAATAATTTTGTTTTAATTGACAATTCCATTGTTTTGAAGTAATCAATTTACGACCTTCGTAGTCGTTGCATAAAATTGGTTTTATCATATTATTTTTCATTGCTTTATCATCAAATGCTCAGACATTTGAATATGATAATAGAGTGACGTTAAGTTTTTCTGGTTATTTATTAGAATGTATAGACTCAATTGAAAATCAAACAAGTGTTCACTTTAATTATAAACTTCAAAACCTTGTTAATAAGCGTATTTCTTTTAAATGCTATAACGAACCGTTACAAAAAATTTTAAAAATCATTGAAGATTCATGTGGTTTATCTCATGATAGATTGAATAATAAAACAATCAACTTATTTCCTGTTCGAGAGTTTGTGATATCTGGTAGTATTATCAATTTTAATTCATCTGAAAGAGTATCCAATGCAGTCATCAAATTAAATGATAATAAGTATGTTACTTCTGATCAACTTGGTATGTTTCAATTATCTGTTCCAAATAGAGAAGTATCAATTGATGTATATCATCAGGATTATCAAATAAGTAATAATCGTGTAAAAGTAAACCACAATAAGTACTTATATATCAAGCTAAAGCCAGTAACTAATCTTGAAACGGTAGAAATTACCAATCAGGATAGTTTTATTCAAAATTTTAAGGATTATGATCAAATAAATTCGATGCATTTACAAATACCAAGTTTGAATGGTAAGATTGATGTACTTAATTCGATCAAATTGATTCCTGGTATTCAAAATGTTTCATATGGTCAACAAGGTCTCTCAATTAGAGGTGGTGGACCAGATCAAAATTTCATCTTAGTTGATGGGATTCCAGTTTATAATACGTTTCATCTAATGGGATTGTATTCTATATTCAATACACCAATAGTTAATAACATTCGTGTTTATAAGGATGTTTTTCCATCTAAATATAGCAATCGATTAAGTAGTGTTGTAGATGTTGGATTGAATAATGGAAATAAAAAAAAGACAGAGTTATTTCTCGATTTAGGACTTCTTTCTAGTGGTATAGCTATTAATGGCCCAATAATTAAAGATAAATTAAGTTATTCAATAAGTGCTAGACGAACATATTTGGATATTTTAGTTCGTCCAATTCAAAATATTTCTGATCGCTCTAATGCGTTAAAAAATAAATCATATTTATGGTCTCTTGATCTTTTTGGAAAGATTCATTATCAAATTAATGATAATAACCAGTTTAGTATAACCAGTTATTACGGTGGTGATCAATTAAATTTCACATCCAAACTCAATGTAAATTCTCCCAATCAATTTGAAGAAAAAACAAAAGGAGCTTTGGGGTGGAGGAATACTTTATTGGGGATAAAATGGAATTCTAGGCTAGCCTCAAGGGTTCATTTAACTACAGAGGCCTCAATTAGTTCCTATGCTCTTAATTTTTTGGATGAGTATAGTTTAGATGAAGATGATAATTATTCAAGTAATTCATCGAATTATAAAAGCGGTATTCGTGAAATACGCTCATCGATGGATGCTATTGTTTTTATAAATGATAAAAACCTAGCTAAAATAGGATTTGGTATTGCTAATTATAATTTCTTGCCCTATGAACGGACATACAAAGTAATAGATTATGACTATGCATCATCAAATTTCTATGATATAGATACTATTGTGAAAAGTTCTTCTTTTGATTCTTACGAATATTTTTCTTTCCTTGAAAATAAGACTTATCACAGAAGAGGGTATGTAAATTATGGTATTCGATTGACTCAGTATTCAAATCAAGCAAACAATTTTATTTATTATCAGCCCAAGTTATTTTCAGTTTATAACTTAACCAAAAAATCACAATTAAGGCTGGGTTATTCAATTACCAATCAGTTTATCCAATTGATTCCTAATAATAATTTGGGACTGCCAATAGATATTTGGCTACCCGTTTCTAATGCACTCAAGCCTATTAGTGTTAATCAAATTGCTGGTAAGCTGTCTCATAATTATTCTCATGGTAATTTTTGTATAGGCTTCTTTGATAAGCGATTTAAGCATATTGCTGAGTATAATTTGAATACGCCAAATCTATACAGTCAAAATTGGGTGGCTAACATTAACCAAGGTATTGGGAGTTCCTATGGTTTAGAGTCTTCATTTGATTTTAAATTTGATAAACTTTCATTGAATTTAGCGTATACTTACTGCAGATCTAATAGAACGATTGAAAATATAAATAATGGTGAATTATATTACTCGAAATTTGACAGGCCCCATGATTTTTCAATTTGGGCATCTCATTCTTTTTCGGATAATAAAAAATTGATGATATCCTTCAACTATATCAGTGGAAACCCAATTACACTTCCTGTTGGAAGGTATGTGACTTTCATTAACGACGAGCCTGTTATATTGGAAGACTTTGATCAAATAAATAACTTTAGACTTCCCGCTATTCACCATCTAGATATCTCATATTCTGTTGAAAAACAACATAAAAAGTTCAAATCAACACTAGTTTTTGGTGTCTATAATTTATACAATAGGTTTAATCCATTCATGGCTTTTATTGGTTTAGATGAGTCTTCAGATCCCGTCCTTAAAATAAGATCTTTGATGCCCATTTTGCCAATAGCAAAATATTTAATTAAAATATGATAAAGTATTTTGGAGTATTCATATTTTTTACCTTGATGTCTTGTGACAAACAAATACCTTATGCTGATGTCAATTTTAAACCAAAACTTGTATTAAATGCCTTTAATTACCCAGATAGTTTATTGAAGCTAAAACTTGATCAGTCATTCAAGCTTTTAGGTATTCCATCGACTCAAAAATTAAGTACACCAGTAAATATCCAATTATTTAAAGATTCTATAAACATTATTGATGATGTATTTTGGATAGATGAAGGTGAAGTTATTTTACCTCATTCGGTAGAAGAAGGAAGTTTATATCAGATTAAAGCCAATGTGGGAGATTATCCAAGTATTGAATCTAGTGATAGGGTGCCTTTGGATAATGTAAAATTAATTGTAGACTCTATGACAACTGGGACTGTTTTTCACCAACTAGGTATTACGATTAAAGATCCATCTATGGATAATTTTTATGTTTTAAATTTAAGTGTTATTGGAAAGCAATTAGTCCTGAATGATTCTATAATCAAGCATTATCCGATAAGCTTTTCAAGTAAGGATAAGATATTTTCATCTACAATTCAGACTGTATCAGAAGTCTCCAATAGAGTCGTTTTTGATGACGAATTGTTTAACGGATTGGATAGAAAAATAGGACTAAGAATACAAAAAGATAGTTTAGCTCATTCGGGTTTTAGACCTCAAAAAATTTGTGTTAGTTTAAAGTCAATATCTGAGTCAATGTTCAACTATTATTTAATGCTTATTCAAAATAATCACGTTTTTGGAGGACCATTATATTTTGAAGGGCAAATAGAAGGAAATGTAATTGGTGGCTTAGGTGGATTTTATTTCTATAATCAGTATACGGATTCAATTCCATTTAAGCTTTAGTCATATTTTTCAATAAACTTAATTCCATTGTTTTCCAATTCTTTGAGGATAGGTCGGTAAAATTCTGAATGAGTAGGTAATAAACATCCAGTTTGTGATATTTTTTTTGTTAAAATTAACTTACATGCAATAGCCAAAGGCATACCTACTGTTTTTGCCATAGCTGTAAATTTTCTATTTTTACCTTCACAAACAAGACTGCTTTGCACATTTTTGTATTTACCGTCTTTTGTTGTGTATTTCACCTTATGCCACATGACAATCATATCTCTGTCCTCATTTTTTAGGCTCCATTTTTTCTCTAAAATATGTTGTAAAATTTTAGCAGGAGATCCATTATTAATAGTTATTTTTTCATTTGAGAATATGCCCGTGCTTTCAATTTTTTCCCATAAATAAATATCATCTTGACTAATGTTTAGATATGATTTAAATTTTAATTCAATACTATCTGATGGATGGTAAGGTAGAAAGGTATTTACAAAGTCTCGGTGTGTTAGTCCATTTGAAAAGGGTAGTTGATAGGAGTCGTCAGTAGCTCCTAATTGAATAAAGCAATTCCAAGCTTTTGAAAAACCAGGTCTTCTAAATGTACCTCTATACATGGTATTGACATTACTAAGTCCATAGGTTTCTCTGTATTTCAAACTATCTCTGTTTGCATATCCTTCAAATTTTCCATAACCGTCAATTTCAACTATTTCTGTTCTTCTAAAAACCTTTTGATAGGGGATATATTTATACTTTCCATTATGTATAAATTTTACAGCTCCACCTGTACCTGCTAAAATCACATTTCTAGGGTTCCAAGTGAATTTATATCTCCATGGGTTGTCCTCACATTCCGGGGCAATTAACCCTCCTGTAAAGCTTTCAAATTCAGTTATTTTACCGCCATTTTCACGAATTTCGTCAAGCAATTTCATTGCAGATAAGTGATCTATTCCAGGATCTAAACCACATTCATTTAGGAAAAGTAAATTTTTGGTTTTAGCAATTTTGTCTAATTCTTTTATTTCTGGTGATAGGTAAGATGCTGTTGCAAGGTGAGTGTTGTATTGAATACACTTTTTTGCAATAAGAAGATGTAAACGAGCAGGCAACATACTGATTGCAAGATTTGCTTCTTTGATAAGCTCATTTAGCGTATTCTCATCATGAATATCAAAAAGTATAGTTTTTGTGTTTTTGGAGATAACTCTTTTTTTAAGATTAGATGGATCTTTATCAGCAACTGTAATTATCCAATTATGATCTGAAGCATTTTCTTCAAGATATTTAATTAAATAAGTGGATGATAATCCTGCTCCAAAAATGACTACTTTCATGATGTAATGATTAATTTCAAACCTACATTTTTTTTCAGATTATTAATCTTCTAATCAAAATATGTGGATATTGCGACTAAAATTGGTTAATTATGGAAAAATTGGTCAGGATAGAGGAGTTATCTTTTAATTCTTTAGATCTAGATAAGAGAGCGTTAATAAAACAAGCAAAACAAGCAAGAAATAGCTCATATGCACCTTTTTCTGAGTTTTATGTTGGGTGTTCAGTGCTTCATGAAAATGGTCATATTGGTTCGGGTAGTAATCAAGAAAATGCCTCATTCCCATCTGGTCTCTGTGCTGAACGTGTTGCATTGTTTGAAAGTTCTAAGAACTTAGAATACAATAAGGTCAAGGAAATTGCGATTTATGCTGAATCAATCAAGTACGAAGTTCCTAAGGTTTTAGTGCCATGTGCCGGATGTCTTCAAGTAATTTCAGATATCCAAGTAAGGCAAAAGTCACCTATAAAAGTGTACATGTGGGATGGAGGAGAAGTGGTGTTTTGTGCAAGTGATGTTAGTCAGTTCTTACCATTTCATTTCGAATTAAATAAAAAGTAAAATTAGAGATGACCAAACATTTCTAGTAGTACCTTTTCTCTATATTCAAAAATAGATTCAAGTTTTTTCTTTACAAATAGGGTATTTGCAATTTGACCAAAAACGCCAAATGGAAGTTTGTAATTTACTTCGTCAGTCATTTTTACTCCTCCTTTAATTTCGTAAAAATGATGTCTGTGATGCCACAATGAATAAGGACCAAATCTTTGTTCATCAATAAAATATTCATGATTTTTGACCGTGGTTATCTCAGTCATCCAATTAATTTTTATACCCAGTAGAGGACTCACTTTATATGTAATAATCTGACCTTCAAACATTGTAGAGGAAGGATTATTGGTAATGACAAAACCCATTTTATCTGGAGTGATCTTACTCAAGTTTTTTGGAGATGAAAAAAAATCCCAAGCATCATTCAGTGATATAGGTAATTTTAATTCTGTTTTAAGGCTATAAAAAGACACATAAATCTAACAGAATATTTTCGTTAATGTTTTTTTCTTCATCAATATATTAAATGAATAATATTCATAAATAGCTAGGCAAATTATACATTTGCCTTAAACCATATTAAAACATGAAATTATTAGTAGACAAAACAGCTATTATTACTGGTGCGAGTAGAGGTATTGGTAAGGCTATTGCAGAAAAATTTGCAGAAAATGGGTGCAATATTGCATTCAGTTATGCAAATTCAGTTGAAAAAGCCAATGCCCTTGAATCAGAGCTGATATCAAAATATAATGTAAAAGTTAAAGGATTTCAAAGTAATGCTGCTGATTTTGACTCATCTCAAGCTTTTGTAGATTCAGTCGTTAGTGAGTTTGGGCAAATAGATATTCTTATTAATAACGCTGGTATAACCCGTGATAATTTACTAATGCGTATGTCGGAGGGTCAGTGGGATGAAATAATGAATGTCAATCTGAAGTCTGTATTTAATCTAACTAAGGCAAGCCTAAGAACATTTTTAAAGCAAAAGTCAGGTAGTATCATTAATATGAGTAGTGTTGTGGGAGTTATGGGAAATGCTGGACAAAGCAATTATGCTGCATCAAAAGCGGGTATTGTTGGGTTCAGTAAATCAATTGCTAAAGAGTTAGGTAGTAGGAATGTAAGATGTAATGTAATAGCACCTGGTTTTATTGAGACAGAAATGACTGCAGAGTTGGGTGATGATGCATTAAAAAAATGGACTGATGGCATTCCCCTAAAAAGAGGTGGTCAACCGGATGATGTTGCAAATGCTTGTATTTATTTAGCTAGTGATATGTCAACTTATGTTACTGGTCAAGTTCTTAGCGTTTGTGGTGGAATGTTAGTGTAAACTACAAACTAGATTATGCCATTAGACCAAATTGATGTAGACGAATTTGAAGATCAAATGACTTTCATAGAGCATTTAGAGGCTCTTCGTTGGCATCTAATTCGGGGAATTATAGCTGTTGTTATAGGTGCAATTTTTTCTTTTATTAATGGCAAGTATATTTTTGATTCCATTCTATTAGGATCGACCAAGAATGATTTTTGGACATATCGAATGCTTTGTGATTTAAGCCATTATATGTATGATAGTGATAAAATATGTATTGAAGTTATGGGTTTTAAGCTTCAAGCTCTAGACATTCAAGAGCAATTTTATCAGCATTTTATGATTGCAATAATTGGAGGTTTAATCATTGCAATGCCATATCTTCTTTACGAAATATATCGTTTTATAAAGCCAGCATTGAAAAACTCTGAAAAAAAATATTCTATGCTAGTTATTTGTTTTTCATCTTTCTTATTTTTTGCTGGTGTACTTTTTGGCTATTATATACTTTCACCAATATCTGTTAATTTTTTAGCAAATTATAGCCTTAGTGATAGCATTGAACGAAACTTTAAGGTGAGTTCAGTTATCAATTTTATAAGTCTTCTAACACTTGGTGCAGGTATCATATTTGAGCTACCCATAGTTGTTTACTTTTTATCTAAAATTGGATTACTTACTGCAGAAACTATGAAAAAATATAGACGAATTGCAATAATTGTAATTCTAATTATTTCAGCAATTATTACTCCTCCTGACGTGATGAGCCAAGTTATTCTGACTTTTCCTATTCTTATTTTATATGAAATTGGAATTTTGATAGCTCGTAAAGTATCACCTAAAGTCCCCATTGAAACACCATAAACACATCAAAAAATGAATAAAATTAAAGTATCTATTGGAAATGATCATGCTGGCACATCCTTAAAAAAACTTATTATTGAGTATTATAAACAAATTTTTGATTTTATAAATCATGGTACAGATCAGGAGGATTCGGTTGACTATCCTGATTTTGTTCATCCTGTAGCAAATGATGTTGAGAATAAATCATCAACGTTTGGTATTTTAATATGTGGTAGTGCTAATGGTGTTTGTATGACAGCTAATAAACATCAAGGAATACGAGCTGGATTAGCTTGGAATAAAGATGTGGCAGCGTTAATTAAACAACACAATAATGCTAATATTATATGTATTCCTGCACGATTTCTTGACGTTTCAGAGGCCATTCAAATAATTGACACATATATCAACGAAGAATTTGAAGGTGGCAGACACCAGAGAAGAATAGATAAAATTCCTTATTAGTTTTAACTCTTCACTATTAAGCCATCTTTAAGGATGGGCACAATATTGATACTGTCTAGCTCACAGCAGTATTCAATATCCCTGATGACTCCTTTTCTTTCTAATCTTTGAAAGTGATTTGACTTTTGAAGTGTCTTAAATAAATTTTTACCACCCATCTCAAAAGCATCTAAACAAAGTAATGTTGAGTCATCTAACTCTGCATTTGTTAGTTTCTGTGCCAATGCACCAGCGAAAAGGCTGTCTTCTAGATTTACCTTATCTTTCCAACCAGCACAAAACAACACAATATCTTTATCTTTATTTTTTAAATAATTGGCTACAGCTGATAGGTTCAAAAATGAACCAATAACAACATCGCTTGCATTTGAAGATATTTCAATACATTTTGTTCCATTGGTCGTTGTTAGGACAATGGTTTTATCTTTTACTAGATTTTTTTTATAGTGAAAAGGGGAATTACCAAAATCAAAACCAGAAATAGTCTCACCATTTCTCTCTCCGCCGATTAAATAATCCTCGTTCTTATATTTTAATGCATTAGCTTCATCAACAACAGCTATTAATGCTTTGGCACCATGATCAATTATTGTAGTAATTGTTGATGTAGCACGAAGTATATCGACTACAACGACTATTTTTTTCTCAATTGAATCAATATGTTTAAAAAGTAGAGGAGATAGAATAGTTTCAATTTTCATAGTGAGTCTTGAAATTTTGATTCAATGGTATGCGTTACTTTTTCTAATATTCTAAGTCCAGTCTCTGTCATAGTATTAGTCTTTTCATCAAGTAGAGGATTTATTTCTGTTATCTCAAAACAACATAATTTAGGACTCTTGCATAGTTCTGTTAATAATTCGGTTGTCTCTTTTTCAGAAAATCCATTTTCTACCGGAGTTCCTGTCCCATGCGATATTGATTTACAATCCATACTATCTACGTCAAATGACACATATACTATGTCGCAGTTTTCTAAATGATTAAGTGCATCATTTGCTGATTTAATTGCACCGTCCCTTCTTACTTGTTCTACCTTAATTGTTTTAATATTACGATTATTGATAATATAATCTTCTTCTTTTTCAGTATCTCTTAATCCAATAATCACAACATCATCAGTTAAAATTTTTGGATAGATACTAGCATTATTTTTAAGAGCATTCCATGATTCAACTGTTTCATCTGAAATTTCATTTCTTTTACATTCAAAATTATCAATTCCAAGTGATACCGCCAGCGGCATACCATGAATATTACCCGTAGGAGATGTATAAGGTGAATGTAAGTCTGCATGAGCATCAACCCAAATAACCCCTAATCTTTTGTGAGGATAAGCATTTTTTATTCCTGCAATGGTACCTCCAGCTGATGAATGGTCTCCAGCAAGGACTATGGGGAAATCGCCTGTTTTGTATACATCTTCTAATTTCAAACAAAAATCATCATATAGTCTTGACATTGATTGTAGTCGTCTGGAGCTGTCATATTCTGATGAATTATGATTTATAATTAAGTGATTTTCATTAATAATATCAATTGAAGGGTGTTTCGAAAAAAAATGATTATTTTGATTAATAGCAGTGAATTTAAGAGCATCTACTCCTAAACTGGCTCCGCTTGTCCCAGCTCCAATTTCTGATTTTGAATTAATTATTATGGTGTTACTCATTAAATTAATAGGTATAGGTAATATGAGACAAAACTATAAAATAAAGCTATAATTAATCCTTATTGATTTTTTCAATTAAAGGACGTTTGATATTATCTGGTACAATAAAGGCATTAGGGAAAAACTCTCTTATTTTCTTTAGTGTTGCTAAAGCATCTATTTCTCTGTAGAAATTTCCTACTCTTAATTTCCAATAGGGTTGTTGATATATAGTATATGTTTGTTCATTTTTAGGGTAATAGTTTGCATATTTTGTTTTGATATTTTCTACATACGATCGATCTGTATTAAAAGCAAGTTGGATTCTGTAGCCTGATATTTTTGTTGTGTCAACAGAGGCATTTTTAATGATCACTTGTTCATCTATCTTTTGATTATTTAAAATAGTAACTTGTCCATAAGATGAATTTATAAACAAGCATAAAACTATAGAACCTAAATACTTAACTATTTTTACCATGGCATTTTTTGTATTTTTTACCACTTCCGCATGGACAATTATCATTTCTGCCAACTTTTTGTTCTGCCCTTAATGGTACCGGGGTTTCTTTTGGCTTGTCTTGGATATCTTGACCTGTATTTTGATTGACAATTGCCTCTGATGCTCTACTAGTCTTTAGAGAACGATTATCTGATCGTTTTATTTCTTTTGCCTCTTTTACGTCTCCTGAATCTTGTGTGGCAATATCCCCCTTGAATAATATGGAAGTAATTTCTGCATTTAAACTACTTATCATACTCTGAAAAAGATTAAATGATTCTAACTTATAGATAAGAAGTGGATCTTTTTGTTCAATGGAGGCATTATTAGCAGATTGTTTAAGGTCATCTAATTCACGAAGATGATCCTTCCAATTTTCATCAATGCTTGCTAATGCAATATATCTTTCAAATGCATTAATTATTTCATCTCCATTAGTTTCAATGGCTTTCTTAAGGTTTATTGAAACATTTAGTGATTTTTTCCCATCAGAGAATGGAACTAGTATATTTTTAACTTCCTCACCTCTTTCATTATTTATCTTGTTAAATACAACAAGAGCTCGTTCTTTTATAGACTGATTCTTTCGATCATAAGCGTTCAATAATTGATCAAATATTTTTTGAGTAAGAATATTGGGTTTAGTCTCATTGAAATCTGCCTCATCTACCTGTGGATCAAAAGCAAGATGTCTAAGTGTTTCTGATTTAAAACCATGATAATCATTTATATCTTTAAACTCATTTACATTTTCTTCAACCCAATCATATAATGCATTATTGATGTCTAAAGATAACCTATCACCATACAAGGCATTTTTTCGTCGAGTATAGATGACCACTCGTTGTTTATTCATTACATCATCATATTCAAGCAATCTCTTACGAATACCAAAATTGTTTTGTTCAACCTTTTTTTGTGAACGTTCTATTGTCTTAGAAATCATTGAGTGTTGAATAACTTCACCTTCTTCATATCCGAAACGATCCATGACTTTAGAAACTCTATCAGAACCAAATAGACGCATTAAATTATCTTCTAGTGATACAAAGAATTGAGAGGAACCTGGATCTCCCTGTCTTCCTGCTCTACCTCGTAACTGTCTATCAACACGTCTGCTATCATGTCTTTCTGTGCCAATTATTGCTAATCCACCTGCTTCTTTTACTCCTTTACCTAATTTGATGTCGGTACCACGACCAGCCATATTTGTAGCTAGAGTTACAGATCCTGGTTGTCCAGCTTCTGCTACAATATCAGCCTCTCTCTGATGTTGTTTGGCATTAAGCACATTGTGTTTTATTTTCCGCATGTTCAACATCCTACTCAACAGTTCGGATATTTCAACAGAGGTAGTACCTACAAGAATAGGCCTACCTTCTTTTTGAAGGGAGACAATTTCCTCAGCTACGGCATTAAATTTTTCTCTAACAGTTTTATAGACTAAATCCTCTCGATCATCACGAGCAATAGGTCTGTTTGTTGGAATAACTACTACATCTAATTTATATATCTCCCAAAGTTCACCCGCTTCAGTTTCAGCTGTTCCAGTCATACCACTTAATTTATGATACATTCTAAAAAAGTTCTGAAGAGTTATTGTTGCAAAAGTTTGTGTAGCTGCTTCAACTTTGACATTTTCTTTAGCCTCAATTGCCTGATGTAGACCATCTGAGTATCTTCGACCATCCATCACACGTCCAGTTTGTTCGTCGACTATTTTAACCTTACTATCTTGGATGATATATTCAACATCTTTTTCAAACATTGCATAAGCTTTCAAGAGTTGATTAATACTATGAACACGTTCAGATTTTACTGAGAAATCCCTCATGAGTTCATCTTTTTTCTGTTGCTTTTCCTTATTTGAAAGTGATGATTTTTCTAATTCAGCAATTGAAGATCCAACATCTGGAAGAATAAAGAAATCTTTGTCTCCACTATTTTCTGAAATTAAATCAATCCCTTTATCAGTTAATTCTACTTGATTATTTTTTTCATCAATCGTAAAATATAATTCTTCATCAACAATATGCATTTCTTTTTGTTGATCTTGGAGGTAATAGTTTTCGGCCTTGGTCATAATAGCCTTGATACCTTGTTCGCCTAAAAACTTTATCAAAGGTTTGTTTTTTGGAAAACCTCGATAATTTCTGTAGAGTAGAAGACCACCCTCTTTTTCATTAGTTTTACCCTCTTTTATCAATTTTTTTGCATCAGATAAGGCTGTGTTTAAGTATCGTTTTTGAGCATCAACTACTTTTTGAATTTTTGGTTTTAACTCATTAAACTCATGAATATCACCCTTAGGTGTTGGGCCACTGATGATTAGAGGTGTCCTTGCATCGTCAATAAGTACTGAATCTACCTCATCAATCATTGCAAAATGATGTTTCTGCTGAACTTGTTCATCAGGACTGTGAGCCATGTTGTCTCTTAAGTAATCGAAACCAAATTCATTATTTGTTCCATAAGTTATATCAGCTAAATAAGCTTCTTTTCTCTCAGAAGAGTGAGGTCTATAGTAGTCTAAGCAATCAACTTTAAGACCATGGAATTGAAATATTGGTGCATTCCACTCGGCATCTCTTCTAGCTAGGTAGTCGTTAACTGTAACAATGTGAACCCCTCGTTGTCCAAGTGCATTAAGATAGGCTGGGAGTGTAGATACTAATGTTTTACCTTCACCAGTTTGCATCTCAGCAATTTTTCCTTGATGAAGTACAACGCCTCCTATGAGTTGTACATCGTAGTGTATCATATTCCACGATACTTCTTGCCCTGCAGCATCCCAGGTGGTATCATAAACTACCTCATCGTTTTTTATATTTATGTGTGGCTTTGCTGCAGCTAAATCTCGGTCATATTCAGTTGCACTTGCTATAATTTTATCATTTTCTGTGAATCTTCTAGCTGTTTCTTTGACTACTGCAAATGCTTCTGGGAGAATTTGGTTAAGAATTTCTTCTAGTTTTTTATCTCTTTCTTCTTCCAAAATATCAATTTGATCGTAGGCATCCTCTCTTTTATCAATTTCATGAACAGTAGTATTTTTTATCTCAGACTTTAAGTCAGCTATTTTTTTATCAATTTCTGACAAATAGTCGTTTACTTGGTTTTTAAAAGAAGTTGTTTTTCCTCTAAGTTCATCATTGGTTAAGCCCACAAGCTTAGTAAATTCTGTATTTATTTTACCAACAAAAGGTTCTAAACCTTTGACATCTTTATCAGCCTTGTTGCCAAATAATTTCTGTATTCCGTTTACAAGAGAATTTATCATTCTAATATTTTTATTAAATATAGTCTAAAATTGTGCCACTTATATGTATTATGCCATAAAACAAACAAGATAATTCAAATTAGTGCATGAATCAAATGTGTATATATTTAGCTTAAATCTTTGACTTCAAATGTAACCATATTTATCTTTGAAGTGAATTAAACATAATGCGTATTTTAATACTTGGATCTGGAGCTAGAGAGCATGCAATAGCATGGAAATTAAAAAAAGAAATAGGAAGTGATAATATTTATATTTCTCCTGGAAATGCGGGTACTCAGATGTGTGGAACAAATGCCAATATTGGGGTTTCAGACTTTGAATCGCTAAAATCATATTGTTTAGAATATAATATCGATACTATTTTTCCTGGTTCTGAGGAAGCAATAGCAAATGGAGTTAGAGATTATTTTGAAGCAAGTGATGAAACCAAACACATATATGTATTTTCTCCAGATAAATATTCTGGACAGCTTGAAAGTAGTAAAGCTTTTGCTAAAGAGTTCATGCAGGAATTATCTATTCCAACTGCAGCATATAAGAGTTTTACAATCAATGAATTGCAAGAAGGCTATTCTTTCTTAGAATCTCTGAAACCACCTTATGTATTGAAAGCTGATGGTTTGGCAGCAGGTAAAGGAGTTTTGATACTAGATGACTTAGATGAAGCTAAAAAATCATTAAATGAAATGATAACCAATCAGAAGTTTGGTTCGGCATCTAATAAAGTAGTCATTGAGGAATTTTTAGATGGTATTGAATTTAGTGTTTTTGCCTTAACAGATGGTGAGAATTACGTGATATTTCCAGAAGCTAAGGATTATAAAAGAATTGGAGAGGGAAACAAAGGCTTGAATACTGGTGGAATGGGAGCTATATCACCTGTGCCTTTTTATACATCTGATGTTCATTATAAAACAATGAACCAAATTGTTATTCCGACAATTAATGGGTTAAAGTCTAAAAGTTTAAATTTCAGAGGTTTTGTGTTTTTTGGTCTAATTTTAGTTAATGGAAACCCAATGGTTATTGAATATAACGCTCGTTTAGGTGATCCTGAGACTGAAGTTATTATTCCTAGATTGGATGAATCATTATCTCAAATGATAACTGATGCTAAGCATGGTAAATTGTCTTCCAGAATTGCTAAAAAAATATCAAAATTTGCTGCAACTGTCTTTGCAGTATCAGGTGGATATCCTGAGCAATACGAAAAAGGTAAAAAAATTGATGATTTTTCAGAGTCAGATACTTTGTTTCATGCAGGAACAAAAAGAGATAATAATGGTTTATTTACGAACGGTGGACGTGTTTTAGCAGCTACAAGCTATGGTGAATCCATGGATGAAGCATTAAAATCCTCTTATATTACACTTACCAAAGTGAATTTTGACAAGATGGTTTATCGCAAAGACATCGGACATGATTTAAAAAAATATTCAAATGGAAGTAATTAGAAAAATTTTAAGTTATTTAACATTCAAGAAAGATACTGGCGAGGGATCTTTTATCAAATCAATGCATGTTATAAATAAAATATCAATATTGATATTCTTGATAGCTATGATTATTATGATTATTAAGATTTCATAATCATATATCGTATAGTTTTTGTAAAATTGTTTTAAATTTTAACAAATTATGATGATTTTATTTATTGCTATTATGGCAGTCAGTTGGTTTGTTCAAAACCGATTGAAATCAAAGTTTAGAAAATATTCCAGAACTCCTATATCAAGTAATCTGAGTGGGCGTGAAATAGCTGAAAAAATGCTTAATGATTATGGTATTTATGACGTTAAGGTCATTTCTGTGAATGGACAACTTACTGACCACTACAATCCAATCAAAAAAACTGTCAATTTAAGTGAAGGTGTGTTTAATCAAAGGAATGCAGCAGCAGCTGCAGTTGCTGCTCATGAATGTGGTCATGCAGTACAACATGCTCGTGCATATTCTTGGCTTACTTTAAGAAGCAAGTTAGTTCCAATAGTAAGTGTAAGCTCAAGGTGGATGCAATGGGTTATTCTTGCTGGTTTTGCTTTACTCGCCATGAAAGGTATTCCTGAAGTTTTATATCTAGGAATTTTACTATTTGCAATGACAACACTATTTAGTTTTATCACACTACCTGTAGAGTTTGATGCTAGCAACAGAGCTTTGGCATGGATTGAAGATAAAAATGTTGCATCATCTTCAGAAATTGAGGATAGTAAAGATGCTTTACGGTGGGCGGCCATGACATATGTAGTTGCAGCACTTGGATCTCTAGCGACATTACTTTATTACTTGTCATTAGTTATGGGAAGAGATTAAAATCTAATGTTATTTATAAATTTTAAACGATTTGTGCCCCTAATCCCAGTCCTTCTGATTGGGATTTTTTCTTTTAGTCAATCTATCCATTTAACAATGATAAAAGATGTTAAGGACGACTTTTTTAAAAAATCCCAGAGTATATTACCTGTATATAAATATGAGAATAAAGAGATTGACCCCTATTCCAAATTTGGATTAGAAACAGACCCTTCCCAATCTTGGTATTCCATTAAGAAGTTCCCAGAAATGAAAAATTGTAGAGATACAGGGTACACTTACATTTATTTTTCAGGCTCAGATAATGATGAAAGACAAGGATACATTTTGACATTAATAGGTAACTACAGAAGGTCTAGGCGAACGGTATATTTTTATATTGATAGGAATAATGATTTAGATTTTTCAAATGATGGTCTTCCTGATAGTTTAGTTTCTACTCAAAACGGGATCAAAATACAACTAAATAATATAAATGCTAAAGATGCAAAATATTCATTTCAACTCACACGATTCAAGTATGGCGAAAATATTAGGTATAAAAATTTATTGACAGAACACTATAAATCCCATAGTGGTCAAAAGCAATTTACCAATATAAATTACTGTTATAGAGAACAAAGATATAATTCTGCTATATCGCACTACAAATATGAGAATGACTCATTTTCAATAGGCATAAAGGATGATAATGTAAATGGCATCTACAATGATGGATGTGTAGATAAACTTTATGTAGGACCTTATAGAAGTCAGGTTAATTCAGATAAATTATTTTTAATAAATCCAGTCATCATAGATAATACTTTTGAGTGGGGAAGTAAGACCTATAGAATTCAAAGTATAGAGAGTAATGGGAATTACATAGACATTGTTGAAGACTCCAATCTTTCAAAAATTAAGAAATTAAAAGTAGGCAAAAAAACTCCAAATTTTACGTATTTAAATGTTTTTAATGTAGAACATAGTTTAAAGGAATACAACAATCAACAGATTTATCTATTCTTTTGGGATAAGAAGTCTTTATCTTCCGAGGATACATTGTATCTTTCTAAGCTAAATGAGGAATACGGTGAAAAATTGAAGTTAATTACACTTAATCATGGTGATCCTCCCAAACAAGTTAAAATCAGCTTCTATTACGATAATATAAAATGGCCGGTAGGTTACAGTAATTCCGAAATAGCAGAAAAATATTTTCTTGAAAACGTTCCGAGAGGGTATTATTTAGATAAACATCGTAAGTTAATATTTGATAATATTACACCAAAAGAAGTGTATGAACTTATGAATAATGGACTAGATTCGTGATTATGTCCTTATCAATTATTTTAATTACCTCATTATCTATTTTAACATTTGTAGTTTTGTGGTATCTAACTAAGTTTTTTGTAAGAATTTTTATTCTTCTATTCATATTGATTGTAGGTTTTAGTTATTTATACATTAACAATATTGGCCCATTTAATAAAGAATTAATAGAGATTGATTTGCTCAAAGATAAATACTGCGATAACAACGATGATGAGGATATATGTGATTGTATAGTTCGTATTATTGAAAGTAGAGCTGATAGTATTTCTCTCAATAATTCAGATAAAAAATTTTTAATTCATAAAAGTATTATAGATAGCTATCAGCAATCGATGGAATGTTTAGAAAAAAGAGATGCTAAAACTAAGTACAAGAAATTTTTGGCTGATATAGCGGGTATAAATGATTGGTCGTTGCCAGATTCATTAGAATTTAAGACTAAGGAAATCAGTAATAAACTACTCGAAAATATTAACCAATAAACTAAAGTTAAGCAAGACCTAATGCATGTTTCAGATCAGTAACCTGACTTTCCCATAGCATATTCATTTCTTCAACTTCGTCTTCATCAACAAAATCCGTTATTAAGAGGCCAATATCACCTGTTAATTCATCTTTGGTAACTTCAAATTGAAAATATTCATCTGATGGGTTATCCAAGAGCTTGAATTTAATCAATTTACCATTCACTTTTTTGACAAGTTCAGCCTTATTTTCGGAACCATCCCAAAAGAAACTATATTGCTTACTGCCTTTGATATTAACATCATCACAAAACCACTCAACTAATCCAGAAGGGGTTGAGAGGTATTGAAATAAGATTGTAGGAGATGATTTGATAACAAACTCTAGCTCGATTTTTACTCTTTCCACAATAAATATTATTTTGTTATTTCAAATAAACGATTTTTTACGAAATAAACTAGCTAAGACTTTTATTTTTGAAGTATTTGATAGAAATATTTAGAAACCATAAAATATATTTTATTGCCTCATTTTCTCTTGTTGTAATGGGATTAACTTCATTAATTTTTCTTAATAAAGGAGAGGCTGTTTTACTTGTGGATTACTATCATTTAGATTTTTTAGATCTCTTTTTTAAAACAATAACAACTTTTGGTGAATTTACAGGTTTTTTAATTTCATTAATTATTTTACTTTTTATAACTAATAGATTTAAAAATAAATATGTTATTACCTTAATTATGAGTGCTCTTTTATCACTTGGTATTTCACAATTTTCGAAACATATTTTGTTTAGCTCAGAACATAGACCTTCATTTTATTATGATTTGACTCAAGTTGACGGAGAAGAGCATCATAAAAACAATTCATTTCCAAGTGGACACACTACGGCAGCATTCACATTTATTACTATATTGGCAATTGGACTCAAGCGGTCGTGGATTCAATTAATAATGCCTTTTCTAGGTAGTTTAGTTGCATTCTCTAGAATATATCTAGGACAGCACTTTTTAATGGATGTAGTAGTCGGAGCAATTCTAGGAATTTTTATTGCAACGTTGTCTTTTTACTTTATTAATAAATATTGGTATAAATAATACCCAATGAAGAAAATTGATTTTAATAATCATAGCTACTTTATATATCTTTTGATATTTTACTTGATAATGGCAATTCCCTTTCTTGGTCAAATACATCTATTTGACTGGGATGAAATAAATTTTGCTGAAGCTGCAAGGGAAATGGTTGCATCTGGTGATTGGTTTAATGTTCAAATTAATTTTGAGCCATTTTGGGAAAAACCACCTTTATTTATATGGATTCAGGCTACATTTATGACAATTTTTGGTGTTAGTGAATTCTCAGCTAGACTACCTAATGTGATAATAGGTTTACTGACATTGTTTGCTATTTATCGAAATGTAAATAAACGGTATGGAGAAAATGCTTCTCTCTATTCTACTCTATTGTATATCGGATCATTTACGCCCTATTTTTATTTTAAAACAGGTATAATTGATCCGCTTTTTAACCTATTCATTTTCTTGAGTCTTGTTAATTTAGTATCTGGATTAGAAACAAAAAAAATAGCACCATTTTTCTTCTCTGGATTAACTTTAGGCCTTGCAGTTATTACTAAAGGTCCCGTTTCAATTTTATTAGTAGGACTTACCGGATTAATATATCAACTAATCTACAAGAATAATTTTTATTCTTTCAAAGAATTAATATTAATAATATTAGGGTTAATGATTTTTCCTGGATTGTTTTTTGGTACTCAGGTGATAAATCATGGATGGTGGTTTTTAAATGAATTTATTATCTATCAGATAGATTTATTTAGATATCCTGTAGCTTCTCACGGTCAACCATTTTATTATCATTTTGTTGTTTTATTAATCGGATGTTTTCCTTTATTTATTTTTTGCTTTTCTAGTTTAATTACAAAAATTAAAGTTAGTGGGGATTTAAATTTTATTCGATTTATGCATGTGATCTTTTGGGTTGTATTAATTGTTTTTTCCTTGGTAACGACAAAAATTGTTCACTACAGTAGTATGTGCTACATTCCTTTATCTATTATTGGTGGTATTTGGATTTCTAAACATGGAAGCTTTGGGGTTAAAACAAAACTGATTTTCATCATAATTAGTTCAATATGGGCAATTATTTACATTATTTTTAGTATTCCAGCTTTTGATAATAGTTTCATTATAAATATTCTCAATAATATTCCAATTCAGGACGTCAATGTTCAAGGTATGTTGCAAACAGAAATCACTTGGAGTTATGTCCCTTTCATAATAGCTAATCTATTCATTTTTATGACAACAATAGTTGTTATTAAAAATTCAAAAGAGATAATAATAGTTTATCTTATAACGAATACTTTTATAATTTCAGTTTTTGTTTCAAGTGTGGTACCATCAATTGAAAAAATGATACAAGGAAACTGGATTACTCATTTAAAATCATACGATAAAAAACCTTATGTACATTTTACTTATGGGTTTAAAAGTTATGCTCATTATTATTATACGAAACAAAAGAATATCAAAGAGGTTCAAGAAATAAAAGACATAATACTTAATAAAAGTGGCTATAATTCTATTTATGAATTAGATCAAAATGATAAAAAAGTATTTTCTAATCAGGTCAGAGATTATATCGTAAATAATACAGATATACCTTTTACAATTTCTGCTAAAATCTCAAAATTTAATTCATTACAGCAGAATTATCCCAATTTAATAAAGGTCTTTGATGGAAATGGTTATGGTGTTTGGGAAAGGTCTACAAAACTTGGTAAATAACTATCTTGTAGTTTTCTTCACCAATGAATTGTTTTAATTTTTTTACGTTAAAATTATTTGCAATGTAAGACTCGCTTATTTGCGAATCTGTTACTGCAAAATAGGAGTCCCACACAATTAATGAACCTTTAGATGTTTTAAAATCACTATTGTGGAGTAACTTCATTTCAATAATGTTGATATCATTATCAATTATTCTATTTGAAGCAAGTGCAAGAAAATAAGCATTTGTAATCGTGGGTGATAAGTTTAGTTTGTTATCGATTAACCACTTATTTGCTGTCAATATAATCTCTTGATGAATATTAAGTTTTATATCATTTTGCCATGATAAAGCCATCGGACTTTTTATAAATGGAAAAGTTAAGATACTAATGAAAGTAATGGAACGAATTATCTTTTTGTCAATATTTGTAAATAGGTTTTCAATCCATAAAACTCCACGATAGGCTATGATTGAAATAAGTGGAATAATGACAATCAAAACTCTTGTAAGTCCGAAACTATGAAATAAGCCAAATCTCCAAAAAATACTATGTGCAACAATATACCCAATAGTTATACCATATATCAAGAAGAAATCTTTGGTTCGAAAATAATTTTTAATATTTAATGTGAAATGTAATAAGCCTAAACAGAATAAAATAAATATAGGAAGACCGATTATATAAGGCAGTTGTTCAATGAAGTGAAATCCTGAACCATTTCCATATTTGTACTCAATACCAGAGTAGGGATTCTGATTAAACATCCATAAAAAATCATTATGATAAAATATTCCAATGATTCCATAAATTAATGTACCCAAAGTCATAAAAGGAATGAATTTTTTTCTATCATTAATTAATGAATAAATTAAAAATATAATGATGATTATATATCCTTCAGACCTTACAAAAGGAAGAAATGATAATAGGGTATATGATAAATGTGATTTGTTATTTAATTCAAAAAGAATAACCCAAGTGAGTATAACGGTAAACAATGGTTCGGTAAGTCCAGAGGACTGTACTAAGAAAAAAGAATAGGCAAAAAAGCATAAAATTACTCCATACCAACCATTAGTCTTATAATGTTCTGAAATTCTTTTACATCCTAATGCACTAACTAGAATGCATATCATATTGAATGTTTTCATGCCAATCCATCCAATTTTTGCAAAAGGGAAAGCTAATAAAATGAAAACTGGTTTCGCCCACATGTCCATAAAATAGTGGGTAGTTTCCATTGCTTGATGAGCTTGTAAATAATGTAGAATACTGTCCCCGCCATCAAATGTACTTTCTATGTTAAAAACTAATATTGCGTCAATAATTATGACGATTAACCATATTAAATTGTTTCTACTCATAGTTCTAGTGAACCATTAATCCATCCATTATCCAATTGAGCGTTATTTTTATTGTAAAAATTAATAGCGGGCTGATTCCAATCCAATACTTGCCAAATCATTTTTTTACAGCTGTTTTTTTTACCAAACGAAAGACAATAATCAAAAAGCTTTTGCCCAATTCCCTTATTTCTGTAATTTTCAGTTACGATTAAATCTTCAAGATATAAGCATCTTCCTTTCCAAGTGCTGTACCTGTAATAGGTTATTGCAAAACCAACAATATTACCGTCTATCTCAGCAATGAAAGCATGATATAACGGGTTGTTACTAAAGCCATCTGCGAGCATCATTTGCTCAGTATTAGATACCTCATTTGGAGCGCGTTCATAGATCGCTAATTCAACAATTAGTTTCATCATACTTGGTATGTCAGATGCAATGGCTTTTCGAATCATCATACAAATTTAATTTATAGATAAATAATTTTAATCGAACATTTGTTAATTATTTGTTACTCTATTTTATAATTAATTAAACATTCGTTAACAATATTAACATTTGCTTAACTATTTGATAACAAACGAATTGAAATATTTGCAAAATGAAATATTTATTGTCTATAATCTTTTTGATTATTACTTTTTGTGTGAAAGCTCAATTTAATTACGAAACGGTTGATAAAGGTCTTTTATTTAAATCAAGTGATGACAGAGTTAAAATGAAGCTTAGCTTTAGAGTACAAAGTTTAGCATCATTTGAAACTAATGAATCTGGTAATGATCAAGAAATGAAAGCAATGGTTAGGCGAATGCGACTTAAATCAAAAGGTTATATTTATAACCCAAAGTTTGAATATAAGTTGGAGTTAGCCATAAGTAATCGAGACCAAGGAATAACTAAAGATGCAAGTCGCGTAAGTGATGGATCAAAAATTGTTTTAGATGCTGTTTTGAAATATAACATAAATAAAAAGCATCAAATCTGGTTTGGTCAAACTAAACTACCAGGTAATAGAGAAAGGGTTATATCTTCTATGGCACTTCAGTTTGTAGATCGAAGTAATGTGAACAGTAAGTTTAATATTGATCGAGATTTTGGAGTACAATATCGACTTAAGCAAAAAATAGGCAACATGCCTTTAACTCTGGCAGCTGCGGTTTCAACTGGAGAGGGTAGAAATATTACAGCTATAAATGAAGAAAATGGCTTATCATATACTGGTCGATTAGAGTTTTATCCTTTTGGAAACTTCACTTCAAAAGGTGATTATTTTAGTGCTGATTTAAAGAGGGAGAATAAACCTAAATTAGCCATTGGTGTTACTTCTTGTCTGAATGAAAATACCAATAGAAGTGGTGGTCAGTTGGGTAGTTTTGTAGAATTAGCAGACAGCAATGGTAATTTAACCTCACAATACAATGACATTACAACCCTATTTATCGATGCTATTTTTAAATATAATGGTCTCAGTATAATGGGAGAATATGCTAATAAAAATTTATCTAAAGATATTGGTGGATTTACCTCTGGGTATGGTTATGTTGGTCAATTAGGATATCTCTTCGATAACAATTGTGAGTTTGCTGCAAGATACACTTCTGTAGATCTTGCTAAAGGTCTTGGAGTAACTCAAAATACAACAGAATATACTTTGGGACTATCAAGATATATTGTTGGTCACAAGCTTAAAGTACAATCAGATATCTCATATATTACAAAAGAAAACGTTGTTGATTCAAACTACAGAATTAGATTCCAGATAGAGTTTGGCATTTAATTAACAATGAATTAACGTTAATGTAACATTTTTCAGACTCCTTTGAATTTTTATTAATTTGCATCTTATAAATAAATAGGTTTATGTTTTATAAAACAAAAATTGGTTACAGATTTTTCTTGCTAACTCTCTTGTCAATCTTTTCGCTTACAAATTTTGCTTACGACTCAACGAGTAATGTAGATTTGACTGGGGATATTTTTAAAAATATAAATGCTAAAGGCATTATTTCAGGAGCTAAATTTTCTTGGTTAATTGATTATGGTCAGATAGATAATGTTGAAAATATTATAATTCAATATCAGAAAAATGTTGAAAAAGGTAAGGGATGGAAATATTCTCCAGTGATTGATTCTAAAAGCACCTTTTTCAAAATAGAGGGTATGAGCTCTGGTGAAAAATACGTATGGAAAATAGGTTGTTTAAAAGATGGAGGAGACATCAATAAAGTTCTCAAAAATGGTATACCTGAGAGTGAAGATTTAGTTTGGTCTGATAAGGGTAAATTCAAGACACTTCGAGACTGGGGTTTATATAAATTTCTAGTCCTTTTAGGGTCGCTTGGGTTATTTATTTTTGGTATGAAACTGATGAGTGAAGGGTTACAACAATCAGCTGCTGGCGGTCTTCGTAAGATTTTGAGTAGTATGACTAGAAACCGTTACCTCGGTGTTCTAAGTGGTTTTTTAATTACTGCTTTGGTTCAATCTTCAAGTGCGACAACAGTAATGACTGTGAGTTTCGTAAATGCTGGACTTTTAACACTATTAGAATCTTCGGGAGTTATGATGGGGGCAAACATTGGTACAACTATTACAGGTTGGTTAGTGTCATTATTTGGCTTTAAAATTAGCTTATCTAGTTATTCATTAATTTTCATAGCATTTGGTGCACCCTTAATGTTCATGGCTAAGAACAAGGTGAAGGGTTGGGCTAATGCTATTATTGGATTTGCAATACTTTTTATGGGGTTAGGTTTCTTGAAAGATGCAGTTCCTGACTTAGATGCTAATTCAGGGATAGTTCAATTTTTTACACAATTTAGTGATTCACCATTTATTGGTAGAATAGCTTTTGTACTATTAGGTACTTTGGTTACAATAGTTGTTCAATCATCAAGTGCTGCAATGGCATTAACACTAACTATGGTTTTAAAAGGCATCATTCCATTTGAAGTTGGTGCTGCAATGATCTTAGGTGAAAATATTGGTACAACAATTACTGCAGAGCTAGCCTCATTGATAGGTAATGTTCATGCTAAAAGATCAGCACGTATTCATTCTATGTTCAACATTGTAGGTGTGACATGGATGATTTTCCTAATGCCTGTTTTTCTGAATATTGTAACTTGGTTTACATCCAGTGTTTTAGGAATGGCCCCTTTTATAAATGAACTAGGAGAGACAATTAGTGGCGAGGGAGCTACAATAGGTTTATCAGCTTTCCATACGATCTTTAATTTAACCAATGTGTTGTTATTGATATGGTTTGTACCTCAATTAGTAAAGATTGCTGAAGCCACTGTAAAATCAAAAGGTGAAGATGATGAGATATTTAAGTTGGAATTTATTTCGAGCGGTATTACACAAACTCCTGAATTATCTATTTTAGAGGCTAAAAAAGAAGTTGTAAAATTTGCAGAATTAACTTTTAAGATGCACAATAAATCTAACGAATTAATTAACGAGTTAGATGTTAAAAAAAGGAATAAATTGATGAAGAAGATTATCAAGTATGAGGAAATTACTGATAATCTTGAAGCTGAGATTGCAAATTACTTAGGAAAAGTTTCTACCTCTAAATTATCAGAAAAATCCTCACTACGTCTCAGGTCAATGTTAAGTATTACAAGTGACTTGGAACGTATGGGTGACATTTATATGCAAATTTCTAAAACTGTAGATAAGAAAACAGATGCTAAGCTATGGTTTGATCAAAATCAACGAGACAACCTCAATATGTTGTTTGATAAAGTTTTAGAAGCTTATGAGTTAATGATTAAAAACTTAAATGGTAATTATAGTGAAATTAACCTTGATAAATCAATATCATTGGAGGTTTCTATTAATGAATTGCGAAATGATATTCGTAAAAAACATTTTAAGAGTATGGAAAAAGGGGATTATAATGCTCAGAGTGGTTTAATTTATAGTAATATATTCTCATCAATAGAAAGAGTAGGTGATCATATTATTAATGTGTCAGAAGCTGCCAGTGGACAGTATTTGAATTAAACTTATTAGGATTTTAAATATTATACCCAGATGATACTTGTCATCTGGGTATTTTGTTTATTCGTATCCATGAAAATTCTTTTCTCATTTATTTGTGTAATACAAGCCTTATTTATAAATGCACAAAGCTTAATTGGTTTAATTGATCGAGACAACTCATTATCTATTACGAATGCCGCAGGTCAAGGAGTGAGTATTACTGGATTAAGTCGTGGTCCTGGAATAAATAAGACATCTGGTAATGCTATTGATTACAATTCATTTGGATGGGACGAATCATATTTGTCTTCGGCAATTTTGGATGGTGATTACATTCAGTTTACAATTTCTGTAAATCAAGGTTTTATATTAGATTTAGATGAACTCATGATTAGAATTGACAGAAGTCCCCAAGGACCTATAAATTTTGAACTTTTATATTCAGCAGACAATTTTATTAACTATTCCTCCATTTATAATTTACAAAACATCTCATCAGATAATCCACAGACCTATACTGTTAATACATCAACAATTAATACTTTGACTTCTAATGAACTAATTACATTTAGGTTATATTGTTGGGGAGCAACATCTAGTCTTGGCACAATGGATATTGAAGGATTTATACCGATGTATTCGCCTTATGGTTGGCAACCATCGAATTTAGTAAGCAGTGATCCAGGTATAGCTTTTTTGGGTTGTACGACTTCAATTCCCGTTGCAAACGCTAGTATTTGGCCAATAAACGTAAGTTCTGTTAAAATAGAATGGGATAATCCAAAATGTCTTAGTCAGATTATAATTGTTGGAAAAGAGGGGTCCCAACCAAGTTTTAACTCTAGTAATAGAAATTGTAATGGAATTAATGGTGATTGTATATCTAGTGATTTTAGTTCAATTTCATCATTTGGTGATGGTTTATCAAATAGAAATTTACCTCAGGATGAGTACTGTGTTTATAAGGGAATAGGAGATAATGCGACAATAACAAACCTTGTAAATGGTAACAATTATTATTTTAAAATATATACTTATTTAAATCCTTGGTCTGATAATGCATTATCACCAGTATTAAATGTCAGTGCCTTACCAGTTGATTTCATTAGTTTTAAAGGGAAACTCAATAATGGAATTGTTCAGTTAAACTGGAAAACTGGATTTGAAATAAATAATGATTTTTTTGATGTACAGAATTCCGAGGATGGTCTTAAATTTAATACTATCGGGGTTATTAATGGTAATGGAAATAGTTCTCAAGTTAATGAGTATTTTTTTGAGGATATAAATCCACGATTACCTAAATCGTATTATCGTTTGAAGCAAGTAGATTTTAATGGTTCAAGTACTTACTCGAAGGTTGTCTGTATTAATTTGGTAAAGGATGATTTTCTCATTCAAGAACAGATGGATTATGTGCAGATTAATTCACAATTATCAGACAACGTAGAGTTCGTTATCATAAACAGCTATGGTAATGTAATGGATAACGGGAGATTCAATAAATCAGTCCAAATAATGAAGAATAAATTTATTTCGGGTATTTATTTTATTAAACTAAAGACTCCCTATCATGAAGAAATTTTAAAATTAGGGCTCAACCAATGAGGTTATTATTTTAATATATTACAACCTTCAAGGTTATCTATGCCCCAATTTTGTAGTTCTGTTTCCGACCATAAATCTGGGAAAAAGATACGTTTTTGATATTTTGGTAACATATACTTTTGCCAATCCGAACCACCAGTTGCTTCATCAACAGTTCCGTCAGTATGAGTAAGATATTTACTAGCTGCATTATAATGTGCCATGACCCATTTAACATTCAGTGTATGGTCATAATGTCTCATTGCATTTAATAGTTTTAAATCACTTTTCTTTTTGTCAGGTAATGATTTATAACAAGTCCATAAATTCGTCGTATTGTAATCTTTCATAAATTGAATAAACTCATCACGATATTTTGCTTCAAAGTTAGATAGTAATGCATTCTTTTTTCCAGTTGAATGATCTTTACCTGCTGCTTGCCAATAAAGATGCTCAAAAGCGTGACTATATGGAGTCTCTCTATTTATGGTCGATCTAAAACGATTATCTATTAAGTTGATTAGCTCGGTACTTGCAAACTCAATTTTACGATATTGTGCACTTTGAAATCCGCTAGCAGGAGTGAGGGTAGTTCTAAATTTTTGATATTGCTCAGGACTCATACCGTCACCCATTACAGAAAATGAAGAAGATAACATATCTACATATCGGCTTATTCTATATAGCTTTTCAGCAAAAAAATCAACAGTTAAATTATTATTTGTAGATACTTGTTCAATTTCCCACAACATCATCTTAAAAATAAGTTCATTTACTTGATGATACATAATGAATACCATCTCGTCAGGGTATTGAGTCCTTTGAATTTGAAGGTTTAAAAGGGCATCTGTTTGGATGTAGTCCCAGTAGGTAATGTGATTAGAATGCAATAAGCCATTGAGGTGTGTATCTAAATCCTGACCTGATGCACTAAATTTTTCTTCGAGTTGTTTTAGTAGATGTTTTCTTTCTTCGCTCATTAAGAACAAAGAAAAGAAATCTTAATTTAATACATCAATGTTTTCACAGAACTCTTTAATTTGATCTCGTGTGTCTCTAAATGCTTTGATTAGTTCATTTGCACTACCACTTTGTTTACTTGGATCAGCAAAGTTGTAATGAATTCTTGTTTGATCACCGGGAAGTATAGGGCAAATTTCATTAGCGTGATCACACACTGTTATTATTATGTCAAATGAAACATTTCCTAATTCTTCTATTGTGTTTGAGGAATGATTTGATATATCAACTGAATCTTCCATAAGTACTCCCACAGCAAAGGGATTTAAACCATGTTTTTCAATGCCAGCACTATAAATATTGAAATCTTTACCATGATATAGTCTTAAGTAGGCTTCAGCCATTTGACTTCTACAACTGTTACCAGTACATAATACGAGTAGGTTTTTTTTCATATTTGATTATTTAATTTTATTCCAAATATTGTAAGAAATAATCATTCCTAAAATTGGTGCCACCAAATATATCCAATAATGCTCCCAATGGCCAGAAACAAGAGCCGGACCAATACTTCGAGCGGGGTTCATACTAACAGAGGTCAAAAGGCCAACTATATAAGTATTAAATGCAACTTGAAAACCTATAACATATGGAGCTAGTCTGTTGTATTTGTTATTAGAATCAGCTATCCAGAAGATGACCATCATTAGTATAATGCTAAGTATTAATTCAAATGAAAAAGCTAAAGGGACACTAACGGAAGGTAAAGTAGTACCAATGAATTCGCTTGGATATATTAAATTAAAAAGATAAGCACCAATAATAGCTCCAAAACATTGAAATATAATGTAAAAAATGAGTTCGGATAAAGTTAACGATTTGTTATAAAAAAAAGCGATGGATACTGCAGGATTTATATGTGCACCAGAGGTATTCCCAAACATTAATATGACAAGTGTGACAGCTAATCCAAAAACAACTGTAATCAACCAAAGAGAGGCTTGGAAATTTTCAGATAAGTTAACATTACTATATTCAATGCTCCAAACTCCCATAAAAACAAGTATAAAAGTGCCAGCAAATTCAGCTAAGTATTTTTTCATTTGATGATTACAAAGTAAAATAGTTTACTATTCAAATATTGTTAATTGAATTACTAATTATTTGAGAATTATTTTTTTTATGGCATTCCTTTTACCTTTAACTACTTTTAAGGTATATAGACCCTTAGAAAATTCTGTTATATCAATAAAATTTATCCAGTTATGTATGGTTCCAGATTTAACTACCATACCAAGATGATTAGTTAAATAATATTTTGATTCAGGTTCTGATTGAATTTTGAGAATATCGTTAACCGGATTAGGACTAACTGAAAGCCTTAAGGAATTTATTTTACTAATTCCAACAGAAGGTATATTATTAAGAATACTATCCGCCTTCAAAACATCTGGTATTCCGTAACCATACTCAAAATCTGGATTATTGTACTTGTGACAACTTTTTAAAATAGCATCAAAAATTTGTTGATTTGATTTGTCTGTATGTTTAGACATCAAACAGGCTACCATTCCCGCAATTATTGGACCTGAAAATGAAGTGCCACTTCCAGTTCTTAAGATGCCTTTAGCATTTGGAATTGTATTGTTACGTCCCATTGCACATAATTCTGGTTTTACTCTACCATCAGAGGAGGGACCTCTACTAGAAAAAGAAGTTATCTGGCGAAAACTATCGACTGCACCAACACACAATACATCTTTGGCATCACAAGGAGCAGTTATATGATACCAAGGCATGTTACCAGAATTGCCAGCACTATTGGTTATAAATATTCCACGCTCGGCAGCTAATTGAGCAGCGATTGTTATAATGGTACTTTTACCATCCATATCTTCATAGCTATAATCACCTTGGAGCGTATCAAAAAGAGAATAACCTAAACTTGAGTGTATGATGTCAACTCCTATGGAATCTGCCCATTCAAGAGCATTAACCCAATTTAGTTCTTCAAGATGCGTTTCACTAGCAGTGTTTTCAGTTCGAGCTAGAACAAAATTGGCTTTAGGTGCTGCACCCATCATACTATCTGGGTAATTTATTCCGGCTAAAGCAAGTACTTGCATGCCATGTGTACTTTGGTTAAAATTCATACTACTATCATTCACAAAGTCTCTTGTGGCTATAATTTGATTATTTGACCATAGTGAATCAAAAATAGGTAAACTATCAACTTTCCAAAATCCACCATCAAATAATGCTAAGTTGACATTTTTCCCAGTATTTCCAAGTTCATGATATTTGTCTAAGTTGATCATATTTAATTGCCAGTCACTGTAGCCATAACTATAATCTTCATCTATAGAATAGTTTTGATAGGTGTACTTATTCATAGAAGATACGTGAGAAACAAAAGGGTATAATTTTACTTGTTCGTTGTAGGTTTTTGGAACACATACAGCATTCAACCACTTACTCTTACCAATAATGATTATTCCATCATTTTTTAGTTTATTAATATAATTTTCACATACATTAGCTTTAAAATAATCTTTAGTTTTAGAGCACTTATTATTAAAAAAGACCCAGCTATTTTGTGCATTTATAGTAAAGAAACCCAAGCATATTATTCCAAGAATACTAACTCTCAAGTATTTGTTTGATTTCATTTAATTTCATTAGTGATTCAATAGGTGTAAGTGTATTAACGTCAATTATATTTAATAATTCAATTATCTCTGTTGTTTTAGGGTCATTAATTTCAAATAAGTTCATTTGAATATTATTAGTTAATTTTTTAACAGAGCTTTTAGTGTTAATACTAACACGGTCAGATTCTAATTGTTTCAAAATATGGCTAGCTCTTTTTACAACAGGTTTTGGAACACCAGCCATACGTGCAACGTGAATTCCAAAACTATTTTCACTTCCGCCTTTTTTTATTTTTCTAAGGAATATTACTTTATTTTTTTTCTCTTCAGTACTAATATGATAATTGACTATGCCATTATTCATCTCTTCCAGTTGATTTAATTCATGATAGTGTGTTGCAAATAGTGTTTTAGGTTTTTGTTTGCTAGTATTTAGAAATTCAGCTATGCTCCAAGCCAAGCTAACACCATCATATGTGCTTGTTCCTCTTCCAATTTCGTCAAGGATAACTAAACTCCGATTAGATAAGTTATTAAGAATCGAAGCTGTTTCAACCATTTCAACCATAAACGTAGACTCACCTTGCGATATATTGTCTGAAGCTCCAACGCGTGTGTATACCTTATCTACTAGACCTATTTCTGCATGCTTAGCTGGAACATAAGATCCTATTTGAGATAATATTACTATTAAGGCTGTTTGTCTAAGTAGTGCTGATTTACCACTCATATTTGGGCCTGTAAGAATGATAATTTGTTGATCATCATGATTTAGATAGATATCATTTGGGATGTATTCTTCTCCCGATGGAAGTTGCTTTTCTATTACAGGATGTCTTCCATCTTTTATTGCTACATGAAAATCATTAGTTATTGTTGGCTTGGAATAATTATTAGTTTTTGCAAGAAGAGCAAGACTATTAAGGCAATCTATTTCTGCTATTAGTCTTGCATCTTTCTGAATTGCCGTCACATAAACGATTAAACGATTAATAAATTCAATATAGATTTTTGATTCTATCTCACTTATTTTACTATCAGCTAATAAAATTTTTTCTTCAAATTCTTTAAGTTCAGGAGTTATATATCGCTCGGCATTAACCAATGTTTGTTTTCTAATCCAATGTTCAGGGACTTTATCTTTGTGTGTATTGGTAACCTCTAGATAATAACCAAAAACATTATTAAATGCCAACTTTAGACTAGAGATTTCAGTTAGCTCACTTTCTCTATTTTTAATACCAACTAGGTGATCTTTACTATTTCTAGATATGGATAAGTATTCATCAAGTTCGTTATTAATTCCTGGGTTGAAAATACCACCTTTACTAGCAATTGCTGGTGCTTCTATAGATATGTGAGAATCGATAAGTTTTATGATATCATTATTTGTATTGAAATTATTTGAATATTGATTAATGGATTGGTGATAATTTGATTGACATTCATCCTTAATTAATTGAATGGACTTTAATGCTGAGGATAACTGAAGTAATTCTCTAGGATTAATTCTTTTTAGTGCTACTTTACTAATGATTCTTTCTAAATCACCTATTTTAGAAATTTCTCCGTTCAGAAATGAATGGAATTTATCATTAGATAAAATAAATTCAACAGCTTCTTGTCGGTGAATTATTTGATTCAAATCAAGAAGTGGAAATAACAACCAATTTTTCATCAATCGACTACCCATTGGACTTATTGTGTTGTCAATAATATCCAAAAGAGAGATTCCATTAGTGTGATTACTCTGAATAATTTCTAGGTTTTTAAGCGTGAATGAATCTATCCAAACATGTTCTTGTTCATCAATCCTTTTTATACTATTAATGTGCTCTAAATCAACATGATGACTTTGATTTAGATAGTGAATAATTGCACCAGCAGCAATGATAGACTCATTCATATGACTGATACCAAATCCTTTTAAAGTTTCTGTCTTAAAATGTTTAAATAGTTGTTCTTTAGAATATTCTTCTTCAAAAAACCAAGGATCAATAGGATAGGTGTAAAAATCATCTCCAAATAAGGCAGTAAATTTCTTTCGATAATTTTTACTAATTATTGTTTCGGTAGGTTTTATTGATTTAATTAATTTCTCAATATAAGTTTGATTTCCTTGTGCAACTAGGAATTCACCAGTACTTAGATCTGTAAGAGCAACTCCAATACTATTTTTCATCTCATAAACTGATGCTAAGTAGTTATTACTTCTACTATCTAGGGTTTTGTCGTTAGCTGAAACCCCAGGAGTTATCAGTTCTTTTACTCCACGTTTAACAATTCCTTTAGCGTTTTTTGGATCTTCAAGCTGTTCACATACAGCTACGCGTTGACCTGCACGAACTAATTTTGGTAGGTAACTATCTAGAGAATGGTAGGGAAAACCTGCGAGTTCAACCTTACCAGCAGCTCCATTTTTTCGATGAGTTTGGACAATATCTAAGATTTTTGATGCTATTACAGCATCCTCACCAAACAATTCATAAAAATCACCAACTCTAAATAATAATAGCGTACCAGGATATGAAGCTTTTATTTCTCGAAATTGCTTCATTAGAGGAGTTTCTTTTTGGTGTTTTATCTTCGTACTCAATTAGTTTAAATTATTTTGACTCGCAAGTTAAAAAACAAGGACCTCAATAGGTTAAGTGTTGAAAAATATAAGAAAGTTTCTAAAACTCAAATTGTATTGGTTTTAGATAATATTCGATCGATGCACAATGTTGGTGCTATCTTCCGAACATGTGATGCTTTTAGAGTACAAAAAATCTACTTATGTGGTATAACTGCAACACCACCGCACAGAGATATCCGTAAAACTGCTCTTGGTGCAGATGAATCTGTTGAATGGTGCTATTATAAAACAACCAAGGAAGCTCTATTAGAGTTAAATGATTGCCATATTTGTGCTTTGGAACAAACATTGGATAGTGTACCATTAAAAAAGGTTATTTTACCAGAGAATAAAACGATAGCTTTAATCGTTGGAAATGAGGTGGATGGTGTTGATGAATCTTTGTTTGATTGGTGCGATCAGATTATTGAAATTCCGCAGTTTGGGGTTAAACACTCATTTAATGTATCCGTATCAACAGGTATAACCTTATGGGAAATATTTAATAAAATCAATGACTAAATATTTTTACTACATTTCGATTAGTATTCTACTTATAATAAGCCATTCATCCATGGCTAATGATCAAGTCAAAGAATTAATCGAGTCTATAAAAAATGAACAGCAAAGAATAGATCAATTAGACAAGAAATCAGATGGATTAATCACCTTAAAAAGTGATATTCAATCAGGACAAGCAACCTATGTGTATCTTAAATTATCCCGAAAAATAGTTGAAAATATTACCCAAAATTTTTCACTATTAATTAACCAAAAAATAAATCAACTCAAGACTATTGAGAGTATTCTGAATAGTGTTGGAAGTAAAAATATTCACCTCTATACTCAGTTTAGCCCAAGTCTAGAGCTGGTCTTGAAAATTCAAGAAATAAACGACACACGTCGTCTAAAAAATATATTGAATAGTAATGTTGTAACATCATTAGATTGTATTCCATTCTTCATTGATTATAAAATCAGTCAATCATTTTTATTAAAAGCGGTTCATGTTGAACCATCTAAGGTCTTGGAAAATTACAAGCAATTTAAACATAAAACCTATAGTAATTCTATCTTGGATGAGGCTGCGATGATAGCCCCGATGAAAATTAAGACATATTTACACAGTTGGAATTCGATACATAAACAAATTAAAGAGAGTAAAAATCAAACTACTCAAATTGTATATGACATTTATGAGGAAGTAGGGCCAATATCAAGAGCATACATTCTACTTAATGACATTATAACAGATAATTTATCTATTAGTGAAGCCCATCAAATATCGAAAACAGATATCTCTCTTTTTCCATACTTAATTCAAATGCAATCAAACGGTGTTATATATGGTTCTCATTCTTCTAATGAGGCACTTAAATACCAATGTTTAAAAAAGGTCAATATAATTAATGATTTGCATGAACAATCAGATATTATTCGTTTTAGAATACTTGATAGCCTAAATTCAAAGGAAATATATACACTTATTGTATATAGTGAAGAAGAAATATATACTTCCACTTTTCTTGGTATATATACTCGTTTAGTGAAGAAAATTGATTTTGAAAGTAATTATGAATTTCTGTTTTCATTGAAATTTAACAGGTTTAGGACATTTATTAAAATGTGTGCTGGATATAATATGTTGGATGACTTTCTCTCAAAAATGGGTGAATTTGAGAAACAAAAATTATTTGATAAACTTGTTCAAGGAATTGAGCATGCCAATGACAATTTGAGCAGTGCAGTAACACTAGTTGATACTTATGGAAGTATCAAATCTATACCAACTAAATTATTATTCGAACAATCAATTCTTAGTTATTACAGTAAAGTTGAGTATTCAGATGCTCAAAAGATCTATGGATCAATTTTGAGTGTTTGTAATATTGGTGATTCTTCTCAAATGGATGAAACAACCAATAATCAGAGAAAGGAATTAGAAATTTTAAGTCTTGATCGAATTTTAAAGGGAAATAAAAATGTACAACAGCATTTCTTTTTTGATGACGAAGATGGAAGAGCTTCATACAGTCACTTTTTAACAACATTTAATAAGCCAAATTGGAGTGTTGAAGACCATCAAACATATATTGTAGTAAAAAGTGTTGAAGGTAAAAAAATCGAAATATACGCTAATAAACCATCAACAGAATATGCTGGACAAAATGCTATAAATAGTTTATTTAAGTCTCAGAACAGATGGCCAGATATCGTTGTTCATCGTGGACATTCTTATTTTGTTGATGCTGCAATTGAAAGTTTAACTCCTTCTGCAGAAGTTGTCTTTTTAGGTTCTTGTGGAGGGTACAATATTATTTCTCAGGTATTAAAATATTCACCAGATGCTCAAATTATTAGTAGTAAACAGATAGGTACACTATTGGTAAATGATCGTTTATGCTATGCTCTCAATGAAACTATAAGAAAAGGGGAGGATTTGGATTGGCAAAAATTATGGATTAATCTAAATAAGAGTTTTATAAAAGGATCCATTGCTCATGAACGGTTTCAGGATTATATACCTCCACATAAAAATTTAGGAGCTCTACTAATAGCCACTTATCGATCTATATTGTAATTTTTAATGCTAGAGGAGTTACTTAGTAAATATTGGGGGTTCAGCTCTTTCAGGCCAAATCAAAGAGAGATTATTTTGTCTGTCATTAATGGGCAGGACTCTCTAGTTCAATTACCTACAGGTGGGGGTAAAAGTATTTGTTATCAGCTTCCTGCTTTAGCCAAAAAAGGTGTTTGCTTAGTTTTTAGTCCACTAATTGCTCTAATGAAAGATCAGGTAGACCAATTAAAAAAACTTGGGATTTCTGCAATAGCAATACATAGTGGATTAACTTCTAATGAATTAGGAGTTGAAATGCAAAATATAGTTAATGAAAAATATAAGTTTGTTTATTTAAGCCCTGAAAGAGGATCAAGCCAATTATTCAGAAGTTATTTAAAACAAATTAAAATTAGTTTTATTGTTGTAGATGAAGCTCATTGTGTTTCACAATGGGGGCATCAGTTTAGACCAGAATATTTGAAAATTGGTGAATTGAGGGCATTGTCTCCAGATTCAAATATTATAGCTGTTACTGCAACAGCAAATCAAGATGTTAAAAATGATATTGTAAAATATTTAAAATTAAAGACAAATTATCAGTCTTTTATAAGTTCATTTCGCCGTTCAAACCTGAGCTACATTCTTATAAAGGACAATAATAATATTCGTAAATTACTTAATATTTTATCTAAAGTTAAAGGTTCTACAATTATTTATGTAAATACGAGAAAAAAGGCCTTAGATATTTCAGATCTATTGAATAAAAATAAAATAAGTTCTTGTTATTATCATGCTGGTTTAGATATGAAGCAACGAGAAGCTATTCAATCTAAATGGATAAAAAATAAGGAACGAGTTATTGTTACTACAAATGCATTCGGAATGGGTATTGACAAACCAGATGTTCGACTTGTAGTACATTTTGATATTCCAAGCAGCCCTGAAGCATATTATCAAGAAGCTGGAAGAGCTGGGAGGGACGGCTTGAAATCGCATTGTATTTTATTAGCTAATTCTGACACTAAAACTCATAGTCATCAGTTTCCAAAAATTGAACAGATAAAACATTTTTTAAATTGCTTGTACAATTACCATCAAGTTGCATTCACATCTGGAAAGGGAATTAATTATAAATTCGATCTATATGAGTTTACCCAAAATTTTGATATACCTATTTCATTAGCATTAAACTCACTTAATATCATTACTTCTCTAGGATACATAAAAAGTGAAAATATCCATTTTCAAAATAGGGTGAAAATTGAAGTTAATCATGAAGACTTATACTCCTATCAGGTAAAGCACCAGCATTTAGATTCAATTATCAAAATGCTCTTAAGAACTTATGCTGGTCTTTTTGATCACTACATACCTGTCCAGATTGGATCTTTAGCAGAAAGACTAAATTATTCTGTTAGTGAGCTTAACAGTGCATTAAATAAATTAAGTAAAGATAAAATTATAGATTACATACCTAGATCTTCAAACAATACAATTACTTATTTAAAATCAAGACCTACAAAAGTTAATGTTGATACCAAATTTTACTCTCAATTAAAAAACCAATCAGAATATCGTGAGAAATATATTATGGATTATGTCAAAAACACTTCTATATGTAGAGAAAAATTCTTGCTTAAATATTTTGAAGAAATTTCACAAGAAAATTGTGGCAATTGTGATATATGTAGGAGTTTAAACAAGAAATCAAAATCCTCTAGTCATGATAAAAGTTTGATTGCTAAAATCAAGTAATTAACACATAATAATAAAATTGATTTAAAAGAAATTGTATCTAAATTTGATACGTATGAAAGTCATGAAATCATATCTAATGTTCAATGGTTGCTAGAAAATTTTTACTTATTAAAAACAAATAATAAATATACTTGAAACGAAAAACAAAAGTCATAGCAACAGTAATTAATGATGTAATTTACGATCAACGAATGATAAGAATTTGTTCCACTTTGAGTGAATCATACGATGTTGAGTTATGGGGGAGAAGAAAGAGCGAGTTAGACATATTTAAACGTCCTTATTATCAACGTAGATTTAGATTCTTGATTAATGGTGGAGTCTTGTTTTATTTAGCATACAACGTTAAAGTATTTTTCGCCTTACTTTTCAAGAAGTTTGACATAATTCACGCTGTTGATTTAGATACATTACCAGCCGGATTTTTAGCATCCAAGATAAAAAGAAAAAAAATTATTTATGATTCTCATGAATACTTTACAGAGGTCCCTGAATTATTGGGCAGATCATTTGTAAGAAAAGTATGGCTTTTAATAGAAAAGACATTTGTTCCTAAAGTTGACATTGGTATTACAGTCAGTAAAAATATAGCTGATGTTTATACTAAGAAATACAATACAATCTTTCATGTTATCCGCAATTGCCCAGAAATTAAAGTTAAAATGAAAGAAACTATCAATGCCGACTACATATTATATCAGGGAGCTTTAAATAAAGGTAGGGGGCTTGAGGCACTAATTATTTCAATGAAAGATATTCCAATAAAGCTAAAAATTGCTGGTAGTGGTGATATTGATTATAAACTAAAAAAACTAGTCATTGATAATCACTTGTCAGGTAAAATTGAATTTTTAGGTTTGATTGAACCACAAGATCTTTTTGAATACACTAATTACGCATTCATTGGATACAATGTAATGGAAAATATGGGATTAAGTTACTATTACTCCTTAAGTAATAAGTTTTTTGATTATATACATAGTGGGGTTCCTGTAATTACTAATCAATTTCCAGAGTATAATGATATAAATATCACCTATAATTGTTGTGTTTTTGTAGACGCTATACCAGAACATATATCCAAAACCGTTAATGCTTTGTTGAGCGATTCAAAAAACTATCAAAAATTGAAGAAAAATTGTAAAAAAGCTGCTCAAGATATTAATTGGGGAATTGAAAAAAGGAAATTAATTAAAGTTTACGATGACCTTATCTAAAAGACGAATTCTTCATATTGTAGCCTTTGATGTTCCATACCCAGCTGATTATGGTGGTGTGATTGATATTTTTTATAAAATTAAAGCTATCAATGATGAGGGGTTTGATATTAAATTACATATTTATAATTATGGTCGTAAACACAGTAAATCTGAACTCAGCAAGTATTGTGTAGAAGTTAATTATTATCCTCGTAAAATCTATAAAAATCCTTTCGTTGGTTCTAAGCCGTATATTGTTAATTCGAGAAATAGTCATGCACTTTTGAAAAACTTACAAAAAGATAATTCTCCAATCTTATTTGAAGGCTTACATTGTACGTATTATTTATCGGACCCTAGTTTGTCTAATCGATTCAAGGTTGTAAGAACGCATAATATCGAACATCATTATTACAAGCATCTTGAAAATTCAGAGTTTAAATACTTTAAAAAATATTTTTTTCGAATAGAAGCTGAAAAGTTAAAAAAATATGAAGCTGTTTTAAAACATGCTAATAAGATTGCTGCTATAAGCCCAAATGATTATGAGTATTTCAATGAAAAATTTGGAAACACAGTTTATGTGCCAGCTTTTCATACAAATACTAACACAGATAATCCAGGTGAAAAAGGAAAATACATTTTGTATCACGGAAATTTATCTGTACCTGAAAATTACACAGCAGCTATTAAACTTATTAAAAATGTCTTTTCTAAAATTAAAATACCATCTGTTATAGCGGGGAATAATCCACCAAAAGAATTGGTTTCATTATGCAATAAATTTGACAATATATCCCTAAAATCAAACTTGTCAACTATTAAAATACACACTTTAATCAAGGAAGCTCATATTAATGTACTTTACACAAATCAAAATACTGGCATCAAGCTTAAATTATTGAATGCTTTGTATCTCGGTAAATTCTCAATTGTTAATCCATTAATGGTCGACGGATCCGGCTTGGAAGATATGTGTATCATATCTAATAACTTTGAAGATATGATTCATAGCATTAATGAGTTCATGCACAAAGAATATGACAATGGTTTTTATTTAAAACGAAAAAGTTTTCTTGAAGAAAAATTTAATAATCAGAACAGCATTAAACATTTGCTTAATCACATTAAATTTCCAGATTACCAAGAAAGTAATAACTTAAAATCGAATGAGATTGAGTCGACGAAAAGACTTTTAACATTTGTTTTTCAGTTCTTTACATAATTCTTCCATTATATGGGAATAGATTTACATTTGCAGACAGACTAATACACAAAACATGGAAAGAAGTTCGACCATTGGATATATTTTAATATTTTTTTTATTCTTAGGATTTTGGTTTTTCAATAAAGACACTGTTCAGCAATTAGAAAACCAAGAACAAATATCAGAGATAAATGAGGATTCCATTAATTTAAATCAATCATCAAATATCACCATCTCATCTGTTAACGATTCAGTCCGTCACTTGAATAAAATTAATGAAGAAATTATCACTTTAAAAAACTCTGTTTTAAAAATTGATTTTACTAATATTGGTGGAATACCAAAGGTTGTCAACTTACTGGATTACAAAAAATATGATTCTACTGATTTATTGCTTATTGATAGTAATCATCTTCATTTCGAATATTCACTACCCTTATCAAATGGTCAAGTATTAAATACTTCAGAGCTTGAATTTGAATTAAACCAAACTACTGATAATTCCATTTCTTACACCTATTCAAATGATGGCTCAGAAATAGTTCAAACCTACACATTAGAGCCAAACTCTTATAGATTAGATTATGCATTAAGTTTCACTGGATTTGATAGAAAAATATCTCCAAACAATCGTTTTGCAGAATTAAATTGGAAATCAAAAATTCAGCAACTAGAAAAAACTACAAAAGATGAACGACCAGTTACGTCTGTTTACTATAAATATGCTTCTGAGGATGATATTGATAATCTGAGTGAAACTAGTGATGATGAGGAAACATTAACATCTAATGTCCAATGGATATCATTTAAACAAAAGTTCTTTAACCATACATTAATCAATCAATCAAATTTTAATGAAGATGGAATTTCTATAGAGACTATAGAAACTGAAAATGAAAAAGATGGTTATGTTAAGGATTTATCCGCTAAACTATTTATTCCAATTGAGTCAAATAATGTGCGGGAGAATATGGCTTGGTATTTTGGCCCTAATCATTATCCTACACTCAAAGACCAAAACATTGGTCTTCAAAAAATAATTCCATTGGGCTGGGGAATTTTTGGTTGGGTTAATAAAGGATTAGTTATACCAATATTTAATTGGCTAGATAATTATTTCTCTAATTATGGCCTTATCATTCTTCTTTTAACCCTGATTATAAAACTTGGACTTTTCTTTCCAATGTACAAGGTTTATAAGTCTTCTGCTAAAATGCGTATTCTTAAGCCGGAACTTGATGAAATTAAAGAACGTACAAAGGGAGATGTCCAAAAAGCTCAACAAGAGCAAATGAAGTTGTATAAACAAGCTGGCGTTAGCCCTTTGGGTGGTTGTTTACCACAACTTATACAAATGCCTATATTATTTGCTATGTTTAGGTTTTTCCCTGCTTCAATTGAGTTAAGACAAGAAAAACTATGGTGGGCAGACGATCTTAGTAGCTATGATAGTATTTTTAATTTCCCTAATGGCTTTGAGATTCCTTTTTATGGTGATCATGTCAGTCTATTTACATTAATGATGACTTGCGTAACTATATTGTTTACTTATATGAATAGTCAAAATAGTGGACAAATGGTAGGACCAATGAAAACGGTTATGTATGTGATGCCAATCATGTTTCTTGGTTTTTTCAATAATTATGCCGCTGCATTATCATTTTATTATTTTCTATCAACTTGTATAACTATTATTCAAAATGTGGTAATCAGAAAGTTCGTGATAGATGAAGATAAATTACACATGCAAATACAGGAGAGTAAAAAGAAAAAGGTCGTGATTAAAAAGTCTAATTTGCAAAAGAGATTAGAAAATATGGCTAAGAAGCGTGGTGTAGATCCTTATACAGGGAAAGCTAAGAAAAAGAAATAACTTTATACACCAGCAAGAAGAAATTCTATTTCACTCCATGACAGGTTGAATCTTTTAGCTATAACCCTATTCGTAAGTTTTCCTTTATATAAATATGTTCCCGCACGAAACCCTTCATGGTTCTTAAGATATGTTTCAAAACCTCCATTTGAAGAAATGGATGAAAAAAGGTGGGTGAATATATTGCTTAATGCGTAACTTGCTGTCCTAGAATACCTGGATGGTAAATTGGGGACACAATAGTGAAGGACATCGTGCTTTTCAAATACTGGATTCTGGTGATCTGTTGGTTTTGAGGTTTCAAAACAGCCACCTTGATCAATACTGACGTCAATAATGATTGACTGGTCTCTCATTCTAACAACCATTTCTTCAGTAACAACACATGGGCTATAACCAAGTGGACTCCTCAATGCTCCAATTGCAACATCACATTCTGAAATAGATTTTGCTAATGTTTTAGGTATTATAGTCGAACTACTTATTCTAGAACCTAAATTTCTCTCAATTCTTCTTAATTTATTGATGTTGTCATCAAATATTTTTACTGACGCTCCAAGGCCTATTGCAGCTTGAGCAGCATATTCACCAACAGCACCAGCTCCAATTATTACTACCTTAGTTGGCTGAATACCAGGAATACCCCCAAATAGTTCTCCTTTACCAGCATTAAAATTACTTAAATACTCTGCTGCAATTAGTACAGAAGAACGTCCTGCTATTTCACTCATACATCGCATGATTGGTAATGATCCCTCATCGTCTCTTAATAATTCATAACCAATTGCTGTTATATTTTTTGAAATTAATTGCTTTATCATAGACTCTTTAGTTCTGACCATTTGAAGTGCACTTATCAAAACTTGATTAGATTTCATATAGTCTATTTCCTCAGAAGTGGGAGGGGCTATTTTAAGAATAATATCATTTTGATAGATTAACTCTTTTTTCTCAAGTATTTCACCACCAGCTGCACTGTAATCTAAATCGGTAAAATTAGCTTTTTCCCCACATCCAGACTCAAGCTGAATTGAATGCCCTTGTTGAACTAGTAATTGAACAGCCATAGGAGTTAAGGGAACTCTATTTTCCTGATAAGTTGTCTCCTTTGGAATCCCAATTGAAAGGGCTTTCATGGAATCAGATAATCTGACGAGTTTTTCTTGAGGTTGTAAGCTTGCCTCTCTTGCTAAATCACCAAACGAAGGGTTAGATACTGAGCTCATTAATTAAAATCTTCTTTAACGCAATATAACTATATAATTTTATATAATATTGAACACATATTCGTTATGTTAATAATTGAAAGAGAATAATAGAATAGAAATGAATTATTTTGAACTGATGAAAAAATATCTATTGATACATCTGTTGTTTTTATTTCCTGTTGTTCTGAATGCTCGCGACAAAGACTCGAATGCTAGTATTTTAGTAAATAAAGATATACAATTTAAATCTTTAAATTCTAACCATATCATTGCTGCTGATGAAATAAACGTAACCCATAATCCTTTACCTGAAAAACTTTACTCAACTGAAATTATCTCTTTTGAAAGCAATAAAATCCCAGTAAACTATGAACTTTTTAAATGCCATGTAAACACGCTAGATTTAGAAGTTCAAATGGATTACAATTCATTAGTCAAAAGACAAATTGATTTTTTTGGAGTAAAATGGCAATCTAAATTAAAACAGATGATTAGTAAATCTGAATATTTCTTTCCAATATATGAGGAAATATTAAATACATATGATATGCCAATTGAACTCAAATACCTATCCATTATAGAATCTGGTTTAAATCCATTTGCTGGTTCTCATGTGGGTGCTATTGGTCCATGGCAATTTATGCCAGCCACAGCTAGGATTTTTAACTTAAAGATGAATAGTTCAATTGACGAAAGAAGATCTATAGAGAAAAGCACACACGCTGCATGTATTTATCTCAAACAAATGTTTAATCAATATGACGATTGGTTGGTCGCTCTCGCTGCATATAATTGTGGGCCAGGAAATGTCAGAAAAGCAATGAGATATTCAGGTAAAAAAGATTTTTGGGGTATTTATAATTATTTGCCTCGCGAAACTCAAAACTATGTACCTAAATACATTGCTATGACTTATATGATGAATTTCTACGATGAATACGGTATTATACCAGCACCCCTGGATACTTATGAATATGATATTGTAAATGTTTATTGCAGAAAAGGATTAGACTTTACCATTATTGCTAACAAGTTAAGCATGAGCACTCAAGAACTTTTAAAACTTAACCCTGAAATTAAATCGATTAATATTCCTCAAAACTCTGACGGTTATTTTCTTAATATTCCAAATGAAAAATATGAAGAATTTTATAATTGTCAAAACGAATTAGTTATCGAGTCAGAGGAGAGAACTGAACAGATTCGGTTAGAGGAAGCTAGAAGACCTAAACCAAAATATTACTATGTAAAGAAAGGTGATTGTTTGCCAATTATTGCTCTAAAATTTGGTATATCAGTCTATCAATTGAAATCATGGAATAGAATTAAGGGAAGCCTTATTTATCCCAAACAACGCTTAATCATATCTAATTAGATTATTGTGAAGTCATATATAGTATTATGTCTAATAATTTTATTTGTATCATGTTCTACTCCTGAAAAAAGAGATAGTTTAAAGTCAGATTCTGTTGGGAAATTATCAGAATTAATAGTCCTTTCAGATTCATATGATGAAGAGTATAAGAAAATAATAAACCAAGTTTTTAAAAGAAAATTAGATGGTTTTCCACCACCAGGTGAACCAACTTTTAATATACTTTTTGCAGATCAATCATTTTTTAAAGGTTATTTCAAAAAACATCATAATATTTTTATCTTATTAATAAAGGATCAAATTAAAGAGTTGAGTAAAGTTATAGATATTTCAATTCTAAATTCCGTTCAAGAAATCGATCAATTAAAACCAAATTTGCTTGGCATTAAACAGACTAATCTTTTTGCGAAAAATCAAAATATATTTTTTGTTATTGCTGAGAATAAAAATAACATGATTAAAAAGCTATCTAAGAATAGTGACCAATTTTTCGAAATAGCATTAAGTCAAGAGTCTAAATCAGGTAAGGGAAAATTATTAGGTAATATTCATTCTCCAAATGATCCATTTACTCAACGATTATTAAATAATTTTAATTTTGGAATAAGAAAACCAAAACCATATAGAATTGCCATAGAAAATGAAGAATTCATATGGTTAAGAAAGGTAAGCAGTGCTAAGGAGCAGCAATTTGGTATAATGCTCTTTGAGAGCAAATACAGAGACTCCAATGATTTACATATTGATTCTCTTCTAAAAGTGAGAAATCGTTATACCAAAAAATACATTCCAGGTGAAATAAAAAATAGTTACATGAAATATTCAAGTGCCATTGATCCAGTTATCAAAAAGTCATATTTCAATGGACGTTATTCTGCAGATATTTTTGGCTGGTGGGATGTATTTGGAGATTACATGGGTGGTCCATCACATATGAAAATTGTAGTTGATGAGTCTAAAAGAAGGATAATTTTTGTGGAAGGATTCTTATTTTATCCTAATGAATCAAAAGCCGAATCCATGCGTGAATTGAGTATATTAATAAATACATTAACCATTCGATGATAAATATTGAGATTTGGGCTTCAGGTGGAGGTAGTAATGCGGATAAAATCTTAACTTACTTTAAGAATAATCCTATTATTGAAGTCGTTTCTTTAGGTTGCAATAGGAGTAAGGCTGGAGCATTTAATGTGGCTCATAAACACCAAATTAAATCGATTTTATGGGATAAAAAATCATGGGAAACATCTAATATAATTCATGGTCTCAAAGAAAGAAGTGTTGATTTTATTGTATTAGCTGGATTTTTAAAACTTGTACCTAAAGAAATAATTGAACATTATAAAGGTAGAATCGTCAATATTCATCCAAGTTTATTACCTAAATATGGAGGTAAAAATATGTATGGTAATCATGTACATGAAGCCATAATACATGATGAAGAAAAGAAATCAGGGATTACTATTCATGAAGTAAATGAGGAATTCGATAAAGGTAAAATTCTTGCACAATTTTCAGTAAATCTAGACATTAACGATGATGTTAAATCATTAAGAAAAAAAATACAGTATCTTGAACACCAACATTTTTCATCAATAATACATAGTTGGATAAAATCTAAGTCTCAATAATTTTAAACTCAGTTCTCCTGTTTTTTGCTCTATTTTCTTTTGTGGTGTTTTCAACGATAGGTATAGTATCTCCATACCCTTTAAATGTTAATCTTTTTTCTTCAATTTGATTGTCCATCAAATACTCACACACTGATTTCGCCCTATTTTTTGATAAGTTCATGTTGTGTACTGAATCCCCAATATTATCAGTATGACCACTTATTTCAATTTTAATGTTTTTATTTTCTTTCAGAAAGACAATTAGTTTTTCTAACTCTTGTTTACTCTCTTCTTTAAGTTCAAATTTATCCGTATCAAAAAATATATTATTTAATATTACAGTATTACCGAGTTCTATTTTTTCTAAGTCAATAAAAATTTCTATTGGTTCGTCAGTTTGAATATTTGGCATATTAAAGTTTTCTGAATAAAACAAATAATCATTCTTATCAATAGTAAGAGCGTATTCAATATTTGTTTTCAATGGAACAAGAAACATGCCTTTATCAGGATTTGCATAGGTTATTGTGGAAGATTCTCCAGTAATAGGAGTCAATTCTACATTAGCTGATAATGGCAATTTGGTTATTGCATCACGAACATAACCCCTTAAATAGTTAACTTTTTCAGCTTGGAGTTTATTTGATAGTTCAAAGGTGTAGATGTCTAAACCACCTAACCCATTTAATTGATCACTACTGAAATAAGCAGTTTTGCCATTTCTAGCAACTACAAGATTCCAATCCTGACCCCGTGTATTAATTGGATAACCTAAATTAATCGGTGATCCCCATGAATTATTATCAATTCTTCTAACTAAATAAAGATCACTTTTTCCCATACCTGGATGACCGTTAGAGCTGAAATAAAGTGTGTTATTGTCAGCATGTATAAACGGAAATTGTTCATCTTTAGAAGTATTAACTGATGGTCCCAAGTTTTTAGGTTCTGACCACCCTGTATTACTGAATTCAGAGACCCAGATATCAGTACCACCATATCCTTCTGGACGATCACTTGTGAAGTATAGTTTTCTTCCATCAGATGTTATACTGGGTTGTGACTCCCAGTATTTAGTATTTATAGGTGATTGAAGATTCTTTGGTTCAGACCATCTATTATTTTTTTGTGAAGTAATCCAAATATCACATTGACCTTTTCCACCTGAACGACTGCAGGATGTAAAAAATATGTAATTACCATCTGATGAAACACTAAATGCACCTTCATTTTCAATAGTATTTATTGGAGATCCAATATTTCTCACTTTCCCCCATCTTTTATTGTTCAATGTTGCAAAATATAAGTCCTCATTAGGGCGAGTATCTGATAAATCTCCCATTCGTTTAGTAATATAGATAGTTTTTTCATCTATCGCAAAAGCAGGGGAGTATTCCTGATCATTAGAATTTATGTTTGACCCCAAATTTACAGGTGTGACATCTGTTGGGTTATTAATAGCTTCTCTTGAAAACCGAATATTTGATATATTCAGTCGAGTATTTTGAGCATATTTATCATTTGATTTATTGACACCTAAAAACCTTTGATAATAATATTCAGAGCTATCTAATTCACCTAATTCAAAATAAATATTACCTAATTCATATAAGCCATAAAAATGATCAGGATTAAGTGTTATTAATTTCAAATAAGTGTTTTTAGACTTTTTTAATTGATTATTTTTTTGATAAGTATTCGCAAGAGCATCATAGGCATTGATGAATCCAGGAGCTTTTTTTATGGACTGTTTAAAAAGTTCAATTGCTTCTTGATACTCACCATACCCTTGCATTATCAAACCTTCATTAAATAAACTTTGAGCTTTCTTAGGTAATTTTTGTTGACCTTCAGCATTTTTGGTTGTGGCACAAGAAGCAAAAATTATGCACACTATTGCAAAATAATTAAAAGTCCATTTATTATCTATCATATTCATGTATTTTGATATCTTTAATTTTACCTTGATTAATTGAGAAATTAATCATTGTTCTTTTTAAATGAAATCCATGATAACCAATAGCTCCTGGATTAAAATGTATTAAATTTAAGTTGTGATCTTTCATTATTTTACAAATATGCGAATGACCACATACATACAGGTCAGGCTTCAACTCTTTTAAACGTTTTTTGATCAATTTTTGGTATTTACCAGGATATCCTCCAATATGTGTCATATACACTGTCAATCCTTCTACATCAAAAAAAAGCTCTTTTGGATATTCACTTCTTATTTGTTGATTATCAATGTTTCCATAAACACCTCTCAGAGTAAGATTAGACGGTGTAATTAGATTATCTATCGTCCCCCAATCACCAGCATGCCATAATTCATCAAATTGAGGTAACTTTTCTACTATTTCATCACCAAAGTAACTGTGCGTATCAGATATAAGAAGTATTCTTTTAATGGTGTAAAATTAAAAATAGAATTACTCGAACAAAAATTTATTACTATCAATAAACGATATTTGTTTAAAGTGAGTATTAATATCCTACTAATTATAAGTATAGCTGTGATAAGTTTTAGTGCTTTTTCAAACACTTTACTATTTTCAAAATTTATATTTAAACCTTATATCATTCATAATAATAAAGAATGGTATAGATTTATTTCTAGTGCATGGCTTCATGCAGATTACGTACATTTATTTATAAACCTTTTTGTATTATTCAGTTTCGGAAATTATTTAGAATATTATTTAAATCTACACTTTGATAGTTTATCTACTGTCCTATACCTCAGTATATTTTTAGGAGCTACAATAATTGCTCATTTACCAGGGTATGTGAAACATAAGTTAAACTTCAATTATCAAGCTGTTGGAGCATCAGGTGGCGTATCTGGAGTGTTATTTGCATATATTTTGATTAACCCACTAAGCCTGCTTGAATTGTATCTTTTTATACCAATACCGGCAATTTTATTTGGGGTTCTTTACATATGGTACTCCTACTATATGTCAAAGAAGAATATAGACAACATAGGTCATGAGGCACACATTTATGGAGCAATAGGAGGGATTGCTATGATAATATCAATTAAGCCTGATGTTTTGATAAGTTTCTTTAATCAATTAGCTAATGCCTTTAATTGATTAATTAGAATGGTAAATCATCATTTTCATCACTCGTAAAACTAACTCCTGAAACATCATCACTAGCTTCATTGTTTTTAGAAACTGGTGCACTATCATTAAGTTGATCTATTCTCCATGCTTTAATATCTGTATACCATTTTGAGTTATATTCCCTAGACTCTATGTTGACTGAAACTTTTAAATTATCATTCAATTGAAACTTAGATAATTCATCCGTTTTTTCATTCCAACAGCTTATGCATACTTTCTTAGGATATTGTTCTGATGTTTCTATAACAAAATCTTGTTTTTTCCATGCTCCTCGTGTGCTTTGACCTTCTTGAGCTGCCAATATTTGAATTAAACTACCTTCTATTACTATACTCTCCATGATAATGCAATTTTAAGGGTCTTTTGATTTTTATACCTCTTCAACAACAACTATTTTCTTAACAACTAATTAAATCTTATTAGATAGATGTTCTGATATCATATATGCTCCACTCCAGGCAGCTTGAAAATTAAACCCACCAGTAACAGCGTCAATATTCAATAACTCTCCAACTGCATACAAATTTGAATGGTTTTTAATTGAAAAAGATTTAAAATCAACGGCACTTAAGTCTATTCCTCCTGCTGATACGAATTCCTCTTTATGAGTACTTTTCCCTTGAATTCTGACTTCATATTTTGTCAATATAGATAGGAGTTTGTGAATACCCTTTTTACCAATCTCAGACCAATTAACATACTCTTTAAGACCAGTTGAATCAAATAGTTGATGCCATAATCTCTTCGGGAGACCATGTTCAGTCCAATATCTAACTTTTTGCTTTGGACTGTTTATCACATTTAAGAATAAATGTTTTTCTAAACTCTTTAAATCATAGCTATTCCAATTAATAGATAAATTAAAATTATACTTTAGTTTTTCTATATCAAAGGCTAACCAAGAACTTAACTTTAAAATAGATGGGCCACTATATCCCCAATGTGTTATCAGCAATGGTCCATTTTCAATTCGACTGGTAATTTCTTTTATTGATACAAGAGCATTAGATACACTAATACCTGACAAGTTTAATTGCCGATGATTTTTAGAATTAAATGTAAACAGAGAGGGTACAGGTTGAATAATAGGTATACTTAATTTTTCAAGCACATTAAGAATCCCTGAATTTATCCCTGTGGCAAGAATTACAATATCAGATGCCTCATGTTTTACCTTGAATTTAAGATGCCATTTTCCTTGTTTAAAATCTAGATCAACGAGTCTATATTTTAATTTAATATTAACCCCTAATTCTTTACAATTTTGATACAGACAATTATATATTGTCTCAGAAGAATCAGTAACAGGAAAAACTCGACCATCTGGTTCCGTTTTGAGGTTAACACCATGTTTAGTAAACCATTTTTGAGTATCTAAAGTTGTAAATTGATCAAAAACAGGTTTTAAAAAATCATACCCTCTAGGGTAATTATTAACTAAAACTTTGGGCTCAGATATTGTATTAGTTACATTACATCGGCCACCACCCGATATCAACACTTTTGACAGGAGTTTGCTACTCGCTTCATAAATAGTGACATTATAATTTGGATTTTTTTTAGCAATATTAATTGCCGAAAAAAATCCAGCAGCACCTCCACCAATTATTGCAATTGATTTAGGCATGTCAGAGGTTTAAAAAAGCAATAGTCTCAGTGATAACCTCAGCGAATGCTCTAGATATCTTTCGTTCTACTAAGGGATGTTTAGTATTATATGTATGATCTGAATTTTCTACTTCTAATAAAATAGCATGGGGTATATTTTGATAAATAGTATGTGCATCAGACAGTGGTACAGATTTGTCATTATCGCCATGAACAATTAATAGTGGGCATTTTATATTTTCAAATTGCTTTGCCAAGCTTAGTTCGCTAGCATTTTTAGCAAATGCTTCAACAAATTGAAAATAAATGGGCATTTCTTGATTAGTTCTTTGATTAATAATGGTGTGAACACCTGTTTTTTGCCATTCTTTAAAATCTTTCATTTCAAGATATCGCTCTAAATCGGAAACAGATGACCATGCTGAACATTTATTAACTCTATCATCCTGTGCAGATTTCAACAGTGAAACTGCTCCGCCACGACTATGACCAATTAGATAGATCTCACCATTCCAATCAAAATTAAATGACTCAGCTTTATTGCCTATAAAATCAAAGACCATTCCTAGGTCATCATATTCGAGTTTGAAATTATTGTTACCAAATGCTTCTAAATCAACAAATTCAGACAAATTATTAGGGCTAGTACCGTTATGAGAAAAGTTGAATTTAAAAAAAGGCAAACCTTTACTTGCAAATATTTCAGCAGCTAAAGACCATGCACCCCAATCTTTGAAACCTTTAAATCCATGAGCAAAAACGACTATAGGAACTGGGCTTGTATAGTTACTGTAAGTTAAATCTGCCGATATAATTCTTTTTAAAGAGCCTTTGAACTTGTATTCTTTTATTTGAATGGTGTTATTCAATATTGCATGTATTTAAATGTGTTAACAGCATCAAAATTTTTGGCTGCTTCTCCAATACGAATAATCGAAACTTTATTCATATATATGGGAGTATTCGGTTTATTTCTTCGATCTTTAGCTACTGCACCGATAGCATTAACAATGTCTTGGCCAATAATAACTTGACCAAAGATATTGTATTGACCATCTAGCCATGGAGTAGCTGCATGAGTAATAAAAAACTGACTACCATTTGTATTGGGTCCAGAATTAGCCATACTAAAAATACCTGGTTTGTCATGTTTTAGATCGGGATGTATCTCATTTTTAAACTTATACCCTGGACCTCCAGTACCGTTTCCGATTGGATCACCACCTTGAATCATAAAATTTGGGATAACCCTATGAAAAGTAAGACTATCATAAAATGGTCTACCTTCTGGAAAAGCTTTATTTTTAATACTGCCTTCAGCCAGACCTACAAAGTTTGCAACTGTTAGTGGAGCTAAATCCATATCTAGTTTACCCACAATATCGCCCATTTTAGTTTGTATGTGAACATAAAGACCTGGAGATGATAAATTTGGTGTTTTACTGATGACTTTATTACAGTTATATTTGGTAATTTTTGAGTCATTTTTTTTAACTTTAATTTCTTCAATTTCAATTTTATAAATGAAACCCTCTTGATAATTAAAATTATTAATGGGGTCACAAAATTCAGTCCAATCATCGGATGATTTGTTTGTTTTTATTTCGATACAACCATTTGAAAATGTACTATTTACATCGATTTTGGAAATTTTTATAGGTCTAAAAATACTACATGATGACATGAGTATTAATATTAAAAATTGATTAAAATATTTCATATAATATTACAAAAATAGACGGTTATGACACTATTTTCATTTTAAAAATCATTTATTTTTAATTTATATTTCTATTATGTTTTAACTTAATTTTAACTCTAATTTATAAATATTATGAAAATGAAAACAAGTATTATTATGAAAACTTTAATGTTAACTCTAATTTCTTTAACCGTACTTTTTACCTTTAGTTGTAAAGATGATGAAACTAAACCGACTACTCCTTCTGAAAACAAAATTGATGTGGCAGAACAAAATATTGGTTTATACTCTAAAATTACGGCAACATGGTGCGGTCCTTGTGGTTCATGGGGTTGAGACTTGAACAAAGACATTATTGATGAACTAGGAGATAAAGCAATTTCTGCAAGTATCTATGGATCTGCGTCAAGTAAAATGACGAATGCAACAGCTCAGAAATTAGCTACTGATTTTGGAGTTAAAGGATGGCCAACTTTTTCTTTTAATGGCTCCAACAGAACTGAATATGGAGAAAATGGAGGTATTTATACAGGTCAAACTAAAACCAATGTTATTGATGCAGTAAGCGAGTTTACTAACTCACCTGTTGAAATGGGTGTAGGTGGGAATGTGTCTTGGGACGGTAACACTATGACACTTAACTGGGCAGTTAAAACTTTTAAAGATCAAACAGGTACTTTTAAAGTTGCTGCATATATTCTTGAGGATGGTGTAATGGAAATTCAAGCTGGTAAAACTGGTTCAGTAGCTCATAAGCATGTTCTTAGAGATAAAATCACTAGTAATATATATGGTATTGATCTCTCTGGTAACCTTTCAGCTGATTCTTACACAGAATTAAATGCTCAAACTTACGACATTGATCCATCTTGGAATATGGATAATATTGAAATTATTGCTATTATTTGGAAAGACAATGGAAATGGTGGTTATGATTTTGTAAACGCTGCACGATTAAATTAAACTTATCAGTATAAAAAAAGTTAAAGCCTTTTCATTTGAAAAGGCTTTTTTTATTCCTTAAATCAACACCATGATAGGGTAGTCATGTTTTGATTAATATTGCAGTTGCATAAAAATGAGTCTAGAACAAGAAATAGCAAGACGTAAAACATTTGGTATCATATCTCATCCAGATGCTGGGAAAACTACCTTGACAGAAAAACTACTTCTATTTGGTGGTGCTATTCAAACAGCAGGTGCTGTAAAAAGTAATAAGATTAAAAAATCAGCTACTTCAGATTTTATGGAAATTGAAAAGCAACGTGGAATTTCTGTTGCTACTTCAGTTATGAGTTTTGAGTATAAAGGTACAAAAATTAACATACTTGACACACCTGGTCATAAGGATTTCGCAGAGGATACCTATCGAACATTAACTGCTGTTGATAGTGTAATACTTGTTGTTGATGTTGCTAAAGGAGTAGAAGCTCAAACTAGAAAACTGATGCAAGTATGTAGAATGCGTAATACTCCAGTTATCATCTTTGTAAATAAAATGGACCGTGAAGGTCAAGATCCTTTTGACATTCTCGAAGAACTAGAAAATGAACTAAAAATAAGCACAAGACCTTTAAGCTGGCCAATAAACATGGGTTCTAGGTTTAAAGGTGTTTATCTACTGCATGATAATTCTTTAAATTTATTTGAGGCAGATAAAACAAAAAAAGCATCAGAATACATTAAAATTAATGATTTAAGTGATCAACAATTAGATCAAATAATAGGGGATAGTGATGCAAATCAATTAAGGGAAGACGTAGAATTAATAAATGGAGTATTTGAACCTTTTGATAGAGAAATGTATGAAGAAGGGCTTTTGGCACCCGTCTTTTTCGGATCAGCTTTGAATAATTTCGGTGTACAAGAAATGCTTGATACTTTTGTAAACATTGCACCTAGTCCGAAGTCACGATCAACTAATGTAAGAGATATAGAACCACTTGAAAATAAAATGTCGGGTTTTATATTTAAAATTCATGCTAATTTAGATCCAAATCACCGAGACAGAATAGCTTTTTTAAGGGTTTGCTCTGGTGTCTTTGAACGCAATAAATTTTACATACATCCAAGAACTCAAAAAAAAATAAGATTTAGTAATCCCTATACTTTTCTTGCAGATAGTAAAGAAGTAACTCAGTATGCTTATCCTGGAGATGTAGTGGGATTGTATGACACCGGAAATTTTAAAATAGGAGATGGATTAACTGAGGGTGAAAAAATTGAATTTAAAGGCATTCCAAGCTTTAGTCCAGAACTATTTAGAGAAGTAGTTAATCTTGATCCAATGAAGAGTAAGCAGTTAGAAAAAGGCTTAAATCAACTAACAGATGAAGGAGTTGCTCAATTATTTACACAGCAACCCGGAAATAGAAAAATCATTGGTGTAGTTGGAGAACTTCAATTTGAAGTAATTCAATACAGACTTGAACATGAATATAATGCAAAAGCAAGGTTTGACTCAGTGAACTATCACAAAGCATGTTGGATGACTGGAGATCCAGATAAAATTTCCGAATTTATCAAATACCGACCTCAAGACATTGTTTATGATAAAGATAAAAACATGGTATTTTTAGCACAAACAGCATATATACTCCAAATGGCTAAAACCAATAATCCAGTCATTGAATTCCATGAAACAAGTGAATTCAAGGTGGATTAAACTACCTAAAAGTAAAGCTTAAATATTGCCTAGACCCACTAGATGATATACCTTCTATTCTTATCTGTCCTTTGTAGTTTTCTAATTTATTAATCAAATCTTTTGCTGAGTAATAGGTTTCATTGTTGATTTTAACAAAGATAAAACCATCTGAAATATTCATTTGTCTTAGCTTTCCATTGGTAATATTGGTAACCTTGACACCATTCTCTATACCATAGGTTTGTCTATCAATTTTCGAAACCACTTCAAACTCGCCACCTAAAATCTTGCTCAAAACACTTTGCTTACGCAATTTGTCAGTTGTTCCTTCTTTATTAACTAGTACGATGTTGGTATTAATAATTTCACCATTACGATTAATTTCTAAGTTGATCATATCACCAGGTCTTCTAAAGGCTAAATATTCATCAAATGATGATTTGGCATCAATAGTTTTTCCATCAAATTTTACCACAATATCTCCTGCTTCTAATTTGCTCTTAGCCTCCTCATTTCGATCATTCAGTCTTTTAATTAATACTCCATTATGAATATTTAATTTTTCTGCCATATCTCCGTCAATGTCAATAACATCAATTCCAACAAAACCACGTTGGACAATACCGTACTGCTTTAAGTCCTCAATAATCTTAGATACAATATTACTAGGGATTGCAAAACCATAACCTACATAACTTCCTGTTTTTGAGGCAATAGCTGTATTCACGCCAATTAATTCACCACTTAAATTTACTAAAGCACCACCACTATTACCTGGATTTATTGCTGCATCTGTTTGAATAAATGACTCTATAGGAAATTGATTATTAACAATATTTATATTTCGACCTTTAGCAGATACTATTCCAGCTGTAACAGTACTTGTTAGGTTAAAAGGATTCCCAACTGCTAATACCCATTGACCTATTTCAACATCATCAGAACTTGAAAATTCAATAGGAGTGAGATCCTTGCAATCTATTTTAAGAAGAGCTAAATCACTACTCGGGTCAGCACCAATCAATTCTGCGTTGTAACTTATTTTTGTGTCACTTACTACGACTTGTATTTTATCCGCACTTTTAACTACATGGTGATTCGTAACAATATAACCATCATCACTCAATATCACACCTGACCCTGTACTAGCCACTTTACCAATTCTTCCAAATGGATCGAAATCAAACCCCCAAAAAAATGAGCTCCTTCTATATTGTTGAGACTCAGTTTTAATAAATACAACACTTGGAGTACTTTTTTTAGAGGCATTTATGAAATTTACATCAGCGTTAAGAGTAGCTGATTTAGAAGAGGTTCTTATTGGGTGATTATTTTCAGGTTGTTTAATAGTAATCTCAGCAGGAACATAAAACCATTGACTAAACATATATGCACCAAAAATTGAGGCAAAAACCAAAAGAAAAAATAGTAAAATAAAATGTGTTTTCTTCATATTTGAATAGCAAAAATATTATAGAAGATATTACTTTACAATAGCCTTGACATATAAAGTAACTATCGGGTTAAGTGGGTCATTTGTATAGATTTTAATTAATTTCGATTGCTTCCCCTTTTTATACAAAGAATCGTATTTTATAGAGGTCACTAAAGACCCTCCGGGCAATATTTTATTTGTCGGTAATTTTAACATTGTACAAGAACAGTCTGATTCAATTTTTCTGATATTCAAAATACTTTTTCCTATATTATTAATGATAATTTTTTGGGATCGTACAGAACCAGAACTCATGGATCCCATTTGAATCACTTTACTCTCAAATTCAATATGAGCAGCATTTTTTAATTCTTTTCTTTTCCAGGCATTAAAATTAGTTATTAGGTCTAAAGAATAGGGAGTTTTCTTTTTAGGAAAAAACTTATCATTGGTCTTAAAAAGAATGTAACCTGAGATAGGACCTATAGTATCAATTTTAGATAAATCAATATTGAAAATAAGATTACTCTTCTGACCAACTGGAATTGTTATAGGAAGTTTTGGAGGAATGATAAATGGAGCAGTTGAGGTAATCTTACTTACAATGATATCATTGTAGCCATCATTTGTAAATTCAAAGGTATCATTGAATTGATCATTTTCAAATCTTTTTCCCCAATCAAATTTAATTTTATCACTCAGAAGATACCCAAATTCGCCTCTTAAATATTCATAATTATTTCGGTTATATCTGGATCTTATTTCAGCTTCAAATTTTAATTCAATCTGATATCCATCTTCATAATTACCTCTTACATAAATCCATTTTTTTGTCTTACCAACCATGCCTTTAGGATTGAATTCTGCAAGAATTTGACCACTTTCACCAGGCATAAATGTATCTTTTGAGGATCTAGGATTAGTACACCCACATGCGGCATCAATATTACTTATGATAAAAGGACTATTTGCATAGTTAGTAAAATCATACTTAGCAGTAACAATACCATCTTCTTCATAAATAATACCAAAATCATGAAATCTTTGATTGAATACGATATCAGTCATTCTTACTTTAGACTGAGATGAAAATGGTATAAGAACGAAAAAAAATAATTTTATAAATATCTTTAACATGTTTATGTTACAAAGAAAACAACTAGTTGTGTACATAAATATTATAGTTAGATGAAATGTTTATAAAAAACGTTGTTTAAATCTACAAATCTATCTTTACATTCGCCTTGTGAGTGATAGTTTATTAGATGGGACAAGCCAAGGTTTTTCTGATAACGATATAGAAATCGAAAAAGTCTTAAGACCCATCTCATTTGATGACTTTTCAGGTCAGGATAGAATTCTTGATAATTTAAAGATTTTTGTTGAAGCTGCTAATCAAAGAGAAGAGGCCTTGGATCATGTATTACTTCATGGCCCACCGGGTTTAGGTAAAACCACTTTAGCGAACATCATAGCCAATGAATTAAATAGCAGTATAAAAGTAACTAGTGGCCCAGTTTTGGAAAAACCTGGTGATTTAGCCGGTCTTTTAACCAATTTAGAAAAGGGTGACGTTCTTTTCATTGATGAAATACATCGTCTTAGTCCTGTAATTGAAGAATATCTCTACTCTGCTATGGAAGATTACAAAATAGATATACTTCTAGATACCGGTCCAAATGCTCGAACTGTCCAAATAAATATTAGTCCTTTTACTCTTATTGGTGCTACAACAAGAAGTGGATTATTAACCTCTCCACTTAGAGCTCGATTCGGAATTACTTGTAGGCTAGAGTATTATGATACATCACTACTTGGAAGCATTATAGAAAGATCGTCTTCAATTTTGAAATCTATTATAGATCATAAAGCTGCTATTGAAATAGCTGGCAGAAGTAGAGGAACACCCAGAATAGCTAATGCACTGCTCAGAAGGACTCGAGACTTTGCTCAGATCAAAGGCGATGGGACTATTTCTCATCAAATAGCTAAAATAGCTTTAGATGCTTTAAATGTTGATTCACGAGGTTTAGATGAGATGGATAATCGGATCCTATCTGCCATCATTGATAAATTCAAGGGTGGTCCTGTTGGAATTAATACAATAGCTACTGCCGTAAGTGAAGAAGCTGGAACTATCGAAGAGGTTTATGAACCTTTTTTGATTAAAGAAGGCTTTTTACAAAGAACCGCAAGAGGAAGAGAGGCAACAGAACTTGCTTATCAACATTTGAATAGAGACAAACCTCATGATAATCCCAGATTATTTTGACTAATCCTTTTACACTAAAAAACACTCAGATAATTCATGATTTAGCAAAACAATGTGGATTTGATTTCTGCGGAATCAGTAAGGCTGAAGAACTTACTAGCGATGCAAGACATCTTGATAGATGGTTAAACAAAGGCTATCATGGCAAAATGAAATGGATGGAAAACCATTTCGACAAGCGGGTTGATCCAACCAAGTTAGTCCCAGACTCAAAATCAATTATTTCACTACTTTATAACTATTATCCTGAAACGAATTATGATGATCAAAAATTTAAAATAAGTAAATATGCCTATGGTAAAGACTACCATTTTGTAATTAAAGATAAATTAAAGGAATTTATGAACCTTATTCAAAACAGAATAGGTCAAGTGTCAGGTAGAGTGTTTGTAGACTCAGCACCTGTCTTAGATCGAGCCTGGGCTGCTAAAAGTGGACTTGGTTGGATTGGAAAAAACAGTATGCTTATTACAAAACAAAAAGGTAGTTTTTATTTTATTGCTGAAATTATAATTGATCTTGAACTGACTGCCGATAAACCTACAACAGATCATTGCGGTTCTTGCAGAGCATGTATAGATGCATGCCCAACTGATGCAATCATTGACAATAAAGTGATAGATAGTAATAAATGTATTTCTTACCTTACTATAGAATTAAAAGAGCAAATTCCCAATTCATTTAAAGATCGAATGGAAGGGTGGGTGTTTGGTTGCGATATATGTCAAGATGTATGTCCTTGGAACAGATTTTCTACACCTAATAAAGAAGAACAATTTAAGGCAAATCCAAAACTAAAAAAATTACATAAAGATGAATGGGTTGAATTGACGGAAGAAATATTCAAAGATGTCTTTAAAAAGTCTGCTTTAAAAAGAGCGGGATATATGAAGTTCTCTGAAAATATCTTGAATAGTGATGATTGATAATATCTGTTCAACATGATGAGTTTATATAGTTGAGTAAATGAAGTGGTTTGTCATTTTAATAATCTTTTTGAAATCAGCAACAGTGTTTGCTCAATCAAATAAATTAATATCAATAAATAACTTCGACTATAACTACTTGAATCATCTGATACATGAAGAAATTAATAGTATTAGATTCAATTCTAATATTGGTGAATTGGATAAAAATGAAGTAGCCAAAAACGCCTCACAAAATCATGCTAATTACTTATCAAAGCTAAGAAAATTAACCCATTATCAAAAGAATACAAAAAATAAAACAGTGACAGATCGGATTGATAATTACACCGATAAGTTTATATATGCTGCAGGTGAAAATATTGCACAATCATATATCTTTATGCCATCTTTTTACACCAATAATAAGGGTCACAGAGTAACAAGTTCTGACTCTACATATGAAGATTTAGCTGAGACTATCGTTGGAATTTGGGTTAATAGTACACCTCACTATAAAAACATCATTAGACCTGAATATGAATTGAGTGGTATATCAAGTATAATATTACCTGATCAATTAATGGTTATTGTTGTTCAGGTTTTCATTAAGCTCAAACGAGACTAATGGTTATGTCCACCAGGTCCATGAACGTGGCCATGACTTATTTCTTCTTCTGAAGCCGCTCGTAAAGAAGCGATTGATCCTGAAAAGTGTAATTCCTTACCTGCTAATTGGTGGTTAAAATCCATGGTCACCTTATCCTCACTAATTTTTTGTACCACACCAGACATAGGCTGTCCATCTTGATTAGTTAATTGCAATTGTGCACCTTCAAAAACCTCAGTGCTCATTGTTCCATCAACTAAAAATATTTGTTTATCTAACTCAACAACTGCATTTTTATTATAATCTCCATATCCTTCGGACGCAGAAACTACAAAATCATATTTGTCGCCTTCTTTTAGACCAGCTAATTGTTTTTCAAAACCTGGTATCATCATACCATGTCCATGAAGGTATACTAATGGTTGATCTCCAGATGCATCGATTTTTTGACCCTCTACATCTAATTCGTAATGTACACCAACTACAGCGTTCTTATCTATTATCATTGGGTGCAAAAATAATCTGGGTTTTCTACTAACAAAGTGTTCATCTTTTAATTAATTTCAAATCCTTAGAGTTAAATAAAAGCTAGATTATTTTTGTATTCATGAAATATGAGAGGATTAGTAAAGAGGAACTAGAAAAGATGGAAAAAGAATTTATTGATTTTCTTGTTGTTAATGGAATTAATGCAGCAGATTGGGTATCAATTAAAGAAAATGAACCATTAACCGCTGATAAAATTATAAGTCAGTTCAGTGACGTTGTTTGGGAAAGTATTTTAAGAAGTACAAAATACCTTGATAAGATAGAAGGAAATACTTCCTACTTTTTAAAATGTGCTGAAGAAGATATTTACTTAATTTTGATTAATAAAGTAAATAAAACTCAAAAGTCTACTTCAAAAAAGTATATTAAATCACGTGAACAAGAAATGTTTGACATGATATTGTCAGGATGTGTTATTAGTGATGGTAAGAATTTCAATGAATTAGAATATTAAAAAATCATTTAAGAAAACTCTTGGATTTTTTCTATGCAATTTATCATTATACTTAAAGACCGAATTATTGATATTATTTGAAATGAAGTTAACCTGATATGTAAAATAGTCAAACTGATATTTCAATGGTATGCAACCATTTGTTGATGAAACAATTTCATAAAAGTTATCATAATTAAAACCATAGTAGGTTAATGGATTAATTTTAAAAGCTTCTTTAAAATCACACGAGTAAGTGTAATAATAGCTTCTTTTAGTTGGAGTAGCTGGCATTTTCATCAAAAGTTTCAATGATTTTTTTGAAAGGGTGGGAGAAATTAGCTTTTTAGTAATATTTGAAAACTTTGAATTGTTTACAAATAATGTATCTGAGGAGTTATATTTAGTGATAATTAAATTTTCACTCAGATCCCAAAATATAACATCTAAACCAATCGAAGAACTTCCGTAGAATTTTTGCTGAATATCACCATTTTTAAAGTAAGTCCAATCTACTCTATTTCCATAAAATTTAGAACGATCCTTTTGATAAATAGTATCGACATTCATTTTTAGATTAATATCATAAGAAATAGTCCCAAAAAAAGAATTCTCCCCATTGCTAAGTTTATTTGTTTTGCAGGATTGCATTACAAGTATGAAGAGAAAAGTAAAGACGTTTATTCTAAACATTTTTTTTTGACAATAATCTTTTTTGATACTTAGCTTGTACTAGATCAATTAATACTAGAATTGTTATGATAAAATAGAAGGTAGTTTTACTCATCTTTTCAATTGGGTTACCCATAATGACCAACTCTGAAAGCTCACCTCCCTCAGTCAATAGCATTATACCAACAATTAATAATATAAATAAACCTAGAACTTCATATAGCTTATTTTCTTCCAAAAATTTAGAGACTCTATCAGCTAGCCATATCATAAGGATTCCACCAATCACAATAGCTGTAGCCATGATAATAAAAACATCCGTTAAGGCCATAGCACTTAAAATCGAATCAAAAGAAAATACAAGATTCATAACTACTATCCATAAAATTACTGCCCCAGCTGACTTGGGTTTATTATCAAACTCTTCACTTATGATGTCAGATCCAATCATATGCCATATTTCTTTTAAAGCAGTGTAAACAATAAATATACCGCCAAATAAAACTATCATACCATGCAGGTTAAAATGACCTTGAAATACATCCATAAATTGAATTGAAAATAGTTCTACATCAGCCCACCTAATTAGATTTACAAGTACAAATAATAATCCAATTCTTAAAAAAATAGCTAGACCTATTCCAAACTTCCTGACAAAACTTTGTTGATCTTTAGGGGCTCTTTTACTCTCAATGGAGATATACAATAAATTATCAAATCCTAAAACCAATTGTAGGACAATTAGCATGACAAATGTCCCTAGATTTTCTACAGTTAATAATTCCATCATTAATTATTTAATTATGAGGGGTGTTTGCCAGTATAGCTTTTAAGAAATTCCAAAATTTAGCTGTTGATGATATACTACAACGTTCATCAGGACTATGAGCACCTTTAATTGTAGGACCAAAACTAATCATGTCTAAACCAGGGTAACGCTCTCCTAAGAGTCCACATTCTAATCCAGCATGAATTGCCATTACTTTTGGAGATTCTTTATATAATTCTTCGTATATACTAACTAATACATCCAATATTTTCGAATCAGGGTTTGGAGACCAGCCTGGATAAGAACCCCCATGCTCAATTTTACATCCCATCAATTTGAATGGAGCCGCTACCGTATTTGCAACATCATATTTACCCGATTCAGATGAGCTTCTTTGTAAACTTTGAGTTATAAATTTCCCATCTTTTATAATTACCCTAGCAAGAGAAGAAGAAGTTTCAACCAAACCTTCAATAGCTCTACTATATCTAAATACACCATTGTGGCATGCATGAATAGCTGTAGTTATCTTAACTGTATCTTCAATGCTCATACCGATGTTTTTAGAATCTATAGCTTCTATGGTTATTGATAAGTTATTATCTTGTATCAAATATTCCTCCTTGATTTCTGAAACCCTATCACTGAAAACCTTTACATAATCTGGATGAGCTGATATTGTTGCAAAACTCTCACGCGGAATAGCATTTCTAAGACTACCGCCATTTACATCTATAATCTGAAGGTTAAATTTTTTACAATCGTACAAAAGTCGATTCATTATTTTATTGGCATTTCCTAGTTCTTCATTAATTTGAACTCCAGAGTGACCTCCGTTTAAACCGTTAACAACTATTTTATATGTTAAAGAATCTTCTGGAATAGGCATTGTAGCATAATTATAGGATGTATTTGTATCTATCCCGCCTGCACATCCTATGCTAAACTCATCATCGTCTTCTGTATCAAGATTTAACAGGATAGTCCCACTCAAAATACCTTTTTCTAATTCCATAGCACCTGTCATTCCAGTTTCTTCATCAATCGTAAATAGTGCCTCTAAAGATGGGTGAGGTATGTCTGTAGAAGATAAAATAGCCATAATTGCGGCAACACCCATACCATTATCCGCTCCCAATGTTGTACCATTTGCTTTTACCCAATCATCTTCTATTACCATTTCAATACCTTGAGTATCAAAATCAAATAGTGTATCCGTATTTTTTTGGTGTACCATATCTAAGTGACTCTGTAGAATAACAGTTTGTCTTTTTTCCATTCCAGGAGTGGCTGGTTTTTTAATAATAACATTTCCAACAGAATCCGTGTATGTTTCTAGATTTAACTTATTACCAAAACCTTGAATAAAAGCAATCACTTTTTCTTCCTTTTTACTTGGTCTTGGCACAGCATTTAAGTCTGCAAAATGATTCCATACATTTTTAGGTTCTAGTTCTCTAACATTCATGTGGACGAAATTAATCAATGTTAAATATTCTGATCATAAAAACATGAATTTATACCAAATATAACCTATGAATTTAATGATCATCTGCTAGAAATAACTTTTGAGAATACATTTGCTATAATGAAAGTATCTGGTTTTACCTTTATAAGGAATGCAATCAAATTGGATTACCCTATCTGTGAAGCTATCATATCTATACTACCTCTTGTAGATGAAATGATTGTTGCTGTTGGTAAGAGTGAAGATGATACTAGAAAAATGATTGAATCATTAGGAGACAAAATCAAGATAATAGATACAACATGGGATGATGATCTTCGAGAGGGCGGTAAGGTCTTAGCTGTTGAAACAAATAAAGCATTTGATAAAATATCTAAAGATTCTGATTGGTGTTTCTATATACAAGGAGATGAATGTGTACATGAAAAGTACTACTCTGAAATTCAGTCGAAGATGAAAAAATATGCAAATGATGATAGGGTAGAGGGACTCTTATTTGACTATATGCATTTTTATGGAAGCTATGATTACTTGGGTGATAGTAGGACATGGTACAGACAAGAAATTCGCATTATTAAGAATTATAAAGAAATAAGGAGCTATCGAGATGCTCAAGGATTTCGTAAAAACAACAAAAAACTGAAAGTTAAAAAAATCGATGCACAGATATATCATTATGGTTGGGTAAGACACCCAAAATATCAAATGGCTAAACTGGTAGAAGCCAATAAATTATGGCATTCTGATGAATACATATCAAAAAAATTTGATGCTGATCAAGACTTTGACTATTCGCAAATAGATTCCATCAAACCATTTCATGAAACCCACCCCAAAGTGATGCATAGTAGGATAGCAAGCATGAATTGGAAATTTGACAAAGACCCTCGAGTTAAATCATTTGGTATCAAATTGAAACTCCTATATTTTATAGAGAATCTAACAGGCTGGCGAATAGGTGAGTATAAGAATTATATTAAAATTTAATTCATTCACATCAGTATCATTTTTCAAAGTTTTTATCTAATTTAATATAAAAATGATTAATTTTGGATAGAATATTTATTAAAATATATACATAAGTAAATGAAAAAAATAATTACACTAGGCATTGTTGCACTATTATCCACATTGTCTTTAAATGCACAAAATTGGGTGAGTACTAAACCTGAAAATAAAAAAGTTGTACTAGAAGAATTTACAGGATTAAAATGCACCTATTGTCCTGATGGTCACAAACGAGCAAATAATCTCAAAGAAGCTAACAAAGGGAAAGTATTTTTAATAAATATTCACTCCGGAGGATACGCCACACCTGGTGCTGGTGAGCCTGACATGAGAACGCCTGAGGGAGATGTTATTGATGATGCATCTGGACTTACAGGCTACCCTTCAGGGTCGGTTAACCGCTTTAAAAACCCTCGTGCTGAATCAAGAACAAATTGGTCAGCATCAGCAAATACTATTTTATCTCAATCTTCTCCTGTAAATACTTATGTAAAAGCTTATTTTGATAGAACTACACGAGAATTGACAACTGAAGTTGAGGTATATTACACCGCTGACGGTACTTCTAATAATAAGCTAACAGTTATGCTTACACAAGATGGTATCTTAGGCCCTCAAACTGGAGGAACACAATTTTACCCAGAAAACTATATTGGAGATCAATATGTTCACAATCATGTTTTGAGAGATGTTTTGTCTCCAGGAGGAGCATGGGGTGAAACTCTTGCAGAAACAAATTCAGGATCATATATATACAAAAAGTATGTAACTGTTTTACCAGAAACTATCAAAAATGTTCCACTTGTATTTTATAATTTAAGTGTTGTTGCATTTGTATCAGAAAGTGATAATAATAATATTTTAACTGGTGCTGAAGCTAAAGTAGACTTTGATCCAACAGGAGCAGTAGATTTATCCCTAGTAAATAAATCATCTCCCACTGGATTATGTGTTGATCCATTCAAGCCAACTGTTGAAGTATCAAATCCTTCTACAGAAACTGTCACCTCATTTGATTTAACAGCATCTATTAATGGTGTAAGCAGTACAAAGTCTTTTTCTGGATCTATTGCACCAGGAGGAAAAACAACGATTGAATTCGATCAGTTAATTACACCAAGGGGTGAATACAGCGTTTCTGTCAATGGATTCAAAAACATCAACGGGGGTGAACTGTTTGATACTGACCAATCAAATGATGCTGCTCAAGTCTCAGGTATAGGTTTTCAAAAAGATGCATTTAGTTATTATAAGATTGGCTTTAATTCAGGAATTGATGCAAATACTGGAAGATGGATAAAATTAAATCCTGGATATCTGCCAGTTAATCAATACGGTCATACTGGAGGGGCAATATTATATTATTTAGATGGTCGAGCTGTGGCTAACCAACCTGGTGAGATTGTAGCGGGTCAAGTTAATTTTTCGAATATTACAGATCCTATAGTTTCATTCTATTATGCATATAGCGATGGAGAAAAAGGAGGTACTGTTCCAAAATTTGAAGTAAAAGTATCAGATGATTGCGGATCTACTTTTACTAGTATCAAAACCATTACCTGCCAAGAAACAGGTCAACCAGTTCCAGGATCAAATCAAATATATCTGCCAACATCAGGCGAATACAAATTAGTTACCATTGACTTAGCTGCTTATGCAGGCAAAAAGGTTTTAATATCTATTGCAGGCGTTCCAGGAACAAATGGCAGTGCTCTTTGGTTAGATGAAATTGAAATTGGAAGTGCATCTAAAATAGCTTCTATTGAAGATGTTCAAATTGAAGGATTAAATATTTATCCTAATCCTGTAAATGATGTAATTTACGTCTCAATTGAAAATAAAGACAACGCACGTGCATCTTTAATAAATCTTCAAGGAATAGTTGTTACTGAGTTTGATGTTTTAAATGGAATTGCTTCAATAGATGTCTCGAATATTTCTGAGGGTTTGTACATTATGAATATTAAGAGTGGCAATGCAACTTCATCAGTTAAAGTGAATATAAAACACTAATTAATTATTCACTTCAATAAAATCCCATCCATGACATATATGGATGGGATTTTTTTTAATCTGACCCTATGATTATAATCTTAGTTCTCATATATACATATAATTATTAGCTTTGTGGTATTAATGAATAATCTTACAAAAAACTGTCTATATATCTCAACATTAACGTTTGTAATGCTGGGCTCATTTTCATCCAAGGCACAAATTAGTTTTGATAGAAAATTTATTAAAAATTCATTAGTTAATAAAATGGATTTTGATTACAGTGAGAAATCCTACTTATCTAACAATGCAACCAACGCAGATGACACACTATTTAAATGGAAAGTTGTATCACTGAATCAACCATCTGTTTGGGAATTACAAGTATGTACAGATGGAGAATGCATTGCAGACCCCCCTTTAGAAAGAACTCATCCATTTATTCTACCCGTAGGAGAAAAAGAAGAATTCAAAATTGGTTGGGCTCTATTCGAGATTGCAGGTGATGGATTAGTTACAGTTGTCGTTAGTTCAACAAAACATCCAGAAAATGCTGATACAGTTACTCTTGAAATTGCAACCTTGTCAAATATCAAAAACATCAACAACTTCAATATTAAAGTAAACCCAAATCCAATAAACAATCACATGTTTGTTGATTTTTCAAATGATTCATATAAGACTATCGTAATGTATGATATACTTGGAAATAAAGTATTCTCAAAGCAAGTATTTTCAGGCGAATCTATAAATACGTCTGACATCAATAAAGGTGTTTATATTATTAAAATAGAAGGACTATCTGACTTCTCAAAAGTCATTCATAAGAATTAGACTTTTTTATGAGTTTTTAGTCTTCAAATGTTCAAGCATATTAGCATAAACTTTTCTCCAACCTTTCCAACGATCCGTCTCGCCAAGGCTATCGTTGTGCCAAAGACTTACAAATAGACCACTAACATCACTTACAGATTCAATAATCTTTTTTATAGACACAATTGCCTGATGAGGTGATTCCTTCCTGTAAAACAATGGAGTTATATCCATTACGCAAAAGGGTACTAATTTCAGGTTAGTTGGTTTATTATTCTCTAAATCAAACCAAAAGAAAGAAGATGCAATTCCAGCTCTAAATCCCATGTGTGTTGAATAACCCATTGTATGGTCTTCTTTAACACCTAAATTTATTAGATTTTGATAGGTTTTAGGCATTGAATGAATCAAAAAATGTTGTCTGCTAATTTCTAAATCATTATTAACTATTTCACAAAGAGATGCGTATTCATTTTTTAAAACTAATTTATCATCATTGCTAGCATAGGAGGGGTGTATTCCAATTTTATTTCTTGGATTTGAGAAAAGATATTTTATCAGTCTAATAAAATGTCCATTATTAATAGAAATATTTTTATCAAACTTACCATAATTGCCAAGAAGGATGAAGTAGGTCACATCTACATTGTATCTATCATGAATGCTATTTTGCCATTCAAAATTGTAATAAGGATCAGATTGTTTTCCAGATAAAACTTGGTATCGCTCAACTAATTCAGGTATATTTAATTTGAATATGTCACGAGACATACCCAAAGCATTGCGAACAAAACCCTTGTTTTTAAATTTCCATGCCTGATCTATATCAATAGTGCTTCTAAACGTGAATTTTTGAAATGGAAATGAAAGATTATAAAAAGCTTGCAACTCAGACTTTAATAGTTCAACCCATTGATTTATTAGTGGGATTTCAAGAAGACCATTTTTAAACAAAACACTTTCTGTAGCTGGAAATCGATTGTGATTATCTGGTTTAAAATCTAGGTATTCTTCATATCTACTCACTAAAAAAAAAGTGGCAGAGAATATGTCAAAGGGTATATTGTCAGTATTAGTTTTAAAGAAAATAGAAGTATCTTTCCATCGTTCAAAATTTACTTCATTCAATATATTATACCTTATAGTTAACTCGCCCAATAAACCATGAGGTGTAATATTTATTTGTGAACTATTTTGGTCAGAATAATTGATGTGCGAAGAGGATAAATCATTAGAGTAATTGTAATCAATTCCCAATAAATCTCTAAAAATAAGATTAAACACATAATGATGTCTTTCAGTTGATAATGGACAATATATTAAAACAGGGCTATACATAAATAATCGTTAATTCAATTTTAACGTAAAATTTTTATAGAAATTAACTCTGAATCAATGGATATCCTAATCACATACATTCCGTGCTTTAATTCTGACGGCTGAATAAGTACTCCTCCTTTTCTCTCATCAGTTATTTGTTTTCCAAGCATATCAAATATTATATGGGAGGAACTCTCAGGCAATCTTATTTCTAGAGGGGTTTCTCCATGAATAAATCCTTGTTGATTTAATACTTTAAGATCAAATGAGCTTGTTTGATTAGTATCTTTATTTTTAATAATAAAACCGGCATCTACAAAACAATCAAAAATTGATGAATGGTATCTCATATCAAAATCAGCACTATCAATGCTTAATATAACTCGGGCCATCTGATCCATCGTAGTATTAGGAGCTTGATAAAAAAAATGTTCTAATAAAATGCTATCAGTGGGTAGTCTTCCAATTTTGTCATGGACACACATCAGGGCACTAGACCATATATCACGATCTCCATCCTTGGAATCGACAAGATCAATAGGATACAACCTGTTAGAATTGATAGGAAACCCATCCCAAGTTTGATTTCCGTCCCAGGTGAATATTTTGTTTGGTGTATTGTCATTATAGGTTCGGCTGTATGCTTTAGAAAAATAATCACAAGAACCTTCCTCCATGGCTTGTCTTTCAGTACCAACTGTATTATTAGGTGATGCTAGTTCACTTAATGAATGAACAAATTCATGCACCACAACCTCACCATCCTCGGCATCATCTATTCCTCCTTCACCAAATTGAAGAGAATGTTCAGAGGGTGTGTAACCCGAATTATCTTGACCACCAAATGCATGAACATCTACGATCAAGGTATCGGTTATTACGTCATACCCAAGTGAATTAACATACTCACCAATAGTATTTAAATGTTTATATACATTTAAATACTCAAAAACCCCCGATTCACGATTATCTGATATACTATCATTAGTTGTATAATAAAAGGTGTCAATTGGAGCACTTAAATCTTCAAAATATAAAAACTCAGATTCTAGTAGAAAGGTATCTAAATCAAATTTAGCTTGGACTTTATACCATGACATTTCATTTTCAAGTGATGAATTTGATAAATCATTGTTATCTGAAAAATTACCTCCATAACTGACATTAGCCGAATTAATTGGATTAACAGAAAAAACCTTCACATAAACACTCGTATCTTTCTTCACATATTTGATGAGGTCTTTTTCAAATATCAACTGATTGAATGCGTCATAGTATCTAATGACAGGATAACCACTTACATGTGATTGAATTGGTCTTACTTCAACAATATGACAATCAATAAAAATAGCTTGATCAGAAAAATTAGTTGGCATATATGAAACATCGTCTACTAAATAATTTGTTACTGATACACTTTCATCTGCTCTTACATGAATTTTTAAACCTGAATATAAAATTCTCGTTCCTTTTATATATTGATCGAATGTATAATGTTTTGCATATGGACTAGATATTCGATGTGATTCAACCAAAAATGAACTTTCTGGTATGTTGGTTACCTGATCAATAATCTCACCAACTATTGGTTTTTGTAAAAATGATTGACTTAAGACAAAAGACGGAAATAATGAGAAACCAAAGCAAAGTATAAATAAAATGATTCTTTCTTTTAGCATAGGGTTACTCTTCGACCACTAAGGTATTTATTTTTTTTTAATTGCATCTTAACATCCATAACCATACTTCGAGGTACAGATAATTCAAATTTATTTTCTACGTTTCTAACGAAATTAATTTTATGATTATTTGATAAGAAATTGTAAATATGATAAGCAAATCCAGAATCAATTGAACAGATGACTATCTCTTTTTGTAATTTTTGTACTAAATCAGATTTTTCAATAGTAATCTTAGCTGGCTCTCCATAAGATTCAATGAGACCTGGAATACCTAATTTTTTACCACCATAATATCTAATCACAACACTACCAACAAAAGATAATCCCGATGATAAAATAGCATTCAATATTGGTCTTCCCTCACTATTGCTTGGTTCTCCATCATCATTAAAGTGTCGAAAAGTACGATCAATATTCATCACACAAGCAGAACAAACGTGACTTGAATCGGAATATTCAACCTTATATTTCTTTACTTTTTCAGTGTAATCTTCTTGACTGACTATAGGAAATAAAAAACCTAAAAATTTACTTGAGTTTTTACTATATACACTAGAATACACATCATTTATTCCTAAGTAACTATCAGCTTGCATTTGATATCAAAATGATTGATAAAATAGATACTATAATACCAATTTTATTAATTAACGATAATTTTTCTTGAAAAATGATAATCGACATTAAAGTACTCAATAAAACAATCCCAATATTGTTTATACCAAATACAAAAGCACTCTTAAGACTAAAAGACTTAATGGCTACCAGTAAAAAATAAATTGAAAAATAATTAGGCACTCCCAATAAAACACCTGCAGAGGTATTACGAATAGACCAATCATTAAAATAAAATCGATTTTTAATTACATAGAAAAACATCCCAATGATAAAAGCACTCAAAAAGATTGAATACGAAATTGTATTAAGTGAAACCGTTTTACTGTAATTCAATTCTAAAAGCTTCAATGATGTGTCAATCAATCCACTACCAAGGAACACAATAATTGGTAAATAGATATACTTTCTTGGAATAGTAACTTGATTTTTCTTGGTAATTAAGTAAATGCTTAAAAGCGATAGAATTATTCCCAACACAAACTGTAAAGACAATTTCTCTGCATTATATAAATATGCAAATAGTACAGGAATAAGAACAGACATCTTTGCACTTACTGCATTTACACTCACTCCATACTTTTCAGTTGTCATTGCCATGCTAAAAAATATTGCAACAAAAAGACAACCTAATAAAAGACAATACTTGAACCATTCAGAATTAATGGTACCTATAATGTCGGAATCACCAGATAGTGAAAATCCAATTACAAAACACACTAAATAATTGACAAGAATAGCTTGAATTTTATTAATTTTAAATACTGAAAACCACTTAAAAACTAGGTTAATGAACGTACTAAATAAAATACTTAACAATAGGTAGGTAATTGCCATTTTATATTTTGTAATATGATATTGTATCGTTGTGCAATTGTCTTATGATTTTTGGGGTTCCATCTAAAATGGGTGCTTTTTGACCATTACCCCATGTCTTCTTTGATTCTAAAATTATTGCTTCGTCCCATAAATTACTATCTAAAAAGGATTGTATAACTTGAATACCACCCTCAACTAGAACGCTATATATTCCTTGTTTATGTAAATCGATCAGTATACTCTCCAAACTAAATGGATTTATTTTCACCAAGTTGTATTGATCAAATTCTACAGATGACGACTTATTGTAAATGATTGATTGACCATGTTTTAACACCTTTTTCTTTTGATTTACAGATAAATTAGGAGATAAAATAACCTTAATTGGATCATTTCCCTCAGAATACCTTACATCCAAAAGAGGATCATCAACATTTACAGTATTGGCTCCAACTAAAATTGCTTGGTGGGTAGCTCTTAACTCATGGACAAATGAATCATTTCTAATGTCACTAATTTTTTGACTATCATGACTACCTTTCTCGCGTGCCATAAATTTATCATTGGTTTGAGCCCACTTCAAAGTAACAAAAGGTAAATAATTTTGCTGAGCTTTAAAAAAATGTTTGTTTAAAGACTTACATTCATTCTCGAGCACACCAATAACAACATCTATTCCAGCTTTATTAAGCATTTTGATACCATTTCCTGAAACTTTGGGATTAGGATCCATGCAGCCAATAATGATACGATTAGGCTTCAATCTAATCAATAAATCTACACAAGGAGGAGTTTTACCATGGTGCGAACAAGGCTCAAGGCTAATATAAACATCACATTTCATTGGGTCAATATCGCTAGGTAAAGATTTATATGCATTTACTTCAGCATGAGAATCTCCAAATTTTTTATGATAACCCTCCGAAACAATTATTCCGTCTTTGACAAATAAACATCCGACCATAGGATTAGGAGCAACGTAAAACTGTCCTTTTTGAGCAATTTCATTGCACCTTTGAATGTATATTTCATCCGAATTCACTCCTCAAAGTTAAAATTCTATTTAACAATAGAAATTAGTTCTTATTTCCCGAGATAGATATAAATTGCATATTCATGAAACTTAGTTTGATTAAGGCATTGTATGTCGATGAGTTAAAGAAAATATACAATTACACAGAAGCTGAAAGTATATTCTATTTCGTTCTAAATTGGGTTGAAAAAAAGAATAAAACTGACGTTATACTTGGTATTGAGACTCTTTTAATAGATACCTATCGAGATATTTTAATAAATTTAAAAAATGGTATACCAGTTCAATACATTACGAACGAAACTATTTTCTATACAGTACCATTATATGTAGATGAAAATGTCCTTATTCCAAGACCAGAAACAGAAGAATTAGTTCATTGGGTATTGGAAGAAAAAATATCAAAAACGAAAATTCTTGATATTGGGACAGGAAGTGGTTGTATAGCTCTTGCATTGAAAAAAAGATTAGTGAATACAATAGTGGATGGCTGTGATATAAGTGATCAAGCTTTAGAAATAGCAACTAAAAATGCCGTAAATAACAATCTTGATGTAACCTTTATTAAACTCGATATTCTGAAAGACAACATCAATAAATACGACATCATTGTAAGTAATCCACCATATATAGCACATGAAGAAAGTAAAAACATGCATATTAATGTTTTAGATCACGAACCACACTTAGCTCTTTTTGTAAATGATAATGATCCATTATTATTTTATAAAAAAATAGCCGAACAGGTTAGGAATACTAACACAGTAGCATTCATGGAAACTAGTGAATTTTATACCAATATCCTAAATAAATGGTTAACTGACGAAGGTTTTTTCACCCAATGGAAATATGATCTTAACGAGAAAAAAAGATTTTTAAAAATAAGCCATTGATGTAATTAAATTTTTATGGTTTTTTATCCCCAAAACTGTAGGAATAATGTGAATATTTTACCTCTCAATAGTACAATATAGAAGCAATAAGTATATAGATTGCAAGTAACTTAAAACTACTGATATAAATGAATTCGGAAAACGAAAAGATTATACCAATTAATATTGAAGAAGAAATGAAAACTGCCTATATCGATTATTCGATGTCGGTAATCGTTTCAAGAGCTTTACCTGATGTAAGAGATGGTTTAAAACCAGTACACAGAAGGGTTTTATATGGGATGACTGAACTTGGCTTAGCAAGCAATCGTCCATATAAAAAATCTGCTAGAATAGTGGGAGAGGTACTTGGTAAGTACCATCCACATGGAGATTCTTCTGTCTACGATACAATGGTGAGAATGGCTCAAGATTGGAGTCTTAGATACCCAATGGTAGATGGCCAGGGTAATTTCGGTAGTATAGATGGTGATCCACCAGCAGCAATGAGATATACAGAAGCAAGAATGCGTAAAATCGCTGAGGATATGCTTTCCGACATTGATAAAGACACGGTTGATTTTCGTCCGAATTTTGATGAAAGTTTATCAGAACCAACTGTTCTTCCTGCAAGAATCCCAAATCTTTTAGTAAATGGTGCCGCAGGTATTGCCGTTGGGATGGCAACAAATATGGCTCCACACAATCTCACAGAGGTAATTGATGGTACAGTTGCCTACATTGATGATAAAAACATCACTATTGAGGGTCTAATGGAGCATGTAAAAGCTCCAGACTTTCCAACTGGAGGTACGATATATGGAACTGAAGGCGTTAAAAATGCTTTCGAAACAGGTAAGGGTCGAATAGTAATGAGAGGTAAGGCTGAATTTGATGTTTCAAAAACAGGCAGAGAGCAAATTGTAATCACTGAAGTACCATACCAAGTAAGTCCCTCTCAAATAATCATTAAAGCGGTTGACTTGGTTAATGATAAAGTAATTGATGGAATTAGTGAAGTAAGAGATGAGAGTGGGAGACAAGGTCTGAGAATTGTTTTTGACCTTAAACGTGATGCTATTCCTAATATAGTTCTTAACAAGCTATATAAATACACACCGCTTCAGACCAGCTTCAGTGTAAACAATATTGCTCTAGTTAAAGGTCGACCAGAAATGTTGAATCTTAAAGATATGATTCATCATTATGTTGATCACCGCCACGAAGTTGTTGTTAGAAGAACTAAGTATCTATTAAAAGAAGCAGAAAAAAGAGCCCACATATTAGAAGGATTAATTATTGCATTAGATAACCTAGATGCTGTTATTAAGTTAATTAGAGCCTCTAAAAATGCTGAAGATGCTAGAAATGGCCTTATGAAAGAGTTTGAATTGTCACAAATTCAAGCAAAGGCTATTCTTGATATGCGTCTTCAAAAACTGACCGGATTAGAAATAGAAAAAGTTCGAGCAGAGTATGCTGAACTCATGGCAACCATTGCAGACCTTAAGGATATTTTATCTAATGAATCTAGAAGAATGCAAATCATCAAAGATGAGCTCTTAGAAATGAGAAATAAATACGGCGATGAGAGAAGAACTGCGATTGAGTTAGATGCTGGTGAAATAAATATTGAAGATTTAATTGCCAATGAAGAAATGGTTGTAACCATATCCAGTATGGGATATATAAAAAGAACACCATTAACCGAATATAAATCACAAAGTAGGGGTGGTGTAGGAAACAAAGGAGTGAAACATAGAGATAAAGATTTCGTTGAGCATCTCTTTGTAACAATGACTCATAATTACATTTTATTATTCACTGATCAAGGTAGATGCTTCTGGATGAAAGTATACGAAATACCAGAAGGTAGTAAAGTTACACAAGGACGAGCGATTCAAAATTTAATAAATATACCTTCTGAAGATACAGTCCGAGCGTTTGTTTCAACAGGTAATCTTAAAGATGAGGAATATGTGAATAATAATTATATCGTAATGTGTACTAAAAATGGTACAATTAAGAAGACCTCACTAGAACAATATTCTAGACCAAGAACCAACGGTATCAATGCCATAACTATCCGTGAAGGTGACCAATTATTAGAAGCAAAACTAACCAATGGAACTGCTGAAATATTGTTAGCTAAAAAGAGCGGTAAAGCAATTCGTTTTAATGAATCAGGAGTTCGCCCAATGGGAAGAACTGCAGCAGGAGTGAGGGGAGTACGATTAGAAAATCAACAAGATGAAGTAATTGGAATGGTTTGTGTTAATGATAATGAGGACAGCGAAACATCAATCATGGTAGTTTCCGAAAAAGGATACGGAAAAAGAACCGATATTGGTGATTACCGAATTACTGGTCGTGGTGGTAAAGGGGTTAAAACACTCAGTGTTACAGACAAAACTGGTAGCTTAATAGCCATCAAAGATGTTACTGATGAAAATGATCTAATGATTATCACTCGAAATGGTATAGCCATTAGAATGAAAATGGAAGATGTAAGAGTAATGGGAAGAGCAACACAAGGAGTTAGGCTAATAAAAATTAGAGAAAATGATAATATAGCTTCTGTTGCAAAGGTTCCTAAAGTAGAAGAAGAGGATGAAGACAGTATTGAAATTAGTTCAGACGACGCAGAAAACAATACTTAAGATTAAACAAACATAAACCCTGAATAAAAAATAATTATAAAATGACAAAAAATAGAATAACCATTTTACTGATTGCATTCCTTTTATTGGGACTATCGACTAAAGCTCAAAAGTTTTCTTTAGAGTCCATGAAAATGGAATTAGAAGACATGACGAAGCTCGATTCAGACAGAGATTATGAAAATCTATTGAAATGGGCTGAACAAACCAAATTAAATCCTAAAACTGCTAATTCACCTAAAATGTGGTATTACAGGGGCTTGACTTTTTTAAAAATCTCAACATTAAATAATGAGTTGAGTGCACAACACCCAGATGCAATTTTAACTGCTTTAGAGGCCTTTCAAAATGCAATTGCGACAGATGTAAAAAACAAGGTTACTAGAGAATCGGAAGCTAATTTACTGAACGTTGCTATAGGTTTATATAATAGGGCTTATGGATCATATCAATCAGAAAAATATGGCGATGCTTACGAAGAGTTTGATCTGGCTGTGCCATTAATTAAATATGACACAGATGGGCTACTTAAAAGAAATAACCTAACACAAGAAGTATTGCAACAGATGATGGGATATTCAGCAATGAATGATGGAAATGACGAAAATGCTAAAAAGGTATTCCAAAAACTTATTGATGGAGGAACAGCCGAAAGCAATATTTATGCAAGTCTTGCAAGAATTCACCTCAATGTAGGAGACACAACTGCAGCATTGAAAACAATAGCAACTGGAAAAGAATATAATGAAACAGACAAAACGCTTATAAATATGGAGTTAGACATATTTCTTAAGCAGGGAAGGAGTAAAGAACTTATTGAAAAATTAAGTATTGCAATTGCAGATGATCCAGGAAATACAATTTATTATTTCGCTAGAGCAATTAGTTATGAAGGTTTAAATGATACTGAAAAAGCTGCTGCTGATTATGATAAAATACTAGAAATAGATCCCACATATTATGACGCTGCATATAACAAAGGCGTAATGTATCTTGGAAAAGTTGCAAAGATTGTAGAAGAATTAGATGGTGAGTATAAACCAAGTATTATTGAGAAAAAAGAAACTGAAATATATGCACAATATGAATTAGCAATCGTAGAATTCGAAAATGTTTTTGATAATAATACTGAAATGGAATCCTCTGATAAACTTGAATTAGCAAAGACTATGAAGAAAATATATGCACGCCTTGAAAAAATAGATAAATACAAAACCATGAAAGATTTTATTGATAATCAATAAGTTTATAAAAGGGGAGTAATATAAATTTATTACTCCCTTATATTCTACACTTTTAGTTAACATAATATAAATTATAAGACAAAATAGTAATAAATATATTAGAATGATAAATTCGCACTCATGTTAATAATTTATCGAATAATAGCATTTTTTGAAGGGTTATCATTTATAATACTAATTTGCATTGGTGTTCCATTAAAATATTTTTTTCAAAACGATGCAGTTGTAAAATATTTTGGTATGCCACACGGTATCTTATTTGTATCATATGTTTTTCTTTCGGTTATAATGAAACAAAAAATGTTGTGGTCAACTAAAACTTTTATAATCATATTAATTGCTGCAATATTCCCTTTCGGAACGTTCTATACTGACTTTAAATATTTAAGAAATAACTGATGAATCCAATAATTCATGGACTATTTATTGGCTTAGGAACCTCATTCATAATTGGTCCTGTCTTTTTTACACTGATTAAAAACTCACTTCAAGGTAGTAAACTAAATGGAATTCTTACTGCACTTGGAATATTACTAAGCGACATATTCGTTGCTTTCATTTGTCTTATATTTTCAAAAGAATTCCTGATTAATTATGTTAACCAAACAAGTTATCAACTTATTGGAGCAGCTATTCTAGCATTTTTCGGTATCTCAATATTATTTAAACCTGTACAACTATCGAATAATCAAAATAAGCAATCTCCAAAAAAAACGATCAAACCTATAATGCAAGGCTTTACTGTCAATTTTATTAATCCAGCAGTATTTGTCATTTGGATAGGATTTGTAACCTTTGCTGAACGAACATTTGCAGAATCATCTACTGTTTACTGGTTCATTTTTGGAATATTATTAGGTATTTTTAGCACTGATATTTTGAAAGTTTTTGGTGCATCATTTTTATTCAAATATTTAAACCCTAAAAATCTCATTATTTTATCAAAAATAATAGGGATATTACTAATATTATTTTCAATAATAGTCGTCATTAAAGCTATAATTTAAGCTCCTTTCTTGATCATTATTCTACTTTTAAAAGGTCTTCTTAAATTGAATTCCGATGGTTTTAATAAACTTAAAAAAGGCCTCAATATGCTATTCTTGAATCTATTATGATGTTTAGCATAAAACTTCATTTCATTAGGCATTGCCCCTACTCCACTCTTTATTTCCTCAGCAGTTCGTCCTAACCTTACAGTTTTTAATCTTTGATCAATAGCATATGAGATAAAATCATATAAAATTCGTTGATAAACAGAATAATCCTTATTGAATTGATGATGGATCCCTATTAAGTTACCATCTAGTTGTTGACCTATTGTCGTAGCTGTAGCAAAACCAATTAATTTATCATTTAAAAAATAACCTTTAAAATAAAATGCCTTTCCTAGGATATCCTTTAATTTTAATAATGTATTTGCATTTAACCTTCCAAAAGAAAAGCTTGACTTATCAACCATATGATTGTACAATTCTTCGATATCTAATAATCTTTCATTAATGGTATTTACATTAAAATCAATAATATTAAGACTTCCAGATTTTTTAATGACTTGCTTTGCTTTTGTTCGGAATTTAGAATTTAAAGCATTTAAATAATCATTAAAACTCATCCAGTTAGAGTTAATTTGAACAATCATATTAACATCAATATTTAACTCATGGTAACCATAGTTGATAAATTTAGATGGTATTAGATTATTACTATGCCAGAATTCCTTGATTAATGATATTGAAATTTTTCTATTTTTAATTTCTTCCTCATTTATAATACATCTAATGGTTTCATCTATTAAATAAACCTTATCATTTCTTGACACATCATTTAAAAATAGGAAACCATTCTCTCCTGTTGCAAAAGCATTTCCACAAATAAGCAATCTAGTTGTCAACCATTTCTTAAAGGAATTTGGCAATATTCCATGCATTTTATTAGATAGTGCTTCAAATTTTATGTCCTTGTCTGTAATTTGAATTATTTGGAAATATGCCAACCCAATGACTTTTTCATCTTTGTCATAAAATAGGACATAGCGAAAACCATAACTAGGCAAACTAATTTCAATAGCTTTTAAGTACGATAAACTTAGATAGAGATTTTCCTTATTCAAAATCTCTTGCCAATCATCAATAAAAATAGTTTTGATGGAACTAAAATATCTAGTGCTATATGAATGCTGATTGTTTTTGGAACAGAGTTTTTTTTTGCTTCTCAATGATTACTTTTTAATAATATCTTGAATATGTGAATCTAGAACGTTGAAAATTTTACTTTTATTTTCGATAACCTCATAAACTACATTCAATCCATCATCTATAACAACTACTTGTGGGAAATGTTTAACAGCACCAGTAATCAATTGATCGCTGTAGGATTTTGAATTGACTACGTGTTGGAATTTAAATGGGAAACGTTTCAATGACTTACGAACAGTAGGTTCATCCTCATCACTTAACGCTATAAAATTAACCTGATTATTATTAGCATATTTAGTTACTAATTCGTTGAGTTCAGGGATTTCACGGATGCAATCACCACACCATGTTGCCCAAACACATATTACTGTTGCATCTCCATGAATTGAATCAGAACTAATGTGATGACCATCAATTGAGTTAAATGAAAAATCTGGTACTTTTAGCATATTATTTTTTTTACAAGAAACTAAAAAAAAGAAGGTAGCAAATACTATAACATTACGAATCATGTCACAATGGTATAAAATAAAAATTGAGTTTTATTGTTTCTATCTCAATAAATGAATTTCACCATTATTATAATACCATTTGGTTTGTTTTGGGTTGGTATACTTAACTCTGAACAGATAAACTCCCTGTTGAGCAGGTTCGCCTTGAAAGGTTCCATCCCAACGATTATTCACATTATTTGAATGGAACACTTTTTCTCCCCATTGGTTGTAAATATCCATTTCTATTTGAAAAACACCCTGCGTCATTCCAGCCAAACCATAAGTATCATTAATTCCATCACCATTTGGAGAAAAACTGTTAGGAATATGAATGAATAAATCTGCATTCACATATATAACTTTTGTCTCTTCGTCAAAACATCCATTATCATTTTGTATTCTAAGAGTGATAAAATAAGTCCCAGAATCTTTGAAAGTATGTTGAGTGGAAGAACCATTGTAAGAACCACCATCACTGACTGTCCATATCCAATCAATTGCGTCTTTTGTAGAGCTATCAGTCAATGTAATTACATTTTTTAATGTTGAAGGCTCATCCGGAGTATAATAAAAGTCTGCCTTAGGGTTATCAAATACAATAACGGAATCAGATAATTTAATAGAGTCTACACATCCTTTGTCCGATGTGCCTAGAACAGAAATACTATATTTTCCAGGATTAGTATACGTAAAACTAGGATTTGAACCTGTACCACTATTACCATCTCCCCAATCATATCGATATTCTGAAATTGACCCAGATTGAATGGTTGAATTATTCACTACTAAAATTTCAAAAGGAATACAACCAGTATCTTTATCGAGAGAAATTAATAATTTAGGTAAAGGGTGGATAATCAAATCTTGAATTAGGGTATCCTTACATCCCTCATTACTAGTTGTTATCAACTCTACTGAATATGTATCTACATCAGGAAATTTATATTTTATATCTTTAGTATTAAAGTTATTGCCATCAACAGTCCATTTGTTTTGATCAATGGAGCCAGAACTAATTGTACTGGTATTATTAATTTCAGTATTATCTACAAGACAATTAAGTGTTGAATTAAAAGAGTTTTTAGGCAATGGGTGGATTAAAAATGAATTTAAAACACTATCAACACACCCGTCAGTACTTGTAGTTTTAAGCAATAAAGTATGTGTGCCAATGTTAGCTGGAGTAAGTTTAGGTCTTATACTTGATGAGATAAAATTACCATCTAAGAACCACTCATATTTGCTAAATGTACTAGGCGATGAAATCGTTGAAAAATCAAGTGGCGATACAGGTAAATTTAAACACTGATCATCAATGAAAAAAGCTGTAGATTGAAGTGGGTAGACCACAAAGCTATCAAGAAAGCTAATTGAACATCCATTTCTTGTTTGGACAGATATTTTCACTTTATTGACCCCCTCATTAATTGCTTTATAATTAAAAATAGAGTCCGTTGAAACTACAACACCACCAATCTCCCAGTTGTAAGCTACAAAACTGTCCATACCCAATTTGTTGGAAGAACTAATTTGTTGTGTTAGTCCATTACAAATAGCTTTCACATTTATGTCTAAAATTTCAGGAGAGGTAATAACAATTGACTTTGATGTATCAGCCTCACAACCTTCATCAGAAACAAGCTTTAAATGAATAGTCTTTTTACCTGGAATCGTGTATTTTATTTTAGCAGAGTCTCCATTTTCTATAAAGCCATCATCAAGATTCCAACTTAAATCATATGATCCTGAAATAATTTTAGATGCATCAATAAATTGAGTACTATCATCAAAACATGTGTTGATTGCCTTAAAGTCTGGATTAGGTAAAGGATTTACATTAACATCTTGAACAAAAGAGTCTTTACACAAGCTATCTTGCTCCATAACAAGCTTAATTGAATAAGTACCAGAGGATGAAAACTGTTTATTATAATCAAATGAGTATGCCGTATCAAGACTTGAAGTAGTCCATATGGTATCTGTAAAAGTACCACCATCAATAGTTGAAGTATTTTTAAATGTATTACCAAATCCAAAACAGGTGTCATTATATAAAAATGCCACATCAAAGTTTGGATATTTATAAACAGACTTATTTATAAGATTAGAACAACCGCTATCTGATACTACTGTTAACGTTATGATATAATTACCTGAATCTTTGAGAAAATATATCGGAGATTCAATGGAATCTCCAGCAGAGTTTGGAAATTCCCAAACGTATTCATCAATTATGCCTGAACTTATATTGGAGGTATTTACTAGATAAGTTGAATCAAAGAAACAAACATCATCGAAAGAAAAATCAGCTTTTGGAGTTGGGTTGACAATTAATGTATCAATAATTGTATCTCTACATTGATTTTTAGTTACAACTTCCATCCGAATAGGAAATTTTCCAATAGTATCAAAATAGTTCGAAGCACTTTTAGAATACTTCGTCGGAGCATCATCAATATTCCAAATAGTTGTTAATCGTTCCTCATTAGACGGTATTAAACTGATATCATTAAAAACAACTGTAGAACTGTCACAAATATTCCCGTGAGAGATCTTGGTTATAGGCGAATCGTATATACTAAGTTCAACAAAAGCAGAATCATAGTTACTGCAGCCATCAAAAGTTGGCTTATAAACATATAGTTTGGCTAAATAGGTTCCTGTATCACGATATATGTGAGTTGGATTCTGAGAACTAGAAGTATCACCATCACCAAAAAACCATTTCCACCTTATTGCATTATACTCAGCAAATCCTCGAAATTTTGTTGACCTACCAACACAAGATGATAATTCTGTATTTAAAGCTGAATTAGTAACACTAGCAGTGGCTGTCAAATCTTTAACATTGGCTCCTGCAGCATATCCATAACTTTCATATCTACCCTCACCGTATGCTGTTGCGATAAAGCCTGTAGATGCTTTTAACCTATGATTACCAGAACTAACAGCAAAACGAGCATAACTATAATTTGGATTATTTGGTACAGCTGTAAAAGTTTTTGCAACACCATCTACTTTAAAGGTCGAGGAAGCAGATGTAGGTATGACCACATTTATATAATGATTATCAATATCAAAAAAGCTACTGGAGTATAAGGTAATATCTTTTAATGTCTGTTCTAAAGGATTAAGTATTGTCATTGATGGATCACCAGTTTGATTTCTGAATCCATCACAAGAAGCAGTAAGTTGAAACTGAACTGCCATTATTGGTTTAGTAGAAATTACATTTCTAACAGACGATAAATTTTTAACCTCACCAAATTCACCTTTATTCAAGTATAATATGTTAGGTGGTGCAGCTGGATTAAATATGACAACTTCAGTTTTATCTTCAGCAGCTACAAACCTAAAATTATCACTTGTTCTACCAAGAGCAGGAACAAGTACAAATCTACTACCCCATGAATTGGTTGTGTACATTTGTTCAATTAAATTATCTCCTGAAGCAAAACCGCCACAGCCCGAGTTAATAGATAGGTAAGAACTTCCTGAAAAAACTGCAACAGTTCGACAATTTGCATTTGCACCAGTGTCTATAACCTCTATTCTACTACCCGTTAAATCTGCAGAAAAAGCTCCACTGCTTGCTGCCCCTTGATAAAACTCCCCTTCATTTAGAGTAATATAATATGGAACATTGGCTGGTAATGTCCCTCCACCACTTTTGGAGATTGATTGTTTAGGTGTAATTTTAATCCTTGTATTATCTTTAACTGCAACAATACCAAATGTATTTCTCCCTGTTGATCCAGAAGAAACTTGATTATAGCCAACTATATAATAGTCTTTACCAAGTGTCCTAGTTGGTAGAACAAGAGTAGCATCAGATTGGTTATCTTGATAATGGTGTGCATACACAATAACATCTTTAAGAGATGTTATATGTACGCCCTTTTTTGTGATACAATCTGAGCAATCATTATAGGATTGGCTTGATGGAATTGTGACCACTGTTACTGAATTTGCAGTGACCGTAAAGTTCTGTGACCAAGACTGACCAGGAACTGAGACAGTTCCAGACGTATTTTTATCACCTGTAATGTATAAAGAAGTTTTTGATTTTGAACCTTCACGATGCTTCATAAAACCAACCCAGAAATCCTTACCTTTATTTGATTTTGACTGAGCGTTAACGTTTTGTCCAGAAAATATAATTATGACCAGAAAAGTAAATGTCTTTAAAAATAGATTGTTCATTAAGCTTAAGATTTTTCCAAAAATAATAGAATTAAGATGACTGAATTGTCATTTTTTAGACATTATACCAAAAGGCTGGCGTTAAAAGGATTAAAACTGTAAATAATTCAAGTCTTCCAAGTAACATTAAGAATGACAAAAATAATTTTGCTCCATCTCCAAAAAAAGCAAATGAATGACTAGGGTCTACCCCACCAAAACCTGGACCTATATTACCCAAACATGCAATACTAGCACCTGCTGATGTAATAATATCATGTCCAAACCCAGAAATTACAAGTGATCCAAAAACGAAAACTAAAAGATAGATGAAGAAGAAAGCTAACACATTGTATACATTTTTTGAATCAACAGTCTGATTATTAATTCTAACACGAATAACACCTCTTGGATGTAATAAGCGTTTAAATTCTATGTATGCATTTTTAAAAATGATTAAGTGCCTTGCAACTTTGACACCTCCAGCAGTAGAACCTGCACTTCCACCAACAAACATTAAAAGTACAATCAACATATACGCAAATGGTGTCCAGTTAGCGTAATTTGAAGTTGAAAAACCTGTGGTGGTAACTATAGTTGTTACCTGAAAGAAAGCTAGTCTAAAAGATTCTTCAAACTGCTCATCCATCGTTAAGACTAGAGTTGTTGTAATTAGAACAACGAACGAAATAACAATTCCTAAATAAACCCTAAACTCTTCATTATCTATGGCTTTTCGAAATGAAAATTTACATAAAAAATATATAATCGTAAAGTTAATACCACCAATTAACATAAACCCAGTAATAATGTATTCAATCAATGGGTTTTCAAAAGCCGCAATACTTGCATTTTTAGTTGAAAAACCACCAGTGCTTATAGTAGTAAAAGAATGATTTAGAGCGTCTAACCATGTCATACCAGCATACTTTAATAAAACAACTTCGACACCAGTTATGAAAACATAAATTAACCAGAGTCTCTTGGCTGTATCTGTAATTTTAGCATGAATTTTTACTGATGAAGGTCCTGGAGATTCTGCAGCAAAAAGTTCCATTCCACCAACACCCAACAAAGGAAGGATAGCAACTGTTAGTACAATTATTCCCATACCCCCAATCCACTGGGTCATGCTTCTCCATAACATAATGCCCGGAGTCAATGTTTCTATATCGTTTAATATTGAAGCCCCAGTAGTTGTATAACCGGAAATTGTTTCAAAAAGAGCCGATGGAATTGAACTGATAGCCCCACTTAATAAAAAAGGTAATGAACCAGATATTCCCATGATAAGCCAACCAAAAGTTACAATGATATAGCCATCTCTTTTAGATAATTCTTTTTTAACTTTTCGGGTTAACAACAAAATAACTATACCTGAATTAAATGATATCACAGAGGAATAAAGTAAGGCGTTAAAATCTGATGAATCTGTATACCAACTTACTGGCAATATACTTGCCATAAATATACCGTTAAAAAACAATAATGTTCCAAGAATATGCAATATGGCCTTAAAATGAAACATAAAGTAGATTAGTTAAAATATGCTAATGTTTTTTTGATTGAATCAGGTAAAGCAAAAATAACAACCTTATCATTTGCCTCAATCTGAAAAGCAGGATAAGCAATAATACCCTCATCATTTCGAATAATTCCACCTATTATAGAATCATTAGGTAGCTTCAACTCACCAATAGTCTTTTCAGTAACTTTTGAATTTTCATTCACTTGAATTTCTATAGCTTCGGCATCGATACCATGAATACCTGCTATATTAATGATGTCAGCACGTCGAACATACCTAAAGATATTATTAGCAGCAATCAATTTTTTATTAATTAACGTGTCTATACCAATTGTCTGAGACAAATTAATGTAATCAATATTTTCTACCATGGCTATTGTTTTCTTTACTCCATGATTTTTTGCCACTAAGCAACTCATTATATTGGTTTCTGAATTACCTGTAACAGCTATAAAAGCGTCCATTTCAGATATATTTTCGTCTTCTAACAAATGAACATCGTGGCCATCATCATTAATTACTAATGTATCTGGAAGAGAATCTGCTAATTCATGGCAACGCTCAGTGTCTGATTCAATCAATTTAACATGCTTCTTTCTACTTAATTTTTTAGCTGCATTATGACCAATGTTACCACCACCAAGTATCATGACATTTTTAACCTCTAATTTTTGCTTACCACAGATTTCTCTAATTTGCTCTATTCCTGCAGGTAGACATAGAAAAAAAACATGGTCATTTTTATAATAAATAAAATCTTGGTTAGGTATTATTGGAACTCCATTTCGTTCAAGTGCAATTATTTTGAATTGATTCTTTAAATCAAAGGAATCAAACTCTCCAACTTTTTTATTTATTATACTACTCCCCTCCTCCAAGTATACACCTAATAAAGTTAACTTACCAAACTCAAAGTCAAATGCATTTGTAAATGCCGACCTTCTCAATAAACGAATGATTTCTTTGGACGCTAACTCTTCAGGTGAAATAACGACATCTATTCCTAAACGTTCTAAATCTAATCTATCTTTCAACTTGTGGAATTCTGAGCTATTAACTCGAGATATTGTTTTTTTTGCTCCAAGCTGTTTACCCAGAGTAGCGATAGTCAAATTAGCTGTTTCGGAGGAAGTAACTGCTATTAATAGATCTGCATCAGAAATACCTGCTTTATCCAAAACACTAATAGAGTATGCATTTCCATGAATAGTTAATAAATCTAATTCTGAATCGGCTCTTGATAATATTGATGCACGTGTATCTATTAACACAATACTATGAGACTCTTTCCTAAGTAATTTAGCAAGGTGATAACCTACTTCTCCAGCACCAGCAATAATTATCTTCATAATGTTTGATTATGCAAATTTATAAGCAATTTTTACGGTAATTTTAAAAAAATACAACCTCTATCAATTAATCAACAACATCAACTACTGCCATAACAGATCTAGCAGATGCTATTATTTTTCGTTTACCGTCTTTCTCAGTAAAAACTTTACCTCGCGTGAAAACTATTCTATTCCCAGCTTTTTCAACCTCTCCAATTGCTATAATTTTATCTCCTTCACCCGGATTTAAGAAGTCGATGGTAATATTAGCTGTAACAACGCCTTTACCTTCAGGTACAACTGAGTAGGCTGCAAAGCCCATTGTTATATCTAAAATAGTTGACGTTGCTCCTCCATGAACAAAACCAAATTGTTGAAGGTGTTTCTGTTCAAGTAACATTTCCCCTTCAATGATTCCACAATCTATACGAGTAATATCAAAACCAATAAGGTGCATAAAATGCTGGCCTTCCAGTTTATGCTTAATAGTTTCCTTAAAATTAGGGTTTAATGGTTGAAGTTTCATTTAATTATTATTAGTAATTAGTTAATACAATAATTCATCAAGAGCACCTCTTAACTCATTATTTGCATGTCTTTCATTCATTTTTTTTGTCACATCCAATCCTTTTTCATAGGATTTCTGTGCATTGATTGGATCGTCAAGCTTTTCATAAAGTTTACCTAGATGATAATACGTTGCAAAATACTGTGGACTTTGAGATACTAACTTTTCAAATAGTCCCAAAGCATCCTCTAATTGACCTATAGAAACATATTCCGTAGCTAATGCGTAGTTCAAAAACTCATCATTAGGAGAGTCATTTAAAATTAGTTTAATCTGTTTAATTCTATCTAAGTTAGACATTATCTTCAAGTATAAATTGTACTTTTGCATAACAAAAAAACAATATTTCTTTATATGAAAATATTAGTCTGTGTTAGCGTGGTACCAGATACTACAACAAAAATAACTTTTAAAGATAACGATACAATCTTTGATAAATCAGGTGTACAATTCATAATTAATCCTTACGATGAACTTGCTTTAACCCGAGCAATTGAAATTGCCGAAACAAACTCAGGCAGTGTTAATGTAATAACTATTGGCGAAGCTGATTGTGAGCCAGTTATAAGAAAAGCACTAGCTATGGGTGCTAACGAAGCATTCAGAGTTGATGCCCAACCCATCAACGCAATGTTTGTTGCTCATCAAATAGCCCATCATGCTAAAGATAATTCATATGATTTGATTCTTACAGGCAGAGAATCCATTGATTACAACGGAGGAATGGTTCAAGGTTTAATTGCAGAAATTTTGAACTACCCTATCATCAATGTTGTTACAGAGCTTGAATATAAAGATAATAAAATCGAGGCTAATCGGGATATTGATGGTGGTAGAGAAACTGTCTCGTCTGCAATGCCTTGTGTAGTTAGTGCACAAAAAGACTTGTGTGAACCTAGGATTCCAAACATGCGTGGGATAATGATGGCAAGATCCAAGCCTCTCAGTGTCACAGAAGCTATCGGAGAATCTAATTACACCCAAATTACCAAATACGAACTACCTCCTTCCAAAACTGGAGTGAAACTGATTGATGTTGAAAACGCAGAGAGTTTAATTGACATTTTACACAACGAAGAAAAATTATTTTAATCATGGCAGTATTAATTTTTGCAGAAAGCGACAACGGAAAATATAAAAAATCAAGTTTTGAAGCAATTTCTTATGGTAGAGATTTAGCTGATCAACTCAGTACATCGTGCATTGCTGTTTCAATAGGTGATAAAGGTCCAGAAAACCTTGGTCAATATGGGGCTCATCAAGAAATTAATGTTCAAGGTGATGTCTATAAGACGTTTAATCCAAATACATACGCCAAAACTATAAGTGAATTAAGCTCTAATATTGATGGTCAAATTATCATATTATCTCAAACATACACCGGTAAATCAATTGCACCACTCATAGCTATTAAACAAGAAGCTGCTCTTGTTACGGGCATAATTGGAATGGCAAATACTTCAGAAGGATTTCAAGTAAAAACAACAGCCTTTTCTAACAAAGCTGTTGCACATATTCAGATTAATCAAGCCAAAAAGATACTTTCTATAATTCCAAATTCATATCAAGTTAATACTTACGATTCCACATCTGAGGTTATATCACATAACATCAATATTTCACAAGAAGACGTTAATACTAACATCGTAAAAACAGAAAAAGAAACAGGCAAAATACCATTGACTGAAGCTGAACTCGTAATTTCAGCTGGCAGAGGATTAAAAAGTGCAGAAAACTGGAATCTTGTTGAAGACTTGGCTGAGGCATTAGGAGCAGCAACTGCATGCTCAAAACCAGTTAGTGACATGGAATGGAGACCACACAGTGAACATGTTGGCCAAACAGGAATAACTATAAAACCGAACTTATATATTGCAGCTGGTATATCTGGAGCTATTCAGCATTTAGCAGGTGTGAGCAGTAGTAAGGTTATCTGCGTTATTAATACTGATCCCGAAGCACCTTTTTTTAAGGCAGCTGACTACGGGATTGTAGGAGATGCATTTGATATACTTCCTCGACTTACTAAACGAATTAGTGAAATTAAAGGATAATCAATAATATCAATTAATCATAAAAGCGTTTCATTTTGGCAGACAAAATAGAATTAAATATTGTAGGTCTAACATCGAGTCACTCCCAAAGAAATAGCTACACGCTTATTTTAGGTGAGGAAAATGGTGAACTCAAGCTCCCTGTTGTCATTGGAGGATACGAAGCACAATCCATTGCACTTGTAATTGAAGGGTTAAAACCACAAAGACCGCTTACTCATGACTTAATGCATGACTTTTTCAACCAATATAAAATCACACTCAAAGAAGTAATTATCAATAAACTAGACGAAGGTGTTTTTTACTCAACTCTTGTTACTGAAAAAGAAGGAAAAATTAAAAATATTGACGCACGTACTAGCGATGCCATAGCTCTTGCTCTTCGAGCGAAATGCCCTATTTATACATACAAATCAATTCTTGATGATGCCGGCATTCAGTACGAAGAAAATGAAACTATTGAAGTGCAACCTAAAGATAATGATATCAAAGAATTAGGCAATCATGACGATTTAAATCAACTTACTATTGACGAGCTGAACATTGAACTTGAAAAAGCACTAAAAATTGAAGATTATGCCAGAGCTGCATTGTTAAGAGACGAGATTAAAACTAGAAAGTAACTCAACTAGCCTTTTAGTTTATCGATCAATGATTGCATTGAGGATACTTTATTTTTCATTTTATCATTATAAAACTCCATATCACGCTTTAATAAATTAATTTGCTGCTCTAATTCTTGGTATCTATCATCTTTATCGATCGATTTAAACATGGTTCCATGCCCTAAAATTAGCCAATCTGCATTTACGTTACCAAACGCTTTTAATATTTGTTCTACTGCAGTTAAACCAACCTTATTCCTTCCTGAACTTATATGAGATAAAATTACTGTACTAATTCCTGTTGCCTCAGAGAATGATGCTTTCGATATGGATGTTTTTTCGATTAGCTGAACTACTCTTTTGTTGATACTCATTTTTATTAACAAATGTAAACTTAATTTACAATTGTTAATTTAACATATGTTAATAATTTGCGGCATACTACATATTTATTAACCTTTAATGCACCTCATATTATGTATACAAATACTTGATTATTAATACTTTAAAATAATTAAATTAACAATAATTAACACGGCGACATTTTGTCAAGTTTCGTAGTAATGAAAAGATTTTTACATTTGCATAAGAGTTAAAAAATCATGAAAAAACAAGACATAATCATACTGACTTCTATTGTAGTAGTACTTATTACTATCCGAGCGATATTTAATATCCCTAATTTTAATCCAATCGGAGCTATTGCTTTAATGGGAGGAGTTTTGTTTCAAAAACGATCTAATGCATTTTTAATAACATTGGGTGCATTATTCTTGGGAGACTTCATGTTAGGCCTCTCCTCTCCCACTTACATGGAATATATATTTTCGGCCACATTTTTGTTCGTATACATTTCTTTTATTTTTATCATAATGCTTGGTATGGTAATTAAAAACCGTGTAAGCCTATTGAGTGTAATTACTGGCAGCATCATTAGTGCTATTATATTCTTTCTCATTACCAATGCTGGTTCATGGCTTGCATTAGACTACAGTAAAAGTTTTTCTGGACTTATGAGTTCATATGCAGCAGGTGTCCCATTCTTCAGAGCTACGCTTGTTAGTCAACTATTATTTAGTGTTGGGATTTATGTTTTGTATAACCTTGCTACTCAAAGAAAGACATCTGTAGCTTGATTATTAAAAAAACAACACTCGGATTAAAATTCCTGAATAATCATTCCAGACCTTAACTTAGGTTCTATGTAAGTTGATTTTGGTGGTAATGTTTTATTACTGTCTGATATTTGACGAACATCACTAAAATCACATGGCTTATTAGTAATGGCTATTTTATATATTTCTTTATTTACTAAATCACACATCTCTTTCTCCCCGTTTGTATAGGGATGAAATGCAATTTGAGAATCTGTTCGACTATCCATAATACCAAAAACATTCTTAATGATGTAATCTTCAATAATTTCTACATCTAATAAATCGCTGTTTTTATTTTTATACCTTAACTGGTACCATTCATTATCAATATACAAACCAAAATTGCCTTGATCTTTGATATCATACAATGATTCATATGACCTAAAAACCTCAAAATTATCTGACAACTTAGTTATTAAAACATCTTTATTTATTGATAAAACGGGTTTGATTAAACGATGGAAAGGCTTTATCTCTAATTGATCCTCAGCCACAACAAAACACATTGTTTTGTCATTGTTAAATTTTGATGAGGAATGATTAAACTTTTCGGCTGATGCACTTCTATGGTGACCATCAGCAATATAAAAACTATCTATTTGCTCAAACTCTTTTGACAGTTTATCAACTTCTTCGGTAGATGATATTTTAGAAACATGATGTATCTTCCCATCAAGAGACTCAAATGAAAAAATAGATTCCTTAGAATATTTATCAAAAGAGATATCTCCTTTGAAAGCAAGCAATGTTGGCTCGCCAAGTACTTTGGCTGTTTTAAATAACTCAACCAAATATTGCAATCTATTTGGTCTGATTTCCTCATGTTTTTTTATCGTATTATTCCTGTAGTCCTCTACAGCATACAAACCAATGATGCCTTTAATGGAGTTTCCATTTTTAAATACTTGCTCATATAAATAAAAGGAATCCTCATTTTCATTAACCAATACACCTGCACTTTTCATCGAGTCTATATAGTTTGATGCAAAAGGCAAAAACTTTTCCGGAGATTGGTAAGATCCTGAATACCTTAAGTGACCTTTAGTAACATGATGAAACGTATGAGGATTATTTTGAATTTCTCGAACTAAATCATCTTTTAAGGGAAAATCTGTTGATTTAGCAGACACTTCTTCAACATATTTCTTATCTGGTCTTAGAGCTTTAAATGGGTATAGTCTTGGCATTTATGAGAAATAGTCTATCACACTTTTTGCTAATTGAACACCAACACGCTCTTGTGCTTCTTGGGTACTGGCTCCAATATGTGGACTCAAACCAACGTTATCCATTCTAAGAAGTCTATCATCTGTTGGAGGTTCGTTTTCAAAAACATCCGTAGCTATATATTTGACCTTCTCTGAATTAATTGCATCTATGAGAGCATTCTCACTTATTGTTCCACCTCTTGCACAATTTACAATCCCTACGCCATCCTTCATTTGCTCAAATTCTGGTGCATCTAATACATACCCTTGACCTCCTGGAATATGCAAACTTATAAAATCAGATTCTGCTAAAACTTCTTCTTTTGTAGTGGTCTTAACGTTTATTTTATAGTTATTATCGTAAGACGGATGCAATTTAACAGGTACATCTCCTTCTGAAATATAGGGATCAAAGGCAATAATTTTCATACCACAACCCAAGGCTATTGAAGCTGTTTCTTTTGCTATTCTTCCAAAACCAATTAAGCCTAAAGTTTTACCTTCTAGCTCAATTCCTTTGCTTACAGTCTTTTTAAGGCTCTTAAAATCATTGATACCATCTATGGCCATTTTTTTATTGACCATGGGTAATGATCGGACAATACCAAATAAATGAGCAATAGCCAATTCAGCAACTGAACGAGTGGATGCTGCTGGTGTATTAAAAACAGCTATTCCTTTATCTTTAGCATAAGTGACATCTATGTTGTCTAATCCCACTCCTCCTCTACCAATTAGCTTAAGATTAGGCGATTGATCGATTAATTCCTTTCTTATTTTAGTAGCACTTCTTACTAGAACGGCATCATAACTATTGAGTTTTGTAGTTAGTTCTTCTTGTGGAATAAAATTAGTATCCACATCGTGCCCTGCATACTTTAGCAGCTCAACCCCTTTAGGGTGCATTCCATCATTTATTAATATTCTCATTATAATCTTACTTAAAATTCTTCATTACATCTACTAAAACCTCTACACTTTCTAATCGCATTGCGTTATACATACTTGCTCTGAACCCACCAACACTTCGGTGACCTTTTATCCCACTAATGTTAGCTTCATTACAAGCACTTAAAAAAGAATCATTCAAACTATCGTCTTTCAATACAAATGTTGCATTCATTTTAGATCGATCTTCTCTTGCAGTTGTACCCTCAAACATTTCGCTCTGATCAATTTCTGAATAGAGTAAATCAGCCTTCTTATTGTTGTAGTTTTCGATTTGTTCTAACCCTTGATTGTCAATCCATTTTAATGTCTGTAAACATCCAAATACAGCAAATACCGAGGGAGTGTTAAACATTGAACCCTTGTCTATATGTGTGTTATAGTCCAACATGGTAGGAATGTATCGAGATACTTTGTTTAAAATTTCTTTTTTAACAACCACCAAGGTTGTTCCAGCTGGTCCCATATTTTTTTGAGCTCCCGCATATATTAGGTCAAATGATGAAAAATCAATTTGTCTACTAAAGATATCCGAACTCATATCACAAATCAAAGGAACAGAACTAGTAGGAAACGTGTGTAACTGAGTACCAAAAATGGTATTGTTAGAAGTATAGTGAAAATAATCATAGTCATCACCTATCTTATAATCTTTGGGGATATAGTTAAAATTCTTATCCGCCGAACTAGCCAACTCATCTATTTGACCAAAATGCTTTGCTTCTTTGATTGCTTTGGTTGACCAAGTACCTGTATTGAGGTACGCTGCTTTGGTCTCCAATAGATTCATTGCAACCATCAAAAACTGTGAACTAGCTCCACCCTGAAGGTACATTACTTCATAATCCTCACCAATATTCATTATTTTTTTGACTAGACTTTGAGCCTCATCCATTACAGCAACAAACTCTTTGCTCCTGTGAGAAACTTCAATGAGCGATAAATTGGTTCCTGAAAAGTTGTGCAGTGCATCCGAACAGTTTTGAATAACCTCCTGAGGTAAAATTGCTGGACCAGCAGAAAAATTGTGAATTTGTTTCATAAAAAATATATTGTGGCAAAACTATTTAATTCTTGTTATTTGCACTTAACGTTTAGTGAAACTTAAAAGAAAAATAACACATCTTATAAAAGTTCTTGATAACTTTCTTGACAGAAAACTCAAAAATGTAAGCCTGCCTGGATTTAAAGGCAAAAGTATTTATCATGTAAGTAAGTTTTTCTTCAATGGTCTTTTCGAGGAAGACCTCAATTTGAGAGCATCATCATTAGCATTTAATTTTTTCATAGCTATTTTTCCTCTTATCATCTTTTTATTTACTCTGATTCCATACGTTCCCATCGATAATTTGGATGCATTAATAACTGGTTTTATTCAACGATTGCTTCCAACTAATGCTTTTGAGTTTATAAACGGAACAATACAAGATATCCTAGGAAATCAAAATGCAGGACTCCTATCCTTTGGTTTTATAGCTGCCTTATATTTTTCGAGCAATGGGTTTGCCAGTTTACTGGCAGCTTTTAATTCGGGGGTTGAATCTAAAATGCAACGCAATTGGTTTGATATTAGGCTAAAAAGCATCCTAATTCTTATTCTAGTTATTTCGCTACTAGTTGTAACTATTGCGTTATCATTATCTTTCAACTATAGTTTCAGTGCTCTCGAAAATAAAATTACAATTGATGATAATTCATCAGACTTTATGCTAAAAATAGCTGAATATTCGCTTACGGTTTTTCTCATCTATTTTACGTTTAGCTCCATCTACTATTTTGGATCAAACAAAGGTTCTGAATGGCGATTTTTCTCTGCCGGTAGTACGGTTGCTACAATACTGAGCATTGTCTCTACCCATGGTTTCAGGCTCTATGTAGAAAATTTTGACTCGTATAATAAACTATACGGATCTGTAGGCACACTCTTGGTAATGATGATTTTAATCTACGTAAACAGCTTTGTTGTTTTGATTGGATTTGAACTGAATCGAAGTATCGATAAGGCTACCTAGCCATGTGATGAGACTACCACGTCTCCCACCCCCTAATGCAATAATATCTCTTTGACTTTCTAATACCTTTTCCATAAATTTACCCCATGAAATACTCCTTCTACCTATTTACTACATTGGTTCTTGCACTTCTGCTGGGTGCTGGATGCGGTCCAGACGAACGCACCACCCTCTACATCGACCAAAAGACCAAAGACTATGTGGTGTTTCATCCTGGCAGCTGGTGGGCATACCAAGAACACTCTTCCAGTGCTGTTGATACTGTGAGTGTATACAACGCTAAAAATGAAATTGTATCCATTGAAGAATTGTCTACCAAAGACTTTGAAGAAGATAAAATGAATCTAAAATGGTCTTCTTATATTGGACATACTGCTTTTCTAAGAGTAAATGCTGATTATAATGCCAATCAAAATAAAGGCGTGGTCGAAGAGCAGTATCCGTGGTTTTTATATCCCAATATTGTGTTTCTGCCGTTTGATTCGGTGGGTGACAATCGATGGATTTGGGACTACGACACCCTCCACTATGAGCAGTTTTACGACTCCTTAGAAGTACAAAATAATATGTACTACGAAGTGATGGAGATTTCTACCACTAACAATGTACACCCCAAAAAGCAACGTCGCATCTGGTGAGCTAAGCATGTAGGCCTTATCCACTGGGAAACCTTTGGAGGAGAATATTGGGAACTTACCGATTATGATATAATACAATAAATAATTTTTTAAACACTAAATACTTTCAGATTCTATGAAAAAATTACTACTACTACTTGTTCTTATACAAGGTATGAGAGCAGCCGCACAGTCTAGCTGTGCCGAATCATCCGTTTCTTTGTTTCATTCCGATCAATGGGGATACTACACTCCCCAGATGCATCACAGAGCCCATTGGAAATTTAAAGATGATATCCAATTGATAGGAAATCCTACACTTCAGACCAATCGTTGGTTTGAGATGGTGAGTTTTTCTAATCCAAACTCCTCTCAAGTGTATTCCAACGATTCACTCTCATTCGAATTTGTGTTGGCTACCGACACGGCCCACACCTCTTACTATCCGCAAGAGGTCGTAGTGGTGCAGCATTACATCAGCACCCACCACCCTGCCGATACACAAGCTGAACTATTCAAAGGGTATGTCTATTTCACCCCATGGAGAAGCACCGAATTTTATGCCGAATTTGATTTTTTTGCGGGAGAACGACAATGGACGCTCAACCCATTTGACGAACCCGAACCACCCAAGGTATTTTTTAGCCAATCGGAGGTTCCCTCATGCAATGTACCCTTTGCAGACACCATCACGCACGAATGGGAGGCAGACTACCTGCTCATGCCCCAGTCCAATGCTCCATTTGCCATAAAACAGCAAATGATAGACCCCGACACCATGGCTTGGTATTGCCAAAACTATGCCTACTCCGCAAGCTACTACTATCTCCAAAAAAAGCAGGGGAATTCCCTGCCTCCACCGCCCACCATACAGCAAAAAAAAGCGACCCATTTTACGGGTACGGTATCGGGCCGGTTATTCGCCCGCATGTTCAACGATCATGGGATTATTCAGAATGTACCCTTGCGAGGCATTCAGGTACGACTGCTAGATAAGGACGGATGGTTTTGGGAAGAGTTAGACGAGGTAAATACCGACGAAAATGGTAACTTCACCTTGGTGTGCGACGAAAAAATGTCGAGCCTCATCGAGGGAAATAACCTCGAACTCTACATACAATACAAAGCCAAAAACAAAACCTACAATTTTGAAATTGTTCGCCCTACTATCGACAAGCTCGATTGGGACATTGCAGGGCAAGCCGTATTTAGAGAAGAAAACCTAGGAGAACATGCCAATAATTTTGCCCTCAATCTGGGAGATGTCTTCTTAGGAAACCAAGACCAGGCATTTCGTACGGCCAATTTTTTGTGGAATAGCTACCGCTATTGCAAAAACAACGTAGGCATAGCTGCCGTAGAACACGACCTTACCCAATACAAACTCAAGGTACACATCAATACGGGAGGGTCCAATTTTATGGCACACCCCAAAACCTATATCATCGGGGGCTTATAGAGCTACATCGACCGCCCTACCATCCGATTAATGCAAGCACGCATAGGTCACGAAAGCACATTGTACCATAAGTTTGGCCACTACCTCATGTGGTGTGCCGGAGACCATACCTTTCCTAAGTATTGGTCCGAAAATTCGTGTGGACCCAATTGGTCTTTTCATTCCCTTGGGCAAGAACAACACCTCACCATTGTCTATACCGAGGCATGGGCAAGTTTTGTGGGCTACGTTATCGATGCTGCCAACTGGCAAAACGACCAAGAATACATGGGTAGAGCATGGGATGAAGGAGACATTTTTTCTGATAGAGAAGGTACTATTGTTGTCTCACCCTCATTCAATGGCCTACCCATCAGCGAATGTGTGGAGTACATTTGGACAAGCACAGCAGATACCCTAGTTGCTAACACCACTCGAATAGAGCTTTGGAAGGAACTCTTGACCTACGATGGTTTTACAGAAGAACTAGACAAAACTGATGAGTACTACCTAAGCATAGCCGAAACTCAATTGTTTGAAGTGTTGGGAGACTACTTGCTAGAAATTGAAGATATACACTATGAGGGAGAACACTTTGAGTGGACGCTTGATCCTGTGGTAGAAGACGTGCTAGAAGTTTGTGATTTTTGGGATCAGAAACTAATGGGAGAAACCTCCGTATATGGTGCTCGATTTAGAAACAAAATCAACCTTAGCAAAGGACACCTCTACCACATGATCGGAGAGAATTATGCTGCCCTCGAGCAGTTTGGCAATATGCAGTATTGGGCAGATACGTTTGCCTTGAACGAATCCAACTATTGGATATGCCACATCAATAAATTAGAACAATTGAATGCCAGTGGTTATGATGCAAATTTGCTGTATTCACTACCCGAATGTACTTTTTCAGAAGGGAGTCAGATGCTCTTTGATCAGATACACTATAAAAAGAGTAACGAGCAAAAACCAACAGCTAGTTTAGAAGAACACTTCAATGTATTTCCCAACCCAACGAGAGATTACTTCAACATATCTTATTTTACGGATGAGGAAACAACGGTGTACATATCACTCGTTGATGTTTTTGGTAAGGAAATCAAAGATTACGGAAGCATGGACACCTATGTAGGAGACAACCGAGGCAGACTAACCACCGATGGCATCCAAGCTGGGACTTACTTTGTGAGACTATCGGCCAACGATAAAATTGCCTATAAAAAGTTGATTTTGATAAACTAATCTGGTTTGATCTTCCTTAATTTACCTAGAAAGCCACTTAAAAATTACGTGGCTTTTTAGTTTGCCAAAAATGAACTATTTGCCAAAAAAAATGTCCTCACTTTTCAGCGAGGACACTATTTTGCGGAGAAGGAGGGATTCGAACCCCCGGTACCTCTCAGTACGCTGGTTTTCAAGACCAGTGCATTCGACCACTCTGCCACTTCTCCAGTAACTGTAGAAAGATAAAATTCTTTGTTACAGGGCTGCAAAAATAATCCTTTCCTTATTTTATCAAACAAAAAGTATAAGGATGTTTCAAACCAAGTGGAGAAAGCTTTTTGAATAGGCTAATATTTCTTGAAATTATCTCATCTTCTTTCTTTTCATTAGAAAGGGAAGTAGTATTTCTTCTACCGATTGTGCTGTATCAACTAATACATAATCAATTTTATGTTGATGAAATTCTGACACCAATTGATCATTAAACTTAGTCATTCGCTTTAAATAAGCATCCTTTACCTCTTGAGGTAATAGTTTTATAATTTCTCCTGTTTCTGCATCCTCCACGCTTAGGGGAAGATTTCCAAAATTGAAATCTAATTCAGTGTTCTTGTGGAGCATATGAAAAACAATCACTTCATGTTTCTGGTGCTTCAAATGTCGAATTGCATCAAAGAGAGGGTCTAATGATTGATTCTTTTCAAAGAAATCAGTAAAAAGTACAACTAATCCTCTTCGGTGAATCTGATTAGCAATTTGATGCAACGAGTCGCTAATATCTGTATCTTTTTTATCCGACTTAAAATTGAGGTAAGACTCCATTTTAAAGAGCAACTCTTTGTAATGTCTACTCGAGGATGAAACTTTGGTAAACTCTCTTATTTTTTCATCAAAAAAACATAGAGACGATGCATCGCGTTGTTTTTTGAGTATCTCAGCAAAAGATGCTGTTAAAAGAATAGCAAACTGAAGTTTAGTCAATAAACCTTTGTGGTTTATCTGCATACTGGGTGAGGCATCTATCAAAAAATGACACCTTAAGTTCGTTTCCTCATCAAAATGTTTGTTGTAGAGTTTGTCTGAACGTGCAAAAAGTTTCCAATCGATATTCTTGGTGTTTTCACCTACATTGTATGGTCTATGCTCAGCAAATTCTACGGAATATCCTTGAAATGGACTCTTGTGATATCCGGTAATAAATCCCTCTACTGCCTTTTTAGCCAGTAAATCAAGACTACCTGATTGAACTATATCTTCGGGTTGAATTTGCATAAAAAAAGCGATATGATCAATGAAGAAACATATCGCTCAATATTACAAAAATTATTTTTTGATTAAGTCAATTGATTATCAATTTTAGCAGTTATAGATGTTTTGGGAACAGCTCCAACGATTTTATCTACCACTTCTCCGTTTTTAAAAACCAATAAAGTAGGAATACTACGCACACCATACTTCATTGGAGTACCTGGATTCATATCAATGTTCATCTTACCAATTTTAGCTTTACCTGTGTATTCAGTAGCTATCTCTTCTACGATTGGCCCTATCATACGACATGGTCCACACCACTCAGCCCAAAAATCAACTAAAACTGGAGTGTCACTATTTAATACTTCTTGTTCAAAATTTGAATCTGAAAATTCTAATGCCATAATTATATTTTATTTATGGTACAAATTTACAATCGAATTTCCTGCTAAAAAATAGGCAATCCTTATAGGAGTATAAATATTAAGTTTTTAATAACTCAATTCGAAAGTGCGATCCCTTTCCAATTTCGGAAGATTTAACATAAATCTTCCCTTGATGATAGTTCTCAATGATACGCTTAACCAATGATAATCCTAGTCCCCACCCTCTTTTCTTAGTAGTATAACCAGGTTTAAAAATAGTTTTTTGCTTATTTGCAGGAATCCCTTTTCCTGTATCATGAATGTCAATAAATATATAATTCGAATCGTCTTCAAAGACCTCAAACCAAATTATACCCTCCCCATTCATCGCATCCACAGCATTCTTGCATAAATTTTCGATTACCCATGCAAATAGCGGCTTATTTACAGAAACATCTATCCCGCTTAATTTATCCCAATCTTTAATTTCAATTGAAACCTTATCCGAAGTCCGAGAATTAATGTAAAGAGTACTCTCTCTCAATACTTCATGAAGATTGCAAATAGACAATGAAGGCTTAGATCCAATTTTTGAAAATCGCTCAGTAATAAGATTCAATCTTTCTAGATCATGGTTAATCTCATCCAATATTTTTGGAGGTACAGAATATTCGCCTTCTTTAAGATAATCAACCCATCCAATGAGTGAGGATATAGGAGTTCCTAGTTGATGTGCCGTTTCTTTACTCATCCCTGCCCAAACCTTATTCTGTTCGCTTCGCCTACTGTAGCTAAAGGCAAAATAGCTAATCATTAAAAACAGAGCTATAATACCCAACTGGAAATAGGGATAAATTCTTAACTGATTTAAAAGTTCCGAATTCTCATAAAAAATCTTGATTTTTTGACCTACAATGTATTCGATCTCTATGGGCTCATTTTCGAGCTCCATCGTTTTAATCTTATCCCTCATAAAGTTATTTCCATTATAACCTGTAGAATCGAGATTACGGCTTCCTTTCACAATCCCATTTTCGTCAGTCAAAATAACTGGTATTGTAGTATTAGCCTCAATAATTTTGAATAGAAAATTCACATCACCTTCAAATTCAGGAGATGCTATAAGACGAGTTGCATCAGCCCATGTAGCAATCTTTGCTCGTTCTCTAAGTTCAAGTTTATTAACTAGGCCATTGGTGTACCAAAGTGAAAAAAAACCAATTAAAAAGGCAAATGTGAGAAGAAGAATTTTGAAAATTTTCTTTAATTGATATGAATTGTTTGTCAAACTGATACTCGAAGTTAAAAATTCAGAACTAAAAATCAGACAAAAAAGTATTTTTGCTAAGTGATTTTTGAGTTTAAAGAGAATAACATCTCTAGATGTATAGATTTATCCCAAGGAATTGAAATTGGTATACCTATTCAGCGTGGTGTTGGTGTAAGGAGTTTTAACATTGATAACGCTCAATATGAGGTGTATCAAAAAGATGGGTTTGTTGGTAATAAAAATCATGGAGGTTCCTGCAATCTTGAAACAATTACATTTACTCCCCATGGAAATGGCACTCACACTGAATGTTACGGTCATATTAGTTTAGACCAACATCATGTAAATGATAATATTCAAGATGACTTCTATTATGCTCAACTTTTTACCGCAGATACTGTTGAAATTAATGGACAATTAGCTCTTAGTTTTGATAACCTAGAATTAACTCCTGGTTTAAACTTCAAATCATTAGTAATAAGAACATTACCAAACAATAAAACTAAAATTAATAGGAATTACTCTGGTCAAAAAACACCATTTATTACTCCGGAAGATATGTCTAAAATTGTGCAATTAGGTATAGAACATCTTGTGATTGATTTACCCTCCGTTGACCCAGAATGGGATGAAGGAAAATTAGCTTCACATCATATTTTTTGGAACTACCCAACTGCACCCCGACCCCATTGCAGCATAACTGAATTTGCATACATTCCTGATCGTATTCCAGATGGTGAATACTTGATTAAACTAAACATCTCAAACTTCATTTCAGATGCAGCACCAAGCAGACCAATTATTTACCCGATAACTAATAAATAGGTTTGAACGAAAAATTACTATACTTCCTCTCATTTATTACAACCAAATACATCAACTTATTAGGTAAAAAGTCCTATCCTTTTAAAAAAATTCTAATAATTAAGATGGATGAAATTGGTGATTTTGTGACAGCGTTACCCGTTTTCTACAATATTCATAGTCAATATCCAAACGCTAGAATCACCATACTTTGCAAACCCTTTAATGCTATTTTCTTCAAAAATTTAGACTACATAGATTGTGTCCACAGCTTAGATGAAGTACTGCAAAAAAACCACTATGACCTAATATTGGATTTAAGAGGAAATAAAAAGACACTTCAATATGCACTTACTCATAGGCCCAAATACAGGCTAGATAGAGGAAGTATTCGACTGAAAAATAAGTTTTTGAGTGGGCAGAAAAATGAAATAGACACAAATCTAGAAGTAATATCCCCCATAATAAATGGGGAATTAAAAAACTCAAATACAATTTGCTTATCAACTGTTGAGATAAAAAAAATTAATACATTTTTAGAACTTGAAGGATTAAACCAATTTGCGATAATCCATATTGGAGCAAGGGATAAAGCCAGAAGGTGGCCAATTGATCGATTTCAAGAAATTATAGAATATATCAACAAAGAATATTCGATGTCTTGTGTTTTAGTGGGTGGTGAAGACGATAGAAATTTAAATGATGCGTGTCTTAGTGGTATAAAGAATAAAAATAATCGCAATGTGGTTGGAGAATTTAACCTGATTGAATATGCTGCACTTTGCTCTAAAGCAACCATATTTATTGGTAATGAAAGTGGTCCTTTGCATATAGCTGCAGCTCAGAATACTCCAAACATTGCTCTTTTTGGTCCAGGAGTAAAAGGTGTTTTTTACCCTAAAAATGACAAGTCCATTGTCCATCACTACTTTCTTGCAACTGGTCATACTCAACAAACCATTGAAAACAGCACCATATTCTCAATATCCACTACCGAGGTCAAAGAATCGATAGATCGCCTACTTTCATAGAATAAAACTCAAGTTCTCCTTCAATTCGCTAGATTTGCATCTTAATAAATTATCATGTACAACGTAAACAACAAAAAACTCTTTCCTAATTTCCCAAAATTTAAATTCGGATGGATTATTGGAATGGTCTTTCTTTTTATCATTCTAACAAAATCAGCTACAACTATCCGTTCTGGGCAGGCAGGAGTACTATATAAAACTTTTAGTAATGGTGTAGTTACAGATAAAACTTTTGGCGAAGGGTTTCATATTGTTGCTCCATGGAACAAAATGATTATCTATGAAGTGAGACAGCAAGAGGTTTTTGAGCAAATGTCGGTATTATCTAGTAATGGACTTGAAATTAAATTAGATGCATCAGCATGGTTTCAGCCAGATTATGAGAATCTGGGTAAACTCCATCAACAAAAAGGGGAAAATTATGTTGATCGAGTTTTGTTACCTACTATTCGATCTGCAGCTAGAAGCGTAGTTGGTAGATATACACCCGAACAATTATATAGCAGTAAAAGAGATGCAATTCAAAATGAAATTTATGAAGAGTCCAAAAAAATAGTTTCAAAACAGTTCATTCAGTTGAATGAAATCCTTGTTAGAGATGTAACTCTCCCCAATACAATTAAAGATGCTATTGAGCGAAAACTTAAACAAGAACAAGAAGCTCTTGAATATGAATTTAGATTAGTGAAAGCTAAGAAAGAAGCTGAACGTCAAAAGATTGATGCAGAAGGTAAGGCTGTAGCCAACAAAATTCTTAGTGCATCGCTTACTGATAAAATTCTTAAAGAAAAAGGAATTGAAGCTACATTAGAGCTATCCAAATCCCCTAACAGTAAAGTTGTTGTAGTTGGTAGTGGAAAAGATGGCCTTCCACTTATTTTAGGAAACCAATAGGTTTAAATTAAACCAATTTTCTTCTCAAAATTTTACCTACGTTTGATTTTGGTAAATCGTCTCTGAATACAACAATCTTCGGGTGCTTGTAATTCGTGAGTTTGTCCTTACAAAAATCTTTAATTTCAGCCTCCGTAAGGCTATCATCTTTTTTGACGATAAATGCCATTACACACTCGGTTGTTTTTGGATGTGGCTCACTCCTCACTCCTACTTCTAATACCTTAGGATGACTGGATATCACTGCTTCTACCTCACTTGGATATACATTAAAACCTGACACGCATACCATTTCTTTTTTGCGATCCACTATTTTAAAGAATCCATCTTCATCCATAATTCCAATATCTCCCGATAAGAAATAATCTCCATGCATAACCTCTTTTGTCGCATCAGGTCTATTCCAATATCCTGCCATAACTTGAGGCCCCTTTATACCTATCTCACCTCGTTCACAAGTGGGAACCTCTTTTTTATCTTCATCAAAAATTTTGATTTCAGTGTTCGGTATTGGCAATCCAATTGTCCCCATTCGGTGTGAACCATCAGTTGGGTTGATTGTAGCAGCAGGAGAAGTCTCAGAAAGTCCATAAGCTTCTAAAAGTGGTGAACCTGTTACTTCTTGCCATTTGGTAGCAACAGCATCTTGTACAGCCATTCCTCCGCCTAATGAAATCTTAAGATTTGTGAAATCAATGTCTTTGAAGGTAGGTTGATTTAATAATCCATTAAATAAGGTATTCACGCCCGTAATTAAAGAGAACGGATTTTTCTTCAAATCTTTAAGAAATGCCTTCATATCTCTCGGGTTTGTAATCAAGACATTACGAGACCCATAATTAAAGAATGCTAAGCAATTAGCCGTTAATGCAAAAATATGATACAAGGGCAATGCAGTTATAACAACGGGCTCTCCATGGGTAAATAACCCGGTTAACCAACCGTCAACTTGTGAAAGCTGACTACAAATATTTCCATGGGTTAAGATAGCACCCTTAGATACACCAGTGGTTCCTCCTGTATACTGAAGAAAAGCCATGTCTTTATGAGAAATTTTAACCATTTCTGGTGACTTGCCTTTATTCTCTTTCAAAACAGTCTTAAATGAAATAGCATTCGGTAAATCAAAAGCTGGAACCATCTTTTTGACATGTTTAACTACCGTGTTAACAATAGTTCCTTTCAATCCACCAAGCATATCACCAATACGCGTGACAATAACTGTTTCAACGTCTGTATCATGCTGTATTTTCTGATAATTATTAGCGAAGTTTTCAAGAATAACTACTGCTTTAGCACCACTGTCTTTATATTGATGCTTCATCTCTTCAGGAGTATATAAGGGGTTTGTATTCACCGCTACAAAACCACATTTGATTACAGCAAACATGGCAACAGGAAACTGAAGTAGATTCGGCATTTGAATAACTACACGATCACCAACCTTAAGATTGGTTTCATTTTGAAGGAAATAAGCAAAAGCATCTACTTCAGCTTTGAGTTGATTGAATGTAAGCGTAACATCCATATTTTGGAAAGCCACTTGATCTCCGTACTTTTTAACTACATTTTCAAATACGTGAGCTAGGGATTTATATTTATTTTCATCTACGGTTTGCGGTACAAAATCAGGGTAACTCTTAAACCAAGGGAATTGTTTTGACATTCGGTAAAAATACAAGGATTGCGTAAAAAAAAAAATCTATGATAAAGATTGGTGTTAGAGGATATGCTGTAAATGCTTTATTTTCTCTAGTTTGAAAACTATTTGCAAATAAAGTCTGCCTGAATTTAGCGTTGTTTTCCGAAATATTGGTGAGCAGTTCAACATGATGCAGCAATTAAAAATTGTGCACTATTTTCACAAAACAGACCAAATATTTAATTTAGTTGTGTTGCGATTGCTTCTGTAACTGACTGAAAAACAAAACGTTTACTAACAAAATGCTCTGAACGTTTCAATAAAAAGTGCACTCGAGAGGATTCGAACCCCTAACCCTCGGAGCCGAAATCCGATATTCTATCCAGTTGAACTACGAGTGCAGTAGTTTTTGTACTCAACATCAACGGAGCCAATTCGCCGTGGCGAACTATCTAGTTGAACTAAGAGTGCAAATTTAATAAACAAAAAAGCCTCTCCAAGTCGGAAAGGCTCTCTTGGTGATCCCTCTGGGACTCGAACCCAGGACCACTACATTAAAAGTGTAATGCTCTACCAGCTGAGCTAAGGAATCAAATTCGCTTTCGCGGCTGCAAATGTAGAATTTTAAATATCTAACACAAACAATATTATAAAAGTTTTTCGTAGGTAAAGTGAACTTTACTTGGCTGTGCATTTAGACTCTTGAATAAAGCATGCATTTTAGGATTAAAATCACCTATCCATGCAAGTTCTGAAGACTCAATATGGGGGTTTTTGACCATAGTTTTATATACATCCATAATCATAAGAGCATATAGTCCCTTATTTTGATATTCCGAAATAACACCAAATATAATCCCTCTAATCTTCGTTACTTTTTTGGTTTTTAGATAATAATAGAATTTCAGTTTTCCCCACCAATTCATATTACCATTGATATAACTAAATAATTGATTTAGCTCAATAATACTAAGATAAAAACCTATTGGCTTATCCTTAACATACATAAATACTAAAAACTCCTCTCGTATGATGAGTTTCATCTCATTAAATAAGCCCCGTACGCGTTCAATAGTAAATGGAACAAAGTGAGAATGATGTTTCCATGCATCATTGTAGATTGTCACAAAATCCTTAATAAAACGCTCAGATTCTCTATGGCTATAGTGCTCTATTCGATACGACCCACTTTTTAGCAGACGTTCACTAAATCGCTCATATTTTGATAAGTCTATCTGATCTGGCCTTCCTTCACTTGTGGTTTGTTCAATGCAAACTTTAAATCCATAATTTTCAAATAATTTTTGATAATAAGGGAAATTATAATTTTCTTGATAAGAAGGGGATTTGAAACCAGATACTAATAAACCCCAATATTTGTCTCTTTCCCCAAAGTTTACTGGAGCCTCTACCCTATTAAAACCTTTTTCTTTCAGCCATTTTATACCTACATCAAATAAAGCATTAGCTACCTCTTGGTTATTAATGCAATCAAAAAAACCTAAACCAGATTGTTGGTGTTTTTTGGAATAAAATGCAGCTATCCTTCCAACTATATTGTCATTGTGAATAGCAATCCATCTTGTGGCATCACCAAACTCAAATTCTGAGTTTTCACCTGAATCAAAAATCGCATCTATGTCTTGATCAATGTGAGAAATGTAGAAGTCATCATTGACATATAAATCACGACTAAACTGATGCCATGATTTGATTTCTTTTAATCTATGTACTTCTTTAATTCTTACTAGCATAGTATATCAAGGGCTTCTTTTATCATTTTGTCAATCATTTGTTGAGGTTTTTTACTAAACTCCCCTGTCCTGCGATCAGCTAAAATTGCATTTAATGAAATGGCCTCAAAACCTAGTAATTTAGACAAGCCATAGATTCCAGCTGTTTCCATTTCAATATTCCCTGGTTGATTACCATTAAAATCAATTGAATCACAATCTGAAAGACTAAATTTTTGAGATAATTGAGATGGTCTAAATTGGGGTCCATAAAAACCACAAGCAGTCATAGTAAGACTCGATTTATATAACTGGAATATGGCTTCTAATTTGCTACTGCAAGGAATTACGGGTAGTAGCATGCCTTTAAACTCAATCAAATCAAATGAATGATTATAATAAGTCAAGAGATTATCTAAGGCTATTGCATTCTTTGAATATACAATCGAATCTAATGGTATAGATGGATGAATACTACCTGATGTGCCTAAACGTATTAAACTGATTGACTTTTGATTTTGCAATCGTTTGCGAGTAGACATATCGAAGTTTATAAGCATTGAAAGTTCATTAAGTACGATATCTATATTATCTGTTCCTATGCCAGTAGATAAGACCATAATCGATAAATTACCTATGCGGCCGCCGACAGCTTTAAACTCTCTATTACAATTTGTATAATCGATAAAATCAAAATGTTTAGAAACAGATTCTACCCGACTAGGGTCTCCAACGGTAATTATTGTTGGGTAAATCTGCTCAGCATGGAGGCCGAGATGATAAATCGATCCATCATTATTTAGAATCAAATCAGTATTGGTTAATTGTTTCACGCTAAAAAAGGTGTTTATCTTCGCAGCAAGTTTAAGAAATTTTATGATAGATATTAAAACACCACAAAATCACATCATATTAGTGCCTATGGATTTTTCAGATTCATCAATAAATGCTGTTTATTATGCAGTAGAAATGGCAAACTTTTTTGATAGTGAAATTACTCTGCTTCATGTACTTAGCAAGAGTACATTATCCGGTTTATTTAATAGTGACAGCGAAATTGCACTTTTAAGAGACAAGGTTAGAAAAAAACTTGAAGATTTAAAATCAGAAATCCTTGAAAAATGGCCAACTCTAAAAGTAAATACGCTTGTATCTGAGGGCAAACCTTTCAAAATAATTAATAAGTTAGCCACGGATAACAAATGCGACACCATCGTAATGGGAACTAATGGAGCCAATGGAATTGAGCAATTTACTGGCAGTACAACCAGTCGAGTAATCAAAAGTTCTGCTATTCCAGTCATTGCTGTAAAACAAAAAAGAACAGAGCCTAAATTTAATAAAATTGTTCTTCCGATTGATTTGACTAAAACTAGTAAGCAAAAAATCGATTGGGCTGTCAAGGTAGGTCTAAAATACAATTCCACAATTCACATCATCATGGAACTAGAAAAGGATGAGTTAATTAAAAGGAAAATAAAGGCAAATCTCAACCAAGCCGAAGGAATCTTTGAAAAATACGGTGTTAAATTCGAATCTCATCTTCTTGATGATAGAAAATATCCAGATCATCTTGGTAAAGATACGATAAAATATGCCGAAGAAATCGATGCAGATTTGATCATTATTATGACAAAATCAGAAACTGGGAAGTTATCTGATTTATTTGTCGGATCATATGCAGAACAAATTGTAAATAGTTCACAGAAAACACCTGTCATGTGTATCAACCCTAAACCAACAGGCTCAAGAGCAACTGGCGGTTCTGGCTTTTACTAGGTTACAACTATTTTTAAACTAAAAAGGAGATTGGTAACCCAATCTCCTTTTTTTTATGTTATATTTAATGTGGAATTAACTCCAAATATTTACTCTTCTTGGTCTTGCCTTCTCAACGTGCAACTTTTTGCCATTCACCTCTTTACCATTCATCTCTTCTATTGCTTTGAGGCCATCTTTTTCATTCTCAAACTCTACAAAACCTGTTCCTTTTGGCTCCTTAGTGACTCTATCGTATACAACCTTGGCATAACTGATTTCACCATACTTTTCAAATAGCATCTCTAAATAGTGAGCATTGTATGATGTAGGAATGTTTTTGACAATTAAATTCATTGGTGCAAATTTATTAAATCTAACAAACTAAAAAGGGGTAATTATCAATTAGAATTGATAATTTGACCATCTTTCATTTCAATCATACGATCAGCCATTGCAGCTAATTCATTATTATGAGTTACAATAACAAATGATTGTCCCAATTCGTCTCTAAGTTTCAAAAAGAGCTCGTGAAGGTCTTTAGCATTTTCGGTATCTAGATTGCCACTTGGCTCATCGGCAAAAACAACCGATGGATTATTTACAAGAGCTCTAGCTACAGACACCCGTTGTTGTTCTCCTCCCGACAATTCATTCGGTTTATGATTTAAACGACTTTTAAGTCCTAGTTTATCTAACAATTTGATAGCCTTAAGTTCTGCATTAGATTTATTCATACCTTGAATTAATGCTGGCATACAAACATTTTCAAGGGCTGTAAATTCTGGGAGTAAGTGATGGAATTGAAAGATAAAACCAATGTTCTTATTTCTGAAATTTGCTATTTCATTAGGCTTCAGGGCAGAAATATCATAATCATCATACCGAAGAGTCCCAGTATCAAATGAATCCAAAGTTCCAAGAATTTGGAGAAGTGTGGACTTACCAGCTCCACTTGGTCCCGTAATACTTAAAATTTCCCCTTTGCCAATAGATAAATCAACCGACTTTAGAACTGCTAAATTTCCATAACTTTTACTTAATTCTCTTCCTTCTATCATATCATTCACATACCGATAAATCGCATAAACTCTGATCTTGTAGAGTCTTTCTGAAATTGACCAGATATCGCAGATGTTATGGTATTTGAGGTGACATCTTCCACCCCTCTACACTCAACACACATATGTCTTGCATCTATTACAACTGCAACATTGTCAATATTAAGTGTTTGTTTGAGATTTTCCATTATTTGTCTGGTTAATCTTTCTTGAACCTGAGGTCGTTGAGAAAAATATTTAACCATCCGGTGAATTTTACTTAAACCTATCACCTTTCCATTAGCTATATATGCAACATGTGCCTTACCTATAATTGGAACAAAATGATGTTCACACATAGAATAAACAGATATATTCTTCTCAACCAACATTTGGTTGTAGCCATAATTATTTTTGAATAAAGTAACCTCTGGTTTATTTTTAGGATTAAGACCACTGAAGATTTCTGTTACGTACATCTTAGCCACTCTTTTAGGTGTTTCCTTAAGGCTGTCATCAGATAAATCTAACCCCAAGGTTTCCATAATCGATTTAAAATGTAAAGCTATTTTGTCAATTTTATCTTCATCAGAAACATCAAATGCTGAGGATATTGTTGGAGATTTAATAATTGAGTTTACCTCTATAGTTTTATTTTGATTGTTATTGTCCTTCATATTCTATAAAATTTCGTTCTGTTTCGTAAAGTGTTATATGTAAATGATGGTGATCTTCTAATTGGGGGTTAATTCTATGCCATATAACATAAGCGATATTCTCAGCTGTCGGTATACGATTTTTGAAATCTGGCACATCTAAATTTAAATTTCTATGATCGAATCGAGAAGTGACTTCTTTCCTTATTATATCTCTTAATTTTTTTAAATCAATTAAATAGCCACTATCAGGATCAACTTCTCCAGTTATTTTTACAATTAATTTATAATTGTGTCCGTGAAAATTAGGGTTATTGCATAATCCATAAAATGAAGCATTTTTTTCGTCACTCCAATCTGGATTATGTAGCCTATGGGCTGCATTAAATCTTTCAACTCTACTTGCTGATGCAATCATATTCTACAAACATCGTTCAATTCATTTTTGTTTAACCTATTTACATTTATTATTATAAAAAATATAAACAAATCGTCATAATATTGTCATAAATAGGTTAATTAATGAAATTAATTTATTGATTATCAAGTGTTTGTAAATTTGCTCAACATTTATAAAAAAAAATTAAACAAAAATTAGTTTTTATAAAATTCTGTTTTAATTTTGTACGAATAAGTTAAACAAAATGAAAAATCAAACTGAATTTGAAAGAAAATTAGAGTTGCTACAGCCCATACTTAAAAACTATGCTCTTCAACTTTCTCAAAACCTAGACGATGCTAATGATTTGGTTCAAGAAACCTTAATGAAGGCAATAATATATTCTTCTAAATTTAAAGAAGGTACAAATTTGAAAGGTTGGTTATTTACAATAATGAGAAATAGTTTCATTAATAATTATCGCCGTATTACCAAGCGAAATACGTTTATGGATACACAGGATGAACAATTCATTATTGACAATGCCAAAACATTTAATGCTCATAATAATGGCGAGTCAAAGTTTATTAAGCAAGATTTGTCAGTTGCCATCGACAGTTTGCCTGATGATTTACGCATTACTTTTGAAATGAATACTTTGGGTTATAAATACCATGAAATTGCTGAAAAAATAGGGATTCCTATTGGTACAATCAAAACAAGAATATTTGTTGCAAGAAGACGTCTTAGATCTCAACTATCTGAATATGAGAAGCTGTACAGCTTATCAGCTAGTTAATATTTAAAATATTTTATAGCAGCTATTGGGTTATCAATCTGAACTCCATAAATGTGTTTATAATCTACACTCCCATAATCACGAGTTGATTTTTGCCCATATAAAATTATTTTTTTAGAACTATCAAGTAATTGTTGCTTCAATTTATCATTTGTTTTTTTGAAGCTACAAACAATCCCTGATAGCCCAAATCTACTTACGTCTCTAACTCCCACACTGTCCATATCTGAAACTAGCATACACCTGTAATTTTTCCTTTTATTTAATGCATACAGAATATTTGCATCTCTGCTCTCAATGATAATATTATCAGTAGAATTTAATTTTTCTAATCTCATATTTAGTAGGCCAGCCAATGAATCAATCTTAAAGGGAACATTGAAATTATTTTTTATATCAATGCTAAATAACTTATTCCTCCAACGTTTATTAATTAGAATAATTAAGCTGTCAAGTGATATGACCTCTTCATTATAGTTATTTGAATATTGCTTTCTATAGTAACATTTTCCAATTTCGTCAAAATTTAAACCGTTAACGAAGCCTTTACATTGAGTAGAGTTTTCTAAATAATCATCATGAAATACAATTAGATTTCCATCTTTAGTAAATTGAACATCTACTTCAACACCATCTAGGTCATAAAAATCAAGTGCCGTTGATATACTCGCAACAGAGTTCGGTGCGAACTGACCATTCAGATTATCAAATCCTATACCACCATGACCAAATACCAAGACTGTATTTTTATTAATCTCATGCTTACTACAACAAATCAAACAAATACTAGTAATAACTACAAATGATAGACGCATGATAAAGATATACTCCCCGTTAAATTATTAAATTGATCAAAACTGCCATCAGAGGCAGAACGCTCAGTTGCAACGCCATAGCCAATTCTTGACAACAATGACCAATTAGATTTATAATTATACTGTACTGAAGTTGTATAACACAAAGTTTGAATATTCACAATCTTCAATGGTTTCTGTCTCCTATATTCAGCTCCTAAAGATGTTTTCCACTTTTTCGAACTAATAACTTGGTAACCATAATGTAATCCAATACCGATTACAGGATCATCTGAAAAACCATCAGAAAAGTTATAATTAATTCCTGTTTCTATTATGTGATTATTCTTCAAGAATCGTCCATGAACAAAACTGTTCTTACCAAAGTAGTTTATTTCATAACCTGCTAATATTTGTTTTTGAAAAGGTTGATCTTGAGCACTCGATAAAATACTCATGAAACTAAAAATATATATTATTAATAATTTACAATACATAGCTAAAATCGTTTTTTAAACGCTTATATACCAAATTTGTGGGCAAACCCATCACATTATAATAACAACCATTTATAGAATTAACATGGGATAATCCCAACCAATCTTGAATTCCATATCCACCAGCTTTATCTAAAATAGGATAATTATTTATGTAAAAATTCTTATCCTCATAATCAATTTTATCCATAGACACATCAGTCATACTAGAAAAGGATATTGTTTTTTCTTTTGTTCGAATAGTTACGCCCGTTATTACTTGATGAGTTTTACCGCTAATCCTATTCAGCATTTCCAAAGCTTCGCTTTTATTTCTTGGTTTATTTAAGACTTTATCATTTACTACTACAACAGTATCGGATGTAATCAGAAGTTCTGAGTCGTTTAGTGATTTGTATGCCATGGATTTTTTTTCAGATAAATATTGAGCAACATCCATTGATAACATTGACTTTGGATAATCCTCTTCACAATCAATAGAAATCACATCAAAGTTGATAGCCAACATACTCAATAACTCCTTTCTTCTTGGCGATTTAGATCCCAATAACACTCTCATATAACCAACGAATTTAAAAAAATAATATGGATAATATTCCCGTAAATATCACATACTTCATAAGCAGACTTAGAGAATTGTAGTCTGACTTATTATTAGTATATCGTATATCAATCGCTGCTTTATAAAGTGGTATAACAATAAACAAAACACAATACGAACAAAAAATGTATTTGAGAGCTCCCTGAAAATACTGAATTTGGTAGTAATAAGAAAAAATAAGTAACGATATCAATAAAAGTAAAAGCACATAAACTACGTTATTAATTATTTTTTTACCAAATCTAATAGGTAATGTTTGACTACCAAAAGCCCTATCCCCCTCAAAATCTTCAACATCTTTAATGATTTCTCTACAAAAAGTAATAAGCCCAGAAAATAAACTAAAATGAACAATCAAAAAAACATCTACTGATGAAGACAACATTGTTATGCTGTAGATACTATAAAAACTGAGCATTGAAATAATTAAATTACCAATTAATGGCAAGTCCTTTAACCTCCAGCTATACAAAAAGAGTAAAACTAGTGTAAATGAAAAGAGTGATAAAAACCAAATTCCTATCAAATACCCTGAAGTTAATGCTACTAGGACAAATGTTATTAAGTGAGTATTTATTATTAATCTAGAGTAGTACTTTATATGAGAAGGTTTTTTTTTGTTAATAATGTCTCTTTTTTGATCATAATAATCATTAACCCAATAGCCAAAGGATGCACATGAAACTGTTCCTAAAATCAACCAAAACACACCATTCTCAATAACGGAAGTGAATGATGCATAACGATCTAAAAAATAAGCACAAAGAATTTGAGATAGTCCAATAAAAAAAAGATTTAATGGTCTATAAATTTTAAGGTATGAGCTCATTAATTTCTTTTAGGAAACTTCATACGATAACGAACATTAATCTTTCCTCGGCTTATATTACTCAATTTCCCTTTAAGTAACTGACGTTTAAAAGCTGATATATGGTCAATAAAAAGAACTCCTTCGATATGATCATATTCATGTTGAATAACGCGAGCATTCATTCCGTCAAAAACTTCCTCTCTAAACTCGCCTTCTTGATTTTGGTAACGAATTTTGAGGGATGATTTTCTTATTATATCCTCTCTTACATCGGGAATACTCAAACATCCTTCTTCAAAAGCCCAGTCCTCCCCTATTTCTTCAATAATATGTGGATTGATAAATATCTGACGAACTCCAAACTTATCGTAGTCTTTGAAATGAGTTGAATCAATCATGAATATGCGTAATGCTTTACCAATCTGTGGAGCAGCAAGTCCCACACCATCACTAGCATCCATGGTTTTATACATACTTTGTATCAAATCATCCAGGTCTTCATCAAAGTTCACTATTTCTTCACATTTTGCCCTTAAAAGAGGGTCTCCGTATGCTCGTATGGGATAGATCATTATTTATATAAAAACTCTTGCAAAAGTATCGTAGCTGCTGTGCTATCCAACAATTTCTTATCCTTCCTTTTATTCTTTTTAACACCACTCTCAATCAATGCTTTCATAGCATCCTTTGAACTATACATTTCATTTACCCTATGAATATTTACTTCAGGGTGTTTTTTCTTAAACTTATCGATAAAAATCAAAATTTCTTTTTCAATGGATGAGAAACTTCCATCATGACGGGTAGGTTGACCAACAACCATAGCACTCACTTGCTCCTCAACTATGTAATTATTTAAATAATCCATCAATTCAGAGGTCTGTACTGTAATTAAAGGAGATGCTATAATTTGCAATGGATCTGTTGTAGCAATTCCTGTACGTTTCCCTCCAAAATCTATAGCTAATATCCTTGACAAACCTGATAATTAATTAGTTCAAAAGTAATCAAATAAGCCCTTTAAGTATTCAATTGAGCTAACTTGAATATATCGTGGGTAATTATTTTAATATTTAAGTAAATAGTAAACAAACTATTTTCAAATTCGCACCAAACATGATATTACAAAAAGATCTTGTCCAAGCCTTTTATCATTTATCATCAAAACTAGATCCATCAAACCAAGATTTAGGTGATGCTATAAACCAAACCTTCTCTAACAATAGTTGGTTGACTCCGGAAAATTATTGGAAAAGTATAAATCATTGGAAATCTTCATTAAATAAGAATAATATCGAGGATTTTATAGCAAAATATTCTATTGCAAATAACCCAAAAACTATAGGGATAATTATGGCAGGAAACATACCTATGGTTGGTTTTCATGATCTGCTATGTGTTCTTTTATTGGGACATAAAGCACAAATAAAATTATCAAGCGACGACCCTTATGTTATTGCATATTTTATAGGTGTCTTAAAATCAATCAATTCTAATTTTAAAGATCGAATAATTATCGCTGATAAATTACATTCCATTGATGCTGTTATTGCAACTGGAAGCAATAATTCCTATCGATATTTTGAGTCTTATTTTAAACACTTACCTCGATTACTTCGTAAAAATAGAAAATCCATTGCCGTATTAGATGGAACAGAAACCGAAATACAATTAAAATCACTGGCCGACGATGTATTTACGTATTATGGGCTTGGTTGTAGAAATGTTAGTCAAATTTTCATCCCAAGTGACCAATCGATAGAAAAGGTTTTAGACGCAATGATATCACATAATGATGTAATAAATCATCATAAATATGCAAATAATTATACCTATCATAAAGCTTTGTTATTAATGAATAATGAGCAACACCTTGATACTGGTTTTTTACTACCTAAAGAAAGACGGAATCTTTCAGCACCTCTTGCTTGTATCCATTATGATTATTATAATTCGATTGACAACGTAAAAAATTTCATTCAGGAAAATAAGGAGCAGATTCAATGCATTGTAGGCAACTATTCTACCTCAGATGTTGTACCCTTTGGAAAAGCACAATCTCCTGATTTAAAAGATTTTGCAGACAATATTAACACGCTCGAATTTTTATCAACATTAGAGACATTGTGAGTTACTTTTTTAATCCGTACTAATTTATTTATACATTTGAATAATAAAACATGAACAACCCAGATCTAGACACTTTAATATCTACTAATTTTTTCTTTAAAGAACAGATTGAATTTAACAGAGGTAAAGTTCGAGATATATACACTATTGGCACAAAACATATTGTGATGATAGCTAGTGATAGAATATCAGCATTTGATCACGTTTTAACTCATCCTATCCCTTTTAAAGGGCAGGTATTAAACCAGATTGCATCCAAATTTTTAGATGACTCAAAACACATTGTTCCTAATTGGAAAATTGAAGAAATTGACCCCCATGTTACCGTAGGATACAAATGTGAACCATTTGCTGTTGAATTTGTGGTTAGAGGTTATCTAGCTGGTCACGCTTGGAGGGAATATAGTTCTGGAAAGCGTGAAGTTTGTGGCGTTAGTTTACCCGATGGCTTAAAAGAGAACGATAAGTTGCCCTATCCCATTCTTACACCATCAACTAAAGCTGAAAGTGGCCATGATATGGATATCAGAAAAGAAGAGATTATTGCCCAACGCATCATTAAAAAGAAAGACCTAGACCTACTTGAGAAGTATTCCTTAGAATTATTTGAATATGGTTCTAAACATGCTGACGAGCGAGGACTTATACTTGTTGATACTAAATACGAATTTGGGAAAAAAGGAGATGAAATCATGCTCATCGATGAAATACACACCCCTGATTCATCTAGGTACTTTTATAAAAATGGATATAAAGACATACAGCTTAAAGACCAACAACAAAAACAACTCTCGAAGGAGTTTGTAAGACAATGGTTGATTTTAAACAACTTCCAAGGCCTAGAAGGGCAAATTATGCCAGCCATGCCCAATGAATTTATTCAAGAAGTATCCCAGCGATACATTGAATTGTATGAAAACATTACCGGAGACCAATTTGAAAAAAGAAATTATGATTTTGTCTCCCATACCATTGAGAAGAGAGTCAATGAATTTATAAGCACACTAAAAGATTAAAATATTATGATAAAAATACTATCGATACTAATAACAATTGGACTTACAACTTCAATTATTGCTCAAAATGTGGTTACTTATGCAGGAAAAGTAAATAATGATTATGAAAATAATTATGAATCTGTATCTAGTCTAAATCCACTTGAATCTTACTTTAGTTCCCCTAACGGAATATGTACTGATCCATCGGGTAATGTTTATATCTCTGAAAAAAATAAAATACGATTAATTACAGACAAATTACACATCCGAGCTGGTAGCTTACAACGTCCGAGTTTTTCAGAAGGATATAAAAATGGAACAGGTACTCAAACATCATTTAGAAACCCATGTGGGATGGTTTCTGATTCTGAAGGAAATATTTTTGTTGCAGACGTTGAAAACCATTGCATTCGAAAAATCACCAAATATGTAAATCTTGGAAATGGGCAAGTTGTTAGCACATTTGCTGGGGCTATGCCAACTAATCCAATTTCTGGATACGGTACTTCTGGCAGTGATGACGGTCTAACTACTGCAGCTCGTTTTAGTAAGCCAATGGATATTGCTATGGATTCAGAAGGTAGTCTTTATGTGACCGATTTTGAAAATAAGACTATTCGAAAGATATCCTCAACTGGAAGGGTAACAACGCTTGCAGGTAAAGCCATGTCTGAAGGATTTAATGATGCTAATACGGGGTCTTCTGCAAGGTTTGGTAATCCCTGGGGAGTAGCTGTATATAATCAGAATTCCATTGTTGTAAGTGATCCATGGAATACAAACATTCGTAAAATAAATATTTATTCAGGGGAAACATCTACACTTGCTGGCCCAACAACTAAAGCCGACTCCAGACAAGTTGATGGTACATTGGCCAACGCTCGTTTCAAATCACCAAAAGGAATAACAGTAGTAGATGGTATAATCTATGTTGCTGATCAAAATACCATTCGAGCAATTGACGAAAAAAATAACACTGTCTACACTTTTGCTGGCGATGTCGACAAATTTGAAATTATTGATGGTACAGGCACGTCTGCTGCTTTCACTGAATTGAGTGGCTTAACTAAAGATAATCAAGGAAACCTCTATGCTACAGAAAATAGTATTCTTGTATCAAGCCATGTGATTAGAAAAATCACAATCGATAACACTACTCCATTCGCTAACTTTAGAGCAAGTAAAACAAGTTGCTCAGTCGGTGAACTTATCAAATTAACTGACATTTCTCTTGGTCAAGAGGCTACAAGTAGATCTTGGAACATAACCCCTTCTGCTTATGAAATAACGGATGGAGATATAAACTCAAAAGAAATGAGTGTCAAATTTATGGATGCTGGGTTTTATGAAGTTTCTCTAGAAATCACTAATGATTTTGGAACCGATTCTAAAAAGGTGAAAGATTATATTGCTGTTTCCACCACTGGAAATATCGACCGATATGAATATTCAAATCTCGTATCCGTTTATCCTAATCCTGCAGATAATTATCTATCTCTATGGTTAGATCCCTCAATAGCTCAAGGAAACCCTCAAATCAGGTTATATGACACCAAAGGAATAGTTGTTAAAGAAATACAAGATTATCACTCAGTTGATGTATCAAGCTTACCAGAAGGCATCTATTTTTTAACTATAGAGGCTAACAACATACATACTGCCAAGAAGATTGTGATTGGTTACAAGTAAGTAGTAAACAGTTGGTCAGCTAAAAGAACAGATTTCTGAAATTCATTCAAATCAATTTGAAGGTTTTGATTACCAAAGAATTCAACTAAGCGTTCAGTTGGCATATTGCCTACTAAATCGTCTTTAGCCATGGGGCAACCACCAAAACCTCTTATCGCTCCATCAAATTTTCTACAGCCATGCTTGTAAGCGGAACTTACCTTTGCTTTCCATGCTTCTTGAGTTGTATGAAAGTGTGCTCCCACATCTAGTGTTTTAAAATGTGTTTTTAGACTCCCAAAAACGGTCTCAATACTTTCTTCATCCGACACACCCACAGTATCTGATAAAGAAAACTGATTAACTCCCAGATCAACTAATTTCCCAATCCAATCATTTACTATACCCGAATTCCAATCGTCTCCATAAGGATTCCCAAAACCCATTGAAATATAAACCACCATTTGCTTATCATTTGCATCACAAGTATCTAAAATGTACTTTACCATATCAAAAGACTCTAAAATTGTCTTATTCGTATTTCTTTTTTGAAAAGTTTCAGAGATACTAAAAGGAAAACCTAAATATTGAATTTGATCGTGTTTTACAGCATCATCAGCTCCACGATTATTCGCCACAATTACAGATAATAATGTAGATGTATTGGATAAATCAATAGATTTAAGAACTTGCTCTGTATCCCTCATCTGAGGAATCATTTTAGGTGACACAAAACTACCACTATCCAATGTATGAAATCCTACCTTTAATAAAGCATTGATATAGCTCACCTTTTGTGATGTAGGAATAAAATCAAGGATACCTTGCATAGCATCTCTAGGACACTCTACAATCTTGACTTTACTATTATCAGGTAATGTTGGCATTTTACGTCAAATGTACCATTTTTGCACTCTTTTTTTAATAAATATGAGTGAAGAAAACTTAACTACTGCTGACCAACCTACAGAAAAGAAGACATCTGAGGTAACAAGTATTGCAAAGGGCACTGATGTTCAAAAAGCACCTACAATTAGTGTGGATGCCATCAGCGAAACGTTTGATCCTTCAATACTTCAAGACAAATCATTAGATGAATTACTAGAGATAGCAAATGAATTGCTCGTTAAAACGCCAAAAATGGCCTCGGATCAATTCAGTTTAATCCGAAGAAAGTTTTATGAAAAGTACAATACTGAAAAAGATCAAGAATATGATGCGTTCAAAAAACAAAAAAATTATGCTGATACTGAATTCACTTTTTCAAAACAACATTTGATTGAACAAATTCGAGATATAGAAGAGCAGATAAAACAAGCATTAAAAGAAGAGAAAGATCGAATTGAACTTGAAAAGAAAAAGAATCTAGAACTCAAAAAAAAGTTGCTGGTTAGACTAGAGGAGATCGTTAGTCAAGATGAGACACTAGAGACTATCAATGAAGTTAAAGAGATTCAAAAAGAATGGAAAGCTATTCGAATACTTCCAAAAGAATCTGTAAACGAACTTTGGGACAAATACAATCTCCTACAAAATAAGTTTTATGATAATCATAGTATAAATATAGAACTCAAGGAGTTAGATCGTCAAAAGAATCTTGCCTACAAAATTGAGCTAACTAAAAAAGTAGAAGGTCTTATGGATGAAAAATCAATAAAGAGATGCTTCATCATGCTCAATAAATATCATGAAGAATATAAAAATACGGGGCCTGTACCTAAAGAAAGTAATGAACCAATATGGCAAGCATTCAAAAAAGCTTCCGATGCTGTTCATGAAGCAAAGCAAAAAATCATTGAAGAACTTGAAAACAATAAAATAGAAAACCTTAAAAAGAAAGAGATACTTCTAGAAAAAGCAATACTTATCAATGCTGTTCTGGCTAGAACACCTAAAGAGTGGTCAGAAAAAAGTAAACAATTTGATGATTTATTTACCGAATGGAAAAAGATTGGCCCTGTACCAAAATCAAATAAAGATGCTGTTTGGATAAATTTCAATGGCAATCGCAACGATTTTTTTAGCCAGAAAAAAATATTTTTCAATGAACTTAATGAGCAAAGAAATGAAAACTTAAAAGCCAAAGAAACCCTTTGTCAACAGGTTGAGACACTTAAGTCTAGCACTGATTGGGTTAGCACCGCTAAAAAAATCATTCAAATTCAAGCAGATTGGAAAAAAATTGGCCCAGTTCCTGAAAAATACAATCAAAAGATTTGGAAAAAATTCAGAGCAGCATGTGACTTCTTCTTTGACGCCAAAAATGAAGCTAATGCCGACAAACGAGAAATCGAGACCGAAAACCTCAAGAAAAAAGAGGAACTCATCGCTCAGCTACAAGAACTTGCTTCAAGTGAAACGGAGAATAAAACTGCCTTCCAATCATTGAAAAAAATTAACGCTGCTTGGAGAGCTATTGGGTTCATACCTCACAAACATCTCAATAGAGTTAATAAGGCTTATGATACGGTGAGCAATGCTGTTTACAAGAAGTATAGCCAACAGATAGAAGAAGAAAAAGCTGCTAATCTAACAGAACATTATTCTGAGATTATTAACTCTAGTCAAGGTAGCCAAGCACTTGAGAAAGAAGAGCGTAACATCCAACGAAAAATCACAAGTTTAAACGAGGAGATATCAAGCATTGAAACTAATATGTCATTTTTTGCTGCTTCGAAAACAGCAGATAAAATGCTCAAAGAATTTGAGCAAAAAATCAATAAAACTAAAAAACATATTGATCGACTCAAAAAGGAGTTGAGCACTATTAAGCAAGTCCTTAGAAATAATTCTAAGGCATCCCAACCTGATGAATCATAGACTATTTTAGGTGATTGACACAACTCCATATAGCAAGATAAAAATCACCTTAAAATATCTCCGATATTTCTTATCCTCTAAAGGAAAACACGGTGTCCACTCCCCTCTTGTATATCAATTCATTAACCAAGTATTAAATTCAAATGAAGACAGTAAATATCCCTTAGCTGAATACGAACGAAAAAGACTCCAATCCGATACGACTTCAATTGACTTTGTTGATTTTGGGAAATCAGGTCAAACCTTTGATAAAAAAATAAATACCATTGCCAAAAACTCATTAAAATCAAAAAAATATGCTCAGCTATTGCGGAGAATAGCACAACATTTTCAACCTAACAAAGTACTAGAACTAGGCACATCTTTTGGAATTACCACGGCATATCTGGCCTATGACCAATCCGTTGATATAACTACGCTTGAGGGTTCTGAACGAGTAGCCCATGAAGCTGTACAAGTATGGAAAAACCTAAAACTTTCTCAAATTCAGTGCATCAAGGGAGACTTTGACAAAACGCTCCATCTTGTAAGCCAACAATCATTTGACCTCATATACTTAGACGGCAACCATCGATGCGAACCCACATTGACTTATTTTAACATACTGAAGAAAAACAGCCATAAAAAGACAATTTTTATTTTTGATGACATTCACTATTCCGAATCAATGGAGGAAGCATGGAATCAAATAAAGCAACAACCAGACGTTACAATAACCATCGACTTATTCTTTGTGGGCTTGGTTTGGATTGATCCTAGTCTATCGAAAGAGAATTTTGTATTGAGGTATTAAAAAAATAACATCCCAAACACTATCTATCGAATGATGTCGTTATGAGTGTAAATTAACCAATAAGAAATATGGTAAAAGACCTTACTCAAGACAAATTACTTCAACTCATCTACAACGAACTTCCTCCCACGGAAACGATTCGTTTGCTCGAGGAGTTATCACACAATAAGCCACTATACGAAATGTATCAACAGTTGAAGCAAGACGTTCATTCGTTGAATACTTATCAAGTATCACCTCACAACACTTCAATTAAGATTATTTTGGAGGAGTCGTGTTCGTCTTCTCCGCTAGAGAAAATATAGGCTTACAAGCCTAATCTCATCCCTGCTTAAAATGAATAACTGATGGATAAACTGGGCAGAAGTGGTAGTTGGTTTTCGCGTTTGTAGTTGATACGATCAAAATAGAATATATTTTGACGATTATACACGTTGGTAACCGATGCGATTATTTCCGCTTTTTGATTGGAGTTTTGTGCTTTTCGTTTAAAGTTAATTCTTCGTTTTACGGAGGCGTCCAAACGATGGTAGTAAGGCAACCTACCTTTGTTTAAATCGTCATACAAAATTCCTAATTCTCCATTGGTTGAGGTATAGTCTGTGCTTGCTCCCCCATTAAAATCCAATCGTTCATAAAAACCTTGAGTAAGGGTGAATGGAAAACCCGAACCAAAATTCCAACGAACATTGGCATTCCAAACCAAATCTTTACCAAAGTCATAAGAACCTACAATATTGATGTTGTGTCTTCGATCAAAATGTGGCTGATACTCCCTTCGACCGTCATACCGATTTACAATATTGAATGAGTATACATTCCAGAGATACCATTGTTTATTCTCTAATTTGTAAGTAACATCAAAACCATATGCCTCCCCATTTTCTACGATGTAGTTTTCATACAGATAATAAGGTCTCGTGTCTTGATTTTCTCTCGTATTATCAAAAATCTTATCTCGGTTAACGTTTGTTATCTGGGTAAATTCTTTGATGTAACCCTCTACGTTAATCTCAGATATTGAATTGATATCGAATTCAAATCCAGCTACTGCATGTCTTGATTTTTGGAGCTTTGTAGTCACCTCCTCGCCCAAGAATGTTTCTGGTAAATCAGTAGGACCACTTAAAAACCCGTAAAATAAATTTACTACGTCACGATCACTCACTGCACTCATCAAATTTTGTGAATAAAGACCTGTACTGGCTTTAAATCGAACTCTTTTGGTGATGTTATATTTTAATCTTATGCGAGGTTCCAGTGTGGTTTCCTGCAGACTAGCATAGCGTTGCATCCGAATACCTGTTTCTAAAAGAACACGTTTGTTAAAATTCTTTAAATAATTGACAAAAGCATTGATCTCACTTGTATTTTCATTCTGAGATATCTTACGATTTAATGAATTATAAAACTCAAAATCAGTTCTAAAACCATTCATCTCCAACCCATATTTAAGCTTATCCGACTCGTTTAAAAAACGAGAAAAATTAAGATTAACATTATATCCGTTAATCCCTGACTTTCTTGGTCTACTGTCAAACTCTATCTGTTGAATGAGGTAATTACTAAATGTCACACTTCCATCTACTATAGTTTTACTCCCTTCAGGAACAAGAAGAAACTTTGATCCAAGACCTCTCGATTTCCAATTGTAGGAAGTAGAATTAGGAAAATCAACAGCATCTGAATAATCAAATCCAAACACACTCATGTTACTACCTTTGGCAGAGTTAAATGAAAGTTTAGAATATAAATCGCTAAATGAATATGGGAGAACTCCATCATTCACATTAGGATAAAATATAGGTGCTGATTTGTTGAGATACGAGTTTTTATAGGAAACAATGTAACTACTGCTACTCTTTCCAGCTTCATATTTTTTTAATGGGCCCTCTAATAATATTTTAGAATTGAAAGGACTGGAATTCACCTTCCCAGAAAATTTATTTTTGTTTCCATCCCGAGTTTTTACATCAACTATTGCGGATATTCTTCCACCATACTCCGAACTAAAACCAGCGGAATAAACATCGACTGATTTTAAAATATCACTATCAAACACAGAAAAAAGACCTATACTGTGAAAAGGATTATAAACGGTAAGTCCATCCAATAATACTTTGTTCATTACAGGAGATCCTCCTCTAATATAGAGTTGACCGCCTTGATCACCAGAAAAAACAACTCCCGGTAATACTTGTAGGTATTGGACTAAGTCAGGCTCTCCTCCCACTGAAGGAATACGAGTAAGCTGAACTGGTTTGATGGTAGTTTTAGAGATGTTAATTTCCTTAGTCTTTCGTATTTTATCAGCAGATACATACACTTGATTTAACTGTTTGCTTTGTGAGCTAATGTAAAAGTTATTAGAAATCACCTTTCCTGGTCTAGCATCAAAAGTAAAAAATGCAGTGTCATACCCAACACTTGTGGCAAACGATTCATATTTGCCAGGTTTTAGTTCAGCAATTGCAAACAGCCCCTGACCATCGGTATAACTCCCTTGATTAATTGATTTGAAAGTAACAATAGCTGAAATGATGGGTGTACCTGTCTCTTTATCATATACAAATCCACGAAATGTGCTATTCTGTGTATATGCATCCAAATAAAAGACAGAAAAAAGTAAGAGAATAAATGATCTTATTTTCATGTAAAAATGAGCCGCAAGCTACAATTAATTTTCTATAATAATTAACGGTTATCTATCGATAAAAGTTTATTACTTCAAAATGATAACACTATTGGTTTGAGTTGCTAAAATACCCAGCCCATTTTTAATGTTAGAGTGAATAACTACCGCATTATTATACCCTCCTTGAAAAGAAATTTCTTGGGCATCTTGGGCACGTTGAATAGAGCGATAATACTCAAAGAAATCATTTGAAATATGCGAAAATTCTACCAAGTATTTATTATCTGTATTGGATGAAACTAAACCACTTGGTGCTACAGTACTAATCACTTTATTATTACCGTTAAATATCTCATCTGAAAAAATAACGCTAGCATCATTAAGTATATATGAGTTGTATCCTGTTAATGAGGGATCAGATTTTGTAAAAGCTAAAGGAATCCACTGACCAATTGTTTGATTCCAATAGTGAATTTTAAGACGATAATAATTGACTTGATCACCTGTATCCTTAAACGATACTTGAATCAAATCTCCGGGGAGTCCAGAAGTATCCAAACCACCATCTAATGTGAGAGTAGCAGTGGCTCCAACAGAAATTGGAAAAGCAACTGTAGATGTTACACTTGAAGTGAAATCTGGATGTTTTATGTTGATTCTTAAGCTTTCACCAGCATTCGCAATTAAATCAGATACATAATTCATATCGCCAGAAACATTATTCATAATCTTTTCTGATCCAGATGATGTTTCAATTTTGATATTAGCACCCTGTATTCTCCTAAATCCATTGGTATCAATGGCAGACAAGCTATTTGTAAGACTAAGTTCTATTAATTCTCCTGAGGTTAGTACTGCATTCACAACCATCTTTTCACGATAATCTTGGAGTAAATCTGGACTTATGGTGTCTTCATAACATCCTACCGTCAAAAAACTCAAAATAACTATGATATATTTTTTCATATTTCTATTTCTAAAATTTAACTATGTATGCTATTCCTGGTACATAAGCCAAATAAGCACGATCTATTTGAACCTGCGAAAAATTTGCATTATCAAACACAGCTGCAACATTCAAAGGATTTTTATTTCCAAGGGCATTATATAAATAGAAACGCCACTCTTGTTCTAATCCGTATGCGTTTTTCAAACGAATTACACTGATATCAAATCTTTGGTAGGTATTACTTCTGAAATTATTCAAAGCATTGTATTCCAACTGCGTGTTTCCATTGATATCTCTATACTTACCAATGGGTATAGTAAACAACTGACCGGAGCCAAGGATATAATTAAAACCAAGATTCCAGTCACTACGAGGATTTGTATAATTAAGATAAAATTTAAACATATGAGGTCGATCAAAGCTAAATTCATATTCTTCATCATATAAATCTTTAAAATCTCTAAAACTCCTGCTATATACATAACTCAACCACCCTGTAACTTCACCTTTGCTTTTTTGAAAGAAAAACTCAGCACCATAAGACCGTCCTGACCCAAAAACAACACTGGATTGCCAATCTAGTTCTGGATTACCAGCATCAGACAAATTGGATACTTCAACTAAATCTTGCATAGTCTTTGAATAAAAACTCACAGAGCCAGCATACTGCTTTCCAATTTGACGTTCATATCCTACTTCAATGATATCAACCTTCCTTGGCTTAACTAATTCTGTGGCAGGCACCCAAATGTTGCTCGGACTTCCCGTTGTACCTAAGTTTAATTGACCTACAAATTGGTTGTGCCTATTATATCCAAATTTGAAGACGTCTTGATTTTTTAAAAAATAAGTGCCATGGAGTCGAGGTTCAAAAACAAATTTTGAATATCCATTGAAAGCATAACTAACTTGCCTAAAGCCCAAGTCAAAAATAAGGTCTTTGCTTACTCTTAAACGATCTTCAGCATACAGTGCAATTTCAAATGAGCCAACATACTTTTCATTTCCATACACAGTATTAATATTCTCAATAGAAGGATATCCTTCAGAGGTATAGGTCATCTTGCCTGGTTGAAAGAAGCGAGTGCTTGACTGAAGACCAAAATGTACCGTATTCTTATTATTTCTTTGGTATACCCAATCGCTCTTAACACCAACATCTCTAATCCCTCTCAGCAATTCACGCTCAGTGGTTGGAACAGTTCTAATATTGATATCAAATATCTCTTCTTTCAATCTAGTGCTGGACTGATAACCTGAATAATACACTTGATGTTCAGTGTTAAGATTAGAAGCTAAACGTTGTTTATACTTAACAGATGCTAAAATATTTGACCATTTTTGAGTAAATCCACTGATTCTGGTATTATTAATATTCTGAGTAGAATCGTCTTGAAGCGATATAAAGTAAAAATCACGAGTATTCATAAAATTGAACTCAATTTTATCAAGGTTTTCAAATGTTTTACCAAAGTTTAATTGAATGTCATAAATATTGGCATTTAAAGAATTCTGTCGGCTCTCTACAGGAGTTAATAAATCAAACCAAGAGCGTCTAGCTGCTAAAGTAAAAAAGCCTTTTCCTTTATTGATGCTACTGATGTAAATCCCAGCATTCAATGGAGTCATTTCAAATTCTCCATCTAATCCACTATAGTTATTTGATTTCTCACTTTCAAGTTCGATATAAGATGATACTCTACCACCAAATTTAGCAGATGACAATCCTTTATGAACTTTAGTATTTTTAATGCTCTTATGATGAAATGTAGAGGAAATTCCAAATAAATGGTTGGGGTTATAAATTGGGGTTCCGTTATACAACATTAGATTTTGGTCAACATCCCCACCCCTAATGAACAGATTACTATAACCATCTGTTCCCTGCTCTATGCCTGGCAACATCTGAAGTTGTCTATTCACATCTGATTCTCCTAAAAAATAAGGCATATTCTCAAGGTTTTTATTCTTGTTTTTATTTGAAAAATCAATAAAGCCAGCCATAAATCCCAAATGATAGTCATTCGTATTATACTTGGGTTGAAGATAGATAATACGATCATCAGAAGGTTTGAGCATAATTATTAAACTATCATATGCAGGATGAGCAAAGACAATAGTTGATTCATCTCCATAAAAATTTAAAACAAACTTTCCCTCATCATCAGAAAAAGACATATTATTAGTTCCCAATTCTTTAATACTAACATTAGGAATACGATTATCATTTTGATCATATATAATGCCGCTTGTATATCGCTGTCCAAAAGTCTGAAAAAGGCCAAAAGTTAATATGATTAAGAGATAAAATAATCGCATACACAAATATGTCATTGAATCAGAGTTAAAACAAGTGATGTATAATTTTATTCAAATATTCATAGAATAAAAAATTTGATGTCTTTCTTCGCATAGTGAAAAAATTGTACTTCCTTACTACTATAATTTGTTTAAGCTGTTCAAGACAGATAGACATTCAAACCCCAAAACTAGTAGTTCTGATTAGTGTAGATCAGATGAGGGGTGACTATTTAGACAAGTTTAATCAAAGTTTGGATGGCGGTCTAAAGTACATAAATGAATATGGCCAGTCTTTTATTCATACACATCACAACCATGCTAATTCCTCAACAGCTCCAGGTCATGCTACTATAGCTTCAGGGTTTCATCCAAGAAGTCATGGCATTACAAACAATACGATTTACTTCAGAAATAATAGACGAAGTCATTATTCAATATTAGATAACTCTGTAAAATTTGTTGGCATCAATCAGTGTAACCTTCAGAAATCATCTGCTAAAAACCTACTAAAGCCAAGTATTGGGGACATTGTAAAATCTTACAGTCCTGAATCTAAATCATACAGTGTTTCATTAAAAGATCGTGCTTCCATATTAATGGGTGGTCACCATGCAAATAGAGCTTTTTGGTTTGATTCTGAAAGCACACAAATGGTGAGTACTGATTATTACTCTGAACCATTTCCTAATTGGGTTAAAAATTATTTAGGTAAAGAAGTAATAGCTGATGATATCAATAGCGGTTGGCAATTAAATTATAAAACAAAAGCATCTTATGATATATTAAAAGATAGTGTAAAACAAGAAGATGGCTTTTTTTCGCCACTATTTCCACATAAGCTATCAAATAATAACTCGAACCAAAACTCAAATACACTAATTGGAGATTTTCTCTGGAACACCCCTTTTGGAGATAAATTTGTCCTCAAATTTGCCAAGAAACTAATAGAAAATCAAAACCTTGGAAAAGACAAACATAGTGATGTCATTACAATAAGCCTATCTGCAGCAGACTATATTGGTCATGAGTTTGGACCTGATAGCTACGAAATTGAAGATTACTATCATAAACTCGATCAATATTTGATGGAATTTATAAATTTCTTGAATGATGAAATAGGTCAAGAAAATTACGTTTTGGTCCTAACTTCAGATCATGGAGTAGCACCATTTCCAGAACTAGCATTAAACAACGAAACCCAAGCTAGAAGGATATCTTACAGTAAATTTAAACACGATATTGATTCTATTGATTTACTAATTCAAAAAGATTTAAATCTAAATGAGTCATGCATAATGGCATCTTCTGGATATAAAGGTATTGAGCCAAATTTTGAGATTTTAAATAGTTATGATACAGATACCCTAGAATTAATTAATACTATTCAATACCATCTTAAAAAATTAGATTATATAAAAGAAACCATATCATTTATAGACATTAATAATCCAAAATGTAACAAGATATTTATTGAAAAAACAAGAAATAGTCATAACCCAAACCATGGATATTTCATTAAAGTAATTAGTAAATCAAATCATTTGGTTGGCTATAGTGATCACGGAACAACTCATGGAAGTCCCTTGTATTATGATACCCATGTGCCGCTTATATTCTTGGGAAATAATATAGAGTCAAAACATCAAAACGACTCGGCATATACAATTGATATCGCTCCAACCTTAATTGATTATATTGGAATAAAGGACTATTTTTTATTTGATGGGAAAAGATTAAACCTCGATAAAAAATAAAATCCTTATAAGAAGTAAATAACACTTAACTTAATTGAAGAAGCTCTTGTTATGCGTTTACCATCTAGTAAAGGATTACCGTATTGGTCAACAAGCTGATTTTCAATTTTTCCATATCCAAATTTAACATTAACCTCCATTGGTGAAAGTCCTCTATAAAATTGTGCCCCTGCAGTAAATGCTGGCATAACCCATGATTTATTGATATTTTCATTTTGAGACAATGATGAAAAATTGAGTAAACCTATTTTGTTAAATTCAAAACCATAGCCTACATTAAAGCCTACATGATCTTGAGCATCATAAGTAGACTCAGCACCATAAAAAACATTAAAAAAAAGTGGTAATTGAAAATTACCAAAGCCTGAAGCTCCGATAACTGTTTCTGAAGCTCTTGTAGCATTTCCAAAACCAATTGCAATTGGTGCAGAGATTGCAAAAGCTAGATTATTTTTTAATTCATAAATATTGTAACGAGGCACAAAACCAATCGTGTAGTATGATGCATATGTTGTCTGAACAGCCCCTTGTTCAATTCTTATAATGTTTCCTGGATCGGTATATTCTATATCTACATGGCTCAACGGCGATGTTATAAAGTCTATAAAAAAAGAACTTGATACACCTGTATGTAATCGATATTTCCAGTCAAAAATAGATGAGGATGTTTTAGAATTTATTGTTTGGTTAGCCTCTTCATCTACGTTATCATACTCTTGACTAAAACCAATAGTAGTTAAAAGAATTAAAAAAAATCCTGTTTGCAGTCTTGCCATTACAGTTGCGAATTTACAATGAAGAAGTTTAGTTAGAAGTCATATTTCTCTCATAATTATAAGAAATTTCTTCTTTAAATAACGAAATACTAAGAGGAATGAAGAAACTAAATAAAAATATACCTGTCTGTCTTTCTAATAAAGACTCAAAAAATAATGAAATGAAAATGACGGTAATTACAGCAACTAATGGAAATGATGATTGTCGGATAACTGGAATAAGACTAATGAAAAACATGATTAACAAAATCATTCCTACCCAACCATACTTGACACCAAACTCAAGAAACTGATTATGTGGGCCTACCCTATTTTCTATATCAAGTGGTGTATTTTGTTCTATATAAGTGGTTTGAAGAATACCTTCTTGAGCATTTGCTCCTACTCCAAATGGATTATTCTTGATAATTTGAATACACATTTTCGAAGCCTCAATTCTCATGGCCATTGATTTAAAATTCATTTCATCGCCTTTTCCCCAGCTATTGTAGTCCTGTATACTATTTTCAATCTTATTTCGAAATGAATTACTGAAATAATAAGACATGGATAGTGAAGCCAAAATCATTAAAAAACCAAGGATTAATTCTTTGTAAGATTTTTTTTGAAAAGCGTATGCAACCAATGATATTACAACCCCTAAATAAAAAGAAAGTAGACCTGTTCTTGAACTCAAAACATGAAAAGAAATAGTAATAATGATGGAAAGAAAAGTTGTAAGTTCTAGTTGAAATCTATTGTTAAGCTTTTTGGTAACAATCAAACCTACTAAAATAGTTATTACACAGGCATTAATTATTCCAAAATGAATGTGATGCATATTAGGAATAGGTATACTTTTACTTTGGAGTAAGAGTTCATTATAGAAATCCATATTTATGAAGTAATTAGTAAGAGCAATTACATTTATAACGGCAACAACTGTAGATATAGCTAACGTAAAATGAATCAGATTTTCCTTCTTTTTTTCAAATAAGATAAAAGATGAAACTAAAATAGATACAAACCCAACTAGTAAAAGCAATTTAGATGAAACTATAGAAGAAAACCCATCCAAAAAAGTATCTATAATACTGATTAGCAATATGGTAAAGGATATAAAAACAATCCTTTTGGTATTTTTAGAAGAAAGAACTTTATAATTTACAAAGGCATAAATAATAGATAAAACGGTGACCAAACTCACCAAAAATGGCGATAGCCAAAGAGAAACAAAGCCTAAAACCAAGGCATATAAATAAACATGAGAAATTTTACTTGATTGTAAGTAATTACCTAGCAATTGCATAACTAAGTGTTACCTTGTCCTTATCTTCAATACCGATACTTGAAGCAGAAATTAAAGACAATTTAATAATCTCTGAACTACTTTCTAACTTTAAGAAATTACCTATAATTTTCACAAAAACAGTCTTCTTATTTTTAGGATTAGTAACCATGATAACTTGACCAATAGGAGCATTAAAATGTAATGCAAAATTTTTGTTCTCAGGTAATTTGGAATCCCCTACAAGTGCTATACCACTTTCTTCAACTTTTTCAATATCATACTCTTTTAATTTTTCTATTTTGATGGAATAATCATTATTCTTTAGAGTTTTTGTTTCTACCTTGGTATCAAAGCCCAAATCTTTATATGGTCTAATCTTCGTAGAAGAAACAGAATCATTCTGCTTATCTTCCATATAAACAGTTTTAGCTTTGCCATCTTGAACTAATATTCGTTGTCCAACTGAAATATTATCTAAACTCATGTTATTTAGATTTTTTATCATTTCAACGCTCGTATTGTATTTACTACTGATGGAATATAATGTCTCTCCATCTATAACTTTATGGTATCTTGCAAAGGTACTTACTTGATTACCAGCATCTAGCATTGGTTCATCAATAGATTCCACAGAGGTATGGTTACCATTAAAAAAATTACGAACTACTTTTTCTTCTAAAACGGGCTCCACGTCGGTTGGAATCCAAATCAACTGATCTATTTTAATAACTTCACTTGAACCCGGATTTTCATCAATTAAAGATTTGATATTTACATTGTATTTTCTGCTAAGACTGTATAATCCATCGCCTTTTTCGACTTTATGAATAATGTAAGTTATTCCATTTTTAACGCGTGTTCCGATAGAATCTGCCTTATGCCCATAAGAATATATCGAAGTTAAAAGGACGATAGTAGTAATTAAATTTTTCATAAAACAAATTTATCTAGAATTACATACGTAAAACACAGAGTTATTCACTTTATTGTGTGTATTTATATTATTTTGGTCGTAATTAATGGAGCTACCTGTCGTTTACGTACAACTAAAGAATTTAATATTTTGAAAAAATTAATAATCATACTGAATTTTTTTTCAACAGTTACACTGTTAGCCCAGCAAGAAGAAGTAGAAATTAAAATACAGGATACACTTTATTTTAATCATTGCAATTCCACATCTTACCAATACATAGACTATTATAAAAAAACTCGATTTGAAGAAAAAGACACCAATGATCTTACTCATATTTATAATTGGGATTTTTACAACACCTTTTTTAATACTGGCGACTTTGATGTTTCAAGGCTACCTTGTTCTATGAATGGGAAATATGGAATCATCAAACACATCATGAGTATTTCTAACGAAGAAAAAAAATCACAAACTGTTGTTATTGCAATGATTGAAAACAATATTTCAGCTGCATATATCACCGAAAAGGCATTTTTGAATGATGAACTAATATATGCACCAAAAAAATGAAAGTTTTAATCATAAGACTAAGTAGTATTGGAGATATCGTTCTCACTTCACCTGTAATAAGATGTATTAAAAATCAACTTTCAAATGCTGAAGTTCATTTTTTAACGAAAGAAAATTATTCAAGCTTAATTGCCCACAATCCACATGTTTATAAGGTTCATGAACTTAAGGATAATGACTTAAAAGGTCTCATCAATGACCTAAAAAAAGAAAAATATGACATTGTGATTGATTTACATAAAAACTTGAGAACATACAGAATCAAAAGAGCATTAAATGCCCAATGGTATACATTCAATAAATTAAACTTTAAAAAATGGTTATTCGTTAATTTTAAAATAGACTTACTACCTAATGTACACATTATCGAACGGTATTTTGAAGGTTTAAAATCATTACAAATCTCAAATGATAATCAAGGTGTTGAATATCATATACCAGACCAATTCCATATTGATTTAGATTCATATAATCTTAAAAAAAATCAATACTATGTTATCTCTTTGGGTGCTACTTATTTCACTAAACAAATTCCCAATAATATCTTATTGTCGTTATTTAAACGATTAAAAAACAACACCATTGTTTTGATTGGTGCAGGTAAAGCTGATATAAAAAAAGCAGAAACAATAATAATTAACTCTGAACATAAGAAAATTATTAACCTCTGTAATAAACTTAGTATTGATGAATCTGCATATGTAATAAAACACGCAAAAACAATAATTACTGGAGATACTGGGATGATGCATATCGCATCTAGTTTTGATATTAATATAGTTACACTATGGGGAAACACACACCCTAAATTTGGTATGTATGCCTATGCATCAGCCGATAGAATTCAAAATCATTTAGTAGATATTCCTTGTCATCCATGTAGTAAATTAGGAAGTAATGAATGTCCGAGAGGTCATTTTAATTGTATGAAGACTCATGACATACCAAACATCGTTAAAAACTTGCCTGAATAAATTTAATACTAACCATAAATTTGCATCTATGTCTTTAAGAAATTCCATCACTATTTTATTTCTATTAGTGGTTACGCTATTGTTTAGTCAGAATAAAGTAGCCTTTAATAAGCTAACTAAAAATGAATCTGGTGATTATACGTATAACGACGTATTATATAATGGAGAATCCCTGTTGCTATGGCCATCCAATAATAAACCCATGCAGCGAATATCTTGGTTGAATGGAAAGATTGACGGTTATTTTAAAAGCTGGTACAAAAATGGTAAGCAAAATCAAGATATTGAATATAAAGATGGAGTAAGACATGGTATTTTTAAAACACATTATCAAAATGGATCTCCAGAAGTACATTGCTCCTATTTAAATGGTAAATTGAACGGTGAATATGTTCTGCATTATAAGAATGGGCAAACTAAAAAAATAGTAACTTTTGAAAATGGTCTAGAACAGGGTAATTTTATTCTTTATCACTCCAACGGAAAGTTAGAACAAAAAGGCCAATACAAAGATGGTAAACCTGAAGGTTTAATTATGTCTTATGACCGTGATGGAGGAAAAAGAAAAGAGATAAATTATCATCTGGGATTAAGACATGGTTCCTGTAAACTGTATCATATCAACGGTCAAATTGCCGAAATATCAAACTATATCAATGGATTCACTGATGGTAAGAAAAATACCTATACTTTAGAGGGTAAGTTGATTGAAAGTTCGTTTTATTCAATGGGGAAGCTTGAAGGTCAAAATATCACATACACCATGAGTGGTAACCCATTAGAGATAAAGACATTTAAAAATAATCAATTAAATGGTTCATATAAGCTGTATAAAGAACAAGGTTTAGACACCTATGGTGAATATAAGGATAATCTTAAAACTGGACCTTGGGTTGAACATAAATTTGCTAAAGGCGGACCTGATGAAGGCGACTATCTCAATGGAAAAAAAAATGGAACATGGAAACTTGGTGCTACTAACCTTTTTGGTAAATGCAAAGGTGAATTTATTGAAAATATGAAACACGGAACGTGGGAATATTGGAAACTAGATGGTAGTAAGTGGAAAACAGAAAAATGGAATAATGGAGTACTCCTAAAATAGATTATTACTGTTTTATATTCTAGATTCGCTCCACTTAAATAGTGCAAGATCATACTTAATAGGATCTACTGGATCAAGAGAATATAGGCAATCTGACAACTCATCTACAGCTTTCCAATCCTGTTGTTTTCTTGACAATAACCTAAAATTAAAAGCAGCCCTTTGTACATGTACGTCCAAGGGACATCTCAACTCAGCTGGTTTAATTGATTTCCAAATTCCAAAATCTATTTCATCCTTTCTTACCATCCAACGTAAAAACATATTTAAGCGTTTTGCTGAAGAATTTTTGGATGGATTTGCAATGTGTTTCTTAGTTCTTTGTGGAGCAAAATCATAGTTGAAAAATTGATTATGGAAGTTAATTAATCGACTTTTTACTGTATCACCTTTGAAATAATTTTCAATTGAATTTTCTCTTAGATAGAATTGCTTAAGAACCTCAATAAAATATAGACAGTCAGTGCTGTTAAAAGTACGATGAACAAACGATTCAAAAACCTTTAAATCTGCATCAGAATGATCCATGATAAATCGATGTGGTTCTTCTCCCATCCAACCCATCAATTTATTGGTGTTTTTAATAATTGTTTTTCGTTGTCCCCAAGCTAAAATTGCAGCAAAAAATGCAGAAATCTCTATATCTTGTTTTTTACTAAAACGCTTGGGTATTGAAATAGGATCATTTTCAATAAAATCGATAGGGTTAATAGTCTCTAAAACACCATCTAATTCATTTTTTACGTTTTGAATCTTCAAATTCAATGTATAGCTATGACATGGCTTTATCCAAGTCAGCAATTAAATCATCTGCATCCTCAATTCCCACACTTAAACGAATAAGAGAATCTACAACACCAGATTTTTCGCGTTCCTCCTTTGGAATTGAAGCATGTGTCATAGTTGCTGGATGACCAATTAAACTCTCAACACCACCTAGACTCTCAGCCAAAGCAAAAAGATACGTATTTTTAACAATATGCTTTGCGTCTTCAATTTCATTTCCTTTAAGAGTGAATGAAATCATTCCACCAAAACCTCGCATCTGGCGTTTTGCTATTTCATGATTAGTATGACTTTCAAAACCAGGCCAATATACTTTATCAACTTTTGAGTGTTTGTCGAGCCATCGAGCTATTTTTTCTCCATTTTCGCAATGGCGTTGCAATCGAACATGAAGAGTTTTAATGCCTCTTAAAACAAGAAATGAATCCATCGGTGCAGTTACAGCACCACTACTATTTTGAATACGATACATCTCTTCAGCAAGCTTGTCATCATTACATACCAAAGCCCCCATTACAACATCGCTATGACCACCTAAATACTTAGTTACTGAATGCATAACAATATCTGCACCTAAGTCTAATGGATTTTGCAAATATGGTGTTGCAAAAGTGTTATCAACAGCCAACATAGCATGATTAGACTTTGCAATTTCAGAAACGGCTTCAATATCAATGATGTTCATCATTGGATTTGTTGGTGTTTCTACCCAAATTAATTTGGTCTTATCATTGACTGCATTTGAGATATTTTGAATATCAAGCATATCAACAAAATGAAATTTTATACCATACTTTTCAAAAATGGTTTTAAAAATACGATAAGAACCGCCATAAAGATCATTAGTTGAAATAACCTCATCACCTGGATTAAGCATTTTAATCACACAATCAATAGCTGCAAGGCCACTGCCAAAACATGCACCATATTTACCATTTTCTATAGCTGCAAGGTTTGATTCTAGGGCATTCCTGGTAGGATTACCCGTTCGGCTATATTCAAACCCTTTGTGATTGCCTATTCCGTCTTGAACATAGGTGCTCGTTTGATATATAGGAGTCATGATAGCTCCAGTTGCACTATCAGGTTCTAGTCCTGCGTGAATAGCTTTAGTTCCGAATTTCATCTTTTTAATATTCTTGTAAATTGATTTGGATATAGTGCTCACGACTGGATTCGAACCAGCACGTCCAAAAGCGGACACCAGCCCCTCAAGCTGGCGTGTCTACCAATTTCACCACGTGAGCAATGAAGTTGCGAATTTATGGCTTTATTCAAGAATAAGTTCAGATTTTCTAGTCGAATTTAAATATATCTCCTTACGTATATTTTTTTATTTCTTTACTTATATCCTTATCCTTAATGCTATCGCGTTTGTCATATATCTTTTTTCCTTTAGCAAGGCCTATTTCAATTTTTGCAAATCCTTTACTAGAGATAAATACTTCTATTGGAACAATTGTTATCCCTTGATCTTTTAATTTATTCCTGACCTTTTTAAGTTCAGTTTTAGTTAAAAGTAGTAATTTATCTCGATCTGGATTTTGTTGGACATAACCTGCGTTTTTAAATTCAGATATCCGCATGCTTTTAATTTTAAATACACCACGATCATCAAAAAAACAATACCCTTCTGATATGCTCACTTTCTTATCTCGGATTGATTTTATTTCGGCTCCAGTTAATACAATTCCTGCCTCAAAAGTTTCACCGATTGTATACTCAAAATACGCTCGCTTATTTCGTGTAATACTATTTTCTCTTTGTTTCTTCTTAGCCACTATTCGCTTTTCTTTTTAATGATTCAAGCTCATCCGAATTTAATATTTTTTGCCCTGTCTCAATTTTAGCAATTAATTTCCCTTTGACTTTTGCAGTTATGGTACTTATGACTTCATTATGAATCACGCTTTTAATAGTCGCAATAAATCTTACCTCATCGCCTACTAATGCTGGAGAAATATGCTTCACATTAATAAATGTACCTATTCCCTCCTCATCCACTTCTTTCATATCCAAAACAAAAAGACGGCTAGACCATTCAGCATCGCGAGCAAGTGCAAAAGTGCTGTAATAGGGATGTACTTCTACACCATTAAATTTTGCAGTATCTTTCTTTGACACAACCTTATAAAATTCTTTGGTATCTCCGTATTTAAATAATTGTTTCATGAGTTATAAAATGCGATGCTAGCGAAATTAACCTAATTCTATAATACTAATACCTTCACCACCAAAATCTACTCGTTCGTAGGTCATTTTTAGAACTAATGGGTTAAATTTTAAATGCTTTCTGATCTCTGTTTTCAAAACTCCATTCCCTTTACCATGGAGTATTCTCAAGCTAGAAACCCCCATTATTAATGCTGAGTCAATAAATTTATCCACTTCATTAAGAGCTTCATGAGTTCTCATTCCTCGAATATCAATTTCAGTTTTAAAGTTTTGTTGCTTTTGAAGATAGGATGAATCACTAATATACTTTTTTACTTGTTTGGAAGTCGAATTACCAACTTTTTCAATATTATCTATACTAGTCTTGGTAACCAAATTACCGAATTTGATGGTAATTTTATTCTTCTTAATTTCGATGATTTCTCCAGCGGTATTTGACCCGATAACCTGAACTTGATCTCCAATTTTATAACTTATTTCACTTGATTTAATCGTCAATTGATTATTCTCAAATTTTTCAATTTTCTGGTTTAGTGTTTTTCTTACTTTATCTGTTTTTCCTTTATTGGCTGCACTTTCTTTAATGACTCTAATCGTTTTTTCTATTTCTTTATTTGCTGATTTTATAATTATACTTGCTTCTGTGTTTGCTTGTTGAATTATTTGAGTTTTCTGACTTTCAATTGCATCTTTCAAAGACCTGTATTCTTGTTCGAAGACCTTTGCATTAGCTAATTTTTCATTCAATTCTCGCTCTTTTTCCTTAAGTCTTTCTTGTTGTGACTGAACATCTGAGAGCAATTCATCTAAATCGTACTGTTTAGTATCCGTTAATGCCTTTGCTCTTTTAATGAGTTTTTTATTAAGACCAATGTTACTAGCTACCTCAAAGGCAAAAGAACTACCTGGCTGACCAACATCTAACTTATACATAGGGATCAAGTTATCAATATCAAACAACATAGCAGCATTTTTCACCCCTTTTAGCCGATCGGCTTTCGCTTTAATGTTACTAAAATGTGTTGTTATAATCCCAAAAGCATTCTTTGCATGTATGGACTCTAAAATAGCTTCAGCTATGGGGCCTCCGAACATGGGATCGGTACCCGTTCCAATCTCATCCATCAAAACCAATGTATTTTCATCGCAAAAATTAACAATGTGTTTTGCCGACTTGAGATGAGATGAATAGGTGCTTAAATCTGAGTCAATGCTTTGATCGTCTCCTATATCTATAAAAATATTTTCAAATAGTTGTAAAGTACTTTCAGCAGAACATGGAACCAAAAATCCATGTTGTAACATCACTTGTAGCAAACCAATAGTCTTTAAAGCAACTGATTTTCCTCCAGCATTCGGGCCTGAAATTACAATAATTCGATTGTCTTTATTCAATGAATAATCTAGTGGAACCAATAGCTTATTCTCATCATTAAGTCTATTCTGTAAAAGAGGATGTTTACTATTTACTACTTGAGTGAATGAATTAAAATTTGGCTTAACACAATTCCAGTCTGAAGCTAATCGTGCCTTTGAACGCACAAAATCGTAAAAAGCCAAATGCTGCCGTGCTTTCTTAATTTCGCTAAGATTTATAACAATCTGTTGTGTTATGTTTTTAAGAATACGAACAATCTCTTGCCTCTTTTTTATTAATAATTCTGATAAATCGTTATTAAGGCTAACAATCTCAATGGGTTCAATATATGAGACCTTCCCTGTTCCAGATTGATCAATTAAAACACCATGAATCTTACGTTTGTGCTCTGATAATACGGGTAACACAACTCTCCCATTTTTGATGCCAAGTTCTGTATCAGCAAGCAGCCCTTTATCTTTTGCTTTTAAAAAAATATCATTTGAACTTTTAAAGATATTGTTTTCTGCTTTTTTTACTTGTGAGTATATTTTTCGAAGAGCTGGAGATGCAGAAGGTTTTATATTCCCGTCAGGATCGAGAATTTTGTCAATTTGGTTGATTAATGAGTAATCAATGGATATATTTTTGAATATTTTTGAAATTTCTGGATATTCATCAATATTATTTTTGAAAAAATTATCCACTTTTTTTATGGATCTCAGTAAATCATAAATTTCCTGTAAAGACTCAATTTCGTAAAAAAATCCTTGAATTTTAGCTGTTTTTTCATGTAAATCATAATCAAGTGGCAACAGAACATTCAGTTTACCCTCACTTACAATGTCATATACCTCCTCAGTTTGTGAAAGCCAAAGACTTAAAATTTCATGCTTATTAGTGAACTTTAATTTTTTATAAATTGATCGTCCTAAATCAGTCTCGCAATGGTCTTTTGCAATTTCAAGAACCTGATCGAAACTTAACTTGACATTAATATTTTTAGGGTAAAGCACTACTTATAAGTATTAATCTTCTTACCTACCTCTTCCATCATTTCGGACAGCAATTTAGGATTCTGAGCATAAGTTCTCAAGCTAGAATCAAATTGCTGTGCGTCTGTATTATACTTATTAAATACTATTGTATATGAGGTATCTCTAATTTTCTTAGCTTCTATACTTCCAGTAATAAAAGATTTTTGAGCAGCATCTAAGATCTTTAAATCTCTAATAATTTCAATCATTACTTTTTCTTCTATAATTCCATCCGAAAGCTTTTCAGAATTAGCATTACATCCTAAAACTATCACTATTAAGTAAAGTAAAAATATCTTTGTAAGGAATTTATGTCTCATTCTGTACGCGAAAATATCAAACAATTACGGCAAGAAATAGGAAATGTGGAATTAGTTGTGGTATCAAAATACCGAACCATTGATGAACTTAACCAAGCATATCAATCCAATCAACGAATTTTTGCTGAAAATAGAGTTCAAGAACTAATAAAAAAGAAAGAACTTATGCCCGATGATGTTCAATGGCATATGATTGGACATTTACAAACAAACAAAGTCAAATTAATTGCTCCATTCATTCATATTATTCAATCTGTCGATCGCATTAAGTTGCTTAAGGAGATTAATAAAGAAGCTAAAAAGAACAAACGAGTTATTCCAATTCTGCTACAGATTCATATTGCACGAGAAGACAATAAATTTGGCTTCACCATAGATGAAGTAATTCAGATTATCGAATCAAATCAAATTTCAGAATTTGAAAACGTTAAGATCATTGGTTTAATGGGAATGGCAACCAATACTCCAGAAAAGGAAATTGTAAAATCAGAATTCAATAAGCTCCATTCATTTTTCAATGAATGGAAAGGGCAAATGAAATGGAAGACTTTATCCATGGGCATGAGCGGTGATTATCCTCATGCTATTAAATGTGGTAGCACACTTGTAAGAATTGGTAGTAAGATATTTCAATAGTCATAAACTCAAAATGTCAATAATAAGAAAAGGTCCCCGAGAGGACCTTTTCAATTGACTATGAAAACTCTAAATCTTGGGCTAGAACGCCCAAGGTCTTTAATCTATATTGTCCCTATTTTAATTGAGACGCTTAATGATTGCCTTAATTGTTGATACAAATTTATAACTAATATTTGGATGAACAACTATCCGAATAAAAAAAAATGTTTTTTTTAAATTATGTTCACAAATGAACGTTTGTTTGCCTTTTTCTTAAACTCTACCTTGCCATCTGTTAGTGCAAATAGTGTATGATCTTTACCGATTCCAACATTTTTACCTGGATGATGAACTGTACCTCGTTGTCTTACTAATATATTACCAGCAATACACTCTTGTCCACCATAGATCTTAACACCAAGTCGTTTACTGTGTGACTCTCTTCCATTCTTACTACTTCCAGCTCCTTTTTTATGTGCCATGATTATTTTGCTTTTATGCTTTCAATTTGAATTTGTGTAAGGTATTGTCTATGTCCATTCTTAACTTTATACCCTTTTCTTCTTTTTTTCTTAAAAACTATTACCTTATCTCCTTTAAGATGGTCAAGTACTTTAGCCTTTACTGTTGCTCCTTTAATTGAGGGAGTTCCAACAGTAACTTTACCAGCATCCTCAACAAGCATGACGTTGTCAAAACTAACAGATTTACCTGCATCCTCACCTAATCTATGGACATATAATTTCTGGTCCTTCTGAACCTTAAATTGCTTGCCTGCTATATCAACTATTGCGTACATATTATTTTTAGAGCTGCAAAAGTAAAATTTATTTAGATATCTACCTAAATACCGATTCTTTTTTCTTGTAAAATATCTACATTTTTTTTTCTAATGTTAATAAGCCCTCATTCTTTTTATTACTTTTGCACCCACTTATTAAGAAAATGGATTTAGTAAAGCAAATAGAAGCAGATCAAATAAGAACCGACTTACCTGAATTTGCAGCAGGTGACAACGTTTCTGTTCACTACAAAATTAAAGAAGGTGATAAAGAACGTATTCAAGTATTCCAAGGTACAGTTCTACAATGTAGAAATTCTGGATTAGACGAAACCTTCACCGTTAGAAAAATTAGTAGCGGTGTGGGTGTTGAAAGAATATTTCCAACAAATTCACCTAATATTGATAAAATTGAAGTTAATCGTAGAGGTAAAGTTAGAAGAGCTAGAATATTTTATCTACGTGGTCGCTCAGGAAAAAGTGCTCGTATTAAAGAAAGAAGATAGTTCTGCAATATCAAATAATATAAAGCCCGTCTTGGTAATACCACGATGGGCTTTTTTATTTGCAAAGCATATATCACCCCTAAAATAAAAAACCAAGAATCAAATCATGGAGATTTCAGCAAAATACAACCCAGAAGGTATTGAGCAACGTTGGTACAACGAATGGATTGAACAAAAGATATTTTCATCTATTCCAGATGAAAGACCAAGTTACACCATCGTTATGCCTCCCCCGAATGTAACGGGAATTTTACACATGGGTCATATGCTGAACAATACCATTCAGGATATATTGGTAAGACGCTCTCGCATGCTTGGGTACAATGCTTGTTGGGTTCCTGGAACTGACCACGCATCCATTGCAACTGAAAATAAAGTAGTACAACAACTTCAAGAAAATGGAGTCTCCAAGGAAAGCTTAACAAGAGAAGAATTTCTTAACCATGCTTTTGACTGGAAAAATAAATACGGCAACATCATTCTTGACCAACTAAAAAAATTAGGCTGTAGCTGTGATTGGGAACGAACGAGGTTTACCATGGAACCTGATCTATCTGAAGCAGTGATTGATTCTTTTATTGACTTGCATTCTAAAGGATATATTTACCATGGCACTCGAATGATCAATTGGGATCCCGTTGGAAAAACAGCACTTAGTGATGAAGAGGTAAATCATGAAGAACAAAATGCAGAGCTATACTACATCAACTATCAACTTGGTGATAGTGATAAACAAATACAAATAGCTACAACTAGGCCTGAAACTATTATGGGGGACACTGCCATATGCGTGCACCCAGATGATAGCCGATACAAGAACCTTATCGGTAAATCTTGCATTGTTCCTCTTGTTGACAGACCAATACCTATTATCGCAGACGACTATATTGATATTGAATTTGGAACAGGTGCGTTAAAAGTAACCCCTGCTCACGATTTTAATGATTATGAAATTGGTAAAAGGCACCAATTAGCAATGATTGACTGTTTCAATGATGATGGAACGCTTAGTGAATCTGCTCAAGTATTTGTTGGAGAAGATAGATTCAAAGCCAGAAAACTAATTGTCAAAGAATTGAAAAATCTTGGAAATTTGGTCAAAACTGAACAATTTACAAACAAGATTGGGAAAAGCGAACGAACTAAGGCAATTGTTGAACCTCGACTATCTGCTCAATGGTTTGTTGATATGAAAAAGTTCATGAAAACTCATCCAGAATCATTGTCTGATGTAATGAACGACCAAATTCAATTCCATCCAGCTAAATTTAAAAATACATATAGACATTGGTTAGAAAACATTAAAGATTGGTGTATATCTAGACAATTATGGTGGGGGCATAGAATTCCAGCATGGTATACTCCAGATGGCACCCCAATTATTGCAAAAACTGCAGAAGAAGCACTCAAAAAAATAGATAATGATCAATGGTCTATTTCTGATTTAAGACAAGATGAAGATGTATTAGATACTTGGTTCAGTAGTTGGTTATGGCCAATTAGTGTTTTTAATGGATTTAAAGATGAGGGCCAAAAAGAATTAGACTACTACTACCCTACTTCTGACTTGGTCACTGCCCCTGATATTATTTTCTTTTGGGTGGCAAGGATGGTAATGGCTGGTCAAGCATTCAAAAAACAAATTCCATTTAAAAATGTGTACTTCACTGGTATTGTAAGAGATAAGGATAGGAGAAAAATGTCTAAGTCTTTAGGTAATAGCCCTGACCCCATTCGTCTAATGGAAAAATTCGGTACTGATGGTGTACGTATGGGTCTAATGCTTAGTGCTCCTGCAGGAAATGATATCCTTTTTGATGAAACATTGTGTGAACAGGGTAGAAACTTTTGTAATAAACTCTGGAACTCATTTCGTCTTATAAAAGGTTTAAATGTAACCGAACAGCCTGACGAATTTTCTTCAAATCATGGATCTCAGATACATCAATGGATGAATTACAGAATACAACAAGCTACCCAAAAGGTTGATTCGTATTTTGATGAATTCAGAATATCTGATGCACTAATGGAACTTTACAAGCTTACAAGAGATGATTTTAGTGGATGGTATTTAGAAATGATCAAACCCGCATATGGAGAATCTATTTTTGCTAAAGATTTAGATCAAGTTTCAAGCATGTTTGATCAAATTCTTAAGCTACTTCACCCTTTTATGCCTTTTATTACAGAAGAGCTATGGCATGGATTAGGGGATAGAAAAGGACAATACATAAACCAACAGACTTGGCCTAAACAAAATTCTTTTGAATCTTCAATTCATAATCATGTATTTAGCCTTGTGTCTGAAATTAGAGCAAAAAGAAATGAAAATGGAATATCACCAAAAATTCCCGCCTCTGTTGATTTAAATGTAAAAGATAATTCGATATACGAAACCTCTTTTGGGATTATTCAGAAACTTGCCAACGTAACTAAATCTCTAGACTCTGAGAGTAGCACTCAATTTAAAGCCTTAATTGGAACAGATGAAGTTAGTATAGCTTTTAAAGGATTTGTCAAAAAAATAGACACGACATCTAATCAAAAAGAAATAAAACGTCTTCAAGGTTTCCTTATCGGAATTGACAAAAAATTAAACAATGAAAAATTCATGGCTAATGCCAAACCTGAAGTTATAGCCAACGAGCAACAGAAAAAAGCAGATACACTAGATAAAATTCAACGCTTACAAAACCAAAATTAAAATATTTCAATTGTTACTAAAAACCGTTTGAAACTAAATATTGATCTATAAAATTTTGAGCTACATTCTTTTTATTCTCAACAAAATGAGAAAACTGAGCATATAAATCTACGTTGAATAAATTAATCAGAATGTATGGCTCTAGTAAGCCTTTATTTTGAAGGTATCTGGCATAACTCAATGCTGGCAAATCCTTCACTTCTGTGGCCTTCAACATTTTTTCCCAGCAATACACTTCTAAATACTGACTTATTGGTAGTGACACTCCCTCTTTTAGTAAGCCATTGATGTCATAATATTCTTTAGCACCCTCCATAGCATCCTGATAATGAGTAAAATGTAACTGCTTATCAAATAGCTGCCCCCTATGGTAGTAATCATCAACATTATTTATAGGAGCTAAACGCAATACCCAATTTCGTTGTAACTGTTTGTTTTGTTTGTCTAAAATTGTGTGCATCATACTAAATATAGATTCTTCTGGATAAATCAAGAGACTATTTTTACATATATCTAAAGCCAAAGAGTATTCCCCTTTTTTAAGTAATGCTGATGCTAAAAGTTTATTTGATTCATTAATCATTGGTTGTAACAGCTTGGCTTGTTTGTAATATTGAATTGCCTTACCATAATATTCCATTTTTGAATGTGATTTTCCTAAACCGATTAAAGCTGAATAATTATTTGAATCTAATGAGTAGGATCGTCCATACAAATCAATTGCAAGTTGGTAGTTTTGGGAGCTCAACTCTTGATTAGCTTTTTCTAAAAGCACCAATGATTGAATATTTAAAGTTTTTTTAGAATAGTAAATTTTATCGACATATAACTCCCTCAACATTAAACTTGCCCTTGAGTTAAATGGAACAGACATGTTAGCATAGTATACGGCATTGTAATGGTCAAATAGTGCCTTTTTAGCCTTGATGTCTGAAGAATTTCGTTCATTGAGCTTCTGAACGTAGTCATTATAAGTAAGTCCAATGTATATATCCCACAAATTGAGACTAACTGGATACTTATTTAAGACTGTTCTCATTCTTATTCCAGCATTTTCAAATTTTTCTCTTTTAGATAACCGATCAATTTTTTTCATAGCTCTAACATTAGCCTTATCCATTTGTGCTGATGAGACTGATACACAAACAAGAAAAAGAATTAAGAGAAAAGATCGAACCATGTTCATATTCACAATGAGAAAATAATTTAACTCGAAAATACACTTTTAAAACGGTGTACTACCTATTTTTGAATTCAAGTTGAAACATGCTTAAAAAACTACACTGGCTGTTTATCAAATCCTTTACAGGTCCTTTCATAGGAACTTTTTTTGTTGCATTATTTTTATTTTTAATGCAAACTATATGGAAATATCTAGAGGATTTAGTTGGAAAAGGACTTGAGATATCTGTCATTTTTGAATTCATATTTTACTTCGCTATACACCTTATACCAATGGCCTTGCCTCTGGCCATACTCCTATCTTCGATAATGGTATTTGGTAATCTTGCCGAACGATATGAATTAGTGGCTATAAAAAGTGCGGGTGTATCCCTTTTAAAGGCTATGAGACCAATGTTTTTCATTAGTATAATACTTGCCATTAGTGCTTTTTTTGTTTCCAACAATTTAATACCAAAAGCTAACCTAAGTTGGGGTGCACTTCTTTATGATGTAATGCAAAAAAAGCCTGCTATGAACATTGTAGACAATGTTTTCTTTAAAGACATCGAAGGTTACCAGATAAGAGTGGGTAAAAAACATGATGATAATCAAACAATTGAAGATATTATAATCTATGTTAATACTATTAAAAAAGACGGAAACAATAATATATTAATAGCTGAACGAGGCAAAATGACCATTAGTGATGATAATCAGTTTATGACATTGTACCTAGAAAACGGGAAAAGATATCAAGAGCTAGTAAATGATCCTAAGTACAAAAAAACAATGCCTCACAATACAATGGCCTTTGACACCTATCATCTGACCATCGATTTAAGTGAATTAGCATTTAGTAGAACTGATAAAGAACGATTTTCAGAGGATCATCGAATGATGAATATTAACCAACTAGATATCCGAATTGATTCCCTTAATCGATTTATTGCTAAAAAGAACAACGCTCTTTTTGATTATATTCAACCCTATTTTTTAGAAGCTTCGGATACAATAAACATCCAAGACACCTCGATATCTGATAGACTAGCCTACCTTATATCAAGAAAAAAAATAAGTAAGACTAAACCTCTTCCCATTAGTGATTTGGTATCAAATGAAGATACATCCCTAAAACCTAACACTCCCAATAAGAAGATACAAAACCTACGAAAAGTAATGTCTATGGAAGATATTATCGAACGAGCAGCACAAAACACCAATAATGTAAAACGTATCAGCTCAAATAACATCAATGACTTATCTGCTCAGAAAGAGCTAAAGGCTAAGTATGCTGTCGAATGGCATAGAAAATTCACATTAGCAGTCTCATGTATCTTACTTTTTTTTATAGGAGCTCCATTAGGTGCCATAATCAAAAAAGGAGGATTTGGCCTACCATTGGTTATCTCAATTTTGCTATTTATCCTGTATTACGTTGTCACAATATTTGGTGAGAAACTTATAAAACAAGGAGTTTTACCTCCAATTATTGGAATGTGGATGGCTTTGGGACTATTTTTTCCATTAGCCATTTTCTTAACCTACAAAGCCAGTCGTGATTCACAGCTTTTTAATATTGATTTTTACAAGTTCATCATTCCAAAAAAATGGAGAAAATGAAAATACTGCAAGTCAGCAATCGTGTCCCATGGCCATTGAATGAAGGTGGTAATATTGGAATTTACAATTACACAAAGGCATATTGTGAGTTAGGGTATGATGTGACTCTATATTGTCTGGATGGGCAAAAACATAATACTCCAATAAAAGAGGCTACATCAGAATTGAGTAAATATGCTAGTTTATACATACACCCGATTGATACTGATATTAACTTGGATGATGCTATTAAACACTTGATTAGAAACAAATCTTACAATGTAAGTCGTTTTTACAATGCTACTTTTGAATCAGAACTAATCAAACTACTATCCAACGAATCATTTGATGTGGTGCAGCTTGAAGGCACTTTTGTTGGTCCGTATATTGCTTCTATCCGAAAAGTATTTAAAGGATTACTATCCTTAAGAATGCACAATGTTGAATTTGAAATATGGCAGCGTCTTGCTCAAAACGAAAAAAATCCACTTAAAAAATTATACCTAAAAATATTAGCTAGACAATTAGAGAAATACGAATCAAAAATTATTCGTCAAGTAGACACCATTGTTCCTGTAACAGATCAAGATCTTTATAAATTTCGAAAATTATTTTCTGAAGGAGTTTATAAATCAATCCCAGCAGGTATTAATCTCAATACCTGGAAGTTCTCTCCATCCAAAAGTACAAATAGATGGTATCATATTGGTTCAATGGAATGGCATGCAAATGCTGAAGCTGTTGATTGGTATATGAAAGAGATCCACCCATTGATTATTAAAAATAATGCTAATTATACCTTAAATCTAGCAGGAAAAGGCATTGATGCTAACCTCTTTAGGTCAATGCCTCAAGTTACGGTAACGGAAAATGTAGAAAATGCCTATGATTTTGTCAATTCAAATGATGTCTGTATCGTTCCTTTAAAGAGTGGAAGCGGCATCCGTTTAAAAATATTAGAGGCTATGGCCGCAGGGAAATTGGTCATATCAACAACTATAGGTGCTCAAGGTATTGATTATATCGATGGTAAACACCTACTCATAGCAAACACTCCATCTGAGTTTTTATCTGTTTTCATAGAGATAAACAATCATCAAATTGATTTCCAAGCAATTATTAAAAATGCAAGGATTCTAATTGAAGAAAATTACGCTACAAAAGCATTGGCAAAAAAACAATCAATGTTTTATCAAGGACTTTTAAAATAAAAAAGGGCAATTCTGACGAATTGCCCTTTTAGTCTCAAGTCAACTAGTCTATTCTAATCAACCATTATTTCCTTAATTTTTCCATAACCTAAGTTATTTAATCCTTCTCTTATTTTATAAGCATGTCCTACAACAATGATGACCATATTATCTGGTTTTAGTGAGCTTTTTGCAACAGCATTGATGTCTGATACCGTCATTGCGTTGATCATATTGGCTTGCTGAGTAGTATAATCCTTTGGCAAATCATATTCTGCTATTCGGCTTAAGAAATTTAATTTTTGAAAAGGAGTCTCATAATCCAAAGCTTCACTCAATGTAATTGATGATTTTGTAAAGTCTAATTCTTCTTGGGTTATTCCCTTTTCAAGGTAGTTATTAATTTCATACATCACCTCACGAATCGCACTATCAGTTGCTTCTTTTTTAATTTCAGAGGAGAACCTAAACAATCCATACTGATCTGATCCAGAAAATCCTGAACGAGCACCATAGGTATATCCTTTATCTTCTCTTAGGTTTAGATTAATTCGACTGTTGAAAGCACCGCCCAGAGAGAAATTCATAACACCCGCTTTAAAATAATCACCTTTATAATCATATTTTGGTCCAGGATGTCCGATATAGACGGTTGATTGAGCTGCATAGGGCTTATCTACCAAATAAATGGTCGTTGATTCGGGCATGGTTAACTCTGGCATATTAGGAATTGTCACATTGGTATTTTCCCATGATTTTAAAAAATCTAATTTACCCATTGCCTCAGATTGGCTTATATCTCCAGAAATCACTAAAGTGCTTACGTTAGGAGAATAGAACTGATTGTAAAATGACTTCACATCATCCAATCCAATTTTAGAAAGTGACTTATAATTTCCGTAATAATAGTCTTCAAGAATTGTCCCTTCAAACATGACAGAACCCCAGGCTTTTCTTGCCATGATAGATGGGTTACTTTTTTGTGTTTTCAGGTTCTCTAATATTTGATTCTTGATACGCTTAAAATCTTCTGCATTAAATCTTGGTTCGAAAAGTGCATCTTTCAATAAAGCCAAGGTAGGGTCAACATTTTCCTTCAAACAACTTACAAAAACAGAACTGCTCATTGTACCGCTATTAAATCTAATACTACTACCTAATTTCTCAAGTTCTCTAGAAAACTCTTCTGTAGTTAATTTTTGTGTTCCCTCTCCCATCATAGAAGCGGCTACCATAGCTGTTCCTATGTTTACCTTTTTGTCGCCTTCAAGCAAATGTCCACCTTCCATTTCGATATAGAAATAGACCAATGGAGATTCTGAAGATTGACTTCCAATTACAGTCAATCCATTATCAAATTTTTCGGTATAAAAATCAGGTACCGTAAATGCCTTTGCATTAGGTTTTACTGGTCTTACAGTTCGGTCAAAATCATCCACAGGTGGATTATATGATAAACCATTGTATTGAGCATCTACTTTCTTAGGTTCGTTTGCATGAGGATTAATACTTTTTGATGACTCATCATCTTCATCTTTCTCAGACATATCTCTTTCGATACGCAGGATTACCCCCTTTTTATTTTTGATATATTTTCGATAAACTCTAACAACATCTTCTTTAGTTACTGAACTGTATCTATTAATATCATCCTGTAGGTTGTATCCATTCCCTTTCATCATATGATAACTCGCTAAAACCTCTGATTTTGAGTCAATGCTGCTCAAAGCACCATACGTTGACTTGAGTACTTGCGTTTTAGTGATTTCTAAATCTTCATCGGAAACTCCTCTTGTTTCAAATTCTTCAATAGATGCTCGAATATTTTTCTCAACATCAGCTTCACTCATCCCACCTGCCATGGTTGGTTTAGTGACTACTTGAACTGCAAACATTCCAGCAAGCTCTAATGTCGTATGAAAAGCTCCAACTTGAAGTGCAAGCTCTTTTTTCTCCAAATTTTTATATAAAATTGAGTTATTACCACCACCAATAATCTCACTTAAAATATCAAGAGCCGCTTCATCTGCGTGATATTCTGGTACGGTAGGGAAAGCCATAAGAGTCAATGGTGCAAATATGTTATCATAATCTTTTACATAATAGTCCATGGATAATGCTTGCTTCTTAGGATACATATTTCTAACCTCAGGACATTTAGCTATCCCTTTAAAATACTTTTCAGCCCATACTTTCACTTCATCTGGATTTACATCACCTGATACAACCAATGATGCATTATTTGGTCCATACCAACGAAGAAAGAAATTTCTTAAATCTTCGAATGAAGCCATATCTAAATCATCCACAAACCCTATTGGAGTCCATTCGTATGGGTGATTAGCAAACAATGATTTAAACAATATTTCGTTTACCATACCATAGGGTTGATTATCGTATCGTTGTCTTTTCTCATTTTTAACTGCATTTCGCTGATTCTCAAATTTTTTCTGAGTAAATCCTTCAAGATGAGTACCCATTCTATCTGCTTCCAACCACAATAGTGTTTCTGTCATGTTGCTAGGAGCAGTCTGATGATAAACAGTTTTATCGAAAGATGTGTAAGCATTGTTAGTACCACCAGATTCACTAATAATTTTAAAATGCTCTTCATCAGCTACATTTTTCGAACCCTGAAACATCATATGTTCAAAAAAGTGAGCAAATCCACTATTACGAATGCTTTCACGAGCACTACCTACATGATAAGCTACTCGAACATGAACGATAGGATCTGAGTGATCTTCGTGTATGATTAATGTTAAATCATTGGCAGGAAGCTTATATTTCTCATAAGGTATCAAAACTTTACCTTCTTCTGGTGTTACTTTCTCAACCAACTCAAAAGAAGTCTGAGCAGTCGAAAATGAGTACATAATAGCTACAATGGCTAGTGTTAGGATATTTTTCATAAAAATGTTAAAATTTTAAGTGGTACAAATCAAAGAATATGTTGCAGAGTATGCAAGTTAATATCGATGAATTAAGCTAATTTTAGATGAGTTTTATTATGGGAGTAATTATTTTACAATCACTTCAATAGACTTTGCCCATTCTTTTCCATAGGAAACATGCATGCCATCGGCAAATTGCAACGTCAGATTGTATGTTCCTGGATTTAAAGAAATAGAATCTTCAGACTGTCCTCCACCATAATGAATATTATTTTCGTCAGCAATAATGACAAAACCAGCATCAATAGGCCCTCCGTTCACAATCAAATGATGATGTCCATAGCCCGGATTTGGTTCGCCCTTAGGCTCCAAAGTCATTCCCTCTACTCCCATTTGTAATAAAAAGGGAGAAGTTAAAGTATCCCCATTTTGAATATTCAAAAATGATACTCCAACAGATTGTACATTATTACTTTTTGTGCAGCCTATAAAAAATAAAATAGACAATGCATACAAAATTTTATTCATAGGTACAAAAATAAGTTTATTAGAATGATTTGGTTTAATAAAAACAAAAAGGCTCACTGACGTGAGCCTTACTCAATGGGGGTGGAAGACCGGGCTCGAACCGGCGACCCTCGGTACCACAAACCGATGCTCTAACCAACTGAGCTACAACCACCATTTTTGCAATAACTAAATTTTTAATTATGCGGATGCAAATATATTATTCCCATTATCATTTTAAATAGAATTGATAAATAAAATACCTCTTATGATTATGTTGAATATTATGTGGGCAATTCATTTAGGAATCTAGGTTATCTCAATCGTAATATTGAAACTGTAAAGATTGATCAATGAACAAATCGATTAAACTACTTATTGCTTTATTTTTAGTAACATTTAGCGGCAATGCTCTACTTGCCCAAAAAACTCAAGTTTACACCAATACACTACAGGACTTTGAGAAAGCTAAAATGCTGTACACAAAAAAACAGTATAACCCTTCTATTAAATTGTTTGAATCATTCAAAGATGAGAGTAATTATCCTAATTTAAATTTTGAGTGTGATTTGTATATAGCACTATCTCGGTTAAAGTTACAAAAACAATTCTCTAGTACTCGCTTGGCTAGCTTAATTCGAACAAATCCAGACCATCACATGAGTGATGAGATAAATTATGAATTGGGATTATATTACTTCAAAAAAGAACGATTCAATAAGAGTATTGACTACTTTCAAAAAATAGATGAAATTGATCTTCCAAAAGAGAAGCGAGAAGAATATACCTTTAAGAAAGGGTATAGTTTTTTCAAAAACAAAGAATATGAACTAGCTAAAAATCAATTCAAAAAAATCATGAACTCCGATGGAGTCTATGCCGTTGAGGCCAATTATTACTATGGTTATCAATGTTATATTCTAAAGGACTATTCATGTGCTCTAGCTACTTTTGCAAAAATTGGAAACAAGGGTCCAAAAACCATGCAACTTTACATGGCTCAAATGCATTATGAAAATCAATCCTACGAAAAAGCATTTGAGATTATTCAAAATATCAACCTTTCCAAAAAGCAGAATGAAATTGAACTTTTGAAAGGTAAAATACAATATCAACTTGGGAACAAGAATATTGCTCTAGGCCATTTTGAAAAGTACAAAGGCGATGTACTTGTTTTAAAAGATGATGAATTGTATCAATTTGCAGATGCCTATTACCTAGCTAACAAATTTGAAGAAGCACTCCCCTTCTTTATTTTATTGGCCAATGAAGAATCAGAAATTGGTCAACTATCCAATTACCATATCGGACTAATAGATGTCAATAGCAATCAAAAAGAACGAGCCTTAAATGCTTTTGCAGAAGCAAGTAGAAAGAAATTCAACCCAGAGATCAGTGAGATATCTGCATTCAACTATGCAAAACTTGCTGCAGAATTGAATAAGAATAACGTAGCTATTAATTCGATTAACGTATTCATTCAATCGTACCCAAAATCAACATATACTGATGAAGCAAGATCATTACTGGCTGATGTATTCCTAAATACAAAAAATTACAAAGCTGCTATCCATTTACTAGAGGAAATTACAAATCTTAATACAAGATCTAAAGAAGCCTATCAAAAACTCACCTTTCATAGAGCAGAAGAATTGTACCTCAACCACGAAAATGATGAGGCAGAAAACTATTTTATTAAGTCTATAAAATATCCGATCAATAAAACACAAGAAGCCCTTGCCTACTTCTGGAGGGCAGAGATCGCTGCAAAAACTGGTGATTATGACAAAAGCATCAACCTGATGAATAGCTTTATGAGCTATGATGAAATCTCTCTGCATAAAAATCATGGATACTACAGTATTGGTTACAGTTACTTCAAAAAGAAAGACTATCCAAAAGCTCAAGTTTTCTTCGCCAAATTCAATAAGAGAGAGAGTTTTACACCAGAAAACAAAAAACTATACCTTGACAACACCCAACGATTGGCTGATTGTTATTTCATCAATGGAGAATACAAAAAAGCAATTGGGGAGTACGGTTTTATCATTAAAAATAATTATAAAAATAGTGATTATGCATTATTCCAACAAGGCATGTTATATGGTCTGCAGGAACGACATTTAGACAAAATTAGCACTCTTCGTAAAATTCAAAAAGACTTTAGTTCTAGCATATATATTGATGACGCATTATACCAAATGGCAATGGAGCATTTAATTATTGAGGATTTTAGAACAGCCGAACGAATTTTTAACCTCATCATTTCTCAACATGACTACTCCCCTTTCTTACCCACAAGCTATCTTAAAATGGGTCTTATAAACTACAATCAAAATAAAGATGATATCGCATTGAGATATTATAAAACTGTAGTTGAACGATTTCCTAAAACATCGCCAAGTCGCGAAGCTTTATCTTTTATAGAGATTATATACAACAATCAAGGGAAGCCACAAGAATATTTTGATTACGTAAAAAATATACCTGGAGTATCAGTTAGATTAACTGCTCAAGACAGTGCTATATATCAAAATGCAATAAGAGTGTATAACGCAGAGGACTACAAAGGAGCTTCTCGAGAACTAAACAACTACATTAAACGATTTGGAGAAAAAGGCTTTTTTGCTCTTCAGGCGAACTACTATAAAGCCGAGTGCGATTATTATACCGATCAAGAAGATGATGCATTAATTCATTATGATTATGTTGTAAACCAAAGTAGAAATGATTTCACAGAAAAATCACTCATCAAATTATCAAGCACTTATATTCAACGTAAAGAATATAAGAAAGCAGTTGATTATTATCAAAAACTTGAACCCATTGCAGCTTCTAAAAGCACCTATTTAAATGCCATTCTTGGGCAGATGAGATGTCATGAATATCTCTCTGATTTTTCAAAAGCAAAAGCAAAAGCCATTCAATTACTACCCATTGAAAATGTGCCAGTAGACGATTTAGTGGAAGCAAATATGCTATTAGGTAAGGTTCAGCTTCAAGACAGTAATAACCGAAGTGCTAAGTTTCACTTTGATTATGTCATTACTGAAAGCAGAAACGAAATGACAGCAGAAGCTCTGTATTACAGAGCTTCTATTTATTTAGAAGATAAAAAAATTGAATCTTCTAGGGCTGATGTTTATCGACTTAATGATGATTTCTCTGCTTATGAATATTGGGTAGTTAAAGGATTTATCCTACTAAGTGACATTTACATGCTTGAGGATGATCTATTTCAAGCAAAAGCTACACTTCAAAGTATCATAGACAACTACTTCAACGAAGAAGATGGTTTGCTTGATATCTGTAAGTCCAAAATAGCTATCATTGAAAATCTAGAAAATCTAGAGAATTTGGAACCTGAAGAGAATACGCCAGAAATTCCAGAAGAATAATAATTTAACAACCTATTTCATGAACTTAAAAATTATGGTTGGTAAATGATTCAGCTAATTATATTTGCAATCCAAATTATTTGGCCTCGTAGCTCAGCTGAATAGAGCACTTGATTACGGCTCAAGAGGTCTCAGGTTTGAATCCTGACGAGGTCACTTTTTATCAAAACGTTCCGAACACTCTGTTGCGGAACGTTTTGTTTTTCAGGCAGTTACAAAATTACCGCAACACAACAAAAAAAAATATTCAGTCTGTTTCGACAAAAGTGTTACACAATTTATAATTGCCGCATAAAGCTAACTTGGATGTGAAATACGTTTTGTATTTTAATTGGTCCGTATTACATATGTACTTCAACATTTAATTAACTATTTAAACATTTTTTCCTATGAAAAACACATTTATTTTACTTGCGATTACTCTATTTACTTTTTCTTTTTCTTCTTGCTCTGACGACGAATCTACTCCTGAACCAACGGTGGATATTCGAGATCAAATTGTGGGGACGTATACGTCTGTGGCAACTATATTATATTTAGATGGGAGCCCTGCCGAAAGTGAATCAGGCACTATTAAGATAGAAAAAGGAACTGTTACTGATAAGATTATTTTTTTTGAGGATGGCGAGATTATTGCAAATGGGACTGTTGGTGGCGTTGTGTTTGATTTAGAAGATATGTCAAAAACAGAAGACGGTGTTTTATACGAATCAAAAGGAGTGGACGAATACACATTAACTGATGGAACCAAATATCACGGCGGATATAATAAAGACACCAATGAAATAATATTTAACATTGATATATACGCAGATGGCACAAGGATAGCTAAAATAGAATATGTGCTAACAAAAATTTAAAAAATGTTGCACAATTTATAATTGTCGTAAACCTTACCTAATTAGTAGTTTAACGTTTATACCTTTCATTGTTGACCAACCTTCTTTATCCGTCAATCTAATTTGAAAGTGATAGTCTCCTTCATCGTATAAATCTTTTCCATCGCTAGATGAAATAGTCATCGACACATCAGTCAAATATGTAGAAGAAGCATCAGGTATAGTATAGTCTTGAATAAAAGTATATGGATTTACAGCAGTTTTATCTGCATCTAAAGTGCATTGTTTAATCTCTGTAGAGTGGGTATGATGATCAAAATTATTATGGATATCGATATTAAACGATCCTAGTTCAACATTATCAATCAATAATGCCTTAACTATAAAGGGTTCATTAAAATATAAAGTATCACAACTTGTAGGGAAAGCATTTGCAATAGTCAAATCAATTGTAGGTTTTTCATCATCAATTGTAGGTTTTTCATCATCTTGACAACCATTTAAAAAAAATGAAAAAGCGGTCATTAGAATTAAAGTTTTAAATGTATTCATTGTTTCTTCTTAATAAAATAATAAGTTCACTGCAACAATAGCTACGGTGAACTTATTATTCATAATTTCAACTAATTAGTGAGTTTTTATTAAACTAATTAATGAATGTGAATGTCTGCCTCAACGCTGGTTGATTTACCGGTTTGGTCTGTTACTGTCATGTGAAAATGATAATCTCCAACTTCAGTAGTTGATGGAATCTCAAGATCTTGATGAAAATCAGCATTTAATAAACCTGAATATTCAGTGTACTCAGCTTCAATATCATCTCCTTCACCACTTTCTGGGTGTAAATCAACTGTGATTTTGTCAATCTTTCCTTCCGCTACGATTTCAGCATCCATGTGTAAGTCTCCTCCTGGTTCGCACTCCATCGAATTGGCCTCTCCGATTTCAATTTCAGAAATTGTAGGGGCTGAAGTTTCTGGAGCAACTGTTGGCTCTTCATCATCTTTACATGATGATAATAATGCTATTGATCCAATAGCTAAAAAAAATAGGGTTGTTTTGAATTTGTAGTTCATGTTGTTTTATTATATATTTAGGTTAAAAATTAGTTGTGTTTTAAATTTCCCATAAAGGGTATTGATATATTAATGATAAAGTTTCTCCCAGCCTCTGGCACATTAATTAACCTGTAATAGCTGGTATGATTGAAATATTTAGAGTTTAATAAGTTCTGCACCTGCATTGCAATGCTAATTTTTTGATTGTGCATCACTAAATCACCTCCTAAACTAAAATTGAATACTTGATATCCGTCTGTGGTGACTTCGGGGGGCACAATATTGTTTTGATCAGCTGTAAACTTGTAGTCTAATGACAGGTATGCATTAGTTACAAACTTGAAATAGGGTTTTTGATATTTCACATTGAGGATAGCTGAAGCAGGTGGAGCAAATGGAAGCGTGTATCCTTTTTTGGGGCCCGACAATTGCTCCGCATATACATATTCTCCAATAAAACCAAATCGAAGCTGTTTTGAAGCCTCATAATGAGCATGCAATTCACCACCGTATCTTAGAATTTCACTTTCTGTATATTCAAAAACTTGATTCCCGAATCCATAAAGTCTATCATATCGTGATGTAGGATTCAGGTAAATGTAGTTAGAAAAGTAATTAAGAAAAGGAGATACTCCTACTGCAAACTTCATAGCATGGTATTCAACTCCTGCATCCAGTTGATATGAAACCTCTGGAGATAAACTAGCATTTCCAACTTCATAGCTAAATCGATGGTAGTTCACACCACTTGCCGCCAACTCTTTGGCAATAGGCATTCTAAAACTCTTGCCTAAATTAAATTTATATGACCAATTGTCTGGGTTGTAATTGTACCCAATCGACCAAGAAAGATTTGAAAAGTTTCGTGCTATGTCATCTGCCCTTTTCAGGTATACCTGCGTTGTATCCCCATTTTCATAATTTGGTGATACAAACCAGTCGTTATAACTGCTAACATTCACGTTTCCATGATCGTATCGAATACCTGCTTGAAATAAGCTTTTCTTGGAATAGTTGTATTTCGCAACCAAAAAGCTTCCAAGATTTAGGTGTTGGAATGCTGGAATTATGAACCCACGACCACCAATGTTGTTTTCTTTATATTCTGCATTAATACCAGTGCTTACCTGAGTTTTATCAGAGGCATTGTAAAATAATTTTGCATTTACAGAATAAATATCTTTTTCAAATTGACGTTCAAGTTCTGGGTTAAAGTCTAATGACTTTTGAAAAACAGCTGGCATATATCCATGCGGTGCATACTGGCTCCATTCTTCTCTGTAATTTCGTTGATAACCAAGGTCTGATTCAAATTTCCAATTTTTTGAATTATACATGCTCTTATTGATCACCTTGAAATGATTGACTTCCTGATAGGGATAAAGAATATCTCGATTGGATTGATCATGAACAGATCGATCCACGTTCCTCGGTTCTAAGCCATGAGCATTTGCAAAAAAACCGTACTTCGTATGAACATTACTTACATAAAACGTACTCTTAAATCGGTCTTTTATCAATCCAAATGAGGTATGCAAATTTTGTTCATTGCCTGCAGTATTTCTTAATTGATTATTGTGAAGCGGAACATAATAGGAATAAATTGCAACACGATCCGTCGGCACCCTGTAATCACCATAATCAAGTATAGTTGCTCTAACCGTAGCAAAAAAATCCTTTTTCCGAGCAAAAAATGAGACAGAACTTCCAATAAAATCATTGTTGGTCTTACCTGACAAGTCAACTGATCCTCCAAATGTATTTTCTTTAGGAACCGTATTATTTTTTAAATCTATGATGCCTCCGATTGCATCAGAACCATACATTAATGACGCAGGCCCTTTGATTATTTCTATCCTATCAATGGCATACTGGTCAATCTCTAGTCCATGATCTGCACCCCACTTTTGTGCCTCATGTTTAATACTATTCTCTACCACCACTACGCGGTTAAATCCAAGACCTCGAATGACAGGTTTTGATTGTCCTGATCCAATATCAATGGTGGATATACCTGGTAATCTTTCGAGTGATTTCATTAGACTACCACCTAAGTTTTGCCTTAAATAATCGTCATTTACTATCTCAATATTAAGCGATGTTTTTTCCTTCTTTAGCTCTACATAATTACCCTCAACCACTACCCCATCCAATTTAACAAGAGCTGCTTCTAATTGAAATATATATTTCTTGTTTTCAGTCAATTGAATTCGTTGTATTAACGTTTCATAACCTACACAGGATATTTCTATCACAAACGTATTTTGAGTTAAATCATCAATACTAAAATCGCCATGAGCGTTGGATACATCAGCCTTATTAAGAGATTTTAACAAAACTCTAGCACCAATCACAGGCTTGTTTTTATTGTCCACAACACTGCCATCAAACCGGATGGGTGTTTGTCCAAAAGAAAAACAGTAAAGTAAATTAATAACTAAACTAAGCAGTATAGGCTTAACCATAACTCAACAATGAATTACATTGATTTACATTAACACACAAGTGCATTAATGACATATTTTTTTTTAATATTTAAATAAAGGTTGATTTAATTAAGAGTTTTCAATCATACCTTTTTTGGGGGTGCTCTATCAGAGCATGCTTTAATCTGAAGCGAATAAAGGGAAGAATTGAACACAGATTTATAAGAATCATGTCCAAAAATTAACATAGAAATCTCAGAAAAATGAGAAATATCATTAGGGTGAATAACTACATCACATAGTGAGCAATCCAAATGAGCAGAGTCTGCACAAAAATGGTTTGAAACTTCATGACAAGCTTCTTCCTCATGATCATGAGCATGAACCATACCCATTCCTCCAGCAAACGCGAGGAGTAATAAGAAAAATATGGACGCTATTCTATTCAATGATTTGCAAATATATTATTTTGAAAAATTTTATTTCTGATTAATTATTGATTTTTTTCGAAATAATTTTAACGTCATTAATAGGTTTTAATCAACTATCTAATTTTTGATACTTTTGTCACATAACAATAGCACCTCATATGAAGATTAACGGTCACTCGCATCTACTTCCCTATCCTAAGCAGATTCCTGCCTTTATGAAAGACAAAGAAATCTTTTGGATTGATGATGATCGTTCGTTCATGCGACAAAAAAACTGGCAACGACCCATTACATCAGAAAGTTTTTTTTTGAATGAAAAACTAGCATGGATGGACACGAATAACATTGACCATGCCGTTATTCTAAATTTATCTCAACTCTATGGCAATGGGCTTACTCAAAGTGATATGAAACAAGCACTTCGTTTCCAAAATGATTTTAACGCAGAAATTCAGGCAAACCACCCTAAAAAATTTACATCTGGATTTGTAATCCATGCTGGATTTGTGGATGGAGCTTTGTGGGAAATAGAACGTTGCGTTGAAAAACTAGGACTTATGGTTTTGTGTTTGCCTACACACTATTTGGATACTGCTGGAAATTGGAAAGGAATTTTCAATCCGGAAACAGAACCCATCTTAGAATTAGCCAATAAATACAATTTGGCTATAGAAGTTCATCCTTATGATGGTGAAAAATTCATCCAATTAGAAAATACCTCTTGGCGTTTTCATTTGGTATGGATGCTTGCTCAATGTGCTGATTCATACCATTTTTATACCCTCAACGGATATTACGATAAATATCCAAACATACGAACATGCTTTGCTCATGGTGGTCAACTCAACCACATCAATCTTGGGAGAAGAACACAAGGGTTTGATGGAAGACCCGATTTATTTGAAGGGAAAAATCGCCCAAGCAAAGCTATTGGTCACCCAAATATCTATTTTGACACCTTGGTGCATGACACCATGTCTTTTGAAGTGATGATTAAACGCCTCAAAACAACAGATCAGATTATTCTAGGATTGGATGATCCCTACCCACTAGGAGAAATGGAAAGTGAGGCTCAAAGTAGCTATCCCGGAAAATTACTTGACCTAGCTATAAAGCAAGACCTTATTTCTAAACAACAACATCAAGAAATATGGGAAAATAATGTAGTTAGGTGGCTCTATGGCGATAAAGTTGAAGAATTCTACCAACGAATAGCTTAAAAAAAAAGACATCCTTAATTTATTTGGTGCATAATTTATTCAAGTAAATCAAGTTATTCGTATGAAATAATGTCATTCATTAATGAGTAAAAAGAACGTCATCCTGATTTATGGTGGAAATTCAACAGAACATGAGATATCTATCCGTTCTGCTCGTAATATTGCTAAGGCTACAAACACTTCTCTTTTTAATATGATTCCTTTAGGCATTGCCAAAAATGGAACTTGGTACCTCAAAACCCTAGAAGAATTAAATAATGAAGACATTGTTCTCAAAAACGATATCCCTCTTGCTCTCATCCCAGGATCTAACGAACAAAAAATAATCAATGTAAAAACCCAAGAAAGTATTGGTAAGATTGATATTGCTTTTCCTATTGTGCATGGCACCAATGGCGAAGATGGCACCCTTCAGGGTTTACTTAAAACATTAAATATTCCTTTTGTAGGCCCAGGTGTAATTGGATCTGCTTTGTGTATTGATAAAGATGTAGCAAAACGGCTAATGAATGAAGCAGATATTCCAAATGCTCCGTTTTTATCTTTTCAAAAGTCTGAACGAAATCAGATTACCTTCGAAAAGGTGGTTAATAACATTGATCTACCAATGTATGTAAAACCACCTAATTTGGGATCTTCAGTCGGAATAAGTAAGGTAAATACCAAGAGAGAATTTGATACTGCTGTTGATCATGCATTCTTATTTGATCAAAAAATAATCATAGAAAAAAACATTGAAGGCAGAGAAATAGAATGTGCTGTTTTGGGCAATACCAACCCCAAAGCCTCGCTTGTTGGTGAAGTTGTCACGATTAATGAAAATCATGATTTCTACTCATATGAAGCGAAATATATTGATGCTAATGGTTCTAAAACAGTCATTCCAGCAAATTTATCTGAAGACCTTCAAAACCGAATTCAAATCATCGCATTAAAAACATACAAAACACTATGTTGTCAAGGAATGGCTAGAGTAGATGTATTTGTAACACCTGATGATGAAATCCTCGTAAACGAGGTAAATACATTGCCTGGATTTACAGATATAAGCATGTATCCTAAACTTTGGGAAGCCAGTCGCATTGACTACACTGAGCTTATTACCAAACTACTTGTTTTTGCTCTTGAGCGATATGATAACGAAAATGAAAACTTAACCCAAATGAATTTGTGAAACTATTTGAATTAGTAAATCAACAAAAAACAAATGAGTCCGTTAGCCAAATCACCCAGTTTGTGGGTAACAACAAAAAATATTTTCAAGAACTAGTTAGTTTTTTTGTAAAAGGAAATACTCAAACCTCACATACTTGTAGCTATGCAATTATTGAACTAGCTATCATATAATCCTGATCTCTTGAATTCCTATCATCAAAAATTTATTGAATTGCTTGAAGACCCGTCAACCCCTGATGGGGTTCGAAGAAATATAGCAAGACTTTATCAAACCTGTATAATCCCAGAAACTATTGAGGGAAAACTATATGATATATGTATTGATTTAATCATAAACCCCAAAGTAGCCGTTGCAATAAAAGCATACTCCATGACGGTTTGTGAACGAATTGCTCTCAAATACCCAGACCTAAATCAAGAACTTCAATCTGCCATAGAATCCACTCTGCCTCATGCAAGTGCTGGTGTAAAAAATAGAGGGTTGAAAATTTTAATAAGAATCCAAAAAAAAATGCCCTGAATATCAGGGCATTTTGATTTTTTTGAGAATAAAATCTTAAATCGTAAACTCATAATCACCGTTTTTTGGCTTCAAATCTCCAGTAAACAGACGAATTAAATCAATTAACCACCAAATACCAAAACCGCCAAGAGTTAATAATTGAAGAATAGCTATTCCATAATACCCTAGATATATTCTGTGAATAAAAAGAAAAAAGAAACACAAAGCAATTGCAATTACTTGATTGTTTGAAATTGGAAAATCATCTGAAGTTTTATTTAGTCGTTTTTGTAATCTTTTTGCTTTCTTTAATTGCTTTTTAGTAGGTACATAATTGTCTGATGTTAAAGATAAATCAGAAACAGTTGCTGGTTTGGGTGTCGCATTCACTGTTTTCAAGATTACAGGCTTCACTTCTACAACTTCTTTAATTTCATTTACTGGCTTAACCGTTGGTAATACTTTCGCATGATTATCAGCGACAATTACTCGAGGTGACTGAGCCATTATGTGTTTGCACTTTTTAACCTTGTAAGGTTGTGCAGCAAATACTGATAAAGAGAATACCGATAATAATAATGTGATTTTAATTGATTTTTTCATAATTTTTAATTAATTAATTTTTGTCGAATGAACCTATTATTTGTCATATAACAAAAAATGCAATAGGAAGACTGTGTCTAAATAAAGTTATGTTTAATTAAAAAGAGTGTTCATATGTGTGTATCTGTATTTAGTAACTTCAATTTGGTTGGCATACGTTTGAACATATAATCAAATGTTCATCCAATGAAACAAATTTCATATCTTTTAACCATACTTATTATTTCTTCAATCGTGTCCTGTGTTCCTGCACGTAAACTGGAAGAACTTCAATTATCCTATAATGATTTACAAAGCCAGTATGAAGAAATGGAAACAATGAAAGAATTTGGAGATACGAGTTTAATGGAACTAAAAAACCGTTACAACTCGCTTTCTGACAACTACAATCTTTTAAAAGATGAATGTGATAAACTACGAAAAGACTATGAAAAGACACAAGCATCTTATGAATTGCTCAATAAAAATTACAAGGAATTGGTTAATAGTAATGAAAATACCAAGAAAGACCTTCGATACGAACTAGAACGATTAGACAAGCAATTGGATGATAAAAAAAGAGAGCTTTTCTCAAAAGAATCCTCCTTATTAGCCAAAGAACAAGAAGCTAATGCACTCAAAAAGAACTTGGATAAACTTGCAGAATCATTAAGAGAACGAGAGACTCGAGTAAATGAACTTGAATCCAAGCTAGCTGCTCAAGAGTCTTCTGTAAAAGAACTCAAAGATCGTTTAACAAATTCTCTCATTGGCTACCAAAATAGCGGTATATCTGTCATAGAGAAAGACGGTAAGGTATATGTTTCACTAGACAATAGCCTATTATTTCAGAGTGGGAAAATTGACATCGACTGGAAAGGAAAGACAGCTTTACTCAAGGTGGCTGAGAGTTTACAAAATATCGAAGATTTTGATATTATGGTCGAAGGACATACTGATAATATTCCAATGAAATCCAGCACCATAAAAGATAATTGGGATTTGAGTGTACTTCGAGCTACCTCAGTAGTTAGGTATTTAAGTACAGAAGGAAAGATGGATCCGATCAAGATCATCCCGAGTGGACGTAGTAAGTTTGTCCCAATTGATTCAGCCAAAACTAGAGAAGCTAGAGCTAAAAATAGAAGGATTGAGATTATACTTACTCCTAAGTTGGATTCCATCATGGAAATACTCAAGTAGTTTTATGAATTAAGATTTATTTCTTTTTTTTTCCAAGCAAAAATGCCTTTTGAAAGGCTTCTAGTTCTCCGTCCATTACAGCCTGAACATTAGATGTCTCCTCTCCTGTCCTAACGTCTTTGACAAGTTTATATGGATGCATCACATAGTTTCTTATTTGACTTCCCCATTCAATTTTCATTTTTCCATTTTCAATCTCAGCACGTGCATCGGATTTTTTACGTAATTCGATATCATAAAGCTGTGATTTTAGCATTTTCATGGCCTCCTCTTTATTTGCAAGTTGTGATCGAGCTTGCTGACATACGACTATAATTCCAGTTGGCTTGTGTGTCAATTGAACTTTTGTTTCAACCTTATTTACATTTTGACCACCTGCTCCACCACTTCGGGAGGTTTGCATATCAATATCTCCCCAGTTCAAATCAATCTCAATGCTTTCATCAACTACAGGGTATATATAAGCCGAAGCAAAGCTGGTATGTCTTCTTGCACTGCTATCAAACGGAGAAATACGAACTAAACGATGAACTCCATTATCTCCTTTTAAGTAACCAAAAGCAAAATCGCCTGATATCTGCATACTGATAGATTTAATTCCTGCTACATCACCATCTACTTGATCCAATATTTCTACTTTAAACCCATTATTCTCGGCCCACATAATGTACATCCGACTGAGCATACTTGCCCAATCATTGCTTTCGGTACCACCAGCACCTGCATTAATTTCAAGAATAGCATCCAATTGGTCTTCTTCACCACTAAGCATATTCTTAAATTCCAAATCTTCTAATTTTTGGAATGTAGCCTGATATTTCTCTTCAATTTCTTCATCAACAGGTTCGCCCATGTCTTTGAATTCTAATAGCACAGACAAATCATCAACCCCAGACTGAATTTCAGCCCAGGAGTCTGTCCAGACCTTCTTTTTCTTGATGTTTTTTAGATGGATTTCAGCTTTTTTGGGATCTTCCCAAAAGCTTGGGTCAAGCGTTTGCTGCTCCTCATCAACTATGAGTGCTAGGTTTTTTTCAACGTCAAAGATATCCCGCCAGTTTTGCTGTGCGGCTCCTTAAATCATTATATTGATCTGATGTCATTAGTACAATTCTCCCTTGATTCGATCGCGAATCTCTTGAATTTCTTCTCGATTGGCTTGACGATCTACCTTCAACATCAATTCCATTAAATACTCAAAATCTGTCATATCACCAATTTCTTCATCAGCTACATAACCCAAATCGAAATTACCATTTTCGCTGATGTATTCACTTGCAAGCCTACATATCTTAACAATTGTTGGATCTTTTTCTTCCAAGGCAAGTGTTCTTATTTCTTGTAATTGTCCAACAACTTTATCGGCATCAAATTTTTTTGACGCATCCTTCATTAGGTTATTAATTGCCAAATTAGCTTTTGCTTCCCTCATTTTTTATCAAATTTGCAGCGAAAATAATTTTAAAATTGTTAATTGATTAAATGCTAGCAGAAATAATCACCATAGGAGACGAAATTTTAATTGGACAAACGATTGATACAAACTCTGCTTGGCTTGGTAATAAGTTGAACAATTATGGTATAGAAGTCATTCAAATCACCTCTATTAATGATAAAAAAACAAGTATTTTCAATGCTTTACAAGAGGCTGAAAAACGTGCTGATATTATTCTAATGACTGGAGGACTTGGCCCTACCAAAGACGATATTACCAAAAAAGTACTCACAGAATATTTCAAATGCGATTTAGTCTACAATGCTTCTGCTCAAGAAAATATCCAAACTATTCTTTCAAGACTGAACAGAGAAGTACTTCAAATCAACTTAGATCAAGCTCTTGTTCCTGAAAAGTGTATTGCCATTCGAAACACAAGAGGAACTGCACCAGGTATGTATTTTGAAGAAAATAACAAGATCTATGTAAGTATGCCAGGAGTTCCCTATGAAATGAAAGCAATGATGGAAAATGATATTTTCAATCGCCTTCAAGCAAAAAATAGCTCTTACGCCATTGAACACCACACTATTACAGTTGTTGGAATTCCTGAATCACATCTTGCATCTAGCGTGGAACACATTGAGGAAAACCTTCCCAGTTACATTAAACTAGCATACTTGCCCCATTTAAATCTTGTAAGATTAAGGTTAAGTGCTAAATCGAGCAACCATTCATCCAAAGAACTACATCATAAAATCCATACAATATTTGATGAAATTAAATTAATCATTGGCAATTCGTGGTTTGAAGGTGAAACACAATTATCTGCAGTAGTTGGCAACAAACTGATTAATAAAAAGCAGACAATTGGCACGATAGAAAGCTGCTCAGGAGGCTTCATTGCCAATCAAATAACGAAGATACCTGGTAGTTCTGCCTACTATAAAGGGAGTTTACTAACCTATGCTTACGAAACTAAAGTAGCTGTGGCAGGCATTGATCAAGAAAAGCTTCATGAAGTTGGAGCAGTAAGCTATGAAATTTGTGAAATGATGGCAAAAAATGCTCAGAAAAAATTGGAAGTTGATTATTGCATTTCCACAACTGGAATTGCTGGTCCTGGAGGAGGAAGTTCACAAAAACCAGTTGGATTAGTGTATATAGGTCTAGCCAAACCTGATGGTTCAATTCAAGTAAAAAAATGTCAATTCTTTGGTACACGACAACAAATCATTGAAAGAACATCTAATGAAGCTCTAAATATGCTTAGAAAAGCAATAAAGGTAACTAAGCAGAATCCTTCTGAGCTATTGACCGAGCAACCTTAAAACCGTCTAAAGCCGCACTTATAATCCCACCAGCGAACCCTGCACCTTCACCACAAGGATAAAAATTAATGAAATCAGGATGAGACAATGAACTTGTTCTTGGAATACGAACTGGTGAACTCGTTCGACTTTCTGGTGCGGTAACTATACCATCCTCATGATTAAAACCCTTAAGTTTTTTGCTCATTTCACGCAAACCTTCTCTCAAACGATAAGTAATAGTTTCGGGATAAAGATCGTTGAGGTTTACACTTTTCATCCCTGGATAATAACTGCTATCATTTAATTGAGTACTTATTTTATTAGATAGAAAATCTTGAATATTTTGGGCTGGAACCCTAAAGTTTCCTCCTCCCATCTGATATGCTTTTTTTTCAATGCTTTTTTGAAATTCTAATCCAGCTAATGAGCCAAAACGATCAAATTCTTTCCACTCATCGACTCCTATTTCGGTAACCCAACCACTATTTGCATACTTTCCATTCCGTTTACTAGGACTCCACCCATTGACTACAACTTCTCCATTTTCTGTAGCTGCTGGAGCAATCACACCGCCAGGACACATACAGAAAGAAAACACCCCTTTCTGTTTGATCTGACAAACTAAACTGTAGCTTGCTGGTGGCAATATCTTTGCATTCTCAGGTGAATGATACTGGATATTATTAATTAAAGATTGGGGGTGTTCTATTCTAAATCCCATGGCAAATGGCTTTGCTTCAATTTTTATCCCACGAGAATCTAATAAATAATATATATCCCTTGCAGAATGTCCAGTTGCAAGAATAAGTTCATTGCAGTTTTCCCAAACACCATTTATCTTGACTTCTTTTATACTCCCATTGGTATGTCTTATATCCTCTAATTTGTGCTCAAAACGAACCTCTCCACCATTTTGAATAATCGTTTCTCTAAGATTTTCAATGATTTGAGGCAACTTATTGGTTCCTATGTGTGGATGAGCTTCATATAATATGTTAGGATCTGCTCCATGAAGAACAAAAAGGTCTAAAATTTCTTGGATCTTACCTCGTTTATGAGAACGTGTGTAGAGTTTACCATCCGAGAATGTTCCAGCTCCCCCTTCACCAAAGCAATAATTTGACTCTGAATCAATAATTCCAGATCGATTTAGTTGAGCAACGTCTCTCCTTCTTTTCTTAACAGACTTACCACGATCTATTACTATTGGCTTAATACCCTGTTCCAAGCATTTTAATGCTGCAAAGATTCCAGCAGGACCAAAACCAATGATGTGAACATAATTAGAATTTTCCGTTGGTTTGTATGTTGGGTTATTTTGTTTTTTTGGATAATCATTAGCAGTGTAAACTTCTAATCTTAGATTATGCTTAATCGACCTTTTGCGAGCATCTGTTGACTTCTTAAGCGTTATTATAGCGTTTATATCATTATACTTATCGTTCAATTTAGATTTAAAGAAATCATCTAAATTATCTTTATTAGCATAATAATCATGAATAGAAACACTTATTTCGACAACGTTAATAGGCACAATACTTTTCCAAGAAGTTTCCACAAAGATTTTATAAAACTTCAATAAAACTCACCTTTGGAAAAATTAAAATGAATAAATCAAAAACTGAGCTCAATGAGCAAGTCAAACAAACTCGTAGAGATATTGTCAGAATGGTTCATGAAGTTCAGTCTGGTCATCCAGGAGGATCACTAGGATGTACCGAATTCTTTACTGTTTTATTTCAAAATATTCTTCGTCACAATTCAGATAATTTTAATATGTCCGCAAATGATGAAGATGTATTTGTCTTATCCAATGGTCATATATCGCCTGTTTATTACAGTGCATTGGCTCATAGTGGCTATTTTCCAGTTTCTGAACTTAAAACTTTCCGAAAGCTAAATACAAGACTTCAGGGTCATCCCACTACACACGAAGGGTTGCCAGGTGTGAGAATAGCATCAGGATCGCTAGGTCAAGGACTGTCAGTAGCAGCAGGTATTGCACAAGCAAAAAAACTTGACAATGAAGACAAACTGGTTTATGTCTTGATGGGTGATGGAGAATTACAAGAAGGACAGATATGGGAAGCAGTCATGTATGCTGCTCATAATAAATTAGATAATTTAATTGCTACTGTAGATGTTAATGGACGTCAAATTGATGGTGATACGAAGGATATTATGGGGTTCACTGAACTAAAGTCTAAATTTGAGGCTTTTGATTGGAATGTCATTAGTATGAATGGAAATGATATTGAGGATGTCCAAGACACCTTAAGCAAAGCAGGACTGCTTAGCGGAAATGGGAAGCCAATTTGTATTTTAATGCAAACCGAAATGGGCAATGGTGTTGATTTCATGATGGGTAGTCACAAATGGCATGGAATCCCTCCCAATGATGAACAACTTGCCTCTGCTTTACAACAAAACCCATCAACTATTGGTGATTATTAATACCAATTTTAATATTTAAGAGTTATTCGAATATGAACGTTTTACAAAAAATACTTTCTTTACTGTTTTTGTTCGTGACTCTCAATGCCTCAGCTCAAACTCCCAAAACAAGAATTCTTTTTGTATTAGATGGCTCTGGAAGTATGTATGCTAAAATGGGTACAGATAACCGAATTACGGTTGCTAAACGCCTTCTAACTAGACTAGTTGACAGTTTAAAATACCAAGACGAGCTTGAACTTGCCCTAAGAGTTTATGGACATCAAAGCATCAAAACAGATCGAAACTGTAAGGATACTCGACTAGAAGTTCCCTTCAGCCCAAATAATCATCTCATCATAAAAGATAAGATAAAGACCATAAGACCAAAAGGGACTACACTTATTGCCTATTCACTTCAAGAAGCAGCATATGATTTTCCAAAAAATCCAAATGTTAGAAATGTCATTATTCTAATAACTGATGGTATTGAAGAATGTGATGGAGATCCTTGTGCCGTGTCGACAGCTCTTCAAAAACAAGGCGTTGTTCTACGTCCATTTATTATAGGACTGGGTCTTACTGCCGAATTTAAAACACAATTTGAATGTGTTGGTCGCTACTTCGAAGCTGAAACAGAGAATGACTTCGAAGAAGTTCTTAACGTTGTAATTAGTCAAGCAATCAACAACACTTCTGCACAAATTAACCTCCTAGACAGTTATGGAAGACCCACAGAAACTGATGTAAACATGACGTTTACTGATTCAAAAACAGGGAAAACCATATATAACTTCGTACATACATTAGATTACAGGAATAATCCCGACACTCTATACATTGATCCATCATACCTTTATGATATCAAAGTCCACACTACTCCACCTGTTATCAAAAAGAATGTATCATTCATAGCTGGCAAGCACAATACAGTAGCTATAGACGCCCCACAAGGCTACCTCAATCTTCAAATTGATGGAATTACAAACTACAAAAACCTTCAAGCATTGGTTGTCAATCCTAATACAAATGAAATAATCAACGTCCAAGATTTTAACGATAAACAGAAATACATTGTAGATGATTATACTATTGAAATCCTGACCCTTCCGAGGCTTACCCAGAAAAATGTAACCATTATCCAGGATAAAACCACTACGCTACAAGTACAACAACCAGGGAAATTAAATATTGTCACGCGTGGTAAGTATGTCATCTCTATTTTTCAGAACAAACAAGGAAAAACCCATTTAGTAAAAAACCTAAACCTAAGTGGAAATCAAGACATCACTGTTCTTCAACCGGGTCAGTATCAATTAATATACAGAAAGTCAGCTGTCAAAGAAACCATAAAAACTAAAACAAAAGAATTCACCATCAAATCTGGTGAAATGAAACATATCAACTTAAAATAACTATTACTTAATGACGAATTCCTCACAAGAAAAAAAAGATACTCGATCAGGCTTTGGAGCTGGATTATATGAACTCGGACTACAAAATAGTGACGTAGTTGCTTTATGTGCTGATTTGACAGGCTCACTAAAAATGAACGCCTTTCAAGATAAATTTCCAAAACGATTTTTTCAAATGGGAATTGCTGAGGCAAATATGATGGGAATGGCTGCTGGATTAGCAACAGCTGGAAAAATTCCTTTTACCGGAACTTTTGCAAATTTTTCTACTGGAAGAGTATATGACCAAATCCGTCAATCCATCGCCTATTCTCACAAGAATGTTAAAATATGTGCATCGCATGCAGGTCTTACATTAGGAGAAGATGGTGCTACTCATCAAATTTTGGAAGACATAGGACTAATGAAAATGTTACCTGGAATGGTAGTTATAAATCCTTGCGACTACAATCAAACAAAAGCTGCTACTATGGCTATTGCAGATCATTATGGTCCAGTATATCTTCGATTTGGTCGACCAAAGTGGCCCATTTTTACAGACCCAGATTCATTTGAAATAGGAAAAGCATTGCACATGAGAGAAGGAAAAGATGTAACCATTTTTGCTACAGGACATTTGGTATGGAACTCATTAGAGGCTGCAAAGGCCCTCGAGGAACAAGGGATATCAGCAGAAGTCATTAATATTCATACCATTAAGCCTTTAGACAACGAAGCTATATTAGATGCTGTTGCTGCTACTAAATGTGTTGTAACTGCTGAAGAACACCAAATGAATGGTGGACTTGGAGACAGTATATGTCAACTATTAAGCAAAAATTTACCCACTCCCGTTGAAATGGTAGCCGTAAATGACAGTTTTGGAGAAAGTGGAAAACCTACTGAGTTGTTAGACAAATATGGCCTTGGCGTAAAAGATGTTATTGCAGCTGCACAACGAGCCATAGCCAGAAAATAAATCATTGTGAATACTTTATTCGTTTACAATAAAAAAGCGGGAAATAAATTTAAATCAACGCTTATAAACGAAATAAAAGCAAACCTTCCTAGTAAATTTCAATCAGAGTTTGTTGAAATTCAAAAATTTGACACGTTCAAAACCAATGATTTTGAATGCCTTGTTGCTGTTGGTGGAGATGGCACAGTCAACACTGTAGCAAAAAGAGCATGTATTGAAAAAAAAGTATTAGCTATTATACCACAGGGCTCTGGTGATGGTCTAGCACGTTTTTTAGGGCTTTCAAAAAACATAGCAACAGATGTTAAAACTATTTTAACTGGCCATAAAATTCAAATTGATACAGCAGATATTTCTGATCATTTTTTTGTTAATGTAGCCGGCACTGGATTTGAGGCAGAAGTAGCTGATACATTTGATAAAGCTGGTATTCGTGGAATATTAGGTTACGTCAAAACTATAGTAAAATTATTTTATCATAAACAGGAAGAATATGTTTCGATAACGCTATCCAATACAACGATTAAACTTCCATTCTTCAGCTTAAGTATAGCCAATGGAAATCAGTGGGGAAATAACTTCGAAATTGCTAGTAAGGCAGATATTCAAGATGGTTTATTAGAAATTGCCATCATGAAAAAACCAAAATGGTATCAAATACCTGATTTGATTTTATTCTTAAAAAATAAACGAAAAAAAAGCCCGCTTATCACCTATTACCAAGCTAATAAAATAACCATTGAACAAGGAGGTGAAACTTGGCATATTGATGGTGAACCTATACAATCAAAAGGCAGAAAAGTAGTTCATATATACCCTAAAAGTTTAACCATAATTGTACCCCATGGCTAAAAAGAAAATGCAAAAACTTGATTTGAATAATTTTTTTATTCAAAACAAACAAGAAGAAGGTTTCAAAGTTCTTCAAGAAAATGACAATGAAGAATCTGAGAATATAGCATCTCTTCCCACCAATGCTCAGAAGCTGTTTGTAAGAAAAGAAAAAAAAGGAAGAGGTGGCAAAACAGTAACCGTAGTTGAAGGATATCAGGGAAATCCACAGACACTTGAACAACTATGCAAAAAGGTAAAACAACAATGTGGTGTCGGTGGATCTGTCAACCAAAAGACCTTTATAATACAAGGTGACAAAGCAGATCAAGTGGTCAAAATATTGATCAAAGCAGGTTACAATGCGAAAAAAACAACTAAGTAACCTGCTTGTATAAAACAGATTTTTCTATCTTAATCCCATTATTTCTTTATTTTTATTGGACTCTAGTTCTGTGATTCTTTCCTCTAACAATTTGTTTTTTTGATCCAGTTCTTTAATTGCTTCTAAAAGTAGAGGCACCATATTTTGATAAGCCATGCTCAAAGTTTCTCCTTTTTCGATATCCCCTTCTTTGCCTCCTACTACTTCAGGTAACACTTTCTGAACATCTTGGGCTACAAATCCAATCTGCCTCCCTGCATCTCGATCTTCTTTCCAGTAATAATACACCCCATTCAACTTATGAATGATAGACAAAGGGTCTTCTATTCCAATAATATCATCTTTAAGCCTTCTGTCAGAAGAGTGCTGCCAACCAGCGGTCGTGTATGTGCCAGTAGTTGAAGACTTACCAACATTCAAATATGCCGTAGCATTCAAAGTATTAATAGATACTGCTCCATCTTGATTAATTGTCATTCTCTTTATAGCTCCGTCAGGACCATAGGTAGAATTTGTATAAAAATTCATCGAACTTGGTCTTCCACTTCCATTGTAATTATGAGTTGCCTCTATCTCTATACTAGCACATTTATCGCTTCCCCAAATACTCAAATCATTCGTATGGAAGGATATTCCTCCGACTACATCTCCAACATCAACATTTCCTGTTGCATTGCTTATCATCAGAGTAGTATCATTGGAAGCTACTGTGGCACTTTTTACTTCCAACCTCGAGAGAGGAACATCTGTACCTATGCCTACTCGATTGCCCACTGCATCTATTAAGAGGGTTCCCCCGTCAAAGTCTATTGTGTCAGTGATAGAACATCTAACATATGCAGGCGTAGTTCCATCACCTGAGTATATTCTTCCGCTCCCAGTTTCCCACGATGCACCCCCATTCACCTTGGTGAGTACTTGGTTCTGTGCACTCAACAACCCTAAAAAACCAACTAATGTTCCTAATAAAATTTTAACTCTCATAATTCTGTTTTAATGTTTAAAGGGTCAAGGTTAAGGAGTTATTTCTAAGTCCCACCCCCCCATTTATGATATTGGTCATATTTCTATATGATAAAAGTCATAAGCTAGTTAGGTTGGGTATTAATAAAATTAAGATAAGCTAATCTAAAATTATTATAAATCAATCGAGTTATATAGAACAAACTCACCAATTTTAAAAAACAATACCCAAGCCAATTACATTTGTCAGCAACAATAATGTTGAAAAGACCAATGAAGTCACACTATATTACAGATCGAGTTTTTGAATTGGCATCAAAAACCAATAAAAACTTAAACCTTGACGAACTTTTAAAATACTCCGTTGCAAATGGTGATGGAAAAATTACAAGTACAGGTGCTCTTGCAGGAGATACTGGGAAGTTTACTGGTAGATCTCCTAAAGATAAATTCACTGTATCTGATGAATTAACTAACGACCAAGTATGGTGGGGAGACATCAACCAGCCTTTTTCTAAAGATAAATTTGATGCTTTATTAGAACGAGTAATTCAACACTACGAGGGAAAAGAAATTTTTGTAAGAGATGTCTATGCATGTGCAGACCCAAAATATAGATTATCTGTTAGAGTTGTAACTGAAACAGCCTATCAAAACCTATTTGTTCATCACATGTTCATTAGACCAGAAGATAATGAATTAGATAGCATCGAACCAGATTGGGTCATTCTTGCCGCCCCTATTTTTTTGGCTATTCCAGATCGTGACGGAACAAGACAAGAGAACTTTTCAATCATCGATTTCTCTAAAAAAATATACATCATTGGTGGCTCAGGATATACTGGGGAGATAAAAAAAGGCATCTTTACCGTTCTCAACTTTACATTACCTGTTAATCATAATGTCTTGAGTATGCATTGTTCAGCAAACATTGGTAAAAACGGTGATACTGCTGTATTCTTTGGCTTGTCAGGAACTGGAAAAACCACGTTAAGTGCTGACCCTAAACGTAAATTAATTGGTGATGACGAACATGGCTGGAGCAAGAATAGTATTTTTAATTTTGAGGGAGGCTGCTATGCAAAAACCATCAATTTATCTGAAGAAAATGAACCAGCCATTTGGAAAGCAATAACTAAAGGTGCATTGGTTGAAAATGTTCGTTTCTTCCCAAATTCAGATGTAGTAAATTATGAGGACGTAAGCGTCACGGAAAATACCCGATGTGCCTACCCTATAACAAACATCGACAACATTGCATTACCCTCTGTTGGACCACAACCTAACAATATATTTTTCTTAACCGCAGATGCCTTTGGTGTGCTCCCTCCCATCTCAAAACTTACTCCAGAACAAGCGGGTTACCACTTTATAAGCGGTTACACAGCCAAAGTTGCAGGGACCGAAGAAGGAATTACTGAACCAGTCGCTACTTTCTCTGCATGTTTCGGAGAAGCATTTATACCGCTTCATCCAGGTAAATATGCAGACATGCTCGGTACTAGAATGAAGGAAAACAATGCAAATGTTTGGTTGATTAATACCGGTTGGACTGGCGGTCCTTATGGTACAGGGTCTCGAATGAAACTAAAATATACACGTGCAATGATCGATGCAGCTTTAAATAGAGACTTGGATCATGTAGAGTACGAAAAACATCCCATATTTGGAGTTCATATACCAACTGAATGCACTAATGTTCCTAGAGAGTTATTAAATCCGAGGAATACTTGGGATAATAAGGCTGATTATGACACAAAAGCTAACCACTTAGCAAAATTATTTAATCAAAACTTTGCTAAATATGCTGATGGTGTATCTAAAGAAATCTTAGATGCTGCACCAAAAACAACTGTTTTAAGTTAGTCCATTTTCTGCTTCAAATATTGAGCAGTAGATGACTTCTCTGAAATTTTGGGTTGAATCATCTGTTCAGGTGTACCCTCAAAAACGAGTTGGCCACCTAAGTCTCCACCCTCTGGCCCAAGATCTATCACCCAATCGGCACATTTAACGACATCTAGATTATGTTCAATAACGACAATACTATGCCCTCTGTCAATTAAGGCATTAAAGGATTTCAGAAGCTTTTTAATATCATGAAAATGAAGACCTGTTGTGGGTTCATCGAAGATGAATAATACTTTTTCTTTGTATTGTGATTTTGCTAAAAAAGTAGCTAGTTTTATTCGTTGAGCTTCTCCACCACTCAAGCTATTACTACTTTGTCCAAGTTTAACATAGCCTAATCCTACTTCTTGTAATGGTAATAGTTTATTGATAATTGACTTTTGACCATGAAAGAATTCAATGGCTTCATCAACGGTTAAATTCAATACATCATAAATGCTTTTTTGCTTGAACTTAACCTCCAATACTTCTTCTTTAAAACGCTTTCCACTACAATCTTCACAGGTCAGGTGCAAATCAGCCATAAACTGCATTTCAACGATTTCTTCACCCTCTCCTTGACAGTTTTCGCATCTTCCACCATCCACATTAAACGAAAAATGCTTGGCTTTAAAACCACGTTGTTTAGACAATGGCATCGTACTATACAACTCTCGAATTGGATCGTATGCTTTCACATAGGTAACAGGATTACTCCTACTAGACTTACCTATTGGATTCTGATCAACAAGTTCTGTTGTAGTAATAGAACTAAAGTCTCCTTTTACTTCTTTCACTTCTCCAATTCGTTGTGTACTGTATTGCTGAGTTTCTCTCAATAAAGCAGGATACAAAATACCTTTTACGAGTGATGTTTTCCCACTTCCACTAACACCTGTTACAACAGTTAGCGTATTTAGTGGAAAATCTACTGTAAAACCTTTCAAGTTATTTTGAGAAGCTCCAACAAGTGTTATTCTGTTATTCCATTTTCTTCGAACTAGCGGAATACTAATTTCTTCATCACCATCTAAGTATTTGGCTGTTAAAGTATCTTTTCCTTTAATGTCTTTATACTCACCTGAATACACTACCTGCCCTCCTAAATGTCCAGCCTCTGGGCCCATATCTATAAGATAATCAGATGCGTTCATGATATCCTCGTCATGTTCTACGACCACAACTGTATTACCACTATTTTTAAGGTCTTGTAAAACAGAAATTAATCGTTCAGTATCCTTTGAATGAAGACCAATGCTGGGTTCGTCTAATATATAACTACTTCCTACTAGACTACTACCAAGAGATGTAGCCAAATTTATTCGTTGACTCTCTCCTCCACTCAGCGAATTACTCAATCGATTCAATCCAAGATAGCTTAGTCCAACCCTCATCAAATAATCCAATCGATTATTAATTTCAGTTAAAATAGGTTTAGCTATTTCTGCAGACTGTTTGGATAGTTCAAGACACTTAAAAAATTCGTATGCTTCTGCAATATTTAAAGAAATAACATCCTTAAGCGAAGCATGATCTCGATGTTCTATAAATGAAGGGTTATCCCTTTCATTAAATATCTTGACATAGCTACCATCCTTTCTGATCCGGGTACCTTCACAAGAAGGGCATGTTGTTTTGCCCCTATATTTACTTTGTAGCACTCGGTATTGAATCTTATATGAATTGTCTTTTAGGTATTCAAAAAATTGATTTAATCCATTTACATTACGATTCCCACTCCATAATAAATCCAGTTCTTTTTCTGATAACTCACGAATAGGTCTATGAATCGGGAAATTATACTTAGCTGAAGACTGAATGAACTCATGCTTCCAGGCACTAAGGGTCTCACCTTTCCAACACGCTATAGCATTTTCATACAATGACAAAGACCGATTAGGAATAACGAGTTCGGGATCAATTCCAATTATACTGCCAAATCCTTCACATTCGTCGCAAGCTCCATAAGGGTTATTAAAACTCAGCAAGTTAACGGAAGGTTCTTCAAATAGAATTCCATCCAATTCAAATCGATTATTAAACTCCTTAGTTGTTTTACTAGTCACAATAAACACTTCTCCTATTCCCTCCCAAAATGCAGTCTCAATTGAATCCGTCAAACGATTAATATATTCTTCATCTGTTTTTTTTGTTTTTAAACGATCAACTACCACCAAAAATTCATCATCCAATCCTACATCATTTTTTGCATCTTCAATTCTAATAAGTTCTTTATTGTGAAGAATCCTGATATATCCTTTTTGAAGCATATCATCTAAAACACTCTCCTTACCATTAGATGCTGGACTAAAACATATATATACTGTTTCATCCTCCAACTCCAGAATATAATCTAAAACATCCTGAGTTGTATGCTTTTTCACCTCCTGTCCACTAATTGGAGATATGGTTTTTCCTATTCGAGCCCATAATAATTTTAGATAATCATACAATTCAGTACTAGTGGCAACTGTACTACGTGGATTTCGAGTATTTACTTTCTGCTCAATGGCTATACATGGGGTTAAACCTTGGATATTGTCAACCATTGGCTTTTCGAGTCTTCCCAAGAACTGTCTAGCATAGCTACTTAAACTCTCAACATATCTTCTTTGTCCTTCTGCATACAGGGTATTAAATATCAAGGAAGATTTGCCTGACCCAGACAAACCTGTCACAACAGTAAGTTGATTACGAGGTATGCTAACGTTTACATTTTTTAAGTTGTGCAAATGAGCATTTTGGATATCAATGTATTTCTGATTTGTCATTTTAAAATCATATTCCATGAATAAAGTGCAAATTTCGCCTTATTCAGAGATAAAACATTACAAACGCTTGTAAGTTTAAATATTGAATGATATTTTAGTAGTCAACTTAAAAATTTAGATCGCCTATAAGTAATACCTATACTAGTTAACCATTTTATTAATCAACTAATTAACCATAGGTATTATGCATAATTCAAAAATTTCTGATCAATCGTTGGTAAAACAGTACATTCAAGGCAATGAATCTTGTTTGGAAATGCTTATTCAACGTCACAAAGACCGACTATTCACTACAATAATTCTCATTGTTAAAGACTCATATATCGCAGAAGATATATTTCAAGAAACATTTATAAAAATCATTAAAAATCTCAAAGCTGGGAAATACAATGAAGAAGGTAAATTCTTGCCATGGGCAGCGAGAATAGCAAGAAATATGGCTATAGATTACTTTAGAAAAACAAAACGCATGCCTACAATTACTGATTCAAGTGGTCATGATGTCTTCAGAACGATTCGAATAAAAACAGAAAATCGTGAAGAACAGATTATCAGATCTGAAAAAGAAGATTTAGTTCGAGCTGCTATAGATAAGCTCCCACCAGAGCAACGTCAAGTACTTATTTTAAGACATTATGGTGATTTGAGCTTCAAGGAAATAGCAAAGATGACCAATGTTAGTATCAATACTGCACTTGGAAGAATGAGATATGCTATCACAAATATGAGAAAGGCAATGGCCAATACTTCTTTTCAACCCTTTGATGCATAATTTTTTTCAAAGTCAACAGTCCTTATATCTCTAACGTTTATTTTATTGGATACTACGAATTAGTTTTCCACTAAACTGTTTATAAAAACTCTTACCTCAGACATGGTTAAAAGCCTATCCGTGCTAAATTTGGACGTTTAGCCACGATAATAGTTTTATCATTAACCATAAATGCCTGAAAATCAATATAATGAAGATAGTATTCGGTCCTTAGATTGGAAAGAACATATCCGTCTAAGGCCAGGTATGTACATCGGAAAGCTTGGGAATGGTTCTTCGGCTGAAGACGGCATATACATTCTCATGAAGGAAGTCATCGATAACTCAATTGACGAATTCATGATGGGAAATGGTAAACGAATAGAAATTAAACTAAATGAAAATAAAGTTTCTGTAAGAGATTATGGTCGAGGCATCCCACTCGGAAAAGTAGTTGATGTAGTAAGTAAAATTAATACGGGTGCGAAATATGACAGTAAGGTTTTTCAAAAATCTGTAGGTCTGAATGGTGTAGGTACAAAAGCTGTAAATGCACTTTCCTCCTATTTCATGGTCAAAAGTTTTCGAGATGGTAAAAGCAAAGAAGCCATATTTGAACGTGGCATCCTACTGAAAGAAACAGAAGGCAAAGCAGACGAAAAAAACGGCACTTATGTAGAATATATTGCCGATACAGAAATATTTAAGAAACATAAATACATAACTGATTATATAGATAATCAAATGTGGAATTATGTATACCTTAATGCAGGTCTTACCGTAAACTTTAATGGCAACAAATACTTTTCAAAAAATGGTTTACTCGATCTTTTAGAGAGAAAGACTAATCTAGAAGAAATAAAATATCCCATTATTCATCTCAAAGAAGGTGACATAGAAATGGCTATTACTCACGATAATCATTACGGTGAAGATTATTATTCGTTTGTGAATGGCCAGAACACAACACAAGGAGGAACACATGTTGCTGCATTTAAAGAGGCATTAGTCAAAACTATTCGGGATTTTTATGGCAAAAGTTTTGATAGTACTGATGTCAGAGCATCGCTTGTTTCTGCTATTTCAGTTCGAATTCAAGAACCCGTATTTGAATCTCAAACCAAAACCAAATTAGGAAGTACTGAAATCTCCCCAGATGGCCCTTCCCTTAAAGCAGAAATCAACCAATTTGTAAAATCTAAATTAGATAACTTCTTACACAAAAACCCTGCTACTGCAGACGCTCTTCTCAAAAAAATACAACTCAGTGAACGTGAACGAAAGGACATGGCTGGTGTACGCAAAATTGCTCGAGAAAGAGCAAAAAAGGCAAGCGTTCACAATAAGAAGCTAAGAGATTGCCGGGTGCACTTTACTGATGAAAAGAAAGACAATCGACTAGATACATCATTATTTATTACTGAGGGCGATTCTGCATCTGGAAGTATCACAAAAGCTAGAGATGTTCAAACTCAAGCAGTTTTCAGCCTTCGAGGTAAGCCTTTGAACTCTTTCGGTCTTAAAAAGAAAATTGTATATGAAAATGAAGAATTTAATCTGTTACAACATGCTTTAAATATAGAAGAGAGTATTGACGACCTTCGTTATAACAAAATTATCATTGCAACAGATGCAGATGTAGACGGAATGCATATTCGCCTACTAATCCTTACATTTTTTCTCCAGTTTTTCCCAGATTTAGTAAGAAAAGGTCATGTATATATTCTTGAAACTCCACTTTTCAGAGTAAGAAACAAAAAGGAGACTATATATTGCTATAATGACTCTGAAAGACAAAATGCTATCAAAAAATTAGGAAAAAACCCCGAAATTACACGATTTAAGGGGCTAGGAGAAATTTCACCAGATGAATTTGGTGGATTCATTGGTGAGGATATTCGTCTTGAACCTGTTTTGCTTAATGAGGATACTAGTATATCAAAAATACTTCAATACTACATGGGCAAAAACACTCAAGATCGTCAAGAATTCATCATTGACAACCTACGAATTGAAATGGATGAAGCTTCTGAAGATAATGACTCTGAAAACAAAGATGAAAAAGACAACATCGTTGAAAAAATCCAAGCTAAGGAGGCAGTATAGATAAAAATGGAGGAGAATCAAGAACTGGATAATACCAATCAAACAGAGAAGATAATTAAAGTAGATCTTCAGGAAGGTCAACGTGCTCTGAAAGGAATGTATGAAGACTGGTTTTTGGATTATGCTAGTTATGTTATTCTCGAACGAGCTGTACCTCATATCAATGACGGGTTAAAACCTGTTCAGAGACGATTTCTTCATGCTATGAAAGAAATGGATGATGGTCGTTATAACAAAGTGGCCAACATCATTGGAAGTACCATGCAATATCACCCGCATGGTGATGCTGCTATTGGTGGGGCAATTATCAACATGGGTCAAAAAGATTTACTCATAGATTGTCAAGGAAACTGGGGTGATGTCCGCACTGGTGATGGAGCTGCTGCACCAAGGTATATTGAAGCTAGACTCAATAAATTTGCCTTATCAATTGCCTTCAACAAGCAAACTACACACTGGCAAAAATCATATGATGGTAGAAAAAATGAACCAACTACCCTACCTTTAAAATTCCCTCTTCTTCTTGCCCATGGAGTTGAGGGAATTGCTGTTGGTTTGAGTACTAAAATAATGCCTCATAATTTTATAGAATTAGTTAAAGGCAGTATCAAAATTTTAGAAGGAAAAAAAACTACTATTTTTCCTGATTTTCAAACTGGAGGTCAGATTGATGTATCTGATTATCAAGATGGAAGACGTGGCGGTAGAATAAAAGTAAGGGCCAACATTATTGAAAAAACCAAGAACACCATTGCTATAAAAGATGTACCCTATGGAGTTACTACTGGATCACTCATTGACAGCATTCTTAAAGCTAACGACAAAGGCAAAATAAAAATTAAAAAAGTAGTAGATAATACTGCTAAAGATGTAGAAGTAGAAATACACCTTCCTAATAATATTTCTACGGATAAAACCATAGACGCACTTTATGCATTCACCAATTGTGAGGTTTCTATCTCTCCAAATGCATGTGTAATAGTTAACGAAAAACCTGTATTTCTTGGCGTTTCTGAAATACTTAAAATCAACACTGATAACACGGTTGCTCTATTAAAAAAAGAGTTAGAAATCAAGCGAAATGAGCTAGAAGAAAAATGGCATTTCAGTTCATTAGAAAAGATCTTTATTGAGGAAAAAATTTACCGAGATATCGAAGAGGCTGAAACTTGGGAAGCCGTTATAAAAGCTATTGATATTGGACTAAAACCTTATGTTAAATCACTGAAAAGAGCTGTAACTGAAGAGGATATTATTCGGCTAACAGAAATTAAAATCAAACGAATTTCAAAATTTGACTCGTTCAAAGCCGATGAAATACTCAAAGGAATAGAAGATGAACTCGCTCAGGTAAATCATCATTTGAATCATCTGGTGGAATTCGCAATTTCTTATTACTCTGATCTATTGAATAAATTTGGAAAAGGAAAAGAACGCAAAACTGAAGTCAGGAATTTTGAAGAAATTAATACAAAGGTGGTTGCTGTTGCTAACGAAAAACTTTATGCTAATCTAGCTGAAGGATTTGTTGGAACAGGAATTAAAAAAGAAGAATATATTTGTGACTGCTCCGATATAGACGATATTATCGTGTTCAGGAAAGATGGCACTTACTCCATTAGCAAGGTATCATCCAAGGCCTTTTTTGGTAAAAACATTATTCACATTGCTGTATTTAGGAAAAATGACGACCGACTCACCTATAATGCAGTTTACACGGACGGAAAAACGAAAAAGACATTTGCCAAACGGTTTAATGTTATAAGCATAACCCGTGACAAAGAATACAACGTCACCAAAGGAAATCCGGGTAGTAAGATGCATTATTTCACAGCAAACCCCAATGGAGAGGCAGAAATAGTAAATATATACCTTCATACTGCTGCAAAAGCTAGAAATAAACTCTTTGACTATGACTTCTCAGAACTGGCTATCAAAGGCAGAACCAGTCAGGGGAATATCGTCAGTAAGCATCCAGTTCGAAAAGTAGACTTTAAAGAAAAAGGCGTTTCAACCATTGGTGGTCGTGACATTTGGTATGAAAGTAATATTGGACGACTGAACATTCATAGTAGAGGCACCTATTTAGGCAGCTTCCAAACCGAAGATCAAATCCTTGTAATTTATAATAATGGTGATTACGAACTTACTAATCATGAGCTTACTAATCATTATGCAAATAAAGAGATTGCACTGATTGAAAAATTTAATCCAGAAGACGTTCTATCTATCCTTCACTATGATGGGAATAATAAAAACTACTACGTCAAACGATTTATCGTTGAAACCACCACTCAAGGGAAACGATTTTCATTTATAACTGAAGGAAGAGGCAGCAAAATGATTCTAGCTTCCACATACGATTCACCTGCTATTGAGCTAGCCACCAAATCAAAATCTGGCGACAAAAAAGTAGAGATTGTTAATTTATCAGAGTTCATTGATGTTAAAGGTTGGAAGAGTATTGGAAACAAAATTTGTGGAAAGGAATTTCATAGGGCAAAACTTCTCAAACCAAAAGAACCTGTTGAGTTATCTGAACCTAAAAATTCCAATTATCAGCAAACACCCAATGATAGAGAGGCAACAACTAATGATAGCCCATCAGAGTATAATAAAAAAGAACTCCTTGAGAAACCCCAGAAAACTAAAACAAAATATGCTGAAAAAGAGGAACAAGTAGCAAGTATCAAGCAAGATAAGATTGAAGCTGAAGATTTAGAAATTAATAAGCCTGAACCAAAGAATACAACTCCTAAGGTCATAAAAAAACCAAATCTGACAAAAGCAAAATCACCAAAAAAAGATGAAGACGAGGATTCAAATACGTTTACTAGTGGTGATCAAATCAGCTTATTATGACCCAAAACAAAACTCGTAGTATATACAATTCAATAGTATCTACTCATTTGATTATTCTAATTTTAGCAACCTTAATTATTGGAATCGTTTATACCATTCGCCAAAATGGTGAACTAACATCTGATAAAGATTTTATGCTACTTGAACTACTTTTTCCATTAATAGCGGTTAGTTCATTCATAGTTAGTCATTTTATTGGTAAAAACAAATTAAACACCCTAGATAAGCAAGCTAAATTGCAAGTAAAGCTATCTACATTTAAGCAAATCAAAGTAATTCAGTGGGTAAGCCTATTTGGGTCTGTCATTCTCGCCTCAGTTGGGTTTCTAATCTCAGGTCAACAAAATTTATTGCTCTACGCAATGATGATTGGAGTCATGATTTTATATTTCCGTCCAATAAAAGCTCGTGTAATAGAAGATTTAAATTTATCCTCTGAAGAATCGGATGCATTTGCACAAAACGATAACGACTGATTCTAACTATTCCACGTCATCTTTGTTTAAAACTAAGTCATTATGTCTAAAAATCAACCTAACCCCTATCTTCTTCTGGGTTTACTTGCCATCATTTGGGGAAGTTCATTCATACTCATGAAAGAAGGGTTGAAATTTTATTCTAGCTACCAGGTAGCTGCCATACGGATCAGTTTCTCTGGATTAGCATTGATTCCTTTTGTCAAGTGGAAGAATCTAAATATCAAACGCAACGATCTTAAGTTCTTCGTCATAAGTGGTTTTTTGGGCAGTGCCATACCTGCATTTTTATTCCCATTAGCTCAAACAAGAATTTCTAGCTCGTTGGCTGGAGCTATCAATGGTTTAACCCCTTTGTTTGCTCTAATCGTTGGAGTAACTTTTTTAGGAGTACGATTTAGTAAGCTCAAAGCAATTGGTGTTGTATTAGGTCTTACTGGGGCAATTTTTTTGATTATTGGAGAGAATATTCAATTTGAGTTTAGTCATGTAATGATGGCCATTCTCGCAACAATGTGTTATGGCATCAATGTTAACATCATCAAGCAAAAATTGGATCACTATCCTCCACTTTTAGTAGCTGCACTTCCATTAGCTATCATATCCATAGTAGGATTTATTGTTTTAGGTTATTTAGGTTTACCAGTTAATACTAACAATATTCAATCTGTTTATTCATTTGGAGCAACCCTATTGTTAGCAATTGTAGGCACATCTATCAGTCTTATTATGTTTAATAAACTCATTCAACAAACTAACACAGTTTTTGCTACGTCGGTCACCTACCTCATACCCATCGTAGCTTTATTTTGGGGACTTTTTGATAACGAACAAATTCTTATGAATCACTTGATTGGTTTGTTATTCATTCTAGGAGCTATTTGGATTATACGAATAGATAAATAGTTCTAAACCATACGCAGCTAATCCATAAATAGCCAGTTACCCACAAAAAAATTAATAAAACCCATTTCTTATTGATAAGTTTTGATTGTAAAATTTGCCATTACTTATAGATTTAGAGTTAATTTGAAACTTTATAAAAAGTAAAATGAAATTTATAGTAAATACCAATCAACTGCTCAATAAGCTTCAAAGTGTTAGTGGAACCATCGTATCAAAACCGGTTATCCCCATCCTAGATCACTTTTTATTTGATATTACTGATAAAAAATTAACCATTACAGGTACAGACTTAGAAACAACCATGAGTACTACCATGGATGTTCAATCCGAAGAAAATGTTCGAATTGCTGTTCCATCTAAAATGTGTATAGATACATTGAAGGCCCTTCCAAACCAACCGGTTACCTTCACTATATCTCCTGATAAAAATTCGATTGAACTAAAATCTGAATTTGGTAGATATAAACTTATTGGTCAAAATGCAGACGATTTTCCTAAAATACCTGAATCTAATGCAGAAAATAGCTTCAATATACCATCAGGTGTATTGTCTAGCAGTATTGCTCAAACTATCTTTTCCTCAGGCAATGACGAATTAAGACTAAGTCTTACAGGTGTATATGTACAGTTGTTCAAAGACAATGCTGTTTTCGTAGCTACCGATGCCAACCGATTAGTAAAAGTAGAAAGAACAGATGTAACACCAGGTGTTGAAACAAGCTTTATCCTTCCTAAAAAAGCACTCAACTTGCTTAAATCTAATTTACCTCAAGATGATTCTACAACTCAGGTAGATTTCAATGAGAGTAATGCGTTTTTCTCATTTGGAGATGTGAGTTTAGTATGTCGCTTAATCGACGAACGATATCCAGATTATAGAGCTGTAATACCTGAAGAAAATCCAAACAAGTTGACCATCAATAGAACTGATTTTCTTAATTCTGTTAAGCGAATCAGTATTTTTGGAAATAAAACAACCAACCAAATCAATATTAAAATTACAGGTAGTGAGTTAACTATTCATGCAGAAGATATTGATTTAAGCAACGAAGCTGTTGAACGTTTGGGTTGTGATTATTCAGGAGAAGACATGGAAATTGGATTTAACTCCAGACTTCTTATTGAAATGCTTCAAAATTTAAGTACTCCAAACATTATCATTGAACTTTCTTCTCCAAGTCGAGCAGGCATCATACTTCCAAGTGAGAACGTAGACAACGAAAATCTACTTATGTTACTTATGCCAATGATGATTGCTGGTAACTCCTAAGCAATTGTAATATTATGGTCATATGAATGTCAGATTAAGAATCGGTACCATCATAACCTAATAATCAAAACTATATTTGTATTCTAAGACTCTAATAAAGTCTGAAAAGCCAATCTAAGGCCTCAGTTCAAGGAGCTGGGGCTTTTTTTTAACATTTGATTTGCTCAATAAATACAACAAAATAGCTCACTTCTATACTGGACTGTCTCGACTTGTTTTTGGCAATCAACTCCTTAAAATACAACAAGAACTAATCACTCATTTACCCACCGATGGCAAATTATTGATCCTTGGAGGTGGAAACGGAAAAATATTACCACTCATCTACCAGCATGCACCTCGCTTATCCATTAATTATGTAGAAGCTAGTTCGACTATGATTCAACTAGCCAAAAAGAGAGCACCTAATCAACAAAAAATCACATTTCATCATATAGATGTACTTGATTACTGTCATAAACACGACCACATCTATGCAGGTTTTTTTTTGGATTTATTTCACGAAAAACAAATTGAAGAATTAATTTTAAAATTAGAAAATATAAAAAGTGAAACAACGTGGTATATTGCTGATTTCCAACTAAATAGAAATACAAAATACCGATTAATACGTACTATTCAATTAAATGCTACTATTCTCTTTTTTAGAATAGCTACACAACACTCCATTAAACACCTCCCGAATATTGACACTTTATTTATACAAATGAAATATGCTCCAAAAACTGAAACCAAAGGCTATCTTTTTATCTTTTGTGAAGTTTTCAAAAAACAAATTTAACCTAATAGTATTACTTCCATGATATAAATATGGAACGTATACCATAAACCATCCCCCCTATTTTATGACATTCGTCATTAAATGATATAATATTAGTTATGATTTAATAAATAAGAAAGTCTCATATTTAAAATCAATCTATCCAAAACACATTTCGATTAAACCTATTTCAAAAGTCGTACCTTTGCACTACACAAAAGCCATGGCAGAATATAAATTGATCATGCCCAAAATGGGAGAAAGTATCGCTGAAGCTACCATCATTTCTTGGCTTAAGAATGAAGGAGATGCTATCGAAATAGACGAAGCAGTATTAGAAATTGCTACGGACAAGGTAGATAGTGAAGTGCCTAGTATGGAAGCAGGTACACTCTCTAAAAAGCTGTACAACGAAGGTGATGTAGTAAAGGTAGGTGAACCCATAGCCATTATTAACACTGCAGGTGATAGTAATGCTCCTCCAATAGAGACTATTGTCGAGGAATCTGCTCCAGCTGTTCAGGCTATCGAAAAAACCATAGAAATGGCTCAAGAGGTCGTAACCGCTGAACCCATCATTAAAAATGGAACGAATAATAAATTTTATTCTCCCTTGGTGATGAATATTGCTAAAACTGAAGGAATTTCTGCCGCTCAGCTCGAAGCCATTTCTGGTACAGGTCAAGACGGAAGAGTGACTAAAAAAGATATTTTAGCATTTATTGAAAATGGCCAAAATACTAAAGCTCCTATTCAAGAGATACCTCAGCAGCGAGTAAATGCTAAACCAAGCACTCCAATACCTGCTGCTTCTACCTCGGAGCAAAAGGACATTCCTCTGCAACAAGGAGATGAAATCATGGAGATGGATCGTATGCGGAAGCTCATCGCTGATCATATGGTTATGAGTAAACACACTTCTCCCCATGTTACTTCATTTGTAGAGGCAGATGTGACGAATTTAGTAAATTGGAGAAATAAAATTAAAGGAGAATTCAAAGCTAGAGAAGGCGAAAATTTCACGTTTACTCCCATATTTATTGAAGCTATTGTAAAGGCAATCAAAGATTTCCCGATGATTAATATCTCTGTTAATGGAGATCAAATTATCAAACGAAAAAATATTAATATTGGGATGGCTGCTGCTCTCCCTAGTGGAAACCTCATTGTTCCTGTGATTAAAAATGCCGACTTTATGAACCTCACGGGTCTGGCAAAAACCGTCAATGATCTTGCAAATAGAGCACGTGCAAATAAGTTATCTCCGGATGAAATTCAAGGAGGTACTTATACCATAACAAATGTAGGTACGTTTGGTAATGTACTAGGAACACCCATCATCAATCAACCCCAAGTAGCTATTATGGCTATGGGGGCCATCGTTAAAAAACCTGCTGTTATTGAAACAGAACATGGTGATTTGATTGGTATTCGACATAAAATGTTCTTGTCTCACTCCTACGATCATCGCGTAGTGGATGGTGCTTTGGGAGGTATGTTTGTTCGCAGAGTAGCTGACTACTTAGAGCAATGGGACATCAACAGAGAGGTATAAATATAATCCTATCATGAAAAGCGTTATACTTATTCCTTGCCGATTAGAATCGACACGTTTTCCCAACAAACCATTAGCTAAAATATTAAATAAACCCATGATTCAATGGGTCTATGAAGCTGCAGAAGAAAGTGATGCAACGGATGTGTTTGTAATTACCGATAGTGAAGAAATTATTCAAGCCGTAGCATCTTTTGATGGACAAGCAATCCGAACCACATCTGAGCCTCAGAATGGAACAGAACGTTGTGAGGAAGCCATTGAAATATTAAATTCTGGTGGAGAAGAATATGATGTAATAATCAATATTCAAGGGGATGAGCCTTTGATAAAACCACAGGATATTAACCGACTTCTTTATTTATTTGAAGAAGAAGATATCGATATTGGCACTTTCATCCAACCCATTTTAAATGAGGATGACTACTTAAACAAAAATGTAGTAAAAGCAGTACCCACGTCATTTGACGAGGGGTTTTGTGACATCTGCTATTTTAGTAGGTCACCCATCCCACATATGGACAGCTTTGAAGAGAACATCGCCTTTAAGCATATTGGAATATACGGATTTACTGCAACAGCTTTTGAAGAAATAAGAAATTTAGAACCCTCCATACTTGAAGAGAACGAGCGACTAGAACAACTCCGTTGGATACAAAATCACATGGTAGTGTCAGCAATTGTCACTGAAAATATCCTTCATGGGGTTGATACTCAAGAGGATTTGACTGCTGTTGAAAACATATTGAAATCCCCAAAATAAGGATTGACTATTTAGAGCTTGGTTTAAACTACTTTCGTATACCGTACATAAACGGAAGAGTATTACGCTAAATTTATGCGTTATGAATCTCCAAAATGGACACCAATAACTTTAATTAAATGGACACGAAATACGTATTTGTTACCGGTGGTGTAACCTCTTCTCTAGGCAAAGGAATCATCTCTGCCTCACTCGCAAAACTTCTTCAAAAACGCGGTTACCGAGTAACGATTCAAAAGTTTGATCCCTATCTTAATGTTGATCCGGGTACTATGAATCCCTATGAACATGGTGAATGCTACGTAACTGATGACGGTGCCGAGACCGATTTAGACCTTGGACACTACGAACGTTTTTTAAATGTTCCAACTTCTCAAGCCAATAATGTAACCACTGGACGTGTTTACCAAACGGTAATTGAAAATGAGCGTGAAGGCAAGTATCTAGGAAAAACTGTACAAATCATTCCTCATGTTACCGATGAAATTCAACGCAGAATGAAAATCTTGGGTAATAACGGTGACTACGATATTGTAATCACAGAACTTGGCGGGACTGTTGGAGATATTGAATCCCTTCCTTATGTGGAATCGGTAAGACAACTAAAAAGAAAATTAGGTTCAGACGACTCCGTAGTAATTCACTTAACCTTAATTCCTTATTTATCCGCTGCTGGTGAGTTGAAAACTAAACCAACGCAACATTCTGTTCAAAAACTACTAGAGGCTGGTGTACAACCTGACATTTTAGTTTGTAGAACAGAACATAAATTATCAACCGAGGTTCGAAAAAAAATATCTTTATTCTGTAATGTCAATCAAAATGCAGTCATTGAGAGTATCGATGTAGAGACCATATATGACGTTCCGTTGATGATGGAAAAAGAAAAGTTGGATAAAGTAGTTTTGGCAAAACTTCGTCTACCTACTAGTACAGATGCAGATCTAGAAAACTGGAAAAATTTCTTATTCAAACTCAAACACCCAAAAAATGAGGTCAATATTGGGCTCATTGGTAAATACGTAGAACTCCCTGACGCATATAAATCCATTAATGAAGCATTTATACATGCTGGTGCAGAGAATGAATGCAAGGTGAACCTCTACCACCTATCCTCTGAGAATATAACTTCAGATAACGTAAAAGAACGATTAAAAGACTTGGATGGTGTTTTAGTAGCACCTGGTTTTGGAGATCGCGGTATTGAAGGGAAAATAACAACCATTAAATACTTGCGTGAAAATAAAATTCCATTTTTTGGGATTTGTTTGGGTATGCAATGTGCTGCCATTGAATTTGCTCGTAATGTCATTGGTCTTAAAAAAGCCCACAGTACTGAAATGGCCAACACAAGCCAACCCGTAATTGATTTGATGGACAGTCAAAAAGAAGTGAGTAAAAAGGGAGGTACTATGAGACTCGGAGCATATAAATGTAAATTAGAGAAGGGTTCTCGATCATTTGTAGCATATGGCAAACAAGTTATTTCTGAACGACACCGCCATCGTTATGAATTTAATAACGAATACCTTCATGATTTTGAAATAAATGGCATGAAAGCCACAGGAATAAACCCTGACAATAACCTTGTTGAAGTCGTTGAGATTCCTGATCATCCTTGGTTTGTAGGTGTTCAATATCATCCTGAATTGAAAAGTACTGTAGATGAACCACACCCTCTATTTGTTCGCTTTATTAAAGCAGCTATAGAGAATCATAAATAATTCCAAGTTCAATAGATAAGATTTATTTAACAAAATAGACTCTTTTAATCTTTTCAACTTCGATATGATATATCGCTACAGCTTCTTTTTTAGTATCTCCAGACCGAACTAGCTCCTTATCTATAACTATATTATTATGAACAATTCTATTTTTTAATTCACAGTGAAGATTAGAAATCTGATTAAACATCTGTGAGTAAATTTCTTTCATGGTTTCTTTTCCAACATATTGTAACTGATTTGGAAAATAATACACTTCAACATCGTCATCATATGGTTCTAGAAAAGCATCAATATTTCTAAGATTATACCCATTAAGTTGCCGTTGTGCTAATGCTCTTGGTGAATTACTCAATAGTTCATCAGGTTTTATAACCTCTCCTTTATTGATTATCCTAAAAACTTTAGCAATATTTTGAAAATTCTCAACTGGGTTACCATCCAGCAATACAAGGTCTGCTTTTTTACCAATATCTATCGACCCTATTTGTTCCTCTTTATCCAATATTTTAGCTCCATTAATGGAAGATGCCTCAATAATTTGCCAATTAGTCATTCCAGATTTATGCATTGCATTTAATTCTCCTAAATATGAGGATGCGTGTAAAGTTCCAATATTCCCCGCATCTGTTCCTGAAGCAATTAAAACACCAGCATCTGCAAGTAATTTTAGATTTACCAGACTAACTGAATCAGATTTCTTTATGTGCAACATCTTTTTATCAGAATTTGCGTACCTATTAAGACGATTTACTAATAATGTATCCTCCAAATGTCTTAAATCTAGCAATGATCCTAGTTGGTATGGATCTGATTCTAACAACTCACGATTATTAAATTGAAGTTTTTGACCAAATGTTTTATTATACCCGCTATGAACCATTAATGTAGGGCAAAGGATTACTTTCTTTTTTTTCAATAGCTCTATAAAATCTTTACCTAAAACTTCATCATTGATACTATGAACCAAGAAATCTGCACCATTTTCAACAGCTAATTGAGCTGTGATCTTTTGAGTTGCATGAACAGCCACCTTTAGTTTATTTCTGTGAGCCTCGTCAATAATTGCTTTAACAATGGGTAAATTTTTGTACGCACTTTCTTTAATACTTAAACCGTCAACACCAACTATATACCATATTTTTATAAAATCAGGATTGTATGGAAGTTGTTCTTTTACGCTATTAATACCATCCTTTATACTTTTTGTTAAAATAAAAGGATTGTCATTAACTAAACTTTGATACACCTGAGGTTTAAAGGTAGTTAGTAATGGACCCGTCATAAATATAGTTGGGGAATAGGATTTGTCTTTAAATTCATTTCTGTGATTTAACAAATTGTAAGTAGCTCCCACGTCAATTACAGTAGTTATACCATGTTTCAGATATCTTCTAAGTGTGGTTTCCATCCCAGATTTTGCTATTTCTATTTCATTTTCATAACTGCTATATTTTCTTAAATCAATAGCATCAGGACGAGTGTATAATCCACCATTTTGAAAAAAATGAACATGTGCATCAACTAAACCAGGTATAAGGTATTTGTCTATCCCATCAACTACATGTGAATCAGCAGGTAAACTGAATTCTGACGAATGTTTGATATCCGTTATCAAATCATCTATTATCTTTATCGTTTGATTTGGAATTAACTTCTTGTTTTCAACATCTACTAATGTAGTATTTGTGATGTGTGTTTGTACAAAAAGAGAAAAAACAAAAGTTTTATATGTTATAGTTAAAAAGACTTTTTTTATCATAATTTAAATATTAAATCATACTATTACCGTTTATTTTATAGACCTAGTTTATCCTCTAAGTTATATTTTAATAAATGAATAAGTGTTATGTTAGCTGTATTCTAAATTAGCATCAAAATCCAGTATTAAAATTGATCTACTAAATACTTAATCAAATCCGTTGAGGTAACAATGCCTACTAGCTTTTCTTCCTCTAATACGGGTACTGCATGAAAATCACTTCTGGATAAGAGGTAGCTACATCGTAAATTATATCATTTACTTGAACAGTTGCTATATTCTTGGTCATGACTTGCTCAATAGTCAAATAATCATAAATACTCGATGTTAATTCATCTCCTTCTATGGCATTGATAAAGCTGATTTTGTTTAAATCTGTTTTGCTCAGCATGCCAATAATTTCATCTCCTGAAGTAACAGGAACATGTCGAATGTGTTTAGTTTCAATAATTTCTGAAACTTCTTTTAACGATTGAGTTTTGTTAACAGAAATGATATCTGTAGTCATAATTTTAGAAACAGGGGTTCTCTTTTTCATAATACATTTATTTTAAAATTCATATTTTGTCAATTGTTAAGAGTCTTTAAAAATTATTTACTAAGGTAAGGTATTAACTTTCATAGGTTGCTTTACATGTCATGACGCAAAGGTATGAAATTGTTCTTCTGAAGATTTTTATAAAACTGATTTATAGACGTTATGAATTAAGACGATTGATAAAAAAGAGTAATTCTTTATTCATCAAAAAAGCCTCTGATTTTCAGAGGCTTTTGTTGTACCCAGAGCCGGGGTCGAACCGGCACGCCTTGCGGCATCGGTGTTTGAGACCGACGCGTCTACCAATTCCGCCATCTGGGCATATTGAATTATAGTGGTGCGAATTTATCTAGACTTTCTTGCAATCGCAACACATATTTTTGTTTTAAATAAATATTTTTTATTTGATCTAGAATCACCAAACCTTCGTTAGAGGAGTTCACTTCAAGCTGATCAAATTGTAAAGTCAAACTTTTAATTTGACTATCTAAATTCATGCTTATAGAATGAGTGTCGGCTTTTACTTGGTCCATTTTTATTTGATCATAATCAAACTGTAAATCCATGATTACCTCATTAATATCCATCATCTCTGCAAGAAAATCTTGAGGTATTTCATTTTTAGATTCCTTGAGCAAGCCATGGCTTTTCAAAATATGCTCTAATCGAGAATTGAACTTACTCAATACCTTGAAAGCTTGATTATTTAAACTGGTCTGCTCCATCGCATCCGCATACTTTTCATCATCATTTACGAAAAAATCTGGATGAAACTGCTTACTCTTGATCAAGAATTTTAATTTCAGTACCTCTTCATTAATATGAAATTTTTTGAAGATATCATAATAATCAAAATAATTAACAGCCATCTAGCCAAAAAATGCATTAAAGAAATCAATAAAAATGATGAAGCCCATTAAACCAAAGAGTATTACCATTCCGATGATTTGGAAGTAGTACATCACTTTTTCAGGCAATGGCTTACCACGCAACATTTCAACAAGTAAGAATAGCACATGTCCCCCATCCAAAGCTGGAATAGGCAATAAGTTCATGAATGCAAGAATGAAAGACAACATTCCAGTGATGTTCCAAAATCTTCTCCAATCCCATTCAGCCCCAAATATTTTAGCAATGCCAACAGGACCACTAACAGATTTAACAGGATCTAACTTTCCTCGAAACATCTCTCCGAATGCAACAATATTATCTTTCAGTAAAGACACACCTTTGTTATATCCTGCGGGAAATGACTCAAAAAACCCATACTCTGTAAGTTGCAAATCATCTGAATACTGAGCAAGATTAGATACCTGAATTCCTATCATACCTATTGAATCTACATTAGTTGGTATGGTCATTGAACTTCCATTTCTAAGAACTCTTAAATTTGCCACGTTATCCTTATGTAGACTCAAAGCCACTTTTAATTGATCAAAGTATTGAACATCTATTGTATCAATACCCACTATTTTATCATTAGGTAATAATCCTGCTTTTTGAGCATTACCATTTGGAGCTGTCGCACCAATGATTGGTTCCAATCTTAACGAGAAAAATGCACTTTTACCCTTACTTTCAAGAACAGTAGTTCTTAATGAATCAGAAATTGGAACAACAATAGATTCTCCATTTCTAAGGACACCGTAAGATAAGCCATCAACAATATAATCACTTGAATTGATTAAGTCTCTGAATTTTTCAACTTCATTTCCATTAATGGACACAACCTGGTCTCCTGTTTCAAAACCAGCAACCTTACCCAACTCTGTAACTACTACCCCTCCTTTTTCTATAACTTTAGCATTTGGTAGCCATGTTTCACCATAGTAAAACATAGAAAGTGCAAAAATGAGTACTCCCAATATAAAATTGACTGTTACCCCACCAATCATTACAATTAATCTTTGCCATGCAGGTTTACTCCTAAACTCATAATCTTCTGGTTCAGATGCTAATTGCTCTTTGTCAAGACTCTCATCAATCATACCAGTGATCTTAACATAACCACCTAAAGGCAACCATCCAATACCCCACTCTGTCTCTCCTATTTGCTTACTAAAGAGCTTAGCACCCCATGCATCAAAGAAAATAAAGAACTTTTCTACGCGAATACCAAAACTTCTAGCAGCAATATAGTGTCCCCATTCGTGAAGTGATACGAGTATTGCTAGGGCTAGTATAAGTTGACCAGCCATGATAATTGTTCCCATGATTTATCTTAAATATTAGGTTGCGAAAATAATCTTTTATCCAGTAAGTTTATTTGCGAATTCTAGTCTTTCGTTAACTTAACGTAATTATCCGTTAAAGAGATAAGTTAACCCTTCATTTTGAATGAAGTGGATCCAACAAACTTAAGAGGCACATCCTCTTTTCGGATATTTACTTCCCATATTTCGTTTGAGTGCTGTGCTTTTAGTTTATCCCAAATTGCCTTGCAAGCAGATTCAATCAACATGTGTTCCTCTTCCATAGTTTCTAGGATAATTTGATGCACCATTTCATAATTAACACTTTTATCTAAGTGATCAAAAGAGTAATCAGCGTCAATTGTTCGATGAATGCATACTGAAATGATATACATTCCGCCCAACTTTCTTTCAGACTCATACCAACCGTGATTAGCCTTAACTCTAACATTGTCAACACTTAATATTGATTCTATAGTATTATTCATTGTCATCTATATTGCTTTTAATTTTACATTTGCAAAGTTAGGTTAAAATAAAATGACCAAAGAAGAATTAAGTCACTTAAAGGAGATCAAGAAAGGTCAAGACACTTATGACCACCCAGACTTCTACAATCTGGATGATTTATTTAGTGAAGAACACTTACTCGTAAGAGATAGTGTTCGTTTGTATGTAAAGAAAGAGTTATCCCCTATCATTGAGGAATGTGCTCAAAAAAATTACTTCCCAAGCCATATAGTAAAACAACTGGGAGAAGTAGGTTGCTTTGGACCTCAAATACCTGCCGAATATGGAGGTGGTGGATTAGACTACATCAGCTATGGAATTGCAATGCAAGAATTAGAACGCTGCGATAGTGGTATTCGATCTACTGCAAGTGTTCAAGGTTCTCTTGTAATGTATCCTATTCATAAATTTGGCAGCGAGGAACAAAAAAGAAAATATCTACCTAAATTAGGTAGTGGTGAAATGCTTGGTTGTTTTGGTCTTACTGAACCTGATCACGGTTCAAACCCCAATGGAATGACGACCCATTTCAAAGAAGATGGCGACTATGTTATACTCAATGGAGCGAAGATGTGGATAAGTAATTCACCAGAGGCTGATATGGCTGTAGTTTGGGCAAAAAATGAAGAAGGCATTGTAAAAGGAGTTATTGTAGAACGAGGAATGGAGGGCTTCACTACTCCTGAGACACACAATAAATGGAGCTTACGAGCAAGTTGCACAGGTGAGCTTGTTTTCGACAATGTTAGAGTACCAAAAGAAAATATACTTCCAGGAGTATCTGGATTAAAAGGTCCATTAACTTGTCTAAATTCTGCTCGTTATGGCATTAGCTGGGGAGCTCTAGGTGCTGCAATGGATTGCTATGAAAGTGCCAGAAAATATGCTGCTGAACGCATTCAATTTGGAAAACCAATCGGTGGGTTTCAACTTCAACAGAAAAAGCTTTCTGAAATGTTAACAGAAATAACCAAAGCTCAGTTGATATGTTGGAGACTTGGAAATTTGATGAATGAAGGAAAAGCTACACCTGCTCAAATATCTTTAGCTAAAAGAAATAATGTAGAAACAGCTCTCCAGATTGCTCGTGAAGCAAGACAGATGCATGGTGGTATGGGAATTACTGGAGATTATCCTATCATGAGACATATGATGAACCTAGAAAGTGTCGTTACTTATGAAGGTACCCATGACATACACTTATTAATATTAGGTATGGAAATCACAGGCGAAAATGCATTTATTTAGAATTCTTTTATTTTTTTTTATTGCTGTCATATGGGGATGTAAGTCTCAATCTAGTCTGCCATCCAAATACGATATTAAGCCGGTATTGCTTCACTTATCAAAAGTTGACCAACCCTATTCTATTGGGTTCAATCTTGTCACATCTTTTCATAAACTTCTATATAAACGAATTCAAAATGGAGATATAGCAATATGGAAGACTAGCAAGAAAAAAGTACTTATCAATAAAACCCAATTTATAAATCTTGAGGAGTATTCTAAGTCCAGTTTTTTAGATAATAACGATTTATTTATACATGAATACTGGCAGCTAATGGGTAAAGAGTTTAATTTTTCGGTTCGAGGATTTTCTTTTGTAGGCAAGTCTAAAACCGAACAACCTATTTCATACGGATTCATAGATGCCGCCGACTTATTTGGCTTATTGAAAAACATAAAAATTCATACAACTCATCAAGGACCATCAGATTTGAGTTATTGGGATGCTATCCATTCTAAATTATTTGATTTTAATGTTGTACAATTTGGAAAGAACGATTTTAAAACAAATCCTGAATTATCAGTTCTACTCAAAAATCAGGCATGTTATAGTAAGAAAGTAAGACGAAATTTCTATATCCCTGAATCATCAAAAAGAGTATTGTACAAAATTATTCCTCCATCTATCAATAGTAATGAAGAGAATAGTAACATCTATTCAGAGATAGAAAATAGCATAAATGACAATAAGCAAGTTATTCTCAATATAAATAACAAGTCTATCAAACCTCAGGAGATGTTCAAATTATGGACTATCAATTCAATTCGAGTCACTGAAAAATGGAGCACATTCAAAAATATACCTCTTCAGGAACTTGAGAATATACAATTAGAAATGAATGGTAAGAATTATAGTCTAAATAATCAACAAATTGAAGAACTTGGTTTAACCATCAACTTACAAGGTATTTCTGAATACTTAAGTGAGAAAAATTTCGATTTAATCATAGAGAAAATTAATAACGAGAACATACCTCCACAAAATTCTGAGGCTATGTATAAAAAACTTCTGAAAAACATCTAAAAGATATGACATCAATTAAATTTGGAACTGACGGATGGCGAGCTATTATCGCTAAAGAATTCACAACAGACAATGTTGCTCGTGTGGCATATGCATCTGCACTATGGATAAAAGAAAACACTGACAATCACTCTGCTGTTGTTGGATTTGACTGTAGATTTGGAGGAAAGTTATTTACTGAAACCACTATTTCAGTATTAATTAGTGAAGGAATAACCGTTTATACATCTGGTTCTTTCGTTTCTACCCCTATGGTATCTCTATCTACTTTGAAGCACAATGCTTATGCTGGAATAGTAATTACAGCCAGTCATAATCCCCCCTCATATAATGGATTTAAAATAAAAGCTCATTATGGAGGTCCAGCCATTCAATCAGAAATTAATGCTGTTGAAGCAAAAATTTCAGAAGAATTTACACATTCAATCATCCCATTTGATGAATTAAGAAAACACGATTTAGTTCACATGATTGATATGGAACAAGAATATATTGATCATGTAAAAAAACACTTTGATATAGAGAAAATTAATTCATGTGGTTTAAAATTTGGTTATGATGCGATGTATGGTGCTGGTCAGAATGTTATTAAACGTCTTATTCCTAATGCAACTCTTCTTCATGCAGAGCACAATCCTAGCTTTAATGGTCAAGCTCCTGAACCTATTGCAAGAAATTTAGAAGAATTTTCAAAACTCATCTCTGAAACAGACATTTCAAGTGGCCTAGCAACCGATGGAGATGCAGATCGAATTGGACTATTTGATGAAAATGGAAAATTTGTGGACTCCCACCACATCATTCTTCTTTTAATTAGATACCTCGTTGAATTCAAACAAGAAAAAGGAAATGTTTATACTAGCTTCAGCTGTACATCTAAAATCAAATCAATTTGTGATCATTACGGTCTTGAGCACCATGTTACTAAAATAGGCTTCAAATACATTTGTGAAGAGATGATTTCTAATCCTACGTTACTGGGAGGTGAAGAAAGCGGAGGAATTGCTGTAAATTCACATATTCCTGAGAGAGATGGCATTTGGATGGGGCTCATTCTGTGGGAATATATGGCAAACACTGGTAAGTCGTTAAGTAGCTTAATTCAGGAAGTATATCAGATTACTGGTTCTTTTGCTATGGATCGTTATGACTTACATGTGCCTGAAAGTCAAAAACAAGCTATCATTAATCAATGTAAAGAGAAATCTTACAGCCAATTTGGTATTTACCCTGTTACAGGTCATGAAGACATCGATGGTTATAAATTTTTACTCAATGAAGATAATTGGGTAATGATACGACCAAGTGGAACAGAACCAGTACTAAGAGTATATGCACAAGCAAATAATATAAATGAAGTGAGACAAATTCTTGATGCCACAAAAGAAACCATACTGGCCTAGATTATTTTTCATTCCACTTTTTTGCTTGTTGTTCATTGGTTCAACTAATGCACAAGATTCGCTAAAGCTTCGGCAACGTAAAAAATTTATTATAGTTGCCAACACTATTGCATACAGTTCACTCATGGTTGGTCTTAACGAATTGTGGTATAAGGACTATCCAAGATCAAAATTTCATTTATTCAACGATAACAAACAATGGCTTCAGATGGATAAAGTTGGCCATTTATACTCTTGTTATTATGAAGGATTGACAGGTATTGAAATGATGAAATGGGCTGGTTATACCCAAAAAGAATATTCCTTGATTGGTGGAGCCTATGGTTTATTTATCCAAACTGGAGTAGAAATACTAGACGGATTTTCTGAGGGATGGGGTGCTAGTCCAGGAGATATGACAGCTAACATCATTGGAGCAGGATTAGCAATATCCCAAAGTTATTTTTGGGATGAGCAACGATGTATTATAAAGTATTCTTATTCTCCTTCTTCCTTCCCTCAATATCGTCCTAATGTTTTAGGAAATAACAGTATAGAACAACTCCTCAAAGACTATAATGGACAAACTTATTGGATGAGTTGTAATATAGGATCTTTTTTGCCTGAGACTAAATGGCCTAGTTGGTTAAATCTAGCTATTGGTTATGGTGCTGATGGAATGGTAGGTGGTGATGACAATATTTTTCATCGTGATGGAAGAACTTATGATTACTCAAGTTTCCATCGAAAAAGACAATTTTACATATCGCCAGACATAGATTTATCAAGGATAAAAGCTAAAAACAAGGTTATTCGGTCGCTATTAATAGTTTTTAACAGCTTCAAGTTTCCAATGCCAACTATAGAATACCATTCAGAGAGTGGATTAAAGGGACACTGGATTAAATTTTAGATTAGAGCTTTCGAAGATTGGTACCATTTTTTTTACGATCATCAAAAATCATTTTATAGCGACGCCAGATTCCTTTTTCAAATTTGAGATAATCATATGTGCCATCGGGTACATAATTTTGATAAATTCCTTTCATCATAGGATTAATTGGAACTAAATTAGAAAATACAATTGCATCCTCAAAGTCATCATATCTACACAACATTGCAGCACGATCATTAAAATCAAAAATTATCCTTGACTGTAAATCCCCGTCAAAGTCAAAAATCTCTTCACCAAAATTGGGCTTTCCTTTATCATTGAACCATAAAACATCAATAATCTTTCGATTGGTTTTAGCGTCTTGCCCATCCCAACCAAAAGTAATATAATAGTCTTGTTTTTTCCAACGGTAATGATGAATCTGATAGACAAGAGCTCCCATCCAATGCCGATTATCAAATTGACCATAAAAAATGTCCTTATTATAATCCGAACTATCATATAGTCCATATAATTCAAGACTATCGGGATTATTCATTTGTATAGCACCAAAATACATGTATTTTCCACTATCTAAGAGGAGATTCCATGTAAAAATTCTAAACTTATCATCCTCTGAACGAATACTAGAAACAGTTTTCAATAATTCAAACTCATAATCAAATGAATTGGGTATTTGTAGTGTGTTTTTTAGTGTTTCAATAAAATAGTAACAACTTGTTATACGCTCAACCTTATCAGTGCCATTAATTATATTATAGCTTAGTCCCTCTAATTGATATTCAAAATTTTTGATCGAATCAATGTATGTAGAATCTGACTGTACTACTATTACTCGTTGTCCAAAACTCAAAAAAGTTGACAAGAACAAAGACAAAAAAAGTAAACCAAAACAAGACTTCATCATGACATTAAACTCAAAAATAACTTGATTTAGTGTAGTTTTCACATATTCTTAATAACCATAGCACTCGCTCCACCACCTCCATTGCAAATGGCAGCAGCTCCTATATTTCCACTATTTTGTTTAAGTACATGCAATAATGTAACAACAATTCTGGCACCTGAAGCTCCCAAAGGATGTCCCATTGATACCGCACCCCCATTGACATTTACCTTGGATGCATCTAAATTTAATAATTTATTATTAACTAATCCAACCACTGAAAATGCTTCATTAAGTTCAAAAGCATCTACCTCATCTATTGAGCACCCTGCCCTTTCAAGAGCAATAGGAAGAGCAACAGAAGGAGCTGTAGTAAATAACTCTGGTTGATGAGCAGCATCAGAAAAAGATAATACTTCAGCCATTGGTATAAGTCCTAACTCTTTTATTTTTTCTTCACTAGCAAGAATAATACAAGCCGCACCATCATTGATCGTGCTTGCATTGGCAGCTGTTACGGTTCCTTCTTTATCAAATACAGGTCTTAGGTTTGGAATTTTATCAAAATTTACGTTTCTATATTCTTCATCCTCTGTCATCATTACCGGGTCGCCTTTTCGTTGTGGAATAGATACTGGGACAACTTCATCATTAAACTTACCAGAATCCCATGATTTTGCAGTTTGCTTGTAAGAGTTAATAGCAAAATTATCTTGCTCTTCCCTAGTAATATCATATTTCTTGGCTGTAAGATCCGCAGCAGTTCCCATCATATACTGATTATAAACGTCACGAAGACCATCATATGCAAGACCATCAATGGCTTTAAAATCTCCATATTTATGTCCCATTCTAGAGTTTGGAATGTAATGCGGAACTTGACTCATATTTTCCATACCACCAGCTACAACAATTTCATTATGACCTAGCATAATGGACGAAGCACCTAGTGCAATAGATTTCATTCCGCTAGCACATACTTTATTGACAGTTGTACAAGGAGTAGATTCTGGCAAACCAGCTATTATAGCAGCTTGTCTAGCTGGAGCTTGCCCAACACCAGCTTGCAATACATTTCCAAAATAAACCTCGTCAATATCGGATGATTTTATACCTGATTTAGATATCGCTCCCTTGATAGCTGTTGCACCCAATTTTGGTGCAGACACGCTACTTAGCATACCATTAAAACTACCCATAGGAGTTCTAACTGCTGCAACAATATATACTCGCTTCATATAAGTCGCGAAGATAAATGAATTACCGAATAGAATCAGAAAATTTGTTGCCTAATGCCAACACGAACACCCGTTGAGTATTGATTCTGTTGAACTGAATAAGAATCAGAAAAAGTAGAATTTAGATTGAATTTAAGATATGGATTGAAGGTAAGTTCAATGCGTTCCGTAAGGTTTTGGATGAAATTAATACCCATACTAACCCCTATTCCATTATCATTTATAATGGCATCGTCATCATTAAACCAGTAATAGTAATCCGTATCAAAATCGTACAATAATGCGTTTACTTGATAAACTTTTTGATAATATGCTCCAAGATCTATAGCAATTTTAGCTTTGTCAAATTTAGATATAGTATACCGAGCACCTATTGGAATTTCAAAATATTTATAACGATTTGTAAAAGGTGTGTTGTTAGTATTATCACCTGTTTCTGTTGAGCAATAAGTGGGTTGCCTATCGTGAAATTTAGCATGACAATAATTTGGGTTATTCTCATCAACTGGAGTAACAAGAATTTGTTCACCATAGCCAGAAATATGTAGGCCTGAGTAAATGCTGAATTTATCATTCAATTGCTTACCAATATCTAAACCAAATGAGTAAGATGTAATTGCCTTATCTAAGGAATTTCTTTTTTCTTCTGTTAAGCCACCAGATGTATACACTCGATTTTGATCCTCAGCCATACCGTTAACCTTACTTACATCGACGTTAAATAATCTATAACTAAATGCAGGAGAAAAGTTAATACCCCAATAAAGCTTACCACTTTTAGGAACCATATCTGGTGAAATTAAGTTTTCACTTTTAAGTCTGCGTACATATTTTTCATGAAAATCATTATTGATCAATGGGTTAATATCAATCTGATCTACTCTATCAAGCGTGTTTGAAATTGTACTGAATATAGAAGCTGTTGACTCCATTTCTTGCTCGAATACCTGTTTAATAACTTCTGTTTTTTTAGGTTTCAGGTTGGGTGTTATTACACCCTCAATCTCATTTAATATTGATGACGAATCTAATGTCTGGGTAATATTTCTAAAAATCTCATCTTTCATAGGTTCTTGCACAAATACCTCATCAGACGACCAAAGCCTACCAATATCCATACTAAAACCTCTAAAAGATTCCCCTGTCACCCATGTATAGGTCTGGTAACCTAATAAGCTCAAGCCAATAGTTATAGCTGGGATTACCAATAAACTCATCCAAGTCGAGTTTTTTTTATTGCTATTGATTTCTTGGCTCATTATTTAAAATGCTAGACAAATTTAAGTTTTTATGTTCTTTCTAGGATTAAAGAACAATACTTTGACAGAAAAATGATTTTTGATAAAAATTACTACGGCTGAAGTCTAGAAACAGCCCAAGCCCCATTTTCATATGTATATAGTATTCTATCGTGCAAACGATTGGGTCTCCCTTGCCAGAATTCAATTTGATATGGGATTACAGCAAATCCACCCCAGTGAGGAGGCTTAATTAATGGCTCTGACTCAAACTTTTTTTCAACATCCTTTAATTGATTATCTAAGTCTGCTCTTGAATCAATTGGAGAGCTTTGACTTGAAGCCCATGCACCTATTTGGCTACTTGTTGGTCTAGATTTAAAATACTCTTCAGATTCTTCAGGGAGTATCATGGAAGCTTTACCTCTGACAATTACCTGACGTTCAAGATCAACCCAAGGAAATAAAAGTGAACAATTCGGATTATTTTGTAATTGTTGCCCCTTATGGCTTTTATAATTAGTATAGAAAACAAATTCTTCCTTTCTTACATCCTTCAGAAGTACTATTCTACTATCGGGTTTATCACCATTTATTGAGGATAATATCATTACATTAGGCTCTAATATTTTAGAATTTAATGCATCTGTAAACCAATGATGAAACTGTGTGAATGGGTTGTGAGAAATCTGATTTTCAATAAGTTCCCCTTGAATATAATTTCGCCTAAGGTCTTTCACTATCGTTTAAATAAATTAGCTCCATTTCGCAACCCTTTCTTACTATTCATTGCTTTCATCATTTTTCGCATTTCATCAAATTGCTTCACCAACTTGTTGACCTCAACTGTTGAAGTTCCACTTCCTAAAGCAATTCTCTTTTTTCTACTACCATCCAGTACATTTGGGTTCTGTCTTTCAAAGGTTGTCATACTCTGAATAATTGCCTCAACCCCTTTAAAACTATTGTCATTAATATCCACATCCTTGATTGCTTTTCCAACACCTGGTATCATACCCATCAAATCTTTAATATTTCCCATTTTTTTAATTTGATTAAGTTGCTTTAAGAAGTCATCAAAATCAAATTGATTTTTACGCATCTTCTTTTGAAGAGCTGCAGCTTCAGCTTGATCAAAATTTTCTTGTGCTTTTTCAACAAATGAGACAATATCGCCCATCCCAAGAATTCTATTAGCCATTCGATCAGGATAAAAGACATCCAATGCTTCCATTTTTTCACCTGTACTTACAAACTTAATTGGTTTGTTTACTACAGACTTGATAGATATGGCGGCTCCACCTCGAGTGTCACCATCTAATTTTGTAAGTACGACACCATCAAAGTTAAGCTTATCATTAAATGCTTTGGCTGTATTAACTGCATCTTGTCCAGTCATTGAATCCACAACAAATAAAATCTCTTGCGGAGAAAGTTCTTCTTTGAGACCACCTATCTCATTCATCATTGCCTCATCAATACTTAATCGACCAGCAGTATCAACGATAACAACATTATGTTGATGAACTTTAGCAAACTTAACTGCCTCTTTAGCTATTTCTAAAGGATTTTTAGTTTCTTCATTTGCAAATACGCTAACTCCTACTTGTTCTCCAAGAACTTTAATTTGATTGATTGCTGCAGGTCTATATACATCACAAGCAACCAAAAGAGGATTCCTTCCTTTACTTTTTAGATGAGCAGATAATTTACCAGAAAATGTTGTTTTACCAGAACCCTGAAGTCCAGCAATGAGTATTACTGACGGATTTCCAGATAAATTAATTGGCTTAGTTTCACCACCTAATAATTCCTTGAGTTCATCATTAACTATTTTGGTCATTAACTGACCAGGAGAAACACTGGATATAACATTTTGACCAATTGCTTCTTTTTTGATTTTATTAGTGAAATCCTTAGCTATTTTATAGCTAACATCTGCATCAACTAAAGCCCTACGAATTTCTTTAACTGATTCAGCTATATTAAGCTCAGTAAGTTTTGAGTGACCTTTTAAGGTTTTAAATGCACGATCTAAACGACTCGATAAACTATCAAACATATTTATTTATAAAAATGCAAATTTATAGATTACCAATTAGCACTCGCAAATTATTAAGAATATATTACCTACCTCAAAAGAGTAACTGTACCTTTTTCATTAAATATTATTCCTGTCAATGCTTTAGCATTTATTTGATATACATATAATCCTTGTTGACAATCTTTACCCATAAATTTACCATCCCATAGAATAATTGGCTGGGCACTAAATAATGGAATCGGTGAGCCATAAATATCGATTTGGTTTTTTCCAACAATATTACAGACAGTCCCATCTGGGAGAGTAATCGATACTTTAGGCATGAAAGAAGATGGATTAATATGAGACTGATATGTAGTATCTCCTCCAAAAAACTCAACACCAGCTATGTCCCACTCAAATAAAGATCCAATAGGAGCATTCGTAACATAATACTTAATAACAGCAGGAGAACAAACACCTGTTTTGTCAGCGATTATTTCAAAGTTTGTGCATTGAGAAAAAGCTTCAGAACTCTTAATAACAAAAAATAGAATTATAGTTAAAGTTTTTATATATCTAGTCATGCCACCAAATATAAAAAAATTCAAGAAAATAGAAATTAAATATTTCTACATTTGCCCCCATTATGACAAAGAAATTACTTTTTCCCTACCTATTTATTTTTATTGTTTTGGGATGCAATCAAAATGAGAGCCAATTAACAAATGCCAAAGACCTATATGAACAAGCCATATTAAACAATGATGCTACCACAGCAAAAATGGCTTTAAATCAAATTATACTCTTAGATACTCTAGACCTTCAATATCAGGATTCGTTGTCAAGAATCTATATGAAATCAGGCAATTTTGAGGCAGGATTAAAATACGCTGAAATAGTCTATGCATCTGGGAAGGCTGATGGACAACTAAAGGAAAATATGGCATTAGCATACCAACAGATTGGTGAAACTGAAAAGGCTGAAGAGTTCATAAATAGCCTACTTCAGACAACGAAAGACTACAAGTATCTATTTCAAAAAATAGTAATTCAATATGAAAATGGCAATCAACCATTATTCGACAGCTTAAGTAATGAAGTATTGAAACTTACAGATAAAGACTCACTCGTTGCACAAACCATGGTTCCAATGCCAGGACCAGTATCTGGAGGAAACCAGCTCGTCCCTATCAAAGCTGCTACATTATTTCTTATTGGCAACAATGCACTAGAAAGAAAGCAAGACGTAAGTACAGCAGTTAGATACCTTCAAAAGAGTATTGAAGAATTTGAACAATTTGAAATGCCTCGATATGTATTGATGGAATTAGAAAAAATGATGAGTAGTAGAAGGTAATTTAATCTTTCTCCCACTTAATTTCTTCCACACCTTCAAGCCTCAAAAAATCTCTACTTAGAACAAATAAATAGTCACTCAGTCGATTAAGGTACCCAACAATTGTGGTGTAGTTAGAATCATCTAAACACACTACATTTCTCTCTGCTCTTCTACAAACACATCGAGCAATTTGTGTTTGTGCACTTACCACAGAGCCTCCAGGCAGTATAAAGTTTTTTAATTTTGGAAGTTTTTCGTTTAAACGATCAATTTCATTTTCAAGAAGTTTTATATCTTCATTAGTTAATTCAGGTAAGGGAAAAGTAAGATTCTTTTCAGCAGCAAGTTTACTACCAATGTTGAATAATTTGTGTTGAATTTTTAATAGAAAACTTTGATGAACTGGGTTCATTGTAGCAATCAGTCCAATTGTAGAATTTAATTCATCAACAGTGCCGTAAGCTTCTAACTTATGATGTGCTTTACTAACTCTTGTCCCACCAAGCAGAGACGTTTCTCCTTTATCACCAGTTTTGGTATAGATTTTCATCGATTTTAACCTTGTTAACTAATTAACAATTAATTGGGCAGCTAGTTTTCCATCAATCATTCTAATTGTTCTTTTAGCATATTTTGCAATGTCTTCTTCATGAGTCACCATCACAACGGTATTTCCTTCTTGATGTATTTTGCTAAAAAGGTTCATAATTTCTAGACTGCTCTTGCTATCTAAATTTCCAGTAGGCTCATCTGCCAAAACAATTGATGGATTGTTAATTAAAGCTCTAGCAATTGCTACACGTTGTCTTTGTCCCCCGCTTAATTCATTGGGTTTATGGTCAGCCCTATCTCCCAGTCCTACCTTTTCAAGAACTTTTTGTGCTCGCTCTAAACGTTCTTTTTTTGGCACTCCAGCATAAATAAGTGGTAGCGAAACATTTTCAATTGCACTCGTTCGAGGTAATAAATTAAATGATTGAAATACAAAACCAATTTCAATATTTCTAATGGAAGCTAGTTCGTCATCTGTCATGTCACTGACATTGTTATCATTTAATGAATAAACTCCTTTGGAAGGGGTATCTAAACATCCAATAATATTCATCAAAGTTGACTTACCAGAACCTGAGGGACCCATTAAAGCTACATACTCACCCTTTTCAATTTTACAATCCAAACCATCGAGAGCGTTAATTTGAGTAGAGCCCATCTGATAAATTTTATAGATATCTCTTAAATCAATTAAGGCCATTACTTCGTAATTACTTTGGGTACTTTAAAATAATCTGAATCTGATGCAGGTGCGTTTTTAAGTGCTTCTTCTTTTTTTAATCCCTGCTTAATCTGATCATCACGCAAAACATTAATTTCATCGGACAAATAAATTAAAGGGTCTATTCCTTCTGTATCAACTGATTTTAGTTGGTCACAGAACTCAATAATTTTTTTTAGATCATTGCCAATATCAATTAACTCTTCATCTGAAAACTCCAAACGAGCCAAATGAGCCAGTTCTTTTAATTTTTTATTATCAAGTTTCATAAATTATTCATCTCATTAAATTTATCCTCAATTATACGATAAACTTTATTTGCTAACTCAACTTCGTCACCAGACTTTAGACCATCTGTAGGAATTGGTCGATGAACAAACATTCTCATTCTTCCTGGCGTCCCTTGAGGAATAAATTCACCGCAAGGCAATCTTTTCCAATTATCAGGCAAAGTAATTGGAACAATTTCTAGCCCGTGCTCTATAGCCATCTTAAAAGGACCCATCTTAAATTTCCTCATCACAGGCACCTCACTACCTATGCCACCCTCAGGGAAGTTTAGTAAACTTATTCCACTTTTTAACTTTTTATGGGCTAAATAATATGCTCGTTTTGCTCCCTCCTTAGAACTTCGATCCACGGGCATATCAATGGTTTTAAAAAAGATTTTAAATAGAGGAATATCTGACAACTCCTTTTTAGCCATAAAACTAAAAAAGTAAGGCATTTGTGTATTTACAGATACAATATCAAAATAGGAAAAATGATTTGGAGTGAATATATAAGTCTTATTTTTTTGTAATGGTTCCTCATATTCTGTTTTTCCATAGAGACCCGATATTATCATTAGTATTCTACCCCATATTTTTCTTAGGTAATGTGCTTTGGAATACCATTTTTCCCTAGATAACAGAATAAAAAAAGCAGGGTATAAAATCAAAAAAATCAGTACAAAACTGACAAAAAAATAGATAGTCCAGATATACTTTAATAAACGTTTAATCAAGATAGATGCTCAGATAATTTATGAATTTGGGTATTAATAAAATCATTAAGAGGTTTTTCGGCCATCATTCTCATCATCATATTTAAATCAGCATTAATAATTGCTTGTATTTGTGATTGATTATCATTTATTGATTGAATATTCCAATGAATATCAAACTTAAACGGGACTCTATTTTGTGGCATCATAATAATCTTATGTGGACTTTCTGATTCTACTACAGCAAGTTCAAGTTTACCAATACCATGAATATCTAATATGACGTGATTATTCTCCACCTGAAAACTTCGAACATTTGTTGGCATTAAATCTTCAAAATTTGATAACTCAGACAAATAGTTAAAAACATCTGTTGTTGATTTATTCGTAGATATTGTTTTGCTTTTTAGTGTTAGCATTATTGTTTATACATCATATTAGTAGCAATAAAAGCTGCCATTAAAATAGAAACGATTAGCCCAGTAACCAAGCTACTTCCTATACTCATCATTGCATATCCGGTGGGCTTATATTGAGCTGCTATTTGATTTTTTATTTCTTTGAGTTCCATAGCCTTGTCAGCAGGTTTTATTTCATCATCCTGTTGTACTTTTTTAGCAGCTTGCTCAAAAGCTATCTCTACTTTTGATTGATAGAATTCTCCATTTGGAAAATACAATACCATAAAAGCAATTATCATAACAATAGCACGAACTATTGAAATGACTCCGCCTGTCAATATAGTTCGAGCAATACTAATCGTGCCGCCAAGTAATTTTTTTGCTAAAATAAGTCCAAGAACTATGCACAGAGTCAGAATCAATATTTTTGAGAGAAACATGGTATTGGCGTTTGATTCAGAACTCTTGAAAAATAGATACTCCAAAGTGGCCGATAAAATTCCCGCCAATGTTCCAAAAATCCAACTTGATTTTTGCATAGTATATTAAAAAGGATTTTTTAAGAATTAATAGTCGTTATTATCTTCACGATTGGTGTACTCGTCGAAATCATATTCAGGCATAAGTTCACTTTTAACATGATTTACTGTCTCAGTAAATGCCTCAGAAAATTTATTGAAATCTTCTTTATACAAAAATATTTTATGCTTGACATATCCCTCAAACTTTTTCTTACTCTCAGTGATGGTAATATAAAAATCCTCACCTCTGGAAGTATTACTTTTTTTTACATCAAAAAAGTAGGTTCTTTTTCCTGCTCTTACCCTCTTAGAGAAAACTTCTTCTCTCTCGTAATTTGAATCACTCATGAATTGTAAATTTTAAATAACATCTACAAATAACGCAAAAAAATCATATCTCTATTCTAGTATATTCAGGTTTTACCCTAAAACTCTGATTGCTTTGCGTTTAACCTTTTATATAATTCACTTGAATTCATAAGGTATTTGTGCGACCCCGATTCAACAATTTTACCTTGATCTAAAAAAATTACTTGGTCACAATCTTGAACTGTCGAAATTCTATGACTTATGAATATACTTGTATTATCGGAATTCCATAACTTAATATTCTGCTTTAACGTAACCTCTGTTTTCGTATCTACGGCAGACAGACCATTATCTATTAGTAATATACTTGGTTTCCTAACCAAAGCTCTTGCAATGGATACTCGTTGCTTTTGACCTCCACTCAGAGTTATTCCTCTTTCACCCAACACTGTTTCCATTCCATTTGGAAATGATTTAATCTCACCTTCTAGTTCTGAGCAATTAATTACTGCATCCAAATTGTTATGATCAATTTGAGATCTAGCCCCAATCAAAATGTTATTTTTTAAAGTATCAGAGAACAAGAAAATATCCTGTGAAACATACCCAAAAATACCATTTAAGCTTTGTCTATCATACTCCTGCATTGGGATTCCATCAATTAAAATATGCCCTTTAGAAGGTTTATAAATACCCATTAAAAGCTTAGCAATTGTACTTTTACCACTCCCTGTTGTACCTAAAATTCCAAAATTACTCTGTGCGTCAATTACAAAATTGACCGCTTGTAAAACCCAAGGTAATTTCTCATCATACCGAAACCAAACATCTTGAAATACAATCTGATTTGATAATTTTTCGATTTTAGATTTACCAATATGTTCTGATGGAGAAACATCCATGAACTCATCTATTCTGCGTTGAGATGCAGCCCCTCTCTGAACTAATGATGTAACATATCCCAAACTGGCAACTGGCCAAGTAAGCATATTGACATAAATTATATACTCTACTATATTTCCTAATGAAAATTTATCTTGAACAACAGCGTTTCCCCCAATATAGATTGTTATTAAAATACTCATGCCAATCAAAGCTAATACTACAGGCATAAAAACTCCATTAACTCTTACAAGTGACATGTTATCATTTTTATAATCCTGATTTAATCTCTCAAAATCTCTAATGAAATAATTCTCAGCAGCATATGATTTAACAACCTGAATACCAGAAAATGTCTCTTGAACAAATGAGGTTATCTTGGATAATCGTTTTTGAATATGGTCACTTCTTCTATTCATTGCATCACTTACCAAATAAATTGATAAAGCAAGTATTGGTAATGGAACTAGCACATATATTGTAATAGCACTATTTATATAAAGCATCATAGAAACTACCATCAATATCATACACGTTAGGTTTAGTGAATACATGATAGCGGGACCAGTAAACATTCTAACTTTAGAAACATCATCACTAATTCTATTCATCAAGTCACCAGTATAGTTTTTGGCATAAAAATCTTGTCCGAGGGATTGATAATGCTTAAATATATCATTTTTCTGGTCATACTCAATGTGCCTAGACATAACAATAACAGACATTCGCATAAAATACATACAAACTCCTTTTAGCAAAGCTGCCAAAAGAATTAATCCACCTGATAAAAGTGCAATTCCCAATATGTCATGAAAATATTCAGGTAGTAGCTCAATATATTTTGGAAGATTATCCCCATTAAGCTTTAGTAATACTCCATTAATTGACACCCTAACTATAGGGGGAATAAATATTGCAAAAATATTAGATAATATAATAAATAAGAATCCAGTAATAAGATACCTTTTGTAGTTAACAAAATATTTAAATAAGGATAGAAGCGATCTCAAACGACGAAGTATTAAGGTATTAAAATTGGTATATTTTTGCGACAAATCTAGCACATAAATATTCACTAAAATTTTGAATAAGAACAAAATAGAACATTATTTACTAGTTATCGTCTGCCTATTTCTGTCGACATTTTTAATACTATTAACATCTCAGTCTTTAGGCTTGTCTGGGGGTTCAGACTCCTATGGTCATTACTTAATTGCTAAAAATACGTGGAATCACCCAAGTTTATTTTTAGATCAATGGGGAAAACCCTTGTACAATTTAATAGCATCACCTTTTGCTCAATTTGGATTAAATGGTGTTATCTGTTTGAATATTTTGTGTTTGATTATCTCAGGGTTATTGGTATATGAAATAACCCATAAACTTAATCTGAAATTTGCTTTTTTAGGTTTTTTATTAACCGTTTTAAGTCCAGTTTTTTTAGACAATACCATATCATCACTCACAGAGCCTCTTTGTGCTCTCCTTGTGATATTGACTGTTTATCTATTTGTCTTTGGAAAATATACACTAACAGCAGTTTTAGCCGGATTTTTACCCTATTCACGATCTGAAGGATTCATAGTTCTTGCAATTGTGGCAATTTCTTTGATCATAATAAAAAAGCAATACAAACTGATACCTCACTTATTTGCAGGAAGTCTGTTCCTTAATACCTTAGGTTGGATTATTGATGGTGACCCTTTCTGGGTAATTACTCAAAACCCATATATAAATTTTGAAATATCAGGCGTCAATATATGTGGGAATGGCGGTCTATTTCATTATATGTACGCAGGACATTACACCTTTGGTTTCTTTATCTGTATCATTATTCTATTAACCGTCTGTTATTTTTTAGGAGAACTAATTTTAGTAATTAAGTCTGTAAATCATAACATGCTATTAATTGTTATGATATTTCTAGCCTATTTTGGAGCTCATGTTTTTATTTGGTGGAAAGGTATGATGGGAAGTTGCGGCTATGTTAGAGTAATGATTGTAATCGCTCCTATTGTCTCTCTGATAGTAGTTTATGGAATGAAAAGATTGAATGATTTAGCAACTACAATAACTCCAAAATACGGAAAAGCTATGACCAAAACTTTAATCCTATTATTAATTATTAATGCTATTTATACACCCTACAGATACTATGGCTATAGGTACCCATTAGCTATATCTGAAGAACAAGAGCAATATCAAAAGCTATTAGATTGGTATAATAATCAAGATTTTGAAAACAGAACCAAAATTTACCTCTATCCTTATTTTTCAATTATTGCCGATATTGACCCATACAACCAAAAGGAACACTTAGATTTTTGGGCATCTAGCCTTCAGTATACAAAAAAAGGAGACATCCTAATTTGGGATAGTCATTTTGGGCCTAATGAATCTGGAACACCATTAGCAAATTTAGAATCCAACAAATCATGGAATAAAATACACAAGATCATACCTAAACAAACCATTTTAACTATGAATAATCGGGCATTTGAAATACATGTTTTTGAAAAAGTTGATTAGAACTATATTTATTAAAATAATATCTAATTTAATGGTTACGTTTGCCGCAATTTCGTTTAATGATAAATAGAAGACTAATACGAATAAAAATATTCCAATCTCTCTTTGGAGAGTTTGATGGAAGTGAAATCTCTGCTAATCACATTAAAAAATCTGTCAAAAAATCGATACGGGACATGGAACAAAATCTACTAACTGTTCTCTCGTTTGGTCCAGAATTAGCTCATTTTATTTCCACTGAACACAATCCTACAGATTATAAGTTTAATACATCATTAGAAGATAATAAATCATTTCGAATTTTTACCGAAAATTCATTCTTTGAAACCTTGACTAATGATGAAAAAATATCCAATTACCTTTCTAAACCTAAATTGAGTTGGTCACAGGAAAAAGAAATATTATTTATCATTTATAAAGAGATTAAAAAATCTGCAGAATATAAGGATATTATGGTATCAGATTTAAACTCCAATGATTTTTTCACATTTAGCCGCTTTGTATATAAGTATCTCATTCTTAATTCTGTTGAGTTTGAGCACCTTATGGAAGAGAAAAACATCTATTGGTACGATGAAAAAATCCCAATATTAAAAAGTTTAGAGAAAATTTTTGATGAATATGAAAAGCATCACAAAGTTATTTTACCTAGTTTATTTAAAAATGAAAAGGAAGACCTAAAAATGGTTGATGACCTAATTAATTCTTACATCGAAAATAAAGAAGAAATCGAAAAATCATTAGCAAAATATACCCCCGGTTGGGATAATGATAGGATTACCAAAATTGACTATACACTAATACTCATGGCACTAACTGAATTCAGGTATATGCCTCACATACCAGTAAAAGTTTCATTAAATGAATACATAGAAGTTGCTAAAATGTATAGCACCCCTAAAAGCTCAAAATTCATCAACGGTACGCTTGACAAAATTTTACACGATTGGCAGAAACAAAATCTGATCCATAAAAAAGGTAGAGGTTTGATAGGATAAAAATCAAAACCATTATAAATTTGTGCGAACAATCATAATACATTTATGACTAAAATTATTTATACGACAATCCTATTACTCGCATTAGTATCATGCGACCAAAAATCAAGAGAGACTAAAAATCTTAATACCAGTGCCATTGAAACAGATCAGACCTCTAACAAAGAACCTATCATTAGTTTTGATAAAAAAACTTGGGATTTCGGCACTATTACAGATGGAGAAGTAGTTGAACATACGTTTCGTTTCACAAATACTGGCACATCAGATTTAGTTATATCTAGTGCTTCTGCAAGTTGTGGGTGCACAATACCAAACTGGCCAAAGGAACCAATTGCCCCTGGAGAAAAAGGTGAAATTAAAGTTGAATTTAATAGCAACGGAAAAAAAGATATGGTAACAAAGGATATTACTATATTAGCAAATACAAACCCCGTAAAAACAATACTCCAAATCAAAGTATTTGTAGAAAAAAAATCATAATATGAGCAGTTTACTATTTCCAATATTACTAATTGCAGTAATGTATATCTTCTTTTTTCTTCCTCAGATTAAGAAGCAAAAAAAACAAAAACAATTCATCTCAGAATTAAAAAAAGGAGACAAAATCGTTACAAATGGTGGTATTCACGGCAAAATATCAGAGCTAAAAGACTTAACTGCTGTAATCGATACTGGTGGTGGATCAAAATTTAAAATCAACAGAGCAGCTATAAGCTTGGAAGCTTCAGAGCTACTAAATAACTCTACCGAAGAATAATATTCTCTCATGCAGCATCTAAGAATAGGAATTACTGGAGGTATGGGTGCTGGCAAATCAACAGTATGTAAAATTTTTAGTCAAATTGGTATCTCAATTTACGATGCAGACTCTCGAGCTAAATGGCTCATGAACAACAATCCTGAACTAAAAGAGGCTATAAGAAAGAGTTTTGGTTGGGATTCATACACTAGAAAAGATGACTTGAATAGAGACTATCTTGCTAAAGTTGTTTTTAATAATGAAGAAAAATTAAAAAATCTTAACAGCATAGTTCATCCAGCAGTGATGAAAGATTTTGAACTATGGACTCAAGAACACAAAGATGAGCCCTATTCTTTGAAAGAAGCTGCATTATTATTTGAAAGTGATAGTTATAAAAACTTACACAAAGTAATAGTAATCAATTCGCCTATCGAAACACGCATCGAGCGAGTAGTTAAAAGAGATCACGTAAAAAGAGAAGATGTACTAAAGCGAATAGAAAATCAATCTACCGATCGTGAACGAATGGAAAAAGCAGATTGGATTATCTACAATGACGGAATTAATTCATTAATAGAGCAAGCCATGAAAATCCATCGTCAAATTTTAGGAATTAGAGATCAAGGAACCATCCCCTTTAAAGTTTGAACTCATGAACAAAACTTGCTTACTTAATCATGATGAAATAAATCTTAAACTGGATCGAATAGCCTGGCAAATTTTAGAGAATCATGTAAATTCAAATTGTATTATTTTGGTTGGTTTGGTTGATAGAGGTGCTACTATAGCCGAAAAATTAAAGAATATTATTGAAAAAAATGCTAGTATTAAAGTCATACTCGCACCTATCCATATTGACAAAAGTTCTCCATTGAAATCAAAAATTACAATTGATAATTCAGAGTTCTTAAAAAATAACCCTGTGATCTTAGTAGATGACGTACTCAACTCAGGTGTTACACTAGCAGCAGCTCTCAAGGAAGTACTCACGCATATACCAGAAAGTGTAATGACGGCTGTATTGGCCAATAGAGCCCATCATAAATTTCCAATACAAGCAAATTTTGTTGGTCTGTCCCTATCAACAACACTAAAAGACCATATATTATATGAAGAAAAAAATGGTCAAATGAGTGTTTATTTAATTTAAATTTAAATTCTACTTTTTTGTATGAAGATTTAAATCTTACAATCAATACCTTTGCAAGCATGTTAAGTTCGTTGAAGGAAATCATATTAAATGCGTGGGATGACCGATCATTATTAAAAGAAGACGATGTCCAGCAAGCAATTAGAGATGTTATCGAAAAAATTGATAAAGGTTTTTTACGATGTGCTGAATTAAATAGCCAAAAAAAATGGCAGGTAAACGATTGGGTTAAAAAGGCCGTTATACTATACTTTCCAATACAAAAAATGAAAACTATTGAGGTTGGTCCATTTGAATTTCATGACAAAATGTTGCTCAAAAAGGATTTTTCAGCTCAAGGAATTCGAGTGGTTCCTCATGCAATTGCTAGATATGGATCCCATATAGCATCAGGTGTAGTCTTAATGCCTAGTTATGTTAATATTGGAGCTTTTGTAGATTCTGGAACAATGGTCGACACTTGGGCTACAGTTGGTAGTTGTGCTCAGATTGGTAAAAATGTTCACTTAAGTGGTGGTGTTGGTATAGGAGGCGTATTAGAACCCGTACAAGCAGCACCAGTCATTATTGAGGACAATTGTTTTATTGGAAGTCGATCTATCATTGTTGAAGGGGTACATGTTGAGTCCGAGGCTGTAATTGGTGCAGGTGTAACCTTGACACAAAGCACAAAAATTATTGATGTTTCAGGAGACGAACCCAAATATCACAAAGGAAGAATACCAGCAAGATCCGTTGTAATTCCCGGTAGTCTCCAAAAAGAATTTCCTGCAGGTAACTTTGGAGTTAGTTGTGCCCTAATCATTGGTACTCGAAAGGCATCAACGGATAAGAAAACTTCATTAAATGATGTGTTACGAGATTTTCAAGTACCTATTTAAATGAGAATAGGTTTTGATGGCAAACGATATTTTAATAATTTAACTGGTCTAGGTAATTACTCCAGGTGGTTAATCAATAATTTGAATGATCAAATACCACAATCAATAGTCTTATTTCACACAAAAAAACAAAATGAATATAACGATGATATATCGGTTATTACCCCAGAAATTCCACTTTTAAAATCAATCTGGAGAAGTTGGTTAATTGTTCGAAATTTAAAAAAAGAAAAAATTAATATTTATCATGGCCTAAGTAACGAACTTCCATTTGGCATTCACAAAACAGGTATAAAAACTGTAGTAACCATCCACGATTTGATCAACAAAAGGTATCCCGAAAATTATGCACCCATTGATCGGTGGATTTATGACATTAAATTAAGATATGCTCAAAAACATGCAGATATAATTATCACCGTTAGCGAGCAAACTAAAAAGGATATCATTCATTATTACAAAACAGATGAATCGAAGATTAGAGTTATTCCTATTGGAATTTCAAAGAAAAAAGCATCTTCCAAGAAATCAGATAAACCCTACATATTATGTGTAAGTAGCTTTACAAAAAGAAAAAACATAAGAACCCTCCTAGAGGCATTTGAATCGATAAAATCAAAAAAAATAACCCTAAAAGTTGTTGGTAGCCATGGCAACACATCAAAAGAAATTATTCGCTTAGCAAAAAAAGATCAACGAGTTGAACTACAGTTTAATTTATCTAACGAAAAACTCAACGAGCTATATAGAAATTGTGAATTTTGTATTTATCCCTCTTTATTTGAGGGTTTTGGTATCCCAATACTAGAAGCATTTTCTTTTGGGAAATCAATTGCGACATCCAATATTAGTAGCATGCCTGAAGTTGGGAAAAATGCAGCAATGTATTTTGATCCAAAAGATCATTTAAGTGTCCGTCAAGCTATTCTCCAACTAATGAATCAAGATATTCGAGAAAAATTTGAGAAAAAAATCCCAAAAACACTTCAATTATTTGACTCAGACAAGCTGATTGATACATACAAATCAACATACAACGAATTAATGACTACAATATGACAATTGTTTAACTTTTTTGAAACTAACTTCGTAGCAAGTAATAGGAACATTATTTAACTAATTGGTTTATAAGACGTTCCATTATTTAGTTTTAGTTTTTGGTTTAAAAAAGAGGGTTAAAACCCTCTTTTTTTTTGTTTAGGAATTATGCCATTTTTTTTAATCTATTTAAACATAATCTAAAAAGATTTAACAATGTTAATTATTTGGTAAAACTCTCTTTCTATTAATTAAATTTCAAGGTATTTTTGCCAGCAATAAAATTAACTCGAAAAACAAAGAGTATAGATGTTAACTATAATCAAAAATCCTGTCAAATTACTACTCGTATTATTTGGCCTTTTCTTCTTTAATAATTCTCAAGCCTACAAAAACAATCTTACCAGACCAATAGATGGCGTTGAGGGAACGGACGAATTAATCAAGCAAGGAAGTGAACTATTTTCAGCTAACTGTGCATCCTGCCATGCCTTAAAAGGTAAAGTTGTAGGTCCAGCACTTGAAGGTGTAATAGACAAATATGAGGAAGACTACGCTTGGTTAAACGCTTGGATTAAGAATAGTCAAAAATTAGTCAAATCAGGAGATGAAAGAGCTGTTGCTATTTACAATGAATACAATGGGCAAGCCATGAACATCTTTGAAAATCTTAAAGATGAGGAAATTACATCGATTCTTATGTGGATTGATAATGGTGGTGATGGTGACAGTCCAGTTGCCAGCACAGATGGTAGTTCAGCTTCCAATCAACCTGTTTTTAACGAATCTCTTTTCAACAACATCAACTGGGCAATTGTACTTCTCTCATTTTTAATATTTCTAATCATAGTAATGATTTTTGGAATATTAGAATTGGTTTCTAATGTTACCGGCCGAGAAGTCATCAATTGGAACAATATTAATGCCTTTATGATGCTCGTTTTTTTAGTGGGCTTTTTTGGATTAGTTATTTATGAATATAGTATCCATAGTAAGTTTTTACTACCCGAATCTGCTTCAGAGCATGGCATTGAAATGGATAAAATGATGAAATGGACATGGATCACTACCCTTCCAGTTTTCTTCGTTACACAGTTTCTTTTATTTTTCTTTTCTTTCAAATACCGCCAAAAACCTGGCAGGAAAGCTTATTTCTTATCACACAACAACAATTTGGAATATGTTTGGACTTTAGTGCCAGCTGTTGTTCTTGCCATTTTAGTTTCAGGAGGCTTCAAAATGTGGAATAAGATTTTACGCTCTGATGATAGCAAGAATGCCAAGCAAATTGAAGTTTTTGCATATCAGTTTGGTTGGAACGCAAGATACCCTGGTGAAGATGGTAAACTTGGAAAAGCAAATTACAATCTAATTAACGGTATTAATCCACTAGGTGTTGCTAACAGAAGCCACGCCACTGGGCTTATTAAAGAACTCAAAGAAGACATTTCTTCTATGGAGAGTACCATATCAAAACTTCCTAAAGAACTGGCAAAGTTAAAATCGACACTTGGTGGAAGAGTTGGTGATGATCGTGAAGCACATCTTAAAAAAATTCATTCTTATGAATCTGGTGATGTTGAAAATGACCTAAGGTTAACTATTCGTGCACGAAACACACAAATAGAACGATTAAATGGAGCACTTAAAATAAACGAAGGATCAATGTTTACCGGAGAAGGTGATGACGATCAAGTTGTTCAAGAAATTCACCTTATCAAGGATCAACCAATCAGACTTAAATTTAGAGCAAGAGATGTTATACATTCTGCTTATCTCCCCTATTTTAGAACGCAAATGAATGTTGTCCCGGGGCTGCCCACAGAATTCACTTTCACTCCCATTAAGTCTACAGAAGACATGAGAGCTATTAAAGGAGATCCAGAGTTTGACTACTATCTAATATGTAATAAAATATGTGGAAATGCTCACTTCAACATGAAAATGAAAGTTGTTGTTGAAGATGAAGCATCATACAATGAGTGGATTAAACAACAAACAGGTCTTTTTGCCAAAGAGAATGTAAAAGCGGAAAACTCAGAAAACACAACCACAGAAAACGAAATTTTAGCGATAAATTAATAAAAGATTTAAAAATATGAGTTCATCAGTTGCACACGCAGAACATCACCATAAAGAAACATTCTTATCGAAGTATGTTTTCAGCATGGATCACAAGATGATATCCAAGCAATTTCTAATTACTGGTATAATCATGGGAGTAATTGGAATGGCAATGTCTATTGCATTTCGTCTTCAACTTGCTTATCCAGACACATCATTCCCGATATTGGAATGGTTCTTTGGTAGCAAATGGGCACCAGATGGAAAATTAGATGCAGGATATTATATGGCTCTTGTAACAATGCATGGTACTATCATGGTATTTTATGTATTAACAGCAGGGTTGAGTGGTACATTTGCTAACTTACTTTTACCTCTACAAATTGGAGCAAGAGATATGGCGTCACCATTTATGAATATGCTTTCATACTGGTTCTTCCTTTTAAGTAGTATTGTTCTATTGTCATCCTTATTCGTAGAAACTGGACCTGCCTCAGGTGGATGGACCATATATCCTCCACTAAGTGCATTACCTAAAGCTATGCCTGGATCTGGAATGGGTATGACACTTTGGCTAACTGCCATTGTATTATTTATTGCTTCCTCACTTTTGGGTGGTATCAATTATATAAGTACTGTACTTAATATGAGAACTAAAGGAATGTCTATGACAAGACTTCCATTGACTGTTTGGGCATTATTCTTAACTGCAGTTCTAGGTTTATTGTCATTCCCCGTTTTATTAGGTGGCGGTTTATTGTTATTATTTGATAGAGGTTTCGGGACAAGTTTCTACCTGTCGGATATTTACCTTGGTTCAGCAGGAGCATTAGAACATACAGGTGGAAGCCCAATCTTATTCCAACACTTATTTTGGTTCCTTGGACACCCTGAAGTATATATTATTATCATGCCAGCTCTTGGAATTACTTCGGAAATCATCGCTGTTAATTCTAGGAAACCAATATTCGGATACACCGCTATGGTTATCTCACTAATGGGTATTGCCTTTTTATCATTCATTGTTTGGGGTCATCACATGTTTATAACTGGAATGAATCCTTTACTCGGTGCAGTATTCTTAGTAACAACACTTATTATAGCCGTCCCGTCAGCTGTTAAAACATTTAATTATCTGGCCACACTATGGAGAGGAAACATTCGATTTACTAATGCAATGATGTTTGCCATTGGTTTAGTGTCCTTCTTTATCTCTGGTGGGTTAACAGGAATCTTCTTGGGTAATGCTACTCTAGATATCCAATTACATGATACTTATTTTGTTGTTGGCCACTTCCACATTGTAATGGGTTGTGCTGCAATTTTTGGAATGTTAGCAGGAATCTACCATTGGTTCCCAAAAATGTTTGGACGATTGATGAACAAGCCTCTAGGATATATTCATTTTTGGTTTACGTTTATTTCTGCATACTTAGTATTTTTCCCTATGCACTTCATGGGACTTGCAGGTGTACCAAGAAGATATTATGCATTTACATTATTGCCAGAATATGGTGTTTGGTTTGATGTGAACGTAGTAATGACACTCGCTGCCATTTTAGGTGGTATCGCTCAAATCATATTTTTATACAACTTCTTTTCAAGTATTTTTATTGGGAAAAGATCTGGTACTAATCCTTGGCAAGCTAATACTTTAGAATGGACTACGCCCGAAGAAAGAATTCACGGAAACTGGCCAGGTGAAATACCTACCGTATACCGTTGGGCATACGATTACAGTAATCCTGCATATGAAGAAGATTTCATGATGCAAAATGTCCCTGATGAGGGAGTTGAAGAAGAGCTTTTTGAAACACCCAAAACTAAAGTTAATAAATCTTCTAAAAAGCCAAAGATAGAAGCTGTAACCCTATTTACGCTCATAAGAAACTGGCTAAAACCAAATACAATTTAAAAAAAAGCCATCTTCGGATGGCTTTTTTTATCAAACCACATCTGTGAACCCAAGAAATTATAGATTATTTAACTGGCTGTCGATATTCTTTATCTTCATGCTATTTGTAATTGGAGGATTAGTAAGGAGTACTGGAAGTGGAATGGGTTGTCCAGATTGGCCCAAGTGTTTTGGTCAATATGTTCCACCCTTGTCTGAAAACGAATTGCCCGACAACTACGAAGAATATTACAAAAAGCAACGTGTTACTAAAACTAAACGTTTCACCCAACTGCTTCAACTATTTGGGTTTTCTGATAAAGCGAATCAAATCCAACAAGCTACCCAATTGAATGAGAGTCATAAGTTTAACGTAGTTAAAGCATATGTTGAATACATAAACCGTTTGTGGGGAGCCCTCACAGGTCTCATCGTTTTTATTTGCACCATCCTATCATTCTATTATTTAAATAAAAACTTGAGGATATTTATTTTTACTTTACTAGGCTTTCTAGCAGTTTTTTTTAATGCATTATTAGGAGCAGTTGTTGTAAATAGTAATCTCATCGGAGGCATTGTAACAGCTCATTTTATTGCAGCTTTTGCCTCCATCAGTTTTTTTATGATTGCACGTCGATTATCTAGTAAATCTATAACAATAAATTACCCAGGCTCATGGATAAGCATATCACTTATGATCTTTGCAACAATCCAAGTAATTGTAGGAGCATTTGTTAGAGAATCCTTCGATCTAAATATTGGAAATATGAATTTAGATCAAACCGTTGAATCTCTATACCCAAATCTATACTACCATGGCATTATTGGTGTGATTATTATGTCTTTGAGTATTCTTCAATTAATCAAAGTTCCTAGACACGAAAAGATTAATAAGTATGTTAAATTATTAGTAATTTTCTCAGTTGCTCAAATAATAATTGGTCCCCTGTCTCTTTATGAGTCATTTATCGAAATCTCAAAACTATTCCATATAAGTTTTGGTGCAGGTATTTACGTTTTACAATTTTATATTTGCACTAGATTTTTAAACACCCAAAAAGTTAATTATTAATCCCATTGAAGACAACAGCAATACATACTAAATCAGTAGATTTAAAATCTAAAATGGCTGACTATAGTCAATTGATTAAATTCAGGCTGACATTTACGGTAGTTTTTTCCTCATTATTAGGATATTTACTGGGTCTTGAAGGAGATATTAATTGGTTTTTACTAAGTGCATTAGCCCTTGGTGGGTTCCTCGTTGTTGCTTCCTCTAACGGTATTAATCAAATTATTGAAAAAGACTTTGACAAGCTAATGACTCGAACTGAAAATAGACCAATTGCTCAAAATAGGATGAGCATCCTTGAGGCAGGTATATTTTGTGCTATTACTGGGATCATAGGAGTAAGTATACTTGGCTTATATCTGAATACTTATTCTGCATTATTGGGATTCGCGTCGCTGATGAGTTATGCGTTCATATACACACCCCTCAAAAAGGTTTCTAATTTGGCAGTGCTTTTAGGGGCATTCCCTGGTGCAATTCCGCCACTACTGGGTTGGGTGGCAGCATCTGGAGAATTTACCTATGGTGCAGTCATTCTATTTCTCCTTCAGTTTTTTTGGCAATTTCCTCACTTCTGGTCCATTGCATGGATACTTGATGATGATTACAAAAAAGCAGGATACCAATTACTCCCTTCTACTACTGGACGAAGTAAAGAGTCAGCAACTCAGATTATTTTATACTCAGCAGTTTTGATTCCATTAAGTTTACTGCCACATATTTTTGGACTTTCTGGACAACTTAGTATGATTGTTGTAACAATAGGAAGTATTTTGCTTACCTTTTTAAGTTTTAAATTATACCGTTCATTAAGTATCAAAGATGCTAAACGACTCATGTTTGCCTCTATTTTATACAACCCTCTAGTTTTGATATCATTACTCATAGATAAAATATAGAAAATATGACCACACAACTCCAAGAGCATCCAGGAAGAGTAAACCCTAAGAAATTCAGTTTATGGCTTTTGTTATTAGGGATTTTAATGCTTTTTTCGGGTCTAACTAGTGCCTATATTGTTCGAAAAGGAGATGGAAATTGGTTTGACTTTGAGTTACCACCCATATTCATGTACTCTACGATTATCGTATTACTGAGTTCTGTAACAATGATATGGGCATTCAGAGCTGCAAAAAGAGATAATATTACTGGAATTAAGATAGGACTAGCTGCTACAATTATACTAGGTATAGCGTTCGTCATATCTCAATACATGGGATGGCTCACATTATCTGACCAAGGTCTTCATTTTGTCAATCCAAAATACGGTAATAAAGTTTCTGCCTCATTTTTAATTGCTATAGCGGCAATACATTTGGCACATATCCTTGCTGGAATAGTGTATCTTATAGTCATGTTTATCAACGCATTTCGATTTAAAATTCATAAGAAAAACACTTTGCAAATTAGTATGTGCAATACTTATTGGCACTTTGTTGGCTTCTTATGGGTTTATTTATATATGTTTTTATACTTTGCACCAGATTTTTAATTAATGTCTACACAAACAATATCTAAGTCAAATACATGGAAAGGTGGAAATTCACCTTTCAATGTAAGTTATGGAAAACTCATGATGTGGATTTTCCTTTTATCCGATGCTTTCACTTTCTCATCACTCTTAATTGGGTATGGTGCTATTCGATATAGTTTTCCGTCTACCCCAATCGAGCAGATTGAAGAGCTACAGTTATCATTCGGTGAAAATGTACAAGAGAAATTTGCTCATGGAGCTGATGCTCACCATGGTGAATTCTTCATTCCTGCACTCAGAGATGCTGGAGTATTCTCAGAATCCCAATGGCCATCACCTGACTTAGTTTTCAACCACTTTCCATTTGCTCATGGTCTCCATTTGCCTCTCATATTTGTAAGTTTAATGACACTAATCCTCATTTTGAGTAGTGTTACCATGGTGCTTGGAGTTGAAGCTGGACAGCGAGGTGATAAGAATGCTGTTACCAAATGGATGTTCTGGACTATTATTGGTGGATTTGCATTCCTCAGTTGTCAGGCTTGGGAATGGACTAATTTTATTACTGCAGGAGCTACTCCATGGGCTAACCCATATGGTCCACCAACATTTGCAGCACTATTCTTTTTAGTTACAGGCTTTCATGGATTCCACGTATTCTCGGGTGTCGTTCTAAATATTATTATATTCATCAATAACATCAATGGCACATATGAAAGACGAGGGCACTATGAAATGGTAGAAAAAGTAGGTTTATACTGGCATTTTGTGGATCTTGTTTGGGTATTTGTATTTACTTTCTTCTATTTAATTTAACTATTCAAAAACTAGCAATATGTCAACACCAAATCAAAATATAGATATTCACGACGAAAAAAATTATGATCCTACAGTGTGGGTGCCTAAAGCTCATAGCCATGGCACTAAGGATATTTGGTTTAAATTCTGGATTCTCCTAGGGTTAACGATTGTCGATGTAGCATTCTACTTTCTTATGGCTCCGTCCATGGCTAGAAACATCATTTTCATAGCGTTAGGCGTAATTAAAGCAGTATACATAGTAGGAACATTCATGCACATGAAACATGAAAAACTTAGCCTTGCTACCATGATCATCCTACCAATGTTCTTCATTATTTTCTTCCTCGTATGGATGATGTACGAAGGAAACTTTTGGGGTACATTCTAGATAACACCCTCTTTTTATATTCATCATGAAGCGTAGTACAGGAAAAATAATATTGGTTATTGTGTTAGCCTTGCCAGTGTTGCTTGCGGTTTTACTCAAAAAGTCAAAATTTGGCTACAAGGAGCTTCCAATTTATACTTCAGACGAAATTGGCACAGAAGTCCCCTACACTATTGATAGCTTTTTACTAACTGACCAAAATAACTCACCTTTTACTCGAGATAGTATTGGTGATAAAATATTTATTAGTAATTTTTTCTTCACCTCCTGCCCAGATGTTTGCCCTACCATCAATGGTCACATTAAAATTGCTACCCAAAAATTAGAAAATAGTACTGATATACTCTTCTTATCTCATACTGTAGATCCTTACAATGACTCTGTATCTGTTATGAAAGACTATGCCGAGATGTTTGAGGCTAATGATAATCAATGGAAATTTTTAACTGGCAAAAAAAGCACTATCTACCACCTTGCTAGGGATAGCTATAAAGCAGTCATTCAAGAGATTCCCGACACCAATACTTTTATTCATAGTGAAAAAATCATGTTAATTGACAAACAATTTCGGGTTAGAGGAATTTATAATGGTATGAACTTTGATGAAGTAATGGACTTGATTAAAGATGCTAGATTTTTGCTCAAAACATACGCAGATCAAAGAAAAAATGAAAAAAATTAATGATAAGGTTTTCTTCAGAATTACTTTAGTAATATCAATTGTAGTTTTTGTACTTGTTGTCATACTCAACCGAAGAATACTAAACCCACCTTCCGAATTTCCAGATTTCATCTATAGCTTACCAAAGCTACATGCATCTATTAATGGTATTTGTTCCATACTTTTATTAATGTCACTTCAGGCTATTCGCTCTCGGAAAATACAATTACACAAGCTACTGAATATTACCACATTTGCACTATCAGCTATATTCTTAATCAGTTATGTGATATACCACTTTTTTGTTCCAGAGACCAGTTTTGGTGGTTCAGGCATTTTGCAATACCTCTATTACTTTATTCTAATAACTCACATTATTCTAGCAGCCTGCGTACTGCCCTTGATACTTCTATCCTTCTGGTATGCTTTGAATGAAAACTTTATCAAACACAGGAAAATTGTTCGTTATACGTTCCCTATTTGGTTATACGTTACTACTACAGGAGTGTTAGTTTATCTGATGATTCAACCCTATTATACCTTTTAATTAGCTTAGCCATGAAAAAAATTGCTTTTATACTATTCTTCAGTTTATGCACACTCACAAATGTTTCTGCTCAATGTCCCATGTGTAAGACCGCTGTAGAAAGTGGTATGGAAGACGGACATACCAAAGGTAAAGGACTAAATGATGGCATACTATATCTCTTAGCCACCCCATATTTGGCCATAGCATTTATTGGTGGAGCATGGTACTACAAACGAAATAAAAAAGCAGAATGAGTGCTCTCATTGCCTTAATTAAAGGAAATTGCCCTCAATGCAGAGACGGAAAAGTTTTCACGAATAAGGCAACAAATCTCAAAAAGTTTAAAAATATGCATGACAATTGTTCCAATTGTGGTGTGAAATTTGAATCTGAGCCTGGATTCTTCTGGGGAGCTATGTATTTTAGCTATGCATATAGTGTAGCATCATTCATTATTATTGGTTTTTTTTTCTTTACGTTCAGCAATGATGTCAATCTTACCTACTACATTCTAAGTGTTGTAATATTCACTTTAATAACCTCACCATTATCTTTCAGGATGTCACGATTACTTATGATGTACATTGCTGCCCCCTATCGAAGATATCAAAGACCTAAATCCTAAAAATGTATTTATTTTTAGGATAATTTTAGTGAGCGTTTTTTTTAAAATACGTATACTCGTGTTTTAATTTATTAAACTCTAAAGTTATGAATAAACTCTATATTACCATCTTCTTAATATTAAATGCAGTATTAGTATTCGCAGCTCCAATCGATACCATTATAAATCACATTCCTAATGGAAATTTATCCAACCATGCAGGTAATTTTGATTGGCGAGTATCCCGATTTGATCTTAAAAATCCAGGAATACTTAAGAATATAGTCTTTACGATGGACGAAATCCCTGGCAGCTTTACCCTTCGAATATTTGGACATGAAGGAGGTACAACTTTTCCTCAAATTGAATCAGATTTGATAACCCCAATTGTACTAGAGAAGAGAAATAACGGGCTAGAAAAAGTAACCGTAACTATACAAGAAGAAGTCTATCTTAATAATAATCAGTTTTTTGTAGTTATTGAGAATATCAGTACAGGTACCTTCATCAAATTTGAGGTAAGTGCCAAATCAGCCTATTGTACCTCATCCAACGGAGGTAACTACTTTTATCTCTATAATCGAAGAGGATCAGATTGGTTTTCTTCTAATAGAGCATTGGCCATAGACGTATTAATAGAGGGGAAAACTTCCGATTTGATAGTTCCCTTCTTAGAAGATATAACTGACACACTGAATATCATTGGCGGCGGCGACAGACTTGCAGTAGCAGATTATAACAACCACGGATATGATGATATTCTTACTTCGGGTCGTTTACTGATAAATGACTTTGAAAATTCACAAAAATTTGTAGATATGACCCAAAAATTAGGTATCAAAGGAAGCCCACGTGCCAATCTATTTGTAGACATCGATAATGATAAAGACTTGGACTTGTTATTTCTTGAAGTTAGTGATAGTTCGTTTATCTACATAAATAATGGACAAGGTGCATTTGACAGGAAATTTATTAAAGGTATCCCCATCAATTCATTAGATAAAGTAAACTCTATAAGTATGGCAGATGTAAACAATGACGGTTATCTAGACTTATTTGTAGGACAGCTATGGAGGAATTATCCAAATGCCTTACCTAAATATCTTTTCATTAATAATAAACAAAACGATTTTGTTGACCAATCTGACATTTTGTATGCTGGTCAAAATAATCTTAAAAATGCACCTTGTAGAGGCAGCCAATTTGTAGACATAAACAATGATGGTTACTCTGATTTGTATGTCTCAAACTATGTTACTACTGCGAGTAAAACAACAAGCCCAAGGGATGAATTATGGTTAAATAATCAAAAAGGATCATTTACGAATGTGATTCATCAAACAGGTATAGACACTACAATCGGTCCTAATTTTTGGAATATGTCATCAGGTTGTCATTGGGGAGATTACAACAATGATGGATTCATGGACTTATTAGCATCATGTCTATCTCACCCTCGTTTTATGAATGGCAATAATGGAGAATACACTAACCCAACTACTATCTATCAAAATAATTATGGCAAAAAAAATACCATAAAATTTGAAAATAAAAAAGATAACCACGGCATTCAATTTGAAGAGACGCATGGAGGAGTAAGTTGGGGAGATATTAATAATGATGGCTTGTTAGACTTTTTTATTGCAACCTATTATGGATGTAGGTATAATGATATTTATATCCAAAAAGAAGATCACACATTTGAATTAGTGACTTGGGAAACTGGTATTCACGAGCAAAGAGGGAATCAAGATGGTTTATGGTTTGATTTCAATAATGATGTTAAGCTAGACCTACTTGCAAGTGGCAAATTATACAAAAACAACGCTAATAACACAGGCAATTATGTATTTCTTCAATTGGAGTCATCTGCTAATAACTTATTATCAGTAGGGGCTAAAATAATTGCTTACGTAGGTGACCAAAAAATCACTCGTGAATTAACTATTGGCCATGGTCAAAAGATGCAAACCTCTTATAAATTGCATTTTGGTATAGGAAATAATCAAGTTATTGATTCTGTAAGAGTAATTTGGCCAAATAAACAAGGTAAAACAACCTTATATTCACAACTATACGCAAATAAACATTATCTATTGAAAGATGATGGTTCAATAATATCTTCAAACAACAATAGTGATAAGATTGTCGTCTATCCTAATCCATTTAACGATAAAATAACAATTCATAAAAATTGGGGAGATCAACAACCCGAATTTATACTACAAAATGAGATAGGTCAAAAAATTCCAATTTTTAAAATCACAAAAAATGGAATAAACTACGAAATAGAACTAGATAAAGGACTTGCTGCTGGGAATTACATGTTAAAGATAAATCATAAAGGAGAATCCCAAAACTTTAAGCTCGTCCGGTTCCAAAAATAAAATTGTTATAAATTTTACTTTAACTATTTCAATTATTCAGAAGTTGCTACTTGTTCAACTCCATTAATAACATCATATATTTTACCTTCTATTTCGTCCATCATTTCTGGATTATCTAATAATAATTGTTTAACAGAATCTCTGCCTTGCCCAAGTCGTGTTTCACCATAGCTGAACCAACTTCCGCTCTTTTTGATAATTTCATTTTCGACACCTAAGTCTATAATTTCTCCAACCTTGGATATTCCTTGACCGTACATAATGTCAAACTCAACCACTCTAAAAGGTGGAGCTACTTTGTTCTTTGCGACTTTGACTTTTACACGGTTACCAATGATATCTACACCGTCTTTGATACTTCCAATTCGTCTGATGTCAATTCTTACCGAAGAATAAAATTTAAGAGCATTTCCTCCAGTGGTAGTCTCAGGATTACCAAACATAACACCAATCTTTTCCCTCAATTGGTTAATGAATATACAAATACAGCCTGTTTTGTTAATTGTTCCTGTAAGTTTTCGAAGTGCTTGAGACATCAGTCGTGCATGAAGACCCATTTTTGAATCACCCATGTCACCTTCTAATTCTGCTCTAGGCACAAGAGCAGCTACAGAGTCAATAACAATCACATCAATCGCCCCAGAACGAATTAAATTGTCTGCAATTTCTAAGGCTTGTTCACCGTCATCTGGTTGAGATATTAATAGTTCATTGGTATCTAGACCAATTTTTTCTGCATAAAATTTATCAAAAGCATGTTCTGCATCCACAAAAGCACATAAACCTCCTTTTTTCTGAGCTTCAGCAATACAATGCATTGCCAGTGTAGTTTTACCCGATGATTCAGGACCATATATTTCAATTACTCTCCCTTTAGGAAATCCACCAACTCCAAGACCTATATCAAGACCCAAAGACCCTGTAGATATAGAGTCTACTTTAATTACATTATCATCATCCATTTTCATGACGATACCTTTACCATAAGACTTCTCCAACTTATCTATGGTCATCTTCAAGGCTTTTAACTTTTCTGTATTCTCGTTTTTTGACATTATTATTATCTAATCTTATTTAACCAAATATATACTTTAGTAACTATACATACAACTATTGGAAAATGTGTTGATATAATAAAATTTTAGAGTTCACAGATAACTATTTCAAGGTATAAATTCGTTAACAATTAATCATAGTACAATGTTTAAAGTCAGTAATGTATTTTTCTTAATTTTCATATTGGCAATGCTTTGTGTAAAAACTTATGGGCAAATTACCGATGGAGACACTAATGTTGTTATTACAACCAGATATCAACCTGATGTAATTGAAACTACAAAGATTGAAATTACTCCTGAACTAAATGACCCAAAGGTAAATTCTCCAGAGTATAATTATAACTTCCCACCAATATCATACAAACCTAAATCAGTATATACACCAATAGACCCTATTTTTTTAAAACCTGAAAAAGATGAACTTTTATTTGACAACTACATTGAAATTGGTGGAGGGAATTATCTTACATCATACGTAAACACAAACGTGCACAATACACAAAGCAAGTATTATTCCTATGGAGTAAATATTATGCACCATGCTGCGAATAATTCTGACAACCCTCAAAATGCACTTTTTAGTAGAAATAGAATTAACCTTTATGGTTTAAGGGAAAAAGGTGATGACTTATATTCGGAACTTGACTTCAATAGAAATGTAGTTCATTACTATGGGTATATAGATAATCAGCCAGAGTATACGACTGATGAAATCAACCAAATCTACAACGATATTACTGCAAAAGCTGAATGGTCTAGAAAAAAGAAACGGTACAATAACCAAATGAATTTAATATTAAACCTTTTTGATAATTTGGAAAAAAATGAAAACACTTTAACCGTCCATAATTCATTCAGCAAAAGAATTCGTTCAGATATATTTTCATTAGATTTTGGTACTACATACACTCAATTGGTCGAAAGAGCTGATTATAAACGATTTTTCATTAATCTAAAACCACACTATAACTTCAGATATAAAAAGATTAAAGTAGACATAGGAGTGAACACCAATTATTTCTTAGATTCTAATACCAACCTAATATACATTGCACCATATGGACACTTAGAAACGGATATCATACCCAAAAAAATTCGAGTTTATGTTAATGGTTCTGGAGATTTAAAACAGAACACATTGAAATCACTTTCATACGAAAATTTATTTCTTGGAAATAACACATTATACTCTAACCCCTACATCTGGACTTTTCGTACGGGTATGAATGGAACATTTAATAAAGTTGTTCAATTGGGAATAGATATCAAACATGAGCTTATCAAAGACCAATATTTCTTTGTCAACGACACCAATAAACTTCGAAATTTTGTAACCATATCTGACGATTTGAATAAAACGACATTATCAGGAGAGGTTAAGGTTGATTTGAATAAAAATATTACATTCAATATACTAGGTAATTACTACTCATACTCACCTGTTAGAGAGCTAAAAGCATGGCAAATGCCTAGTTATGATCTTTCGTTAATTTCAAAGGTTCACATCGGTAATAAGATATACATTACCGGAAGTTATTTCATGACCGGCACAAGAGAAGCTATTAATCTAGCAGAAAATCAAAGGACCCTAAATACTATTAACGATGTTAATCTAGCCTTTGAATACCGATATAAATCAAATATTTCAGGATTTTTAAATTTCAACAACCTACTCAATAATCGTTATGAAATTTGGAATCACTTCAGATCACAAGGTTTAAATTTATTAGCTGGTGTTACATTCTCACTTTAATAAGATTTCATGGAATTTGACCTACTAATTTCTTAATATTGCACGATAATGAGTTTGACAAAAGAAATATCATTCCTACTTTACAACCACAATTGTGTTATCATTCCAGATTTTGGTGCGTTTATTCTGAACGAAAGATCAGCTGAAGTTAATACTCTGACAAACTATGCAACACCCAAAAGTAGAACAGTTTCTTTTAATCAGCAGATTAACAACAATGATGGTTTACTTGCTAACCACATTAAAATCAGTCATGGATATTCTTATGAGGAAGCTGTTGCTAAGATTGAATCTTTTGTTTCTGACTTCAAAAGAAACTTACACAATCAAAAAAATTTAAGTTTTGATCAAATAGGAACCTTCTACATAACGAAAGAAGACAAGTTAATTTTTGTTCCCAATCATACCAACAATTTTAACATGGATTCATTCGGTCTACCTAAGATTAAACTTGAATCTCAAAGTTTTGCAAGTGATGATAAATTGATTACTCAAAAAGTCTCATCAAAACCTAAACACAAGGTTTATCCTTCATCTTCAAAAAATAAAGAAGACCTTAAATTTAAAAAGCAAAAAACACAAATTAAAAAGGTTGAATCCAAGACACCTAAAAGATATTCAAAGCACCACCTTAAATTTGTTAATATTATAGGTTCGTTCTTTTTGATTGCTATGATTTTTAGTCTGATTAACTTTGAATTAAACTCTTCAAACTCTAATCTTGATCAACAAGTAGCCTCTATTATTGATATTAAACCTATTGAGACAGTCAAAAAGTTTTCTTTAGAAGTTGAAACACCATTTAAAATATTTGCAGAAGTTAGTAATTTAGAAGAAGCAGATATTTTAACAACTCAACTCTCCCCAAAATACAAAAAAGCAGAGACAGTTCAGGGTAAAGATGGAAAATTCAAAGTATTTATTATATCCTTTTCTAACATTGAATTAGCAAAAGAATACAAATTGCTTCTTCAAAACAGAATGAATCAAAAACTATCCCTAGAATAAAATGAACATATTTTTTCAACTAATCCAAAATGAGGCGACAACCACAGACTCTACTGCAACTATTGAAAATACCACATCCAGTGCTCTAGACGCCTTAAGCTTGATTATGAAAGGAGGAATAGTAATGATTCCTATTGCTATTTTGAGTATTATAGCAGTTTATCTTACCATAGAGCGATATTTTACTATTAAAAAAGCAGGAATACTTGATTCTAAATTCATGGGAAATATAAAAGGTATGGTGCTTGATGGGGACATCAAAAGTGCTCAAACACTTTGTCATAGTAATGGTACTCCTATCGGATTAATGATTGAAAAGGGGTTGTCCAGAATTGGAAAACCTCTCAAAGATATTAGTGTTGCAGTTGAAAATGTAGGTAAACTTGAAGTTTATAAATTGGAAAAAGGAATGCCTATCTTGGCAACTATATCAGGAGCTGCTCCCATGCTTGGTTTCTTGGGTACCGTAACGGGTATGATTCGAACTTTTAATCAAATGCAAGATAGTGGACAGCAGATTACTGCAGATTTGTTGAGTGGAGGAATTGGAGAGGCAATGATGACTACTGTAGCTGGGCTTATTGTTGGTATATTCGCTTACATTGGCTATAACTTACTATCTAGTATGATCAATAAAGTAGTTTATAAAATGGAAGCTACATCTGTTGAGTTTTTAGATATTCTTCACGAACCTGCATAAAACATGAATCTCCGACCCAAGAGCAGAATCAGTACCGAATTCAATGCGTCAAGTATGACTGACATTGTGTTTCTTTTACTCATTTTTTTCATTATAATCAGCTCTGTCGTAAAAGATCCTGCCTTAAAGTTAGTTCTTCCTAAAGGCGTTAATAATGTAAATCCTGTTAACAAGGTAATCGTCGTATCAATTGATCAAAACCTAAATTATGCAATAGATGAGTATAAAACTACTTACGATCAATTATCAACAGATCTTCAAACCCAACTGAAAAATACGCCTAAAGCAACTGTAAGTATACGAGGGGACAAAAATATTCGTTATGAAGACGTCATGAATATTGTCATGATGGCTGACAAACTTGGAGCTAAAGTTGTTTTGGCTCTGGATGGAAGTAAATAATCTAACATGTTAAATTTAAGTAGATCGGAAGATAAAAAGGCACTTGCAGGTACAATTACTGTATACCTTTTGCTGTTCCTCTTACTTTTTTTAATGTCTATGTTTAATGCTTGTAGTGATCTAGAGGCTGAAGAGATTAGCTCAGGTGGAGTAGCTGTTAGTATAGGAAATCCTGATGATGGGGGTCCTGACAACTTTGCTGCTAAAGAAGAGACCATCCCAGAATCAAAAGAAGAATATACTCCAGAAAATCAATTAACGAGTGATGTGGCTGAAGCACCCCCAATAGTCAATAACAAAGCTAAAACAAAACCAAAAGAGGCAGCTAAACCCATAGAAGATAAACCAAAAGAAACCAAACCTACACCAAAACCACCCAAGATTAATATTGGTAAAAACAAGGGTAAAGACACCAATGGCTCTGGAAAAGGTGGCAACAACACTGGTGGATATAAAGGCAAACCAGATGGTACAGGGGCATCCCCAGATGGAGAAGGCAAAGGAACTTCTGGAATGGGTTCTGGAGATGGGCCTTCTTTAGGACCAGGAGTTTCTGGAGGGATTGGAGGTTTCAGTGCTAAAATAGCCTTACCTCAAGGAGGAGTTCAAGAAAATGGAAAAGTTAGACTATATGTGTGCGTTGACAGCAAAGGAAATGTTATAAGTGCTAAATATGAACCTCTTATTGGTGATTATAGTACAACTACAAATAGCGATTTAAAAAATAGGGCGATCTACTCAATCAAAAAATCAACCTTCAGAAACATTAGCGGTTCTGACGGTGGATGTGGATACATTACTTATACCTTTAAATTGCAATAATTCTTTACGAATTGACATACGAACAGACCCTCAATTATCTGTATGAGAAGTTACCCATGTATCAAAGAATGGGTGCTTATGCTTTCAAAAAAGATTTAACCAATATTATTAAATTATGTGATTATTTAAATAATCCGCAGGACAAACTTAAATCCATACATATTGCTGGCACTAACGGAAAAGGATCTACATCGCACATTCTATCCGCAATTTATCAATCAAACGGGTATAAGGTAGGAATGTACACATCACCCCATTTGGTTGATTTTAGAGAACGAATTAAGCTTGATGGAACTCCTTGTTCAAAAGACTTCGTGATTAATTTTACGCAACAAATAAAACCCATCATTGAAGAAATTCATCCCTCATTTTTTGAAATAACTGTAGCTATGGCGTTTGAATATTTTGCTAAAAATAACGTAGATATTGCTATTATTGAAACCGGTCTCGGAGGAAGGTTAGATAGTACCAATATTATCCATCCGATAGCAAGTATCATTACCTCTATTGGTTTTGATCACATGGATATGCTTGGAAATACAATTGAACAAATTACCAATGAAAAAGCTGGGATTATTAAAGATAACACCCCAGTAATCATTGGAAAAGTCAATAAAATTGCAAAACAAGTTTTAAAAAAAGTAGCCTCTGAAAAAAATGCACCATTGGTCTTCTATCAAAAGGAAAATCAAAAAACGGACCTTATTGGCGAACACCAACAATGGAATATTGGCAGTGCATTAAGTTGTGTCGAAAGTCTTAAGGATATTCTTCCAACCAATAAAGTTAAAACTAAACAAGCTTTATTAAACGTGAGTGAATTATCTAATTTTTTGGGTAGGTGGCAAATATTTTATAAGAATCCTCTTGTGATTGGGGATGTTGGGCATAATGAACAGGGATTTCGCTTAATCGCAAATGAATTATCCAAGTACACTAAAAAAATTCATTTTATACTAGGCTTTGTTGATGACAAAGATCTAAGTAAAATTATACCCACATTACCCATGGAATCATCATATAGTTTTGTAAAACCCAATATTATCCGTGGGATGAAATCAGAAAAGGTAAGAGAAATTTTTGAATCATATGATATTCAAGGTATTTCATTTCCAGACTTAAAGTCAGCAATAAATCAACGATTCAAAAGCGTTTCTAAAAATGAACTTATTTTCGTGGGTGGTAGTAATTTCATTATTGCTGATCTTCTTAAATTAAAAGAGAATAAACAACTACCCTTCTAATGTCAAATCAAATTATAGAAATATTTACGGATGGTAGCTCATTAGGAAACCCAGGACCAGGTGGTTATGGTATTGTAATGAAATATGGATCGAAACAAAAGCAGTCTAGTGAGGGATACCGATTAACTACCAATAATCGCATGGAGCTTATGGCAGTAATTCAAGCCCTAAAAATGCTTAATGATGTTGCAAAAGAAAAGGAAGTGATTATCTACTCTGACTCTAAATATGTTATTCATGCTGTAGAAAAGAAATGGGTATTTGGTTGGGTAAAAAAGAATTTTAAAGATAAAGCTAATGCTGACCTATGGAGAATGTTCTTGAAGGAATACTCAAAATACAACATCAAATTTCATTGGGTAAAAGGTCATAGTGGTCATACTGAAAATGAAATTTGTGATAAATTAGCAAAAAAGGCTGCAGAGGGAAAACCACTCAAAACTGATCATGGCTATGAGTCTTCAAAGAATAACTCAAACCAACTATTTTAATGCTTTTCTTCGCTTTATCTCTTGACTAATTAAAGAAAGTTCGCGACTCGATTGTCCTTTAACACTACTGTTTTCTTGAGCTCTTCTACTCAAATAGGGTAAAACTTCTTTTATAGGACCGTAGGGCAGATATTTAGCCACATTGAATCCTTCATAAGCTAGATTGAAACTAATATGATCACTCATTCCATACAGCTGAGCAAACCAAAAACGTTCATCTGATTTACTAATGTTGTGGTCTTCAATTAACCTAGCAAGTAATAATGAACTTTCCTCATTGTGAGTGCCAGCCATTATAGCAACAATGTCTCGATTTTTGAAACATAGCTCCAATGCCAAATTATAGTCTCGATCTGTATCTTCTTTGGAATCTTGAATTGGATTCGGATAATTCATCTCTTGAGCTCTCAATGATTCTTTTTCCATATAAGCACCTCGAACAAGCTTAAACCCAATTTTATACCCATACTCTCTAGCTAAATTTATCTGCTTTTCAATTTCCTCTATCCGTCCCTTTCGGTATAGCTGAATCGTATTATATACAATAATTTCTTCACGATTAAACTCATTAGCATTACTGTAGACAATTTTGTCGATAGCATGCTGTATCCAAGTTTCCTCTGCATCAATAAGTAATTTGACTTTATTCTCATGAGCATGTTTACAAAGGGAATGAATTCGACCAACGAGATGTTCATATTGGATTTCTTGCCCTGGGGTTAAATCTTGATTAGCAGATTTAGCCGCTAAAACAGCAAAAGATCCAATTCCTGTAGATTTAAAAACAGCAAAAGGGTATTCAGGCTTATTTGCAGCTTCTTCAATCACCAACTTTAATTCTTCATAGGTTTTAATAAAATTTTTATCTGTGCCCTCACCTTCAACTGAATAATCAAGAATTGCCCCAATGCGATTATTGTATAACCTTTTTGCAAATCGATTACTTTCTTCAATAGTCTCACCACCACAAAACTGATTGAAAATGGTTTTTTTAATGATTGATTTTATTGGAAATCCAATCTTCATTGTCCAATTAGCAACAATAGGACCATAGTTTACCAAAAAGGGATATGAAAAGGCTTGGAACAATCGATAAGCTTTGCTTAAATCCAAATCAGATTTATGTGCAAATGCTCGCTCCGTGTTCTCCAAAGATAAGGCCATATATAAGAAACAAAAATATGTTTAAAATGGCACAAGAATTTAAAAATAAAACAGAGATTAAATACAGAATGAGTTTTCTATAATCTCTCTAAACTGATAGTAGTTATTTATTGTTGACCAATTGATTAGCCACCTCAACTAATCTTGACGAAATTTTATCGCTATTAAAATGAACTTTTGCATATTTATGACCGCGAACAGATATTTCTGTCATTTCATCTAAATTATCATATCTATACAGAATAGCTTTCGCAAGGTCACTAGGATCATCATTTTTGTATTTAAACACTTCTCTTTTATGTTCAAAATCAGAAGAAAAGAAAACTTCATCGCTCATCAAAATAGGTCTATTACAAGCCAAATAATCTCCCAATTTAGCTGGGTATCCCGAATCTGAAAAAATTGATTTTTTTCTGTTCATAATAAAGGTATCACATACTTTCAACTCTTTTGATATTCTCGCATGACTAATACCCCCTTTTAAACATACATAATCATTTAAACCACGCAAATTAATAAGCTCCTTTGTTTTCATATATTGAGGGTCTCGCCCAATCAATGTCAATGTCAGGCGAGGTTCATTTTTTAAAGCAATAGCAAAAGCATCTAAAATATTAACGATTCCATCTTTTTCACCAAAAGAACCTATATAGCCAATATTAAAAGGAATTGATTCAGTAGTTTGTCTAAAATCACTAAAGTTAATCATCATGGGTATATGATGAATATTGTTGTGCCTCGATTGGAAGAGGTTATATAAGAAACTTGAGATTACGAACATACAATCAGAATATTTAACCATTAAATTTTCTTCAATTTTATGTAATAGCTTATTTGAATTAGCAGAATGTAGGTCTGTGTAATCAATAATAATTTTGACACCCAAAAGTTTACTGAGTAACATTCCAGGTAATGATGAAATCAACTGAGGTGTATAAAAATACAATACATTATAATTACGTGTATTTTTAAAAACATATAAAATGAAAGCAAGGTGACAATAAATTAATTGTACAAATCTTATAATATAAAATTTGGGGTACCTGTTCCACCCTCCAATGTGAACGACTTTTTGATTATTCCATATTTTCTGTTTTGAATTGTTTCTTTTCTTGGAAAAACTCGTTGGATAAAGAGAAATAAAATCACACTCCCATTGTTTATGAATAAACCCGAGACCAATATTTCTTATACGAGAATTATGGACTTCACCTTCGGGAAATCCTCCTATAAAAACTAAGCCTATTTTAAGTTTATCCAATGATTTTATTATTCTAGGAATAGATTATCTCCATGAATGTATTGCTTCAGAAAGTAAAATAATAAAGCCAATGATAATAAAATACTACCAGCATAAAATTCAACCCATCCTAAATGATAAAACACCATCAAACCTATATTTATAAAAAGCTGTATTCCAGAGTATAGAACACTAGTAAATAGATGATTATATTTTTTTATGTGTACTAAGTCTTGATACAAGTGACTTCGATGAGCTTCTAGTATATTTTCTTTTTTTATAAGTCTTAATATAATTGTTCCAACACTATCAACACCATAAACAGATAATAAAATAATAGATGACCAACTATTAATTTTTAACCCAATTAATACGACTAAAAATGCAGCAAACAAACCCATTGTAACACTCCCAGAATCACCTAAAAAGATAAGAGCTTTTTTCCTAAAATTAAAAACACTAAATGCTACAAAAAATCCTATGTATGAAATAATATTATCACTAAAAGAAAATTCATTTAAAGAGGTTAAAAAAAATAAGGATGAACACAAAATGACAATAGAATACAATGCTGTAATCCCATTAATTCCATCCATAAAATTGTAAGTATTGACAGACCCTAAAATAATAACAAATAAAGGAATCCATATGTATGTGTCAAATCGATGCAATTCTAGAACACCAAACAAGATGATAGCAACAGCTATTAAGTATAAAATGAAACGAGTTTTGGTATTCAAGCTTTTAAAATCATCCAAAAAACCAGTAACAACTCCAATACTTAAACTAACTGACAATAATATATTAAGCTGACTAGGGTCAAATACGACCCATATTATATTAATTAATAATAAGGTAATTCCACCACCTCTTATGACACTATTCTTATGTGAACTTCGATTATTTGGTACATCATAAATTTTAAATTTACTACCTAATATTAAATACAGATATAACAAAAGAATAGAACAGGATAATGCCACTAGAAAGGTTATTAAAAAGCTACTCATTGCCCTCTTTTATTTATTTCCATATATTTACCTAATAGGTTTAAATTTGATCTAACATCAAAGGGTAATTTTTCAATTTTTAGTACTTTTTTGATCTTTTGATTACTTACCACTAAACTACCAAGTAACTTGTTGAAGGTATTTATACCAATTATGCTAGTCAACTTTATTAATGTTCGTACCAAAAACTTAGGAATTCCCCATCTGATATACGTATTTTTTGTCTCCTTAAACAGTTCACCAATCATTTCAGAGGTGGAAATTGTAGCATCATCAGAGATAATAAAATAATCAGAAGCAGCCTTACTTTTCAGAAGTTGAGTAATTGTGTAGTTTAGATTCTCAATGGCTAGAATGGAACGTTTATTTTTCCAATTTCCAAAAGGGTATGGAATACCTGCAGATAGTGAATAGTATAATTTGGGAAGATTACCTTTATTTCCTATACCATAAATCATCACAGGTTCTAATATATAATAGGTATGATTACTAGATAAATTATCAATAATTGTATTTTCAGCTGCAAGTTTTGATTGTCCATAGACAGATTGTGGTTTTTTGGGTGTTTTCTCATTAATAATTAATGAATCCTCATAAACCTTAATAGAACTTAAATAAATCAATTTTACTGATTTTTTTGATTGATTAATCCAATTGACCAAACCTACTGTAAGTTGATGGTTTACCTCAAAATACTCCTGTTCCTGTTTAGAATTATACGTATCATGTGCAAGTCCTGCCAAATGGATAACTACGTCATAATCACAAGAAGCATTGGTATAATTATCCCACGAAAATACCTCTTCGAATAACCCAAATTCACTACTCCTACTTATGGCATATAGAGAATGATTCCTAGATAACTCGGGTGAGATATAACTTCCTACAAAACCTGATGCTCCAGTAATAAGTATTTTACTCAAAACTTAAATTCAAAAATTTTATAAAGATATTTACTATATATCTTAAACATATTTGTTTTGATACCATTCTCTTTACATGAATGAGCAATCTCTTTATTGATAATAATCCTAGATTGAATATTTTTTGTACTTGCCCCTCCAGTTAACATACTAGTCGTTAGAATTGGTTTGTAATCAATCTTATACTTTTCTGAGTAAAATACACGCAGTAAATGGTCAAAGTCTGCGGCAATTTTATACCCTAATTTAAATTTAAACTCCTGATATACTTTCTTCTTTGCAAAAAACGATGTATGAGCAGGCATTTTTCCTTTTGAAAAATCATGGTATTTAAATTTTCTAGAACTGTAATAGCGAACCTTTTTACCGTTTGTATCTACAAATTGAATATCTCCATATATTGCATCTAACGATTGATCATTTTGAAAAAACAGTCCTACTTGCTTTAAAATATCATTTGAACAAAACACATCATCACTGTGTAAAAACCCTATAATATCTCCTGTGGCAACTTCCAAGCCTTTATTAAGAGCATCATAGATTCCTGAATCTTTATCTGAACTAAAAAAAGCTACGTGGGGGTAGCTTTTAATAATATCAATTGTTCCATCAGTAGAAAGACCGTCAATTAAAATATGCTCGACATCATAAGATTGTTGAGATACACTATCTAAGCATTTTTTAATAGTGGATTCATTATTAAAACAAGCAGTAATAATCGAAATTTTCATAAAATATATATTAATTTATATTAGCTAAATGTTTAGTATATATACTGTGACAATTTAATTTGAAATTATTGAAAGTAAAATCTTTAGGCAAATTGCTTCTATTATTTTTTAGCGAATCACGTAAATTTGAATCATCAAAAATCTTTTTTAAAAGATCTTCTAAATAATTGAAATCACCAATTGGATAAGACAATATCATATTTTTATAATTTTCATTAATTTCAACCACAGAATCCACCTCAGAAGCAATACTAATACAACCCATATTAATGGCATTCAATAACGCAATTGATAATCCCTCTGAGTAACTTGATTGAATAAAAATATCAGAATCTGATATGGATGAAGCAATTTCATCTTCATCTAAATATCCTACATAGTTTATAAAATTGTTATCAGATAGCAATTCATCAAACATTTTTTTATTCTCTTTTGAAATAGGTTTTCCATACACTGTCAGACGAAAAGATTTTGGATCAGGAAATGACTTTAGCATATGAATTAACTCAAATATTCCTTTTCTTTGTTCAATAGAGCCAATAAAAAATAGATTTATTTCCTTCTTATCATTTTTATTTAAATTTGATTCTTTTCTGTTATATAAAGTACTAAAATTATTTAATACAGAAACTTTTCTTTCGTCAGTAAATTTCAATAATTGATCCTTAAATATTTGAGTTAAAGATATTATATGATATCTCTTAAGTTGATTCAAACAAAACATTTTCCAAACAGCATTGTATGGCAATGTCCAATCTAAACCACTATAATGAATGTGTAATAAAATTTTTGCTTTTGGTACAAAAAAAGATACTAACCTAAGTAAAATCAAATCTTTAATTAATCCAGTTTTTCGTGATGTATGGAAATGGAATAGTGAAGCATCTTTGGCTTTCAATAATAGTTTTACAACTAATAGAATTGCATCAATAGATTGAATTATACCTATTTTACCTATGAAATGAAGAGGAGGTTCTATCGTGTAACTACTGATAAAATTTAACTCAAAATCATTGTAATAGCAATTATTTTTAATGTAAGTTACTAAGTTTGTAATGCCACCTTTATATCTCTTTTTAACAAAAGGTGCCACATGATATATCTTTTTTTGGGAGGAGTTATTCTGAAATGCTTTGGCATATCCATTAATGGTTTCTGGTAAGTTAATTTGGCTTTTTGCATAAGCTAGAGCACCTATTCTATATCTTTTGTAACTCTCTTCATCTAGACAAAATAAACTATCTATTACTTTAGTAAAAACCTCTAAACTATCTAGAGGAAATGACCAACCTGCAGAATTCTTTTCTAGATGCTTCCAAGGAGTTTGATCACTAATTAAGACAGGAGTTCCTGCCAAAAAAGATTCAGCAATAACATGACCGTAATTTTCACCAGCAGTTGGAAAAATAAATAAATCATATTTTGATAACACACTGTATACTTGATTTGAGTTAATAATGCCTTTGTATTTTATGTTTTCAGTAAGTCCGTATTGCTGAATTAACTCCATACAGCTATCAAAGTATTTGAAATCTTCTATTGGGCCGTAAATGTCTAAACTAATTTGCTGTCTATTTTTGGAATATCTTATAATCTTGATCGACTCTAACAAATTTTTATAATGAATAATTCTTGAGATAAAGACAATACTCAATTTATTTTTTCTTTTGCTTACATGACTGTATTTCTGTTCAGGTATATATTTTAAGTTAGGGAGTATTTTTATTTGGTTAAGTGGAAATTGTTTTTCTATATCTTTTAACTCCTCCCTTGAAGTGACATGAAAACATACTCCTCTGTAAAGGACTGAAAATGTTAACCAATTGATAAGAAGATAAAAAGATTTTTTAGAAGATTTTATAATTAAACTTGCTTTTTTTAATTCTCCACGAGGAGCCAGTAGTAATTTTTGAGGCGAGATTATTTTTAAAAATCTAATAAAGAGAATACAAATAGAAAATAATGGAGAAAAAAAGCTATTTATGTATAAAGTATAATGTTTACCTTTAAAGTTTTTTAAGGCCTTTATTATATGTATTAAGTTTGATGCATAAAATACTTGCCCTTTATGATTATTGATTTGTAACCATTCATTGGACTTTAATTGTGAAAATCTATCATTACTATCAATATCTCTATTTCTTGTAATAATGTGAATATCCATTTCTTCATGAAACATAGATAAAATTCCTTTAATACTTTGAATAGGCCCGCCACCATTTACTGCTGGTTCGAAGTAATCTGTTAAAATGACTAGATTTTTCACTTTACTCATTTGTATAGTTAAATAAAGTAACTCAAATGCTCATGATTTAAAATTAGTATTGACCATAAATATCTACTCACCTTCTAATAAAGACATTAGGTTAGCAGCCCAAGTTTCTTTCTTAATTCTATTGCTTAAAGTCGCACTGTTTCTTTTCATATTATGAAGTTGTTCTTTATTTAGGTCGTCTAATTTTATAAGTGCTTTTTCAAATTCTTTGACATTATTTATATCATAAGAATAACCATTATAACCAGATATTAAAAACTCTGTATTTGCATAAACACTGTTGGAATTTAGTAAAACTAACCCCGAGCAAATCGCTTCATGTACTGCTACCCCCCAATGCTCATCTTTGCTAGGTAAACAAAAAACATCATAGCTTTTAATCTTTTCTTGAAGTTCATTTGGATCAATAAAATTCTGGACGCGAATCGAATTATTTTTGAATTCCAATATTTTATCTAGTTCTGGGCCATTGCCAAAAAGATCTAAACTCCATTTTTTTAAAAATCCTTTTCTTTTCAATTTATCAAACGTTTGAGCTAAAAAAACTGGATTTTTATATTTTACAAATCGCCCAACATAAATAATTTTAAAATTTACTTTTCTTGATGGATCATATGTAAATTTATCAGTATCAGCTGAGTATAAATTGTAAATTATATCTTTATTACTAAATCCTAATTTAATTGCATATGTAGCTTGAGAACTTCCGGCAACCCAAACTTTATTAAAATGTTTCTTAAGATAAATTTTTGCAAAAAATGTTGCTAACTTTTGACGGAGACTACTTGTCCAAGGATTATCTAAACCTAAAACTACAGGTATTTTAGTCTTAAATTTTCTTGCTATGTGATTATATTCTTTATCTCCCCATCCAGACAAATAAAGTAATTTAATATTCAACTCAGATAGATAACTAAATAAACTTTCTTTACTATTAAATTGGGTTTTGTCAATGATATTTACCTTACTTGCACTTTGTATTTTGTATGGAGCATTTATATCTGATGAATAACGAATTATGGTGCAATGAAGATTGTACTTATCAGAAAAACACTTAACACACTGGAAAAAATAGTCCGGTAATCGTGTGTAAAGGAATACAATTCTATCTTTTTGTTCTTGTGATTTCATTAAATTAAATATAATTTTTTATTGATAAGTTAGCATGATTTAAATAGCCCTCAAGTATAAAAACCTCAGTTAATTTTTATTAAAAACGGCAGTTGATATAACACGTTTATCGAATCAAACTATTTGTAGGTATAAGTTTATTGCAAAAAAATAATATCTCTTGAATTAAAATATTAAAATAATCCCTGGGTATTCTCTGACCGAAAATTCATTTGTAAATTTTTAATTCATTTTAAAAAAGGCAAGTCAAATGGTGCATTATTTATATTTGATTAAAACAATTATGTAATGTTTTCTAAATTTAAACTAACCTCGCATTAAAAGTCACTTGGTGAGCTCTAAATCATAAATAAATGTGGCAGAAAATTTTTTCTAATTAGTCAACTTAAATTGGAAAAGACCAATTATGACATAGAATAAAATTGTAAATGGTTGGAGAGAAGCCATAATCCAGGATTCAAATGTAAAACTTAAAATAAAACCGGATAGTACAGGTAGTACTAGTCGTTTGTCTTTAAACTGTTTAAACATTCCAATAAAAAAAATAATAAAAAAGAATGTACCAATAATACCTGCATCCAACAAAATAGCTAATGCACCGCTAAAAGCAGAGTTTAATCCACGTTGAACCGATCTAATTTTTTTAGAAAATGATATTTTATATATATGAGAATCATACATCAGACCTTTTCCAAACCAAAGTGCCTTTGGGACTTGTTGATAACCCCACTGCCAACCGATTAATCTACCACCCATTGTTTCAAGTGTTTCTAATCTAGCTCGATCAGACAAGGTAGTAGATTTATTAATATAAGATATTCCAATTGTAGTAAAACCCAAAACAATAAGTGGCGTTAAAAAGTACTTCAATACAATACGAACACTTGCTTTTCTAGTATCAATGTATGTCAATCCATGAAAGAGAATAAAAACTCCCAAACTAGTTCTCGAACCTGATATTAATATGCTCAATAAATACAATAGAAGTAATAAAATAAATTGATTTTTTGTATACAAACCCAGTCTTTTGTGAGCGAACCAAGCAATTATGCTAAAAAATGAAGAAAATATAGCCAAACCGTTGGCATTACCAAATAGACCACTTATTCTTAATTGATTGTCTTCACCAACACTTTGAACATATTGTGGTGCTAATATATAAAGCAAAAAACCCGATACTATTGATACTAAAGATAGTTTGATTATATTTTTGATTCGCTCAGGCTGCTCCTGAAAAAGAGGGATAAATAAACCAAATACTGTCAACGGCAATAGCCCATAGCTGATGGTTCTTAAAAATGACTGAATTTTAATTTCAGCCGGACTAAAAAACCAAGATATCAGCAAGCAAATCCAAAATGGCATTAACCATTTAATATTTTTTAAAAAAAGTGAAGATTTGAAGTACTTTGATTTTAGCGTGAAAAGGGAAATTAAAACTATTCCAATTATACGATTCATCTTCATACCTGCCTCTAAGCCCGCTCTGTTGTCTGCAAAAATTAAAACCAACAAAAAGAAAATAAATAACTCTGTAAATTGACTTTTAATACCATAGTGAATTGTAATTAGAGTTACTGGTATTATTGAAAGGTAAGGGTTCATAATACCTAGTATTAAACAAATTATGAATGATACGTATAGCATTTTTAAGCTTAAATATTTTTTAAAATCATGTAACCATGTATCTTATTAGTATTAAATCAATTGAGTAAATAACCTCAAGCAATAAAAAAACCCAGTCTTGTATATTCAAACAGGGACATCTGTTCAAAAGTAAATTTGATATCATTTTTATTTTTGCTTGCAAACTCGTTCATGATTTGCACAACTGGCACCGAATAGTTATTACCCCCTTGTACGACTTTTATATTAGTTTTAACTTTCAAAATATTAGCCATAATGCATACAGCATCATAAACCCGTAATTTGTTGTCATAATTACAATTAATAATTCCAGATACATTACGTTCAATCAAATAACCTATGATTTTTTCTAAATCAACAGCATGTAAGAAATAACGAAAAGCATCTTGTTGAACTACAACTTCTTTCCCTTGAAGTAATTGTTGGCTTACAGCATTAAAAAATGTATTTCTATTTCCAACACCTCCAATCATGTTAGGTAATCTTACAATAATATTCTCAGAACAATGGCTCTGAATTAGCTTTTCTTGGTCTATTTTAAATTGAAAATACGGTTTATGGTTCACAGATGGATCTTTAACACCAATACTACTGAAATAAATTATTCGTTTATTTTGATCTAAGTATTTACTTAATAACGTTTTCTCTCTGTTATACTCAACAATGTCCTTCTCATTAGAATTTGAAACTCCTGATGCAAAAACTATGATGTTATCAATTTTCTCAAATTTCTTTAAAGATTTAGCTATTAATCCGTTTCCTACTATCAATTTTCTGCAGCTCTTACAAAATTATCTATTATTGAATCGATGTTATTCTCCCAACAAAACTTATTTCTAACTATCTCCAAACTTGCTTCTTTCTTGTTGTACAATTCTTTGGGTGTTAGTGATAACGCTTCAATCATAGCAGATTTAAGTTCATTACGATCATTAGCTTTTATAAGCCACCCATTATCAGCGGATACAGCAGTTTCATTAGCACCCACATCCGTCGCGATGACAGAAAGTCCTTTGGCCATAGCTTCTATAATAACTGTTGGGAATCCTTCTGATATGCTTGGCAATACTAGAATATCAGCTTTTAAAATTACTTTTTCATAATCTGCCTTATTGCTTATTGGACCATAATATGTAATATTCTTATTTCTAATTCTAGAAACATTGGGTATATCACCCACAAAAGAAAAATTAAATTCATAATTGGGTATCAATTCTTGTATGACTATAGCCAACTCTTCATAACCTTTACGTCTTTCATTTCTGCCAATAAATAAGAAGTTTCGTATATGATTTTTTATAAGAATAGGTTTTGCCTTAATACTGTCTAAAGGTATAAAACCAGATGTTGGAATCAATTGATTTTCATTACAACCTATAAACTTATGTAATTCATGAATCTTACCGCCATATGTAAAAATATAATCAACTCGTTTAATGATTTGTCTAACAGTAAACCTTAAGGGTAAGGACTTTAGTTTTGATTTAAAATCAAATGTCTTTTGAAACATCTCTAATCCGTGAAATTGAGCAAAGACCTTAGGTGAACTACTCTTTCTATTTCTTAAAAAGTACCATGAAGTAAAGCCTTTGGCGTATATTAAATCATATGAATTTTTATGAAAAACTTTATAATATCTTTTAGACAATAAATAACTTGCAAGAATATAATGACCAGGAAATCTAAATAAGCGAGGAAAATCAAACGGAATGAAGTTAATATGTTTCAACTCTTCGGAGGAATATTGCTCAGGTAGTTTACTGTAATCAGAAACTTCTGAAGCAAAATGATAAATATCCAACTCAATTCCTCTTGAAGCTAAATACTTAATGAAATAAAAAGCGTGCTTTTGCATTCCACCAATAACTAGAGGATATATACCCGTTGTTAAAAAAGCAATCTTCAAAGTTTTACAGCATTAAATTATTTTGTTTTGTTGTCAAAGTTTTCTGAGCATAATATACTTGTTAGGATAACTAATACGTTGAATTTTTGATAATTTATTAATTGATGCAAAGCCATTTCTTTCATAATAACTAATTACATCCAAAGGATCAATAGAACTCGCGGCATCTTCATCACATCCTAAATGTAAATTGTAATTGGGTTTGAGCTTTTTATACACAAGTTTGGATTTGTTTTCAAAAGCACCTATCTCTTTCAATATTCTACTACTAATAATTAGAGTATACCTTAATAGTTTAAATTCTGTAATACTTGCTATTAAGGATATGATTTTTTCTTTAAACGTCATTTTCCAAAATGATTTGATATTAATTATTCCATAACGATGCCACCATCTACAAAACCAGGCATCATTATGTAAGATTATGCCCCCTGGTTTCAGAACTCTAATAATTTCATCAATAACATTTTGTGGATTCAATGGATGTTCCAAAAAGGTATGAGTAAAGATACAGTCTAAGGATTGGTTTTTAAATGGAAGATGTGTTGCATCTGCAACAATACCTTGTTTATCAAATTTGTCAGTGTATCGTTTTATACTAGAATAAGAAATATCTAGTGGATAATAATGTTTAAATTTATTACATGAAAATGAGGATCGAGCCTGATGAATCCCACCTCCAATTTCAATGACAATAGCATCATCAGATAATTTACTTTTCAGTAAGTTAACTAATTTTTCCATCTCATGATATGACTTCCCAGTCATTTGTGCCTTGGTTTTTAATTTTTCGTAAAGGTCAAATTCATCATTTTTCTTTTTGAAGTCATCTGAGAATAATTCATCATAGAATCTAGACGAATCAGATTCTTTAGTGAAATTTAACAGTTTACCATTATTCTCAATAAAGCTGGGGATTCTGTGATCAATTATATTTGATAGTGGGTAAATCATTAGAATAATAATGTTTCAAACTTAATTGAATAAAACATGAGATTTCAAATATTTTTTTTGATAAATATTTATAAAAAATAGCTGATATAACTTTTTGATAATGTAACGAGTTTTATGTAATTAAAGTTCAACCAATTGCTTGTAGCTATTATAATAACTTTCTTTTGAAAAATACTTTTTGGCAAAAAGAACTACTTTTTCACGTTCTTCTTTCGACAACCTTATAAGTTTTTCAGAATATGTATTCTCTGTAAAAAATCCCAGATTCTTACTTAATAGTAATTCGTTATAATCCCCTACCTCTCCATCAAGAATAACCTTTAATCCTGCGGATAAATATTCTGCAAATTTTACTGGTGATGCTACATAATTTGTAACTGTTTTATTTCTGATTAACAAGCCGTAATCACATACTGTTAGTACGCTGTATACAGATTTATGATCTAACCAATCTTTTGATATTCTTGATGGATAATACTTAAATACTTGCAAATCATTTAAATCAATTTTAGCAAGAAATAAGACCTTTATATTGTGTTGTTTAGACATTAATTTCATTAGAAAAAAATCCAGTTTTTTAAATGATTGCCATTCAGCAATAGATCCCGAGTATACTAAAACAATATCATCCTCCTTAAAACCGTATGACTGTCTTATATTTTTGTTATATGAAGAAAATGACATCTTTATTAATAAATCTGAATTTAGAGTACACGGTATGACTAAATGCTTATTTTTATTATACATATATGTAGCTCTCCAATATGCTATGAGTTTATTTGAAACAGCTATTCTAAAATCAGCATTTGAAACAGCTATTTTTTCATAATATTTTTCGTTTTCAATATCCTCATTTGAAAAATTATATTTTTTTGCAAAATATTCCTCAACCTCAGCAGCATGTGCACCTCTTCCATCAAAAATGATTTTTTGGGTCTTAAAAAATTTCCTCACAGAAATAAGTAAAAATGCAGCTCTTGCACCTCTGCCGAACCATACCTTATCATCATTAAAAAATGATAAAAATGCCATTATTGGCACATATAACCTTACTCTTCTAGATCCAAATATTAAGGGAATCAAACAGACATTTTGGAAATTTTGTCGATATTTTTTAGCACTATTTTTAAAATCTTTTAGTGGTAATAAAACGTATAATTTACAATTAATATCAAATTCTCTATTAATATGTGATAAAGTATCTAGAGCTTGGCTTTTGATAACTCCCGTACAAGATTCTTCGTAAATAAAGTAGTTCACATCAGTTTAGATAAAATCTCAAAAACTCTATTCGTTGAATTTCCATCCCACATTTCTGGAATTAGCCCTTTTTTATACTTATTATTCATAATTAAATCTACATGTTCCAGAATTTTATCAGCATCTAAATCCAACAAGGTGTTAGTACCTATGTGAATTGTACTCGGGCGTTCAGTATTAGGTCTAAGTGTGAGACAGGGAATTTGTCTGAATGTGGATTCTTCTTGAATCCCTCCACTATCTGTAATAACAATTTTTGAATTTTTAATAAGCTTTTGAAACTCAAAATAACCAAGTGGATCAATTAGATGTAAGTTCTTAATGTTCTTTAGTTCTTCCAAAAGATTGCACTTGGTAAAGTTTAACTTCGTCCTTGGATGCAGTGGAAGAACAACTAGTAGTTTACTTGTCAAATCCTGAATTATACTTATCAGCTTCTTTAATCCAACTTCATTATCTACAGTAGCTGGTCTATGCATTGTCATTAAAACATACTCATCTTCTAAATGAAGATTATCTAAAATTTCTGAATCACTGATATGTTGATCAAATGCAACTAGGGTGTCAATCATTGTATTTCCTACAAAGTATATCTTAGCTTTATCTACCCCTTCGTTAATCAAGTTATCAAAACCACTTTGTTCGGTTACAAAGAAAATATCCGTAATTCGATCTGTTAAGATGCGATTTATTTCTTCTGGCATTCTCAAATCTTCACTCCTTAAACCACTCTCAATATGACCTAATGGAATACCGGATTTGTGAGCATACAATGCACCTGCAAGAGTAGAATTAACATCTCCAACTACAAGCAAAATATCCGGTTTACCATTTCTAGCACTATACTCACCAAGCCTGAGCATTATTTCTGCAATTTGTTCTGTGGAAGAAATTCCTTTTGGTATCTCTAGAAACACATCGGGCTTAAGACTAAACTGGTCAAAGAATACACCACTCATCTTATAATCGTAATGTTGGCCAGTATTTATAATAGTTAAATCAATATTAAATTTTTTTGCTTGTTTTTTGAACTGTGTAACTTTAATAAAGTTTGGTCTCGTTCCAATTAATGTTAATACTTTTTTCACTTGATAATTAGATTAAATACATTGATAAAATTTTTCATAAATAAAAGTAAATTAGTTTAAGCATATTATTGTTTAAAATAGTAATATATTTTTAGGGTAATCATAAGTAATATTTATAACATCACGTAGGTTAGTCTTTTAAAATTAAATAAACAAGCTATCTAAATATCGTTCAATCTTTTCACCAAGATTTTTTTGGTCTTCATCAATGCTTAAATAGTCTTTTACATACTCACGGTACTTTCTATGGTCATAAAAAAAAAAATTATTAATAGAGCTTTTAGAATCTAATATTTCATTACAATACTTTAAGTTTAGATTTTTCATTGTTGTTATAGAGGCTTTTTTAATGTGTTTACTTCCTGAAGGTGGTAGCAAAACATATATTGGTTTTTTGAATAAAACACAGTAAGAAAATGAAGTTGAGTAGTGACCTATTACAAGTTTTGCATTTCTTATTAGTTCAATTGTTTTATTTTCATGTATTTCAAAATCAGAAAAAATTTCTTTGTATTGAATTAATTCACTAGTAGGATGAAGTGCAACTTGTACATCCAAATTCAGACAATTTGATAAACTTTTAAGAGTTGTACTTAAGTAAGCCGCATATTCTGATTTATCAAAATCGTTTGAAATTTTAAATCTTTTAAAATCTGGATGATTAAAAAGATTTTGATCAATATAAACAAGAGTTCGACTCTCATTTGTTTCAGGATTCTCAAGATATCGCTCATAATCTAATGTGTGAAGACTCCAGGTCTTTCTCAAACCAAACCAAGATTGAATAATGTTTGAGTAGTTTCCTGTTGAAATAGAAAAACTTGGAGATAACTTTCCATACTTTAATTCATACAACTTTGTTGAAATAATATTCTTAATTGTTAGAAAAAATACATTTTTCCTCGAACCAATATAAGATGATAATTGAAATTTCACCCATTTTAAGCCAAGTTCGTTATAAAGCTTAAATCTTTTTAAAGACTCTTTTCGAGGAAAACCAGTAGAAATAATGATTGTGCTATCTCTATTAAAGGATGATAGATATCTACTTAAACCGGAAAATGATGAAATAATTTTTTTATTACCAAACTCTTTATAAATTGATTTATCATGATTTTGAATATTGTCATATAAATTTTGAACGTCTACATAAATCAACTTATAATTGTTTGATTTTACTAAATGTCTCCATATGTATCTTAGCTGATCTACATTTTTGCTGTCATTCACAAATAGAATTTGCACAAGCATAAATTTTTATATTAGTTTTTAAGTCTTAATTTGAGTTAATTCTTTGTATGTATATTGCCTACTTATCTGACCATCGTTAAACTCAACTATATAATCACAATATTTTAGTGTAGTATATCTGTGAGCAATTATTAAAATTGTAAAATTGTGCTCTGATAGTTTTTTTATAGATTCAGTTATTTCATTTTCAGTATCATTATCTAAAGCTGAAGTGGCCTCATCAAAAAGAAGAACCTCGGCTCCAGAAAAAAGTGCCCTTGCAATTCCTATCCGCTGTCTCTGACCTCCTGATAATTTAGATCCCCTTTCTCCAACATGGGTTTCAATTCCATCTGGAAGTGAGTCAATCAATTTTCTTAAACTTGAGATCTCAATTGCCTTTTTCATTCTTTCTTTATCTGATGCTAGTTCAAAACTGCCAAAGATTATATTGTCTCTTATAGAGCCATCAATTAGGAATACCTCTTGTTGAACATATCCAATATTATTTCTCCACTTACCTATATTCTCTAAATCTAACCTAACATCGTCAATATTTATATTTCCATTGTAATTATCTAACAGCCCAAGTAAGACATTAAAGAATGTTGTTTTACCTGCCCCAGATTCTCCAATAAAACCAATAGTTTCACCCTTATTTATCTCAAGATTTATACCCATAAGAATGAGGGTACTTTCTGAGTAACCGTAAGATATATCTTCGAATTTGATTGAGCTCTTAAAAGCCAATTGCTCTTTGGTATCAATCATAAGTTTCTTATCTCCAGTCAGATGCTTTGACAACTTAATTGTATTAAAAGTAAACTGATAACTTTTAATGCTTATTAAAGCATTCATTATTCGATTTATTGAGGGAAGAACTCGGTATGCTGCTATGCCAAATACTCCAAGAAGTATTATTAAATCACTTCTATTTTCTAAATATAAAATTCCATATAGCGTTATTACTGCAAGAGCAAGAATAAATGAACTTTCAAGAACTTTAGTTGAAGATAAACTTAATACATGAAGCTTAGCTTCGATTTCAGAAACCTCTTCAGTTCCTTTTTTGTATTGATTAAAAAACCAAGATGAATTGTTATTTATCTTAACATCTACATATGCTGCAATAGATTGATATAATATCTTATATAATTCTGCAGCTAAATCATTTCTCCTTTCAGTATATCTCTTTGCAAAATTCCTAACCACTCTATAGAATAAATAAGCAACGGGAACAACTGTTAATCCAAGAATAAAGATTATCTGAACATTATACACAACAATAGCCACTACTATCATGATAAGCACGAGCACTTCATTCAACAAGGTCAGCATTGGCGTTATTAAAAGTTTCGCATACCACAATGATACCTGATTTATATCTTTAACTATTTCATTGGAATTATTTTGATTGAAGAATATAAATCCCTTGCTGTAAAAGTATTGATGAAGTCTTGTGCTGTAAAAAGAGTAAAGAGAAAAAGAAAAACGAGATTGTTTGTATGTGATAAATAAACTTACTAAGTTCTTACTGATGAATAACAAAACAATTACACCTAGTAGTAATGCCAAAAATATACTCTCTTGTTCTAGATTTAACAAATTGTAAATCTTATATAAATATTGATTATTAGCTATCGCATTTTCTTCGAGAATTACGGTTAGAATCGGTATAATAACAGCAAGCCCAATTAATTCTAAAATAGAATTTACAAATAGTAAAATAGCTGTGAGAATAGCTTCTATTTGAAGCTTAGATGACAGTACTTTCCAAGCCTTAAACATGCTTGTAACAATTATATTTGATTTGAATAAGGACTTTATATGCATAGCCTAAGGAATCAGTATCTTAACATAATGGCTGGTAATTAGGTAATTCTATCGTATTTATAATCATCTCGCTTCATCAAATACTCTGCAATTTTTAGATCAATTTCATTGTCAATATCAACGGAACTTTTTGCATCCATAACAAATTTAACTACCTTATCAAAACTATAAATAGGCTTTTTTAATAGACTTATTTTGTTTACTATGTACAATGCTCCATTATACTCCCATACCTTGGGACAGTCTTGCCTTCTGGTAAAATCACCAACTTTTGATTTTTGCAAATAGCCTTCATGGTTTTCCTCAAAAAGAACATAATATGGATTAGAATCTGTTTCCTTAACAGAAACTACCATATCTATATCAGCGTTGTAGAGAGATAAAGCCTCTACAATATGATTAGCCTTTCTAAGTGGTGAGGTAGGCTGTAATAACACGATAGAATCATAGTCGACTCCTTTATTTTTATAGAACTCCAATGCGTGTATTATTACATCTTGAGTAGTAGAATGATCCTCAGCTAATATGTCAGGACGTATAAAGGGAAGTTCTAAACCTAAATTGCGAACTACTTCTACTATTTCTAAATCATCTGTTGATACACAAATATCTGAATCATCAAATACTGCTCTAGCCGCTTCTATGGTATATTGAATCAAAGGCTTACCATTCAGCGGTAAAACATTTTTCCTTGGTAATCCCTTAGATCCTCCTCTTGCAGGAATAATTGCTAGACTCTTCACTTCAAAATTTTATATGCTCAATATCCTGCTGAGCTTTCTTATAATCGTGCGGCTTTCCTATATCTAACCAATACCCTAAAATAGGGTAATGCGTTACAGTCTTGCCGCTAGTGTATAACTTTTCCATAAGATCTGTGGCGTTGAAGTGCTCTCCCTTAGGTATATTATTTAATGCCGTTTTTTTAATCAAATATATACCAGCATTTGAATAGTATGTATAGGTAGGTTTTTCCTTAAGCCCTATAATTTGATCGTTATTTGTTTCTATGACTCCGTATGGAATATCTACTTCATAAGGTGTAGTAGCTACAGCCATATCAGCATCTTTCTCCACAAACACTTTAAACATATCTTCAAAGTCAATATTCGTTAGAATATCAGAGTTCATTACGAGGATATAGTCGTGTACAAAGGAATCTTTTAAACTAACCGCTCCAATGGTACCTAGAGGCTGATCCTCTTTTATGTAGTCTATTGTTAGCTGCTTTGCTTCACCATTCTTAAAGTACTTTTTAATCTGTTCACCTAAATACTTGATGGATAAGGTAATATTCCTAATTCCATATAATTTGAGTCTATCTATGTTATACTCAACAATGGGCTTTTCTCCAACCATTAAAAGGGGTTTTGGAGTGTCTTGTGTTAGTGGTAGCAAACGCGTTCCCTTTCCTCCAGCCATAATTACTGCATCAACTGGCAGATATGAACGTTGTTGACTAAAGTTAATAATATCAACTATTTGCTTATTTGAGTTTATCACAGGAATAATCCTGTAATTATGTTCTCTCCAATTTACCATTTCATTGAAATTGTAGTCTTTCGAAGTGAAGTACTTAGGATTTTCTTGTACGAAGTCTAACAATTCATTCTCTAGGTTTAGACCTTTAATTAGACCACGGCGAATGTCTCCATCTGAAATAGAACCCAAAAGTATTTGATCATTATTAACAACAAATAATATAGCATTAGATGCCAACTCATCTAACCGTTTTAATACTGTAAGTACTGTCTGATTTTTATGAATAATGTGTTCTTTATCCATTATTTAACGTTTGATTTGAAACCAACTTCTTTTAATACATTCATAATGGAGTGGGACGTTCCGCTTTTTGAATAGATGTTATCACCCTTGTATTCCAGATTCTTAAGTTGATCAATCGCATTAAGAATATATTCCTTGTTTATACCAACATCTACTACATTACTACTTCTAGCCCTCCCGTGTTGTCTATTGCCAATATTAATTACATATTTTCCTAAACTAGCAGATTCTATAATTCCACTGGATGTATTACCCAAGAGTAAAGAACAATGCTTCATTGCACTAAAATAACCTTGTGTGCCAAGGCTCTCTTTGCAGACTACTCTATTATTTCTTAGTGCTAACTCTAAGAATGATTCTCTAATTATAGTACTTTGGGCATCTGCATTGGGCATTGTTATTAGCACCTGGTACTTTGCAGTAATGTCTTCTACAGTTGCCGTTATTATTTCAGCAAGTTTTCTATTGTCTACCTTACCCTTTGTTTCTGGATGCACAGTACATAAAACAGTAGGTTTGTCTAAGTCTACACCAAACTCCGTTTTGAACTCACTTATTGAAAGCATTTTATTAGAGAAGAGATTCTCAAGACTTAGTGAACCAACATTAAATACAGTATCTGCCGCCATACCCATTGCCAGTAGTTTTTTTCTGTACATTTCAGTACTTGTAAAATGGTAATTGGCCATATGAGATAAACAATGCCTAAAGGTATTATCAATTGCACCATCAGTAGTTTCTCCACCGTGTAAATGGGCAATTGGTATTTGAAACGGAAGAGATGCCGATACCGCTGCAAACATTTCATAGCGGTCACCTAAACAAATAATCAAATCAATCTGATTCTTCTTTTCATTCCAGAAACTTGAAAAGCGAATAATGGTATTCCCAATAGCATTAGATATTGCTGTATTACTGTCTCCTAAAACCAATGTTTCTAAGAACTCTAATTGCTTAAAACCATCATCTTTAATGCTTTTGACAGTATACCCATGAAATCGAGAAACGTGCGTTCCAAAAGCTATAATCGACAAATCAAAAAATGAGTCATCTTTCATCTTTTGAAGCAGAGGACTGTATATGCTGTAATCTGCTCTTGAACTGGTTAATACTGCAACTCTCATAGCTTAATTTAGGTAATCAAGAGATAACAAAGCATCTTTTTCAATAGACTTAATCACTTGCCTTCCTAGTAATTTTGGCATATCCATTGGTGAAATACCTTTAGCTGGTCTTTTAGCTGTTAGGTCTTCTTCTACTATAATATGTCCTTCAGATAGACCTCTAGTAACATAAAGACTCTTTCTTGCTATTTCTCTATTCTTTAGTTCTGAATTTGTCGGTTTCTTAATCCCATTCCCTAAGGCAGTTTCAATATTTCGGATAGAATGTACCATATGCTTTAATTCAGATGGTTCAAGAGATGCTTTGTGATCTGGGCCAGGCAAGCTTCTATCAAGCGTAAAGTGTTTCTCAATTACACAAGCACCCAAAGAAACAGCAGCAATTGGCACCTCAATACCCAGCGTATGATCTGAATACCCTACCTTAACACCTAGTTGATCTCTTATGTGTAGCATAGCATTAAGGTTTACATCTTCCATAGGAGTTGGATACTCTGTATTACAGTGTAAAATGGTAATTTGGTCCTTGGTTAGTTGTTCTGAAGTTAAAACATCTAATGCATCCCTAATTTCTTGCATAGTTGACATACCCGTTGATAAGATTACGGGCTTGCCAAACTTAGCCAGTTTTTTTAAGTAAGAATAGTTTGTAATCTCTCCGCTCGGTACTTTAAATATATCAAATCCAAGAGTGTTGAGAAAATCCAATCCATCTAAATCGAAGGCAGTAGAAAAGAATTTTACTTTTTGTTTTTTACAGTACTCTATCAATTCAATATGATTAGCTTCACTCAGTTCAAGTGATTTGAGCATGTCGTATTGTGAGCTGTTGTCTTTGGTGTTTGCAATTTGATAAGCAGCCTTTTTTGCACTTTTACTTACCAGGTTATCTGCCTTAAACGTTTGAAATTTTACGTAGTCAACACCAGCCTCTGCCGCAACATTAATTAGTTGTTTTGCTAAATCTATACTACCATTATGATTTACACCAGCCTCCGCAATTATAATTGTTTTTATATGCTTATCTTGCTGGAACCCCATAAACTAATGAATTATCAGAAATATCTTTTGTAAGTACAGCACCAGAACCGACGATACAATGAGAACCTATTTTAACACCACGGTTTATTGTGGCATTGCTACTAATAAAAGTATTATTACCAATTGAACAATCTGCATTAACAATTGCTCCTGTTGAAATATGACAATGATCACCAATAACGGAATCGTGTTCTATCAAACTTTTGTTATTAATAATGCAGTTCACTCCAATTTTAGCACCTGCACTAACTATTGCTTGGTGCATACATATTGTTCCTTCATCAATTACTGAATCAGAAGAAATGATTGCAGAAGAAGCATAAACTTTAACTAGTTGTTTGCTTGCTTGTTTTAGTCGATTATATATTACCTCTCTCAAATTTAGATTCTTAATCATCCCAACAGTAACAAGATAAACTAGGTCTGTATGTTTACTAATGGTATAATCATTACCTAAATACTTAAATGGCTTCCAGAATTCATCTTGCCTTGGTTGGCTATCTAAGTATCCTTCGATGGTATACGATTTAGTAGCGTTATTAATCACGTCTAAACAAGATTTAGCGTGCCCACCTGCACCAACAAGAACAAGTTTATTAAGCTCTAACACTACTAGGTATATTTACGATGGTGTTACTTAGTTTTCTAGATATGCTGAGGTCTCCTTTGGGGCAATCCTTATACATAGGTAGATCTGATAAGAGTTTCCAAATAGGTCTGGTCATCACTCCGTTTTCATTACTTAAGGATAAAAAGTATTCCTTATCACTTTGAGACTTAAATCGAACTGCATTTAACCAATAGTTCGACTTGGAATCACTTATTCCCTCTATGAATTCAACCTCTGGTTTAGTAGAGAAATATGTTTTGTAGGCTTCAGTAGTATTACGTTTATCCTCTAGAAAGTTCTTTAACTGTTCAAGCTGTGCACAAGCCATAGCTGCATTTAAGTTTGGCATTCTATAATTATAGCCTATTTCATCATGTACATAGTCCCATTGATGATGAATTTTTGCAGTGGTAGTTATGTGCTTTGCTCTAGTAGCAAACTCCTCATTGTTCGTAATAATAGCTCCTCCTCCTCCACAAGTAATCGTTTTATTACCATTAAAACTAAACGTGCCTAATTTACCAAATGTACCGGTATGTTGATTTTTATAGTAACTACCAAGCGACTCAGCTGCATCCTCCACAACAGGTATTCTAAAGGCGTTACAAACGTTTACAATTTGATCAATACGAGCAGGAAGTCCAAAAGTATGCATAGGTACACAAGCACTAATCTTCCTTTTCGTTAACTTATTGTAGCAAACACCATCGCGTAACTCGGCAATATCATTTAACCTTTGTTCTATGCTCTGAGGTGAAATGCCTAAAGTATCTTCATCTACATCAATAAAATGAGGAATTGCTTTTTCATATGAAATGGCATTAGCGGTTGCCACAAAAGACAATGGTTGTGTTAGTACCTCATCATTTTGCTCAACTCCTGCTAGACGTAAAGCGATGTGTAAGGCAGATGTTCCATTTACGACAGCTACAGCATATTTGGCACCAGTTAATTCAACCATCATTTGTTCAAACCTATTAACATACTCCCCAACACTAGATACAAAAGTTGAATCTATAGCATCTAGAACATATTTCCTCTCGTTACCATTAAAAACAGGTGCGTGCAGAGGGATAAACTCATCTGGTTTATTGTAATGACTACGAATAAACTGAATAATCTCTTTATACATTATAAATGTTAGCTTTATATTCCTTCAGATTATCCTTATTTGAGAACCATTTAATGGTTTCTTTTAATCCCGCATCTATAGAAAATGATGGCTCCCAAGTTGTAAATTTCTTGATTTTTGTATTATCTCCAAAAAGTCTGAATACTTCAGATTTCTCAGGTCTAAATCTAACCTTATCTATAACTATTTTAGCCTTTGGGTTTATTTCACTAACTATCGTTTCTACCAGCTTTTGCATAGATATTTCGCTATTCGTTGCAATGTTGCAATCGTGCCCAATTAATTCATTGCAGTCAGCAATAGCCTTGAATCCCCTTGCAGTATCTTTTACATAAAGTAAATCCCTGGTAGGACGTAAATCACCTAGCTTAATTTCTCCGAGACCGTTATTTAACTGTGTAATTATGGTTGGAATAATTGCCCTAGCGGACTGCCTTGGCCCATAGGTATTAAAAGGTCTTACAATTGTCACTGGTAAATCAAATGATCTATAGAAAGACTCAGCCATACAATCTGCTCCAATTTTTGAAGCCGAATAAGGTGATTGCGGTTGTCTTGGATGGCTTTCATTGATGGGAATATACTTAGCGGTGCCGTAGACCTCTGAAGTGCTAGTTACTAAAACTCGATTTACTCCTAAATCTCTTGCAGCTTGTAAGATATTTAAGGTTCCCTTTACATTGGTGTCTACATAAGAGTCAGGTGAATGATAACTATAGGGTATTGCAATTAATGCAGCAAGGTGGTACACTTCGTCACATCCCTGCATAGCTGTTCTCACTCCATTTGGATCTCTTACGTCTCCTGTGAAAATTTCGAGTTCATTTAAGAGTTCCTTTGGGAATGAATCCAACCAACCCCAGCTATTGAACGAATTGTAATAACAGAAGGCTTTAACTTGTTTACCTTCTTTTATAAGTTCCTCAACTAAATGGCTACCAATAAAACCGTCAGCTCCAGTTACTAATGTTTTCATTTATTAAATTCAAATATACACTTTCTACACCCTCTCTCAAACCAATCCTTGACGTCCATCCCAGGGTATTTATCTTTTCACTATCCATCAATTTTCTGGGCGTACCATCCGGCTTTTCAGTGTTAAAAATTAAATCTCCTTTGTAACCTGTAATTTCTTTAATCAAAAGAGCCAAGTATCCAATGCTGATTTCTTGGCCGCTGCCCACATTGAGAAACTGCCAATGGTGGTGATTTTGCATCACAAACACACATGCATCTGCTAAATCATCTACGTGCATAAACTCTCGCAATGGTTTGCCAGTCCCCCAGATTTCTACAGATGGTAAATCTTGAATTTTAGCTTCATGAAATTTGCGAATGAGGGCCGGAAGTACGTGTGAGTTTTGAAGATCATAGTTGTCATTTGGTCCATACAAATTGGTGGGCATAACTGCTGTAAAATTACAACCGTACTGTCGGACATAATTTTCAACCATTTTTATACCTGCTATCTTTGCAATGGCATAGGGTTCATTGGTTTGTTCCAATTCTCCGGTAAGTAAGTGTTCTTCCTTCATGGGTTGCGGAGCATTTTTGGGATATATGCATGAAGAACCAAGAAATAATAATTTTTGAACACTGTGGACATAGCTTTGATGAATCACATTGTTTTGAATCATTAAATTATTGTACAAAAAGTCTGCACGATACTGATTATTGGCCTGTATCCCTCCTACTTGTGCGGCAGCCAAAAACACATAGTCTGGCTTTTCGTGTTCAAAAAATTGACACACTGCTTGCGTATCTCTAAGGTCTAATTCACTAGAACTTCTCACTACTGTTTGGGTATACCCCTCTGCATGTAATTTTCGAATGATGGCGGAGCCCACCATTCCCTTATGACCAGCTACATATATCTTAGAGTTGGTTTTCATGCTGTTATATTTTGGCTTTTAGTCATTGGTTAATAGCTTACTATTTCTCCTCACTTTGTGGGATGAAATCAAATCCGCTATCCGAGAGCGTCTGTTGTTTTTTGAACAATTGGAGGTCTGCTTGCATCATATCCTTCACTAAATCAGGAAGACTATGCTTGGGTTTCCAACCTAGTTTTTGCTTAGCCTTTGAAGCATCACCAATCAATAGGTCTACCTCAGTAGGTCTGAAATATTCGGGGTCTATGGCTAATACTTCTTGCCCAATTTCCACTTTATATTCAGGGTTACTACATCGAGTTACCTTGCCTACCTCACGGACTCCTTCTCCTTCAAATGCCAATTCAATACCCACCTCACCAAAAGCCATAGTCACAAAGTCTCGGACAGAGGTCGTCACTCCTGTAGCAATGACAAAGTCTTCTGCTTGTTCTTGTTGAAGCATCATCCACATCAATTCCACGTAATCTTTAGCATGCCCCCAATCCCTTTTAGCATCTAAGTTTCCTAAATAAAATTTATCATGTAAACCTAAGGCAATCCTAGAAACAGCTCGTGTAATTTTTCGGGTTACAAAGGTCTCTCCTCTTAAAGGACTTTCATGATTGAACAAGATTCCATTACAAGCGTACATATTGTATGCTTCTCTGTAATTAACAGTAATCCAAAACCCATACATTTTTGCGACACCATAAGGACTTCGAGGATAAAAGGGTGTAGTTTCTGATTGAGGTACTTCTTGGACTAATCCATATAACTCTGATGTCGAAGCTTGATATATTCGAGTTTTGTGTTCTAAACCCAATAAACGAACAGCTTCCAAAATACGAAGGGTTCCTACACCATCTACATTAGCGGTATACTCAGGTGCATCAAAACTTACTTTGACATGAGACATAGCACCAAGATTATATATCTCATTGGGTTCAACCTCTTTAATAATCCGAATTAGATTAGTAGAGTCTGTTAGGTCGCCATAGTGTAATATAAAATTACGATTATCTACATGTGGGTCTTGATACAAGTGGTCTATTCTGTCTGTATTAAACAGAGAACTTCGTCGTTTAATCCCATGGACCTCATATCCTTTTTTTAACAAAAATTCAGATAAATAAGCTCCATCTTGCCCTGTTACTCCTGTAATAATAGCTTTTTTAATCATTTAATTCTTTTTTAATATAGTCAAAGCTAATAATAATTGAGACACATATTAATCCTCCCAAAAAACCTCCAATTAAAGACCACATCAACCAACCTCGCTTAAGTGCTTTTTTAAGTGGTAAAATCGGCAAATCAATGGTTTGAAAATAAGGAGTTTTATTTCGTAGAATAAAATCAGCAGTTTCTTTATTCTTTACCACTTCAGCGAACATGGCTGAATACATTTGCATATTCCTTGATTGTCGGGCTGTAGGTAAATTATCAATAGACTTAATTAAACCCATCTTATCCGTTCCTTTTGCTAATCCTGTTTCAGCCCCCACAAGTAAAGTATAAATCGAATCTGATTTAGCAATTAGCTGATCCAGAGTCTTCTGTTGTCTCTCAGTGCTTTTTTTTATATAAAATTTTGAAATCTTATCATACCATGATTTAGAGATTACAAGACTCAATTCTGGACTTTCTGTTGACCCATTGATAGAGATAATTGTACTCTCATCATCATAATCAATAGATAATAATGATTTTGATTTTGGATCTGATGGATTATCTCTTAAAAAGGAAATTAGAATTTTAGTAGCGATATTTGTCTTTCTGACATTCTGATTATTAGGTGAAAAGAAAAAATCATTGAGTATTGTATCTTCATTCCAATATTTATGATAGTCATAAATATTAATAATATGATTAGCTATCAAATCTTCTTGCCCCTGGATTTCTACTGAATCCAGTAAAACTTGCTTTAAAATTTTATTTGAACGAGCTATCTCAGTTATTTTATCATAATTTTTTCCTTGATTACTTCCGCCAAAACCAAACTCTCCTAAAATTGCTCCAACTCCATTTATACTACCTTCATCTTCATTAACCATAAAAGTTAATTTTGCCCTATATGTATCGGGTTGTTGATAGGCTCTTATGCCGAGTATAATTGCTAAACTAAAACCACAAATTATGATCCAAACTTTCTTACTCCAAACAAGATTGAAATATATTTTTATTAACTCAAAAATTTCTTTTATGGACATGATTAAAAGTACTATAAATTTTGTGCCATAGTTATCACTGTAAAAGCCGATACTACTACAGACATCAATTCCATAGCTGCGTCTTTTAAATTAATCTTGCTTTTTTCTGTTCTACGTCTTTTACTATTCTCTTTATCTTTAGCATCTTTCATACCCACAATAATTTCAGAACCTTTTTTAACCTTACGATGAACTCTGAACAATAAAAAGTTGTGTGTTTTCAGTAACATACCGTCAGAACGTCTCACAAATGTCTTGGATGGCTTAGCCTCTTTAGCGAAACCACCATTATATTTTTTGATATAATATCCTGCTCGTTTATTTGAGCTGTAGGGAGCAGAAATAATTGCTTCATTTTTCAATTCGTCTACTAAAAATTCATCAGCGTTTGTACCTTGATGATTGATTAAGACTAGATTTATTTCTTTACCAATCATAATTTCATCACCTGGGGATAGTATCAGATTATGATTACTCTTTTTCTTGATTGCCTTTTTGAAATTAACTGCAACAAATCCAAACCTATCCTCTGAACGTTTAATAGTGGAATTACCTAGAAAAGCATCTTCTGTTAATCCTCCAGCTTTTGCTATCAAATCAAAAATTCTTTCTTTACCAGAGGTTATTGCATAGTCGCCAGGATACATTACCTCTCCAGTTATATTTACCATCTGAATAGGATCAAAATCTGGAACTTCTCTAACTACTACAATATCAAATGGTTTGAGTGATATCCGATCTTCTTCTGTAGATGGGTCTAATTCACGATTTATACTCACCGAAGAAAAAAGAGTTCGAGTTGGTTTATTTTCATTAATTTCTAGCCTAAATATATCCACTCGATTAGTAGAAGCTTCAAAATTAAGTCCCCCTGCTCTTAAAATTAAATCTTTGAGTTTTAACGACTTATCATATACTAATTTTTGAGGATTTAGAACTGCACCTCTGACCTCGATGAAATTTTGTTCTGTAAAAGTCTCCACTTTGGGGATGACTATATTATCATAAGGCGATATTCTAATATTCCAAGTAGAGTTATAATTAGAAATAACTTCTGATAAGGGAATGATTCTATAATTTATTTTTTTACCATTTTTTATTGCTCTACTTGTGATGTAAGCAAAGTTTGCAGCGTTCTCCTGCAAACCACCAGCCAAAAGAATTGCGTCTGAAAGCCTCATTTCTCTGTTATCGTCGACATAGTGGTCTAATCTTTCATTGACGACTGCACCAGATATACTAAAGGTGTAATTTCGAACAAAACTACGCTGGTTAAAAATAAAGATTACATCTTGTTTTTGTAATTGAATATCATAGGAGATAGAGTCTAAATTAAAGCTAATCAGTTGAGAAGTTCCATTTAAATTTCTTCGTGTTAAATAACCAATATCAGTGCGAGCAAACTCTTCTAGCTGAACCTCTTTTAGTAATGACTTTAAAGTTAAACCTTCTGAAAACTCGTACTCTCCAGGATATCGTATTGCTCCAGATACACTAACGTAATTCTCATACTTTCTAGATACTGCTTTAAAACTAATTCGATCAAGATCCTCCAATTCCATGTCCTTGTATTTAGCATAATCGTAAGTATTTAGACTATCTTCAAGTCCATTGTTTCTGACCATGTTGAAATTCTTAAGTACCATCCCCTTTTTAATTCCTCCAGCAATCGATATCAAATCACTTAAGGTTTCTGATTCTTTCATTTCGAACCTTCCTGTATTAAGGAACGGACCAGATAGTGTTACAATTTGCTTACTGGGTGGTATAAAAATCACCATGTTATTCCTTAGTCCGTAATTTATAATACTTGATGGCTGTGATAAAAAATCATAGACATCTATTTCGTATTTTTCACTACCAGATGTCAGCTGAATTTTTCGAACAGAACCATTTTTAGTAGGACCGCCTGCCGCAATAATGGCATTTAGAGTGCTATTGAGTGCAGACATGGTATAAGTACCTGGGTGTTGTACCTCACCATAAATACTTACAGACACTGTTCTTGCAGTATTCACATCTAGATTAAACTCTCCTTTTTTGAATGAATAGGCTTGTTTAAATCGTTTGAATAACAACTTTCTCGCTTGCACTAAATTTAAGCCTTTAAGATAAATCTTATATAACCCACTAGGGCGAATAAACCCATCATTCTCAATTTGATAAATTAAATCAGCTTGAGATAAACCAAATATGTTGATGGTAATTTTATCACCCACATCTAAGATGTAATAATCTGGGGTACCACTTGATTTTGTTGTTCTATAAAAATCTAATGATTCATCAAAAAATAGATCGTGACCATAAATACCTGACTCATTGGCCCCCTTGTGTTCAGATTCAAAATCACTAATTACTTCTTCTACACTCTGACCTTCGTTAATTTCGGTCTCAATATCTTTAGTTTCAATTTCATCTAAATTATCAAATTTATGATCCAAATCATCTTTTGATAACTCGTTATTAACTGATAAATCTTCTACAACCCCGTTTCCTGTTTCTTGTCCATTTTCAGCTTCTATTTCTTCAATAGCTTGTTGTATCGTACCCTCAAGTTCTGGTAAATCTTCAGGACTAATGTTATCAATATCAAGACCTTTTTCAGCTAACTTAAGTTTTAACTGTTCTTCAGAAATTCCTTTTTCTGCTAAACCTTTTTGAGCACCTAAATAAGAATCTGGCAATGTAATCTGACCTATAGCAAAAATACTGACAGAAAATGAAATCAGTAGAATTAATATTAATCGATTTATATTAGATAAAATCATCTATATCTTGTTTTGGTTAAAATAAAGTGCGAATTAAAATATTTACTAACAACATTAATCCACAAATTCTTTAAAATCAATGCTTTATTGGATAAATGACTATTTGACATTAAGTTTATACTAATCAAAAAATGATTCAATTTAACTTTCTCGTACTATGCGTTTTAAATAAACCCCATAGCCACTTTTTTCTATTTCTTTAGCTAATAGTAATAATTGATTTTTATCAATATACCCTTGTCTGTAGGCGATTTCCTCGATGCAACCTACTTTATATCCTTGTCTTTTTTCGATAACTCTAACAAATTCTGATGCATCGTGTAATGAATCAAAATTTCCTGTATCTAACCAAGCTGTTCCTCTATCAAATACTTTCACTTTTAGGTCACCCTTATTAAGATAATGCCTATTTATATCAGTAATTTCATATTCACCTCGTTTTGAAGGTTTGAGATCTTTAGCTACTTGCACTACACTATTATCATAAAAGTATAATCCAGGTACTGCATAATTAGACTTAGGATTTATCGGCTTTTCTTCAATACTTAAAGCATTAAAATCATCATCGAAATCAACCACTCCATATCGTTCTGGATCTGTAACCTGATAAGCAAAGACAATTCCTCCTTTAGGAGATTTACACTCTGCTAGCAAATCATCGATCCCTGATTTATAAAAAATATTGTCTCCAAGTATTAAAGCAACATCATCATCTCCGATAAAATCTTCCCCAATTACAAAAGCTTGAGCCAACCCATTGGGCTCTGATTGAATGGCGTAAGTAATTTTACACCCTATATGAGAGCCATCTCCTAATAAACGTTGAAATTGTTCATTATCGTGAGGAGTAGTTATAATTAATATCTCTTGGATATTTGCCATCATCAAAATTGATAATGGATAGTATATCATTGGTTTGTCATAAATGGGCATCAACTGTTTACTGATTCCTTTTGTTATAGGATATAATCGCGTACCCGAACCTCCTGCTAAAACTATTCCTTTCATAAAATTTATTTTAAATTATAAATACGTTCAATGATATCGACCACTTTCATACCCTCTAACGCATTAGTTGAAATTGGTTTTCGATTTTTTATAACATCTACTACGTTTTCAAATATATAAGGATGATTATTAGCTGATCCTTTATATGAACCATAATCATTGGCAGGGTTACTCGCAGGCAACTCACTGAAGGTGTAATCTTTGATATTACAATATTCTACCTTGTTCATGTATTGACCTCCAACTTTAATTGTTCCGTTTTCAGCAATCACTGTAACACTACTTTCAAGATTAGAATCCCAGACTGATGATGAATAGTTTATACTTCCCATACCACCGTCTACAAACCTAAAGTTGACCAATCCAGTATCTTCAAACTCAATACTATGATCGTGTGAAAAATTATCAAATTTTGCTTGAATATCAGTAATGTCTCCAAAAATCCAATACATCAAATCTACAAAATGAGAAAACTGGGTAAATAGTGTTCCCCCGTCTAAATCATTAGTTCCTTTCCAAGCGTGTTTCTCACCATTTTTAAAATAATATCGATCATCTCGATTCCAGTAACAATTGATTTGAACATTATAAATATCACCAAGCTTACCGGAGCAAACTATTTCCTTTAACCATTGCGATGGTGGTGAATACCTATTCTGCATCACACAAAATATATGCTTATTGACATGTAGGGCTTTAAAAATTAATTGCTCACAATTAGCTTTAGATAAACCCATAGGTTTTTCTACCACTGCATGTTTCTTATAATCTAAGGCGAGACTAGTATGCTCTGCATGAAGTCCGTTCGGAGTGCATACACACACAATATCTATAGAGGATTCTTCCTCAAGCATTTTTTTTGCTGAGTTGTAAAAAGGAACATTAATTTCCTCTAATCCAAGATCATGTTTATCTAAAACATCACAAACTGAAACTAGTTCGCACTCGTTATTCAACTGAACCATAGAAGCATGCCGTTTACCAATATGACCCATTCCAATAACTCCAAATTTAATTTTACTCATTTCGAAAAAAATCTTTTACTTTACTTATTATAAAATTCTGAGTTTCACTTTCCATCTCAGTGTGAATTGGTAGCGATAACACCTGATTACATAAAACTTCTGTGTTAGTCAATCCGCTGCCATCATAAAATGACGAAAATGCCTTCTGCTTGTATAGAGGAATTGGATAATATACCATTGATGGTATATTGAAATCTGACAAATATGATTTTAATTTATCACGTTTTGATTCTATAATCTTCATGGTGTACTGATGATACACATGATTTGTGTATTTCTCTTTGTTAGGAATCATAATGCCATCAGTATTTGATAATTCTTCATCGTAAACTAATGCAACTTTTTGCCGTCTTGATGAGAACTCATCTAATTCTTTTAATTTAACTCGAAGTATAGCCGCTTGAATGGAGTCTAGTCTTGAATTAACTCCAATTCTATCATGAATATACTTTTTACTTTGACCGTGGTTGGCAATCATTCTAATCTTATCTGCCAAAGAATCGTTATTGGTAAAAACTGCACCCCCATCCCCAAAACATCCTAAGTTTTTGCTTGGAAAAAATGAAGTACAACCAATATGGCCCATAGTGCCCGTTTTAAATGTTTGATTGGTTTTTGAAAAATAACTACCTCCAATTGATTGAGCATTATCCTCGATAACATACAAATCATACTTCTTAGCAAAATCAATTATATCGTCCATTGGTGCTGATTGTCCATACAAATGAACTGGAACTATTGCTCTTGTTTTATGGGTAATAACCTTTTCAAGGTTATGAATTGAAATATTAAAATTATTTAAATCGACATCAACCATTACTGGCTTCAAGCCTAACAAACCAATAACCTCAGCAGTAGCAACATATGTGAAGGCTGGAACAATCACCTCGTCTCCAGGACTTAGATCCAAAGACATGAGAGCGATTTGTAGTGCATCAGTACCATTACCAACTCCTATAGCATGCTTGACATTCAAGTATTGAGCTAATTCTTGCTCAAAATCTTTTAATGCTTTTCCCTTAATAAAACTAGATTGATTGATGACATTAGCAATTGCTCTATCAATCTCAGGCTTAAGTCTCTTGTATTGAGACTTTAGATCAACCATCGATATATCTCTATCCAATGTATCTTTCATTAATATGCAATGAAGGCAGAATTATATAAATTTTCTTTGTTATAAATAAGTTGACTACCCAGTTCAAAAGAATCTGAAATTGACCTTATTTGATATCCTAAACACCTCAATATAGCATCTGAAGCTGCCGTATCCCATTCCATACAAGGCGAAAAACGTGGATAGATGTCAGCTTCCTGATCTACAATTGACATGAATTTGAGTGAGCTTCCCATTCTCAACAAATCAATGGAACTAAATTTTACTAAAAATGAAGCCATTTTTGAGTTTTGATGTGATCTTGAAGCAACCACACGCAAAGGTTTAAATTTCATTAAATCATCAAAACTCTCTTTCTGACTTATTTTTAAAACTTTAACTTGATCTCCGTTAAATAACTTGGAATATCCAAGTGACTTTCCTCCAATATATATCTTGTTTTTAATAGGGTTAGATACAACACCCAAAGTTGGAATATTATCCTCAATAAGAGCAATGTTTATTGTAAACTCACCATTTTTACTTATAAACTCTTTAGTGCCATCCAAAGGGTCAATTAGCCAATATCTTTTCCAATTTTTTCGAACATGGAAATCTTGGATCTTACTTTCCTCACTCAATATTGGAATATCTGTTTTAGAAAGTGCTTTGGTTATAATTTCATTTGATGCTAAATCTGCATCTGTAACAGGTGAATCATCCCTTTTTAACTGAACATTCATCTCACTCCCATCATAATATTCCAAAATAGTTTTCCCAGCCTTTTCAACTGTTTTAAATAAAAGATCGGCTAATTCCGTATAATTTAATTTAGTCAAGATTTATTATACATTTTGGCGTAATACTTCTGATATTCCCCAGAAGTGACATGTTCTAACCATTCTTTATTGGATAAAAACCAATCTATAGTTTGAGATAATCCCTCCTCAAATTGTAAGCTAGGGACCCAACCTAATTCGTCTTTAAGTTTGCTTGCATCAATGGCATAACGCAAGTCATGACCAGCTCTATCCTTTACAAAGGTGATTAATTCTTCAGACTGACCCTCTGGATTACCCATCTTTTGATCAACTAACCTACACAGCAATTTAACTAAATCAATATTAGTCCACTCATTATGTCCACCAATATTATAGGTTTCTCCTAATTTACCTTTTGAGAAAATAGTTGAAATTGCTCTTGCATGATCTTTCACAAATAGCCAATCACGAACATTTAAACCCTCTCCATAAACTGGAAGCGGTTTTTTATGTAGAATATTATTAATCATCAATGGGATTAATTTCTCTGGAAAATGATTAGGTCCATAGTTATTAGAACAATTACTAATTACAATTGGTAATCCATAAGTATGATAATAGGCTCTGACAAAGTGATCACTACTTGCCTTTGAGGCTGAATAAGGACTTCTCGGATCATAGGCAGTATCTTCATAAAAAAAACCTGTCTCATTTAACGACCCATATACTTCATCTGTACTCACATGATAGAATAACTTGTCTTCAAAATTATCCCCCCAAAATTCTTTAGTAGCTTGTAATAGATTTACTGTTCCAATCACATTCGTTTCAACAAATGCTAAAGGCTCTTCTATGCTCCGATCCACATGACTCTCAGCTGCCAAATGAACAACATGAGAAATTTCATACTCTTTGAATATTTTCCTTAAACTATTCAAATCCGTAATATCCTGATGAACAAACGTGTAGTTAGGATGATCTTCAATATCTCTCAAATTTTCGAGATTTCCTGCATAGGTTAATGCATCTAGATTAATTATCCTAGTATCCTTATATGTTTCTAGAAATAATCTTACTACATGAGACCCAATAAATCCAGCTCCACCAGTTATTAGTATATTTTTCATATTGGATTAAGTTAGTTGAGTTTGATACAGCTTCGCCACTTCAGTCACAAAACTGATCAAAAAGTAAATATATAAATCGTGATTATTTACTCCATAGAAGTAGATAATCAGGATAATCTTTTGAGAATTTAGACTCAGTATATTCCGAGTCAAGGTAACTCACGAACCTTATTTTTTTATCTAAATTAGATTCTACTTTTTGGACAACACTGAATAAGTAATTTCTATCAATATCTCCAACAAAAACTAAATCTATTACGTCACTCGATAAGCCCTTTGCAAGCAGACCAACAAGAAATACATGCTGCAGCTCTCCCAAGTTTTCAATAATTTTTTCAATTACCTTATCAAGCCCAGTAAATTTTAGTAAAATATTATGAATATCGTTAAACAATGGATGATTTAGATCTGCTTGGAAATATTTTTTATTTCCATTTACTCTAGTCGTAAGCAGACCAGCTTCTTCAAGTTTATTCAATTCTAATCGAATCCCATTGGTAGACTCACCAAATTCAGACTCTAACCCTCTCAGATAGGATTTATTACTGCTATTTAAAAAAAATTTGAGCAGCAACTTAATTCTAGTTTTCGATGATATCAATGCTTCAATCATAGTTCAACACTATTAACGAGCAACAAAGTTACTCGTTTTTTATTAGATTTCTATAATCTCCCATCAATATTTTCTTTTGGCAAAGTAGATTTAACATCAAATATTACTCCAGAATCACCTACTAAATCTTTGATATTCATCGACAAGAACTGATGGTGTGACACCGCAAGAATAACCGCAGAATATAACCCTTCGGGTTTTTCTATCATTTCAATATTATACTCATCCATTACTTCTTGAGGATTTACCCATGGGTCATAGACTGAAACCTCAGTTCCATACTCATTAAACTCATTAACAATATCAACAACACCCGAATTACGTATATCAGGGCAATTCTCCTTAAACGTAATGCCTAGAATTAAAACTCGAGCCGATCGAATAGCATGATTTTTGTTAATAAGCATCTTCACTACTTTGTTTGCAACAAAAGCCCCCATATTTTCATTAATTCTTCGTCCTGACAAAATAACTTCGGGATAATATCCCAATTGTTGTGCTTTGTAAGTAAGATAATAAGGGTCTACTGAAATGCAATGCCCCCCAACTAATCCTGGCCTAAAGGGTAAGAAATTCCATTTAGAACCTGCTGCCTCTAATACTTCAAGCGTGTCTATACCTATACGATCAAAAATTAGGGCAAGCTCATTAACAAATGAAATATTTAAATCTCTTTGACAATTTTCAATCACCTTAGAACCCTCAGCTACCTTGATAGAAGATGCTTTAAAAGTTCCAGCTGTTATAACCGATTGATATAACTGATCAACTATTTCTGCCACCTCATCATTAGAACCGCTTGTTACCTTCTTAATTTTTGTGACAGTATGAACTTTATCTCCTGGATTTATTCTTTCAGGAGAGTAACCACAATAAAAATCTTTATTAAACACTAAACCACTCCCCTTCTCTAAAACAGGCACACAAACTTCTTCCGTACAACCTGGAAAAACAGTCGATTCATAAATTACAATATCCTCTTTCTTAAGAATTTGGCTTATTGCATAACTAGCTTTTTCTAATGGCTGCAAGTCAGGTCGCTTATTTTGATCAATCGGTGTAGGAACCGTGACTATATAGATGGTACATTCATTTAAATCGTGAATATCTGAAGTAAAAGATAAGTGCGTAGATGACTTCAAGCCCTCTGAATCTACCTCAAGCGTTGAATCATTTCCGCCTCTTAATTCTTCAATACGATTTAAATTGATATCAAATCCAATGGTATCATATTTTTTACCAAATTCTACAGCAAGAGGTAAACCAACATATCCAAGACCTATTACTCCAATTTTATATTTTTTGTCTTTCAATTTCGAGCTTTGTTTAATTAATAGTGGGACAAATTTATAATTATAAATGAGTCATCTTTTATTTCTTCTATTAAAATAGGCAAAATTTCTACTCAAAGTTACTTTTTAAAGACGTGGTAAGGAAGTTCTACTTTAATACTCTGCCCTAATGTATCAAAACTTACCAAAAATTGTTCTTCACTATTTCTTCTAATAATATCTACAATCGAGCCTTTTAATGGTCCCTCATTAACCATTACTTGATTTCCAACCTCAAAATCATCTGGTTTATTTATAGTTTCTAGTGAGTAACCCGATTCAATTATTGTTTTTATGGTATTAATTTCTTTATCTTGAACTATTGCATCTCCTCCGTTATACTTAACGAATGCAACAACTCCATGATCTACAAGTACCTTATCGCGTTGGAATAATGAGGGCTTTAGAAAAAGATAACCACTAAAAAGTGGAAACTCAACCCATTTTTTTCGATCGCTCCATTGCCTTAATCGTTTGGCTAAAGGCAAGAAACACATAATATCTTGTTTTTGTAATCGTTCGAAAACTTTCTTTTCTTGCCTGCTGGCCACATAAACAACTTTCCACTTTTCTTCTCTATTCATGCTTATTTAGTAAAAAAGTCCATTCAAATTGAATGGACTTTCCTAAAACGTTATTTAAAATCGAATGTTATTCAACACCGTGCATTAATTTTTTAATTGGGTTATTAAGCATTGCAATCAATACTGCTATACCAATTAACACAAAGCCAATGGTAGAAAAAACAGATAAATAGTTATCTAACCCTGCTTCAACAGATAATGCTTCTCCACCACCGTGACCACCAGTAATTGCTGCAATTTTACCTCCAACATAATTTGCAATAGCAAAACTCAAAAACCATGCACCCATAGCTGTTCCAGCCATTTTCTTGGGAGAAAGTTTGGTAACCATTGACAAACCAATTGGTGACAAGAATAACTCCCCAGTTGTATGAAGTAGATAAACAAAAACTAAGGTTAATAGAGGCACTTGGAATGACTCACTAACAAACTGAAAACCTACTTGCGTTACTAAAAATCCTAGTGCTAATTGTATGATACCAAATGAGAACTTCATTGGTATGCTAGGATTTTTGCCAATCTTAGCCAACTTTACCCACATTACTGAAAATATAGATCCGAAAATTATAATGAAAAAAGGATTAAAAAATTGAGTCATACTTGCTGGCATTTCCCAACCAAAAATCATACGATCAACATTTCTATCTGCAAATAGCGTTAGGGATGTTCCTGCTTGCTCAAAACAAGCCCAAAAAGCAATATTGATGACCATAAAAATAATTAATGCAATCATTCGATCTTTCCATATTGCTGTACCTTCTTGTCTATCTTCTTTTATCCCAGCCATTATCATTGATATGGATATACCAATAAATAAGGTTAGTAGGATATAATCCATCCATTGATTATTCTGAATCAATAAATAACATAACGGTATTAAAGCTAATGACCCAACGGTTATTACTTGAACCCAATTGAATGGTCCTAAAGCCTTTTGTCTTCCTTCTTCAGTTATCTCAAGTCCTGGTGCTGCAGAGTAATTATCTCTACCAAACCAAAATATCAAAAGTCCAGCCAACATTCCTATACCTGCTAATCCAAAACCGTACTTAAATCCATATGTCTCTCCAACAAACGCTACAACCGTGGTTGCTAGTAATGCCCCGATATTAATTCCAATATAAAATATTGTAAATCCTGAATCTCTTCTCGGATCATTGTCTTTATATAATTTTCCTACAATAGTTGAAATATTTGCTTTGAAGTAACCATTACCTATAATCAATGCTCCCATACCAATTAACATTAAATGTTCTGTCCCTCCTATGATTATAAACTCTCCAATAGCCATTAAAATCGCTCCTAACAAAACGGCATAACGGTAACCTAAAAAACGATCGGCCATCTTCCCACCTAATATTGGTGCAGCATAAACCAAACCTGTGTATGCTCCATAAATTAAAGATGCCTCGGAATCTCCCATCATTAAAGATTTGACTAAAAATAAAGTCAATAAAGTTCTCATTCCGTAATAACAAAATCTTTCCCACATTTCGGAGAAAAATAAGGTCATTAATCCTCTAGGTTGTCCTTCTGATTGGTTTGAATTGTTCTTGTTAGAGTTGTCTAAAGTTGCTTCTTCTGTCATTTTTTTTAGAATTAAATTTTGGTAAAAATATATTTAAAAATTGAATTACAAGTTTTCTAATATAAAATTAGTCATCTTGTTATACAAGTGATAGCGGGTAGCTCCTCCATAAATACTGTGATTTTTATTGGGATAAAATTCAGAATCAAATGGGATGTTATTTTTTATCAATTCATCAACCATCATCACAGTATTTTGAAAATGCACATTATCATCACCTGTTCCATGAATAATCAGGTATTTTCCTTTGATATCCTTGACAAAATTAATAGGTGAATTATCATCATATCCTGATCCGTTATCCTGCGGTAAGCCCATAAATCTCTCAGTATAAATGTTGTCATAATATCTCCAATTGGTCACAGGTGCAACAGCTATTGCCATTTTAAACACATCATTTCCCTTGGATAACGCAAGACTACTCATATATCCTCCGTAGCTCCATCCCCAAATACCCATTCTATTTTCATCAATGAAGGATAGATTACCAAAAAACTTAGCTGCTGCAACTTGGTCTTCGGTCTCATACTTACCTAATTGCCTGTAGGTCATCTTCTTAAATTCTGAACCTCTAGCTCCAGTACCTCTGTTATCAACTGAAGCAACAATAACATTATACTTATTTGCAAGCATTTGATACCAATAGTAATTACTCCAGCCAAAACTGTTTTTAACTGTTTGTGATCCTGGACCACCATATACATACATCAACAATGGATATTTTGTAGTATCATTAAATGACAATGGCTTAATTATATAATAATTTAAATCATGGTCATTAACCGTTAATTGGTCAAATGATATATCTCCCATTATGAATTTATCATTTCGAGATTTAAAATCATCATTATCTTCCACAATTCTTTGTGTCACCCAATTATTGTCTTCTATGCTAAAAACATGTGGCTGAATAGCTGAATGATAATTGTGCAATGAAAACGTAAAATCAGTGCTAAATTGAGCAGAGTGCCAACCTGATTCCGTTGTCAGTCTCGTTTTTTTCTTACCCTGAAAATCAATACTAAAGATGTGTCGCTCTGTAGAATTTACCTCTGTACTTGTGAAATACACTAACTCGTTTTTCTCATCCACACCTAGTATCTGATCAACATCCCAAGCCCCACTTGTAATTTGAAATATTTGCGGGCCGTCTACCTTGTGAAAATACAAATGCTTGTAACCATCTCTTTCACTACTAATAATCATGTGTTTTTTGTCACTCAAAAAAAACAGATCATCCGTTATATCTACATAGCGTGGATTCCTCTCTTCCAATGATAACTGAACATTAACACCATCAACTAAAAGCAGCTCCCACTTATTCTGTAATCTATTCAGTCGTTGAACACTTAGGATATTTGGATCTTTCGTCCATTTGATTCGAGGTATGTATTGATCTGCCTCTGAGTTTAAATCAATCAATTTACAACTTCCTTTTTGAGCATCTGCGATTAATACTTGTACTTTACTATTCGCTTCTCCGGCCTTTGGATATTTGAACTTATACAAATCTGGATAAAGTTTTCCGTAAGTGGTCATTTGCCATTGCTTCACTTCTGACTCATCAAAACGATAAAAGGCCAACTTGGTACCATCACTATTCCATTCAAAACCCTTGCTCATTCCAAACTCTTCCTCATAAACCCAATCCACGGCTCCGTTGATTATTTTATTGTACTCACCATCGTTGGTAATTCGTTTCACTTTTTGACGAATTATATCCAAAATATACAAGTCATTTTCTCTGATATAAGCCAGCTTTGTTCCCATTGGGTTAAGCGTAGGATATCGAACTTCTTTTCCCTCTCCAATCACTTGTTTGTCCGACAATCGAATTACTTTAAAATCACCTCGCGTAGAATGACGATAGATTTTTTTGGAGTTATAATAAATCAATATCAGGGACTGATCTTGATTAAAAGCATAAGAACTAATTCCATATTTATCTTCTCCAAAAACATCTTTGGCATTTAACAAATTTCTAACCTTAGCTCCAGTAAGATAATCATATTGACTAATGGCATCATAACTATTTTCACTACTCTCCTGAACGCAATAGCTTTTCCCATCGCTCATATTCACAAACCCATTAATAGTCTTAGGGTAGAATGTTCCACTAGCCCATATATCGGACAATTCAATGTTTCGTTTTTGTCCAAAAGATAAAATTGAACAGGATAGGAAAATAAATATGAATGTGTGTTTCATGATGAAATTAAAATTTCTTCAATTATAATTGAATCTTAAATGAATTGGATAGAAAGTCTTGAAAAAATAGTTGGGAAAGAAATTGTATTTACTGACCCTAAATTACTGTCCAATTATGCCTCTGATTATACAGAAGATATCACTTGTCCACCTGAGGCAGTTGTTATCCCAAGAAATACTGAAGAAGTGTCTACGGTTTTATCCTTTTGTAATGAAAAAAAAATACCTGTTACACCAAGAGGTGCCGGCACTGGACTTAGCGGTGGTAGTATTCCTGTAAGAGGAGGAGTTTCTCTTAGCATGGAAAAATTTGATCGAATTTTAGCCATTGACGAGCAAAACTTTCAAGCCACGGTAGAAAGCGGCGTAATCAACGATCATTTTCAGTCTGCTGTTAAAGAAAAAGGGTTATTTTATCCTCCAGACCCAGCAAGTAAAGGAAGTTGTTTTCTTGGCGGAAACATTGCTCATAGCAGTGGCGGACCAAAAGCTTTGAAATATGGTACAACCAAAGACTATGTTTTGAATCTTGAAGTCGTCTTACCAAATGGTAATATCATTTGGACAGGGTCTGATACACTCAAGAATAGTACTGGTTATAATTTTACTCAACTATTTCTTGGAAGTGAGGGAACCCTAGGAATTGTAACTAAAATTGTTTTTAAACTATTGCCTCTTCCAAAGCACGATCTCTTGATGCTTGCAAAATTTGATAGTATTGAAGATGCATGTAAAACTGTTCCTCAAATTTTCACTCAAGGTATTCAGCCTAGTGCTCTTGAATTAATGGAAAGAAATGCTATTGAATTTGTCCACAACCACGGTTCTGAATCTCAGAAAAGTGTTACCCAAAATATGCTATCCAAAGAAGGCACAGAAGCTTTTCTGCTAATAGAAGTGGATGGGAATGACATGGAAAGTTTATTCTCAGATTGCGAAAAAATTAATGAAGTTTTAGAATCCAATAACACATCTGAAGTCCAGTTTGCTGATAGTAGTGATCAAAAAGAACGAATTTGGCAAATCAGGAGGAATATTGGTGAAATGGTAAAACTTCATAGTATTTTTAAAGAAGAGGATACCGTAGTTAAACGTGCTAACCTTCCTAAATTAATGACTGGTGTAAAAGCCATTGGTAATGAATACCATTTTGAAAGTGTTTGTTATGGTCATGCTGGAGATGGCAATCTACACATCAACATCATCAAAGGTTCAATGTCAGATGAACAATGGAATGGGAAACACTTAGAGGAAGGTATTCGTAAAATATTCCGATTATGCAAGAAATTAGGCGGAACTATTAGCGGTGAACATGGCATAGGGCTCGTTCAAAAGAAGTATATGAATGAGGTTTTAACCGATACCCACATTAAACTCATGAAAGGTATCAAACAAACTTTCGATCCAAATGGAATTCTAAATCCTGATAAAATCTGGGAGTAAGATTACCTCAAATTTTCAAACACAAACTCCTTTTTGTCATTGATATCTAATCTGATTTTTGAGTCCGTTGAAATCGTTGAATCCAGTATTTTAATGCTCAACTTATTAAGTACTTCTCGCTGAATAGCTCGCTTGAGTGGTCTCGCTCCAAATTGTGGATCATACCCAACTTCACTCAGCCAATCCAAAGCCTTGTCTGAAGCCTCTATTGTAATACCTTGAGCATCCAACATTCTCTTTAACACCTCAAACTGAACATCTACAATGCCTCTAATATCAGATCTAGATAAGGGTTTAAACATCATGATTTCATCTATTCTATTCAAAAACTCAGGTCGGATTGACTTTTTAAGCAATTCAAATACCTCTACTTTGGTTTTGGCTTCAATCTCATTAACATTCTCCTTCGTAACTTGACCAAATTTCTCTTGAATTAAGTGACTCCCAATATTACTAGTCATAATTACAATCGTATTTTTAAAATTAGCTGTACGTCCTTTATTATCTGTCAACCTTCCATCGTCCAACACCTGAAGTAAGATATTAAATACATCGGGATGTGCTTTTTCTATCTCATCTAATAGAATAACTGAGTAAGGTTTTCTTCTAACTGCCTCAGTCAACTGACCACCCTCATCATAACCTACGTATCCTGGAGGGGCTCCAACTAAACGACTAACCGTATGCTTTTCTTGATATTCACTCATATCAATTCGAACCAGAGCATCTTCCTTACTAAATAGATATTCCGCTAATGCTTTGGCAAGTTCTGTCTTCCCAACACCAGTTGTACCAAGAAATATGAAAGATCCAATTGGCTTCTTCGGATCCGACAACCCAGCTCTACTCCTTCTAATCGCATCTGATATTGCAATGATAGCATCGTCTTGACCGATTACTCGTTTGTGTAACTCTTGCTCTAAGTTCAGTAGTTTTTCTCGTTCACTCTTGAGCATGCTCTGAACAGGAATCCCCGTCCATTTACTGACTACTTCAGCTATATCTTCACTTGTTACTTCCTCTTTAACTAGGCTACTATTGGTCTGTTTTTTGATAAGTTGTCCTTTGAGATTCTCCAATTCTTCCTCTGTAGATTTTATTCGTCCATATCGGATTTCTGCCACCTTTCCAAAATCTCCAGATCGTTCTGCTTGGTCAGCTTCCAAACGTAAGGACTCAATTTCTTTTTTCTTATTCTGAATGCCGTCTACTATGGATTTTTCCTCTTGCCATTTAGCTCGTAATTGGTTTCTGTCTTCACTCAAATTGGCAATCTCTTCATTTAATTGATTCAACTTTTTTTGATCTTTTTCACGCTTAATTGCCTCACGTTCAATTTCAAGCTGCATAATTTTTCGCTCAATTTCATCTAATTCTTCAGGAACAGAGTCTATTTCTAGCCTTAGTTTTGCAGCTGATTCATCCATTAAATCAATGGCTTTATCAGGCAGAAATCGATCGGATATATATCGTTGCGACAATTCAACTGCAGAAATAACTGCCTCGTCTTTTATCCTAACTTTATGGTGAACCTCATATTTTTCCTTAATTCCTCTCAAAATAGATATAGCATCCTCAGTTGATGGTTCATCTACCAATACATTTTGAAATCGTCGTTCAAGTGCTTTATCCTTTTCAATATACTTTTGGTATTCAGCTAGTGTGGTTGCACCAATTGCTTTTAGTTCACCTCTTGCTAGAGCAGGCTTCAAAATGTTGGCCGCATCCATGGCACCTTCTCCACTCCCTCCAGCTCCTACTAGGGTATGAATCTCATCAATAAATAATACAATTTCCCCATCTGCAGATGTCACTTCTTTTACTACAGATTTTAGACGTTCTTCAAATTCCCCCTTATACTTAGCACCAGCAATGAGGCTTCCCATATCAAGACTATAAATCTGTTTTGTTTTTAGATTTTCAGGTACATCACCACTTATTACTCGATGAGCTAAGCCCTCAGCAATTGCAGTCTTACCAACTCCAGGCTCACCTACTAATATGGGGTTATTCTTTGTTCGTCGACTTAAAATTTGAAGTACTCTACGAATTTCCTCATCTCGACCAATTACTGGATCTAACTTACCTTCTTTGGCCAGTTGATTCAAATTTCTTGCATATTTATTTAATGAATCATATTGACTTTCAGCACTCGAACTCGTAGCTCTTGTTCCTCCACGCAACTCTTTAAATGCTTTCATTATTTCACCAGACTTTACACCTGCATCTTTCAATAAATTAGCAACTTGATCGTTCCCGTTTAGAATAGCAAGGAACAAATGCTCAATCGTGACAAACTCATCATTAAAATCTTTTAGAAAGGTATTTGCTTTAATAATAACCTGTTGACCAGAATTACTCAAATACTGGCTACCAGACCCAGACACTTTTGGGTAGCCTTGAAGTATACCGTCTAAAACTTGGTTAATCCGTTTAAAGTTGGCATTCACCTTTTTTAAACCGTAAGATATTACATCTTCATCTACAATTAGAATTGCCTTTAAAAGATGACCTGTTTCGATGGCTTGATGCTGATGGCTTAAAGCTAGCTCTTGTGCTTTTTGTATTGCCTCTTGCGTTTTTATTGTGAAATTCTTAGTATCCATATTTTTAGTATTTCATCCATAGTTTATCAAAACATGAACCAATCATATATTTGGGTCAAAATGACACAATTAATGAGTCAATTCAATGATTTGTAATACATTATGTCATTTTGTTTAGATAATATCATTAAAGTAAATGATAATTTGTCGGAAAGTATTAATTGAAATGCAACATCCAATCGAAGGATGATTTAATTTCGCCCCACGAAAAAATGAATCCATTTCTATTACCATACCAAACCCCTTTTGAGTCCATTCCATTCTCAAAGATTTCCAATGAGCATTACCTCCCCGCTTTAAAAAAAGGGATTGAAATTGCCCAATTAGAAATTAAACATATTACTTCAAATCCTGAAAAACCATCATTTGAAAATACGATTGAAGCTATGGATAAATCGGGTGAAATCATCAATAAAGTTACATCAGCGTTTTTTAATTTGAATTCTGCGAATACCAATGATGAAATGCAGTCTATAGCTCAAGAAATTTCTCCCTTGCTAACAGCACATGGTAATGATATCATGATGAATAAAGAGTTATTTCATCGGATTAAAATTGTGCATGCTTCTAGTTTTGAAGGATTTACCAAAGAACAAAGAACACTTCTTATAAAAACCTATAAGAGCTTCGTAAGAAATGGAGCTAACCTTAATGAAAATGATAAAGAACGCCTACGAGATATTGACACTGAAAAAGCTCAATTATCGCTCACATTTGGGGAGAATGTCCTCAAAGAGAATAATGAATTCAAACTGATTATAGATCAAGAAAAAGACCTAATTGGACTACCTAAAAGTGTTATTGAAGCTGCATCAATTAGTGCCAACAATGAAGGACATGAGAATAAATGGATGTTTACGCTAGACTATCCCAGTTACATCCCATTTATGACTTATGCTGAAAATAGAACCTTAAGAGAACAAATGTATCGTGCATTCAATTCAAAAGGGTTTCAGGAGAATGAAAATAACAACACCGATTTTGTTATAAAAATTGCAAAACTAAGAGCTGAACGTGCAAAACTCTTGGGATACAAGAGTCATGCTCATTATGTTTTGGAAGAACGTATGGCTGAATCTCCATCAAAAGTCATGGACTTTCTAAACGATATCCAGTCCAAGGCTATATCGCATGCAAGAAAGGAGTTTGACGAACTATCAGCATATGCTAATAAGCTTGACCAAATTGAACAAATTCAAAAATGGGATTCAACCTATTATTCTGAGAAATTAAAGAAAGAAAAATTTTCAATTGATGATGAGTTATTAAGGCCTTATTTTCAATTAGAAAATGTAATTGAGGGTGTTTTCAAAACAGCTCAAAAACTATTTGGAATAACATTTCAAGAAAGAAAAGATATCGATGTCTATCATGAAGATGTCATCACATATGAAGTTTTATCTCTTGAAAATGAACACCTGGCTGTATTTTATGCAGATTTTTTTCCTAGACCTAGCAAAAGACAAGGAGCATGGATGACAAGTTTTAGGTCTCAAAAGATTGAGGATGAAAAAAACATACGTCCCCATGTAAGTATTGTTTGCAATTTCACAAAACCTACGCAAGATCTGCCGTCATTACTCTCATTTCAGGAAGTTACCACACTCTTTCATGAGTTTGGTCATGCCCTCCATGGAATTTTCGCAAATGGAAATTATGCAAGTCTTTCTGGCACCAGTGTATTTTGGGATTTTGTAGAACTTCCCAGTCAACTTTTGGAAAACTGGTGCTACGAAGGTGAATGTTTAAATCTCTTTGCGAAACATCATCAAACTAATGAAGTAATTCCATCTGAGTATATTCAAAAAATCAAAGACTCATCTAATTTCCAAGCTGGACTGGCAACAATCAGACAAATTGGACTCGGCAAAATTGATATGGGATGGCACACTCTAACTATAGTCGATACTGATATATTGAATGATGATTTTACTCACATTGAAAAAGGTCAACTCAAAGATGTTGACCTATATCCAAGTGTTGAAGGTTGTTGTGTAAGCACCTCATTCTCTCATATTTTTCAAGGCGGATACAGCAGCGGTTACTACAGTTATAAATGGGCTGAGGTTCTTGAGGCAGACGCTTTTGAGGCATTTAAAGAATTTGGAATATTCAACCCTGAAATTGCACATAAATTTAGAGATCAGGTTCTCAGTTCTGGGGGTTCTGAGCACCCTTCTCTGTTATACAAAAGATTTAGAGGAAAAGATGCTTCGATAGACGCACTATTAAAGAGAGCAGGTTTAATTCAAAACAATCCTACAAATTCAAAATCCTAATTGGTCATTAATTGTTAATCATCAGAACATTGTTGAGTTTGAAATTTACACCTAGTACACTGGTATTTTGTCTTATGTTTTTTTCCATTCAATTAATGGGTCAAAAACCGATACCAAAACTCAACATATACCAAACTGATACCAAAATCACAATTGATGGTGAACTAAATGAACCTATATGGCAAAATTGTGATGTTGCCAATCAATTTTATCAAAGTGTTCCAGTTGACACTTCCTATGCAAAGTCCAAAACTGATGTAATGACCACGTATGACGAAAAATACCTTTACATCGCTGCAATTTGTTATGACACCAATAATCAACCTTTTGTCATACAATCACTAAAAAGAGACTTTTCTTACCCTGTCAGTGATGCATTTGCTGTCTATATTGACCCCTATGACGATCATACCAACGGGTTCAGTTTTGCTGTTAACCCTAAAGGAGTTCAACGAGAGGGACTCATTCAGGTAGGTGGTAATTATGGAGTAACCACTGCTTGGGATATTCTTTGGTTTTCTGAAGTCAAAATTTATAACGATCGATGGGTTGTAGAAATGGCCATTCCATTCAGTTCTCTCCGCTTTAATCCAGGCATGAAAAAATGGAGGATAAACTTTTCTAGAAATGATCTTAAGATTAATGAAGGATCTTCATGGGCTGCCGTACCTCGTAATTTCAATATTGCATCACTCCCATTTTGTGGAGAATTGATTTGGGATAAACCCATTCGCAAAAGAAAAAAGAGTGTAGCCATCATTCCCTATATTTCTGGAAGTTCACAAAAGAAATACCAGCCAAAGATTGAGAATCCTGAGTTTAATCAAAGTTTTGGTGGTGATGCTCGAATAGGAATCACGAACTCTTTACAATTAGATTTAACCATCAATCCTGACTTTTCACAAGTTGAAGTGGACAGACAAGTCACTAATTTGAGTAGATTCAGTCTTTATTTTCCAGAAAGAAGAAACTTCTTCATTGAAAATAGTGATCTTTTTTCTGACTTTGGATTTCGACAGATAAGGCCTTTCTTCTCTAGAAAAATTGGACTCAATAACGGGAATATTATTCCCATTTTAGGAGGAGCAAGACTCAGTGGTAAGTTAAACAAAGACTGGCGAATTGGTCTAATGAATATTCATACCAACCAATCTGGAAATACTCCACAGCAGAACTATACTGTAGCCGCATTACAACGAAGAGTTTTGAAAAACAGTACTATTGGTTTCATTGGACTAAACAGAAATAGTTTGAAGTCATCTAGAATCAACCCTACAGATTATAATCGTATCATTGGAACCGATTTCAATTTTAATACATTAGACAGAAAATGGGCCGGAAAATTTTTTTACCACCAATCATTTAAGTCTGACAAACTTATCAATAGCAACACGCATGCTTCTTGGCTAGCATATAGCACTCCTAATTGGTTTATCATGTGGAACCACGAATACGTGGGTCAAAACTACCGAGCAGACTTTGGATTTGTACCTCGCACAGAACGATTTGACCCTGAATTAAAAACCATTCGAAGACAAACTTACTGGAGACTTGAACCAATGATTGCCTACACATTTTATCCTAAAAATAAAACGTGGTTTATCTCTCAAAGATTTGAGTCTTACCTTGACCGATATACAGACGGAGAATATAAACTCACCGATAATCAACTAAGACATACCTACAAACTCAAATTAAATAATACAAGTAAGTTTAGATTGGATTATAATCACTGGTTCACAAAACTTTATTTTGATACCGATATGACTTTTACTGGGGACACCAATGCTATATCTCTCAAAGGTGACTATAACTACCAAAATACTAAGTTATCCTATAAATCAAACGCTAGAAAGCCTCTTTCACTGGAGGCATCCTATACTTTTGGGCAATACTTTGATGGTAAAAGGACCAGTATTAATACTGCTTTAAATTACCGATGGCAACCCATTGGTATATTTGGGATTTATGTGAATCAAAATATTTTTAACATGCCAACCATCCAAGAGAATAAAAACCTCATGCTAGTTGGTGCACAAGCAGAACTAGCATTCACAAAAAGTGTGTTTTTTACTACTTTTTTACAATACAATACTCAGATTGAGAATTTCAATATCAACAGTAGACTTCAATGGAGATTTAAACCCATGAGTGATTTATACCTTGTTTATAGTGAAAATTATCTTACTACTGATTTTTCTACCAAAAATCGGGGCATTGTACTTAAGTTTCAATATTGGTTTCAATAAAACTTCTCGAAAAACATCTGATTTCAATGTTTAATTTTAAATCTGATAAAAAAACTTTTTAACAAAAATTAACATCTAAATACTTTGCCCCTTTAAAAGTAATAACTTCGTCTTCGTTTTATCATGAATTTTACTGCAAGACTAAATCGAATAAAAGAGTCACTAACCATTGGAATGGCTAAAAAAGCCCGAGAGCTCAAAGCTGAAGGAAAAGACGTCATTAGTTTGAGTTTGGGTGAACCTGATTTTGACACCCCTCAACATGTCAAAGATGCTGCTAAAAAAGCCATTGATTCGGGCAAGACAAAGTACACTCCCGTTGGTGGAATTCCAGAATTGAAATCGGCTATTTGCAGTAAGTTCCTAAGAGATTACAACATGGAAATCGGACCAACTAATGTGATGGTCAGTACCGGTGCTAAACAATGCATTATGAATGCCATTCTAAGTTTAGTAGATCACGGTCAGGAAGTCATCATTCCGCTACCTTATTGGGTCAGCTATTCGGAAATGGTAAACTTTGCAGGAGGAAAATCGGTATTCGTTCCCGCCAAATTTGAAGATGGGTTCGCTCTAGACTTAGAAGCAATGGAACGTTCTATAAACGAAAAAACACGAGTAATCTTGTTTTCTAGCCCCAGTAATCCAGCAGGTAGTTCACTCTCTTACGAGCAACTAAAACAGATTGCTGATATGGTAAAAAGACATCCTCATGTTACTATTATCTCAGACGAAATATATGAACACATCAATTTTGATGGTGAGCACACCAGCATCTCTCAATTTGATGGAATCAAAGATCAACTCATCATCGTGAATGGAGTTTCAAAAGGCTTTGCCATGACAGGTTGGAGAATTGGATACATGGTTGGACCAAAGGAGATTATTGCTGCATGTGACAAACTACAAGGTCAGTTTACATCTGGTGCCAACAGCATTGCTCAATGGGCTGCTGTGGAGGCAATTAATGGAGACATGAAACCCACTAAACACATGGTTGATACATTCCGAGGAAGGAGAGATATGATTGTTGATTTGCTAAGTGAAATTCCGTGTATAGAAACAGACACACCCAAAGGTGCTTTTTATTTATTTCCAAAAGTGAGTTCACTCTACGGTAAAGAATTTGGAGGTAGAACCATCAACGATAGTCTGGACTTCTGTGACTATATTCTCAACACCGCACTGGTAAGTCTTGTGCCTGGAGTTGCCTTTGGTATGGACGAGCATGTACGAATCAGTTATGCCAGTAGCGAAGAAGAATTGAAAGAGGCCATGAGACGAATCAAAGCTGCATTAACTTGAGCCGATTAGCATCCATATTTGATCAGTGGAATTCAACCACCGCATTAATTGTGGGTGATAGCATGATTGATGCTTATTTCTACGGTACAAGCACCCGAAATAGTCCCGAAGCTCCTGTTCCTATTATTAATTTAGCAAAGAAAGAACGCAGACTAGGTGGTGCTGCAAATGTGGCATTGAACATCAAGGCCTTGGGTGCTACCCCTATCTTGTGCAGTATTGTTGGAAAAGACAGAAACGGAACACAACTCAAATCATTGATAGAAAAAGAAGCCTTATCTACTCAAGGTATTGTTGAAGACGAGTCACGATGTACCACGGTAAAAACAAGGGTAATTGGCAACAACCAACACTATCTACGTATCGATGAAGAGGAAACTGATTTGATTTCTACAGACGTTGAAAAACACCTATTTGATACCATCAGTTCGCTTATCCAAACAGCTGATGTGCTCATTTTTCAAGATTATAACAAAGGAGTTCTCTCACCTTCCCTCATCCAAAATGTCACCCATTTGTGCAACGATTCCAATGTTCCTATTGTAGTCGATCCCAAGCATGACCAGTTTTTTGATTATCAAAATTGTACCTTGTTCAAACCCAACAGAAAAGAAATTGTGGAGGCCTATCAACTCAAAGAGGAAGAAGACCATAATATTCAATCAATGGCTCAGCGACTAAGAACAGACCTAAACGCCAAAAATGTAATGACTACCCTATCAGAGGATGGTGTTTTGATTGTCAACGAACAAGAATACCATCACTTGCCTGCTCATCCTAGAAACATTTTGGATGTCAGTGGAGCTGGAGACTCCGTATTGAGTGTAGCAGCTCTGTGTGTGGCATTGAAGTTACCTAACCCCACCATTGCAGGACTTGCTAACCTAGCGGGAGGCTTGGTGTGCGAAAAGATTGGGGTAGTGCCTGTTGACAAAGCCCAATTGCTTGATGAGGCAACAAGTCTTGAACTAGTGTAACCAAAAGCTACTACCACTCAAAAACCCAAACATTATTCTTTCATATCCTCTGATTTGTTCTAAATTTGAAGTCAAACAATAGCAGTCTTTCAAAGCAAGGTTTGATTGAATCACAATTCAACAAACAAGGAATAGAAAGGAAAAACTGCTCTGTTGACTAGAAAACTTCAGACTGAAAACCTTCCCCAACTATTCAAATTTTGATGGACTAGAAGATGAGATAACTCGTGTCTTGCTGTGGAGATGAGTTAGATAAAAATATATAGTAATTAAATATATTAAAAAACAACTATAGGAATCAAACATATAATTAAATAAAAACTATGGAACTACATAATCAACTAAAGGCACTTGCAGATAAAGTCGAACAACTTAAAGACAAAATAGATACTGAAGAATCAACAAAACATGCTTTTACACTTCCATTTATTAATATATTAGGATATGACACATTTAATCCAACTGAGGTTGTACCTGAATTTACTGCTGACTTAGGACTTAAAAAAGGAGAAAAAGTTGATTATGCCATATTTCAAAATGGAAATCCAATTGTGATAATCGAGTGTAAACATTGGAAACAAAATTTAGACATTCATAACTCCCAACTTTTTAGATATTTTCACGTAACAAAGACACGCTTTGCACTTTTGACAAATGGAATCCAATACAGAATTTATACAGACTTAGAGGAAACCAATAAAATGGACGAAAAACCATTCTTGGAATTTGATATTACAAAACTTAAAGAAAATACAGTTAAAGAAATTGAAAAGTTTCACAAGTCAAAATTTGATATTTCTTTAATTATAGATAATGCTAGTAATTTAAAATATACTCGTGAAATAAAATATCTAATTGATCAAGAAATTACTGAACCTTCCCATGATTTTATCAAATTATTTGCAAACAAGGCATACAGCGGACGCCTTACCTCAAAAGTAATGGATGAGTTTGCAGAAATTGTACATAAAGCATTTAACCAAATAATTAGTGAGAGAGTTAACGATAGATTAAATTCTGCACTAAACAAAGAACAAGAAAAACAGCAAGCAGAAGAACAAATTGATGAACTACCAAGGAATAATATTGAGACAACAGAAGAAGAACTGGAAGGCTATCAAATTGTTATTGCAATTTTGAGAAGAAAAATCAAAAAAAGAAAGGATTTTCTATAGAGATACCCAATCATATTTTGGGATTTTACTGGATGATAATAACCGTAAACCAATTTGCAGACTCCATTTAAACGGAGGAATAAAATACATAAGCCTATTCAGTATAGAAAAAAACGAAACACGAGAAAAGATTGATTCAATAGATGATATATATCTTTTCGAGAAACAGCTTATTAACACAATAGAATTTTATGATAATAAATGAGAAATATTAAAATAAATATAAAATCACTTGTAATTACATTAGCAACTTTAATAATTCTTTTATCAAATTGTGATGGCAAGCAGAAGAAGCCAAAGACGCCAGAAGAATTAAAAGCTGAATTATTAAAATATGAACTTATGAATCTTATGGTGTATTTAGATGATAAAGATGTAACTCTTCAACAACAAAGAAAAAAGGTTCGTAATGCTGGGCTTTTTAGAGATGCTGAATATGCTGATGATGGAGCTTTGATAAAAGGCTCAATTATCAATAAAGCAACACTTGCTAAGTATAAAGATGTTAAGGTTCGAGTAACATATTACTCTAAAACCAAGACATTAATTCAAGAGAAAACATACGTTTTCTATGAATTTTACAACCCTAATTCAAAAAAACAATTCTCATTAAAAGTTGAACCTCCGATAGCCTATAAAACATTTGGATTTGAATTAATTGATGCTAATGGAGTACTGGCAAAATAAAATTTTACAAGAAATAAAAAGATTAGATTACTTCTCATATGAGAGTGTTTATTAAAACAAACAGTTTATTATTCTTTATGATTATATATCTAATGGATATGAGTTGTATAACCACACACCAAAACTACCAATAAAGAATATCTCTGATATCCATCATTTTAACAATCTCACTAAAATCAAACCCTCTGAAAATCAACGATGTGTTGTTATCTACACAAATCAATCTTGTAAACCATGTCATAAACTTGCTTTGAGATTAAAAGGAGAATTTATTAATGATACCCTCATTTCAAAATCAATTATCTACTTTAATTCTAATGATATGGATTTAGAAACTCTTTCAGAATATATTTTAGAAAAAAAGGAATAACTTTAAACCATCCAAATTCATACCCATACATCACATTTCATAATCCTAAAGGAGAAATAATGGACTCAATTATCGGATATAATAATTCAACATCTCGAAAAATTAAAAATTTTTTAAAATAAAAGTAGATAGTAATACCCCTAGTCCAACAAATCTGGTCTTCGGTCTTTGGTTATTTTGAGTGCTTCTGAATCTCTCCATTCTGCAATCTTCGCAAAATGACCACTTTGCAACACTTCTGGCACTTTCATTCCTCGGTATTCTGCTGGTCGGGTATAGACCGGTGGAGCTAACATGCTATCTTGAAAGCTATCAGTGAGTGCAGACTCTTCATCCGAAATCACCCCTGGAATCAATCGACAAATGGAATCTGCCAGTATCGCTGCTGCCAGTTCTCCCCCACTCAATACATAATCACCAATGCTAATTTCCTTGGTAATCAAGTGGTCTCTGATGCGTTGATCGATACCCTTGTAATGCCCACAAAGGATGATGATGTTCTTTTTGAGTGATAATTGATTGGCAGTCGCTTGGTTATAGACTTCTCCATCTGGACACATATAGATTATATCATCATAGGTTCGTTCGGATTGAAGCTTTTCTACACAATCAAAAACAGGCTCACAACGGATGACCATACCTGCTCCTCCACCATATACGGTATCGTCTACTTGTCGGTACTTTCCTAAGCCGTAATCTTTCAAATCATGCAATACAATTTCGAGAATACCTTTGTCTTTGGCACGTTGAACAATGCTGTGATTCAGCGGGCTTTCCATCAGTTTAGGTTGAACCGATATGATATCTATGCGATAGGCCATAGCTACAAATCTAAAAGACCCTCGGGAAGATGCAGCCAAATTTCTTGGTTTTCTTGCGAGATATGGTCGATAAAATCCTCAACGAGGGGGATGTATTTCTCCTCTCCTTGGTGGGATACCGTCAACATCAGCTGTTGAGGTAATTCTTGTACGTCTAAAACCTTACCAATAGAGCCTTTCTTAGCATCGATTAACTCAAAACCCACAAAAGATAATTCAGAATCCTCGGGTAAAACATCTTGATCTGTAAAAACTGGGCAACCTACGATGTTTTGGGCTTTTTCATAGGTGTCAATGAATTCAAGATTTACTACTGGGGCATCTGTTTTGCCCTTTACCAGAGTGATTTTGTATGGAATAAACTGCCCTTGTAATTGAATAAAAACAAAATCGTCCCGTTTGAGCGGGACGATTTTACGTTCTAATGTGATATGAACATCACCTTTATATCCATGCGGACGACTGACATATCCAAAAGATATCAATCTATCCTTATCAATCATGGTTGTTTAGGATTTGTCCTCAGAAGGCTTCTCTTCAGTTGCTTCCTCTGCAGGTGCAGATTCTTCAGCCGCTGGCTCTTCTTTAGTCTCTTCTGCTTTTGCTTCAACTGCTTCCTCAGTAGCTGCTTCTGGTGCTTCTGCTGGAGCCTCAGTTACTTCTTCGGTAGCTTCTGTTGCTACTTCAGGAGCTTCAACTGTTTCTTCAGTAGCTTCTGGTGCTGCTTCAGCAGTAGCCTCAACTACTTCTTCCGTAGCATCTGCTGCTGCTTCTGGAGCTTCCTCAGTAGCTTCTACCTCAGGAGCAAGCCTCTCAGCAATTGCTTTTTCTCGATCAAGTTTAACAGCCTCTTCTCGTTTATGAGCAGCAGCAGCTGAATCAGCAGCTGACTTGCTAATACTATCGATCTTAGCCGAAATTTTACTTTCTTTTTCTGACAACCAAGTGCTAAACTTCTCATCCGCTTGTTCTTGCGTTAAAGCACCTTTCGTCACCCCTTTGTTCAAGTGGTGTTTGTACATCGCACCTTTGTACGATAAGATTGCTCTACAAGTGTCAGTCGGAACTGCACCATTACCTAACCAACGAACCGCATCGTCTAGGTTTAAATCAATCGTTGCTGGATTGGTATTCGGATTATACGAACCAATTCTTTCAATAAATCGACCATCCCTAGGAGCTCTTGCATCCGCCGCCACAATGTAGTAGAAAGGTTTTCCTTTTCTTCCTTGTCTACGAAGTCTTAATTTTACCATGTGTAATATTTTTTTTTAAATCTGCTGGTTCTCCTTTTTCCAGCAAGGGTGCAAATGTCGTTTTTCTTATCTAATTTTCAAAACAAATTTTACAAGACAACTTATTGCATTTTATCCTCCCGAAACTTACGGATGTTATAACTGAAATTTACCATGAAATAACGGGTAAGCACGTTACGATTAGTTGCCTCGTAGTAGCTATCATAAAAGTTTTGACTGATGTTGTTGTTTTGATTAAGTATATCAAATACACTCAGCTGTATCTCGCCACGTTTGTTTTTAAATAATTGTTTGCCCAAACCAGCAGTCCACAACATTACCGTATTATCAAGAACATCCGAACCTAAACCATAAAAGTTTTGGTATTGAAATTTTGTTCGAAAGGTTATTCCTGAAAACATAATCCAGTCTAATTTTATCTTGTTGGACTGAACCCAATAGGTATTGTCTAAACTCGGATTCAATGAGTTTTCGGATAAATTATATGCCGTTTTGGAAGAGATAGTAAAATCTACTTGTTCACTAATATTGCTACTCACGACCAGTCCCATTTCGTAACTCTGATTAAGGGTATTGGATTTGGTTAGATTAATCATGGAAGGAATATTTGACAATCGAGATGATATATTAACATTCAAATTGCTTTTGATTGGTGCTACGGGGATTCCATAGGTTACAAACGTATTGAAGGAGTATTGTCCATCCAAGTTCACGGGTTTTGTGAGTTGTGTTCCTTTGGTTAAAACAACAGAATTTAAAGAAGAATCTAAATCTCTGGTAGCAGTATAAGTGCTTTGACCAATATAATTATTGCTCCAACCGCCATTCACCATGGCATAGAAAACCACATTTTTATTTGTATTAGCAAAGTTGTACTTGGACATCAACCAGTGTCCATACTGTTGTGTTAATTGTGCATTCCCTTGAGAAAGTTGAAGTGGATTGCTATTGTCCACCACTGATGATAGCTGTTGTGCAGTGGGCTTAGTGGTGTATGCACGATACATACTAAACCAAGATGCTTTATTTTTTAGTCGTGCTCGGTACAAAGCAAATGGCAATAGGTTATTAAATGCCTGAGCTCTAGACTCTTCAACTGGTATTGTTTGATTGTTATTTAATTCCGCTAATTCATATTTTAATCGGACTACAAACCCTCCTTTTCTGCCAAACTTGCGTGTGCCAATTCCAGCCGTGTGCGTGGACCAGTCATTATTATAGAAAGATGATAATGAATCCAATTGGACAGGTGAATTGTCAATCACACCACTAAATGTCTTTTGATTCATTAGATTAATACTGTTCGAATAATCATAAGTTACAAACAGACCTAATCCCTTTTTACCGATAGGCTCACTGTACATAATACTGGCTTTTAATCCATCGACATCCTCATCCAAATCTCCTGTCTGATCGATGTTAGAAAGCAACTGATTGACATTTGTATTATTGGCAATCAATTGATTTTTACCATTTGTTCTGTCCATGCTATTCTTCCATTGAACAAACAAACTTCTACCCCGCTTTTCGCCGTTCAATCGAAACATCAAGTTGCTAGTTGCTTTTAGCCCAACTAGGTCGCTATTGAATTCTTGATTCAATGAGTTGAGACGAATAGCTTCAGAAATGGTTTTACTTGAATCTAGGGTTTCACCCACATTATCTTGCATACTAAAGCTAGGTAAATAAAAAAACGAAGCTTTGGGACTGAGTTTATAAACTGCTTTTGCATTAAACTTATGATTAATATTCGTGCTAGAGTCTTCACTCGATTCTTCATATTGCTGCCCTGAATTATTTCCTAAATAGTAATTTTGATTGGTGTTGGTCAAAGATGTATTGTCTCCTTTGTTATAAAAATAGCTTCCACTAATATCTACTTTTTCACCCCACTTATCTTGATAATTTGCACCCCAAGCCTGAGTTTCATTGACTCCACCAGAAGGGTTAACCATAAAATCATTGGCACTTCCATTCGCTGAAAAACCACTCAAAAATGAGGGCCTTTTGCCACTTGGGCCTCGACCTTTTCCCTTTCCTCCTCCGCTATTATCTGCCACTACTCCAAGTAAGTCTTCAGTACTAAAATTCTGTTGATTAATATTATTTACCTGCCCCAAGATAGATAATCTACGCTCACCTCTAAACATATTTAGATTTGTACCTGCACTATATCGGTCATTACTTCCATAACCCGCATAAACTTTTCCAAACTCCCCATTTCTCATGTTGATTTTTGTAACAATGTTTAGGGTTTTTATACGAGTTCCGTCATCTACACCACTTGCCTTACTTTGCTCGCTTTTATCATCGAATACTTGAATTTTATTTACCACCTCTGCAGGCAAAGTTGAAAGGGCTGTTTTGGGGTTTTGACCAAAAAATTGTTTTCCGTCTACCAATACCTGTTGTACCTTTTCTCCTTGTGCTTGAATCTCTCCATCATTATCCTGAATACCTGGCATTTTTTCAACCAAGTCTTTGGCACTTGCATTTTGAGTTGTTTTATATGCTTTGGCATTGAATGAAACGGTATCACCTTCTACTGTGGCAGCAATTGCTTTTTGAGAAACCTTAACCTCACTCAGATTTTCAGCATCTACCTTCATTATGATGGTTCCCAAGTAGTCATCTCTCCATACACGAATTGGTTCAGAGTAAGGCTGTAATCCCAAGTAGTTGATTTTTAATATATATTCTCCTCTTTCCAATAAAATTGAGAAAGTTCCATCCTCTTTAGATACAGAACCAGAAGCAACACTACTATCCATAGCAATGGCAAATACTGTTGCACCTACGACGGGTTCTTTGGTCTTTTCATATTTAAGTTTTCCGCCAACAGGAACTTTATTTTGGGCTTCCATACTCGTAGATGAAAACATAAAAAAGCACCATAATACAGAAAACAAAAAGGTTTTGTAACCCGACATCACATTTAGATTATCTTTTATCATACTACACATTAAATGAACTTAAGGGTATTAAGTTTTATTTTAAAATATATTCTTGAATTTTTCGAACCTCATCAGCCCAAACTTTATCAGAATCTGAGATGTCGGCAATTTGTTCGACTTCATTCACTAATTTTTCAAGTTTGTCGGATGACCTCAACGGCTTCCTGTATTTTAAAGCCTTACAAGCTGTAAGTAACTCTATTGCTTGAATTCTTTCAACGTTCCTGATTACTTTGAGGCATTTGGTTGCCGCATTAGCACCCATACTAACATGATCTTCCTGACCATTGCTACTTTCTATGGTGTCCACAGAACTTGGGGTACACAATTGTTTATTTTGACTTACTATACTCGCAGCAGTGTACTGAGCAATCATCAATCCACTTTCTAGCCCTGGATTACTTGTTAAAAAAGCAGGCAGACCTCGTTTACCTTCAAGCAAACGATAAATCCTTCGTTCTCCTATACTGCCGATTTCTGCAATGGCTATGGCTAAAAAATCCAATTGTAATGCTAGAGGTTGTCCGTGAAAATTCCCTGCACTTAAGACCAAATCCTCATCTGGAAATACATTGGGATTATCTGTAACCGCATTAATTTCTGTTTCAAATACTGCAGCCACTTGATCATAGACATCTTTGGTAGCACCATGAACTTGTGGTACACAACGAAAACTATAAGGATCTTGCACATGATTTTTGGACTGATCTATTATCTCACTGCCTGAAAGATGCTCCAAAATAGCTTTTGCTGTATCCAACTGCCCTTTATGAGGTCGTATGACATGGCTATAATTCAAAAATGGTTCTTTCCTCCCGTCGTATGCATCAATACAGAGGGCTGCATGAAGATCTGCTCTTTCTAATATTTGATGTGATTTAAATAAGCAACTCAAACCATAAGCCTGCATAAACTGGGTACCATTAATGAGAGCTAACCCCTCTTTAGGACCCAAAATTAGATTGCTCGGTTTTGCTTTTTCCATGCTTTTAAAATCTTGACTCCACACCATTCCCTCTCCAATCAGAGGCAAACTCATATGGCTTAGCGGAGCTAAATCTCCACTTGCTCCCAAGCTACCCATCTCATAAATGACTGGAAGTGTAGTTGAATTATACAAATCCAATAGTTTTTCAACTGTTTCAAGCTGAACACCACTATAACCATAGCCTAGACTTTTCACTTTTAGAAGAAGCATAATTTTAACAATATCATGAGGAACATAATCCCCCATACCACAAGCATGTGAACGAATTAGATTCACTTGTAATTGGGTTAAATCCTTTTGATCAATCTTGGTATTACATAAAGAACCAAAACCTGTATTTACTCCATAAATTACTGAGTTTTTATCTTCAACTTTAGATAACAAAAAGGCATTGCATTTCCTTATTTTCTCTTTTGATTCGTCAGACAATTTGATCTTTTTATTAGTATTTAAAAGATCTCTTATCTGTTTGATACCGTGATAATTAGACAACTCCATTAATTAAACGAATTTAGGCGTTTCTGCTTGCTAGAGCTAATTTGGTAATTACTGCTTTTGTATTTTCAGGAAAATCCCCTTTCATCATCCAGTCATAATAACCCCTATTTTCTTTGAAAACATCAATAACACGTTTATTGATGTATTTTCCAAAATTAAAATAAGCCTCACCATCAGAACCTCTTTTGATTCGTCTTGCAAAATCAAAAAACTCACTTTCTCCACTGAAAGCATGCAAAAAATCGATGTTATTCTCTAATTCATCATAAAAATCAACTTGAGCTTTGATTACTTCCCAAGTCGCAATAGTATCTGCCTTTGCAGAATGTGCATCAACCAAATTTTTATTACAATATTTTTGATATGCTGCTCCTAGGTTTCGAGGTTCCATTTTATGGAATATCCGTTGGGCATCGATAAATTTACGATTGGCATCAAATGATATACCTGCACGATAAAACTCCTCAGCTAACATTGGAAAATCAAACCGGTTGCTATTGAAACCACCAAAATCTGAATCGCCCAAGAATGCATTTAATTCAGGTGAAAATTCTTCGAATGTCGGTTTTCCTGCTACATCTTTATCCCAAATCCCATGAATCTCTGACACCTCATACGGAATAGGGATTGTCGGATTTAAAACTTGATGCAAATGTTCCTCTTGACCATCCATTTGAATCTTTATACAATAAATTTCTACTATTCGATCTCTGGCAATCTGAATACCTGTTGTTTCTAAATCAAAAACGATTAGAGGTTTTCTTAATTTTATATTCACAGAACAAATGTATTCGTGTTTCTTTATTTCTCAGCTAGAAATAAAATGGTATTATCCACTTCTTTTGGGCTACTTCGTTCAAGTAATCTAAGATTTAATAAAATCAATTGATATCAATGTGTTTAAAAGTTTGGGATGAATACACGTGACCAATATCTAATATTGTAGCTAATTAATGGAGTTTAAGGCTGTACATATTTTATGTGATGATGAGACATCTGAAACATTATCCTTTTTGTTGCAAGAAAATGGATATGAAGGTACATCGTTTGAAAAAAACCAATTAATCGCCTATTGTAAGGCTTCAACCTTTGATTCATTTGCCTTGAAATCAATACTTCAACCATTTAACATTGAACCAAATAAAATACTAGATATTGGTCTTCAAAATTGGAATCAAATATGGGAAAGCAACTTTAAAGAAGTATACATCGGCGATCATATCCATGTGAGAGCTCCATTCCATCCTGCAAAAAACATAAAGCACGATATTATAATTCTTCCTAAAATGGCATTTGGGACAGGGCATCATGAAACTACTCAACTATCAGCAATTGCATTAGAAAAATTAGATTGTAAAAACAAGATTGTTTTAGATATGGGTTGTGGAAGTGGATTGCTCGCTATTTTAGCCTCTCAAAAAGAGGCTAAAGATGTCTTTGCGATTGATTATGATCAAAATTGTATCAATAACACCAATGAAAACATACAATTAAATAAGGTAAAAAACGTTTTTACCATGAAAGATGACTCGCTTTACAAAATAGAGGATGGCGTAGACATTATCGTCAGTAATATTGTGAAGAATATAAACCTAAAACTACTTCCTCAATTTGCAGGTAAGCTAACTGAAAATGGCATCCTAATTCTCTGCGGTTTTCTTACCAAAGATTTTAAAAATTTAATTCAAGAGTCCACAAAATATGGCTTTTTACTTACAGATAAAAACACACAAAATGGTTGGCTACAAACTCAATTTATTAAGAAAAATGTTGACTAAAAAATTCATATTAATACTCCTTTTACTCTCCTCGCTAGCTTCTTGGGCTCAACCTCGTTCCTTTTCAAGAAATCCTTCTGTATTTATCAAAGAATATTCAAAATTTCTTAGCTCACAAGCAGATAAAAAAGGACAAGTTTTATTAGAAAAATTTACGACCAAATGGGATTCAGCCAAGTTTGTAGAACCCGAGCAACGAAATATCATATCTGTTGCTAATTTAATGTTAATCAATGAATTAGATGTTCTTAGCTTTTTCCTACTCACAGAAACTATGCTGTATGCTAAGGACTCTATTGATGAGCCCAAATATATAAGTTGGTCCAAATCGTTAATTCCAGCATTAAACTCTGGAAATCAAACGTTTATAACACTCATTAAAGCATCAAGAAACCTATTTAGGGATAACACTATTTATGAATCTCAAACTAAGAGATGGTATAGTAACTCACCAGATTATCGATTTATTTTTGAGGATAATCGAGTCAAAATTTCCTTCAAGGACATCAATTTAACTTGTCAAGCTCAAATCGACCAAATTAACATTTACAACACTTCAGGAAGTTACTATTTGGATACCGATGAATGGAAAGGAAAACAAGGCGTTATTACATGGGAACGGGTAGGATTTGGAAAGGATAATATCTATGCAGAGATACAGAGTAATTACACATTAAAATTTGAACGTGCCGAGGTAAACATCGATACGGTTAATTTTACCAATAAAGACTTTCTAGCAAAAACCCTAATGGGAAATCTTATAGATCGTGCGTCTAGTGCAGATAACATTGATAAAGAAGTACTTCAAAAATCACAATTTCCACAATTTTACTCATTTGACAAAAACATAGAATTAGGATCTTATTTAGACAACACCGTTCAATTTAAAGGAGGATTTGCCATGAAAGGTTCCGAAACGATTTCTACAGGAAGCCCCGAAACACCCTCTGTAATTGAAATTTATTACAAAAACAAAAAAAGAGTACTTGCCAAATCACCCTACTTTACATTGAAAGAGGGGAAAATTAATGCAATGGAGAGTGAGGTAACCATTCTCACAGATAGCGGAACGATATATCACCCTAACCTCAAGTTTAATTTAAACTTAGATAATAAAATTTTAGTTCTTATTCGAGGGAAAGAAGGTTTAAAACAAGCTCCTTTTTATGATAATGATCATCAAATTGACATTTTCGTTGATAAGATTATATGGAAACTTGAACTTCCAAAAATTGAATTTGACGTTGATGGTGAGGAAAAAAAGGCCTTTATCGAATCTCAAAGCTTTTATAAAGAAGTACGCTATGAAAAAATTCCTCGTGGAATTCTCAAGTATCATCCCTTGTCTAACATGAGGAATTTTATAATTCAATACAGAAAGAGGGAATTCACGCTCAATGAATATTCAAACTGGATGGGTAGTAAACCAATTTATCTTAAATCCCAGATTATTGAATTAGCAGATTTGGGATATTTATTTTTTAATCCTGCCACGGATAGTGTCAAAATCAGAAAAAAACTAGATCATGCCGTATTATCTCATAAGAAACTTATGGACTATGATGTAATCCGTTTTTCATCGGTTATATCTGCTCGTTCAAACGCCTTTTTAAACCTAATTAACAACACGTTTAATATAGAGGGAGTTAGGGCCTTTAAATTTAGTGATAGTCAGAGTGTTTATGCTTTCCCACATGAACAAACGGTCATTCTCAAAAATAAGCGAAGAATGGAGTTTGGTGGAAAGTTAACTGCAGGTAAATTTGATTTCTACTCCGATAAATTTGAGTTTGATTACTTCAATTTTGATATTACATCTGACAACATTACCGAGATGGTAATTTTCACAAAAGATCTGTCTGGGAAACCTGGACTGGTTGCTGTAAAATCTGTTTTAAGAGACATTAACGGCACCCTAGAAATAGACAAATCAAATAATAAATCTGGACTAAAAAACTTCCCCGAATACCCAAGATTCACAAGTAACAAAGGTTCAGTTATTGCCTATGATAAACCAAACATTCATGGCGGAGTATATAATAAAGATCGCTTTCGATTTGAAGTTGATCCATTCACTATTGAAAACCTTGACAATTTCACCACTGAAGGTTTGAGTTTTCCAGGGACTTTTGTGGCTGGAGGGATTATTCCAGACTTTGACTTTGAAGCAAAAATTATGGATGACTATTCACTAGGTTTTGAACGAACAAATCCTGCTGGTGGCTACCCCATGTATGACGGTAAAGGTCAAGGAAATATAGATATCCGATTGAGTGAAGAAGGTTTTACTGCCAAAGGAAACATTGAATATGAAGGAGCAGTTCTTGAGTCTCAGTACATTTTAATGACTCCAGATTTTACCTCAGCACAGGCAGAATCATATGTCATAACTGAAAATGAAAAATACCCCAATCTTGCTGCCAAAGACGTTAATACTAAATGGGTTCCCAACCAAGATTCCATGTATATCTATACCAATGATCATGAAGTAACTGTATTGAGAGATAATCAACAGTTTTCGGGAAATCTTATTCAAACCAATCAACAATTGGCGGGCATAGGTTCTTTGGTATGGGATAAAGCTAGCTTAAAATCCTTGGACATGAAATTTAAACCTAATGAAGTGAATGCACAAGTCTCTGATATTGAAATAAATTCATTGGACCAAAATAAGATTGCTTTTTCATCCAAAAATCTCAATTCACATATTGATTTCACCAGTCAACTAGGAGATTTAAAATCCAATGAAATTGGAATACTGACCGAGCTTCCCTTTAATCAATTCTCTACCTCAATGGACGAATATAAATGGGATATGGCCAATAATACTATTGAATTTAATAAAGGACCTAAATTACCGCAAAGTAGATCTTATTTTGTAAGCAGTAAATATGACCAAGAAGGTCTAAGATTTGAAAGCACCAATGCTCTTTTTGATATTAATGAGGGGATTATATATGCTAAAGAAGTACCCTATATTGATGTTGCTGATAGTCGCATTTATCCATTTGAAAACAAGGTCGATATTCACGAAGGGGCAAACATACAACGATTAAAAAAGTCACGTATTTTGGCATCTCGAACTCAAAAATTTCATCAATTATATGATGGAGATATTAAAATAGAAGGACGATATGCTCTTAGTGGCTCTGCTTCCTATGAGTTCAAGGATAAGCATGATACACATCAAGTTATTAAATTCAACAAAATACGCGTAAAAGGTAGAGGCGATACATCCATTCTAGCGAAAGGTTCCATCAGCGATTCTTCAGCCTTTTTCTTAAGCCCAAAAATCGCATACAAAGGCAAAACAGAATTATACAGTAATCAAAAAGATATTTTCTTCAGTGGCTATGTAAAACCCCAACATTCCTTCACCTACTATCCAAGCAGATGGTTCAGGTATTCTGGTCAACCCAAGCCCGAAAATGTAATCATACCTGCAACAAATATTCTCAATGAGGATCGTAGAAAAATGTATGCATCTGTAAGTATTGCAAATGATAGCACACATATCTACCCTACTTTATTCAATTTTAAGCGAAGCTATGCCGATTTAGAACTTACCTCAGATACGGGAATATTTTATTATGATGAATCCAAAAAAACATTCTTTGTAGGAGATTCTATGAAACTATTGGAGGGGTCCCCACGCGGAAGCTATCTTGCCTTTAACGAAGGTACAGGAGAGGTATTCAGTGAAGGAAAAATTGAATTCAACCTCGACAAAGACCCTAACTTTAATGCACGCTTGGCTGGAAATATAAGTAAGTTACCAAATGATTCAGTGTTCACCATACAATCATTGATGGCTTTGAACCTTGTGTTGCCTGAAGATTGCTACCAGCGAATGGTGGAAGTGATCAATGAGAATGACAATGATCCAGCAGATAACAATAACCAGTTTGTAGAAAAAGCTCTTTCCGAATTTTTAAATGATAATCAGTTGAAAAAATCACTTAATTATACCTCATCATCAGGGGAGATTAAACCACCAAGCAATTTTTCTTCTAATTTTCTCTTTACCAAAGCTAGCCTTTATTATGATGCTTATAAAAGACAATTTATTGGGCTTGAACCAATCCATATTGCTTCAATCAATGGTAAGCAGGTGAATAAGGCACTCAAAGCAAGAATGGCAATAACCAAACGTAGAAGCAGCATTAAGTTTACGTTATACCTTGAAGCAAGTAAATATGACTGGTTTTATATCGATTACTACATGGGTGCTCTCACTGTGGCAAGTACCGATAAAACGTTTAATGATATTATCAAAACCCAAGGAGTAAAAATGAGTAAAGGGAAATTCAGAATTCGTCCTGCTAGTCCTCGATCTGTTGGGTTGTTTTTGACGAAGATGGAGAATTAGAAAACTTTACATCTTGATTCAACTCAACAAACCCCTTAGCAAAAAATATCAAACTATAACTCACCAAAACATGACCAATATTTACAGCTAAAAAGTAGTGATCTTCTTTAAATATTGCAAAGACTAGAGCGGAAAATGAAAGTATAATAATCCCTCTTATTATCTTATTCCTTCCCTGAATAGAATTATCCATACGAGAAAAATAAGTACTTAGACCAATACCTAAAAAACCAATAATTCCATATATCAATACTGACAGAAACTGATTATTCCAAACTAAAAACATTACCATGCCTAGAAACAAGACCAGATTAGCAACTCTAATCATTTTGTTGTTCTGAAAATTTGCAAAATCTAAACTACCGTTGGTAAATAAGTAAATAGAACCTAAACTAAAAAGTCTTGATGCAAGAAGAAGAGAATTTGCTAGTCGCTCATCTATTATAGAGAGATGACCAAATGCAGCCACTCCAGATGAAATACCCGTAAAAGCAATAAACCAAGCAAATTGTTTGGAAATTATTCGTTTAGTATGAATTTTCAGTAATATAAGAGCTGTAAGAAAAATTAAAATATTTGAAGAAAATGTAATCCAAATCATCATCTTTTTTTATACCTATTTATAAAGTCTTTAATAAATTAATTTATGACTTAAACACACTAGATTCCATCGCCTCAGTAGTTAATGCGATTGGTCTATTTTTTTCGTAGTCATAACTCACAAGAGCAGTTCTGATATTCGCCATGTGTTTCCCTTGAGTTGCATTGGAAAACTTATAGTACATATTGAATGAAGAATTCCCTGTAACTTCAGTAGCTAAATCAATTTGAACCCGATCTCCTAAACGCCCTTCACATGAATAGGTTATAGCTGCATCTGCTTGAATAAGGGATACCCCTCCAAAATCTAACTCTGTGAATCCATTTTTTGCTAAAAAACGCACTCTTGCCTCTTGAGCATAAGCCAAGAACTGTTGATTCCCCATATGATTACCATAATTTAAGTCTGATACCCTTACTTCTATTTCAGTTGTGTATTGCCATTCAGTGGGCATGTCTATTTTCATTCGCTTCATCGTACTCCGTCTTTAGGGTTTTTACCTTCAAATTGTTTAAAATAATATTTGTATTCCTTAATGGTTTCATCCACACCTTTTGTGATAAACTCAGGCTTATTTATTTCAATAACTTTCTTGATATAATCAAAGCCTATTTTCACCACAGGTATATTGGCTTTTTGTGCAATGTAATAAAAACCTGTCTTCCATTTGTCATTGAACTTTCTCGTACCCTCTGGAGTGATTGTGGTAATGAACTCGTCATTAGAATTATAAACTGAAACCATCGTATCCACAAAATTCGTATTTTTTGACCGTTCAACAGGAAAACCACCTAGTGCACGAAATAGGTAGCCAATCGGCCACACAAATAATTCTTTTTTTCCAATGTACTTTGGATTAAAATCATCGGTGATAGCCCTATACAAAAGTCCTACTAAAAAATCCCAATTACTAGTATGAGGTGCTACCACAATGAGGTATTTAGGCAACTTTGGCATAGCACCTGATACTTTCCAGCCCCATACATCTTCGAATAACCATCTAGAAATATTTTTTATCATTTAAGGTCTAATTAACTGGTTAAATTTTGAAATTATTTCATCCGATACTGGAACAGGTTTGTGGTTTTCAGCATCTAACAATACAAATTGAATCTCTGCTCTTGAGCATAATGCTTTAGACTCATCATCTATAATTTCCTGTACCATTGAAATGCTCCGATTTTTAAACTCCATTTCTTTAACATGAATATGAATCAATTGATGAGGCAACAAAGGTTTTTTAAAGGCTATATTGATATTCACAACAATAAATAATAACTGTTCCTTTTCAAAAAAACGATCTTGAACAGCAGGTTCTAAAAACTTCCATCGAGCCTCTTCAAGCAGCTCTAAATACCGAGCATTATTCACATGTCCGTAAGCATCACAATGATATCCTCGTATTAGTATTGAAGTTACTTTCACTTTAGCAAAGGTGTATAAAAATAGCTAATTGACGAATGATTTTTTTAAAACAAATCAATTGCAAACTTGGTTATTATTATATGCAAACAATCCTAATCAGTGGTGGTTCGGGGCTTATCGGTTCTGATCTCAGAAAATATTTTACTGAATTAGGTTATCCCACCCGAATTTTAAGCAGAAAATCTACTAATAAAAAAGACAATTCATATTATTGGAACATTGAAGACAAAACCATTGATCCTGATGCATTTGAAGGTGTAGAAGTTGTAATAAATCTTGCTGGCAGTTCAATCATAGGAGGAAGATGGACCAAATCCCGAAAAAAAGAATTGACTCATTCCAGAGTTAATTCTACTCAACTGCTCGTCGATACAATCAATCAGCAAAATTTACCCATCAAGCATTTTATACAAGCAAGTGCTATGGGTTATTATGGAAATAGCAACAATCAAACGATTACTTCAGAATCTCCTAACGGAAATGACTTCATGGCCAAATTATGTACTGAATGGGAAGCAGCTTCGAATAAACTCAACCCAACTATCAAAAAATCAATTCTCAGAATTGGTCTCTATTTGAGTTTGAACGGAGGCGTATATCCAATTTTATCACGACTAGCTAATTTCAGTATTTTATCGGCATTTGGAAATGGTAAAATGTGGGCTGGATATACCCATCATTGTGAGTTTGCAAACCTCATTCATCAAATTATTAAAGGTAAGATTCCAGCAGATACATACAACGCTGTTGGGGCTCAACCTTTTCAGATGAATGAACTCATAAAATATATTGGTCAAAAAAGCGGAAGAGTAAACTTTTTACCTAATGTTCCATCATTTATATTAAAACTAGTTCTCGGTGAGGCATCTGCTACACTTCTCAATAGCTATAAAATAACCTCACCTAAACTGGCTTCACACAATATTTATCAATACCAAGGAATCTACCAAGCAATTCAATCCTTATAATTATGGTTATACACTGGTTTAGAAGAGATTTAAGATTATCCGACAATGCCGCTCTATATCAGGCATTAAGCAAGCACAATGATGTTCAATGTGTTTTCATCTTTGACAAAAATATTCTTGATAAATTGGCGGATAAAGATGATGCACGCGTCACATTCATCCATAATAAACTAATGAATATCCAAGACCAGTTGACTCAAATGAATAGCGATTTAAAAATATACTACGGTGAACCTTCAGAGGTATGGAATACCATCATCAAAGAACTAAAACCTTCAGCTGTATTCACTAACAAAGATTATGAACCCTATGCCAAAGAAAGGGATGTGAAAATTGCTAAATTATTAGAATCAAATAATATTTCTTTTCAAACCTGTAAAGATCATGTCATTTTTGAAGAAGATGAAATTGTTAAAGATGACGGAAATCCCTATGTAGTTTTTACACCATACAGCCGCAAGTGGAAGTCTACTTTGACTGAGGAACACACAAAGTCACATGATACAGAAAAGTATTACCAACACTTCAAAAAATCATCTCCAACTCCTAAAATTACTTTAGAACAAATGGGGTTCGAACCAAATGCGATAAAATTCCCGGCTATGACTACCCAAGTGGGTATCATCAAAAATTATGGCTCAAAACGAAATTTCCCCGGCATCAATGGTACTTCCAAACTTTCCGTTCATTTTCGATTTGGTACAATTAGTATTCGCGAAAAAGTTCGTAGAGGAAAATCACTTAGTGAAACATGGTTAAACGAATTGATTTGGAGGGACTTTTACAGTCAAATTCTACATCATTTTCCTCATGTGAAAGACAGCAGTTTTCGACCAAAATACGATGCTATTTCTTGGAATAACTCAAAAGAATATTTTGAGGCCTGGTGTCAAGGAAAAACAGGATATGGGCTTGTAGATGCTGGAATGAGAGAATTAAATACCACTGGTTTCATGCACAACCGAGTACGAATGGTCGTTGCTAGTTTTTTGACTAAGCATCTTCTCATTGATTGGAAATGGGGAGAAGCTTATTTTGCTCAAAAACTCTTAGATTTTGATTTAGCTAGTAATAATGGTGGTTGGCAATGGGCATCTGGATCAGGAGTCGATGCAGCTCCATACTTTAGAGTCTTCAACCCTTACACACAAATTGACAAATTTGATAAAGACCACACCTACATCAAAAAATGGGTCCCTGAATGGGGTACGGACCAATATGTCAATGAAATTGTAAATCACAAGGAAGCTCGAGAACTCTGTCTCAGGACGTACAAAGAGGCATTAGACAATCGATAATTACAACTCCTATTCTCTGTTACGTAAATATTTAGCATATTTGTTAAATAAATCCAACACATGGACTCTACATCATTAAATCCTAAAGGTAAGTTTGGCACTGCTCCTGTATTTCTTACTGCAATATCTACCATTTTGGGAGCCATTATGTTTTTACGTTTTGGATATTCTGTAGGTCAAGTTGGAGTATACGGCACCATTGCCATAATTGTAATCGGTCATCTTGTAACGATACCAACAGCGATGTCTTTGGCAGAAATAGCAACAAATCAGAAAGTAGAAGGTGGTGGTGAGTATTTCATTATTTCTAGGTCGTTTGGGTTAACTATCGGTGCGGCAATAGGAATTGCACTCTATCTATCTCAAGCGATCAGTGTAGCATTTTACCTCATTGCCTTTACCGAGGCATTTGAGCCCCTCCTACCCATAATTAATTCGTATCTACCCTTCGAAATAAGCAAAATGATTATTGGAATTATTTCCGTAATCCTATTATCATGGCTCATGTTAACTAAAGGAGCTTCTAGCGGCATGGTTTTATTGTATGTTGTTGTTGGCATCCTATCAGTGTCCCTCATTATGTTTTTTGCTGGAGGTCCAACTGATGGGTTTATTTCTCCTGACACTTTTCACCTAAACAAAGAAAAAAATGACTTCTTTTTCATCTTTGCTATTGTATTTCCTGCTTTTACTGGAATGACTGCTGGTGTTGGTCTATCTGGAGATTTAAAAAATCCAAAAGTATCTATTCCTCTCGGTACACTATCAGCTACGCTTATTGGGATGGTCATCTATGTATTTATAGCAGTCAAGTTAGGCTCTAGTGCTACAAGTGCAGAACTTGGAAATCTAGACAACCAATTGATTATGTCAGATATTGCTCTTTGGTGGCCCATCATACCCATTGGACTTGCTGCCGCAACCATATCGTCTGCTCTGGGAAGCATAATGGTTGCTCCGCGAACACTTAATGCAATATCTGTAGATCGAATTATCCCAATACCTCGTCTCAATAATTGGCTTAGTAAACTAAAGATTAAAAACGGTGAACCCGTCAATGCAACTTTAGTGACATGCATCATTGCTTTCTTTTTTGTGCTAATGGGTGATGTGAATGCAGTAGCTGAGATTATCTCTATGTTTTTCATGGTTACTTATGGTTCAATTTGCTTGATTAGTTTATTTGAAAATTTTGCTTCAAATCCTGCATATAGACCGTCATTTAAAAGTAAGTGGTATATCTCATTATTAGGAGCTGTCATGTGTATCGGCCTTATGTTTAAGATCAACACAGGTTATGCTATTATCTCTATTTTACTGATGACTGTCATCTATGGTGTACTTAGTTTTTATCATAAGAAAGGAGATATGGCAATTATATTCAGTGGGGTGATTTTTCAAATCAGCAGAAATCTTCAGGTTTTTCTTCAAAAACGAAAAGCAACAGCTGATGAGGCATGGAGGCCCTCAGTTGTAGCCATATCTAAAGATTCATTTGACCGATTTGCTGCATTCGATTTGTTGCGATGGATTTCGCATCGTATTGGTTTTGGAACATACATTCATCATATCAATGGTTATATGAGTTCAAAGACTATTCAACAAGCTGAATTAGACCAGGCTCGACTGGTGAAAATGGCTCAAATATCTGACAGCTCTGTTTTTGTGGATACCATGGTCAATACAAACTATGTAAATAGCATTACACAAGCACTTCAATTACCTGGTATTAGTGGTCAAGAAAATAACATGATTCTCTTCGAATTCAACAAACACCAAGAAGAGGGTTGTCAAGAAATTTCTGAACATATTGGTTTGGCTAAGGCTGTAGATTATGATATTTGTATCTTATCCAGTAGTGATAAAGACTTTGGATTTAATAACGAAATAGATATTTGGATAACTGGTAGCGATTATCAGAACGCAAATCTCATGATATATCTAGCCTATATTATCTTAGGACACCCTGATTGGAGCAATGGAGGTCAAATAAAACTATTCAATGTTTGTGCAGAGGAAGATGCAGAGGAACAACGTAAAAAAATGCTTGAAATGATTAGCACTGGAAGGCTTCCAATTTCTGCGAATAATATCGAGATTATATCCAAAGCCGAAGGAGTTTCTGAAAAAGACATCATCAATCAAAAATCAAGAGATGCAGACCTAACTATCGTTGGCTTCCAATACGAGCAAGTAAAACATGCTGGTCATGAAACCTTTTTGGGCTATGATAAAATTGGAAATGTACTGTTTGTAAATGCCCGAAGTGAGAAAACAATTGTCTGATTTTATAAAATTAACCCTTCGCCCAAAGATTATACTTTAGAATGCAATAAAGTGCTCTAACTCCATCTCTCCATCCAATCTTCTTGCCGTCAGCATAAGTCCTACCATAATACGATATACCTATTTCATAAATACGTATTGCTGGAATTCGAGAAATTTTAGCAGTCACTTCTGGCTCAAATCCAAACCGATTCTCCTTTAACTGTATAGATTTTATAATTGGTGCTTTGAACAATTTATAACACGTTTCCATATCAGTCAAATTGAGATTGGTAAATGCATTACTCATCAGTGTTAATAAGCCATTTCCAATACTATGCCAGAAGAACAATATACGGTGAGGCTTCCCTCCCATGAATCGACTACCATAAACTACGTCGGAATGCCCGTCAACAATTGGCTTTAGTAACTCATTAAATTCAAAAGGATCGTATTCTAAATCTGCATCTTGAATGATAATCAAATCTCCTTTTGCCTCCTGAATACCTGTTCTTAATGCTGCACCCTTCCCCTGATTATAGGTATGCCGATACAGTGATATTTGCATTTCTGGATTCTCAAATTTATACTTTTCTAATTTTTCCCAAGAATTATCCGTGGAAGAATCATCGACCATAACAATTTCTTTAGTCAATTCATTAATCAACTGAACCTCTTTAATTTTATTAAGAATAAGGTGAATGGTCTTCTCCTCATTATAAACAGGTATGATAATTGATAATGTTTTGTGATCCATATATATTGCAAATAAACATTATTTAAACATACTTTTGGAAGATTGGAACTACACGTAACAAAAAGCGGAGAAAATACCCTATACATACCATCAATGGATGAAACTTATCATAGCAGAAATGGGGCTATATCGGAGTCTAAGCACGTATTTATTGAGCAAGGAATCAATCGAACTCAAGGGGACATTCATATTTTAGAAATTGGCTTTGGAACAGGACTTAATGCTCTACTTACTTCACAAGAAGCAAAAGTTCAAAACAGAAAAATTGCTTATCACACACTTGAACCATTTCCTGTACCCAATGATTTATTAATAGAATTGAACTATGGTCTTCTTTTGAAGGACGAAGACCTGTTTAAAAAAATCCATGATACAAAATGGGAATCAAATGAATCCATCACAAGTAATTTCACCATTCATAAAACAACACAAAAACTGGAGGATATAAATCTTAATGAATCTCAATACGATGTTATATTCTTTGATGCATTTGCACCTAAAAAACAACCTAAATTGTGGGCTAAAGATGTTTTTACCAAGCTTTTCAAATCTTTAAAAAATAATGGGATACTAACTACTTATTCAGCAGCAGGTCAATTAAAACGAGATTTGAGATCTATTGGTTTTCGACTTAAACACCCAGCTGGTGCCAATGGAAAACGTGAAATGACCGTAGCCATAAAAACACCTACTCTTTGAATCCATTTTGAATCCAACATTCAATTTTTTGAATATTTTCATCACTTAACTTATTGCCAGATTTTGGCATCGGACTAACACTTATCTCGTGCTTTATTGCCATCAAAAACTTTAAATTCTCTGCAGATGCTCTCGTTGTTTCGTAATCACTAATCGTAAATCCTCCGTTGCCCGAACCATGACAATACACACCAGAACAACCAGCATCTCCAAGGATTTTAGCTACGTCGTTTGAGTAGGTTATATCAATACTATCACACAAGTCTTGAGGTTGATTAGTAGTCACTATTGCATCGTCATCTCCACATGCTGATAACAAGGCAATTAAAACTGATGCTAGTAAAAATATTTTTTTCATATTACGTTAATTTGTTGGGAAAAATACTCAAAAAATTCAAAAACACGCAATACTATTGCATAGATGAGCAATCCTAATGAGAATTTATCCCTCAAAAAATTTAACACATTTGGTATTGATGTAACTGCTAAAGAAATTATCTATCTGAAAGAATTAAATCAGCTCGATAAAATTTCAAACTTGAAAGACTGTTTCATTATTGGTGGCGGTAGTAACATTCTACTAACCAAGAATATTGACAAACAAGTCATTATCAATCAAACCAAAGGGATTTGCACTATTAATGAAGATGAATTTCACATTGAATTAGCCGTTGCCTCAGGAGAAGATTGGCATGAACTTGTAATGTATTGTATTCAAAAAGGATACGGTGGTATTGAGAACATGAGCCTTATTCCTGGTTCTGTTGGAGCAGCACCAATGCAGAATATAGGTGCATATGGAAGAGAAATAAAAGATGTTTTGACCTATGTGAACGCTGTCAATTTAGACACTAAAAAAATGGAAAAATTCACTAATGAAACTTGTGAATTTGGCTATAGAGAAAGTATCTTCAAAAAATCAGCTAAAGGCGAATATTTTATTGCAGATATTGGAATACGACTGACTAAAAAAGATCACCTAATCAATACCAGTTATGGTGATATAGAAACCTGGTTGAACTCTAATAAAATAGAGAAACCCAGCATTCAAGACGTTAGTAATGCTGTGATAGCTATTCGAAAAAGTAAACTTCCTGATCCAACACAACTTGGAAATTCTGGTAGCTTTTTTAAAAATCCAGTCATCCCAGCATCTCATTACAAAAATTTATCACAAAAATTTCCTGAAATTAAAAGCTACCCTATAAACGATGAGGAAGTAAAAGTTCCAGCTGGATGGTTGATAGAGAGCTTAGGTTGGAAGGGAAAACGAATTGGAAACACTGGTGCTCATAATAAACAAGCTCTTGTTTTAGTCAACTATGGTGAAGCGATGGGAAATGAAGTTCAGCAATTATCTGAGGATATCAAAAAAAGTGTTTGGGAAACCTATCAAATAAAACTAGAAACCGAGGTGAATATTATTTAGCATCTATAAAAACCTGAAGTTCGTCATAAGCAAGCTCTAAGCCTGTTGGTAGGTGTTTTGAAACTTCTGAATGAAACCCCATTTGATGACTGATGTGTGTAAAATATGTTTTTTCAACATCTAACTCTGCAGCAAGCTCAATAGCTTGATCTAGAGAAAAATGGGAAATATGTTCTGACTTTTTAAGAGCATTTAATACCAATACACGACTTCCTTTAATTTTTTCTTTCTCCGACTCACTAATATAATTGGCATCCGTTATGTAAGTAAAATCACCAATTCTAAAACCAAAAACAGGCAGTTTGTAGTGCATGACTTCAATTGGAATTATTTCTAAAGGCCCTACGATAAAGGGTTTATTATCAATGGTATGTAAATTTAACTTTGGGACACCAGGGTATTTATTTTCTCCAAATGCATAATGAAAATCTCGTTTAAGTGCTTTTTCTACTTGTAAATTTCCATATACTTCCATCGGTTTTTTTTCTTGCCAATTAAAACCCCTTATATCATCAAAACCTGCAATATGATCCTTATGCTCGTGAGTAAAAATTACAGCGTCTAATTTTTCTACATTCTCACGAAGCATTTGTTGTCTAAAATCAGGTCCTGTATCGATAACTATTTGAAATCCATCCTCTTCAATTAACACACTACTTCTAAGTCGTTTGTCTCTTGGATCATTTGATTTACACACATCACAACTACAGGCTATTACAGGCACCCCTTGAGAAGTACCCGTTCCAAGAAAACTAACTTTCATATCCAACAAATATAATACTCAGGCATTCGGTTTATAAAATTGAATAGCATGGATATTTAATCCAGAAGAAACATCCAAATTATTACACCGAGTATTAAATTCGCAATGTGATTCAAAGCGGATTAATCCACCCGATATTTAAAATTGTTTCAGAGGAGTCTGAAATACTCGGTTTTAAAACCTATGTTATCGGTGGGTATGTAAGAGATTTACACTTAAACAGAAAATCAAAAGATGTAGATTTTGTTACGGTAGGAAGCGGTATCAAGTTAGCTCAAGCTGTCAAGGAAAGATTAAAAAAATCATCCTTGAGCATTTTTAAAAATTTTGGAACAGCGCAAATTAAAACCAATGATTGGGAATTTGAATTTGTTGGTGCTAGAAAAGAATCATATGACAGAAAAAGCCGTAAACCAAAAGTAGAAGATGGCTCATTCAAAGATGACATCCACCGTAGAGACTTCACTATTAATACTTTAGCAATTAGTCTGCAAAAAAACGATTTTGGCCATTTGATAGACTCATTCAATGGTTTGATGGATCTGAAAAATAAGATTATCCGAACTCCACTGGATCCCATAGTCACATTCCGAGATGATCCTCTCCGAATGATGAGGGCTATTCGATTTGCTACTCAACTTGATTTTGAAATTGAGCCTTCAACCAAAAAAGCCCTTAGTACTGAAGCAAAAAGTTTGTCTATTATTTCTCAAGAACGAATTACTGAGGAATTGAATAAAATAATTTTAAGTACCAGACCAAGCATTGGATTTAAACACCTTTTTGACAGTAAATTATTGCATGAATTCTTCCCAGAAATGGTCAAATTGAAAGGAGTCGAAATAAGAGAGGGTAAAGGACATAAAGACAACTTTTATCATACACTGCAAGTTTTGGATCAAATTTGTGAACGGACAGATGACTTATGGGTTCGATGGGCAGCAATACTCCATGATATTGCAAAACCACCAACTAAGCGGTTTGTAAAAGGTGAAGGTTGGACATTTCATGGACATGAGGATAAAGGTTCACGAATGGTCAAGCCTATTTTTTCTAAACTCAAACTCCCCCTTGGTGCTACTATGACAAAAGTTCGAGCTTTAGTTCAACTTCATCTAAGACCCATAGCATTAACTAAAGAGAACATTTCTGACTCAGCAATCAGAAGACTGATATTTGATGCAGGTGAACATCTCGATGAATTAATGATTTTATGTAAAAGTGATATCACAACAAAAAACAAATTAAAAGAACAACGTTTTCAAAAGAATCTTAAAAATGTTGAACATAATATTGCCCTTGTTGAAGAACGTGATAGAATTCGTAACTGGCAACCCCCCATTAATGGTGACGAGATAATGAAATTATTTAATATTAAGCCTAGCAAAGAAATCGGCATGATAAAAACAGCTTTAAAAGATGCAATATTGGATGGTGTTATTCCCAATAATTATAATGATGCTTTTAATTTTGTGATAGAGCAAGGAAAAAAATTAGGTTTGCAAGTCCAATGAGTAATTTAATTTTTAGATTTAAAGTAACATTTGAAGATGTTGATGATGTAGAACGCATAATTGATGTGAGTTCTAAAAATACGTTTAAAGATTTTCATAATTTTATCCAAGAAACCATCAAGTTTGATAATAAAAAACCGGCCTCATTTTTTAAGGCTAATGACTCATGGAGAGGAAATGAAGAGTTTTCTACCATAGCCAAACCCAATGCCAAATCGGCTGGTGCAAGTGAACTCGGAAAATTCATTGATGACCCTCATCAAAAATTTTTATACAACTATGACCCAGAGTCTGGAAATTGGCATCTTAGAGCTGAAATTGTAAAATTGCTGAAAGCAGATTCTGATACTGCTTATCCATCACTTTTTAAATCAATTGGTATTGCTCCAAAACAGTTTGTAGATCCTAAAAAAATAATCACTGACCCAAGTGCAAAGCTTCTTCAAGAAGCCGATGATCTAATTAAAGGATTAACTGAAAAAATTGAAGAAGATGACGACGAAGATTCTGAAAAAGAAAACGAAAACGATTTTAACTTGTTTGGAAATGAGATAGACGAATCTGAAATAGATGAATCTCAAATAAATAATGGAGCCCCAGAAGACTAAAAAACTAATTGTGTTGGCAGGGCCAACTGCAGTTGGAAAAACTAATTTTGCTATAGAAGTCGCTAAATATTTCAATACGGAAATAATCTCTTGCGATTCTAGACAAATTTACAAGGAACTTAATATTGGTGTTGCTAGACCCAGCCAAAAAGAACTATCAGAGGTAAAGCATCATTTTATTGCTAGTCATAGTATCCACGATCCTTATGATGCTGGATTATACAACCAAGAAGTAAATTCATTACTTAAAGAACTTTTCAAAAAGCATGATATTGTAATTATGACTGGTGGAACAGGACTTTATATCAAAGCAGCTACTGAGGGGCTTGATAACCTTCCTCCAAAGAATGATCAGCTTCGTCAACAACTAAATTTCATCCTAGAAACAGAAGGTATTGATGCACTTCGCAATATTACAAATTCCTTAGAAATTGATGGAAATAAAGTAAATCTTAGTAATCCTCAGCGAATTATCCGAGCAATTGAAATCAAACAAGGGAAACCTGATGATATGAAGGAAATGCCTAAAAATGATTTTTACTCGACCTCTTATTATTATATAAACAGAGAGAGACAGAATTTGTATAATCGCATAAACCAACGTGTGGACCAAATTCTCAAAGATGGGTTTGAGGCTGAGGCCAAATCGCTTTTACCTAACAGGAAACTTAATGCATTAAATACTGTGGGGTATAAAGAGTTCTTTGCATTTTTTGATGGTGAAATAACCAGAGATGTCGCTGTAGATAAAATGAAACAACACACTCGAAATTATGCCAAGAGACAACTCACATGGTTTAGAAATCATGGTGCTTACAAAGAAATTTCTACTGATGTAGATTTATTTCTTAATATCATGAAATTAGGTTAATTCTAATTTACTTCGAACAGCTCAATATCAAATATTAAGACTGCATTCATAGGAATTGAGCCACTTGGTGGATTTGCTCCATAAGCCAAATGAGATGGAATAATTAATTTACATAATCCACCCTCTTTTATTTTGGGTATTCCTATTTGCCAACCTTGAATTACTCCTCTTAGTGGAAAACTTGCACGTTCTCCCCTATCGTATGATGAATCAAAAACACTTCCATTGGTTAGGTAACCACTGTAATGAACCTTAACATTATCACTAACTGTTGGACGATCACCCGATCCCTCTTCATTGACAACATAATAAAGTCCCTCAGTAGTTCGCTGAGCATCGATGTTATTTTTGGAGATATACTCCTTAATTTCATCATCATTAAGTTTTACGTAATCTTTTTGACATCCTGAAACTCCAAAGAGTAAAAACGTTAGGAATATAAAAATTATAGATCGCATGCTACTTTTTTATCTTTCTTTTTTCCAAATATATGATTCCATCCGAAATGAACTCCTAAATTTCTTGTATTATCTGTTACCGAACCAATAGCATTATCTGTAGATATATAGAATTGCTCTGGACCTAATTTTAAGGCTGCTCCAAAACCTAGATTTACATAACTATCTCGATACATTGTATAACTAGCACTTAGTGCTAAAACTCTTCCTATCTGTGAATTCCATGATAGCGTTAATGCTGGATAAAACTCCTTTTTATAAAAACTACCATACATTAAAGCACCAATATTGTGATTTTTAGTGATGTGTAAATTACCACCTACATAGAACTCCCCTAATAATCCAGTATTAAAATCATCGGAGGATGTTTCTAAAGCAATAACCTCCATTAAAGTGTCTTTAAATGTTTCGAAACCTTTTTTCTGATTAGCAGAGTCCCCGATAAAATCCTGAATATCCATCCCCCTATACTCATGGTAAACCCCAGGGTTCTTCGTATAGGTTGTTTTCAAATTATCTCTCCATCTAACAACACCTAAATCTATAATACTTGCCGAAACAGAAAGTTTTTTGTTCAGCTTTAGATTTGCACCGACATCTATCCCAAACCCTCTATTCTGTTGATTGCCAAATAAAATAGAGTTTAGCGTAGTATTTGAATCTATCGGTGTTAGTGAGCTATTAAATTTTAAATCTGACTTTACATTGTATGTAAATGCTTTCTCGCTTGTCTCAAAAGTTAAATCGTTTCGTTCTGTTTGAATTGCATTAATTCCAGCTATATATTTTATTCTTCCACCAATTCTTAGCTTATCATCAATAAACGAACGACTGTATCCAACATAAAATTCACGTGTATGAATAAAATCTACACCAAACCCTAAGTCAAAAACCTCTCCTACATTATCTCCACCATTTCCTTCAAATACTAACCGAAAGAAATCCTGTGGCAATAGCACACGAGATTTCAACTTTTCATTGATACTGAAAGACCACATACTTTTTCTTAAGCGAAAACCTAAGCTAAGCCATTCTTGATTATATGCAGAATTCATAGAGACACCATTTGAAAAAACATTGGATAATTTAGTCATATCCAAGGTATAATTTGATCCATTGGGTTCTAAAGCATTCGATAGTTCATTAAAACCTACAGCACGACTGTTGTATGAAAAATCAAAAGAAGACAAAGCTGGTGTTCCAAAGTACCACTTACATGTTGGAGTGAAGGCTGGGTTTATAGCCATACGCTGAGGTACAGGCTTCATATTGTACAAGGTGAGATTATTCTGAGCCTTTAATTGACCAACAAATAAGAAAACTGAACTAATTATTAATAATTTTTTCATTATAATTCTTGATTAATTAGGACCTCTGCTTGCACACCAAACTGCAGCATTATTTTATCATCACTGAATATCCTCACATTTGGCTGTGCTCCAACATTTAAGGTTGTTGTTGATAAATTAGCCTGTGCTCTAACCTGATTAGCTCCAATCACTTTATCTACTTGGTCAGCACTCATGACAACGTCCGTAATCTGACTTGATGCTCCTATTGGATTGCCATCTGAATCAACTGAAGCAGCTTTGGAAATGACCCTATCATTGCTAATAAATAGTGAATCGATTATGGTATTCGTTAAACTGTCTTCAAAATAAAGTTGAGTTTTAACATCTACAGGAAATCCATTCTCTGAATACAAACGGACCAATACTTCCTTAATTTCTTCAGCGTTTTCTAGAGACAAATCAAATGGCCTCGTTTCTTCCAGTAAATAATATTTGAGGGTTCCGTACAATGGAAGAGTAATTTTAATTTGACTCGATATTCTTGAATTATCAAGAAGCCAGTGTCGAGATGCATTTGATAGATTTGGCCGAACACTAACTTTGTAATAATTATTGATGGGTCTATTCGAAATATAATCTATCAAATTACTATTTGAATTATCTAAAACTTGAGAATCAAGCACAAATTCTCCCTCAACATTAGCCCTAGGAATATTTAATTCTATGTTCCCAGCATTTTTGGTCAATGGAACGATGTTATCAAAGTTATCCTTACCATTAAATTGATCAAAGGTTAAATTGATTGGTAAACCTATTCCATTTCCTGTTATGAATTTGATCTCTGGTTCTACAATTCCAATTATACCATTTTTACTATTTTCAAAAAACGGAATACTGAAAGTGCCTGTTAAATCTTCAAAATCTAAATCTGTAAAATATCCTGAGACTTTACTAAATTTTTGATTATCCAAAATCATTGAATAAGTTATGGACTCAGAAGGTTTTATAAGATTAGATCCTGTTTTTGTAATTGTAAATTCAAAGTCAAAGTCAAATTCTGAGTGTCCTTGTGCTGTTTTGGTAAAATCTATTTCTGAATTACTCAAGTCATAATTTGTAGAAGCATCAATTGGAGTACCAGAGAATGGGGCAGCCAAACTCAATAATATTGGGCTTGAATTTTTTTGAGATTCTGGAATTACCAATTTACATGAAATATTATGCTCAAATGTACTGGACAGATTTAAACCTATTTGACCAGCTTTAAACCAAATTTTATCCAATTCATTCGCATCACCATCATAGGATACCCTTTGACTAAAATTCACTGTGACTTCACCCACAGTATTTAAGACCTCTAGTTGAGTGCTATTAAATGTAAATGTTTCTCCATAAGATTGAGTTTCTAAATTCAATACATCTTCTGCATAATCCGAAGTATAGTTATCCTCGTAAACTAAATTGACCAAGCTATCATCGCCAATTCGAATGTACTGGTTTGCATTAGTCCCATTTAGTAAGTCTCTAAAACTCAAATCGGAATATACCAATGGTATGGCTATTTTAGGATTCCATTTTACTTGATTCACCTTAGACACTTTTTCTAGGGTATCAGTAATATCCTTAACGCATGATGAAATCAAAACGATTAACAGAATTAAAATTATAGAGGAAGTTTTTTTCATAATTAAAGTAATTTTGACAAAGATAGTATGAATGAAATTAAAGTAGTTAGACATATAATAATCGGTGCTGTAATTTGTAGCTTGTATATATTACTTGGTGCATTTGGTGCTCATGGATTAGAGGGGAAAATAACCCCTAATCAATTAAAAATCTTTCACACAGGACTCAGATATATGATAATTCACGGTTTAGGAATAATTCTGATAAGCCTAATTTATCTCACGCTCAATAAATACAATAAATGGGTTTATTATTTAATTTATCTTGGGATTTTATTTTTTTCATCAAGTTTAATTATCCATTCATTAAAAGATATCATAGGTTTAAACGTAAATCTGTTTGCTCTTATTGCTCCCATTGGTGGATTATGTTATGCCTCCTCTTGGGTTTTACTCGCTATAGTTCTAAAAAGAAAATGAAAGAAGTCATATTCATGAGGCATGCAAAAGCATGCCAAGCGACATTTCATCAAAGTGATCATGAGAGAAGTTTAACGAATTCAGGGATAAAAGAAGTTGAGAGTATGTCAAAATTTATTAAATCAAAAAAATCCATCCCTGATATCATGCTGGTGTCAGACTCCAAACGAACTCAAGAGACTTGGAAATACTTAAACAAAGAATTAAAAAATACACTGTCAAAATTTGATAAAGATTTATATCTAGCCACACCGAAAACTCTCATAAATAAGGTCATGAACCTCGACAATTTATTGGATTCTGTTATAATACTTGCACATAATCCGGGTATAACTGATGTTTTTAACGACTATTTCAATATAAAATTAGATTACATGCCTACGTGCGGAGTAGGATGTATAGAATTTCATACTGATAAATTTGAAAACATTTTGGATTGTACTTCTAAGCTGAAATATTTATCTTATCCTAGTCTGATTAATAATGGGTAAAAACACGTTTGCCATTTGTTGTTATGACAATTAGCCTATCACAACCTTCGTCTTGGTTTGGATCAAAATCGACCGTTATATCTGATATAGTAGATGATTTTTCCACTTGAAGTTCACCATTAGATATAAATCGCAGACAATCGTAATCTGATTGTTTCTGCAACGGAGAAGTAATAGTAAAAGTTGCAGTTTCATGACCATTTGATAATCCGATATTTCCTGCAACACAAATATGATTACCAATCTCAGACATACTTGGCTCTATTACTTCAACTATGTCCAAATCTGCATTCATTGAAATGTCTGCTACAGAATTTTTTAATTTAAAATTATTACACTTCACAGAAATTCTATCCGAATTTAATCTCTTAAACTTAATATCTCCAACCAATTGAGTCATCTCCTCACCGTCTCCTGAAAAGAAGGGTTCTTCCTTTGATAGAGATATTTTTAATGTTGAGTTATCAATTAGATAATCTTGATCAATGGACAACAAAATTGTTCCCGCTCTGTATTTGCTATCATTACACAATAAGCCAAATGGAGAAGATCCTAAATCGCCAAACTTCAACAATACATATAAACCATCACCATCAGCAAATGTAGTATCTGCATATACGATCTCTGCTCCAAGCGGAAGAACAGTAAGTTTGTCTGGATTAAAAATATTTTCTGAGGTAATTACATCCTTTATGATATCAAACGTAGAGAGAAACTCACTAACCACCGAAATATTTGTTTCTGTTGATTTGTGGTCATCTATTATTTCAACAATATCATTTTTGGTACATCCAAAAAATAAGGATGTACAAAAGCAAAAAGTTATGTTTCTTAAAAGTGTCAAAACACTCAATTTTTATTGATTATATACAAATGTAGTATCTTGTGTTAAGATTTAATTTAGCTTTGAACATAATTATAGTATTTTTTACAATAATTGGACAATTCAGACACAATACACACCCAGTTTGTTGAGGTTTTACTACCTCTTAACCTTAAAAACTTATTCACTTACCGTGTTCCTTCAGAACTTAATGAGGAAATTATCATTGGTAAAAGAGTAAGCGTACCATTTGGTAAAAATAAAATCCTTGCTGGACTAATATATTCAATACACGAAAAACCACCTAAAGATTATGAGGCGAGGTATATCATTGACGTCATTGACAATGAATCGATTGTAGATCAAAATCAATTAGAATTATGGAGCTGGATGTCCAATTACTATATGGTATCACTAGGGTTGATCTATAATGCAGCTATGCCTGCTGGACTAAAATTGGAAGGAGAGTCAAAAATGGTACTCAACCCCGATTTTGATGTTAATAATATAATCCTAGACTCCAAAGAAACACTTCTGATTGAGGCTATTCAATCCGAAAAAGAATTAAGCATCACACAAGCAACCAGCTACCTTAAGTCTCGATCCATCCACAAGTATGTTAAGTCACTATATATCAAAGGGGCCATTTTTTTGAAAGATGATATTCAAAAGAATTATTCTGCTAAGACTGCTTCTTACATCAAGATAAATGAGGACCTAGCTAATGAGGATCAACTCCATGAAATCTTTAACCAACTCGAAAAAAGAGCAAAAGCACAACTCAAGACACTTATGACCTTTATTGCTCATTATGGTATTGAAGGTGAATGTGAAAAAACCATTTTAGTTAAGCACGAAGTGACTAATGCTTCAATCAATGCTTTAATTGACAAAGAAATATTCGTACAAGAAAAACGCGAAAAATCAAGACTCGAATTTTCTGTAAATGAAAATCCAATTGAAAAATTAAATGATGTACAGCATCAAGCTCTCACAGAAATAGAATCTGGATTTAATAATCAAAAGCCAGTACTCCTTCATGGCATCACAGGAAGTGGGAAAACACATATTTATGCTCATCTAATTGAAAAAGCATTAAAACAAAAGCAACAAGTACTTTATCTACTCCCAGAAATTGCTCTTACTAGTCAACTCATCATACGATTGCAGCGGTATTTCGGCAAAAAACTTTTGGTGTCTCATTCCAAATTCACCAGCAATGAACGCGTAGAAATCTACCAAGCTATTGCCTCTGGAGAATCATATCTCATTGTAGGAACCAGAAGTGCCATTTTTCAACCCTTTAAAAACCTTGGACTCATCATTGTCGATGAGGAACATGAGAGCAGTTTCAAACAACATGAACCTGCTCCTCGATTTAATGCCAGAGATACAGCCCTATACTTGGCTCACAAAAAACAAATCCCTATCATACTTGGTAGTGCCACACCTGCAATTGAAAGCTACTTTAATGCCCATCAATCCAAATATCAACTTGTTAGCCTAACACAACGCCATAATCACTCTAAACTACCTCAAATTGAAGTGATTGATATGAAGGTTCAGAAAAAGCAGAAAAGAATAAGGGGCATCTTCAGCGATACACTCATTGAAGCCATAGCAAATGCAAAAAAAGAAGGCAAGCAAACCATCCTTTTCCAAAATAAAAAGGGATATGTTCCTGTATTGGAATGCAATGTGTGTGCATGGACTCCAAAATGTCAAAATTGTGATATTTCGCTCACCTATTACAAGTATCAAGAAAACCTTCGATGTCACTATTGTGGATTCAAGCAAGAAGTAGTCAACCAATGTGTTTCATGCGGTAATAAAGGAATTGAGCTTATTGGATATGGCACCGAAAGAATCGAGGATGAACTATCGCTATACCTTCCCGAATTATCCATTCGTCGTATGGACTACAACACCACTCGATTAAAGAATGCTCACACAAAAATCATAGATGAATTTGCTTCGGGAAAAATTGATGTACTCATCGGGACACAAATGGTCGCCAAAGGACTCGATTTTGAAAATGTAACTATTGTTGGCATACTCAATGCTGACCACATTATCAGTTTTCCTGACTTTAGATCCAACGAACGAGCATATTCACTCATCACACAAGTAGCAGGAAGAGCTGGACGTAAAAAAGACTTGGGTACAGTATACCTTCAAACTTCCATGCCTGATCATGCCATCATCCAAAGAATCGTTGATCATGATTATTTGGGTATGTACCAAACCGACCTCGATGAACGTGAGAAGTTCAACTACCCTCCTTTTTATCGTCTAATCAAAATAACGATTAAACACAAAGATGCCCTTGAATTATACCATCTTGGGGTAATCGCAAAAAACAAATTCAGTACTTTTTTTGGTTCTAATTTGTTAGGACCTGAAAAGCCCTATGTTGGGAAAATTCGAAACTGGTATATCATCAATTTTGTACTAAAAATTCCCAATCAAGGTGGCTCTATCAGAACACATAAATCAAAATTATCTCAAGCAATTCAACAACTCGAAAAGGCCAAAGAATTCAACAAATCCCGAATAATTATTGACGTGGATCCTTTGTGATAAATCCGGAATAATTGATTTTAATCTATATTTGAGGTATGAAAGCTCTATTTACTATTTCATTAGCACTATTATTATTGGCTAACGTTAGTTGGTCTCAATCCATACAAGAATCTCATAAAAAACAGTATGATGAAATCGAACTATTCGATATGTACCACGATGGATGGGCTATGGTTAAAAAAGGTAAACACTTAGGCTTCATTGACTACAACGGAAAAGAAGTTGTGCCATTGGAATACCAAAATGCAGATGACGCTATCAAATGGTATAACAATAGAAAGAATAAGTAATCATGATTCACGAATCATATATTTGCATGATGAGAAATGCATTACTCTTAGTCGGAATTTTACTCGGTCAGATTGCTTGGTCACAAAACAGACCTGAGGCTATGTTTATAGAAAAAGGAAAACAACTCAATGAAGTGAAGGAAGGGACCATGGTCAGAACCGTATATTATTTTACCAATACTGGTACTGCTGATTTGATATTGAACAAAGTTGCTCCAAGCTGCGGATGTACCATAGCAGAATATCCCAAATACCCGATAAAACCTGGAGCGAAAGACTCCGTTGTTGCTAATTTTGATACGCACGATCGCCCAGGATATCAGGCTAAAGGAATCAATATCGAAAGCAATGCTGGACCCATTAATCTTGTATTTGAGGTTATGGTAGCTCCTTCAAAAGACATTAAGTCCTATTATTCTGAACCCTACAATCCCGAAGAAAATCATGAAGGGCACAATCACAATTAATCATTTGTATTGAGAACATCCTTCGTGATGATTTCAACTTTTTATTAATAATGGTTTTCTAACTCCATCAGTCGTATATTTTTGCAGCTCAATTATGAATATACACGAGTATCAAGCAAAGGAAATACTAAAGTCCTATGGAGTAGCCATCCAAGAAGGAATCGTCATCGATAAAAAAGAAGATGCTATTAAAGCAGGTGCCGAATTACGAGAAAAAACAGGCACTGATTGGATGGTTGTCAAAGCTCAAATCCATGCGGGTGGTCGTGGAAAAGGTGGCGGTGTCAAATTAGCCAAAAATGATGAGGAACTTCAGCAGGTTGTTAACGACATTCTAGGTATGACCCTAGTTACTCCACAAACTAGTAAAGAAGGAAAGTTGGTCAAAAAGGTATTGCTTGCACAAGATGTATATTACCCTGGTTCAAATGAGCCAGACGAATACTACATGAGTGTTTTGCTCGATAGAAGCACTGGTAAAAACGTAATCATATACACCACTGAAGGTGGTATGGACATCGAGCAAGTAGCTCACGATACTCCTGAAAAAATATACAAAGAATTTATCAATCCAGCTTTAGGATTGCAAGGATTTCAAGCACGTAAAATTGCTTTTAATCTAGGCCTAAGCGGAAATGCCTTCAAAGAGATGGTTCGTTTTGTGAACTCACTTTATAGTGCATACGTTGGCATTGATGCATCACTGTTTGAAATAAATCCAGTATTAAAAACCTCTGATGATAAAATTATTGCTGTAGATAGTAAAGTATCCCTGGATGATAACGCTTTATACAGACATAAAGATTATGCGGCACTTCGAGACGAAAGTGAAGAAGATCCAACAGAAGTTGAAGCTAAAAAGCATCACCTTAATTTTATCAAACTTGACGGAAACGTTGGATGTATGGTGAATGGAGCTGGTCTTGCCATGGCTACTATGGATATCATTAAATTAAGCGGGGGTGAGCCTGCAAACTTTCTTGATGTTGGAGGGGGAGCAAATGCCCAAACAGTAGAAGCTGGATTCAGAATTATCTTGAAAGATCCAAATGTAAAAGCTATACTCATCAATATTTTTGGTGGAATTGTTCGTTGTGATCGTGTGGCAAACGGAGTAGTAGAAGCATATAAATCCATTGGAGAAATCAACGTACCTATTATTGTACGTCTTCAAGGTACCAATGCTGAAGAAGCTAAGAAAATCATTGATGAGAGTGGTCTTCGTGTAGAGTCTGCCATTGTCTTACAAGAAGCTGCAGATAAGGTAAAACAAGTTTTATCCTAATATAAATTGTGGGTACCCTCATTGAAATAAGGCCTCACAACATTGATCAAAGAAGCATCCAAACCATTGTCGATGCTCTGAAAAATGGAGATTTAGCAATTATTCCTACTGATAGTATCTATGCCATTGTGGGTGATTTGAATCACCGGGATGTACTCGAAAAAATTTGTAAGCAAATCGGGAAAAAACCAAATAAAGCGAATCTATCCATTCTATGTGATGGTTTAAGTAATCTATCAAAATATACATCTACCATACCCAATCCACTGTATAAACTCATGAAAAGATTGTTGCCAGGCCCATTTACATTTATCTTAAAAGCAAGCAATAATATTCCTAAAATTTTCAGACAGAATAAAAAGACCATTGGAATTCGTGTTCCTGAAAACTCTATTTGTCAGGCCTTGATTTCTGCACTTGGCAATCCTTTGATATCAAGTTCTATTCATTCGGAAGATGAGATACAAGAATACCTCACTGAACCCTATGAGATTTATGGAAAATGGCAAGATAAAATTAATCTTATTGTCGATGGCGGTGCTGGTAAAAATACAGGTACTACCGTAATTGAAGCCTCCACAGGAGAAATTTCAATTATCCGAGAAGGGTTAGGAATTGAAAAAGTTTAAACATAAAATTTATCAAAAAAAATATCAAACAAATTGCATTAAAATAAGTTATAATTATAAATATTTTTGACCCAAAGCATGAGTAATAAATTTAACTATCTAAAATCAGACATTCCAGCTGGAATTGTTGTATTTCTTGTAGCAGTACCTCTTTGTTTAGGTATAGCTGCAGTGAGTGGTGTTCCTCCATTTTCTGGGCTAATTGCAGGAATCGTTGGTGGCATCATAGTCGGACTTCTAAGTGGATCCAAACTAGGAGTCAGTGGTCCTGCTGCAGGTTTAGCTGTTATCGTCTATGACTCTATAGCAGAAATCAAAAATTCTATTTCAACTGGTTCAGGAAACCAAGACTTATTTCCAGAAGCATTTAAGATGTTTTTGCTTGCTGTATTGCTTGCAGGTGTATTTCAAATCATACTCGGATTTTTGAAGGGAGGAATTATTGGATACTACTTTCCTTCTTCAGTTATTAAAGGTATGTTAACCGGTATTGGACTCACCATTTTTCTAAAAGAATTACCCCACATCCTTGGGTATGATAAAGACATCGAAGGTGACTTTGAATTTTTTCAAATTGATGGAGAAAATACCTTTTCAGAAATTTTAAATGCTTTGGGTAATCCCGACCTAGGTGCTAGTATAATAGCCGCCGTGGGACTTATAATTCTGATACTTTGGGAACAAAATTTTATTCGCAAACATTATATATTTAATATTATCCAAGGTCCTCTTGTGGCTATTTTAGCAGGTATAGCGTTGGTTGTAGGATTTGAAGGTGGACGGTTTGAGATGATTTCCGAACATTTAGTGAATGTTCCTGTTGCTAATAATTCCAGTGAGTTTATTAGCTTTTTTAACTTTCCTGACTTCACAGCATTAAATAATGTTCTCATTTGGAAAACAGCTCTAGTCATAGCGATTGTTGCCAGTTTAGAAACATTGCTTTGTGTGGAAGCTACGGATAAACTTGATCCTGAGAAAAATGTAACCCCTACAAACCGAGAGCTGAAAGCTCAAGGAATTGGAAATATCATTTCAGGACTTATCGGTGGTATCCCCATCACCCAGGTTATTGTAAGAAGTTCAGCTAACATACAAAGTGGAGGTAAGAGTAAACTATCTGCTATATTTCATGGCTTTTTAATACTAGGATTTGTTGGATTTGTTCCAGAGCTTCTCAACTTAATTCCAAGAGCAAGTTTGGCAGCAATACTTCTTCTAGTAGGATATAAACTAGCTAAACCAGCTACATTTAAACAAATGTGGAATGCGGGTATGAGCCAGTTTCTTCCGTTCATTATCACCATATTACTCATTCTTTTCAAAGACCTTCTTTGGGGAGTAAGTATTGGTCTTGTGGTTGCAGTATTTGAAATATTATACATCAATTACAAAAAACCATACCAAATCAACATCGAAGATGATGATGAAGGACAAGTACACCATATTTTACTAACTGAGAATGTTACCTTCTTAAACAAGGCGAGTATCATGAATACATTGGATAACATTCCGGATGGTACGAAGGTGATTGTAGATGCTTCACGAACTACCTACATACACCCTGATGTAGAAGAGATCATTGAAGATTTCAAAACACATGCCTCCTTCTCCAATATTGCCTTAGAGGTTATTAAGTAAGGTATACTAGATTCCTCAAAATCATTCTGAGTCAAATTCAAGGCACATCTAACAGATGAGTATATTTGTGTCTTGAACCTTGAAAATGATTAATCATGACTAAGTACACTCTATTTGTAATTCTAATATACCTAACAATTTAACTTGTTTCGCACAGAATGATGACCTTAAAACGCTAATTAATAACCATGATAGCTGCATTCATTTTTTTACATTCGACAACGATACAGCCATGACTAAAGAGGATATTTACACGCTTTTTACCTATGAATTTGGTTATAATTCTTGTAACCATGGAATCGGAGGTGGATACTTCAAAAACCTACCTTATACGATAACTCATATTTCGACTTCAGACAATGAGACTTCGTCTAAGGAATATAGCGGTTATATTCTCGATGATGTATATTATTATATGGATCGAGTGAAGGTTGGAGACCAACTAATATTCGCTTTATCTGACAAAGACAGACATAATATTAGACCACAAACAATTACAATAAAATCAAGACAAATAAGACGGTAACATAAGCACAAAAAGGCTTACATACTCTGACTATTAAATAATTATCATGGTTTTACCAAATAGCTATTCGACTAGAATCTGGCTTGTACATTGTACCGGTATCACAACTTCCAAATGCTTGATAATAAGGCTCAAAATTGACTAAAGGACCTAATACACGATACTCCGCAGGAGAATGAACATCTGACTTTAATCGGTTTACCATTTCCTCTTCTTTAATATTTCCTTTCCATACATTCGCCCATCCAAGGAAGAAACGTTGTTGCCATGTAAAACCGTCAATATCCTCAGGTGTATCCTCCTTGTATTCAAGTTGAAGAGCATTGTAAGCCAAAGTAACACCCCCTAAATCTGCAATATTTTCACCCATGGTCATTTTCCCATTCACATTCATTCCTTCAACAGGTGAGTAACTGTCGTACTGCTTACCTAATTTTTGTGCCAATTGATCAAACTTTTCACGGTCATCTTCCGTCCACCAAGAATTTAAATTCCCATCCCAATCAAACTTGCTTCCTTGGTCATCAAATCCGTGAGAAAATTCATGACCTATCACCGCTCCTATCCCACCGTAATTAATGGCATGATCAAAAGTTTTATGAAAAAACGGTGGCTGTAGTATTCCTGCAGGGAAAACAATTTCGTTGTTACTTGAGCTATAGTATGCATTAACCGTTTGTGGTGACATAGACCACTCACTCTTATCTACAGGTTTGCCAAGTCTTTCAAGCATACGGTTATATCCAAATTTTCGAACACGAATAATATTTTGAATATAGCTATCCGATTCAATGATTAGTTTACTATAATCTCTCCATTGATCAGGATATCCAATTTTATATGTAAATGCATTTAATTTTTTCAATGCCTTTTCTTTTGTCTCTGAACTCATCCATGACAAATCATTGATCCTCTCTCGGTAAGCAGTTCTGAGGTTTTCAATCATATTGGTCATGTACTGCTTGCTTTCTTCATCAAAATAAGATTTCACAAATAACTTACCCAATGGTTCACCTAACGAACGATTAATAACAGAAAAGACACGCTCATCTCTGGGTTTCATCATTTGAGTGCCCCGAAGTTTTTTACTGTAAAATGAAAAACGTTCTTCAACCATGGATTGGTTCAAAAATGAGGCAAATGAGCTTACAACATTCCATTTCATGTAAGACTTCCATGACGATATCGGTTGTTCCACTAATAAATCATTCAAGGCATCATAAAAAGATGGTTGACTAACAATGATCGTATCAAATGTACCAAAGCCACGATTACTCAAAATGGATTGAATATCGATAACGTTCAAGCTATTATCCCAGTCTTCAAGGTTCTTCTTGTTATATCTTTTATTAGGATCTCTTCGTTCCAACCTACTCCAACTAATTTCTGCAAGTGCTGTTTCAAGGTCCAAAATATTCTGTCCTGGACTAGTAGTGTCTTCAGCCATATACATCATATTATTAATATGTTCTACGTATGCTTTTCGTATATCTTGAAACTTGGGATTTTCATTCAAATAATAATCTCGATCTGGTAAGTTCAGTCCGGATTGTCCTGCATAAACAATATTCATCTTACTGTTTTTACTATCCGCAGAAATGTAAAGACCTATAGGCGTATTAATGCCAATTGGTGATAGCACTCCAAATAATTCCTGAATATCAGCAATACTTGTTGCGTTATCAATACGTAACAAGAAATCACTTATTTCACTGATCCCTTTGGACTCAATAGCAAGGGTATCCAAACCCGAACGATAAAAATCACGAATCATTTGCTCTTCCGTACCTTGTTTTACATTATCGTTCTGAGCAACATCATCTACTATCTTTAGTAGCTTTTTTCGATTTTCTTCATTCAATATATTGAATGCCATCCATCGACTTTCAGTTTCTGGCACTGGATTATTTGCTTGCCAATTACCAATGGCATACTGATAAAAATTTTCACACGGACTCGTAGTTGAATCAATATAATTGATATCGAATGCAATCGGATGATCCTCATGGTTTTTGTGGTCTTTGTTCTCTTGACTACACCCTACTATGATAAGTAAAGTGGTAATTAGCATTAATTCTTTCATATTCATTAAAATTTATTGAACACAAATATATCCGAGTAGGAACCTAATTAAAATAACATTTATAGAGTTTAGACTGCCATATATCGAATTTAGAAGAAATCGTTTCTATTTACCCCTACCCTGAAACATAATCAGAACCGTGTAAATTAAAATTTTAAGGTCGAGTATAATGGAGATGTTTTCAAGATAAAGGAGGTCATACTGCAATCGTTCAACCATTTCATCTACATTTTCAGCATATCCATACTTTACCTGCCCCCAGGAGGTAATTCCTGGTTTTATTCGATGAAGTCTTCTATAGTGAGGAGCTTTTTCTACAATTTGATTTATAAAAAACTGTCGTTCTGGCCGTGGACCAACTAGACTCATATCTCCTTTCAAAACATTCCAAAATTGCGGAAACTCATCGATTCTTGTTTTTCTCAACAACTTACCTAATGCGGTTATTCTTGGATCATTTTCCTTACTCAATTGTGGTCCTTTAGCCTCGGCATCCACCCTCATGCTTCGATATTTAAATATCTTAAATGGTTTACCTCCTAGTCCGATTCTTTCTTGCATGAAAAATATAGGTCCTTCTGAACTAAATTTAACCAACGAGCCTATTAATAGGTAAAATGGAAAACCTAAGACTAAAATTAAAATAGATGTTAAGATATCAAAAAGACGCTTAACGAATTTTTGCCAAGGAGGCAATACATCAATTTTTATCTCTATGAGTACTGCTCCAAAAACATTTCCCATTTTGACCATCCCCGCTAAATGTTGGTATAAGTTTGGGATTACTTTGATAACGATGTTTTCACCATCAAGAATAGATAATATCTCGGCTATCTCCATTTTCTGATTTTCTTCGATGGCAATGAGTATCTCTTTAATTTTAAGCTCCTTGATAATTTCAATTAAATCATTTTTGGATCCCAATTTATTCAATCCAACAATACTGGTCTGCTCCCCATTGATATTAACATAACCCTCAAAAAAATGCCCTTCGGATTTCTTAGCTGAAATTAATTCATCGTATATTTTTTGAGCTCGTGGACCAGAACCAATTAAAATAGTTGGGAAGCCAATCTTTCTACTTTTGATTTGATGTGCAATACGCGATGATAAAACAAAACGGAATATGGCTGTAAGTCCAAAATGTAATACAAATAAGACCGTGACATATTGGTAGTAATTTCTATATTCTAATACTTCATCATCTAATAATAAGGTGAAAAATAAAATCAAAACTCCAAATACACTGGTAGTCATGACTTGTAAGAATTCTCTTAAACGAGATTTTCGATATACATTTCGATACAATCCTATTAACCCATGGAGAATTAACCAAAACAATGGAATTACAATTATACCAATGTACAGTTTATGGTCTGTCCACACATATCTTAGATAATATGAATTGTATATACCATCAACATAGCACTTCCTAAAAATAAAAAAAGCACCCCATGCAACCATAGCAGCAAAAAAATCTAAAACTAGATATTTAATAATGAGTTTGGTTTTATTCAAAAGTGTATCAATTTTAGATTATCAAAAAAGAGTTGTTTTTCTCCTTCGCCATTTGTCTGAGCATTGAAAAAAACACGAAATGTTGCTCCGTTATATTCTGGATTATTGATGTCTTCTTTTAGACTCACATAGGCTTTTTTCCATTGCATTTCGCCCTGATTGTCCTCTGTTGAATAGAAATTCACAATAGGGACTCCATTTATAAAACTTCCAGTTACAGGGTAAACCCCTACCGTAAATTCTGTATTACACTTAAAGTTCATTTCTAAAAAAACGTCCACACCTTTTCGAGGCAATTCATACAATTGTACTGTAGCATTCTCAAAAATCTGAAACTCTGATGGAATATTAACCTGACCAGAATATTTATTTTCTAGCCCATCATAATTAAAAACATGAACAGGATTATTGGTAATAAACATACTATCGGTAGTAGTATTCGATCCACTTTTCTCCACCGAAATCGCATTGTCTTCAAAGTCTTCCAACCAACTAAAAGTCACATTATTTCTATACCTAATAATGGGCCTAATGGTATCAATAGCTGTCGGAACTAACTGAATTTTTTCTTCAAAAGGTGAATAAAATGGATATGTTATCCGTTGGTCAAATAAACCATTCTTTTTAATACCAGGGACAACCGTTATCGTGTGCTCCCCTGACTCCAATATTGGAACGCGAACAGGCAATTCGAAAACACCTATCAAAATACCATCACAATACACCCAACCATCAACAATATCCTGTGAGTTATCTCCCTGTGTTGCATCTGTCTCAAGCTCAATACTTGGTATAAAAACATAAGAAGGTACCTGTTCTTCACTATCACAACTACTAAAAATTGAAATTGCAAGAAACAATCCTATTAAAAATAGGAATTGAGTTATACGTTGGTTGTGAAGTTGCGTTCTAATTGCTCTTTTATTTTGTCAGTCACTGACTGAAGTTGCAAATATTGCGAAATCCCAGCAATTGGCTCCATATTATTTGTAATAGAGTCGTAAAAAGAATAAACTTCTCTTTTTAACATGAAGATATAATCGTCTTTTTTCTGATTATATTTTGTCCGTTTCCCCCAATCCTCTCTAAATTCTCCTGAATCTAACTGACTACTTTGAACATTAATTACTTGATTCATATAATCAATGGAACAATGCACATTCTTCTGAAATATCTGTGTTTTATGTGTTTCTTTATCTGCAATTTTACTCGCCGATAAATTAGCAACACATCCATTATAAAATTCTATTCGAGTATGAATTATATCTGGATCTTTGTAGTAAACACCTACTGCCGTCGAGTAAACAGACTTCACATCTGAGTTTACAAGTTTTAAGGCAACATCTACATCATGGACCATCAAGTCTTCCAATACACTCAGCTGTGTAGATTTAGAATTAAACTTAACATGTCTACGTGATTCGATAATTCTTGGAACTACTTCATACTTACTTAAGTCATCAAAAAAACTATAGAATCGTTGTTTAAGTCCAATTTGAAGAGAAACACTAGCCTCATTGGCCAACAACTCTAAACGACTTAAATCACGTCTTCCCAACAAACCTGGGCTTTCAATATAGAGGTGTTTGCCATATTTTAAAACTTCAGAAAAACGCTCGTAATCGCAAGACAATAAGTCCAAAACTAGAACTATATCCACTGCATCAATTAACTCATTTACTGAGTCAAAGTTTATAAAACCGTCAGCTTTTATGGATTCATATCCTCCAACAACTGTGAGGTAATCCTCTTTTTGTAAAGCGTCAAAAACACTTTTTGTAAAATTACCTGTCCCTATTATTCCAACTCGCACTTATTTGATATGAATTATAGTACGAATTAAAGGGTAATTTCTTTTGAGCTAAAAACAATGATATTTTTGCCGTATTAAAAACTAAACACTTGCTCAAAGACACATACAAACATAAAGGTCAACGCAACCAACTGATTCTAGAACTCAAAAAATTAGGTATTCAATCTACTGCTGTTCTTAAAGCAATTGAACATGTGCCCAGACACTTTTTCTTTCCATCAGACTTTGCTGACAAATCATATGAAAACATTGCTTTCCCTATTGATGAAAACCAAACTATCTCTCAACCCTATACTGTAGCAAAGCAGACTGAACTTTTAGACATTAAATCTGGCGATAAAGTGCTTGAAATAGGAACAGGTTCTGGTTATCAAGCTGCAGTACTTAAAATTATGGGCGTTCACCTTCATACCATTGAGACTATTGAAATTCTTCACAAAAAAGCGAAAGCATTATTCTCTAAACTAGGATTAAATATCTCCACTATTCTTGGAGATGGATCACTAGGTATTCCTGAACTAGCACCCTTCGACAAAATCATCATCACTGCTGGTTCTCCATCACTATCAAAATCATTATTAAGCCAACTCAAAGTGGGCGGTAAATTAGTGGCTCCAGTTGGGGATTTGGATGTCCAAAAAATGATACTTGTTCACCGAATTGGTGATAATGAATACCAAGAAACTACTCATGGTCGTTTTAACTTTGTCCCACTTACAGGAACAAATGGTTGGTCAACATCTTAAACACATAATACTTCTCTTAATCTGCATATTATCACTCCATGGATATTCGCAGAATTACCTAACTACTGAAGCTCAATCTGGCGATGGAATATCTGTTTTATTGAATAGATATGACCTAAGTGCATATCCTTGTAATGTGGACACCTTTCTTGAAATCAATGATTTAAAACGGACCAGTCATTTGATGCTATCTAAAGACTATAAAATTCCGATCATTCTCTTTAATTATAACGACACTAGCATTCGAACTACCATCGGTATCAATGATTATGATCTAGCAATTTATATCCAGCAGTTTAATGAAAATGCTTATGAGAAAGGTCTGAGAGAAACAGACTTTAGAAAAGATAGAATTTTATGGGTTCCACTGCATGTTTGGAACTGTGGTTTTGAAAATATCGAACCAATAAAAAGTGATTCTTTAAAATCAAAGGCTGAAGTTATTAGCACCAAAAATACGATTGACCCTCAAAAAGAAGAGGAAGAAGAAAGACCAATCCTACGAACAGAAACTTTCCCAATTTTCGGTGATAAATACGAAAAAACATCCATCGTCAGCGAAAAGTTAAAAGGTCAAGTATATTACCTAATTAGTGGTCACGGTGGACCAGACCCTGGAGCCATCGGAAAAAAAGATGGACACCTCCTTTGTGAGGATGAATATGCCTACGATGTTACCTTACGATTTGCTCGAAAACTACTTCAACAAAGTGCAACTGTATACGTCATTACTCGAGATAAAGACGGAATTCGTGATAAAGAATTTTTAGAAAATGATAAAGATGAGACGGTTTGGTTTAATCAAAGTATCCCGCTGAATCAAGTGAGACGTTTGAGACAACGATCCAGTAAAATCAATCAGCTGTATGCTAAACACAAAAAACAAGGAGCAACGATACAACGCGTGGTAGAAATCCATATTGATAGTCGCTACGAGAGTCAAAAAGTAGATATCTTTTTTTACTATTACCCGGGAAGTACAGTTGGAAAAGATTTGGCTCAAGAAATGTATCGAACGATCAAATCTGAATATGAAGAGCATCAATCCAATCGTGGGTACCGAGGTGTAGTCCGAGGACGAAACCTTCACACACTAAGAGAATCTAAACCTCCTGTAGTGTATATCGAACTTGGAAATATTACCAACGAATTTGATCAAAAACGATTACTCATTGTCAATAATCGCCAAGCTATTGCCAACTGGCTAACCCAAGGGATAATAAGCAAAAATGGGAAATAACAATTTTACTTTTTAAGCAAATCCCTAATTTCTGTCAACAACACTTCTTCATTTGATGGTGCAGGTTGTGCTGAAGATTCTTCAACTTCTCCTTTTTCCATCTTTTCCTTCATTTTATTGTAATACTTTACCACCATAAATATAGCAAATGAAACAATCACGAAGGTGATGATTGTATTGATGAATTGTCCATAATAAATAGCCACCTCAGCAACTGTATCAGCTCCACCTAAAGGTTTTTCAAATGCAGGTTGAATGATGTATTTCATTTCTGAAAAATCAACCCCACCCAATAACTGACCTACCGGTGGCATGATAATATCATTGACCAATGATTTGATAATTGCACCAAAATAAGTAGCAAGAATTAATCCAACAGCCATATCAATGACATTGCCACGACTGATAAATTTTTTAAATTCTTTCATATTACTTCTATTTTTAAATCATAATATGAATTCCATACCCATCATAGTCACACTTTATTCCTTAATAAGGTTTAATCGTATTCAAGAAATTTTCTACTGCTCAGAGTTCATCATTAAGCCATAGAATTCATATAGTTCGATACAAATATAGAAACCCTCCTAAAAGTTTTCTAATAAAAACAAGAATTAATCGTTGATTTTAAGGACAGCCATGAATGCACTTTGCGGAATTTCAACATTTCCTACTTGTCGCATTCGTTTCTTACCCTTCTTTTGTTTTTCAAGTAGTTTTCGCTTTCTAGAAATATCCCCTCCATAACATTTGGCCGTTACATCTTTTCGCATCGCACGGATGTTTTCGCGAGATATTACCTTGGCACCAATAGCTGCTTGAATTGGAATCTCAAATTGATGTCTTGGAATTAACTCCCTCAATTTTTCACAAATTTTCTTTCCAAATTCATACGCTTTATCACGATGAATCACCGCAGAAAGTGCATCTACAACCTTGGCATTCAACAAGATATCGAGTTTTACTAGAATACTCTGTCTATATCCTATCGGGTGATAGTCAAAACTTGCGTATCCTCTACTCACACTTTTTAGTTTATCATAAAAATCAAAAACTACTTCAGCCATTGGCATTTCAAAAGTCAACTCCACTCGGTTTGAAGTGAGGTAAACCTGATTTTTTAAAATTCCTCGCTTATCGATGCAAAGTGACATGATGGACCCAACATAATCTGCAGAGGTAATCACTTGTGCATTGATGTATGGCTCTTCTACCCGATCCAAATAATTAGGTTCTGGTAGATCGGTTGGATTATTGACAATAACGATCTTATCAGGGTCTTTTTTAAGATACGCATGATAACTCACGTTAGGAACAGTTGTAATTACGGTCATTCCAAACTCACGTTCCAAACGTTCTTGGATAATTTCCATATGGAGCATTCCTAAAAAACCACATCGAAAGCCAAACCCTAATGCAGCAGAGCTCTCAGGCTCGAAAACCAAACTCGCATCATTTAGCTGAAGCTTACTCATGGAATCTCTTAATTCTTCAAAGTCTTCAGTATCTACAGGGTATATACCAGCAAATACCATTGGCTTAACATCTTCAAATCCTTGAATTGCCTCTAGGGTTGGATCTTTGAGAAGCGTAATAGTATCTCCCACTTTGACTTCTTTGGCTTCCTTAATTCCAGAAATGATGTAACCAACATCTCCAGTTCTAACTACTTCTTTTGGTTCTTGTTCCAGTCGAAGAACGCCAATTTCGTCCGCAAAATAGCTTTTTTGGGTATTGATAAATTGAATATTATCTCCTTTATTTAACTCTCCATCAAGTATTCTGAAATAAGCAATAATTCCTCTGAATGGATTAAATACCGAATCAAAAATAAGTGCCTTTAATGGAGCATTTGGGTTCCCTTTAGGTGATGGAATTTTATGAATAATAGCAGAAAGTATTTCCTGAACACCCATTCCAGTCTTGCCACTAGCAGCAATTATATCTTCTCTATCACAAAGGATAAGCTCCTCAATCTGATCTTTCACTTCTTCGGGCATAGCACCTGGAAGATCCATTTTATTCAGAATTGGGATTATTTCAAGTTCGTGTTCTAATGCTAGGTATAGATTAGAAATTGTTTGGGCTTGAATTCCTTGGGCTGCATCTACAATAAGAAGAGCACCTTCACAGGCAGCAATACTTCGACTCACTTCGTAGCTAAAATCCACATGTCCTGGTGTATCAATTAAATTCAATACATACTTTTCTCCTTCATGGGTATAATCCATTTGAATGGCATGCGATTTAATGGTGATACCACGCTCACGCTCAATATCCATATCATCCAAGGTTTGCTCTTTCATATCTCGATCACTTACTGTACCAGTTGTTTGAAGTAATCGATCTGCGAGGGTGCTTTTACCGTGGTCAATATGTGCGATTATGCAAAAATTTCGGATGTGCTCCATTTAGGGTTGCGAAAATAAGATTATTAATACTTGTTAAGTTAGAAAATATCAATTTAATAACATTCAAAACACAACATTGTTTATTGCGTGTTATCTATTGATTTTTTGGTACTTTTTGTTGTTTAATAAATAAAATAATTCATCATTTTTTAATTCAATATTTATTAAGCATGTATTATGATATAAATCTTATCTTTGCAGGCTTTAATAAAAATTGGAAAAACAAATAGAAAAATAATCTTATGGGATCAATGATGATTTACATGCCAATAGCAATGGCTATTCTAGGACTTCTTTACATGACTTACAAGAAACAATGGGTCATGAAGCAAGATGCAGGTGATGGGAAAATGAAAGAAATTGCAGACCACATCTATGAAGGTGCGTTGGCGTTTCTAAAAGCAGAATATAAGCTTCTTGCTTATTTTGTGGTGGGTGCAAGTTTAGTTCTTGCAGGTATCGCATTTTTTGTTCCAACGACTGACTACTTAATCATTCCTGCATTTATCATAGGTGCTGTTTTCTCAGCACTTGCGGGTAACATGGGGATGAAGATTGCCACTAAAACCAATGTTCGTACAACACAAGCTGCTAAAACTAGCTTACCTAATGCCCTGAATATTTCTTTCGGTGGTGGAACGGTAATGGGACTAGGTGTTGCAGGACTTGCCGTATTAGGCTTAACCTTGTTGTTTATCTTGTTCTTCAACGTATTCATGGGTGGTGTTTGGACATCTACTGCAGACATGACCGTAGTACTTGAAACACTTGCTGGTTTTTCTCTAGGAGCTGAATCTATTGCACTTTTTGCTCGTGTTGGTGGAGGTATTTATACCAAAGCTGCTGATGTTGGTGCGGATTTGGTAGGTAAGGTAGAAGCTGGTATCCCTGAGGATGATCCTCGTAACCCAGCAACTATTGCTGATAATGTTGGAGACAACGTTGGTGACGTGGCTGGAATGGGTGCTGATTTATTCGGGTCTTACGTTGCTACTGTACTTGCAGCTATGGTATTAGGAAACTATGTCATTAGCGACATGGGCGGATCTGTTTCTGATATTTTTGGCGGAATTGGACCTATTCTACTTCCTATCGCTATTGCTGGAGCTGGAATTATTATTTCAATTATTGGAACTTTTCTTGTTAAAATATCAAGCAACGATGCAAAAGAAGCCGAGGTACAAAAAGCATTAAATATTGGTAACTGGACTTCTATTTTTTTAGTATTGGTTGCTTGTTACGGGTTAGTTACATGGATGCTACCCGATACCATGCAAATGAATTTCTTTGGAGAAGGACTAAAATCAATTAGCTCTTCTCGTGTTTTCTTTGCTACTGTAGTTGGTTTGATTGTAGGAGCAGCTATTTCCTCATTCACAGAATATTACACAGGTCTTGGCAAAAAACCAATCTTAAAAATTGTACAACAATCAAGTACTGGTGCTGGAACAAATATTATTGCTGGACTTGCAACAGGTATGATATCTACTTTTTCATCAGTATTATTATTTGCTGGTGCTATTTGGGCTTCATACGCGTTTGCAGGATTTTATGGTGTTGCACTTGCAGCATCTGCTATGATGGCTACTACTGCTATGCAGTTAGCTATTGATGCTTTCGGACCAATTGCTGATAATGCTGGTGGTATTGCAGAAATGAGCGAACAAGAACCTATTGTTAGAGAAAGAACAGACATTTTAGATTCTGTTGGAAATACAACTGCTGCTACTGGAAAAGGATTTGCTATTGCCTCTGCTGCACTAACTTCATTGGCTCTATTTGCAGCTTATGTAACTTTCACAGGTATAGATGGTATTAATATCTTCAAAGCTCCTGTGCTAGCAATGCTTTTTGTGGGTGCGATGATTCCTGTAGTATTCTCTGCTCTTGCTATGAATGCTGTTGGTAAAGCTGCCATGGAAATGGTGGAAGAAGTAAGACGTCAATTCAGAGATATTGCTGGTATCATGGAAGGTACTGGTAAACCAGACTATGGTAAATGTGTCGATATTTCGACCAAAGCTTCTCTTAAAGAAATGATGCTACCGGGTATATTGACCATTGGTTTTCCAATTGCTGTAGTGGTGATCGGTAAACTTGTTTATCCTGAAAACAATCAACTCGTTGCAGAAATGCTTGGAGGATATATGGCTGGAGTTACTGTTAGTGGTGTACTTTGGGCTATTTTCCAAAATAATGCTGGTGGTGCATGGGATAATGCTAAAAAATCATTTGAAGCTGGTGTTGAAATCAATGGAGAAATGACATATAAAGGTTCTGATGCTCATAAAGCTGCCGTTACTGGTGATACTGTAGGTGATCCGTTCAAGGATACTTCTGGACCTTCAATGAATATCTTGATTAAACTTACTTGTTTGATTGGTTTAATCATTGCTCCAATACTTGGAGGACACTTATCAAATGATTCTCATGAAGAAGCTACTGAAGAAACTTCAATTCAATCTGAGAAAAAATCATCTTGCTGCAGTGAAAAAAACGAAACAGTAGCATACCAAGATGCTGTCATAAAATAATATGAGTCACAGGCTAAATACTAATCCGTTAAATATGGATTCATTAAAATCCACACTAACTAAGTGTTTAGCCTGTATTCTATTTATTACTTCATCTACTGCTTTTAAAGTTAAAACTATCCCCACATTCGGTGATGGTTTTGAAGATAAAGATGGTAAAAAGTTAATTACCTTAAAATCCGATGAATTTAAGTCATTCACACGACGTGTTCATCAAAATATCTCTTACGAGCTAGGTCAAGATACAATCCCTTTTAAAACATTCTCTATGGCGTTGAAGGGTTATATGCATCTGAAACATACACAAGAATTATCAGATACTCAATACCTAACAATTATTGATTTTTCAAAGTACTGCAACAATAAACGTTTGTGGGTAGTGGACTTGGTTCACCAGACTGTAAATTTCAATGAATGGGTTGCACACGGTAAAAGAAGTGGTAACGAATATGCTACTTCATTCAGTAATCAATACAGCAGTAAAAAAAGTTCACTTGGATTCTATATCACAGGTGGACCATACTACGGCAGAAACAACTTATCGCTTAAATTACACGGTTTGGAAAAAAACTACAATTCCAATGCATTCTCACGTGGAATTGTAATTCATGGTGCTAATTATATTTCGAAAAACATTGTTAATCGCAATGAACGAATTGGAAGAAGTTTTGGATGTCCAGCTGTATCAAAAACTTCCAACAAAAAAATAATCAATACTATTAAAGGAGGTAGTTGTCTTTTCATCTACCACCCTACTTCCTATTACATCAATAATTCTAAGATTCTAAATACCGAGATTTACCTTACTGTTGAAGACTTGGTAGTTTAATTCTTATAACTTTGCTTAAGCATGAGTAGGGCTAGTCATCTCAGAACAATCTTTTTAATACTCATTTCATTAGCTTTTTTTGGTTGCAAAAAACAACCCATCATCATTGAATCAGAGGACATTAAAATCGTTCTAACAGAGGACTCACTTGCCTACTATATCGAAAATCAATTCAATGAGTCTATTGAAATAATATGTGATGATTACCTCGTTTTTAAAGACACACTAAAGCACATTTATTCGAACAGGAATAATAAATCCTTATGGTGGAACGCTTTAATAGGAGACAGCTCTAGCTGGGCCTCTTTAGAAAGTACCTTTCGATATAGCGAAAAGCACGGTATGGACACTCACTACTATTTCTTACCAATAGTAAATTATTATCGCACACAAATTGACTCATTGAACTCTAGTAAGGAGGCTTATCAAATATTGGCATCTTGTGAGTTGATTATTTCCAACTCCTTCATCCGAATGTATGAAGATATAGCAAATGGACGCACCAGACCAAAAGATGTTTTTGGCAAATCATATCTCCTACCCCTCAACAATGTCAAAGACATCGACTACGTATCGTTTCTTAAAGAAAGAAATAAAAAAACTACTCTTGACCAACTGCACAAGGATGATACCATCTACCAAGAACTATTAAAAATTCTTCATGATGAACAAGACAAAATCAAGAAATTAAAAAGTAATAAAATTGATTTTTCTGCCCATTCAAAAATTGAACGAGGAGATAGTTCGCTGATAATTTCTGAGATAATTAGCAAGCTAAAAGAAAAAAACCTCCCAGATACCACAATTCATCAACTTAAAGACACGCAAGTTTACACAAGAAAACTTGAGCGATACATCCGCCAAATTCAAGAAAAATACAGTCTAACACCTGACGGTATTATGGGTTTTAAGACTTATCAAGTAATCAATTCTACCCCGACAGATTATATCCAACAAATACGAGCAAATTTAGAACGACAACGATGGTTTAATATGCCTAACAAACGACCATTTGTGTACATTAATCTACCAGAATACATCATCGATCTAAACTGGGAAGATAGTACCCGATCATTTAAAGTATGTATTGGTAAAAATCTTCCTGACAACTATGAAACATTAGTACAGAACTATACCGATAGCGGTAAAGTACATAAAATTCCAAAGAACATGGAAACCCCACAAATTGCCAGTGAAATTACCTATCTGGTAATCAATCCTACATGGACGATTCCATACAGTATTATTCGAAACGAAATGTGGTGGAAGTTGATTAGAGACCCCGAACATTTAAGTAGAACAGGACACAAAGTTTATTTTGGTGATTCACTCATTAATGGAGATACCATTAATTGGGCAAGAATCGATAAAATGAAAATTCCCTACCAAATTGTTCAAGACCCAGGACCAAAAAATGCACTTGGAACGGTGAAGTTTATGTTCAATAATCCGTTCAGCATTTATCTGCATGACACCCCAAATAAACGAGCCTTTAAACGTACTCAACGTGCTGTGAGTCATGGTTGTGTTAGGCTAGAATATCCCATCCTATTTGGAGAATTCATGATGCAAAATAGCAAGGAATATAATCCTGATGATTTTAGAATCATGATGGGATTGCCACCCATGAACGAAAAACGCTTAGAGGACTATGACCCAGAAGATACTACTGCACTTATTCAACCACTTGAGGAGACCACACTCCTCAGACTAAATAAGTCTATGCCATTGTATTTTGATTATCGGACCGTCTATTTTGACCAAGATTGGAATGCACACCAATGCTATGATATCTACGATGAAAACAAGCACATTCTAAGAGCTATGAAAAAGCTGAATTGAATATTATTCAACACTAAAAAAATTGACTATACCAAAAGATACGGATCTTAAATTTGGATCACTAGCTGATTTGAAAATCCCATCTGGGAAATACTTTCCATATAAAATAAAATTCTTATACCCCAACTGTGCCTCATATCCAATATTAAGTAGATTAACTCCCAGTTCTTGCTTTCCTTCTCGCTTATACTTTAAGTCGTCTTCACGCCATTTTTGCTTTACAGAGGATCGCATGGCATACATTAAGTTAACTCCTGAAAATATTTGAAAATCCTTCTTTTTACCTTTATTTAATGCGAAATTGAAATTGAGCAATAAGGGTATAGTCACATATGAATTAGTTACCCAGTTCTTCTTAAAATCAATGGTTGCTGACTCATCCGTTATAATCAGTCCATTTTGATCACTAGACAACGATATATCATTTTTTAACCTGTAATAGTAATTATCAAATCCAATACCATAGATCAGACGGATACGATCCTTGTTTAATTTAAGTGACTGTTCAATAATATTAACTTGAAGATTAAATGATTGAGCAGGACTAATTTCCAAAAGCGGAAAATTATTATCAGAACCCAAATTTCCAGACTCATTTAACCAATTAGTCCAACCCACTTTTAGATTGAACCAAGATGTGATCAGATCTTTGGATTCATCTCCTTCAATTAGAAGTAATTCTTTGGTGACCCCTGTTTCAGTTGAGTCTACATTTTTAGTGATAATACGTGTCTTACCAATTTGAATGGTGTCCGTCTTCTCTACCTGAGCCAATGAAGGTATCGAAGCAAGTAAAGCACGAGAGATAATAAAAGTGATGATTAAATTTTTCATGAGTATTAATTTTTATTTTTAAATGGTTGGAAATTTGCCATAGCGACGTACCCATCACTTTCAAAGTGAATATCCAGTGTCGAATTTCGTCCCTCAAATGTGGGTTGAATTTTCAAGTTTGGGTTTTTCATCTTATGGACAATATTAGTTGTTTTATCCCTTATACGTCGAATCGGTCGATTAGTTACAAATGCGATTAATTTTTCTCCAATTTTAGGTTCCAAAGGAAGTTCATTTTTTGAAAGTTTATCCCAATTTATCATCTGCTGAACAACTGAAGTGTCAGGTGCATCTGGATGATCCATTACTAAAAATTTATCCCTAAAAACATTCACTATTTTATCGTTTCGTTCTGTTGAATCTTCAATGACAGGAATTCGTTCATTTGTCTTTTCCGCGGGTTTTGTGAATACAATTTCCTCCATCGAATCTGATAAATCAACCATATGATTATGCTTTAATGAAGTTTCTTGAGTGATATTTTATACTTCTTGAATTACTTCATTCTTTTCTGTGGCTAGTGTTTTAACAGATTGATAATCTGGCGGTTGAGCCAATTGAACTAGTTCCTTCTCTGAGAGTTTTGATGGCCAAAATATAATGACTAAAATCCCAAATATGATGGATGCAGCAATCCCATAAAAAGGCACAATCCTTCTAGGTGATTGAACTAAAGGCTTTAACTGTTTTGATATCAATGTGTTCGATTCTAACCCAGAGCTTTTCAAATGTATTTTGGACAATATTTTCAGCTTCAAATTCATCATTTAAATTTTTTATAACAAATCGGAATAAACCATCTGCATGTTCGCTCACACATTCGTTATATTCCTTAGTTGTCATAGTCTGGTTTTTTCAACTCTACCTTATTAATACGATACCAATTAATAAAAGTTACACTTTGGTTAAAAAAATGTCACACTTTAAAATCACAATATTTTTTCCGGCTAGGCATAAAGTTACCTTTGCTAGATGAGCGAATGGTTTAAAACATGGTTTGATAGTGAATATTATCACCTACTATACAAAGATCGAGACCATACCGAAGCTGAAGAATTTATCAAAAAGATATACAGACTCCTCGCTCCTCTTCCCAAAAAGACCATGCTTGATCTAGCTTGTGGTAAAGGTAGACACAGTATCCAACTAAATAAAATGGGTGCATTCGTAGAAGGTTGTGACTATTCAGAAAATAGCATACAATACGCTAAGAAATTCGAGAATGATTACTTGCATTTTTACACGCATGATATGCGTAACAAGTTACCTAAATCGTATGATTATATTTTTAATCTATTTACCAGTTTTGGATATTTTAAAACATTAGACGAGCACCAACAAACACTCCAGCACATCTACAATGGACTGACCGATAAAGGAATATTCATCTTTGACTTTATGAATACGCAATACGTGCTCCATCACCTAGTGGCTAAAGAAATTATTCAAAAAGAATCGGTACAATTTCGTATTAAAAGAGAACTCATTGATGGATTTATCACCAAACATATTTCTTTTGAGGAAAATGGGAATATCCACCAACACAAAGAAGAAGTAAGAGCTCTTCATCCAAATGAATTGATTAAAATGATGAAAAACTGTGGTTTTTCTGTTCAAGAAAAATTTGGAAATTATCAATTGGCTCCCTTTGATTTGCAATCATCTAAACGGTTTATTTTAATTCTGAGCAAGTGATTGAATCTCTTATAGATATTGACCAACAATTATTTATCGTCATTCACAGTGACCTTTCAAACACATTGTTTGATGGGGTAATGCCCATTATTCGTAATGCAAAAACATGGATACCAATATACATCGTTTTTATCTATTTTATTTTCAAAAATTACAAGACACAAGGGTTTTACATTTTACTCTCAGCTATTGTCGTTGTTGCCCTAACTGATCAGTTTTCTGCTGGATTCATGAAGCCCTATTTTGAACGACTACGTCCTTGCCACGAACCATCAATAACACAATACATTAGAGGCTTAATAGACTGCGGTGGACAATATGGATTCATCTCCTCTCATGCTACTAATCACTTTGGCTTGGCTGTCATTTTTAGTTGGTTCTTCAAAAAATCATTCGACTTTAATTATTCAGCTTGGGTATTTTACACATGGGCAGGTCTCATATCATTTGCCCAAATATATGTTGGAAAACACTACCCTGGAGATGTTATTGTTGGTGCAATTTCAGGAATATTCATCGGTTGGGTTATCCTAAATAGACTTCAAAAAATTATGAAATCAAACTAAATTATGTTTCAAGAAAAAGCTCTATCTATCCTCAAATCTGGTAAAAATGTGTTCCTTACTGGAAGTGCGGGTACGGGAAAGACATATACCTTAAACTCCTACATTCAATGGCTCAAAGAACATAAGATACCTGTTGCTATTACTGCAAGTACAGGCATTGCTGCTACCCATATGAATGGAACAACCATTCACTCATGGAGTGGAATCGGAATAAAAAATACACTTACGCATAGCGATTTAAAATCCATGCAAGGCAAGCAATACTTAACTAAAAACATGTCTAAAACACATGTTTTGATTATTGACGAAATATCCATGCTTCATCGCAATCAGTTGGATATGATAAACCAAGCGTTGAAATATCTGAGAAATTCTGCTCAACCCTTTGGTGGCATGCAGGTCGTGTTTGCAGGAGACTTTTTTCAGCTTCCTCCTGTGAGCAAGGAACCAATACCCAGCCGTGAAAAATTTGCCTTTATGAGTAAGGCATGGGTGGAAGCTGCACCTGTAGCATGTTACTTAATTGAACAATATCGTCAAACTAAAAACGAATTAAATACCATTCTCAATCAAATCAGAGGTAATGAAATTGATGAATCTGGAGTACAATTACTCCAAGAAACTCGCTTCAATGAACATACCATCGAACCAACCAAACTATATTCTCATAATGCCGATGTAGATGCCATGAATGAAAAAGAATTGGCAGATTTGGAAGAGGAAAAATGGGAGTTTTTTGCAACAAAAAAAGGAAACCAAAAAATGATGGATTCCTTCGTGAAATCTCTGAATGTTCAAGATAAACTTATCTTAAAAAAAGGAGCTAAAGTTATGTTCCTAAAAAATAACCATGAACGGGCCATTATGAATGGAACCCTAGGGGTAGTCGTTGATTTCAAAAAAGACGTAGACGAAAATGGACCCTTTCCATTGGTTCAGCTTATGGATAAACGCAAAATTCTAGCTAAACCAGATATCTGGTCGATTAACAATGAAAAAGGAACTCCTTTGGTTAGCTTTGAACAGGTTCCCCTCCGACTGGCTTGGGCTATTACCGTTCACAAAAGCCAAGGAATGACATTAGAGGCTGCTGAAATTGATCTAAGTAAGGCTTTTGAACCGGGACAAGGATATGTTGCTCTATCTCGATTAAAAGACTTGGAAGGACTCAAATTACTCGGCATTAACAGAATGGCTATCGAAGTAGATGCATTGGCTCTCAAAGCCGATCAACGTTTCCAAGAATTGAGTCAAGAGATTGATAATCTACCAGAATCTGATTTTGAAAAAGACTGGAAAAGTCATATCATCGCTAGTGGAGGAACCACCGACCCGAAAGAAATCAAGAAGCACAAAGCTAAAACGCAAGCCAAAGAAAAAAAGATCTCCACCTATGAGCAAACAATTGAACTCATTAAAGATGGAAAATCACTCCATGAAATTAGTGATCATCGAGGAATGGCATTAACAACTATCCAAGGTCATATTTTAAAAATATCAGACACTTATCCTGAAGTTAGCATTGAAGCATACAAACCTGATGAGGTGCTTATGGACCGCATCCAAAAAATATATTCCAAAGCTGACAATGGAGATGAAGAGAACTATAGCTCTGATGGACGAATCAAATCAAGCATTATTTTCAAAGAATTGGGTGGAAAAATAGACTACGGGACGATCAAACTGGCTTATGCCTATTTAGATATATAGCCTATCGAATAAGTGTCACCGTTCCATTCAAGTATTTCATTTGATTATTCTTAGGATTTTCATATTCTAATAACCAGAAATAGGTACCATCAGGAACATCTTTCCCTCTATAAATTCCATCCCATCCTTTTTGTGCATCACTTGTCTCATAGATTTTCTCTCCCCATCGATTATAGATAGACATAATTAAATAATCTAAACCTTTGTTCAATACTGGCTTGAATGTCTCATTCAAATCATCCCCATTTGGAGTAAATACATTGGGCATACGCAACTCAAAATCCTCACAATCAATTAATTCTACATCAATGGTGTCCGAATTTTTACACCCTTTGCTCGATTCAGATATTGCCCAATAGGTTCCTCCTTGGTCTATATCCATTGTTGTTCCTATCGATAAGTCATTCCAAATTACGCGAACCCCATCGGTTTGGGCAATCAATCTCAATTGTTCGCCCTCACAAATTGAAGTATCATTTCCTAATGAAATGGATGGATTAGGTTCTAATCCAATAATTATCGTATCCCGAGTTTCCCCACAACCATTTTGTTCCATCAGCCAATATTCCCCTGGGCTGCTTGCAACATAGCTCGCATTTGAAGATCCATCATGCCATTGCTTATCTAGTGTACTAGAAATTCTATTTTGAATAGTGATTTGATCTCTATCACATAGGGTAGTATCATTGCCCAAATCGACCTGAGGAGATTGATCATTGGAAATCATCAAATTTCTTAATGTAATGCTGTCGCAACCATGTATATTCAAAAAAGAATCGGGATACACTCCTGCTACTTTATAAAATTGTCCGCTGATTTTCAAGCTATCGCCATTGCATATGGTTGTATCTCTTTGTTCCCATGGACAAATACTAGTGTCTCTAAAGTTTTGTGTAATATCTCGGCTAGTAATGTTTTTAGACCAAGTTATAAATTTGTTATTTTTTGGCGGGTGATTAAAAGAACCAGTGGTTAGAGAAATTGGACTGACGTTTAGAGGACTTATGAAAGTTTCACATCCCTTCAGATTAGATGATGTATCAGATTTCAATAAAATTGGAAAAATATTATCATTATTATTTTCAACTCCGCTAAACAAAAGTATGTTACCATTTGACAGAAAGGTAAAGTCAATAATGGGAATGAAAGTTGATTTGTTGCGAGGGGCGAGAGAAACATAGTCCCCTTTGGGGATAGATTTAGTCCATAATAGAGAACCAGAAGTATCTGTTTTTGATAAGAACCCTTCTCCAGAAGTAACACCCTTGCCGCATAAATAAATATCATTATTGATGACCTTTATAGAGTAGAGTTTAGTTCGAGTATCTGAGGGATGCGAATACCTTTTGGCCCAAATGGGATTCAAATTAGTGTCGGTCTTTAATAAGACGTTATGGTCAAAATCAGGATCAAAAAAAGGGTTAAGAAGACTGGTCGCCATGATAAAATAACAATAGTTGTCAGAATAAATACTATTTGGACCGTAATCCCCATAAAAACACCATAGACTTTTATCCTTATTAGAGAGTCGATTGGTCGATAAAATATTGCCTTTTGCATCTAGTTTCATAAAAAATGCAGATCTATCAGTACCATTACCTATATCTGTATCAGAATCATAGCATGTGATAATATTACTGAAGGAAGTTCAATTAGTTTGTTTCCTGTTCCTGTTCCCCCATACTCTGTAAACCACATAACATTTAAGTTGCTATCTAATTTGGTTAAAATAGACTGATCTCCCCATGCTCCAATTAGATATCCCCCGTCTATTGACTGCACTGCCTGAATTGGATATGTTCTAAGGCCATTGTTGTTATTTGACCGTTTAATGATAGAACTTTTAATTATTGTACCATTCTGAGTTATTTCGAACGCCATTATACCCCCATTGGTATAAGAATAATTGGTTGTCATACCAATTATTGAGTAGTTTCCAGATTTTTTTCTAAATACATTAATCAATGTTTCAACACCTAAATCTTCATAGGTTAGAGTACTAATAATAGTCCCACAGAAGTCTAATTTCACAAAAAGTAAATCCTGATTGGGATTTCCTATGGCGTCAGTTACGGTCGAGATTCCAAACTCGTCATATCCATTGGAAGTTTCAAATAGTTTAGAAAAAGAATGTTTTCCAGATACAGGATACACTTTATTGATATTTTGAGCATATAAAGACGAGAATTGAAAACCAATAAATGGCAACATAATTGGTAGAATCAATCTAAAAAATTTCATGGCAGCGAAAGACAATTAATCCATTTTAAAAATTTATGATTCATATCATAAATGCATATGATATATTGACATTTACTTAAATTTGACACTTGTATGATGGATGAAATAAAATGCCCTCACTGTGGTAGCAAATTTGATGTTGAAGAAGTATTGAGTGGCAAAGTACAAGCCCATTTTAAAGAAGAATATGAAAACAAACTTGCCGAGCAAGCGGTTCGATTTCAAACAGAGCAAGCAAAACTTAACAAGGAGGTAGAGGCATTTGAACAAAAAAAGAAAAAGGAAAATGAACTGTTTCAAGAAAAACTAAAACAACAATTACTCAAAGAAAAAGAGAGCATAAAAAAACAAACACTTGAATCCTTTGAAGAGCAAATCCGATCATTAAAAGAAGAAAACAATCAACGAAAGGAAGACAATAAAAAACTGAGAATCAATGAGGTAGAACTCAAAAGAAAAGAAAGAGAGCTTCAAGAAAAAGCTGAAAATATACAACTTGATATCGATAAAAAAATGCTCGAAAAAGAGCAGGAAATTGTTCAAAAAGCACGGGCAAAAGAACGGGATGAATTCGAACTCGAAAAAATAAAGTTGCTCAAACAAATTGAAGACAACAAAAAACTCGCCGAAGAAATGAAACGCAAAGCCGAACAAGGTAGCATGCAGCTTCAAGGTGAGGTCCAAGAATTGGCACTGGAAAACTTACTCGCTACCAGCTATCCTTTTGATGTAATTAAAGAAGTACCCAAAGGAGTTCGCGGTGCAGATTGCATTCAAGTAGTTAGAAATCAACGTCAACAAGAATGCGGTTCGATTGTATATGAAAGTAAGCGAACCAAAAGTTTTGCCGGAGATTGGATCAACAAGCTAAAACAAGATCAAATGAACTGCAAGGCAGATATTGCAGTAATCGTGACTGAGACCTATCCTACGGGTATGGATCGTTTTGGTCTGAAAGACGGAGTTTGGATTTGTGGTTTTCATGAGGTTAAAAGTTTATCCCTTGTTTTACGTGAGATGATTATTAAAACACAATCCGTTCGATCGATGGAGGATAATAAAGGCGACAAAATGGAATTACTTTACAGCTATCTTACAAGTAATGAATTTATTCATAATATCGAGCAAATCGTTCAAAATTATGACAGTATGATTAACCAATTAAATACAGAAAAGAAAATAATGATGAAAAACTGGGCTACTCGTGAAAGACAGATTTGGACAGTCCAAGGAAATATTTCGTCACTTTTCGGAAACATTAAAGGAATTGCTGGCAATGAGTTGGAAAATCCCTCAGTTTTTGAACTTCCAGATCATACAGACGAGTAATTTCTGATTAAATTAAAAAAGGCTCTACAATACTGAATACATTTAATTAAACTTGCAGGCATGCAATTTTGGTGGCTTTTCTTACTTTTCTTTTTTCCATTCTTTGGGGGTGTCACAGGACTAACCCTTCAAAGTAAAAAAACGCGTCAACTGAAATTATTCTTGGCCTTTAGTGGTGCATTTCTTATATCCATTACCATACTGAACCTCATACCCGAGGTGTATGAAAAGATAGGTCACCAAGCTGGATACTACATTCTAGCGGGATTTTTCTTACAAATCATCGTTGACTTTTTCACTAAAGGGATTGAACATGGACACCTTCACTTTCATGAATTTAAAAAAGGGTTTCCCGTTTCTGTCTTTTTAGCTCTAAGTCTTCATGCATTTATTGAAGGACTTGGCCTTGGGGGAGATGCCTTTTCTGAGGCTACTCAAAACAATTTAGTATTTGCTATTGGGCTTCATGAACTACCTGCAGCATTTGCCTTGGCCGTCGTATTAAAAAGTGTTTTCTCGAAAAATAAAACCAACTATTTATGGATTACGCTTTACGCCTCAATGGTTCCTATAGGGATGTTAATTGGCAATCAATTGGTAGAATATGCAGAAATTTTTAGTACACTTATAGCTGTTGTTATTGGTGTATTTCTTCATATCAGTACAACCATTCTTTTTGAAAACAACGAGAGTCACACCTACGGAAAGCAAAAGCTGATAGCCATTCTAATTGGTCTAATCGTTGCCTTGCTCGCCGTAAATTTGGGTGGGCATTAGTCGTATATTTGATTTAATAGCCCAGCAAGCCTTACTCCTGCCTGTTCTAGCCTTAACTGGATGGTCTTTGCATGTCTAAAACTATAGCTATAACCCAATCTCTTTTTGTCTCCAAAGTCATAACATGCAGCACGAAGATTCTGGCTTTCTTCTGCCCAATCTCTAACAGAGGTAGACTGCCAATTTGCTACTTGAGTTGGAGTGACATTTCTATCAATTTGATCACCCAGTTCACGATAGCTTAATTTTAAATGATTGATCAAATCTGTATCCCATAAGCGATGTAAATTCGTTTTCTCACCAAACCATTCTACTTTTACTTTATTTCCTCCTCGATCTTCAGACAATCCAACATGCAAAGGTTGATGAATATCACCAACCATATGAACAAGGGCCATAATTGCAAATTCTTCGCTCTCAAAGAGTTCAAATTCTTTTGTCTCCAACTCTATCATCAATTTTTCGATAGTAGCGATTACGTCCCCTTTTGGATTTTTATTGGATTCATGATAATGCATTCCATCGGGTATGCTCACATAATGCCAACTATTCATATGTCTATAATTGGTATCCGATCGGATAAAATCCATATGATTCCCACACATTTCTAATGAGTATAATTGTAAAATTTCATTTACTCTTTTACTTGCTTTTTTAGTAAGGTGTTTTTGAGCCACATAACCTACTACCCGATGACCTATAGGTCCCCAAGCTGATGCAGTATTAGAAATAATTAAAAAAAATACAATAAATGTAGATTGAATTGACTTCATGTACACAAAACTAGCATAAAGCCTCTAAAACTAATTACATATTTCGGCGATACTCTCCCCCTACTTCAAAAAGAGCCTTTGTTATCTGTCCCAATGAACAAAACTTACAAGCCTCCATCAATGCTTCAAAAAGATTTTCATTGTTCAATGCAGTTTGCTGAACTTGCTTTAACTGATTTTGTGATTCTGATTCATAGCACGTATTTAAACCCTCTAACGTCTTGATTTGAATCTTCTTCTCCTTTTCTGTTGCACGAATTACTTCTTTGGGTAAAATGGTAGGTGATCCCTTGCTATTCAAGAACGTATTAACACCAATAATTGGGAAATCTCCGTTGTGCTTAAGCGTTTCATAATGCAGACTTTCTTCCTGAATCTTACTGCGTTGATACATTGTTTCCATCGCACCAAGCACGCCACCACGGTCTGTAATTCGATCAAATTCTGTAAGCACTGCCTCTTCTACCAAATCTGTAAGTTCTTCTGTAATGAATGAGCCCTGCATTGGATTTTCGTTTTTGGCTAGACCCAACTCGTTATTAATAATCAATTGTATCGCAACTGCTCTTCGAACACTTTCTTCTGTAGGTGTTGTAATTGCTTCATCATAAGCATTGGTATGCAAAGAGTTACAATTATCATAAATGGCATACAAAGCTTGAAGAGTAGTTCTGATATCATTAAAATCAATTTCTTGTGCATGCAGACTTCTACCACTAGTTTGGATGTGATATTTCAACATTTGACTGCGTTCATTTGCACCGTATTTCAATTTCATTGCTTTCGCCCATATCTTCCGAGCTACACGACCTATTACTGCATATTCAGGGTCTATTCCATTCGAAAAGAAAAAAGATAGGTTAGGTCCAAAATCATTAATATCCATTCCTCTACTGAGGTAGTATTCTACATAGGTAAACCCATTAGCTAACGTAAAAGCAAGCTGAGTGATTGGGTTTGCACCAGCCTCTGCTATGTGATATCCCGATATCGAAACGGAGTAAAAATTTCTCACTCCCTTATCTGTAAAATACTGTTGAACGTCCCCCATCAGACGAAGTGCAAATTCAGTAGAAAAAATACAGGTATTTTGTGCTTGATCCTCTTTGAGAATATCTGCCTGAACAGTACCTCTTACTTGTTTTAAGGTTTCTGCTTTAATTGACGAATAAACATCCTTTGGAAGAACTATATCTCCTGTGACACCCAAAAGCATAAGACCTAAACCATTGTTTCCCTCGGGTAGTTCTCCTTGATATTGAGGTTGAGAAGTACCTTTGTCCGAAAAATGAGTTTCAATTTTCTTCTTGATTACTTCTTCCAGCTTATTCTCCTTGATATATTTTTCACATTGTTGATCAATGGCAGCATTCATAAAATATCCCAATAACATTGGTGCAGGGCCATTGATAGTCATACTTACCGAAGTTTTAGGGTCTGCTAAATCAAAGCCAGAATAAAGTTTCTTAGCATCGTCTAAACAACAAATACTCACTCCAGCATTACCAATTTTACCATATATATCAGGACGATAATTAGGGTCATTACCATACAGGGTAACCGAATCAAATGCCGTACTTAATCGTTTAGCCGGCATATTACTACTCAAGTAATGAAAACGCTTATTGGTTCTTTCTGGACCACCCTCACCTGCAAACATTCGAGTTGGATCTTCACCTTGACGTTTAAAAGGATAAATACCTGCTGTAAAAGGAAATTTACCAGGGACATTTTCTTGAAGGTTCCAAAGTAAAACATCTCCCCACGCTTCATACTTAGGTAAACATACCTTACTTATTTTTTGATGAGAAAGTGAGTTTGTTTTTGTTTCAACCTTTATCTCTTTTCCTCTGACTAGATAAGTATATATATCGTTAGAATATGACGCCTTAATCTGGTCCCACTCATCAATAATAACTTGTAATTTAGAATCAAAATCTAATGAAACCTTCTCATAGGTTTCCTGTAAATCCTTAATTATTCGGTCTGAACCTGACAATTTAGCTTCTTTTACTGTACAAATTGTTTTATGGATACCATATAGTTTCTGGGCAATTTCTGATTGTTGTTTTGCCCAATCATTATAACTACGGTTATTTTCTGCAATCTCTGATAAATATCGAACTCGTTTGGGAGGAATGATATAAATTTTTTCGCTTAGTTCTTGATTTGTATCAAATGAAGTAGATAAATCAGAGGATGTTTTATCCTGAATTGTCTGAATAACCGTTGCATATAGAGCATTTACACCAGGGTCATTGAATTGACTAGCGATTGTTCCATACACAGGCATTTCATCTGTACCTTGGTCAAATAACTTATGGTTGCGTTGAAATTGTTTTTTAACGTCTCTCAGTGCATCTAATGCACCACGCTTATCAAATTTGTTCAGTGCAATTACATCTGCAAAATCGAGCATATCAATTTTTTCTAACTGAGTAGCTGCACCATATTCAGGAGTCATAACATACAAACTCACATCACTGTGGTCTGTTATTTCTGTATCACTTTGACCAATTCCAGAGGTTTCTAGTATGATCAAATCATAACCTGCTACTTTCAGGATATCTTTTGCTACATCAATATGAGCAGACAATGCAAGGTTAGCCTGTCTAGTAGCTAGCGAACGCATATAGACTCGATCATTACGAATACTATTCATTCGAATTCGATCTCCAAGTAAAGCTCCACCTGTCTTCCTTTTGGATGGGTCAACCGATATAATTGCAATATTTTTTTTTGGAAAATCAATTAAAAATCTTCTAACTAATTCATCCACAAGACTACTTTTACCTGCTCCTCCAGTACCTGTTATTCCAAGAACTGGGGTAGAAATAGATTGAGCTTCCTCGCTTATTTGATTAAAAAAATCCTGATTTTCTTTTGGAAAATTTTCAGCAGCCGAGATTACTCGAGCAATGGACATTTTATTCTTTAATCTGAATGACTCCACTTCTCCGTTCAATTCTTGACCAATTGGATAGTCTGATTTTTGAACCAAATCATTAATCATTCCTTGAAGCCCCATAGATCTTCCATCATCTGGGTGATAGATTTTAGCTATACCATAATCCTCCAGATTTTTAATCTCTGATGGAAGAATAGTTCCTCCTCCACCACCAAAAAGTCGAATATGACCTGCACCTTTTTCAACTAAAAGATCCCGCATATATTTAAAATATTCATTATGACCGCCCTGATAGCTAGTCATTGCGATGGCATTAGCATCTTCTTGAATAGCTGTATTGACAACTTCCTCAGCACTTCTATCATGCCCTAGATGGATGACCTCACAACCACTAGATTGAATAATTCGTCTCATCACATTGATTGCTGCATCGTGACCATCAAATAGAGAGGCTGCTGTTACAATCCTTACTTTGTGAATAGGTGAATACGGTTTTTGATCTTGCATATCCTAAATACTAATCCTCACAAAAGTAAGGCAACTACCCTCTTTTAGGATAGAAGATAGCTAGTATAGATTTTGTAAAAACTAGCAGTAATTATGTCCATATAAATTAATTTGTTATAATAGTAATCCATTTACTTAGTATGAGTTAAGCATAAAAAAATCACCTTAAAAGTCCATCAGAACTAGTTTGAGTGATAATTCAACTACACTAAATATTTATTGGAATAATTCATTCTATTGAATACTAAATGGAATTAAATTATAGTCGGGCTATTTGATTTATATTTACCCCCAAATAACAATTAAATCTTGAATGGAGATAATCAGAGGTTTTTTAGGGTTGATTATGCTTGTGGGGATAGCCTACCTTTTTAGTAAACACAAAAAGAATATTAACTGGAAGCTAGTCATCACTGGAATTCTAATCCAATTTGTTTTAGCAATACTTGTTTTTAAACAAATTCAAATTCCATTTACTAGCATATCCATGTCTAGTATCTTTTCTTTCTTAGCCAGTTTTTTCTCCCAGTTACTTTCGTTTACGGACGCTGGAGCACAATTTATTTTTGGAAGTTGGCCAGACTCTGCTGAGATATTTAAACTAGGGTCTGAAGGGCGTGTTGAGCATACCATTGGGTATGTTTTTGCCTTTAAAGTTCTACCCACTGTTGTTTTCTTCTCTGCGCTTACCTCATTGCTTTATTATTTGGGTATCCTTCAGAAAATTGTCTATGGATTTGCTTGGGTATTGAGTAAAACCATGCGATTATCAGGTGCTGAAAGTCTTGCAGCTGCAGCTAATATTTTTGTTGGGCAAACTGAAGCACCGCTCATTGTTAAACCATACATCTCTAAAATGACTAATTCTGAGATTATGTGTCTAATGACTGGTGGCATGGCTACAATAGCTGGTGGTGTGTTTGCTGCATTCATAGGTTTTTTAGGTGGTGACGATATTATTGCTCAACAAGAATTTGCAAAACATCTTCTAACAGCATCCATCCTATCCGCACCAGCTGCAATAGTTTGTGCTAAAATTCTATTCCCAGAAACAGAGGAGGTAAATCAAAATCTTGATATTAATGAAGAGAAAATGGGCAGCGGACCACTAGAAGCTATATCAATGGGAACTACCGACGGCATTAAGCTAGCTGTTAATGTTGCAGGAATGATTTTAGTTTTTTTGGCTTTTATTGCTCTAATTAACTATTTATTGATTAATGTGATTGGCGGATTTAATGGCATTGGTTCATGGAAATTCACATCGCTCAACGAAATCATTCAATCTAATACGATATACGATAGCTTCAACTTACAAATGATTCTAGGTTATTTGTTTGCTCCACTTGCTTGGATAATCGGTATAGAGCTAAACGATATCATTTTAGCTGGTCAACTTTTGGGTGAAAAGACAGTTATTAATGAATTCATTGCCTACCTATCATTGAAAGATATTGTCGCTAACAATATGGGAAATACATTGATACAAAAAAGAACTGTAGTAATTTTAACCTATGCATTGTGTGGATTTTCAAATTTTGCTTCAATTGGTATCCAAATTGGGGGTATTGGCTCAATTGCACCTAATCAACGCTCTACATTAGCAAGATTAGGTCTGAGATCACTTATCGGAGGAACTTTAGCATGTCTTATGACTGCAACGATTGCTGGAATTTTTAACTAACTATGAATCGTGGTTTTCTATATGGAGATGGTTTTTTTGAGACAATCCGTGTGAATAATGGACAAATTCCGCTTATAGACCAACATCTAGAACGAATTGAAGAGGCCATTGATATTTATAAGTTAATTCCTACCTTTCATATTGATGAAGCATTTTTAAACTCACTTAAATCATCTAAAAATGAGTTAATTAGATTAAACTTCTTTAGAACAGGAGGCGGGAAGTATGCACCTGAAAACAACGAATTAGCCTTCGACTATTCTTCAGATGAATTCCATAATCCCTTTTTTATACCAATTGCTTTGGATTTAGAAACTGAATTGGAAAAATCTCCAAATAAAACAGGTAAAATTGAACTTTATCCAGAACCCAAACCAAAGGTAAAGTGGCTAACCGTAAAAAGTCTTTCTAGTATTTACTATGTATTAGCTGCTGACTATAAAAAAAATAAAAGTGCAGACTATCTCTTCATTCAAAATAATGAAGGATACATCTGTGAGGAATTAATTAGCAATATTCTAATAAAAAAAGGGGAAGATTTAATCATTCCTAAACCTAGCAATGGTGGAGTTAATGGGATTACCCAAAGGTATTTACGATCTAATTATGGATTTCAAATAAGTGAGAAGAATTTAAATTTTGATGATGTTTTAGATTCTGATGCCATATATTCACTGAAAGGATCTACAGGAATTTCTCGTATAAAATAAAACGTCCAAACTTGAAAAGAATGGACGTTTCTGATACATTATTATTTTTAGATATTAGTAACGATAATGCTCACCTTTATATGGGCCTTGCATTCCTACACCAATATAATCTGCTTGATCTTTGCTAAGTTCCTCTAATTCAACTCCAATTTTGGCAAGGTGAAGAGCAGCAACTTTTTCGTCTAGATGTTTTGGAAGGACATACACTTCATTCTTATAACTATCAGAATTATTCCAAAGCTCCAATTGAGCTAAGGTTTGATTGGTGAATGAGTTACTCATAACAAAAGAAGGATGACCTGTTGCACAACCAAGGTTAACCAACCTTCCTTCCGCTAAAAGTATTATTTCGTTACCATCAACATTATATACATCTACTTGAGGCTTTACCTCAAATTTGGTTTCTCCATAATTTTGATTCAAGTAGGCAACGTCAATTTCATTATCAAAGTGACCAATATTACAAACGATTGTTTTATCATTCATCAATTTAAAATGCTTTTCAACAAGAATATCTTTGTTACCAGTAGCAGTGACCACTATCTGAGATCTAGGTATTGCATTTTCCATTTTCTTAACTTCATAACCATCCATTGCAGCTTGTAGAGCACAAATAGGGTCAATTTCTGTTACAATTACTCTTGCACCAGCACCTGATAAAGAGGCAGCAGTTCCTTTACCTACGTCTCCATAACCTGCAACAACTGCGACTTTTCCAGCAATCATAACATCAGTAGCTCGCCTAATTGCATCTACAGCACTTTCTTTACATCCATATTTATTATCAAACTTAGATTTTGTGACCGAATCATTAATATTAATGGCTGGTAATGGAAGCGTTCCTGCTTTTTGTCTATCATGTAATCTCAATACACCCGTTGTGGTCTCTTCAGATATTCCCTTAATCCCATTTACTAGTTCAGGGTATTTATCTAAAACCATATTTGTCAAATCACCTCCGTCATCAAGGATCATATTTAATGGTTTATCGTCTTCAAAAGCGTGGAGTGTTTGCTCAATACACCAATCAAATTCTTCTTCATTCATTCCCTTCCATGCGTATACAGGAATACCTGCGGCAGCAATAGCAGCAGCAGCTTGATCTTGAGTTGAGAAAATATTACAACTACTCCAAGAAACCTCTGCACCAAGTACTGTAAGTGTTTCAATGAGAACAGCTGTTTGAATGGTCATGTGAAGACATCCAGCAATTCTTGCACCTGCAAGAGGCTTAGCATCTCCAAATTCTTCTCGAAGTGCCATTAAACCTGGCATTTCTGCTTCAGCAATTTCAACTTCTCTTCTACCCCACTCTGCAAGTGAAATATCTTTAACTTTAAATCTTGCGATTGATTTTGTCGTCATTTTATTATTAATTGAGTGCAAATTTAATATTATATAAACAATCCTTTAGACCCTTTTGTTGCATATTTGTAAAAAAATAAAAATTGTTATGTATCCAGAAGAATTAGTTGCTCCGATGAGGGCAGATTTAACAAATAATGGCTTTACCGAATTGAAAGATACGGAACAAGTTGATAGTACCCTAAATGATATTAAAGGTACTGCTTTACTTGTTGTAAATAGTGTATGTGGTTGTGCTGCTGGTAGTGCTAGACCAGGTGCAGTAAATTCACTAACAGGAGACAAAAAACCTGATCAATTATTTACCGTTTTTGCTGGTCAAGATAAAGACGCTACCAATCAAGCCCGAAAACATTTACTTCCATACCCCCCGTCTTCTCCAAGTATTGGTCTTTTCAAGGATGGTGAATTGGTACATTTTGTGGAAAGACATCATATTGAAGGAAGAACGGCTGAGATGATATCAAACCATCTTAAAGAAGTCTATAACGAATATTGTTAAAAAATTAATCATTAATAAAAAAAAGGTTGGAGAATTCTCCAACCTTTTTTTTGATGTTTTATCTTGATTATGGTGCACCTACTCTATGCATTGCACATCTAAATCCTAAAGTATTTAATGATTGCTCTTCATCTAGGTATCTTCTCGTACCTGGCGAAGCCCAATAAATTCGATCATTCCATGAACCGCCTTTGTAAACTCTAGCTTGGTTATCTATCAAAGTTGACACTCCATACTCATAACCTTGCTCACCGTCCATATAAGTCTCTTCATCTAGATATCCAATATTATCAGCACGTTTATAATTTCTTCTACCAACATTTTCTTCTTCAGTTACTGGTACATATACGATTCTTCCTAGACTATCTTTTAGATCAACAATGCCATCTTGATCTAAACTTACCTTATCAAATACATTACCTCTGAACGAGTTGAAATCACTCATATCTTCATATGACAAAGGTCTGTATACATCCATTACCCATTCAGCAACGTTTCCACTCATATTATAAAGACCATGATCATTTGGCCAATATGATGCTACAGATGTAGTGATGAGAGCACCATCATTAAGACGATTTGCAATACCTCCTTGGTCACCTTTACCTCTTTTAATATTTCCATAAATTCTTCCACGATCTCTCTCATCTCCACCAGAATATCTCACAGTAAGACCTTCCCAGGAGTATATTTTCTTTTGGTTAATGTTTTCGTAAGTAGAGGAACCAATATTAGCTTGAGCAGCATATTCCCACTCAGCTTCTGTTGGTAAGCGATAATCTGGCAACATAATTCCGTCTTCCATTCTCACTTGTCTTGTTCCTCCTTTTTTCACTCTATAATCTTTCATTTGGTGTTTACCAAAAGTAAGACCATCACTTTGGCCTACATAATAAGCATCAGTATTAAAGTTAGCCTCATTCATTTGGTCAGGCTCAGGCTCTAAAACACCCTCGCGAATAAGAATCATTTCATTGACTCTATCTGTTCTCCATGCCGCATAGGCTGTAGCTTGTTGCCAGCTAACTCCCACTACTGGATAGTCTTGATATGCAGGATGACGATAGTACAAGTCAACATAAGGCTCATTATAAGCTAATCGATTTCTCCAAACGTTAGTATCTGGCAAAGCATTGATTCCAACCTCTGGGTAATCAACATAAACTCTTTTTAACCAATATACGTATTCTCTATAATGGTTGTTCGTGACTTCTGTTTCATCAAGGTAGAACGAAGGAACAGTAACTTTTCTCTCAATGTTGTTGTGATCAACAGTAATATCATTTTCAGAGGAACCCATTGTAAAAGTACCTCCGTGCACAAGAACAAGCCCTGGACCAGTTTCCTGACCACCATATTCGTGTTTTTCAAAACCACCCCATTTGGAATCGTTGTAATTCCACCCAGTGCTGGCTGATTTATCCTTCTTACAAGCTATAGTAAATAGCATTGATGAGGCAAGTAAAGCTATTGTAAGTTTATTAAATCTCATATTTATGAACCTTCTTATTAACTAAATTCTAGAATTTATATTGTGCAATTATACAATTTTAAGTTTCCAATTAAAAATCTGGGCATGTTAGCCTTCTATATTTTCTATTTGGTTTTTTAGCACACCATTCAATTCCTGTTGATATTTCGTGAGAACTTGGAGCTGCAGATCTAGCATCTGAGACTGTCAAGTCAAAACTATATCCAAACTTAAATCGATCCTTTCTAAAACCCACTAGGGCCATCAAAGCATCTGAATTTCCATATTCACCAAATGTTTGTCTAAACCAAAGACCCGTAACCAAAGGCCCTTTGTTGTAATAGAATCCAATATTCATTTGAGTAAATTTATTTTGAAGCATAAATAAAACATTAGGTGAAATTGATGATTCTGGATTTTTTCTTCCATCAAGAGGAATTACCAGACCACTATGTGCTGTATACCTTCTTGGCACAATCGCATCAGGATTTCCAAAAAATGACTGATTAGGTTCAATTAAATTATGAACAGCTACCCCCGCATAAAATCGTTCAGTGTAACCCAATATACCTGTTGAGAAGTTTGCAAAACCTACAGAATTATTATTAAATGTCTCTGCAGTTTCTCTAATAAAACCTTGGCTTTCATCAATTTGATCTTCAAATCTCAATCTCTGCCAATCGATACTACGTTGTCCATATTGCCCTTCTATACCAAAACGCATTGTAAACCTCCTATTTACGTCTAATTGAAAAGAATACCCTGCTGAAAGTGTTTGTGATCTTAATAACCCCTCACCTGCTCTATCATCTAAAAGTAACAATGATACACCACCACCAATGTTGTCAAAATGCTGATCATAGCTGGCACTTGTAGTTATAAATGTACCTGGCAATGAAGGCCATTGATTTCTGTAATTTAATACAACTCTACCCCCACCATTACATGAGCCTGTTCCAGCCATTGCTGGATTAGTGTACACTGGAGCCGCATAAAACTGTGTGAATTCTGGGTCCTGAGCATTTGCGTCTATAGTAAAGACATAGGCTAATGATAAAAATAATAGGGCTTTAAAATTTTTCATTGAGTTGATAATTGTAATTCACAAAGATATAACATTTATAAAAATACGTGTACTAAATCTAATTATTGTATCACATTTGAAAAGTTTTAGTCTTTCATCACAATAAAAATTTGATTAAAATTGTTAAAGATTTTACAGGCACAAAAGACTGATTGAACTACATGAAATTTAATCCTATTACAAGGTTTTTATCCATCTGCTTTTTTAGCACTATTCTATTGCATAATTCTAATGCTCAAGAAATAGCAATAGAGTGGGCAATAGACCCATCAACAAAAAAAAATACTGAACTTCAAACACATCAAGTCTTGACTCCTTTTCAGTGTCTTAATTGTTTTGAAAAGCTAACTCAAGACAATGAATATTTGATACCGTACTATACATTTGATATTCCTGGAGATAATATTGACGTGTCGAATATCAGACTTGTAAATGTAGATTTCGAAAAAGTAAGTACTCAAATATTACATCCATATCTAACAGAAAACTTTAAAATCAAAAAAATAATTTCTTTCGACAAAGGTCAACGTATGATCAACATTAATGTCACTCCCATACGAAAAACTCAAAATGCGACTGAATATATTAAGTCATTTGACATAAGATACGATATTGTCGGCATATCTAAACCTACAAAAAATCAAAAAAACAAAAAAGATCAAACTTATAATTCCGTTCTCGAATCTGGAGATTTTCATAAACTATCCATCACTTCAGATGGTGTCCACAAAATCGATTATTCATTTTTACAAGCCAATAATATTGATCCAAAAAGTATCATTCTGTCAAATTTTAAAATATATGGAAACGGTGGTGAAATGCTTCCTGAGCTAATCATTACTGATAGATCCGAGGATTTAATTGAAAATCCCATATTCATCCAAGATAACAATAACAATAATTCATTAGACCAAGGTGATTATATTATTTGGTTTGCTAAAGGCCCTACAACAATTAAATACAATGAATCAAATCAATCTTATTTTGCTGAAGGGCATGACTTTGATGTAGCATCATATTACTACATGAATTGGGGAAATTCTAGCGGGAAAAGAATATCAACTATACCTAATGGTCAAGGGCTCAGCTACACTAAACAAGTTTCTCAGTATGAAGACTTGATATACCACGAAAGCAACGAAGAAAATCATCAAAAATCAGGTAGAGTATGGTGGGGTGATAAAATGCAGAATTCTACCCAAAAAGTCTTTGAATATACAATTCCTGGAATGATCATCGGAGATAATTTAGCAGTTCAGACTGTTACAACTGCTCGATCCATATCAGGTTTTCAAAGTAGCATGCAAATTGGTCTCAATGATATTAATTTAGCTACCATACCGTACTCAAGTATAAGTGGCAACTATGACGACAGGTACGCATCCGATCCAATAACAACTGGAATTCAAAAAGAGATTAGTAATAATCAAATAAAACTATCTTATGATTATAATAAATCTTGGAATGAGGCTGCTGCTTGGATTGACTATTTCGTAATCACTATCCCTAGAACATTAAAGTACTATGGTTCTCAAAAAATCATTCGAACAAAACATTCTCAATTAGATGATAATACGCGTTTTCAGATATCCAACTATGAACAAAATCAGTCCATCTGGAATATTTCTAATCACCTCTCACCAGCTATACAAGAATTGGAAATTCAAGGGAATAATGCCTATTTTATTGCAGAAAACATATCCCCTACGTCACAACCCAATTACATCCTATTTGACAAATCCAATGTCCCTAACCCTTCTTACGTTGAGAAAATTAAAAATCAAAATCTACATGGGGTTAAAGATATTGACTACCTTATTGTTACTCATAAAAATTTGCTTGACCAAGCAAATCGTCTAGCTGATTACCATAGAAACAATGACCTTGAGGTAGAAGTTGTAACTGCTAATCAAATCTACAATGAATTTTCCTCGGGTTCTCAAGATGTAACAGCCATTCGAGATTTCGCAAAATTGCTCTACGATCGAGGTAATCTTCCTGGGGCTTCACGAACATTCAAATATCTTTTACTGTTTGGTGATGCTAGTTATGATTACAAGGATGTAGAACCAAATAATACCAACATAGTTCCGATTTATCAGAGTTATGAAAGTAACTACCCTCCCACATCCTATTGTTCGGATGATTACTATGCTATATTGGATGATAGTGAGGGTTATTGGGGTACATCATCAAAAGATGAGAGTTTAGATATTGGCGTTGGTAGATTGCCTGCATCAAATAACTATGAGGCTAAAATAATTGTAGATAAAATAATTCATTATAACTCTACTGAGAGCAGAGGAAACTGGATGCAAACACTTACTTTTTTAGCTGATGACGAGGATCAAAATAGGCATCTCCAACCCTCGGAAAACATGACACAATTTATCCAACAACAAAGCCCTGAATACAACATCAAAAAAATATGGATGGATGCCTATGAGCAAGTTTCTTTTGGTAGCGGTAATAAATATCCTAAAGTAAATGAGGATATCAATAAAATAATAAGCTCTCAAGGAACACTTATTTTTAATTATGTTGGTCATGGAGGTGAAAATGGAATGGCACACGAGCGAGTAGTAACAAGACCCGAAATATCCAATTGGACAAATTATGACAAGTTATCATTTTACATTACTGCTAGTTGTGAGCTTGCCAAAATTGACAATTTAGAAATTGAGTCACCTGGTGAGCTTATGCTTCTTAACCCCAGAGGAGGTGCAGTAGGTATGATTGCTACAACTCGCGTTGTTTATATTGGTGCAAATACGGATTTAAATTCTTATTTACTTAATAACAACTTACTCAAGAAAAAAAATGGGCAATTACCCACACTTGGCGAAGCATATAGGAAAACAAGAAATGCTGATCCTTCCGAAGAAATCAACAAACGGTGTTTCATACTCTTGGGTGATCCAGCAATGAGCCTATTAAGCCCTAAGTATAATGCAGTAACTACAGGTGTAAATGGCATAGAGGTTGGATTGTTCAATGATACTCTAGGTGCTTTAGAATTAGTAACAATGGAAGGAGAAATTAGAGATTTGAGTAACCAGCTAATTAATAACTTTAATGGAGAGTTATTCCCAACATTCTATGACAAATCTTCATCATACAACACTTTAGGACAAGACCCACAAAGTTTTCCCATTCCTTTTTTAGAACAAAATAGAGTAATTTACAAGGGTAAAGTTTCAGTCACCAACGGAAAATTCAGTTTTCAATTTGTTGTCCCCAAAGATATTGCTTACAATATAGGCAACGGAAAACTGTCCTACTACGCTAAAGATGGGTTAGAACATGCTGGTGGGACAGAATTAAACTATAAAATCGGGGGTACTTCAAATAATCTAGTTGAAGACAATACATTTGATGAACTAGATTTATACATTGATGACGAAAGTTGGGTGTTTGGTGGATTAACCTCAACCAATCCTTTATTAATAGCACATTTGATGGATAGCAATGGAATTAATACTATTGGCAGTGGTATTGGTAGAGAAATGGAAGCTATATTGGATCAAGGAACTGATAACGAACAATCTATTATACTCAATGATTATTACCAGCCTGAATTGAACAGCTACCAAAAAGGAGTCATTGAATACCCTTTTGAAAATCTAACTGCAGGAAGACACACTCTCAAACTTAAAGTGTGGGACGTTTACAATAACTCAAAAGAATCGTACACTGAATTTATTGTAAGCGAGAATGAATCGATATCCATTGAAAATTTACTAAACTATCCCAACCCCTTTTCAACTTTCACAGAATTTCATTTTGATCACAACAAACCTGGACAAAATATCATAGCCAATTTAACTGTCACATCTGTATCAGGCAAGATTGTCAAATCTATTACTCAAACGATCCCAAATTCCCAAACGCATTGCTCTGATTTGACTTGGGATGGCAAAGATGATTATGGTGATCAACTTGGTCGTGGAGTATATCTATATACTATCAAGCTAAAAGCAGAGGATGGAACAGAAACAATTGAAAATCAAAAATTATATATCATAAACTAATAAAAAAATTAATGATACATTTGCCTCTCATCAAGAAAACATTGAAAAATTTAAAAGTATTTACTATTGTCTGTAGTCTACTCTTGACAACAAAAATTTATGCACAAGGTGGTCTCCAATCTAAAGAAAGTTTACTAGGTCAAAGAAACGTTATAACGACGGCCGCACCATTTCTGCTCATCTCTCCTGATTCTAGATCAGCTGCAATGGGTGATTTAGGAGCTGCAACCTCTGCTGATGCTAATTCAATCCATTGGAATGCATCAAAATTGGCATTCATTGAAGGAGACGGTGGAATTGCCGTATCTGCAGCACCTTGGTTAAGACAACTCGTTCCAGATATTTGGTTTTATTATATGTCTGGCTACAAAAAAATAGATGATAAGAGCACTATTGGTATGTCCCTTAGATATTTTACGCTGGGAAACATTCAATTCACAGACAACCAAGGTACATCAACTGGAGATTACGAACCAAAAGAATTTGCACTTGATGGAGCATACGCCAGAAAGCTATCTGATAATCTATCATTAGGAGTTGCATTAAGGTTTGTATTTTCTGACCTTGCAAGGGGGCAAGTTGGTTCTAGTGGCACAGAGATCAAAGCAGGTATGGCGGGTGCTGGAGACATCTCTATGACATACAAAAATGATGTCAAGCTCAGCGATAGAGATTTTGATTATACCATTGGTGGAAACATCAGTAATATAGGAAATAAAATCACTTACACAACAGAGGCAAATAGAGATTTTATTCCTGTTAACCTAAGGCTAGGTACTTTTTGGAATACCCAAATAGATGAGTACAATGAAATTGGTTTCGGTGTAGATTTTAACAAGTTACTCGTTCCAACTCCTCAATATAAGTATGATTCACTTGGAGAAATATCTGGAAGAGTTATCACTGATGATCCACTCATCAATGGTATGCTATCTTCATTCAATGACGCACCAGGAGGATTCAAAGAAGAATTGAATGAAATAACAATCTCTGCTGGTCTTGAATACTGGTATGCAAAGCAATTTGCTTTGAGGGCAGGATATTTTTATGAAGCAGACACTAAAGGTTCAAGAAAATATATGACATTCGGTGCTGGTCTTAAGTACAATGTATTTCAAATAGATGCTGCTTACCTTCAGCCATTTGCAAGAAGACACCCCCTTCAAAACACTATTCGATTCAGCCTGCATTTTGATTTGGATGCATTCAAAAATCAAGAAAACTAATACACTAAAAATATTATCCTAAAAAGCTGCTCTTCAAGCAGCTTTTTTTATGCTTGCAAAAATGGATTAGAAACTTTCTCCTGACCAACATTTGTAACTGGCCCATGTCCTGAGTACACAATGGTATCTTCATCTAAACTAATGATATGTTCATTAATAGATCTCATAAGAACATTATAATCTCCTCCTGGCAAGTCAGTTCGACCTATACTCCCTTGAAAAAGGACATCTCCGCTTATAATGTATCCTTCATTATCATTTCTAAAGCAAACACTTCCAGGGGAATGGCCTGGAGTGTGAATAATTCTAAATTCACTCTCTCCAAATTTAAAAACTTGATTATGAACCAGTGATATATTGCTTGGTACAAGTTGATTCATATTCAGACCATACTGCTTAGCTACAACCTCTGCAGAGTCATACACTATTTGATCATCATTATGTATTTCTGGTATTAGTCCATAGGTTTTGTTTACCCAATTTACTCCAAAAACATGATCTAGATGAGCATGGGTAAGAAGCAACCGACATGGTTTTAGTTGATGTGAATTTATAAATTCAAAAAATTGGACATTTTCATCTGGATGATACATTCCAGGATCAACAATAATTGCATTTAAGTCATCATCTGCAATAACATAGGTATTTTCTGCAAATGGCCCATAGGTAAGTTGATATACTCTGGTCATGAAAAAACTGATTCTAAATCTTGATCTCTAGTGGCATCCATTTTTAAGGCAGTAAATATAAACAACCCAAAGGCAAGGATAGAAGAACCACCATAAGAAACTAGTGGCAATGGTATACCAATCACAGGCATTATTCCAATTGTCATGCCTACATTGACAAGAACATGGAAAAAGATGATTGATGCAAGGCTACTAATAAATATTCGTTTGTATTTTTTCTTAGCTCTTGAAGACAGATAAAATAGTCGGAGTATAAATGTAATATGAAGAGCTATAGTAATGCTACTTAATATCCATCCCCCCTCTTCTCCAATCGTACAAAAAATGAAATCTGTTTCTTGCTCTGGAATAAAATTACCCTTAGTATGTGACCCATTTAAAAATCCCTTTCCAACCAATCCTCCTGAACCGATAGCAATTTTTGACTGGTTCACATTGTAACCAGCACCCATATCATCCTCGATCAAATTCAATGTTACCTGTATTCTTTTTTGTTGGTGATCTTTAAGAACATTATCAAATAAAAACTGGACACTCATACTGAAAATTATTGCTAATCCCACTATAGATAAGCCTGGGATTAAAAGTTTTTTGTTGGTGTATGTGAAAGCATAGAATACAAACCATAAGATGGATGCTGAAATACTAAAATATAAAGAACTAAAAACTAGAGTCAAGACAAAAACAGCAATCATAAATATACCAAGTAAAATAATTGCAGGAGTTAGTCCTTCAATGTAAAAAACAGGAATAAAACTCAAAAAAACGAGAGCAGACCCCATATCACCTTGAATAACTATTAGCCCCATTGGAATAAGTGTAATAGTCGCTAATTTGATAATGTCATTTTTATTTTGGAATGAAAAACCAATTCTGCTAATAATAGCTGCCACAGCAAAACTTGTCCCATACTTGGCAAATTCTGAGGGTTGTAAACTAAATGAGCCTATCTTTATCCATGATCTTGCTCCATTAATATCCACTCCAATAACAAGTACTAGTACTAGCAAAAGCATAAATAAAATATAGAAATACATACCAAATACTTCGAAAAAATTAGCATTTAAAAGAAAGATAATAACTCCAAAAAAAATAGATGCAGACAACCACATTAATTGCTTTCCACTTCTCCCTTCAAAAAGCGAAAATACTCCTTGATCTGAAGTCGCCGAGTATACACTAGCTAAACCTATGACAGCAATAAGTAAAAACAGAAGCAATGCTAATATATCGATACGAGATTTAGTTTCCATACAATGACTTATCTATTTTACTCTTATACTTATAAGGAATTAAGTCTGAATCCATCATCTGTTTTTCCAAAAATGGACGACTTGATTCTTTCATCGTGTCTGGCATTAGATATTTTTCAATCATAAGGTGGGCAATTGGGGCAGCCCAAGAGGCACCATATCCAGATTCCTCTACAACCACAGCTATTGCTATTTTTGGATCCTCAACTGGAGCAAATGCCATGTATGCCGAATGATTCTTTCCATGTGGATTTTGCACTGTTCCTGTTTTACCAGCAATATTGATATTATTAATGGCTAAATGGGACGCTGTACCTGAAATAGTAACTTCTTGCATTCCTCTAATAACTGGTGCAAAATTTGACTGAGACACTTTCGTAAAATTCTTAACTAAATATTTCTGAGGTATACTCTTCATTCCCTCAATTTTTTTGATGACGTGAGGGGTATAATAATAGCCTTGATTTGCAATGATTGATGCAGCATTAGCAATTTGAATAGGAGTTAGTCCTAATTCACCTTGCCCAAATGACAGAGAAATAATTTGAGCATAATTCCAACGACCTTTGCCATGCATCTTGTCATAATAAGCTGACTCTCTCAACCAACCCTTATACTCTCCAGGAATATCTATCCCTAATTTACTGCCCAATCCAAAACTTGTGAGGTATGATCTCCAGCTAGCGTAGGCATTTTCTGAACTATTATATTTCGAAGCCTGCATCATATTTTTAAAAATATTACAGTAATATGTATTGCAACTACTAGCTATACTCTGCTTTAGGCTTGTATTGGATGGATGAAAGTGACACTTAATAATCCTTTTACCAAGTCGATATTGACCTGCACAGTTAAAATGACTGGTTGCTTTTATTGCTCCATCTTCCAAGCCCACAAGAGCCATTAAAGGTTTAAAAGTACTACCTGGTGGATATGGTGCACTTACAGCCCTGTTAAAAATTGGTTTTGTAGGGTCTTGAATAGCTCGAGAATAAAATTTACCCCGATTTTGAATATTAAAATTCGCAGGATTATAAAATGGACTTGAAATTAATGATAAGATTTCGCCCGTTTTAGGTTCAATAGCCACAACACTTCCCATTTTACGATTCAGTAATTTTTCCCCGTATTGTTGAAGATCAATATCAATTGATAATGATATATTTTGACCATCGATTGGTTCATTATCTAGCTTCCCGTCTTTATACGAACCCTTATTAACTCCCGATCTATCTACATAAAAATATCGCTCCCCTTTTACACCACGAAGCTGGTTTTCATAATATTGTTCAACACCTTTTTTACCAATAAAATCCCCTTGTTCATAATATCCTTCTTTTTGGGTCTCTAAATCTTGTTTATTTACCTCTCCAAGATAACCAAGCAAGTGTGCTGAGCTATTAAATTTATAATTTCTATCCTGACGTATCTCGAAAAAAAAACCTTTAAATTGATAGAGTCTTTCAAGTATCCGGGCATATGTAACATTGGATATATTTTTCTTAAAAACAGATTTACCCCTATAAGATCTTTGTTTTGCCTTGAACAGATGTTGATCAAATTTCTTTTTATCTATTTCTAATAATTGACAAAAAGATAAGGTATCTATTCCCTTTAACTTTATGGGAACTGAAATCATCAAATCATAAACTGGATCGTTGTACACAAGAAGTTTGTCATTTCGATCAAATATGAGTCCTCTTTGAGGGTATACTGTTTGTTTTCTTAACGAAATTTTCTCTGCAATTAATGCGTACTTATCATCGATAACTTGAACCTGAAAAAGACGAAATATGTATAATAACCCTACAAGAATAACAGTGGCATAAACATAGTATAACCTATATATTCTCAAGGATACTTATTTAATTTAAGTGCTTGAAAAACACCAATTATTGTTAAGGATAAAAGTGAACTAGAAAGTCCTGTTTTAGTTATATACTCAATATTTATATTTCCGATTCCTTCAATCCATAGAATATAAAAATGATAAAAAATAATTAATATAAGTGTAGTATAAATGAAAGGAGAAAAACCAGCAGTTCTAATGGAATATTCCAATTTATTATTAGCGTGCTCTTTTAAATCTTGTCTATTTAGAATCAGCATCCGAATAACAATAAACCATAAGCAAGCTGACATATGAATACCTGGTGAACAAATAAACAAATCCATCACTAATCCTAAACCAAAACCAATCAATAACTGATATGTCTTTTTCAAATGAAGAGGTAAAGTTAATAGAAGAGTTACGAATACTTGCGGGTAGATATAAGAAGAAAGATCTAAGTGATTAAGTACCAAAACTTGGAATCCAATAACTAAAACCCAGTATATTATTTGATTAATCATTTAATAGTAAATCGTTTAAACCTAAGTACTCATTATTAATAATTACAAAAACATATTCTAAATCTCTAAAGTTAGTTGCAGTCTTTAGCTCTAATTCAAAATACTGATTTTTGGGCGTATTATTTATTTTCGAGATATTCCCAATGGGTATTCCCTTTGGAAATAGCAATGAAGAATTACCCGTTGATACAACATCGCCTAAATTAATCTGTTCAAGTTTGTTAACTCCATTGATGGTTAAACAGTTAAATTTAGAATTGTCCCATATCATTTCTGTAAAGTATTCTTGTCCATTAATATGTGGGGTAATCTTCATATTTGTATTGAGCAATGACATCACAGCACTATAGTTTTGGTTTGAGCTTAAAACCACTCCCGCAATTCCTTGTGAGGAAATCACCCCCATATTTTTTTTTATTCCATGATCCAACCCTTTGTTAATTATAAAAACATTATTTGCCTTATGGGCTGTATTAAAAACTACATGGGCTGGAATAGCATCAAAAAGATGATGCATTGAAGTATCAACAATAGAAAAAGTATCATTTAAATAATGAAGACTTTGCGGAAATGATTCTTTGAACTGCTGAGATATCTGATTTTGCAACAAAGTATTTTGACTCTTTAAATTCAAATAACTGTAAACATCAGATGATAATTTATTGATAGTCGATGTAACCCCCAAAGATGCTTTTGAAAAGATAGCTTGCTGGTAAGGATTAAGACTAAAAACAAGAAAACCACAAATTGTTTGAAGAATCACAAACAATATGATATGAAAATTATACTCTATGAACGCAATTAGGCGTTGCATTAAGTGAATATTGTCCTATAATTTTTCAGATTTTTTAATGCAACAGATGTCCCTCTTACTACGGCTCTTAATGGATCCTCAGCTACATATACAGGCAGTTTCGTTTTACCAGATATTCTTCTATCCAGACCTCTTAACAAAGCTCCTCCTCCTGTCAGATACAACCCTGTTTGGTAAATATCTGCTGATAATTCTGGTGGTGTCAACACCAATGCCTTCATTACAGCTTCTTCTATCTTAGAAATTGATTTGTCCATAGCTAAGGCTATCTCGGTATATGACACCATGATTTGTTTTGGAATACCCGTCATTAAATCTCTACCATTTACTGGATAATCTTCAGGTGGTGTTTCTAATTCTGGAAGAGCTGCTCCAACCTGAACTTTTATATTCTCTGCTGTACGTTCACCAATCATCAGGTTATGTTGCCTTCTCATGTACTCAATAATATCGTTAGTAAAATCATCTCCTGCTACCCGTATTGACTCGTCAGAAACTATACCTGATAAAGCAATTACTGCAATTTCCGTTGTTCCTCCACCTATATCTATGATCATATTCCCCATTGGTTCAGCAACATCTACTCCAATTCCAATAGCTGCAGCCATTGGTTCAGGTATCATATATACTTCCTTGCCTCCAGATCGTTCAGCACTTTCTTTTACTGCTCGTTTTTCAACTTGAGTTATCCCACTTGGTATGCAAATCACCATTCTTAATTGAGGACTCCCAAACGCTCCTCTGGTATTAATCATTTTTATGAAGCCACTAATCATTTGCTCTGCTGCCTCAAAATCAGCAATCACACCATCCTTCAATGGTCTGACTGTTTTGATATCCTCATGGGTTTTACCGTGCATTTTTTGAGCCTCAGATCCAATGGCAAGTACTTCTTTGCTAGCCCTATTAATCGCAATAATGGAAGGTTCATCAACAACCAACTTATCTTTATGCATGATTAATGTGTTAGCTGTGCCTAAATCAATAGCCAGGTCCTGTGTAAAAAAATTGAATATTCCCATTATAGATTAACATTAGCAAAAATATATATTTATTTCATGTTATTCGCTAAATCTAAGGACTATAATAATTCACAATCCTAATTGACAATAAAATTATCTTTTATTTGATAATAATTTAATCTTTTATATATATTTGCATCATCATGTATTTTGACAAAAACATTAAACTACTTCGAACAAAAAAGGGAATATCTCAACAAGATTTAGCTGACTCGTTAGATTTAACTCGATCTAAACTAAACAGTTATGAAAGAGGAGTCCAACCTCCTTTCGATATTCAAATTGAAATTGCAGATTACTTCAACGTAACTTTAGACGGCTTAGTAAGACATGACCTATCTAAGCTCACTCATTTTAAACTAACACAAATTCTTAAAGGTAGTGAAGCTGATTTAAGAGGACGGAAATTACGTCTTCTTACAGTAAGCGTGGATGCCAACGAAGATGAAAATATTGAGGTTGTGAGTATGAAAGCACAAGCTGGATATACCAATGGCTATGCTGATCCTGAATTCATCGAAGGTTTGCCAAAGTTCAAGCTCCCTTTCTTGCCAAAGAATAAAACATACCGAAGTTTTCAAATCAAAGGAGATAGCATGCCACCTATAAGCGAAGGTTCATGGGTAACTGCGAGTTATTTGCAAGATTGGAATGACATCAAAGATGGAGAGAACTACATTGTAGTCACAAAAGATGATGGAGTTGTATTTAAACGACTGTACAATAAAATTAAAGATGATCAAAGTCTTACTTTAGTTAGCACGAATAGTGCCTATGCTCCTTATCCAATGCACATCAATCAAGTCATTGAAATTTGGAAGTTTGAAACATGGAACGGATTTGAGTTTTAAAAAAAAGGAGCGATTTAAATCGCTCCTTTTTTCCATAAATAGAACAGTCTGAAAACTTATTTATCCAATCGAATAGCATAAGCCTCTTTATTGCCGTCAGAGGTTACCCCTTCAATCAATACTGCACCTTCCTTTTGATTAAATGCTTTTTCTGCGTCAGTTGTTGTATAAACAGGTGTCTTATCAATATGAGTAATTACAAAACCTTGTGGAATCCCCTTTAATTTCATCTGACCATTACCCAACTTGGTTATTTTTACTCCATTACGAATTTTCAATGCTAAACGTTCATCTCTACTGATATTCTCAATTTCTGCTCCTAATATTTTCTTCTCTTCTCGTTTAACATCATTAGCTATCATTTTAGACCCATCCTTGGAAAGTAAAGTAGCTTCGATCTCTTTTTGCTTTTTATCTCTTAAAATAAGAACGTTAATTTTATCTCCTGGGTGATATTTACTAATCTGTTCTTGAAGTTCAGAGGACTTATTCACGTATTCATCATCTATTTTTAGAATCACATCCCCATCTTTAATTCCTGCTTTTTCTGCACTCCCCCCCTCTGAAACAGCGTGAATATATACACCATTTAAGCTATCTAATCCCTTTTCATCTGCTAACTCTTGAGTGATGTCTTGAATTCTTACACCAAGAATAGCTCGTTTAACCTCGCCATAATCTCTTAAATCAGCAATTATTTTCTTTGCTAAATTTATTGGGATAGCAAAAGAATAACCAGAATAAGATCCAGTCTGAGAAGCAATAGCTGTATTAATTCCAATTAGTTCACCCCTAGTATTTACAAGAGCTCCTCCACTATTACCAGGATTGACTGCTGCATCAGTTTGAATGAAATTTTCAATAGCGTATTCTCCACCACGCTGACGTAACAAATTAATATTTCTTCCCTTTGCACTTACAATTCCAGCAGTAACAGTACTCGTTAAATTAAAAGGATTACCAACAGCAACTACCCATTCACCTATATTTAAATCGTCACTATTACCCAAATTAAGAAATGGCAAGTCTGACTCTTCAATCTTTAATAGGGCTAAATCTGTTTCAGGGTCAACTCCTAATACCTCTGCCACATAAGTTCTTTTATCGTTCAAAACAACCTCTACTTTATAAGCTTTATCAACTACATGATTATTCGTAACAATGTATCCATCACTATTTATAACAACCCCAGATCCGGATGCCTGCTGCGGACCTCCTTGTTCCGGCATCCTAAAACCTGGACCAAAGAAATCCTCAAAAGGATTCATCGAAGGACCTCTTGAAACGCTTTTTGTGATTGTTTTAATGTGCACCACTGCTGGAGTGGCTATCTCTGAGACCGATACAAAGTCAAAAGCAATAGGAGCATCTGCCATTTTTTCAGCCAATGTAAACTTGGCATTTTGATGTAAACTAAAACTCTTTGAGGTTTCTTTTTCTGTAAAAATCTTATTTAAACCTATTGCTATCAGACCTCCTAATGTACCAATAGCAATTAATAACAATACTTTTTTAATTTTTAAACTATATGTGTTCATACCTAATAATTTTTCAATATATAATATTTAACAAATTTTGTTCCAAAGTGATTCTGTAATATTTTAAATAAATATTTTATAAATTTGCAATGAAACCTTCTATATAAAACATGTCTAAAACGAACATCAATCCAATATTTGTATCAAATGATTTACCTTTATTGATTAAAGCGTATATATTATCTATTAAATGTTCATAATAGGCAAAATATCTGATGAGCTCATCGTAGAAAAGATAAAATCTGGCGATGAAAAAATTCTAGTATATCTTTACAAGGAATATCATAGCTTAATAAAAAGTTTTATACTAAAAAATGGTGGAGAAGAAAATATTATTGACGATATTGTACAAGATACTGTAATCTCTTTATGGAGAAATGTTCAAAAACCAAAGTTTTTACTGCAAGCTAAACTATCCACTTACACATTAGCTATCGCAAAGAATAAATTGTTTAAAGAGCTAAAAAAAAGAAATCGATTTAGACGTGTTGACGCAGCTCACACGAAGTCTATGGTAGCCTCTAACACGACCATAAATTTAGACCATTCCATCATTGTCCAAATTGTTCAAGAAATGGATGAAACCTGCAGGAAATTGCTTTCATATTTTTACTTTGATGGATTCAATAATAAAACCATTGCAGAACGACTCAACTTTGCAAATACTAATACTGTCAAAAGCAAAAAATACCAGTGTTTCAAAAAATTGCAATCCACTGTGCTTGAGAATTACCAGAAAGATGATTTCATATGAATATTGATCAAAAAACATATGACTTAATCAATTCTTACCTTTCAGGAGAATTACAAGGAAGAAAACTTGATGCTTTCAAGGCTGAGTTAAAGACAAATAAAAATTTACAAGAAAAATTAGAACTTCAGAAAGCAATCATTGCAGGCATTGAAGACGTAAGATTGAATGAACTAAAAAATTTCTTGAAAGATAATATTTCTAAAAAACAAAATACAAAGAGAAACATAATAAAAACAAGCCTTACCATTGCTGCCTCTATTGGATTAATCCTTATTATCTTTTTTTCAATAAAGTCATTAATAAACAACGATAATGACTCTTCATATTCATCTGACTATCAAGACTCTCTTAAGTATGAGAAGACAAAAGCATTAGAGAATCAAAAAATAAATCAAGTTACAACCAACACACCAACATATCCAGAAAACTCAATAGACACTCAACTACTTGCGATAGCTCCACCTCCAGATATAGAGCTTTCTGATGAGGAAACAACTGAACTCAATAAAGAACTAGCTGAAGATAAAATAATTGATAATGAAATAGTAGAAGAATCAGAACCTGACAGCGAATCATATGATGAGATTCAAGATAAATTAATGACACAGAAAAAATCAATTGATTATAGCCTGGCAGATATTCAACCAACTAGAAATGATTCATTGGTTCAAATGGATCAACTCATAGCTACAATATTTAAAAGTGTAAGATCATTCTCAAATGCTGAGACTAACGACAGTTTAGAAATTGTATCTAATAACATAAAACCAGGAAGTACATCCATTCAAGTTACAAAATCTCGTGCAAAAAAGTCCAAAAAATTTACTAATGAAAATTTAACTATTAAACTGGAATATTGGAATAGTGTTATAGGTTTTAATGGATATAAATATGACGGGAACACCCTCCAATTATTTGGGATAGCTCAAAATGAAACAGTTAATCTACTTTCATTAGACAACAGACTTTATCTTAAAAAAAATAAACAAATTTATAGCATTGAAAAAAGCTCCTCCGCAAAACGATTTACTGCTGTCACTAACTCTATTCTTCTAAAAATACTCCATGAGTGAAGATCTGATTAAATTTTATAAATACCAAGGAACAGGCAATGATTTCATAATCATAAATAACCTTGATGAATTTTTATCAGCGGAAAATATTATCAAATTGTGCGATCGTAAATATGGTATTGGAGCTGACGGCATTATATTCATGAATAGAACTGATAAAGCCGATTTCAATATGATGTATTATAACGCAGATGGTTCGGAGAGTTTTTGTGGAAACGGTAGTAGATGTGCCGTAAGACATGCTGAGTTCCTTGGTTGGGTTGCTGATGATTGTAAATTTACTTCAAATGATGGTGAACATACTGCTGAGATTAATGAAGATTACGTCATGCTTAAAATGCATGATGTAGATTTTATTGTGGTCGAAGAAATGGGTTATATTCTCAACACTGGCTCACCCCACTACATAGCTTACACTGAAGATTTAGAACAACTAGATCTTATAAAAGCTGCACATGAAATTCGCTACAGTGAACGATTCAAAGAGGTAGGCATTAATGTCAACTATCTGGAGTCAAAAAATGGAATTTTACATATTCGTACTTATGAACGTGGTGTAGAGGATGAAACATTAAGTTGCGGAACTGGGGCAACTGCTGCGGCTATCGCTCATTATTTAGAGCAAGACAGCACTCAAAAAAGATACAATCAGAAACTTAAGACTAAAGGTGGTAACCTTAACATTAGCTTCGAAAAGAAAAAAAATTGCTTTGAGAATATAGTTCTTAGTGGTCCAGCTGATTTAGTATTTCAAGGAAACATTTCTTTAAATAATTAGTCCTAAACAGTCGGCTGACAAATATCATATCGTAATATGATTATTATCATATTTAAAAATTTTAGTTAGAAATACATTTGCTACATTCTTAAAATTTTACTAGAAACTATTTGATGAATTAGTCTTAGTTTTTAGATGTTTTGGAAAAAGTAAATCTATATTTAGAAAGGCCTCGATTTGAGGTCTTTCTTATTATTTAAGCTTTACATCCAAAGCATCACGCAAAGCATTTCCTAGAAAATTAAAGCTCATTACAAGCAGCATTATACAAACACCTGGAATAACCGCCAAATATGCCGCATCAAAGACAATATAATTGTAATGTTCCTTAATCATACTTCCCCAACTGGGAGTTGGTGCTTGGACCCCAAGCCCTAGAAAACTCAAACCGGCCTCAAGCAAAATTGCACTAGCAAAATTGGCTGCACACACTACAATTATTGGTGCAGTTATATTAGGTAAGATATGTCTTAGTAAAATTCTTATGGTACTGAACCCTAACACGTTTGCAGCTTGAATGTATTCCATTTCCTTGATTTGTAAAACCTGCCCTCTAACAACTCTTGCAAGCTCTACCCACATACTCAGTCCGATTGCTAAAAAAACCTGATAAATACCTTTTTCTTTGAAAGCAAAACTTATAGCTATGGCAATTAATAAACTAGGTAAGCTCCATATTACATTAATTAACCAAAGAATGATTTGATCTACCCAGCCACCAAAATACCCAGCTAAAAGTCCCAAAATAGTACCTATAACCATCGTAATTAAAACAGCCATAAAACCTACCATCAATGATATCCTAGCTCCAATAATTATTCGACTGAGCATATCTCGTCCATAGCGATCTGTACCAAAATAGTAAGAACTACGGCTAATATCTTCTGGCGTTATTGGTCTGACTAGTCGATGCCATAATTGCACTCCATTCTTAGAAAAAATAGAAAAACTATCGACACCACTAACACTTAAGATAGGGACTTTCTTAAACCTATTTGGTGAACCATAAAGCCAATGTTGTACAATGTTAGATGACTTTTCATGAGGTATTTCCTCAATCTTTAAAAAATCCACAGAAAAACCAGGTTTTTGTAAAGCTATCTCTAAATGAATATCATTGGCCTTTGGTGTGGAATCAGGAATTATTAAATAACCTAATAAAGAGATTATGATTAATCCTACAATAAAGATTAACCCCAATAAACCTAATTTATTCCTGGTGATCTTCTTCCACATTTTTATAATTCAGCTCAATGGCTGTAATGATTGCCATGAAACTATACAATGGTACCGCTATTTTGTCAAATTCTGAATAATTATTAAGTAAGGCATGAGCGAAATAAGTGACAAGACCTAAAAACGCAGCCAGACTTAATATTTTAGGTATTCCATTTAGAACTCGTTGATGCTTGAACCCCAAATGCGTTACAAACAAAATAATCAGTAAATAAAACAATGCTCCTATCAAACCACTCTCAGCTAATGGTCTCAAATATTCAGAATGTATTCCTCCTAATTTACCAGCATTCGTACTAATTATAGTCATTTGATGTGGCAACTGGAATTGTCCATACTGAAAAGTATAGGTTCCAGGTCCCCATCCCATAATTGGCTTCTCTTCAAACATACGAATTGCACAACTCCATCGATTAAATCGTTCTAAATTTGAGGGATCTGAGGTTACATTTCCGACAGATTGCAGATGGTTTTCAATATTGTCATCCGACTCCTTTTTATTTCTAGAAAGATCAGTCTGTATATCGTCTAAATTAATGAATAAAGCACCAACAAGTATTGACACCAGCAGTAATATGTATTTAAAATTCACTTTAAATAAAAGAACAAAATATAATAACAAGCTAACCGCAACACTTACCCATGATGCCCTTGTAAAAGAGAGAGCAACAGCAATGATTAGAAAAACAAAAATTCCCCAGCATATAATCCTTAAAAAAGAGGAATAACCTAGAATCTTCCCATGAATTGCAAATACAAAAAGAACAGGTATGGCAAAGGAAATGCAGGCTGCATACATTCCATGATCTGGTAAAAAAGGTCTCATTGCTGTATAAGCTGCAGCTCTCCCAAAACCCTCTTGCCCATGTTGCCAAAGCGTATAGACAACTAAAACACAAACTGAACAAATGAACAACCATAAGAATTTTTTAACAACCTGATTGCTTTTAAAATATTTAACAAGTAAAAAATAAAATACAACAATATACCAACTTTTCATTAGAACAAATTTGGTAGAAATCAACGGCATACTGCTATTTATTGCAGTTATAACCAACCAACCAAAATCAACCAGTAACAAGATACTAAGAGCTACTCTAAAGTTCTCAAAATAAATTCTTTTCGAAGCTAGTAATTTTAATAAAACTCCAATAAAAACAAGAATTATCAGAGGTTCAGTAGGCAAACTCAAATTTATGGTACTATATCTCTCATCAACCAGATGAACAGACAGAGGTGTTGCAAAAGCCAGAAAATAAAGTGTATGTTTTGGACTTATTATAGTTGACCACAATGCAAAAAGACCAAAAGGCAAGATAAGCAATGGATAAAGCTCACTATAAATACAGAAAAAACAATATACAAAGCAACAAAAAGCCGCAACATATAATCTTTTAGTATAGAACCAAGTATTCATCTACTTGTCTAGCATATTGTCTTTCTTATTGCTTACTAATAGCACTACTATACTCGAAAACATCACAATAGCTGTTACAATTAAAACAATCAACCAACGAATAGGGTATGATTTCTTTTCAGCTGGAGACGCACTTGTCAAAATAAATTTTTGTGGTAGTGTTTTTTCAACATCAACTTTGGCTTTCTCAAATCTCTTTCTCAGCTTACTAAGACTTTCAAGTTCAAGTATAAGTGTTTCATTCAGGTATGTAAACTCACCTGCATACTTGGCTAATTCATCTTGTTGTTTTTTAAGAGCGTTTATTTTTGACAAACTAACTGATTTGTATATTTCTTCTGAAATAGCCCGACTTTGTTCTTCATAATTTGTGATTCCTTTTTGACCTAAATCTTTAAGTCGTGTTCTTAAATCCCAAACTTCAGCTTCTTTGTTTTTAAATTCGTCATTTACAATTTCAAGTGCTTCCAAAGAAACTTGCTTTTGAATTTCTGTTTTTACCGAATCATATAAAGCTGCAATACCATTTGCTATTTCAGCAGACTTAATTGGATCTTCATCTAAGACGGTAATACTAACAGCTAAATGCCTAGTTCTTTTAAACTGAATGTTTTTTGCCATTTCCTTGGCTAAATCTGTAAGAGGACTTTGACCATCAATTCGGTAATGATTCATAAGATCAAAATTTCTTACTATTCTACCTTGCAATGCTGAGGAATTCAATAACTGCAATGCATTTTCCGCCTCCTCTTCTTCTCCAAATGCAAGCGGATCAGCTTGCCTTTGTGTCAAATCAGTAAACATTGCATTACCAATCGAGTTAATTGTTGTAGGATAAAAAACTACTTCAGATTTGTATTTTGGCTTGATAAAAAATGGACCTGAAAAAATGGAAGATAACAATACAGATACAATACCAATTAATAATAATGGTCTTCTTTTAAACCATATTATGGACACAATATCTACAAAATTGAATTCGAACTCTTTGCTTTGTTTCATTTAGTTTTTTTTGCGTGGCAAAAGTATGTTTTTTGATGAATAACTTTTAATAATCAGAGGTTTAGCTATTTAAATGCTTTACACTAAATAATTTGAATAAATATGCTACCAGCAATACTACCACTGAAATTATCATTAAATGAACGAGGGGGTTAATAAAATATTGTTTCATATATGTTATAGTAATTAACAACAACAAAACTCCAGCTAATTGCTGAAATAAACTAACCCATGAAACCATAAATCCGAACTTATAAAGACTGATTACAAAGCAAACACCTCCAAATATCAACTGACTCATTAGCGTTGCTATTGCAGCTCCACTAGCTCCATGTAGTGGTATCAGCTTAACATTTAGTATGAGGTTTACGATAAGTGTTCCAAATGCAGCTAAATTTAGATATTTCAACTCCAATGCTGCTGTCAATAATGTTCCATATACAAGCACTAATACTGACCCAATAAAGCCAAACATCAATATTATAAAAGCATTGGAACTTGCCTCTGAAGCTTTTTCAGGATATAGTAATTGCATGATATCTATTCCATAAGAATAACTTAAAAAAACAGCCGAAAACCCTATCAATAAAAGCAACTTTGATGTATAGGTACTTACTTGTCTTATCACATGAACATCTTTAATATTTTTACTAAAAAAAGGCAATAAAACTCCACTAAAAATCTGAGCAAACATTAATAAAGCATAGAACAGTCGATATCCCAAGGCATATGCACCTGCTTCCTCATCACCAACTAAAAATTTGAGCATTACACTATCCATGTAGTTATATAATCCCATTAACATGATTAATAATGCAAATGGCCAGGACTGCTTGATGATTGGAAAAATCTTTTGAAACCTAAATGATATTCTAATATTAGTCAATTTCTTTCTCAAAAAAAGGATGAGTAAAACAGTCACAAACCCTACCCCAGTTAGTTGTGCATAGACAAATCGATTGATAGTTAAGTCCCAATCTGTAAACCCACCCCAAATTAATAAACTACATATTATAATAATGATAACTCTATCCAATACCATAAAAACTCCATCCCATTTAAATTTTTGAAGACTAGATACAATCGACCTTAAATATTGATTAAATGATGTGATCATTTGAAGTAAACAAAGAATGAATAATAATTTAAATTCCATTTGACTGTACCCCAACAAACTTCCAACACCAAAAGCTGCCAGTAAATACACGACCATTAATACAAGCTTCAGCCCAATTATATTACCAGCAAAAGAGACTAGTTTATTAGTGTCTCTCGAAATCTCGGTGGTATTGTAACCATTTAACCCAAGATCTAGTATGATAAAAAACATTAAGCTAAAATTGAATAAAGCAAAATAGTTACCGTAGATTTCCTGTGTTAATGCATTTTGAACTGCTCTATCTATTACCAAAATCCATATCGGTTTTACAAGTAAGTTAAGTACTTGCATGAATGCAATATCAGACAAATACTTTTTCAACATATTTAGGTGTTGCTAGCCAATGACTTATTTTCAATTTTAAGTGTGATACTAAGCAAAATAAATCCTAAAATAAAGAATACCATCATCATCAAAACAGACATTCGCATATTACCAAAAATACCCTCGAGTAAACCAAACATAAATGGTCCTATAATCAGACCTACTTTTTCCATCACATCATAAAAACTAAAGAAAGATGCTGGATCATTTGTTTGTGGTAGCATTTTACTGTACGTTGAACGACTTAAAGATTGTGTTCCACCCATAACGAAACCAACAATTACTGCCAAGAAATAAAATTCAAGGGGTAGGTTAATGAAATAAGCGATTACAGTACAAATTATCCAAATGAATGTAGATATCATTAAAGTCCTCAGGTTTCCTATTCTTTTTGATAAGCTAGATAAAGCATATGCCCCAGAGACAGCAATTAATTGAATTAAGATTATACTGACAATTAAACCAATCTTATCTGACTGCCACCACTCACCATCATCAATCCAATCGATCTCTTTGCTTGCAAACAAAACAGCAAGAAGCATGACCGTTTGAACACCCATGTTGTAAGTAAAGTAGCTTGCTAAAAACCATTTCACTTTTTTGTGATTCTTTAACTGACTCCATACTTTTAATAATTCCTTGTATCCATACCAAATAATGTTACGCTGTTTATCTCTTTTTTCATAATGGCTAGAGTTGGGTAGATAATAATAGGTGTACTGTGCAAAACCTATCCACCAAACACCTACAATAGCAAAGGCATAACGGACTGGTATTACTTGCAGGACTTGAGTTAAAAGCAATATGGTAATTAATAATAAAACACTTCCAATGTAGCCTAAAGCAAATCCTCTTGCACTAATTTGATCGTGTTGATCTTTATCTGCAATCTCAAGTAAAAAAGAATTATAAAAAACAAGACTACCCCAAAAACCAATACTCGCAAAAAATAATGGTAGCATACTCATTTCCAAATGGTTAACATCAAAAAAATAAAGGGAGATGCATCCAGCAGCTCCTAAATAACAGAAAAACTGCATAAACCGCTTTTTGGTTCCTGAATAATCGGCAATTCCAGATAAAATTGGGACCATAATAACAACAAGGAGAAAGGATAAAGAATAAACATATGAGTATAATTCTGTATTGATAAATTCTCTGCCAAAGAACTTGACCATATCCACACTTTCTCCATTAATTTCACGAACCAAACCATTCTGAGAGGCATGATTTTTGGTTACTGTCTGATAAAATATGGGGAAAATAGCCGTAGATATAATTAGATTGTAAACTGAATTAGCCCAATCATAAAAAGTCCACGCTTTTATTACTTTAGGATCGTTTTTTTTGAATACTCGCACAACAATTGTTCTTTCAAAACAAGCAAAAAAAACAGGACAACAAGAACTTAGTTATACACCTAAGCAGCTTTAAGCCTTAATTTATCAATGATCTTTTTTGCGTCTTTGATTTCAATAATAATCTTTTTGACAGATTTTTCGGAAGGTGAATCATACATGTAATCACTCAAAATCTCTTCACACATAGATCGTAAACCTCTAGCTCCAAGTTTAAACTCCAAAGCCTTTTCAACGATATAGTCAATAACTGCATCTGACATCACCAATTCAATACCTTCCATCTGAAAAAGAGCTTCATACTGTCTAATTAAAGCATTCTTAGGTTTCAGCAAAATTGATTTCAATGTTTCAGCATCTAACGGTTTTAATGCTGTCAAAATAGGAATCCTTCCAATTATTTCAGGAATAAGACCAAATTGTTTGACATCTGCTTGCATGATATAATCTAGGAATTGTTCCGTGTTAATTTCTTCTTTGGGGTCTGATTTAAAACCCAATGCACCTGCTTGAAGTCGTCTGCTGATAATTTTCTCAATGCCATCAAAAGCACCACCACAAATGAACAAAATATTTCTAGTATCAATTTTAATCATCTTTTGGTCAGGGTGTTTCCTACCTCCCTGTGGAGCAACATTTGCAACAGTTCCCTCAAGAATTTTAAGCAATCCTTGCTGAACACCCTCACCACTAACATCTCGGGTTATACTCGGATTGTCTGACTTTCTTGCAATCTTATCAATTTCGTCAATATATATAATACCCCGTTCAGTAGCTTCTTTGTTATAATCAGCAGCTTGATACAAACGAGAAATTATACTTTCTACATCTTCACCTACATATCCAGCCTCTGTTAAAACGGTAGCATCAGCTATACAAAATGGGACATCTAGACATCTTGCAAGTGTTCTAGCTAAAAGAGTCTTACCTGTACCTGTTTCCCCAATTAGAAGCACATTTGATTTTTCTAATTCTACATCGTATTTTTCTGATTCAAAAGATAACCTCTTATAGTGATTGTATACTGCAACGCTAAGTGTTTTCTTAGCTTTATCTTGGCCTATGACATATTCATCCAAAAGTGCTTTGATTGATTTCGGCTTTTTTAAATCAAACAGAACCTCCTTTTGCTTGATTGGTTTTGCTCCTGACTCACTAAGTATAATCTCATTACCTTGTTGAATACAATCTTCGCAAATATGAGCATCTATTCCTGAGATAAGAAGCCCTACCTCACCTTTACTTCTACCACAAAAAGAACATGTTAGTTGCATTACAAATAATTATTTTCTGATGAGTACCTCATCTATCATTCCATAATCCTTAGCCTCCTCTGCCGTCATCCAAAAATCACGCTCACTGTCTTTTTCAACCTTATTAAACTTTTGCCCTGAATGCTGAGCTATGATATCGTATAATTCTTTCTTTAGTTTGATAATCTCTTTAACCGTAATTTCCATATCTGTAGCCTGACCTTGTGCTCCTCCAAGTGGTTGGTGTATCATTACACGACTATGTTTAAGAGCAGTCCTTTTACCCTTAGCTCCAGCACACATGAGTACAGCACCCATACTGGCTGCCATACCTGTACAAATGGTTGCTACATCTGGTGCTATATATTGCATTGTATCATAAATCCCTAAACCTGCATATACTGACCCACCTGGGCTATTGATATAAATCTGTATATCTCTTTTAGCATCAGAACTTTCAAGAAATAACAACTGTGCTTGTATAACATTCGCTATATAATCATCAATGCCCGTACCTAAAAATATAATTCGATCAGCCATTAATCTAGAAAAAACATCTACCTCTCTAAAAGGCATTTGTCTTTCCTCAATCACTGTTCTTGTCATATCTTGAGGTGTTTGAATAGAGCTTGAAATGTAGTGATCAACTTTCATGCTACTAATTCCCATATGTTTCGTTGCGTACTTCTTAAATTCTTTTCCGTAATCCATTACTTATTCTAATAATTCGTCAAATTTAAACATTTAGCTTGTTAATTGTCATCAAAAAAGCCACTCCTGTTGGAGTGGCTTAAAAATAGGAGTATATTTCTTACTACTTCTTATCATTGAATTTTTTGATTTCATCATAAAACTTATCGACTGATATTTTCTTTGTTTTGATCGTAATCATATCCTTTACTTTTTCTAACACCTTCTTATCGACTACTACGTCTCTTATTCTCAACAAGTAATTCTTTTCTTCTCTATTTTTTGCCTCAAAGTTTTGAATCATTGCTGGGTCAGGGTTATTTAAGCCGTACTGTCTTAACATTTGAGCGGTATATGCAAATGAAGTTTGATTTATATCCTCATCCGTAACTTCTACATTTTCTTGTTCAGCAATTTTTTCTCTGATAAGCTGTTTGCGTAATACTTTTGACTCTTCAGCATATAATTCATCTACTTTGTCTGCTGTGTATGTCTCAGGTTTAGTGCCTTGAAGCCATCTTTTGAGAAAATCATCAGGTAAAGTTAGTTTATGGTTTTTTTCTAAAACACTGTTGATTTCAGCTTCAAGCTGTTTCTCAGATTCAGCTATATAATAGGAACCTAAATTTTCTTCGATTTTCTTATTAAATTCCTCCTCATTAGAAACTGCACCTGGTCCCATTACTAAATCAAAAAATTCTTGATTAAGTTCTGCAGGGAATACTCTTTTGATTTCTTTGACCTTGCCAACGAAATTTTTACTCAACGAACTAACTGCCTCTTTTTCAATTCCTAATGAATGAGAAACCACCATTTCATTATCATTAAAAAGATCAAAAACATTAATTTTCAATTCATCATCAACGCTAACATTTAATAATTGTTTTTTGACTTTCTTACTCTTTACAACCTCAGGCAAAACAGTAACCTCTTGTTCAAACACACCACCGTCCTTATGCTCACCTTTAGAGTTGGTTTCAGTCATAATTAAGACAATCGAATCGTTTTCTGTTTCAGATTTATCGATGTTTTCTAACTTACCATTTTGTCGTCTAAGATTTTTTATCTCCGTCTCGACCTCCTTACCGTCTAATTCAATTTCATAACGAGTTAGTTTATCCTTAGTCGATACCTTTAAGTCAAATACAGGGGCTAAACCAAGATCAAAATGAAATGTAAAGTCACCATAGTTGTCAAAATCTGTTTCACTCTCCATAGAGGAACTGGTCATTGGCTGACCTAGAATATCAATCTTGTTATCTTGAAGGTATTTATATAATTCCTCTGAAGTAAGTCGATTAACTTCCTCAAAAAGAACGCTTTTCCCGATCATCTGCTTCACCATTCCCAAAGGAACTGTCCCAGGTCTAAAACCAGGTATTTTAGCTTTTTTACGATAATCTTTAAATTGCTTATTCAAATTCTCTTGATAATCTTCATTCTTAACTTCTATGCTAATAATAGCATTTAAATCATCTAATTTTTTGAAAGTAACATTCATTTAGTAAGGATTTTGAGTGTGATTATATCGATTAATCTATTTTTTGGTTAAAACTTTAAATGGAAAACATAAAAAACAAAACCCTGTTTTACCAGGGCTTTGAATATTAATGTGCGGGCGAAAGGACTCGAACCTTCACACCGTGAGGCACTAGATCCTAAGTCTAGCGTGTCTACCAATTTCACCACGCCCGCATTTGAATCCTTTTAAAGGGCTGCAAATGTAAAAATAATATCTATACAAGTTAAAAGTTTATTCCAAAAAAAATCCGTCATACGAGTATGACGGATTTAGAATATTTTCAGTAAAAATTTATTTTACCTGCATTCTTTTAGTTACTTGACGATCTTGAGTAGCTATCGTGTAAAAGTACATACCACTTGATAATCCGTTACCATCAATGGTAAGTTTATGGTTTCCTGCACTCATAACACCTAAGTCACCATAATTCAATACATTACCTAAGATATCTGTAATGGTAAGTGTAACTTGTGAACCTGTTCTTAAATAAACTAATACTTCAGAAGTTCCATTAAAAGGGTTCGGTTGGTTTTGGCTTACTACAAAAATTTCTGCTGACTTAACATCATCAACTCCTGCAGTACGGACATCATTTCCAATAACATTATTGATTATATCTGCAACAGGTATTGCAGCATATTTCATCGTATTTAATTCATTGGGGTGAGAACCTGCACTAGCCGAGTGATTCTGCAAAAATGTACCTGGTGTAGCATCTTGTTGCCACATAACATGTAAATAATCGTTAGCAATTTTAGCAGCACATGGGAAGTTACATTCCTGTGTACCATCTTGTGTCAAATTTTGAGGACCCATCCAAGTTTCTCCTCCGTCAGTTGAATATGAAACCATAATATCTCTAAAATTGGCATTCAAGAAGTGTAACTGGTTTTCTACTGGAGCAGAATAAACAACAAATAGATTACCATTTTCATCTACACTTGCAGATGGCATGGTAACTATAGATGTTGAACCAGTTCTAGTTGCAGAAAGTAAATTGCTAGGAACATTGCCATTGGCGTCCAGACCGCTAAATGTCTCATTGGTTACATTAAATTGTCCATTTTGATCCAAATCAAAACCTGAACCAGCAATTCGAGTTGAGGCATCTCCTTCTTTCCAATGTCTTATTTGAGATTGACCAGGGAAAAAACTGAAACCAGTAGTATCCTCACCATCAGGTTCAGCACCCAAAACTCTCCCTAATCCCCAAAAAGCATGTACTTTTCCGGTTGGATCAATCATCACATCAACAGAACCGTCATTAGTAAGAACTGTATCTCCAGAGAGCAATAATTGAGCTGGAGCTCTTTTTCCTTTAAATGGTAAGCTATCAACATCTGTGTAGGCCCATGTTTCTCCATTGTTGGTAGATTTCCAAAGCGATAAAGGATCTCCCAGACCGCCTAAAAGAATAGCTACTATAGAATCTCTAACATCAATAGCATAGCTATCTCCACCTCCACCTGCAAATAAGGTACTATCATAACCTGGAAGTATTGAATGAGAAACATCTGCAGTATCACCATTTACATCCCATCTACTGTACGTTGTTGGACTAACAACACCGTTTCTTGTTACAACAGGTACTCCGTTTGATTCACTTGCCCAGTAATTTGATATAATATGAATTTTGCCATTTGAAGCACCACTTCTGTTCCAAATTGGAACACGGTTAGTGTTTGGTTCTGATAGATCATCAAGAACTGCGTCTGAACTAGTAAAAGAAGTACTTCCTTTGGCACTATTTCCTGACACTACAAAACCTCCTGTATTTGATTCGTGTGCAACGGTCATTTCTGATCCATCATCCAAAAGCATAATTGAAGGCCAACCAGTTCTTCCATTTGATTCAATTTTGTTATCTCTGCCTGTCAACCAAGCTGATCCATCATAATGGTTGTAACCAGATCCTCTATTGGGGTAACCTGTACCATCATCTGGACTAGTTGTCCAAACAGCAGATACTGTTCCATCTGAGTGCAATACAATCCTTCTTCCTGGGCTTGAATTTGTCTGTAAATCGTAGTAAGTATTTCCTAAATCGATGTAGTCGTAGTTGACTGCCTTTTTTCTTTTAACAACTGATTTTTCACCAGTAATAGATTTACCTGGCGTATATTCATTGTCAATTACTTTGATTAAAGAGGCATCAACTGACACTTGTTGTGCATTGGGGACATTAATTACTTCAACTCTTGATTGAGAGAAAGATAAAAATGGAGCGGACATAAGTCCAATAAGTAGTGCTTTTTTCATTTGATTATTTTTATTGATATTATAGTTTACAAAAGTCTTTCGAAGATAATACTTTTACGATTATATGCCAAGTATTTTAAGGATAGTCTCCTCAAAAAGAACTTTGGGGTCTTTTGACGTTTGGTTTATCCCTTTGAATTTAAGATCACAATCATTTATACACCCCATAACATCTACTATTTTTTTGCCAGAATAATTCCTAGCAGCCTCCCGATACTCTCCAATAGCGAAAAAAGGTATTCCAACACTAGACATTACTTCTTTATCTGTTTTTTTATTCATACTTTGAACCATAGCCACTTTTTTGAAGTAAGTAAACAATGCAGCATTGAGCATTACTATGGGATGGTTGTGAATATTTGCCATGAAATAATTGACTATTTCAACTACTTGACTTTTTTGTTTTTTGGCTAAGGCTTTTTGCAAAGCGAAAATATTATACTCTTTATTGATGCCAACATACTTTTCAATCTGATCTTCTCTAATTTTATTTCCAGATTCTACATTAGAAAAAACTTTATCTAGTTCTTTTACAATTGTTGAGAATTTAAATCCACTGTTTTCTACAAGTAAGTGAAGCGGTCTTGGCTCAATATCATACCCTTTTTTTTCAATGTAAGATTTAGCTACAACTGTAACTTCTCTCTCGGGTACGGAATCAGCGGTGTAAATAACAGCATTTTTTTTCATTGCCATCCCCAACTTTCTATTCATTGGAAGTTTTTTACCTGGATGGTACCAAACTAATACAGTGGAATCCAATGGGTTTTCAATGTAGGGCAATATAGCTTCTGGAGACTTGCTATACTGAGCTTCTTTTAACACAACTAATTGCTTTTCAGCCATCATAGGAAAACGTCTGGCAATATTCACAATATCTGAAACTTGGGTTTCCTTTCCGTACATTATATGCTTGTTGAAACTAGCTGTTGCTGGATCTACTACTACCTCCTCGATCTTTTGAAGTAATTGCTCTAAAAAGTAGTATTCCTCACCATGCAATAAATAAACAGTTGCAATTTGATTCCTATCAAGTTGCTGCATCAAATTATTGAAATCTGAGAATGAACTGCTACCTTTGGCCATCGGTTTTATATAAAAGTAGTGCAATTAAACTTCGAAAAATTTAACTTTCAACTAAAATCTAACAATAATGGTCAAAAATTAATCTTTGACCCTATTCGCCATAAGCATGTTGTACTTTCACCAGAAGAATGGGTCAGACAGCATGTTGTTCAACAATTAATAAAAAATGGATTTCCTATTGGAAGGATTAGCGTTGAGAGAACACTTCCAAAAACAAAAAAAAGATATGATTTAGTTTTTTATGATTCACTTGGTCAACCAAAATTACTAGTGGAATGTAAGGCTCCATCTGTTCCAATAACTCAAAAAACACTCACCCAAGTTACTTCATATCTTCAATATTTAGACTCTCCTATAATTTTAATAACTAACGGTCTACAACACATAACGATTCTAAGAACTAATGATAACTTTAAAATTGTGAATGATTTCCCCCATTTTAGTGAAGAAAAAAACGTTTTTTTGCCCCCAGATTAAGTATTAAGTAACACATGGCTACACTCATTATAATTATTTTCATTCTCGGCTACGTTTGTATTACTCTTGAACATCCTTTAAAAATAGACAAAGCTGCTAGTGCACTAGTTACTGGAATGCTATGTTGGACCATCTATGTCTTTTCACTTGATGGAGGCCACGATATTATACACACCATCGAACATGGCCTGAATGGAAGTGGAGGATTGTACCACCATATGTTTGACATAGCCAACATTTTATTCTTTCTATTGGGTGCTATGACCATTGTTGAATTGGTGGATGCACATGAGGGGTTTGCAGTTATTACTGATCGCATAAAAACTAAAAATGCAAGTAAGTTACTATGGATAATATGTGTATTGACATTCTTTTTCTCTGCTGCTTTAGATAATCTTACAACAACGATTGTAATGATATCTCTGCTTAGAAAACTTATTGAGGATGTCAAAACACGATGGATATTTGTTGGAATGGTTGTTATATCAGCCAATGCAGGTGGTGCCTGGTCTCCAATTGGTGATGTCACAACTACTATGCTATGGATTAAAGGACAACTTCCAAATGTACCACAAATAATAACCGATTTATTTATTCCAAGTCTTGTCTCTATGATTGTTCCATTGACAATACTCAGCCTTACCATTAAGGGTGAAATTTCTAGACCTATCAAACAAGAAAATCTTGATCATTATATTAACCCTACTACATCTGCCGAAAGAACATTCGTTTTTTCCCTTGGAATTGCAGGTCTAATATTTGTTCCGATATTTAAAACATACACACATCTCCCACCTTTTATGGGCATGATGTTAAGTCTAGGTATTTTATGGACCGTCACTGAAATAATGCACAAAGGCAAAAGCAAATCACAAAAACATCCTTTATCCGTAATAGGTGTTTTACAAAAAATTGATACTGCCAGTGTTCTATTCTTTTTAGGAATATTATTGGCCGTTGGTGCTCTTCAGGAGTTTGGTCACCTAAGAACAGCCGCTGAAAAATTGGACACTTTCTTTAACGGAAATATCTTCTCTATAAATATTATCATTGGACTTTTATCAAGTATTGTAGACAACGTTCCATTGGTTGCTGCTGCACAAGGGATGTATGATATTTCAACTACAGGTGATTTTGCTGCGAATGGTCGATTTTGGCAATTCCTGGCATTTTGTGCTGGTACAGGTGGAAGCTCTTTAATTATTGGTTCTGCTGCTGGAGTAGCTGCAATGGGACTGGAAAAAATTGATTTTGTTTGGTACCTAAAAAAAATAAGTTGGTTAGCTGTAGTCGGATATCTATCAGGTGCTCTAGTATTTTATTTAATGTTCGCATAAATCTATGATCGATGGCAAAAAAGTAGTTGTTGTTTTTCCAGCTTACAATGCTGCAAAAACATTAGAGAGAACCTACAATGAGTTACCTTTTGATATAGTAGATGAAACTATTCTCGTGGATGATGCGAGTAAAGATGTTACTGCAGCACTAGCAAAACGAATTGGAATAAATCATGTGATTATCCATGATACTAACAAAGGTTATGGGGGTAATCAGAAAAGCTGTTACAACAAAGCCATTGAGGTTGGTGCTGATATTACCATTATGGTTCACCCAGATTATCAATACACTCCCCTACTTGTTAAAAGCATGTGTAGCATCATTGCTAATGGTGTATTTCCTGTAGTTTATGCATCCCGAATACTTGGAAAAGGTGCTCTTAGAGGAGGAATGCCATGGTACAAATATGTTGCAAATCGAATACTAACACTTATACAAAATATATTAATCGATCAAAAACTAAGTGAGTATCATACAGGCTATCGAGCTTTTGATACATCCATTTTTAACACAATTGATATCATGAAAAACAGTAATGATTTTGTTTTTGATAATCAAATGACTGCTCAAATCTTCTATGCTGGTTATGAGATTGGTGAAGTAACATGCCCCACAAAATATTTTGATGATGCAAGCTCGATTAACCTAAAACGAAGTTCTATTTATGGACTAGGAGTTTTGCTCGTTTCTGTTCAATACCGACTTTCAAAATGGGGATTCGGGAAGTTTGGCATTTTTAATCTTAAAAAATAGTATGTACTCTAGTTGCAATACTTATTGATGTAATCCATCCCCATATTCTCTGATTTTCTCCATTGCTCGCAGGCTTTATCCTTTTGTCCTAATCGGTAGGATGAAATTCCTAAATTAAAATATGCCAAACGAATATCTTTATGATCATAGGCAATAGCCTTTATAAAATCACCCTGAGCTTTTTGATATTCTTGAAGTTGAAGATAGAAGAAACCCCTGTCAAAATAGTAGGTTGGGTTAGTAGCATCCATTTTGATAGCTTTTGTATAATCACTTGCTGCAATTGAGAACTCATTTTGATGAGCATAACACTCTCCTCTTATAACATATGCCTCTGGATCATTATCTTTTGTAAGGAGATAGACATTTAAATCTTGAATTGCTAAATTATCATTCCCAAATTCATAATGATACTTTCCTCTTAAGTAATACGCTTCCATAAATGATGGTGATTGTGAAATACAGTTATCCAAATCCTTGATACATCCTAAGGTATCTTTCATCAAATATCTTATCCTTGATCGTTGAAGAAATTCAGATGGATTGCTCGCTTTTAATCTAGATGCTTTTTCCATATCTGCATATGCCTCACTTCTCATTCCAAACTTAACTAATATATCCAGTCGAGATAGATAGCCATTAATATCATCAGGATTCAGCAAAACATACATGTTTAAATCATTTAATGCCTTTTGTGGCTCGTCTAATTCCATAAAAACAAAAGCACGATTATAGAATGCATCTCCAACTCCAGGATCAATTTTAATGCAAGTATTCAAGTCTTTCAATGCTGGCTCAAACTCTTCCATTTCTGCATAAACACTACCCCTTCCCCAATATGCTTCTGCCATTTTAGGATTTAATTTGATAGCAGCATCAAAATCTTTTATTGCTCCCAAAACATTTCCTTCCTCAAATTTATCAATTCCAGAATTGTAACAAGAAATTGCGTCCTGAGCTAATCCTAGTAGACTATTCATCAAAACTGTTAAACATAAAATGTATTTTATCATATCAGAACACAATTATAGTATTGTTATAAACAAGGATTGTGCCTATATTTCCACACATAGATTTACATTACTACATAAATGAACATTTTAGAGAGAAAAGAAAATAGACTATTCCTAATTCTGGGTGGTTTTTTTATCGCCAATGCCTTAATAGCAGAGTTCATTGGAATTAAAATATTTTCTTTAGAAAATACACTAGGACTAGACACCTTCTATTATAAAATTTTTGGAGAAAAAGTATCCTTTGACTTAACTGCCGGAGTGATGTTGTGGCCCATTGTTTTTGTTTTAACAGATATCATTAATGAATACTTTGGAATTAAAGGTGTTCGGTTCTTATCTTTTCTGACGGTCGGACTTATTAGCTATGCCTTTATAGGAGTTTATTTTTCTATTAATTTATCCCCAACTAAGTGGTGGATTGAAAGTGCTGCATCTTCAGGAATTCCAAATTTTCAAAAAGCATTTGAAAAAATATTCGGTCAAGGTTTATGGATAATAGCTGGTTCTCTTACTGCTTTTTTAATTGGGCAAATTGTGGATGTACGTGTTTTTCAAAAACTTAAATCAATTACGGGAGAAAATAAAATTTGGTTAAGAGCTACTGGAAGTACCTTAATCAGCCAACTCATCGACAGTTTTGTAGTTTTATTTATCGCCTTTAAAATTGGTGCTGATTGGAGTTGGAGCCTTTTTCTTGCTGTAGGAATAAGTAATTATATCTTCAAGTTTGTCATTGCCGTTGCCATGACACCTTTCATTTATCTTTCTCACACAATTATTGATAATTTTTTAGGCAATGATCTAGCTCTAAAGATGAAAAAAGAAGCTTCCAATATGGGTTAATTATTGAACACGTACTGAATAATGTTTGCCCCCATTTGAAGTGATTGCAGTCTTTTATCAGGACTATCATTATAAATCCCCTCGTCTTCCCAACCATTTCCTAAATCACATTCGTAGTCATAAAAGCACACTAATCTGCCTTTGTAAATTAATCCAAACCCTTGAGGTGGTTTTCCGTCATGCTCGTGGACTTTAGGTAGGCCTTTTAAAAATTTATACTTCTGATTATAAATTGGATGATCAAAGGGTAATTCAATAAATTCAAGTTCGGGGAACACCTTTTTCATCTCTATTCTTACAAATTTATCCAGCCCATAATTATCATCGATGTGTAAGAAACCTCCTGCCATTAGGTAGCTTCTGAGGTTTTCTGCATCTGATGGACTAAAAACTACATTGCCATGTCCAGTCATATACACATATGGGTAATTAAAAATTTCTTTACTCCCGACCTCTACCACTTCATCAGCAGGATTGATGGAAGTATATAAAACTGAATTACAAAAAATAGCCAAATTTGAAAGAGCTGTTCGATTAGCGTACCAATCTCCACCTCCATCATATTTAAGCTTTGCTATTTTAATAGTAAACTGATAGCTAAACCCAACAGTCAAGAACAAAACAAACACGACAAAAAATTTATTCATATGAATTTTAACCATCGTTATCATATTTGTTGAAACCTTGACAGTGCAACTATAGCTGCGGTTTCCGTTCGTAATCTATAATTTCCAAGATCTAAACCTTTAAAATCGTGATTAAAAGCCTCTTGAACTTCATCTCGTGAAAAGTCACCCTCAGGACCAATTAAAATTAATTGGTTTGAGGAACTATTTGAAGAACCATGATCTTTCGAAAAATCATCATAACAATGAGCAATAAACTTGGATTGAAAATCTAATTTAATTACATCCATAAAATCCATTTCTAAAACCTTTGGTACATAAAAATGTAAACTCTGCTTTACGGCCGAAATAATTTTCTTCTCTAGTCTATCTATATTGGTTCTTGTACGTTCAGTATTAGATGTATTCATTAGTACAATTTTGTCCGAACCAATTTCAACTAATTTCTCAATCATCCATTCCAGTCTATCCCTATTTTTTGTTGGAGCTATTGCAATGGTTATGTTTTCTGATTTTTCATAAAATTCTGAATCTAGGATGGTACACTGCACACTCCGCTTATTCATCTTATCAATACCGCATTTATACAAGTTTCCGTGACCATCAATTACTCGAATGATCTCGCCTACTTTTTTCCTTAATACTAGTGAGCAATGAACAGCCTCTTGTTCTTCAAGCGTTAAACACTCCCCATTAACATTTACGGTATAATATAGATTATTCAAGGCTGACACATAAAAATTTCTAGTCCAATGCCTTCAATTCGCTGACTAATTCTGTAAGTACTTTTTTAGCATCCCCAAATAGCATGCTTGTCTTATCTCTAAAGAATAACTCATTTTGTATGCCTGCATAACCAGCATTCATACTTCGCTTATTTACCACAACATGTTTGGCATTTTCAACTTCGAGGATTGGCATACCAAATATAGGACTCGTAGGGTCTGTCTTAGCTGCTGGATTCACAACATCATTGGCACCAACTACAAGTACTAAATCTGTTTGAGAAAATTCAGGATTCACATCCTCCATCTCCTTAAGTTTGTCATAATCGACATTACTCTCAGCGAGCAATACATTCATATGTCCTGGCATTCTTCCTGCCACAGGATGAATTGCATATGCCACTTCAACACCACGATCTTCAAGCAACTGCTCTAATTCTTTGATAACATGTTGTGCTTGAGCAACCGCCAAACCATATCCTGGAACAATCAATATTTTGTTGCTATAATTCATTTGAACAGCAAGGTCACTTGGACCAACTTCTTTAACTGTACCTTGAGAACCGTCACCTGATGATTGCTGAGCTTCTCCCTCACCAAAAGCACCAAATATTACATTGAACAATGGTCTGTTCATAGCCTCACACATAACAAGCGTGAGCAATGTTCCTGCACTGCCCACAAGAATACCTCCTGTAAGCATTACTTGGTTTCCATATAAGAATCCACCAAACGCGGCTGCCAAACCAGTAAATGAGTTTAATAATGAAATAACAACTGGCATATCTGCTCCACCAATCGGAATAACAAAAAGAATCCCGTAAAGTATAGCAGCTGTAAAAAGCCCGAACAAGTGAGTCTCATTATGAGTACCAGACCAAACAATAAAAGCTGAATAAGCAAATAATCCTATCAGGATAAGTGTGTTAAGGATATTGTATTTTGGTAATCGAATTGCATTTTTCAAACTTCCATTCAATTTAGCCCAAGCGATTATACTTCCACTAAAAGAAACTGACCCAATAACCATACCAGCTAGAATAATAGCAATATTGGTTGGACTATCTAAATTATGGTGAAATTCTACTAGTCCAATAAGTGCAGCACAAGCACCTCCCATACCATTGAATAATGATACCAGTTCGGGCATTTTGGTCATTTGAACACGCTTGGCTGTTAACCAGCCTACCACGGTACCTAATCCAATTGCTCCAAAAATTAAACCGTAAATTAATGAATTGACTTCGCCTTCATGAAGAAATATTGTGCCTAATATGGCAACAACCATTCCTGCAGCAGCTAAGATATTACCATTCCTTGCGGTTTTGGGATTACTCAACATTTTTAGTCCCAAAATGAAGGTGACCGATCCAAATAAATAGATGATATGTATGATGTCTAAATTCATTATTTCTTCTTTTTAAACATTTCTAACATTCTATCTGTCACAACAAACCCACCAACAACATTCAATGTCCCTAGAAAAACAGCAATAAAACCAAGTACCATAGCAACATAGTTTGTTGGTTCTGAATTGAGCATAACGATAATTGCTCCAACTACCACAACTCCGTGAATTGCATTTGCTCCCGACATGAGTGGTGTGTGCAAGACTGCGGGTACTTTTCCGATAACCTCTACACCTACAAAAACCATCAAGACCACAATAAAAATCATGTCTTTGTTTTGGGTGAAAAACTCTATTATTTCATTCATTATATAAGTTCTTTTATAATTAAATATTGTTCACTACAAGTGTTTCTTTAGTAATCTCATCCTCCATATCCCACTTGAATTTACCCTCTTCAACTAAATGGGCTAAAAATGTATCAATATTTCTACTGAGTAGTTCACTTGCATTGGTGGGTAATTGAGCGGGGAAATTACTCACTCCTACAATTTTTACACCTTGGTGATGAACAACTTCATCTGGCTTACTAAGTGCGGTATTACCTCCCTTAGCTACTGCCATATCAACAATAACAGAGCCATTTTTCATCATTTCAATTTGTTCTTTACTAATTAGAACCGGAGCTTTTGCTCCTTGTACCAAAGCAGTTGTAATAACAATATCTGCTTGTGAAAGTGACTTATTGACAACTTCTTTTTGCTTGGCAAGGTAATCTTCTGATACTTCTTGTGCGTATCCTCCTTCTACTTTTACTCCGTCATCTTCGACCATCAAAAATTTGGCTCCCAACGACTCTGTTTGTTCTTTACATTCTAACCTCACATCCGTTGCCTCCACAATAGCTCCAAGTCTTTTGGCAGTTGCAATTGCTTGGAGACCAGCTACACCTACACCAAATATTAATACTTTACTGGGTGTGATCGTGCCAGCTGCTGTCATTAGCATTGGAAATATTTTGCCCGCATTGTCTGCTCCACAAATTACTGCTTTGTATCCAGACAAATTACTCTGAGAACTGAGCACATCCATGCTCTGTGCACGACTTATTCGAGGCATCGCATCTAGACTAAGAGCTGATAAACCTTTTTCTTTGAGCTCTACCATCAAATCTTCATTCAGTCGATGGAATAATTGTGATAACCAAATTTGACCCTTTTTTAAATGTTTTAAATCATTTTTTGATGGCGGATTAATTTTTACAATAACATCCGAGTTCACAATGGCATCCTTCGATGTTTTGGCAATTGTAGCTCCAAACTTTTTGTACTCATCATCTGTAAAAGCAGCATGCTGTCCAGCATTGGTTTCAATGCTTACCTCAAAGCCTAACTTGATCAATTTTTGGACAGACTTAGGCACTACTGCCACGCGAGTCTCTCCGTCATCTGTTTCTCTTAATATCGATAGTTTCAAAAGAATAATTATTTAGGGTGTAAAAATAGGATAAGTCCTCTTTATGAGAAAATATATCACGCAAAATTAATAATTAAGAACTTAGATAACTTATCAACTTAAAATATACTAAAATCAATATCTCTTATGAAAAAAAAAGGAGCCCATGAAATTCACAGGCTCCTCTTTATTATTTAAAAATTACTAATTATAACTTTTGTACTTGACGTCTTATCTGATGCCCTTGTGAATCAATCACTAAAACATAGTTCCCAGATGGTAAGTCCTTAAGATTTACTTCATACTTATTTTGTGACTTAGTAAATTTCACCTCATACTCCTTACCTAAAACATCATACATAGATATTCCACCTATTAAATGACCATTCTCCATTATGATTTGAATCACATCACTGGTTGGATTAGGATAAATAACAACGGTCTCATTACTCAAGTCATTAACAGAAGACAGAACCACTGAAATACAATCTGAAGTATCTAAACAACCTGACTCGGTCACCTCCACAGCATATTCCCCATCTTGGCTAGGAACGTATCGTTGACTAGTGGCTCCACTAATTACTGAATGATTATTCTTACAATCCAACCATTGATAGCTACCTCCAGAAGATACAATCAAGGTGTCTTTGCTCTTGGTTACATGATTATCCACCGTTATAATCGTCAAATTAAATGTCATGATACTATCGCACCCTACCGAGTTAGGTATCGTATCGTTATACGTTCCGGATGTTGTCCATACCCTACCACTTGGAGAAGTGAATGCACTACAACTATTGATATTGCTTGTGCTTTGTGTACTAGACAATATCGTTAGATTAATTGTAATCACACTATCGCACCCTGAGGCATTGGGTATTGTATCTAAGTATGTGTCACTAGACGTCCATAACTTGCCACTTGGGGAGATGTATGAGTTACAAACCCATTCGGTAATTACACCTTGTGTCTCTGTCAAAATTGTCAAATCAATTGTTATCACACTATCGCAGCCAGCAGCATTAGATATCGTATCGTTATACGTTCCGGATATTGTCCATACTTTTTCGCTTGGAGAAGTGAATGCACTACAACTATTGATATTGCTTGTGCTTTGTGTACTAGATAATATCGTTAGATTAATTGTAATCACACTATCACACCCTGAGGCATTGGGTATTGTATCTAAGTATGTATCACTAGAGGTCCATAACTTGCCACTTGGGGAAATGTATGAATTACAAGCTAATTCTGAAATACTATAATCTGAAGACTTTGTTATAGTAACTTCGTAAACGATTACACTATCACAACCTACAGCATTAGATATAATTTGGTTATATGTTCCAGATTCTGTCCAAAATCTTCCAATTAGAGATTCTATCGAATCACATGCAGATAATGTTTGAATACTAAATGAATGTGAATTTACTGTTAGATTAATCGTTATCACACTATCGCACCCTGCTGCATTGGATATCGTATCGTTGTATGTGCCTGATGTTGTCCAAAGTTTATTACTAGGTGAAGTATAACTTCCACAAGAATTTTCATTAATGGTACTTGATGTCTCGCTGCAAGAAGGGCTATACTCAATGAGGTAATAAAGCGTATTACTTGCATCTAAATCATTCCACTGTCCCGCAGTACCAAGCCAAAAAGACGGGAAATTAACTGGCCATTGAGTAAGAGCTAACCCTAATGCGTCTTGGTTTCCAGCATCATCTGGTTCAGCTTGTACACCACTGTTATCGATACCCCAATTTTGATAACTTCCTGCTACGGATGATCCACTAAAAATTCCATTCCAAAATGAAGTAAATGGCCCTATATTATCACCATTCCAAACCCAAGTACCCTCTGTTCTAAGGTCATTTCCTCCTAGCCAAATATAAGAACCACCCCCACCATCAGGTGCCACAGTCTGAGACAATGTAATGCCTGCAGCCGGATTCGATAATGCATTAAAAATAGCTGTGTTTTCAGCAGCACTTTCTATGTGTGCCAAAAAACCACCTCGAGATGCGGCACATGTAGCTGCTTGTGTCCATGTTTGATTTTCTCGAACTAATTCATAATTCGTACCATTAACTGTAAAGGGATAAATGCTGCTGGGATTCCCACATTGTTGAGCAAAAGAATAGAAGTGTAGAGATACTACACCCACAATGAGTAATAATTTTTTCATATCGTTTTTTAAATAAGTAATTAAATAAATGTTAGCGTTTTCAAACCATTCAAATAGTCATCTGTTCGCCATAATCAAGTACAATGTTAAGCCATACTATATTATCATTCCATGGTTCACTTTGTAATCTTTTTGTAAAGATTAAAAAAGAATCAAAAAAAAGAGTCGTCCAATAATTGGACGACTCTGAATTTAAATTATGTTATTCTACTAGAAGGAGTTATTTAACCTCTTCAAAATCAACATCTTCTACATCTTTAGCATCTTCTCCAGCTGAAGATGATTCTTCTGCAGAACCTGCACCTGAAGCATCAGCTCCTCCCTCAGCACCAGCTTCTTGTTGGGCTGCATAGATATCTTGAGATGCCGCTTCCCATGCCTTGTTTAAGGTTTCCATATGGGCATCTATTGCTTCTAAATCTCCAGCAGTATGAGCTTTTTTGAGCTCTTCTTTAGCTGATTCAATCGCTGATTTTTTATCCTCAGGAATCTTATCTCCGTACTCGGATAACTGCTTTTCAGTAGAAAAAACTAAGTTATCTGCTGAATTCAATTTATCTATTTTTTCTTTTTCAGCTTTGTCAGCATCAGCATTTGCCTCTGCTTCTTTTCTCATCTTTTCAATTTCTTCCTCACTCAATCCAGAGCTCGCCTCAATTCGAATGTTTTGTTCTTTGCCAGTACCTTTATCTTTTGCACTTACATTCAAAATACCATTAGCATCGATGTCGAAAGTTACTTCAATTTGAGGCACTCCTCTTGGTGCAGGTGGCATTCCGTCTAAATGGAATTTCCCAATCGTACGGTTGTCTTTTGCCATACTTCTCTCACCCTGAAGTACGTGAATCTCAACGCTCGGTTGATTATCTGCCGCAGTCGAGAAAACTTGTGATTTTTTAGATGGAATGGTTGTATTAGACTCTATTAGTGTAGTAAATACCCCTCCCATTGTTTCAATACCTAAAGAAAGTGGGGTTACATCCAAAAGAAGTACATCTTTCACTTCTCCTGTCAATACTCCTCCTTGGATTGCAGCACCAATGGCAACAACCTCATCAGGATTCACTCCTTTTGATGGTGTTTTACCGAAGAACTTCTGAACTTCTTCTTGTATTCTCGGAATACGCGTACTTCCTCCTACTAAAATCACTTCATCGATATCTGATGGAGAATAACCTGCATCTTTTAATGCTTGCTTGCACGGCTCCATGCTTCTTCGAATTAGCTTATCTGCAAGTTGCTCGAACTTTGCTCTACTGAATGATCTTACTAAGTGTTTTGGACCACTATCTGTAGCTGTGACGTATGGTAAATTAATTTCTGTTTGAGTGGAGCTAGATAGCTCAATCTTAGCTTTTTCAGCAGCTTCTTTTAGTCGTTGAAGAGCCATTGGATCTTTTCTGAGGTCCATATTCTCATCTGCCATGAATTCTTCGGCTAACCAATCAATAATCACTCGGTCAAAATCATCTCCACCCAAGTGGGTATCTCCATTGGTTGATTTTACTTCAAATACACCATCACCTAGTTCAAGGATAGAGATATCAAAAGTTCCACCTCCCAAATCATAAACCGCAATTTTTTGGTCTACATCTTTTTTATCTAAACCATAAGCTAATGCAGCAGCAGTTGGTTCGTTTACAACACGTTCTACTTTCAAACCTGCAATCTCTCCTGCTTCTTTGGTAGCTTGTCTCTGGCTATCGTTAAAATAAGCGGGAACTGTAATTACTGCTCTATCAACTGAAGTACCTAGATAATCTTCAGCTGTTTTCTTCATTTTCTGAAGAACAATAGCAGAAATTTCTTGTGGTGTGTATTTACGATCACCGATAACCACACGAGGAGTATTATTATCTCCTTTTACTACCTTATAGGGCATTTGACCTGCTTCTTTCTCTACTTCAGTAAAGGTAGATCCCATAAATCGCTTAATTGAACTGATAGTGTTTTGCGGGTTGGTAATCGCTTGTCTTTTAGCTGGGTCACCTACTTTACGCTCACCATTACCATTGTCCATAAACGCAACAATAGATGGAGTTGTTCTTCTTCCTTCACTATTTGGGATAACTACTGGCTCATTACCCTCCATTACAGATACGCATGAATTTGTAGTTCCTAAATCAATACCAATTACTTTACTCATTTTAATTTGATTTGTTTAATTGATGAAATCTAAACAACTACAATGCCATGTCATAAAAAGATAAAAATGGCAGTTTTTAATTCAACAACCTATGACAAAAAGACACTTCTATTGAACAAAACCTAGGTCTTTGGTTTTTTCATTGGTTTGGATTAAGCCTATTGTGGATGGGTGAAAACTAAGGTTTTCAAAAGATGCAATATTTCTGGAAGCAAAAAGCCCAATGCCATTTTCTATATTAGTAAACTCTGGTTTTTTCTGAATGATACCAATTGAAGGCTTATTTACACTCAAATAGGTGTTAAAGTCATCTGAAATACCATAGAATGTTAAATCAAAATCAACAAGCTTTCTCTCAATATTTATATCCTGGGGCATAACTGAGGCCAAATTGGCAAAAAAACCAGATGATGCCACTAAGTATCTTCCGAGTTCAAATCCCCTGAGACTTTGCGTCTTACCCAAATTGACTAGAGTCCACTTGTAGTTTAGAATTTCTTCCTGAGATGGATCATCTTTTGGGTATTCCCTCACCCTAAAATCCATCTCTACTTTGTATGCTCTTGCATGCTTTCCTTCCTGAAATGTTACGGGTATTGATTCATTTGAAAAGTAAATTGTACCTCCAGTATTACTTACTGGGCCTTTAATTTCTGCTTGACCCACACTTGATATCATTGCTCTGCATTCATACCCCGTTTTAGGATTACGGACTACAAGCCTATATTGATAGTCTGTCGCAAACATAGATGGTTTTATAGGGTCAGATAATTCATATAGAAAATTATCCTCACTGTAAAAAAGTCCTGAATCCTTTTCTATCCCAATGTCATTACCATTAATCTTTCGCAAGGAAAAAGTTTGACTGTAAGAACCATTGACAAACTCTTCTAGGGTGACATCTAACGAATCAAAATAAACAGAATCTAAACTATTCGAAAAAGCTACTGCAGCTTGGTCTTCATCGAGATAAGCCCGTTGTATTCGAATATAATTTTTGGCTTGATTTGGATTAATTGCACTATATACCACAGCTATCTCTTTCCAATCTGCAGCAATATCTACCTCATTCTCACACCCCCAAAAGAAAGTGTTAGAAACAAGAAGTAATACAAGATTCCTAATCGTTTTTTGCATAATTTTAGTTTAGCTTTGCAAAGCTTTCACAAATAAAATGAGATTCCTAATATTTGTTTTTACAATTGGCACATTTATTTTAACACAGGGTCAAAATGTATTTACCAACTTCGAGGATACGCTTTGCCTTGAAAACTTTAACGATAATACTACCAAAAAATTTCCTCAAAAATTTAATAGTTTAGAATTATCCATCATTGAAAATGGCAACTATCGAATAAACCGGATCGAAACAACCGGACGATCAATTGTATATTTAAAAGAGAAAGAAAGCATCAGTAGTTTTGAGCTTAAAACCTCTTTGAAATTTTCTAAGAGTCCTAATGTATCTACTGGTGGCATCATCTTTCACAGTCAGTCTAATCCAAATAGAGCTTTATTTTTTGAAATAAACAATGAACGAAAATTCAGAGTTACCAAACTTTTCAATCAACAATCTAAAATACTGAGTGGCGAACCTAAATTTCAGGGATGGGTTAAAAATACATCGATTGAAAAATCAGGTACAAATACGCTCACTATTCGAACTGACAAGGGATATAGTGACTTCTTTGTCAACGGGAATTACATTCATACCATATATGACATACAACTTCCAGAAGGAAGAATTGGTCTATTTGCTGGATCAGAAAGTGAAATAATTATTGATGATTTTCTTGTAAAAACAAAGCGTAAAAAAGAAAATGTACTTGGGATTTCAACAGACAATAAAGAAAATAAAGATGAATCCAATGTTGAATTTCAAGAAGTGATTTTGATTTTCAAAGCAAAAATTGATAAACAACAAACCACGATATCAACGCTTCAAAAAGAAGTAGACAAATACCGAGGCATGCTAAATTATGATACCACATTAGTATCCAGAGCTTCATTTCTAGAATCTGAAAATAAGGTATTGTCTTTCAAACTTGATTCAACTACCCAGGCATTGAATCAAAATCAAAATCGACTAGCATATTTGGAGTCTATCAAGGAGGACGTTGAAAAAGGCTCCAATGGTGATTTAGTATTAAACCTAACATCCATTCTAGCTGAATTGAAAAAGGAAAATAAGTCATTAAAAAGAGAGCAAGTTGCCTACAAAAACAAAAATGAACAACTCAAAGAAGATAATAAGATTCTTCTTCGAGAAATTGATCGATTGAAATCTCTTATTGAACCACAAAACTAAACTAAGATGAGTACTGCAAAAAAAGACATCAAAAAGGTGACTACTCACCAACTTCAGGAGATGAAAACTCGCGGAGAAAAAATATCTATGCTTACCGCATACGACTACTCATTTGCTAAAATACTAGATGATGCAGGTATCGATGTCATTCTTGTTGGAGATTCTGCAAGTAATGTTATGGCCGGTCACGATAGCACCCTTCCTATAACTTTAGATCATATGATTTATCATGCCCAGTCTGTTATACGAGCAGTTGACCGAGCATTGGTCGTTGTAGACTTACCCTTTGGTAGTTATCAAGGCAATAGTTCTGAGGCACTTAGAAGTGCTATTCGTATCATGAAAGAAAGTGGTGCACATTCTGTAAAGCTTGAAGGTGGTGCTGAAGTTATTGAATCAGCTAAGCGAATTCTTTCTGCAGGAATCCCTGTCATGGGACACCTCGGACTAATTCCACAAAGTATCTATAAATTTGGTACATATACTGTTCGAGCAAAACAAAAAGAAGAAGCAGAGAAACTAATAGCTGACGCTAAATTGTTGGAGGAAGCCGGGTGTTTTGCAATTGTATTAGAAAAAATCCCTGCAAAATTAGCCACACAAGTTGCACAAAGCATTACCATCCCAGTCATTGGAATTGGAGCAGGAAGCGGAGTAGATGGACAAGTATTGGTTATTCATGATTTACTTGGAATTACAAAAGAGTTTTCTCCTCGTTTTTTAAGAAGATATCTTAACCTCTATACTGAAATGAAGAATGCCGTAAGCCATTACATTAAAGATGTTAAAGCGGTAGATTTCCCGAATGAAAAAGAACAATACTAAAGTTCTTCGATTGCCGCACTAAGTCCCTTATTTAACAATGCTTTGCAGATTGGTGTAAGCTCAATTTCTGTACCATTTTTAACCTGACATTTGCCTTTGTAATGAACAATCATGGCACATTGCTCAGCTTGTTCATCATTATGCTTACAGTATTTAATTAGGCAATGAATAACATGATCAAAGGTATTTACATCGTCATTATACAGAATAATGGCAAAGCCCTTATCAACATCTGTCAACAAAGAAATATCTTCCAGCTCTTGGGTATCAGAATTCCAAATCATGACTTACTTCGAAATAATTTTGCCTTACTCTCCTCACCATTCAAAAGTCTAACGATATTCTTTTTGTGGGTAATTACAACCATTAATGCTGCTGCAACACCAAAAGCAATCAACAAAGGCTCGTCTCTGTTAAAAATATAAATAGTAAAGATAGGAAATGAAATAGTTGCTAAAATACTACTTAACGAAACGTATCTTGTAAGCAATAAAACAACGACAAATAATGCCACACATGCCACAGCAAGTAGGTAATGTATTCCAATTAGCATTCCAAATAGTGTAGCAATTCCCTTTCCTCCATTAAAATTCTCAAAAACTGGAAAAATATGCCCAACAACCGCGAGAATACCAAACAGCAACTGAAGGTTAACATACTGATCTGTTCCATGAGAAACACTAGGAATATAAAGTATCAAACTAGCTGCAGTTACTCCTTTTAAAATATCAAGTAATAATACTACAATACCTGCTTGAGTTCCTAAAACTCTAAATGTATTTGTTGCACCTGCATTACCACTACCATAATCTCTAACATCTTTGCCAAAATATGATTTACCAATCCAAACGCTACTTGGAATGCTTCCAATAACGTATGCTATGATACCCCAAAATATTACGGCTGAAAATTGCATCTTAGTTTTACAAGATTAAATGTTTTTTTATTTGATTAAAAGTGCATCACCATAACAGAGGAAGTTATATCCTTTTTTGAGGGCAGTTTCATAAACTTTCATGGCAAGTTTGTGATCATCTAAATACGCTGAAGTTAGCATCATTAGGGTTGATTGCGGTTGATGAAAATTGGTTAAATAACAATTCGCAATCCTTGGTTCGTAAGGTGGAAAAATAAATTTATCGGTCCAATTATCATCTGGGTTTAGCATTCCAAATGCAGAAACTGAGCTTTCCATAGCTCGCATGACACTTGATCCAACAGCAAGAACTTTTTTCTTATTAGCTTTTGCATTATTAACAATATCAGCAGCCTCTTGGTCTATTCTAAAATGCTCGCTGTCCATTTTATGTTTAGTCAAATCTTCTACTTCTACAGGTCTAAATGAACCCAGGCCAATGTTTAAATTCACTTTAGCAAACTCAACACCCTTAATCTCCAGTCTCATCATGAGGGCTTTCGTGAAATGAAGTCCAGCAGCAGGCGGAGCAATTGCACCTTCTTGCTCTGCAAAAATAGTTTGATACATCTCCTCATCTTCTGGTGTAGCCTCTCGCTCCAAGTATTTTGGGATAGGTGTATGGCCTAATTTATCGACTACATTTTTAAATTCTTGATTAGTACCATCAAATAAAAATCGAATAGTTCTACCTCTAGAAGTGGTATTATCAATAACTTCAGCAACTAGTTCATCTTCTCCAAAAAACAGTTTGTTACCAACTCTTATCTTTCGAGCAGGATCAACTAATACATCCCAAAGTCTAAGGTCTTCATTGAGTTCTCTAAGAAGAAATACTTCAATTTTAGCTCCTGTTTTTTCTTTGTTACCATAAAGTCTTGCAGGAAAAACTTTTGCATTATTGAGTACCATTACATCACCCTCATCAAATTCATCCAAGATATCCTTAAACATTTTGTGCTCAATGGTCTTTTTAGCTTTATCAACAACCATCAACTTACATTCATCTCGATTGTAAGGTGAAGTTGAAGCAATTTTTTTCTGATCTAATTCAAAATGGAATTCTGATAATTTCATGTATAGTTATTTGGTCCTTTATTGCAAAAATTTGGTGCGAAAATAACCTTTTTGAGAGGCGAAGTCAAGATGTCAATTCATTCTAGTATTTAGCCAATGATAAAACTCCTTTGATTCAGGGGAGGTATCTACGTTATTTCTATGAAACGGATAGACTAAAACAGGTCTTTTATCGAAACAATTTCCAGAACTAACCCTTTGTTGTTAATCTTGTAAGGTACAAATGAAATTTACTTCATTATTCAAAGAGTCTATCGCTTTAACTATACGTTTTTTAAAAGCAAATAAACTACGTAGCTTTCTTTCAGTATTAGGAATAACCATTGGTATTTCTTGCATAGTAGCCATTTTCACAGCTACTTATTCCCTTGAAAAAAATATTCAAAATAACGTAGACAAATTAGGTGACAAAATTATATACGTCCAAAAATGGCCTTGGACATATGGCAATGGTTATAAGTGGTGGGAATACATGAATAGGCCAAAGCCCAAAATCAAAGAATATCAACGACTTGCTCGTGATTCAAAAAAAGAGATTGTAAAAAACACTGCATTTTATTATGAATTCAGCAGGAATAAAATCGGGTCCATTCATGAAGAATTGTCTGATGTAAAAATCATAGGAGTCATGGGTGATTTTTTCGAGATTAATCAATGGGAAGTGTTTAGTGGAAGAGTATTTAATAATTTCGACCTTATTTCAGGGAAAAATAGTGCTATTGTGGGGTACAATATTGCCTTAAATTTATTTGAGGGTAGAAATCCAGTAGGAAAAAAAATAACCATCAACGGCAGCAAAGCAACAATTGTGGGAGTATTTGATTATCAAGGTTCAAGTATTGGTGGCTCACAATACGACGATATCGTTGCTTTGCCCATTAAATTTGCTCAGAGATTTGCAAAACCCACCGGATCTGGGTCGTCTCCATCAATAGTCCTAAATGGTCATGAAAATGTTGACATTAATACGTTATCCTATGAGGTAACCCGTATTATGCGTTCCATACGAAAAATAAAACCGAAGGAAAAGGACAATTTTGCATTGAATAAATTAACCATGGTTTCTGATAGTTTGAGTCAAACTTTTGGGATGATTGATATAGCTGCTGGAATAATTGGTTTTTTCTCACTATTAGTTGGGGGCTTTGGAATTGCTAATATCATGTTTGTATCGGTTAAAGAACGTACCTCCATCATCGGACTTCAAAAAGCATTGGGAGCAAAACGAATCTTCATATTGTTGCAATTTTTATTTGAGTCTGTGTTTTTATGTATCATAGGAGCTTTGATGGGAATTATTTTTGTAATAGGACTTGGGCTATTAGCATCTTACCTTACATCATTCCAAGTTTTTTTCAGTTTCTCAATTTTTACATTTGGGATTTCAATTGCCATTGGAATAGGAATTATAGCAGGTATTTCTCCTGCCATACTTGCTTCAAAAATGGACCCAGTTATAGCATTGCGTAAATAAAAAAAAGAGCCCCTTAAGGCTCTTTCTCTTGTAAAAAAGTATAAATTTTTAATTAAGTAAGGTATTTGTCTTAGCAACACCTTCAGCACTTTCTTTGAGTTTGTTTTTCTCAGACTCACTTAGAGAAACCTCCACTATCTTTTCAATGCCATTTTTACCAATAATACAAGGTACACCGATTGATAAGCCTTCAATCCCATACTCACCGTCAAGTAAGGCAGAACAAGGAATCATTTTATGAGAATCTAACGCAATAGCTTTAACAATCTCTGAAACTGCTGCTCCGGGAGCATACCATGCACTTGTTCCTAAGAGTCCTGTTAATGTAGCTCCACCTACTTTGGTATCATTAACTATCTGATTCATTCTTTCTGCAGATAAAAACTCTGATACATTCACACTATTTCTGGTTGCTTTTTCAATGAGTGGCACCATACCCTTATCGCTGTGTCCACCGATTACCATTCCATCTACATCAGATGACGGGCATGACAAGGCTTCAGCAATTCTGTACTTAAATCTAGCACTATCTAAGGCTCCTCCCATTCCAATAATTCTATTCTTCGGAAGGTCTGTATTTTTGTGAACAAGGTAGGTCATCGTATCCATTGGATTACTAACAACTATGATAATTGCATTGGGTGAGTGTTCTAAAAGATTACTACTTACAGACTTCACAATACCTGCATTAATACCTATGAGTTCTTCACGAGTCATCCCTGGTTTACGGGGAATCCCACTAGTAATAACAGCAACATCGCTATTCGCAGTTTTGGTATAATCATTAGTTGTTCCTACAATTTTAGTGTCAAAACCATTGAGTGATGCACACTGCATCAAATCCATGGCTTTACCTTCTGCAAAACCTTCTTTGATATCTATCAGACAAACCTCTGACGCAAAATTTTTAATGGCAATGTACTCTGCACAACTTGCACCTACAGCACCTGCTCCTACAACTGTTACTTTCATTGGTGCAAATTTAACTTTTGATAAGACATAATCCTCATGTCTTTCAACCATTTTTACATAAAAAAACTTAACTAGAATTGAATTTCTGGTATTTCACCTTCAGCCAATAGGTTTCCTTCTGTTGCATTATGAACATCATCAATGGAAATTCCAGGAGCTAATTCCTTAAGTTCGAATCCACGAGGTGTCACATCAATAACACACAGGTTCGTTACAATTTTTTTAACGCATCCAAGACCAGTAACAGGAAGTGTCAATTTTGAAAGCAATTTACTTGCACCCGATCTATTGGTGTGCTGCATAGCAACAATAATATTCTGAGCTGATGCTACTAAATCCATTGCACCTCCCATGCCTTTTACCATTTTACCTGGAATTTTCCAATTAGCAATATCTCCCTTATCATTCACCTCCATGGCTCCTAGTACTGTCAAATCAACACGACCAGAACGAATCATAGCAAAACTAGTAGCACTGTCAAAAAAAACAGATCCTGATAATGTTGTTACAGTTTGCTTACCAGCATTAATTAAATCAGCATCTATCTCAGATTCCGTTGGGAAAGGTCCCATTCCTAACAAGCCATTTTCAGATTGAAGTGTAACATTAATCCCCTCAGGAACATAATTAGCAACTAGTGTTGGAATGCCAATCCCAAGATTAACATAGTATCCATCTTGAAGTTCTTGTGCTATTCGCTGTGCAATTTGCTCTTTAGTTAACATATTTTTTATCAATTTTGGCGGATAGTTCTCTGTTCTATTCGTTTCTCATAATCAGTACCCTGAAAAATTCTATTTACAAAGATACTAGGCGTATGAATAAAATTAGGGTCTAACTCTCCTGGCTCAACTAGCTCTTCTACTTCTGCAATAGTAATTTTTCCAGCCATGGCCATCATCGGATTAAAGTTTCTAGCGGTTGCTTTATAAATAAGGTTTCCATCTGTATCTCCTTTCCAAGCTTTAACGATAGCAAAGTCAGACTCAAAAGCTTTTTCCATGATAAATTGCTTTTCTCCAAATTCTCTGGTCTCTTTTCCCTCGGCTATTTCAGTACCAAAACCAGCAGGAGTATAAAAAGCAGGAATACCTGCACCAGCAGCTCGGCATCTTTCTGCCAGAGTGCCCTGAGGTAATAATTCTACTTCTAATTCTCCAGAGAGAAGCTGTCTTTCAAATTCTGCATTCTCTCCAACATAAGATGATATCATTTTGCGAACTAATTTACTCTGAAGCATCAAGCCAATTCCAAAATCATCCACTCCAGCATTATTTGAGATGCAGGTTAAATCCTTAATTCCAGCTTTGACTATTGAAGAAATCGAATTTTCAGGGATGCCGCACAACCCAAAACCTCCAAGCATAATTGTCATCCCATCTCGGATACCTTGAATGGCGTCATCTGCATTTTTTACTACTTTATTCATAGATGTAAGATTACACAAAGTTATATATTCTTTTATTCAAAATTCATTGTGAATAGTATTACCTTTCATAATTTAATATATTAAACTATGTGCTTAGTTTAACCGTTATCATATAAATTTGTAATTTTATGCAATCCATGACACGCTCTAGATTTTTGAAAATAGTTTTATCCATGCTCATTTCAATGCAAATGAGTTTCCTATCTTTTGGTCAGTTAGGTAATGAATGGTTTGATTCCTCCCAGCGATATTTTACATTAAAAATAAGACAGAACGGTGTTTATCGATTAGATTACAATTCGCTTTCAAACAATGGGATTCCAGTAGATGAAATCAACCCAAAGAACATCCAAATTTTTAAGAATGGAGAGGAGCAATACCTCTACGTTTATGGCCAAGAGGATAATAGTTTTGATATTGATGACTTTATCGAATTTTTTGCCACTAAAAATGACGGTTCATTAGATACTGAGCTTTACAAGAAACCATCCAATCAACCGAACTTACATCAAAGTTTATTTACCGACACCTCAACGTATTATTTAACTTGGAGTACAAATATTTCAAACAAAAGAATAGAATCCTATTACGACAACAACTATAACGGAAAAACTGCTGATCCATATTTTATAAACGAACAAATTATATCTTTTAAAGATTATTTCTTCCCAGGTGTACCCAATCAAAATAATTCCAGTCAGCAATTTTCAGAATACACTGATGGAGAAGGTTTTGGACATTGGATATGGTCAAGTCAACCTGAATTTAAATTGGACTTACCCCACGTCTTTTCAAGCGGACCAAAAGCTGAATTTGAAGTTGTTGCCTTCTCTGCTAATCATAATACTAATGAGATTTTAAACGGATACAATCATGAACTATCGTTATCTCTGGATAATAAAGCGAATACCCTCGCATCTCAAAAGGCATTAGGATATCAGAGAATCAAGTTAAATGCATCTACTTATCCCAGCAATTTAAAATCTGTAACCTCCTTATTTATTGGTGAATCCAATTTTAATCAAAGTGCTTTTGTTTTATCCTATATAAAGTGTAATTACCCGCGTTTACTGAATCTCAATAACAACAGTCAACTCAGGGTAAGTGGCTCTTTCAATTCTTCTTTTTTTAATTTTAGTGACTATCCAATCTCAAAAAACAATCCTTATGTAATTGATTTATTGAATAACAAAAGAATTAAAGCAGATAAACAAGGAGACCAATCTATAAAGTTCAACTTAGAGAAGAATGGAATTAGTGAATTCTATATCTATGACGCTTCTGACGTAATTACAGTTAATTCTATAGAGGAAGTAAAATTAGGCAAATCTGCAATTAATCAATCAACTGATTATCTAATCATCACTCATCCAAATTTAACTTCTGGAGCAAACAACTATGCAAGTTATAGAATGAGCAATACTGGTGGAAGTCACGCTACAGCAACTATTTATGTAAATGATATTTACCATGATTTCGGGTATGGAATTGAAGGGCCACTTGCATTAAAAAAATACATCCAATCTTTGAAATCATCAGCCCCAAACCTTCAATACATTCTTCTACTTGGCAAAGGTCAGACCTATGACCGTATCCGGACAAATACAGCTCTTAAAACTGCACTCAACCTAGTGCCTTCCATTGGGTTTCCTCCAAGTGATTATTTGTATGTTTCATCACTTGATGCAAGTGACTTGAGTATCGATTTTAGCATAGGAAGAGTCCCTGCCCGAAGTAATGAAAAAGTTGAAATTTATTTGAATAAAATTAAAGCATTTGAAGCTCAACCTCCTGCAGCATGGCAGAAAAAAGTAATTCAACTTGCTGGTGGTGTTGGTTTTGAAAACCAATCATTTAAAAATTACCTCAATAACTATTACTCAATTTTGAGTGACACTTCTTATGGGGGGTATCGAGTCATGTTCTCAAAATCCGAACCTCTTCCAATACAAACAAGCCTTACATCTAAAATACAAGCAGAGGTAAATGATGGATCCAATATGGTGATGTATTTTGGCCATGGAGCGGCACAGGTAACAGAAATCTCCCTCGGTGAACCCTCAGAGTATAATAATTATGGAAAGACACCCCTTTTCTTCTTTAACGGTTGTGCTTTGGGAAATACGTTTGAAGATTTATCACTTGCTGAAAAATTTCTTTTTGAGCCTAATAAAGGTGCACTTGGTTGGATTGCAAGTACCAACTTATCATTCACCTCTCAATTATATTTACACACTTTAGAAATACACAAAAAGTTATTTCAAGACAATTATGGAGAGAGTATAGCAAGTGCTATTAAGGCTGCTTCAAAAACTTTCGGCAATATTGATCGTCCTATGGATGTAATTCAATCTAGGCAACTCGTCTATCATGGAGATCCTGCATTTTCTCTCAAATCACCTAATTTACCTGATTTCAAGTTTACTCAAGTATCTGTTGGTAATGCAACTCGTGGTGATTCATTATCCATTCTAGCTCAAATAAACAATATTGGTAAGGCTGTTAACAAAACTTTAAATATTCATTGCAAAATAACGAGCAACGGGCAGTCTGTTTTCAACAACCAGATAGTTATCTCAGCCCCCTATTATCAAAAATTTATTGAATTTAAAGTTCCCCAAGATATTTTATCTGGGCTAATTGACATTCAACTTGAATTGGATAGTGTAAATTCAATACAAGAAATGCAACCTATCGGAGAATCAAATAATACATACACAACGAAATATCTCATCAAGCAAATATCTCCAACGATTTTGAAACCATCAGCAGATGAAATAATCTCAAATACCTCTTTTGAAGTAATGCTTCAACTACCAGGCAACACGGATATAAACAGAGAAATCATCGTTGAATGGGATAGCACTCCATATTTTAAAAATCCAATTGATAGGAATCAGTTCAACCATGATAAAACCCTAATCAAAACAGAAGTTATATTTCCTGATGTTGATAATAAAGATTACTACATACGAGCACGTTACATAGAAAAAGGTGACACTTCTGATTGGGCTTATCGAACTTTTGGCATCATCAAAGATGACCCTGAAGGATGGACTGAAGGTGATCGTTGGAAATTTTTCAATTCCTCAACAAATGCCATTTCTGTGGACTCAAACACTGGGAAATTTAATTTTTTAAGAACCACATCCAAAGACTATCAAATAGAAACTGGAGGTAGTGGACTTGGACCATACACATCTCGATGGATCATTATTGATGGAACACCCGTCATTACTAATTGGTGGCCATTCACCGGTGTTTCTATGATATTTATTAATCCAGACACAGACGAAAGGTATCACGAACCATCAAACTCCTTTAATGTACCCTTTAAGGCTCCCTGGTTTGGAACTACTCCTCCACCCTACAATGTAGTTGGTGAACCTTGTGCTATGTATAACTACAATACCAACACGATAGAAGAACAAGATTCTTTAATAGATTTACTAAATCGTGTACCAAATGGTTATCACATCATAATGCTAAATATGAGTGATTGCAATACCGAATTATTTAAGCAAGAACTTTGGGATGCATTTTCTGCATATGGCATAACAAAACTTCAAACCATAAAAAAAGGAGAACCTTTTGGAGTATTTGGAACAAAAGGAAGTGATAAACCTGCCAATGAGTATCTTGCTGACTATCAAAACAGCGTTACACAACCAGAAAATCAGACCATGAAATATGCTCAAACATTTTCACCCAAATTGACAAAAGGAAGCATTACTTCAAAGTCTATAGGTCCTTCTATAAAATGGGAAACACTAACTTTAGAACTAGATCAAAAAGATGCCAATGGCGAAACATTCAATGTTGAGATATTTGCCAGCTCTGACAATAAAAACTGGGAATCTAAACTAACCTCATCAAATCTTAAAATCATTGATTTAGGGAGTATTGATGCTAAAATCCGCCCATTCATTCAGGTTAAAATTTCCTTTGATGATGATGAAATGAGAACTCCTCAGTCCATAAATCGTTGGAAAATTAACTATGTAAAACCTACTGAAGGTACTATTAATAAAGATCTAGCATTTAAATTTCACAATGATACACTCCAACAAGGAGAGGACTTGACATATTCGATTAGCTTTGAAAATATCGAGGATCAATTCTTTGACTCAAGCGAATATGTCATTTATATCAAAAATAGTTCAGGTTTAAATGACACTATAACTCGTAATTACATTGACTCCCTTTTTCCACGCCAACATATCACTATTCAAGACACTATTCAAACCTTTAAAATGGAAGGAGAATACGAATTTTTTGTTGGTTTCAATCACCAACAAGAAGTGGTAGAACAGACTTATGACAACAACTATTTCAATCAGCAGTTTTATGTTGACAAGGATTTGACCAACCCGCTTTTAGATGTCGTTTTTGACGGAAAGCATATCATCGATTATGATATTGTGTCACCTAATACCATCATTTCGATGTCTATTAAAGATGATAATCCTTATCGATTAATTGACGACGAATCCTACATTTCAGCATACCTTAAACACCCTAACGGAGAAATAGATACCTTGCAAGAAGGAATGGAACAAGTTGAATTTATTCCAAGCACACAAAAAGATGAAGAAGCCATTCTCAAATATTCTGCTCAGAATCTTGAAACAGGCAGTTATATCTTAAGTGTAGAAACAACAGATAAGACAGGAAATGAGTCGAGTGAAATGGGTTATTCCATCAACTTTGAAGTTATTAGAGAAGCCAGTATCACCAACTTTTATCCCTATCCTAACCCAGCATCCAGCTCTGTACAATTTGTATATACACTAACCGGAAATCAAGTCCCAGATTACATCAAAATTCAAATTATGACCGTATCAGGTAAAGTCGTTCGAGAAATTACCCAAAATGAGTTAGGCTATATTCAAATAGGAAATAATATTTCAGATTTTGCATGGGATTGCACCGACCAGTATGGCGACCGACTAGCCAATGGGGTGTATCTATACAAGGTAAAAGCCCGACTCAATGGAAAGGATATGGAAATTCGAGAAACATCTGGAGATCACTTTTTCTCCAATGGTTTTGGTAAGTTATATTTAGTGAAATAAAAATAAATCACTAAAAAATAACAAATCCCATCATTAACATTTCACCAATTGATTCGAATCATCAAAACGAAGTCGTATTGGAAAACCCAAAAACTTTTGCCTAAATTCTGAGCTATTATAAGCATTACGGAGTATGGGTATTCGAATGAGAACATAGTCTATTCCCATCAAAACTTGTAACACTCGTTTTCGTAAAAATCCAATATTAGATTGAGATTGAACTCTTTTAACCTCGGACATATAATTCCCCTTGTTAGATATCGATATCTGAGCAGAAGAATGCATTCTAAAACTTGCTAAAACTTGAGGTATGGAGTAAAGTAATTCCGTCTTAAAAAATTCGAACCATAAATCATAGTCATTAGCATATCGATAATCTTTAGATATCCCTCCCGCTTTTTCATACAATTCTTGCCTCCAAAATGTAGATTCTTGTTGGATAAATATTTTGGAAGATAAAGTCCAAGTATATTTTGAAATGGAGGGAAACACATGTGCATCCCATATGCGAATAACTCCTAAATCATTAGAAGTGCTTGGTGTCCCTGTCAGCCATGAAATTTCTGGGAACTTTTCAAAAGCATTCATCACAGTATTAATTGCACCATCTCGATAAAGATCATCTGAATTTAACCAAGCTTGAATATCAGAAGGATATTTCTTAAATCCATAATCTATAGCTTCATAATTGTTCAATCCTTTGACTATCTCATAAGTTGTACCTGTAGTTTTCAATATCTGAATTGAATTATCTGTCGAACCTCCGTCAATGACCACATGCTTTAGGTTTGGATATTGCTGACTCTGAATAGACCGTATACAAGCCTCCAAAAATCGATCTCCGTTTAGGTTAGGTGTGATTATGGTAATGCTTAAGTTACTCATAAATTCAATGAGGGTATATGAGATTTCCAAAACTGAGGGTCATACTTTTCGCGAGCATGACAACCAAAAGGCAGTTGGTTATGATTTAAACGATAACATTCTCTTGGCATAGTTTCAAAACTAAACATCAATGCATCTTCTAACGAAGAAAGTGTAAATTCTTTATGATTTTGAATAAATTGAGACCAAACCACATCTTCATTCGACCAATTGTATTTCGCTTTCTCAAAATAAAATGAACGACCTTGGATTTTAATCAAAAATCGAGCAGGTAAATAAACAAATAACTTAAATAGCCTTCGTTTCCAATTATTTGCTGGGTGATAAAGTTTCCAGAGACTATCTGATATAGTCAAGTTTGATTTTAGAGCTTTGATAAATGAAGGGATATGACGAAGTGAAAAACCTCCATTACCCACCAATAAGCCCTCTTTTTCTGGCACATCAGCTACTAACCAAGGTGCTCCAATGTAAGTATATGCCTTATCTATGAATACATCCAAAGAATCTTTAATAATAAAAGCATCGGTTTGAAAAACAAGCATGTATTCATAGCTTTTGAACCGTTGATAAAACTCATTCGATAAAAGTAGGCGATTGTATGAAACGACGTCTTTAAAATATCCTTCGTCAAAAGAGGCTTTCTTCAAGGTTATAAAATCACTTAGTAGAGGGGTTAAACAATCATAATTAAGCTGAACAAAAAAATCTGAACCTACCAAGCACACGTGCAAATTAGATTGTGACCCAAGTTTATTCAATGATTCCATAGACTGAATTTCAGATTTATTCAGCAATTTGTATACTGGTACTATTACAACCACCGATTGGTTCATTGATAAGATTAGATGACAAAAGTAGAGATTCTACTATTTATCACATTGATTTATGAAGAATATCATAATAACAAAACTATATGCTAATCAAAATACCCCATTAAATCCTACCTTTGAATCATCAATGAAACCTAGAATACTATTCATATGCCCAGATATAGCTGAACCCAGTGGTGGAGTCAAACAAATCTACCGCCAAGTAGATGTACTTAATAGTTTGGGATATAAGGCATTAATAGTACACCAAAATCAAGGATTCAAACCTCAGTGGTTTACATTTGATACGCCTATCGAATATCATTATTTGATTCATGCAGAGCTCAACAATCAGCCTGCTATTCTTCCTCAGTGGTACATTAAATTGAGAGAGGCTCAATTGGCTCGAAATGATTTCAAAATTGATAATTCAGACATCCTTGTATTTCCTGAAGCATACGGACCCAACATTAATAAAGTATTCCCCTCCCATTCTAAGGTAATTTATAACCAAGGTTGTTATAATTCATTTCGAAAATTCCCCCTTCAACTAACTAAGTCCGAAACACCATATGCACATTCCAATACACTTGCAACAATTATAAACTCTGATGACGCAATCAATTATTTGAAACTAGCCTTTGGAAATATTCCTATTTTTAAAATTCACCATTCCATTGACATGGAAATTTTTAAACCTGCATCGAAAAAGAAACAGATCCTTTATATGCCTCGAAAAAATGTTGGAGACATCAAACAAGTGATCCAAATCAATGCTCTTCGAGAAAACCTGAATGGTTGGATAATCAAAGATTTAGATCAGCTAACGCATACTGAAATAGCCCATGCCATGAATGAAAGTAGTATTTTTTTAAGTTCAAATTTGGATGAGGGATTCTCACTGCCGTCTATTGAAGCTATGGCTAGCGGTTGTTTAGTTATTGGATATCCAGGCAAAGGAGGAAAAGAATATTTTAAACCAGAATTCTCCATGCCCGTTCCAGATAAAGATATCCAACAATTCGCAATAAAATTAGAAGAAGGTATTCAAAAAATAGAAAATCAGCCCCAATACCTTAAAGATATTGCACAAAAAGCTCGAACACATATTAGTAATAATCACTGTGGAAAGAGTGAAAAACGAGACATTCAAAATGCTTGGGATTTTATTTTGAAAGCCAATTCAAACAGATTAAATGCTTGACATACAACAACGCTCACAAATAGATCTTTTGATCAAAAAAGTAGGTGATTTTCAAATTCAAAACCAATCCAAGGTAATCGCTTCTGATATCGAAGAAAAAAGCTTCAATCAATTGGTTAGCTATGTGGATATTGAAAGTGAAAAAATGCTCGTAGCTGGACTAAAATCAATAACACCAGAAGCAGGATTTCTAATAGAAGAGAAAACCTCAAACCACCAAAACGAAGATTTATACTGGATCATCGACCCATTAGATGGAACAACAAATTATTTATTTGGACATACGAAATATTCAATTTCTATTGCCCTCTATCAAAACAAAAAACCTGTATATGCACATGTTTTTGTACCTCCTGATAATGAATCATTTGTAGCAAACCAAGAGGGAGCTTTTTTAAACGGTGAAAGGATTATTGTTTCTAAGAGAAATCAAATGTCAAAAACACTAATTGCGACAGGATTTCCATATTACAAATTTGATCAAATGGAGGCATATACTAATTGCCTAAAAATTTTAATGAAAGAAACGAAAGGTATACGTCGTATGGGCAGTGCTGCTATTGATTTAGCATACACTGCATGTGGAAGATTTGATGCGTTTTATGAATTGAACCTAAGTCCATGGGATGTTGCAGGTGGAGCCTATATTGTACAACAAGCTGGAGGCATAGTCTCTGATTTTAAGAATGAAGGAAATTATGTGTTTGGAAATTCAATACTGGCTGGCAATCCTGACATTCACCTAGAAATGCTGCGTTTGATTAAAAAAGAATTCAGCTAATCTTTTTTCTTTTCGATAACGAAAATATCCTCATCATCTTTTTTAAAGAAATAGTTTTCACGAGCATACCTCTCTAGTTTATTATCATCTGAGAATAGATTTTCTTTCTGTTCTTTCATCTCTGCAATTTCTTTAGACAAAAAAGCTTCTTGAATTTTGAGGTTCTTTAATTCATTGTACTGTTTGTAAATAAAAATAGCACTGTTCCCATCAAAAAATAAAATCCAAACTAGAAATATTGAAAATGTAATTGAGTACTTGTTTGCAATAAATTTCTGAAGAAACTTCATGTATACAAATGAAATAACTTAGAAACAATTAAACTAATAAAGTAATGGACCAATGTAGAAATTACCATACAGAATGGTCTGTACTTTCCCACTTAGTCTGTAAAGTGAGGACTTTTTCTATGATTTCTCTGGCTGCACCATGGCCGCCATTGGCTTTGGTAATAATATCTGCTTCTTGCTGAACTTGCCAAGCTGCATCTGCAGGGCATGTTTTGACCCCACACATACGCATGGAAGAAATATCTGGAAAATCGTCCCCCATGTAGAGTGTTTTGGTTAAATCAAGGTTATGTTTTTTAATCAACTCCTCAAAAAGATTCTTTTTATCAGAAACTCCCGTATATATCTCCTTAATGCCTAGAGTTTTAAGACGAGACCTTACTCCTTCAGAACTGCCTCCACTGATGATAATTAGTCTATAGTTTTGTTTAACAGCAAACTGAATAGCAAAGCCGTCTTTGATATTAAAATCACGAGTCAATGCTCCATCATCTTGGGCCAATACTTTACCAGTTGTAAGAACGCCGTCTACATCAAAAATAAACGTATCTATTGTTTTGAAGTTATCGTAAATCATAATATTATTGATTGTCTCTCCATTCGTAAACCCAACTGCTCTGAATCATTTCTAGGTGACCTTCATTACTATCTTCACGTTTTCCTTCGAAGTTAGGTAGAGCTAAAACCCAGTCCAATAAGTCAGTGAAGCGTATTCTATATATTTTTGCCTCACTAAAATCATCACCAAATTTTTCATAAAGAGCTAAAGCAATATCCTCATAATCTGACCAATTTATGGGGGGTTCGTAAAATTTATTTTTATCCATCTTTTAATGTCCTATTATACTACTTTGATCTGGAATTGTAACCTCAATATCAGAATTTATATTGCACTGGCATCCCAGCCGTGAGTTAATTTTGGGATTTTCAGCCCTGTCGATAAAGTCTTCTTCTTTATCTGATATTTCAGGTAAATCGGTCATCCCTTTGTTGATATAAACATGACATGTACTGCATGCACAAACAGCTCCACAATTATGATTCAAATGTAGATTATTATCTAAGGCTGCATCGAGTATGGTGTCTCCACTATCCACTGTTACAATAACCTCTTTTTCAGGTTGTCCCTCAAATCTAAAAAGTACCTTATGATTACCCATTTATTATCTACGCGAAAGTAATATTATTGATTTACTTAAAAACACAAAAGCCTTAAAGCAACTAATTTCTTTAATAGTTCATCTATCATTTAAGTTAAATACGACTTTATTCAAATCACATTATGCTATGTAACATATAGCAAATACATTTGTTCATCGTTATTTAGATCATGCATACTAGACCAGCTAAGATACTTTTAGTCCTTTTGTTAAGCTTTTTCAGCAACTATTCTTTTGCTCAATCGCCTGAAAAACTATTGGGAAAACCGCTCACATCTTCATCTATTTCTGAGTTTATGAAGTCTTTTAAAAATGACAATCCTGTTGAGTCTTTTCTTCCATACCTTAGAATTTTAAAGTTAGATTATTTACAATCTGGATTGAGCATGGAGTATAATACGGACATTGCTCTTTCTAAAATCTCTTTGTATGATAGCGGATATACCTATCAAAGGTATTCAGGGAACTTTCCTTTCAACCTAAAGTGGGGTCTCAGCATAAACCATGTTCAGGATAAAACTGGTGGATTAGATTTTGTCTCAGAGAATCAATATCTTAGAAGAATGAGTTCAGATGATTTTCAAATGGACTTTTATTTTGAAAATGGGAAACTTTACCACATTAGAATTACTGCAACTATCAAAACACTTCGAAACTTCCCCAACGAATTATTAGCGGCTACTGGAATACGGTTGATTCCTGATGGTAAAAAACTAGAGGGCAACATTATTGATGGAGAAGGCTCCATGATGTGGGGTAATGGAACAGCCGTTTACAAAGGGGAATGGACTTATGGTGTTCCCCAAGGAAGAGGTCAGTATATAGACTCTTTTGGAAATAAATATGAAGGTGATTTTAAACTCGGTTTTTTCTGGGGGCAAGGGAAATTTTACTCCGAAAGTTATAAATACTCATACTCTGGAAGCTTTGCTATGAGCAAGAAACATGGTGAAGGTAGAATAGGATATTCTAATAAAACGTCATATGTGGGAGAATGGCAACAAGACAAAATGCACGGACAAGGAACTTATAATATTAACGATCGCTATTCATACACTGGTAGACTGGTTAACAATGCATTCAATGGTCGAGGAAAACTAAAAACCCCTGACGGATTAATAGACGGATATTTTAAAAATGGGAAACCACACGGTAAGTGTACTCAATCAACCGCTGACGGAATTCAATCATTGACTGGAAATTTCGTAAATGGTAAGAAGAATGGACTTTTCGACTTAACAATTCTAGGAAACAAAAGTACCATCACTTATCAAGATGATATTGAAATCAAGAAAGGACCGATTGACGGAACATTAATCGATGAGTAATAGTTGAAGAGCAGAACTTGATTTTTGCTCCAAGGCTATCTTACGATCATCAATAATTTTTTCAAGCTGAGAATTTGAGTCATTGTAATTGAATACAGTCAATAAAGTATAGCCCGATTGAATATTCACGGTAAATTTATCTTTCAATTCCTCGAGTAATGCTGAAGTTTTGGTATCATTCATGTTAAAACAAGACATGAAGCTAATTGCAGAATTTTGCATCAAATTCAATTGGATGCCTACTGCATTAAATTTACTGAAGATAATTTCGAGGTTGTCCTCAACTATAAAAGAAAAATCGCGAGACGCAATCGTCATCAATGACTGATTCTTTTTAATTATATAGCATTGAGTGTCATTCAGAGTTCGGCTATCATTCTCAATTACTTCTGTACCTGGTAATAATGGATCTACAAACGATTTCACAAAAAGTGGAATCGCTTTATTTTTTAAGGGTTGTATAGTTTTTGGATGAATAACTGAGGCTCCATAATAAGCTAATTCAATAGCCTCATTATAGGAAACTTTGGGTATCAACTGAGCTTCTGAAAACTGTTTTGGGTCAGCATTCATAATCCCTTCGACATCCTTCCAGATGGTCACTGACTCTGCATCTAAACAAAAAGCGAAAATAGCTGCAGAATAATCTGAACCTTCTCTGCCAAGTGTTGTATTCTTATGATTAATATCTCTACCAATAAAACCTTGAGTAATGATTGGTTGCCACTCTGCTAATGGTTTAAGACTATTTTGGATAAGCGGAACAGACTCTTCCCAAAGAACACTTGCAGATCTGTGTTTTGAGCTTGTAATAACGAAATTTCGTGCATCGATCCATCTATTCTTTACCCCAAACTTATAAAGATAGGTGCTCACTATCTTGGTTGATATTAGCTCCCCAAATGGAACAATCTTATCATACTCCATATCATAAGTGGAAGACTCATCCCTTCTTTTCTTGATGATACACTCTAATTCAATCAAGAGATTATCTACTTCGTAATAATCATTTTCATCCTTGATTAATGATTCTGTAATTTGCTGATGAAATGACTTAATTTCAGCAAATATTTCTTTCTTCGAATCCTTACTGAAATAGTATGCATCAACCAACTCTTCTAACTTATTGGTAATTTTACCCATAGCAGAAATAACTACCAATAAAGGACCTTGTCCATAATCTTGAAGAACAGAAGCTACATTTTTAACGGCCTCTGCATCTTTCACACTTGCACCTCCAAATTTAAATACTCTCATTAAAGATTAAATTTGTGGCAATATTACCAAATAATAATTTTAATGAGAACTAATAAAGTAATAAGTCTGAGTCAGTTTATCGCAGACCAACAGAATAAATTTCCAGATGCAAGTGGAGACCTATCTAAAATTTTCAGAGATTTCAAATTCGCAGCAAAAATCGTAAATAGGGACGTCCGGAAAGCAGGCCTTGTTGACGTTCTTGGGGCTTTTGGGACAGTTAATGTGCAAGGCGAAGAAGTAAAAAAATTAGACATCATAGCAAACGAAGAATTCAAATCTTCTCTAACACTTGGCGGAGATTGTTGTGCAATTATATCTGAAGAAGAGGAAGACATTCATCAAATAGAAACAACACTAAATCAAGACAGCAAATACATTATAGCCATAGATCCACTTGACGGAAGTAGTAATATTGATGTCAATGCATCCATAGGAACTATATTTTCTGTGTATCAGCGTAAAAGTCCTGTAGGTGGACCCGTAACCATGGAAGATGTCCTTCAAAAAGGAATTAATCAGGTAGCTGCAGGATATATTATTTATGGAAGTAGTACAATGCTCGTTTTTACTACTGGACAAGGAGTAAACGCTTTTACATTAGACTCATCTATTGGTGACTTCTGTTTAAGTCATCCTAATATCAAAATCCCCTCAAAGGGTAATATATATTCTGTCAATGAAGGAAACTACGATCAATTTGACCAGAATATCAAAGACTACATTGATTTTTGCAGAAATTCCATCGACAAAAAAGCATACAGTGCTAGATATATTGGAAGTATGGTAGCAGATTTTCATAGAAACTTGCTCAAAGGCGGTATTTTTATGTATCCTTCAACCACGGACTCACCTAACGGTAAGCTTAGACTCATGTTTGAAAGTAATCCCATGGCTTTCATCACCGAACAAGCAGGCGGAATAGCTACTACTGGCAAGGGGCGTATTCTTGAATTAGAACCCACAGAAATACATCAACGAAACCCCGTTATCATGGGAAGTTCAGACATGGTAAAAAAAGCATTATCATACTAAATGAAAATCAAATTTGTGAAAATACTATTGCTTTTAGGGCCATTAATTATACTTACACTTAGCTGTAAAAAAGAGTGTTTTACAGACTCAAAATGTCAAGAAAATCCTCAAAATGACTCATCACTATGTATGGCATATTTTGAATCTTGGATATACTATGCTGATGAAAACAAATGTAAATATGAGGGTTATAGTGGATGTTCTCCTATTGGTTTTGAAACAAAATCTGAATGTGAAAAATGCGATTGTAATCGCTAAAAATAGTATTACTTATTCGGTTTCTTAGATTTTCGTTTGAATCGATGATATCGCTTATTATTCGATTTTTTATTTTGAGATAGGTTGGATGAACCTCTGGCATTTTGTTTCATTCGTTTCTTACCTCCTTCAACTGGACCTTTAGTTGGCTCAAATCCCTCTACTACCCCACTTTGAATTTGCATACCCAAAAGCTTTTCAATAGATGTCAAATATTCTTGCTCTTCACTACATACTAACGACATAGCAATACCACTCGCACCAGCTCTCCCTGTTCTTCCTATACGGTGCACATAATCCTCAGGCACATTAGGCAACTCATAATTAATGACATAAGGTAATAATGGAATATCCAACCCACGAGCGGCAATATCAGTAGCTACTAAAACACTCACTTCCCCACTTTTAAAATTAGCCAATGCTTTTGTTCGAGCAGATTGAGATTTATTCCCATGAATTGCAGCTGCTGTGATTTTTGCCTTTTCTAATTTTTGAGCAAGTCGATTTGCACCATGTTTGGTTCGAGTAAAAATGAGTACTTGATGCCAATTACCTTCCCAAATTAATTTAGTAATTAATTCTGTCTTTCGTTTTGCATCTACGCGATAAACTGCTTGATCTATTCGTTCCGCAGTAGAATTCTCTGGAGTAGCCTCAACAATTTTAGGGTCTGTTAAAAGTCCATTCGCCAACTTTTTTATTTCCTTTGAAAATGTAGCTGAAAAGAGCAGATTCTGACGTTTTTGAGGCATCATTTGAATAATTTTTTTAATGTCTCTTAAAAATCCCATATCCAGCATTCGGTCGGCTTCATCAAGAACCATAAACTCTAGATTTTTTAGTGATAAGTGCCCCTGTTGATGTAGGTCCATTAATCGACCAGGAGTAGCTACTAGTATATCCACACCTTGTTTGAGTGCAGCAACCTGAGGGTTTTGATTTACTCCACCAAAGATGACGGTGCTTCGTATATTCACGTACTTACTATACGATTGAACATCCTCTAATACTTGAGCTGCTAATTCTCTTGTTGGTGTTAAAATAAGTGCCTTGATTTCTTTACGACCTGAGTTATTACCTCTCGTAAGAATCTGGATCATTGGTATGGCAAACCCAGCTGTTTTTCCTGTACCTGTCTGAGCACTTGCTAAAATATCAAACCTTTGAAGAATTAATGGTATTGATTTTTCTTGGATTGGGCTTGGATTCGTGTAATTTTTATCTCCAATTGCCTTTAGTAATGGGTCTATAAGACCTAAATCTTTAAATGTCATAATATTCAACTATTGTGAAATGACAATCCAAAGACCTCACTCCTTTTATGCAAATGTATTCACGAAGCTAGAGTGAATTACTCTACTTATAATTAGTAATTTAAATGAAGTAAAATAGTGGACACTTTAAAATAGAAATTAATGGTCGTATCGAGCAACAATAGGCATTTGCCTTCCTATCCCAAATGCTTTGTGACTAATTCTAAGTGTTGGAGAAGCTTGAAACCGTTTATACTCATTTTTATCAACCAGTCGAATAATTCTTCGAACTAAATCTTCCTCAATTCCAAGTTTAGTAATTTCTCTCCAGCCTTTTTGCTCCTCGATATAATGAAAAAGTATTTTATCTAGGACAGAATAAGCAGGTAAGGAATCACTGTCTTTTTGATTTGGTCTTAGTTCTGCACTAGGCTCTTTATCAATAATTTCCTGTGGAATAACCTTATTTGATCTGTTCATGAATCTCGCTAACTCATAAACTTGTTCTTTGTATAAGTCTCCTATCACTGACAAGCCACCACACATATCTCCATACAACGTGCTATATCCAACAGCACTCTCACTTTTGTTACTCGTATTGAGGACGATATAACCAAATTTGTTACTAATTGCCATTAAAATAACACCTCGACTTCTGGCTTGAATATTTTCTTCAGTTACATCCTCATCTAAACCCTCAAACTCTTCTTTTAATGTCATATTTAATGACTCAACAGTTTGTTCGATTGAAATAATTCGATAAGGAGAATTTAAATTTTTAGCTAATGCTACAGCATCATTTACAGAACCCTCGCTGCTGTATTTACTTGGCATCATAATGGCTCTGACATTCTCACCTCCTAAGGCTTTTGCAGCCAATGCATGAACTACTGCACTATCAATACCCCCACTACTTCCAATCACGGCTTTTTTAAAGCCCATCTTACCAAAATAATCTCTAATTCCCATTAAAAGAGCATCGTGAATAAGTGCAATATCATAGTCATAATAGTCCTGATGGTTATCTGGATATACTGAACCACTTGACCACTCAATCAATTTAAAGTCCTCATGATAAAAAGTACACTCTTCGACGATATCCCCATTTCTATTGATAAACATAGAACCTCCATCGAAAAGAATATCGGTGTTACCTCCTACTTGATTAACATAAAATAAAGGCAAATCATATCTTTTAGCATTTTGTTGCATTCGATTTCGACGTTTTTCAACATGATTGTAACTATATGGTGAGCCACTCAGATTTATCATTAAAGAGGGATCTTGTTTCTTTAGCTCATCCATTGGAATGGCTTCATACATTTTCTCATCGTCAATATTCCAAAGATCTTCACATATAGTAATGGCTAATTTTTCACCTCTAAAAGGCACACATTCGAATATTTTGTTTGATTCGAAGTATCGATATTCATCAAACACATCATAGGTCGGCAATAATGTTTTATCAATTCGTTTCAACAGTTTTTTATTCTCATAAAAAAAAGCAGAATTGTACAACTTTTTACCTTGCTCTAAATTGCTCCATGATGGTGATCCGACAATCACTCCTATTCCACTAGAATTTTCTCCAATTAATTTCACAGCAGATTCACAACGATCTATAAAATTTGGATAGTCTAGTAAGTCTTTAGGAGAATAACCACAAACTGCTAATTCTGAAAAGATAATTAAGTCAACATTTTCTACTTTTGCCTTAGAAATTGCATCTAAAATTTTAGCCGTATTCCCATCAATGTCACCAATGATATAGTTAAGTTGAGATATGACTATCTTCATGAGAAATTTTAAAAAAGTACACCGACTGAGACAGCAAAGTAATTGTTTTTGGCATCTGCTGTCTTATCCTTAATAAACATATCAGTAAATGTGTTCGCAAATCGGACACCTGCTTGTAAACTTGTACTACCCGCCATCCTATATTCTACTCCACCTCCTATAATCAGTGGAAAACGGAACAAAAATACCTTATCATCAAAATTGTCTAAGGTGAAATCATCCCCCTCGTCGTCATTAATACGGTAATCTGTTGGATCCAAGTCCTTTATACTTTGTGGAATATCTCCAGATGTAATTGATGCACGAGCGTTTAACGCAAAACCAGGAGAAAAACCAAAGTTACCGTAATATACCAAATTACCAATTTCTTTGGTATTCAACTTCATACTTATTGGAATTTCTAAATACTGAATAGTATACTTATAATTCAAACTTGAAATCTTGGTATTACTAATATCATTCACAAATGACTGCTCTGAAGTTAGATTGAACTTACTATTTATCTGTGAAAGCAATAATTCTGCATGAAGACCATAAGTTGAGTTGATTGCATACTCTCCCATTAATCCATAGGCAAAACCCACAGATGTTCCGTCATTTTCTATGGTCTTGTCAGTACCTGATAACCAGCCAAAGTTAGAAGCACCTTTAAGTCCAAATCTAAATGAATTTTGTGCAAAAGATAGTTGCGTTAATAGCAAACCTAGCGTTAGTATTGTAATGTTTTTCATAATTATTAATATTTAAATGGATACAAAGATTAGCACTAAAAGTTTAAAAATCCTACTTGCTCCATTCATTTTTGCTGGAGTTTTTACGTTCCAAGCCTGTACGAAAAACAAACACACCAAAAATCTATCTAATATAGATACCAAAATGAAAATAGAACGTTTTGAGCAAGAACTATTTTCATGTAAAAGTGTGAGTGATATCGTTCGTTTATCTGAGACTAAACCAGACTTTTATAAAGTTTTCACGGAAAACATTATTGCATCAAATGTCCAATTCCCGGATGCAACAGACGCTGATATTGCAGTAGAATTATATAAGTATATTTCGCACCAAGACATGGATTCTTTGTACAAGATCACTCAGAAAGAATTCAATAATTTTCAATCCTACTCAAATGAACTATTAAAGGCTTCAAAATACATCCTAAATTATTTCCCTGAAGATACAATTGATGAAGTCACAACGTTTATATCAACCTTTCATTACGGGGCTGTATATGATCAACAATCCAAAAAATTTGGTGTTGGACTAGATATGTATCTAGGGTCTAAATTTGAGGTATATACTTTGCTAAATCCTGAGAACTTTCCATTGTATCGCATCAAAAAATTTGAGCCTTATCGAATTGTACCTAATTGTATTCAAACTTATGTGGATGTTAAAGTGCCTGAACATATCTCGACCACCTTTATTGACCAAGCTATTTATGAGGGTAAAAAACTATATTTATTAGACCTTCTTCTACCAGAATATCATGATTCGCTTAAAATTAATTATTTATTCAACCAAATAGAATGGTGCCAAAATCAAGAGGAAAATATTTGGTCCTACCTTGTTCAAGAAGAGGAACTTTTTAACTCAGATAAAAATGAGTATCAAAAAAGATATTTCAATGACGGACCATTTACGGCTCCTTTTGGCAACGAAAGCAGCCCTAGAACTGGTGCATGGGTTGGTTGGCAAATTGTACGCAATTACATGGAAATTCACCCCAAAATTTCTATTCATCAACTATTGAGCAATAGCAATCACATGGATATATTCCATGAAAGTGGATATAGACCCTAGATTTTTTCTTCAAAAAAGTGGTATGCCCCATCAGGCTGAACAACTACCCATGGAATTTTCCGATTCTTCTCAAAATAAGAGTACCCTTTTTTGAGTTGACTCCAGAAATTAATTAACTTTTTATCATCGTATTGGTCCGATAATAGTTGAAAATTTTCTTGATTTAAACGAGTTGGAAAAAGATGAATCGGTATAGATTCCTGCCCATTATTTCTTGCCTCAATACACAAAATATATAATTCTTTGATAAAACTATCCGTTATCGGAATGCACCCTATGGTCTCACAACCACCATGGATAAATATTAAGCCCCCAGGAGCATAACGATTTGAAAGAATCTGATCACTTTTATTGGGATAATCGATCTGTAAAGAAAGAAAAAAATCACTGTTTGGATTAAATTTACTGAGTGAATAAATCCCTTCAGGTATTTGTTTATCACCTTCTTTTCTTTTGGGCCCTAACTGGCCGATATTTTGACAAAACTTGTAAGTGGTCACTAATTTGTATCGATTATCCCCTTTATTTTTTGCCCATACCTCAAGGTCCTCCTCAAATTTAAAACCACGAATAAATATCTCAAAATTTTGTCGATCAATTCCTGCCTCCTTAAGTTTAACATAAGCATGTTCTGCTTTGTCTTTGTATGCTTGAAATACACGATCGTAAGTTAATTGTTGATCTTTAAAACTAGGAGAATCTACATTGATTAATGGCATGAAAAAAAATGTGAATATGAAAAAAATCTTGGTCATCTATAATATATGACGACAAAAATGCAGGATTATTCTATCAATCATCATAAAAATACTGAAAATAATCGCTATCGTTTTAGTGAGCTTTAACCCCTATTTTCGCAAAGTATTTTGAAGGGGAAATTATATATAGTGCCAACGCCCATTGGTAATTTGGCAGACATTACCTATCGAGCAATAGAAGTACTTAAGTCTGTTGATGCCATTTTAGCTGAAGATACTCGACAAACTAAAAAACTTTTAGATCACTATAATATTAATCAAAAACTCATTCCCTATCACCAACACAATGAACACAAAATTTCAAAAGGGATTATTGAAAAGCTACTGAATGGTGAGTCTTTTGCGGTATGCTCCGATGCAGGAATGCCTGGAATATCTGATCCTGGGTTCTTACTAATAAGAGAATCTATCCACGAAAATATTGAAGTTGTTACTCTGCCTGGTGCAGTAGCTGCTATCGTTGGAGTAGTTGGTTCTGGTTTACCTTGTGATTCATTTGTTTATGAAGGTTTTTTGCCCCACAAAAAAGGCAAACAAACTAAAATCTTGAATCTTCTTGAAGAAAAACGAACCACTATTTTTTATGAAAGCCCACACCGAATTATAAAAACTCTTCAAATGATTCATGACCTACTTGGTCCAGATCGTTCTTTAGTTATTGGCCGTGAACTAACTAAAAAATTTGAAGAATATATTCGTGGAAACCCTATTCAACTTTTGGAACATTTCAAAAACCACGAACCAAAAGGAGAATTTGTACTAATGATTGCTGGGTATGACAAAAAATAAATTCAAAATACTTTTATATGTTCTTTCTCCGGCTTTGTTATTTTGGTTAGCTTGGCCTCCTCGTGATTTATTTTTCCTAGGCTTTTTTGCTTTTGTACCCTTATTCCTACTTGAAGATAAAACCAGAAATACACGAGGAAGCAGTTGGTTAATCTATTTATCACTATTGATATGGAACATCGTAATATCCTGGTGGGTGGGTTATGCCGAGTTTTATTCGAGTATTTTTATGCTACTTGCAAATTCATGGCTTATGTATTTACCCTGGCTAGGTTATAGAAAAGCACGTAGAATAGTTAATGATAAAAAAGCCCTATTGATTTTTGTTTCGCTTTGGTTGTCGTTTGAATACCTTCACCTCAATTGGCAAATCACATGGCCTTGGTTTACACTGGGCAATATTTTTGCGAAACATAATGAAGTTATTCAGTGGTATGAAATAACTGGAGCACTTGGCGGAAGTCTATGGATTTTAACAACCAACGTAATAACCTACATAACTGTTCGAAAGTCAGACATTAAAACCTGGTGGAAGCCCATTGGATTTATCATTATTCCTACACTCTTATCCATCCCTTTTTACATTTACAATCAAACGGATTATACCTCGTCGAATAATAGTACATCTTCAGCCTTATTAGTTCAACCTAATATTGATCCTTACTTAAAATTTGAAAAAGATAAAGAGATTCTTAACTTGACTCAAATGCTAAGGTTGGTTGAACCACTAATAAATGATAGCACAGATTACATCATCTTACCTGAAACAGCTATAGTGGAATATGTTGATGAGAACTACCCTGATCGTTTTGAGAGTATTCAAATTCTTAAAAAATTTGTACAAGACCATCCACAAATTCATATCATTTCTGGTATTTCAACCTATAAGTTTTTCAAAAAAGGAGAACCACTATCACAAACCGCACGAGAAACTGAGAATGGTGATTTTTATGATAGTTACAATACCGCACTTGAAATTGACAAAGAGGGTAATATTGACTTCTATCATAAAGGGAAACTTGTGCCTGGTGCTGAAATCATGCCATATCCTAAATTATTTAAGTTTCTTAATTTTTTGGCTGTAGATTTAGGTGGAATATCTGGTAGCCTTGGATCGGATAAAGAACCAAAAGTTTTTGATGCTGGCAATAAACCAAACCTTGCACCATTAATCTGCTATGAGAGTGTATTCCCTGGTCATGTTGCTGAATTTTGTCGAAAAGGAGCAGAGATTTTATTAGTCATAACCAATGACGGATGGTGGAGAGATACCGACGGATACAAACAGCATATGCATTATGCCTCTTTGAGAGCAATAGAAAATAGAAGAGAAGTATTAAGAAGTGCAAACACTGGCATTACTTGCAGAATTGACAAACTAGGTAACATCCATCAGAAAACTCAATGGTGGAAAAAAGAAGTCATCGACGTGAAAGTTCATTCATTTAATAACATTACATTCTATTCACAATATGGTGATTATATAGGCAGATTTGCCAGCTTTATTGGTGTTTTTTTTATACTTGGTATGATTGTAAAAAAGAAGAGTAAAAATGTCAACTAGTATAAAATATATCGGTCTTATAAATTATGCCAATGCGTTAAATATTCAAGAGCAAACTCATCAAGATGTTTTAAATGGGGCTTCAGATAGTATTATCATGTGTGAGCATCCCCACGTATTCACCTTTGGAAAAAGTGCCAATAAAAATAACCTACTAGTTGATGAAAATCTTTTAACGAAAATTAATGCAACAACCCATCAAATTGATAGAGGAGGTGATATTACATACCATGGTCCAGGCCAGTTAGTTTGCTACCCCATTATCAATTTAAGAAAATGGGGTATTGGTGTTAAAAAATATGTAGAAATACTTGAGGAATCCATCATAAGCACACTTAAACATTTCAATATTGATGCATATCAAATAAGGCATCTAACAGGAATATGGGTAGGAGATAAACCACAAACTCCCAGAAAAATTGGAGCAATTGGAATTCGTATCAAACAAGGTGTTAGTATGCACGGGTTTGCATTAAATATTAATACAAATCTTGACTATTTTAATTACATCAATCCCTGCGGAATAACGGATAAACAAGTGACATCCATTAGTCAAGAAGACATTCAATGTACCCTGAATGAATTTTCTGATAAATTCATAGAAATATTCCTAAAATCTTGGGAATCAATTAAGGAGTAAATAAAAATTCAAAACTTTATTCAAGTTAAACACCAATTTATTGGTGAGGGTAAAAATTGATTAGCTCTTGAAAAAGGCTTACTACCAAAAAAACCAGCCTTTCCCCCTGCATAAATCTCAGCTGCTGGATGGGCGGATTCAATAATAAGATGCTTACTTTCATCAATTAATTCCTTCTTTTTTCGAGCATAGTTTCCCCAAAGTATAAAAACAACTTTTTCTTGATGTTCTGAAATGGTTTGAATAACCTTATTTGTAAAGATTTCCCAACCAACACCTTGATGACTTGACGGTTTCTTTTCCTCCACTGTCAAGATAGAATTTAATAAAAAAACTCCTTGCTCTGCCCAACTGGTCAGTTCGCCATGATTGGGTATTTCACACCCAATATCTTCATTTAATTCCCTAAAAATATTTTTCAAGGAAGGCGGTATTTTAGCTCCTTTTTTTACGGAAAAACATAAACCATGAGCTTGACCTAATCCATGATAGGGGTCTTGGCCAATAATGACCACTTTTATTTGTTTAAGTGAAGTAACCTTGAAAGTATGGAAAACATCTTTTTCTGGAGGATATATTGTTAATCCTAACTTATTTTGTTGCTTTAAGAATTGTTGAATTTTTAAAAAATTAGGGCTTAAAATATCTTCCAAAAATATCGTCTTCCATGAAGATGGAAATAAATCTTTCATTGGGAACCTCTTAATTTGAGTTCAGTATGATAAGGACTATTTGGGATTACATATTTTTTGTACATCCAAACGGCAGAACCTATGAAAAACGTCACAAATAGAAAAAGAATCAATAATTTTACGACCTTATTTTTCATGAAATTTTACCAATAAAATCATTCACCTAGGTTTACAAAAGCATATTCTTTCCCAAATCTTAGCATTTGTTCTACATACCCTTCCTTACTCACACGGAGATCTATGAAGTTACCTTCATCATCAAATTGCGGTTCTAATTTCGGCTGAACAAATCCACTATATGGAGCTAGATTTAAACTTTCATATCTCGATTTAACCTCTTTATGAATAGCAGGATCTACTTTAACTCCATACCCTTCTACTAAAGCCTCAGCAGCCTCATAATCACCCTCAGACTTTATACGTTGAATTTCTCTTAAAAGATCACCAAATATTTTACGAAGTTTAGCATAGTCATTAACTACAAAATAGGTTTTGTTATCTATAATTTTCTTTTCTATTACTTGATCATCAAGTCCTTTTTCATATGCCCAAGATGCATTTAACTGACGGTTTCTCATGTGGTCTTCTTCTATATTCTCACCCTCTTCTAATCTTCTCAATTGCAGCATCATACCGTTAGCGATATAACTGTCATACTCAGCCATTCCAACATCTATGCTAGGCATCAATCCCAAGTCTACTAATTTTTGATCGTAGATATAATATAAAGCCACTAAATCTGCTCGAGCTTCCTCTAATGTATTACTGTAATTTTTTAGTGTTTCTTTTGGTGTGCCAATGCCATCATTAATTTTACCAGAAGCATGACCAATAACCTCGTGCATGGCAGTATGCATCTTGCTACTTAGTTTGCCGTGTGCTTTAATTCTAGCCCTTACATTTTCGTCAAAGTAAAATTCATTTAATGAACTACTTCCACCTGAAGAATTATATGCTTCTACAATATTTCCAAGACTAATTGACTTACTACCGTGAGTACTTCGTATCCAATTACTATTGGGTAAATTTATACCAATTGGAGTTGCAGGAGCAGCATCTCCAGCCTCCATAGCCGCATTAATAACACGATAGCTGACACCAACAACATTTTCTTTCTTATGCTCCTCCATAATTGAACTGTTGTCTTCAAAATACTGAGCATTCTCACTCAAAACAGCCATTCGTTCAGAAGCTTCTTTATCATTCATTTGGATAACTGCTTCATATGCTCCTTTATAACCAATTGCATCTCCATAAACCTCAATAAATCCTACAATGAAATCAATATCTCCCTCAGTACTTCTAAGCCAATTAATATTGGTTGCATCCCACTGTTTTAAATCTCCTGTTTGAAAGTAATCTATGAGCATACCAATATGACTAGCTTGAGCATCATTTTCAGCTACATTTTTCGCTTTTTCTAACCAAAAAATAATCTGATTTATAGCACCTCCATAGAGCCCCCCTGATTTATATACTAAATCCACTAATTGTCCGTCTTGCTTGACTAATCTGGAATTCAAACCATACTCAATTGGGGTTTCTTCTCCAGATACACCCATCGCTCCATAGTGAGAAATAGCCTCATCTTCAGTGACTCCCTCGCCGTAATAATTATTAGCACTAAGAGCAACTTTATCCACACCTTTATCTTTAATTACTTTCTTAGAATCAACCTGAGGATCAAAAATGACAGGCAATAATTTAGAAACCATTTGATCTTTTGTTTCATTTTCTAATGTTAGAGAATCGATGATTGAACTACCCTCAATTAAAGCTGAAAAATATTCTCTTGAGAAGTCAGGAATAAACTTTTTCTCAGCATAATGGTGATGAATCCCATTAGAAAACCAAAATCGCTTAAGGTATACTTCAAAATTCTTCCAACTTTCAGCGTTTCTATCACCATTATAGGTTGTATAAATAGCCTCCAAAACTCGTTTGATTTGAATATTATGTTTATAGTTTTGGGCATAAGTAATTTCCCTTCCACTAAGGGCTGCCTGTGACAAATAATAAACTAACTCTTTCTGTTTAACTGTTAAATTATTAATCCCTGACGCATCATAGTTTAATATTCGTAAATCAGCAAAACGATTAGAGTCTTGTGTTGAAACAACTTTATCACCCTCATTCTGAACCTGACTTGATTTGTTGTTACATGAGAATAAGACACTTGTCAATAAAATTAAAAGAACTGTATTTTTCATAATTTTCAATATTTTATGTTTGCGAATTTAATTATTTTTTGCTTTAGAATCTTATATCACAAGCATTAGATTTGTAGCATATGTTAGAGCTCTTACGCTATGTTTTACCATTATGTACAATCTTTATATTCGGTTACATTTTTATTTTTAGAAGTCATCTCATCTCAAGAAAGATAAATACACCTACTATGGTTTTACCAAAAGATGGATCTTTAGAATGTTTATTAGGTAGATATTTCAAATTCACACATTACAGCCTACTTATTTTTTGTATAACCTTCAGTTTGTTTCCAGACATACAGTTCTACTTAGGTATTTTCGACTTCCTTAATAAAATATCATTACAAATTATCGGACTAATATCACTATTTACAAGTTGCTCATGGATGATTTTAGCACAAGTTATAATGAGGAATTCATGGCGAATAGGAGTTGATAAAAAGAATAAAACAGAACTCATTACTGGTGGATTATTTACCATTTCAAGAAATCCTTTTTTTTGGGACTATTAATATTTTTTATAAGCATTTTCTTATTATCACCTAATATTTTGACTTCATTTTTATTTACGACTCAATTTATTTTAATAAGTATTCAAATAAGTATTGAAGAACACCATCTAACTCATATTCACAATGAAAAATATATAAACTATCAAAAGAGAGTAAAAAGATACCTCGGCAAACAAAAGAATTAGAGTTTTATTGAAAACTTCTTTTCTAATTTTTCGAGATCTTCAAGTACTTTAATATTGAGGGGGATTCCAGTTTTTTTACGTTTTTCTTCTATGTCGAATTCTTTTTCTCCAGGAACATAAACTGATTGATTTTCATCTACTCTATCTGCTGATTTAAAAGAATTTATCCAAATATCCATGCTTGTTTTGAATTCATCTACAGATCGAAAACCATCTACTTCCATTGCACCAATAAAATGACCAAGACCCTTACCTGGCAAATTGGGTAAAAGAGGCAAATAGCTCACAAACGGCGGCACCCATTTACCAAAATTAGCCCCAGACAATACTCCAGACATTATATCAACTAGACTACCTAGTGCATACCCTTTATGACTACCTAATTCCTCCAAACTACCAAGTGATGTTAGCATTCCACCATCTTTTAACTCATCAACATTTTGACTTGTCTTGCCATTCTTATCTATAATCCAACCTTTGGGTATTTCCTTTCCTTCTCTTCGAGCAATTTCAATTTTTCCTCTTGCAACTGATGATGTAGCAAGATCTATCACCAAGGGTTTTTCTTTTTTGGTAGGAAACGCATACGAAATAGGGTTTGTTCCCAACATAGCTTGTTTACTATGAGTTGGTGGGATGAAAGGAGTTGCATTAGTCATTGCCATACCTATCATATCGTATGGCAATGCCTTCATTGCATGGTATCCTGCTATTCCAAAATGATTACTATTTTGAATAGCACCCCATCCACTTCCATATGCTTTGGTACGCTCTATAGCTATATCCATTGCCATAGGAGCAACTACTAACCCTAAACCCGAATCACCATCAATAGTAAATGTTGATTTATTTTCTCTAATTATTTTAACGTCAGGAGACATATTTATCCTTCCAGCCTCCCAGAGATTGACATACCCTACAAGACGAGAAACACCATGACTATCAATACCCCGTAAATCCGCAGAAATTAACACTTCCGAAGCAATTTTAGCATCATCATCTGATGCACCCATAGCAATAAATAATTGAATAGAAAATTTAGTTAGATCTGAACTTGAAATGTACTTCATTTTACTACAAATGTGCATATTTTTAAAGCTGGACTGCATAAGAAATTTAAATTTCATTAAATATGATCTACAAGAACACCTCAAACACTGTTTCAATTATCTCTATATGTTTAATGTCAATTTTTACGTAAAAATGATTTTAATAAATTTTAAAACATTAACTTGCAACCTACATAAACTTTAACAATCTTGAGCATGGCAAAATTTAAACTTAAGCGTCTTTTTTTTATTGTATTTGTAATACCTATCTTATTTATTTCAAATACTGCTGAAGCTACACACATGATGGGAGCTGATATTACGTATCGTTGTATCGATACCTTAAAATTTGAAATTACGCTTAAGTGGTATCGAGATTGCAGGGGTATTTCCTTGAATCGCGGTGGTGCACTTACCATTCGTTGTACTTCGGGTGGTAGCCGAACAGCCACGCTTGCTCTCAAATCTATTCGCGAAATTACACCAGTATGTGCTACCGAACCCTCTCGATGTAACCCTTCCAACACTTTTGGTACGGGCGAAGGAGTAGAGGAACACACCTACACCGGTATTCTTGACTTTAACAGAGCACCATTAAACTCTCTAGCTAACTGCTCTGGGAAAATTGTTATTGGTGGGCAAATCAATGCACGAAATGGTGCCATCACTACAGGCCCTAGCGGTACGATTTACACTGATTGTACCATTGATCTAAACAAGGCACCTTGCAATACTTCTCCTGCTCTTACTTCTGAGCCTATTGCTATTCTTTGCTGTGATCAACCCTTCTACTTCAACAATGGTGCACTAGATACTGCTAACTTTGATTCATTATCATACAGTTGGGCTAATCCACAACGAGCATACAATACGAACACAAACTATAGTGGGCAATTTTCATACTTAAATCCATTTACTGTATACGATCCAAGACCTGGTGGGGGGGCTGCTATTCCAAACGCAAATCCTCCCATTGGATTATATCTTGATCCCTTAACAGGTGACATAGTTTTAACTCCAACCAATTGTAGTGAGGTTACGGTTGCAGTCATTGAAATTACAGAATGGCGTAAAAATGACAAAGGTAAATACGAAGTCATCGGTAAAACTCGACGAGATATGCAATTCATTGTAAAATCATGTCCAGGAAATAAGCCTCCTATTGTCAATGGTCCTTATAACTACGATGTTTGTGAAGGAAATCAACTTTGTTTTAATGTCACAACCAACGACCCAGTATTTGTACCTCCTCCACCTGCACCATTGCCTCCTCCTGATACAGTAACTATCAGCTGGAATAGGGGTATTCCTGGTGCTTCATTTACTGTCACTAATCCAGCTGCACGACTACAAACAGGGCGATTCTGTTGGACTCCCGCTATTGGTCAAGCTAGTCAGTTACCATATACTTTTACTGTTACTGCTCGAGACGATGCATGTCCGCTTAATGCGGTTTCTGTTCGGGCATTCCGTATCAAGGTAAAACCTCGTGCTCAGGCTACGATAGATTTAGATACTATGGATTGTGGATTATACCCTCTTGAAGCCATTCTAGACGATGGTTTTAAAGGAACTCCTTCTTATAATTGGACGATATTAGATTCTAATAAAAATATAGTCTTTAATAAAAAAATAGCTGAATTTAAATCTACGGGTAATTTCTTAAGTACTTTACGTCAAGATACCATAAAATTTAGAAAAGGAGGAAAGTATTTCATTCAACTAGCTCTTAATAATGCTCCTATTAATTGCCCAAGTACATTCTTAGATACGTTAATTGTTCCACCGCTTTTAGAGGCCAACTTATCCATCGGTCCAGATACTTTTGTGTGTGCTGGAACGGATATTCTATTTAAACCATACTTGAGTAACTACACCGATCCTGTTACTTACCAGTGGAGTACCATGGGGGTAACCAATGACGGAAAGTTCCTCAACAATGCTACAACAGATACATCCAACAATAAAGACACTTTTCTGCTTTCAATTCCAAACGTTCAGTACGATACGGCGGTTAGTGTTTTTATAAAAGATGGATCAGGGTGTACCGCTGAAGACACCATTCAAGTCTTCCTAAAATCGAACCCTATTGCAAAACTTCCACCCGACCCTCGAATCTGTTCCTATGACAGTATCAATATAGTACCTAACCTAGACTCTGCATATTGGGTTGACCCAACTCAAGGTGACACATTAGTTCAAGGGGATACATTATTTAAGGAATGGTTCTACAATGGATTACTATTTGACACACAAGATAGTATAACTATAAACAAAAGTGGAACATATGTAATTCGTGTTATAGACAGTCTCAACTGTACCGACAGTGATACATTGTACCTCAATGTTAATGATACAGTCAAGGCCTTTGCGGGCAACGATACTACCCTATGCTTTGCGGACACCATACTGCTTAAAGCTGGAGGCATTGATACCGCTGGTAATTCTAATACTGGACTATACCGCTGGTCGGACATTACCCCTACCAAGCCCTTCCCCATTATTCTGGGAACCAACGACCAATACGACATTGTCGCTTCAGACGATGAAGAATACCGCCTCGAACTATTCATCACACAAGGAGGTATCGAATGTTTCGATGATGACTCCATGAGGGTCTTTGTCAATCCACTGCCCAATATTGTTCTGGGTCCTGACGAATCCGTATGTTGTGATTATGGTGCTATTAACCTTAATTTTAAAGTCAATACTCCCACAGGTAACCCCTCCACTGGATCTTGGAGCTGCACCTCCACTCCGAGTCTTGTTACTAACAATGAATTTGATACCGATGCGGGTTGCGGATTGATTGTCGCACCAATGACTTCTATTGACAAACACGCGGTATACACCTATCAAGAACCTACCACGCTCTGTATCAACAAGGATTCTGTTTTGATTACCATCAATGGGCTGCCTCGTATGATTCTTCAAGATCGCGTATACTGTCAAGATATTGGAGCTATTCGCCTTGATGATGATGTGGTTATCAGTCCATCGAATACCTCGCTGGGTTCTCCTTCTTGGAGATGTTTGGACTCCAACTCTGTCACCAACCGATTTGTGGTTGATATGCTTGAAAACAGAGGATCTCGATTTGCTCCTGACTACTGGGTAAACCTTAGTGAAAGTGTCTACACTATTCAAAATAGCAACACTGACACCATTGTTCTAGAATTTACCTACGTCAATCGTTTTGGATGTAGGGCTAAGGATACTGTCTCTATTGAAGTTTCTAAAGTCCCTAAAATTACATTCTCTTCTCATCGTGATTTATGCTATGATGAAGGTGATGTCTCTTTGAACAACCTTATGGGTGTCAACCTTACCGATGGCATTTGGTCTGTCGTTGATGAGCCTACAGGTTACAGAGATACCAATGACCTAGGTGGAATATCTAACAACTCGATTAACACCTTTAATAGTGTTCCTATGGCAAACGCCAACGTAACTCCTAACTCATGGAGAATTCGGTACACTCATACCGCTACAGGTTGCCCTACTTTCAAGGATACTACCCTACGTATCAATCCTTTACCTAACATCAACCTTACTGCACTTACGCCTAATCGTTTGTGTGAAACTGCTACCGATGTCCCTCTTAATGCCACTCCTGCTGGGGGTACTTGGTCTAGTAATGATCCTACGGCCATTGCCGGTGGAAATAACTTTAGTCCAGGTTCTGCATCTATCGTTGGTAACGGCGATATCATTAAGCTATACTATAGTTATACCGATGCAGCTACAGGTTGTAGCAATAACGATTCTATCCAAGCTCAAGTGGACCCAAAACCCACCATATCACTCCCTACAAATGCGGTATATTGCCGTAATAAAGGAGAAATGGTCATGCCACTTACCCTTCCCATATCGGCTACCAACAATGCTAGTTTGATCTGGATTCCTACCAACGTATATGGCAACAGAGATCGTATCAATGCGGGGGCTATTGATAATATTCAAGGAGAAGGTACAATTACCCTTACCCTACAAAATCAAAAAGCCGATACATTCAGAATTGGTGCCAACGCCGGTGGTCTTGCTTCATGCTCGGACGTCAACGGTTCGTTTGAAATTATCATTAACCCTATTCCTGATGCTTCTATTACCAATAGCAATCCAGAAGATTGTAACCCTGTTACTACTAATCTTGATGTAATATTTAACAATCAAATTGATCCTGCTGCTGCAACTTACTCTTGGAATCTTGGTAACGGAAATACATCAACTAGTGCTTCCAATAGCGTAACGTATACCGACGATGGTCAAGCCAATGTCTCTGTAGTTATTACCTCAGATAAAGGATGCGATACTACCATTACTAGTTCAGTGCTTATCAACCCAATTCCTGTTGCTAGTTTTTTACCCAATCCTAATAACTATACTACTGCGGCTCTACCTCGTTTTATATTCACTAACACCAGTACTGTTGACCCAGTCAATGGTAGTGTTGTTGATCAGTTTGAATGGGACTTTGGTGATCCTAATGCTACAGATGATATATCTAATGAAGAAAATCCATCACATTACTACCCTACTGATACTGCTCAGTACTGTGTGAACCTCAGAGTAACTACCAACAAAGGGTGCTCGGATGAGTTTAGCTCTTGTGTGGTGATTGGTCCTGACTTGATTGTTTTCATACCTAATGCATTTACTCCTAACACTTCTGGCCCCGATCAAAATGAAGGATTTAAAGCTACCATTAGTGGAGAGAAAGCAATGGAACTCATCATATTTGATCGATGGGGAGAAATTATGTTTATCACCAATGACGTCAACGAAAAATGGGATGGTATGTACAAAGGTGAGCCTGCTCAACAAGATGTGTATGCTTACCAACTCAATGTTACCGCTCTTAACGATGAAGTCTATAACTATACCGGTACCATTACACTTATTCGATAAGTGTAATATGAGAAAACAAAAAAAGGAAGTAACTCATTACTTCCTTTTTTTATAAATTGATGTCGTTAAATAAAAAATTAAATCTATCAAGGAAGAAACCCAAAATACTTATTATAACTTCGTATTAGATTGTTGAACCGTGAAAAACGAAAATTTATTAGAAAATAAAGAAATTGTAAGTAAGTACCGACAGCTACTAAGGGTATCAAAGTGGTCAAGGGAAAAAGGTGATATAACTATTATCCGAAAAGCATTTGAGAAAGCTATGGTATCCCATAGCCAAATGCGAAGAAAATCAGGAGAACCATATATATATCACCCAATAGCTGTAGCTAGAATTGCAGCTGAAGAAATTGGATTAGGGACAACATCCATAGTATGTGCACTATTGCACGACGTGGTAGAGGACACAGACGTCACTTTAGAAGAAATAAGTAAAGAATTTGGTCATAAAGAGGCTAACATAATTGATGGTCTAACTAAAATATCAGGCGTTTACGACACTCACTCACCTCAAGCCGAAAATTTCAGAAAAATGTTGTTGACCATGGCTAATGATGTACGGGTCATTCTCATAAAATTGTGTGATAGACTGCATAATATGAGAACACTAGAACACATGAGTGACAAAGGGCAACTTAAAATCGCATCCGAGACTAACTTTATATATGCACCGCTAGCACACCGACTAGGATTATATGCTATCAAAACAGAGTTAGAAGACCTTTCTTTAAAGTACACACAACCAGCTCTCTATCAAGACCTAAAGCATCAATTAAATGCTACTAGAGAACAAAGAAATAGATACATTCGATCATTCATTAAACCTATTAAACTAGAATTAGAAGAACTAGGCATTAAATACGAAATAAAAGGAAGACCTAAATCTATCTATAGTATTTACTCCAAAATGGTTGCAAAAAAATTGGAGTTTGAGGACGTCTATGATCTTTTTGCCATTCGAGTTATCTTGGACAGTGAACCTGAGGATGAAAAAATGGACTGTTGGAATGTCTACTCTATAATAACCAGTATATTTAAACCTAACCCAGAACGTTTAAGAGACTGGATTAGTATACCTAAAAGTAATGGCTATGAGAGTTTACACACAACTGTAATGGGGCCTAGAGGGCAATGGGTAGAGGTACAAATTCGAAGTAAACGAATGGATGCAATCGCTGAGAAAGGATATGCAGCACATTGGAAGTACAAACAGCATAAAAACATCCAAGAATCCAGCAATGGTCTAGACACATGGCTGGAGCAAGTTCGAGAGATTATAGAAAATCCCGAGAGTAACGCACTAGATTTTTTAGATGAATTCAAAATGAATTTGTATGCTAAAGAAGTTTTTGCATTCACCCCAAAAGGGCTCTTAAAAAAACTTCCTAAAGGATCTACCTCACTCGATTTTGCATTTGATATCCACACAGAAGTTGGTGCAAAATGCCTCGGTGCAAAAGTCAATGGAAAATTAGTTCCCTTAAGTTACGAGATTCAAAATGGTGATCAAATCGAAATTCTTACCTCAGCTAAACAAAAACCTAATAAAGACTGGCTAAGCTTTGTGAAGACATCCAAAGCAAAGAACAAAATAAAACAAAGCCTAAAAGATGAAAAAAGAGCTGTTGCTTCCATTGGCAAAGAGTCTTTGGCTCGAAAAATAAGGAATGCGGGGTTTGAATACACGACACAGAACTTAAATAAACTTGTTAGTTTTTTTGATGTTGAAGATGAATTGGAACTAACTTTTAAAATTGGTGCTGGAACGCTAGACAAAGAAAAAATCAAACTACAGGAGATTTTAGTTGAGACAAAATCAGTACACAAACCAGGCACAAATCGTCGTGTAACAAAAACAGAAGAAACAAATCCATCAAAAGAACTTATTATTGGAGATGCATCCATTGATTTTGACTATGTACTTGCTGCTTGTTGTCATCCTATTCCAGGAGATCAAGTTGTAGGTTTTATTACCGTTGGCGGGGAAGTTAAGATTCATCAAACTAACTGTAAAAATGCCCAAAATCTGATGTCCAAATATGGATATCGAATTATTAAAGCTAGATGGGCTAATCAAACAATTTCTTCTGAATATTTTGAAGCAACGGTAGAAATATCAGGCATTGATTCGCTAGGTCTTGTAAGTAAAGTTACTGACATTATTTCCAAACAGTTGAAAGTAAACATGAAATCCATCAGTTTTGAATCATTGGATGGAACATTTATAGGAAATTTAAAAGTAAATGTATCTGATAAATATCACTTAGAACAATTAATGAATGAATTGAGTGGGATAGACCAATATATTAAAGTAAGCAGAGTCACTTTAGAAAACGACTCTAACTAAAACAAGATGGAAGATTTAGAAACTATAAAACAAGACGTTAAGCAACTCTTTACAGCCTATTTAGAAAAAAAAGGTCAGCGTAGAACTCCTGAGAGATATGCCATTCTTGATGAAATTTATAGTAATAAGAAACATTTCGATGTGGATACACTTTACATTCAAATGAAAAACAGAAATTATCACGTAAGTAGAGCTACAGTTTACAATACTCTTGATCTTCTACAAGAATGCGGTTTGGTGATCAAACATCAATTTGGACAGAATATGGCTCAATTTGAGCAAGCTTATGGCTATAAACAGCACGATCACATCATATGTAACACATGTAGTAAGGTAATGGAGTTTTGTGATCCTCGTATTCAACATATCACCTCTAAAATGGCTGAATTGCTCAATTTTGAAGTATCGAGACACTCCCTAAATCTCTATGGAAACCCAAAAGTAGATAAACACGGACTATGTATGAACTGTGATAATCAAGTAAAAGTTGTAGATTTAAAATAAATGGTAGACGTATTATTAGGACTCCAATGGGGAGATGAAGGAAAAGGTAAAATTGCAGACTACCTTACCCCAAGATATGATGTAGTTGCACGATTCCAAGGTGGACCTAATGCAGGTCATTCGCTGGAATTTAATGGAATTAAGCATGTATTGAATACAATCCCATCGGGAATCTTTCATGAAAATTGTGTAAATATCATTGGTAATGGTGTCGTTATTGACCCTGTGCTATTTATGGCTGAAATAGATCGTACAGTTGCAGCGGGTGCTGATGTCATGAAGAACCTAAGAATCTCCTATAAAGCACACATCATCATGCCAACACACAAGATTTTGGACGCTGCAAGTGAATGGAGTAAAGGTGATAAAAAAATAGGTAGTACACTACGTGGTATAGGACCAACATATCGAGAAAAAATTGGTCGTGGTGGCCTACGAATTGGTGAGATATTTTCTCCAAACTTTGAACAAAATTATCACGAAAAGAAAAAACGATCGCTCCAACTAGTAGAGCAGTTTGGATTTACTGATTTTGATCTTGCAAGCATGGAAAAAGAATTTTTCTCAGCTGTAGAAAGGCTTCGTAAATTCAAATTTGTAAATAGCGAGTACCTAATTAATGAGCACATTGTGAATAATGATAAAATTCTTGCAGAAGGTGCTCAAGGAAGTATGCTTGATATTGATTTCGGGTCATACCCGTTTGTCACCTCAAGCAATACCACTGTTGGTGGTGTATCTACTGGACTTGGAATAGCTCCCAAGCATATCAATAAAGTCATAGGTATTTTTAAGGCATACTGTACCCGAGTTGGTGGAGGACCTTTTCCCTCTGAGCTTGATAATGAAATTGGACAACGAATTCGTGATGTAGGCAATGAATATGGTGCCACTACTGGTAGACCCAGACGAACTGGTTGGCTTGACTTAGTAGCCCTAAAATATGCCATAATGCTCAGTGGTGTAGATGAACTATGTATGATGAAAGCTGACTGTTTAAGTGGTTTTGACGAAGTATTAGTTGGCACTAGTTATAAGGGTGATTTAATGCAAACCAATGAAGTACCTTTTGATTTGAATGCAGATAATTTCAAGTCTCAATACGAATCTCATCCTGGTTGGCAAGAAGATATCACACAGATCAAGGAACATTCAATACTTCCAAAAACTTTTAAAGATTACATTCAATCAATAGAACAACAAATCAATACACCAATTAGCATCATATCTGTTGGTCCTGGTAGAGATCAGACCATTAAAAAATAAAAAATGAACGCATTTATATTTCCTGGACAAGGAGCCCAATTTGTAGGAATGGGACATGAACTTTATAACTCAAATAACAAAGCCAAGCTTCTGTTTGATAAAGCAAATGAAGTATTAGGGTTTGAAATTACTAAAGAAATGTTTGAAGGAACTGCAGAAGGACTAAAGCAAACTAATATTACTCAACCTGCTGTATTTCTTCACTCTGTTATCTTAGCCAAAACACTTCCTGATTTTAAACCAGATATAGTAGCGGGACACAGTTTGGGAGAATTATCCGCATTGGTTGCAAATAACACATTAGGCTTTGAAGACGGACTAAGGTTAGTTGCCATTCGTGCTCAAGCCATGCAAAAAGCTTGCGAAATAAATCCAAGTACCATGGCTGCAATCATTGGTCTAGAGGATCAAATCATTGAAGAAGTATGTCAACAAATTGACGAAATTGTTGTTGCAGCAAACTATAACTGCCCTGGTCAACTGGTAATATCCGGTACCAATGCAGGCATAGATAAAGCATGTGAAATATTGACCGATAAAGGAGCTAGAAGAGCCTTAAAACTACCTGTTGGTGGTGCATTTCACTCTCCACTAATGGAGCCCGCAAGAGAAGAATTGGCTAAAGCCATTGAAGCGACCCAATTCAATACCCCCTCCTGCCCCATTTATCAAAATGTGAGTTCTACTGCTGAAACAGATATTGAACGTATTAAGAGTAACCTTATAGCTCAACTGACTGCTCCCGTTAAATGGACGCAGTCCGTAGAAAATATGATTGCTTCTGGTGCCACTACATTTACAGAGGTAGGTCCAGGCAAAGCCTTACAAGGCATGCTCATCAAGATCAACAAAGAAGTAGAACGAGGAGGAATTAGCTAGGTTAGTTATTTTTTTAATAATAATATATTCTTCCATTCAAAATTTGACGCAAAAATTACTTATAGTTTTTTTTACCATAAGCAATTTATTTATATTTGCTCTTGTAACTTAAAAAATTTACGTCAAATAAATAATTGTTGTTTATTTTAAAAGGTCTATCACTGAGTATTTAAGATGTTACTCAATATGCTCGTAGGTTTTGTAGACATCATAGTTAATAAAACATACAGAACAATAGACCTCAACAAATTTATATTTTAACACTTTAGCTATTTCAACCCAAAATGTATAATCGATTTTTAGCATATCTTCTTATCTTTTTATCAGTGAGTTCGTGTGATGATAAACCACCAGAAACAGACCTACTTCCTACTAATCTTCAAACAATAATCACTCAATCAGAAACAGTCGAAGGATTAGTTAACCTGAACGCTTCAGCTGATGGCGAAAATTATTTTACTATATATTTTGAGGATGGTGAAGAAAGTGAAAAAGTTGAAGATGTACAGGGAAAAGCTAGTCATACCTTCAGAAATTCTGGCACTTATACGATTCGAGTAAGAGCACACATCACACCAGACAAATATATACAAAAAATAGAGACCGTTCGTGTTGATATGGAGTCTAAGACCGACGAAAATGGCATCCCTCTCTATGGATATACTACTCCAACAAATTATGATGGTTATAATTTGGTTTGGAGTGACGAATTTGAAGGGGAAGCATTGAATGATAATGATTGGAATTTTGAAATAGGAACTGGAAGTAATGGATGGGGAAACAATGAATCTCAATACTATCTAAAAGACAATACAATAGTTAGAGATGGTTTTTTAACAATAACAGCCCGACAACAAATTTACGATACAAGAAACTATACTTCTTCACGTATAACCACTCAAAACAAACGATCATTTCAATATGGAAGAGTTGATATTCGAGCAGCACTTCCAAAAGGTCAAGGTATTTGGCCAGCATTGTGGATGCTAGGAGATAATATTACATCTGTCTCATGGCCTAACTGCGGCGAAATTGATATCATGGAGCTTGTGGGTGGCACAAAACCTGGGAATTCAGACCGAGTTGTGCATGGAACTCTACATTGGGGAATAAATGACGATCACGCTGAATATGGAAATAGTAACACACTTTCGGGCAGTGATTTCTCAGAAGAATTTCACGTATTTTCAATCATCTGGGATGATAAAAACATTCGTTGGTATCGCGATGATATTCTTTATTCTACCGTCGATATTTCACCATCTAGAATGTCTGCATTCCATGAAAAATTCTTTGTTATCTTCAATATTGCCGTTGGAGGTAATTGGCCAGGATATCCTGATGCAACAACTAAATTCCCACAGCGAATGCATGTTGACTACATCCGTATATTTCAAGAAAAATAAATATAGCTTTATAGATTGATGTTTTCGGTTAACCCTCCTACACTGATCATATAGTCACCAGGCTCTGTAACCCATTGGTTATTGCTATTTACAAAAGCTAATTCATCTCTTTCAATTACAAATTCAAGCTTAATAGTCTCACCAGCTTTGATCATTTGTTTATTAAAAGCTCTTAGTCTCTTTACAGAGGGCGTTATTCTTGCATATAAATCTGACACAAATACTAAAACTGACTCCTTACCATCACGCAGCCCTGTATTTTTGACATTTACAGAAATAGTTATTGATTCATTATTATCTTTATTAACTATCAAATCTGAGTATTCAAAATCTGTATAACTCAAGCCGTGCCCAAACTCATACTCGGGATCAAAAGCTTCTAATCCGAAATCTATATTTAACTGATCAGTATACTTATGATCATATAATATTAATGAATTTGTATGTTTTGGATAGGTAATGGGCAGTTTGCCGCTTGGATTAATTTCTCCAGACAAAACATCTGCTAATGCATCCGAACCATTTTCTGAAGGCTGATATGCTAAAACTATAGACTCACACAATGGTTCAATTTCATGAATGACACGAGCTCTATTTTCAACAAGAACCAATACGATTGGCTTACCCAATTTTGCTAACCCTTTAACATATTCTACCTGAGCTCTTTCAAGATTTAAAGAATGAATATCACCAGGCTTTTCAGTAGAAGGAAACTCACCCATACATGCTATAATTAAATCTGAATTTTGAGCTTTATTGTAAGCTATTTTTTCTTGAATGAGTGTATCTATATCACAACCTTGTTCAAAGGTAACATCAGTGAAATTTGCCTGTATTGCACCTAAAATCGTATTTTTAGTTGTGTCATTCCATTGTTCATCTGTACCCTGCCATGTTCTACCCCACGAACCATTAATCATAGTTAAAGAATTAGCCATAGGTCCTGTAACAAATACTTTTTTGTCTGCTGAAATAGGTAGAACTCCATTAGAATTTTTTAGCAGTGTAATTGCTTCTGCTGCAATTTGATAACTATGATTTACAAAACTATCTGAGGCCACCAATGGGTACTTATGATTATCTGGAGTAAAAGGATCCTCAAATAATCCTAAACGTTGCTTCATAACTAGGATTCTTCGAACCGACTCATCAATTCTTGACATGGGAACTTCCCCCTCATTAACCAATTCCAACAATAAATCAGAAAATTCGTAATCATTGGGAACCATACTCATATCAATACCCGCATTAATTGCCATTTTAACCGCTTCCTTCAAGGTTGGAGCAACTTTATGAAATTGATGAAGTTTGATAATATCTTCCCAATCCGTTACTGCAACACCATCAAACTTAAGCTCTGTTCGAAGTAAGTCAGTCAAAATGCGTTTATCGGCATGTACAGGAATTCCATTAACATCACCTGAGTTGATCATTACACTCAATGAACCCGCATCAATTGCTGCCTCAAAAGTAGGTAAGAAATATTCCCTCAATTGAGTCTCAGGAATATATGCTGTTGTTCTATCCTTGCCAGTAAATGACCAACTGTAACCTAAGAAGTGTTTCATACAACTAGCCACACGATATGGGTCAGAAGCGTCATCTCCCTGATATCCTTCTATAGTGGCAACCCCCATTTTTTTGCAGAGATATACATCTTCACCATACGTTTCAAAAACTCTACTCCAAAGAGGCTGACGAGCTACATCTAAAACTGGAGAAAAATTCCAAGGAATTCCTGATGCTCGAGTTTCATATGCTGTCATTGCAGCAGCTTGCCTAGCCATATCAGGATTAAATGTAGCTGCCTGAGCCAATGGCTGCGGAAATAATGTTCCTCCAAGTAAATAATTTGCTCCATGAATTGCATCTATCCCGTAAATAATGGGAACACCGTGATTGGTTTCTGTTGTAGCAATCGACTGAATCGTTCTTACAATATCATTCCAATGCTCAAGGGTGTAAGCATGTCCACCAACATTTAATATACTTCCAATTCCATAGTCGACAATTGCTTTACGCAATTTAGCTGAATCTAGTTCGTGTGGTTCTTTTAAATTAAATACCTCGCCTACAGAAATTACATCCAAATTCAATTGTGTCATCTGTCCAACTTTTTCCTTGACAGACATTTTACTAATTATCTCGTCAATATTGACCGATGATTGATGTTTAGGTTGACTACAAGCTACTAAAATTGTTGCAGTAAAGAAAAGGTATAAATAATTTGAGAAAAATTTCATTAAAGTATATTTTAAAATTAGGAAAAGTAAATAAACGTAGCAATTACAATAACACAGATTGCTAACCCTGTTACTGTAGCATATTTCCATGGTTGAATATCAACTTGTTCTGTATATTTTTGATTGTATTCTATGTCACGTGGGTAAAGTTTACCTATAGCAAGCATAATAACTACATTTAGTAAAAATAAGATAGCCATAACATGTAAGAAGTGCGGATAATTCTCTGGACCAACCACATAAGGCTTGATAATAAACTGGCTAATGATGTAAAAAACTGATCCTGAAATGATACCAATTTTTGCAGCGATTGCAGGAACGCTTTTGGTCATATACCCAACAACAATAATTGTGAGAATAGGAATACTATAGATTCCGTTAACTTCTTGAAGATAAGCAAACAAACCATCTGATGCATAAATTAAAAGCGGAGCAATACACATCGATACAACAGCCAAGACAGTCCCAAATTTCTTACCAGCCTTTACCGTAGTTTTTTCATCAGCGTCCTTGTTAATATACTCCTTGTAAATGCCTAAACCAAAAAGTGTCACAGAGCTATTTAGTGCAGAGTTGAATGAGCTTAAAATAGCACCAAATAAAACTGCAGCAAAAAAACCAACTAAGACAACTGGAAGCACATTCTTTACCAATAATGGATACGCTTCATCTGGATTGGTCAACGAGTCACCAAACATATGAAAAGCAATAATCCCTGGCAGAACAACGATAAGAGGTCCTAATATTTTTAAAACTGCAGCATAAAGAAGTCCTTTTTGACCTTCCTTTAGGTTTTGAGCACCTAATGCTCGTTGAATAATTGCTTGGTTAGTTCCCCAATAAAACAATTGGACTAACATCATTCCTGTAAAAATAGTCCCAAATGGAATTGATGAATCTGAGGAACCAATCGAGTTAAACTTATCTGGATGACTTTCTAATAAAACAGAAACTCCTTGAGTAATACTTCCATCTCCAACTGCCAACAATCCAAATACTGGAATCATTAAACCACCAATAAGTAAGCCAACAGCATTGATAGTGTCAGATATAGCTACAGCTTTTAGTCCACCAAAAATTGCATAAATAGAACCTATAATACCTATTGCCCAAACCGTTATCCACAGGGCACCATTTTTAGACATTCCTATTAGAGAAGGCACATCAAACATTGAATTTATAGCTAGTGCTCCTGAGTACAATACAATGGGTAAAAGGATTACAGCATAACCAGTTAAGAAAAGTCCTGAAGCTATCGTCCTTGTAGTTTTGTCATAACGGCGTTCAAGAAACTGAGGTACAGTTGTAATTCCACCTTTAAGGTAGCGTGGTAATAAAAAAAATGCTGTAACTACCATTGCAATAGCTGCCAGGGTTTCCCATGCCATAACCAAGACTCCCTCTTTGAAAGCAGCACCATTTAAACCTACAATTTGTTCTGTAGATAAGTTGGTAAGTAACAAAGACCCTGCAATAACAACACCTGTAAGGCTTCTTCCACCCAAAAAATAACCGTCAGATGTATTTTCATCATTTTTTCTGCTTTTGTAATATGATACAATGGCAACGAAAAATGTGAAAGTAATAAATGAAATTATTTGCATTTTATTTAATTTTTAGTTTTTAGTTATTAATTATATATCGAACACAAAACCATCCTCACGAAGAACTCTGTATCGACTTTCATCAAATTTGAAAAGTTTAGCCGGACGATGAGAGACATTCTCTTGCAATTCATTTAATTGAATTAACAAATCCATACTTAATATTTTTTTTCTAAAATTTGGTTTATCGAATTTTGAATCTAAGAGTGCTTCATATAAATCTTGTAATTCGGATAGAGTGAACTTTTCTGATAAAAGTTCGAACCCTACAGGTCGATACCTAACTCGTCTTTTTAACGTATTAATACCTTTCTGCAAAATACGTTCATGATCAAAAGCTAAGGCAGGTAAATCATCAATATCAAACCATCGAATAGATTTGGCCCAAGAAGAAGCAATAGGTCTATAATTATTACTTCCAACAAGTGAATAGTAACCCACCGTAGCAACACGCCCAGCAGGATGTCGATCCACGCTTCCAAACGTATAAAATTGCTCCATAAAAATATTGCTCAATCCTGTTAAGTTACGCAAAACATCATTTGCAGAATCTTCTAAATTAGCATTCATAGGAACCAATTCACCAGGTAGTGCCCAACTCCCTTTAAAGGGTTCAGCATTTCGTTCAATCAATAAAACTTGAACCTTCCCTTCATTGTAGCCAAACACAACACAATCAACAGACAAACCAAACTTAAGATAGTCTTTGAAGGGTATGTTGTTCTCTGAAAGAAAAAAATGACTAGGTGTATTCAATATATTTGTTTAGCTATTTTAGGTAATTTAAAATTCAAAAATAAACGAAATTTTTACTTATAGTATTTTTTACTTTAAGTTTTTTTTAAAACTATATTTTTATTAAATTTTTTTTTCATACCCACAGTTACGCTCATAAAACACTTTAAAATACTGATATTTTGGGAGTTACATTAATATAATGTTATGTGTAAATCAACCTTATGTTATAGTATTTTTTAAAATAAGATATAGTAATTTTTACTTTAAGTAAATTTATATATATATTAGCACCAATATTTAATCAACTATATACAAAATGAAAAAAAATTACTTATTACTATTATTAATGACTGCAGTAGTATCTACTGCTATTGGTCAAGTAGATTTAAAAGGATCTGTTTGGAAATTAGCTAACGACGGAGGAGCTTTAGGAATTGGTCCGAACAAAGGCGATGTTAGCTGGTTCAATCTTGGGGGTAAGCTTGAAGAAAGAGCTTGTCAATTAGATGATGAGTTCAAATTTAACGCTGACGGTTCGTACGAAAATGATCTTGGTGATGCAACTTGGTTAGAACCATGGCAAGATGTTGAAGAAGGTTGTGGTCCTGCAATTGCTCCATGGGATGGTTCTGCTATTGCTGACTGGGCTTACGATGCTGACAAAGGCGAAATTACTATCAACGGTAAAGGTGCTTTTATTGGTTTGAACAAAGTTTTCAACGGCGGCGAATTAAAAACTCTTACAGATGAAGTTCCTGCTACAATAACTTATCCTGTAGAATTTTCTAACGATGGCAACACAATGACTATCGACTGGGAATTTGAAGCTGGAAAATGGTGGCACTTTGAATTAGAAAGAGAAATTACTCCAGTTGTAGTGGATGAAGCATATCTTAAAGGATCTGTTTGGAAATTAGCTAACGACGGAGGAGCTTTAGGAATTGGTCCGAACAAAGGCGATGTTAGCTGGTTCAATCTTGGGGGTAAGCTTGAAGAAAGAGCTTGTCAATTAGATGATGAGTTCAAATTTAACGCTGACGGTTCGTACGAAAATGATCTTGGTGATGCAACTTGGTTAGAACCATGGCAAGATGTTGAAGAAGGTTGTGGTCCTGCAATTGCTCCATGGGATGGTTCTGCTATTGCTGACTGGGCTTACGATGCTGACAAAGGCGAAATTACTATCAACGGTAAAGGTGCTTTTATTGGTTTGAACAAAGTTTTCAACGGCGGCGAATTAAAAGCTCTTACAGATGAAGTTCCTGCTACAATAACTTATCCTGTAGAATTTTCCACTAGTGGTAAAAAAATGATCATCGACTGGGAGTTTGAAGCCGGAAAATGGTGGCACTTTGAATTAGTTTTGAATAGAAAAGACAACTCAAGTGTAAAAACTTTTGATAAAAACTTATTTAAAGTATATCCTAACCCAGCTAATAATGAAATCACTGTAAGTTCTACTGAGAAATTAAGTAAAGTAACTATTTATGATGTTACTGGTAAAGTGATGTTCACATCATCTGATGTAAACCTTAACTCAACTGTAAATGTGTCTGCGTTTAGCAGAGGTATTTATGTAGTTGAAGTATTGACAGATAACAAAACTTCTGTTAAGCGATTAATTCTTGAATAATTAACTAATCAGTAAATTTCAAAAAAAAGATTTTCATTTCGATGGAAATCTTTTTTTTGAAATTAATTAAAGAGGATTAATGTCATCCATTAGCACATTTTTTTTAACACAAACAACAATCAATGACTTATATAATAAAAATCACATCTAAACCAGTTAATTTACTACTCCTATTTTTTATGTGTATTCCTTTCTTCTTGAGTGCACAAACAGGAACTATCCGTGGTAAGGTAGTTGATGCAAATACAGGACAAGCCCTAATGGGTACAAGTCTTCAAGTAGTTGGCACTAATACTGGTGCAATCACAGACGAAAATGGAGAATTCGCAATTGCAAATCAAAAAACACCTATCAATATAGAAATTACTTACGTAGGATATGATAAAAAAACATTAACCATAACAAACTACAATCCTGTTAAGATTTCACTAAATGAAATTTTAAATCAGTTTGATGAATTAGTAGTTGTTGGATATGGCCGACAAAAAAAGAAAGTATCAACTGGATCTGTTGCTAAAATTGAATCAAAACAACTGGAAGGGATTGCTCTTCCTGACGTTTCTTCTACCATGGAAGGTCAAATGGCAGGAATTATAGTAAACGAATCAAGTGGTCAACCTGGAGCTAGTAAGACCTTGCTAATTAGAGGTGTGAGTACTAATGGAGATAATACTCCTTTATATATCGTTGATGGTGTTCAAGTTGGAAATATTGATAATATTAACCCTAACGATGTGGAGTCTATTGATGTTTTGAAAGATGCTGCTTCTAGTGCTATTTATGGAGCTAGGGCTGCAAATGGTGTTGTAATCATAACGACCAAGAGTGGTAGTGGTTCTGACATAGGAACGTTTACTTATGCTATGAGTTACCTCAACTCAAGACCTTGGAAAGTTCCAGAAATGTTAGGTTCTGAAGATTATGTAATGCTGACAAGAGAAAAATATGAAAATGGTGGTCAGTCAGTTGGTTTAAATCGTTTAGACTTTCCAAAAGTGGGTGATCCTCTCATCCATAACACTAACTGGATGGAAGAAATTTTCAATCCTGCTAAGTTAATCAATCATCGAGTAACCGCATCACTTAAAAACTCATACATTTCATTGGATTATTGGGATCAAAACGGTGTTATTGGTGGTGAAAAATCAAACTACAAAAGATATGCTTTCCGTGTAAACTCTACAAAAGAAATAAAAGACTTCATAACCATAGGAAATAGTCTTTACTTAAATCGAACAGATAATAATAACATTGGAACAAATAATGCTTTTGGAGGTATTCAAAGTGATGCTTTTGCATATGATCCAATAACACCAGTTTATGATCCAGATGCACAATTTGGGTTTGCTCAATCTCCATGGATTCAAAAAGAATATATCAATCCAATGAGCCGAGAGTTTCTAATAAATGGAGATGGAAAAAGCGACCAAATACTTGGTAATATATACTTGCAAATCAATCCAATTGAAGGTCTAACAATTAAAACAGACCTAGGTATTGATGCAAATTGGTATGATTTCAGGTCATTTACTCCAGCATATAAGTTACACCCAACTGCTCAAAACTTAACAAATGATGTATATCAAGGATCTGGGAATTCCCAAGGAATTCAATGGGAAAACACCATAAATTACAACAAAACATTTAAAGAAAAACACAACTTTGATGTTCTATTAGGAACAACATACAGAAATAATCAATTTAGACAAGTTGGTGGATCAACATCTAACATACCAGTTGATGCTGAATTCAACCCCAATTTCCAATATCTAGACGCAGGTGTAGATACACTTGATTTAACCTATGGATCAGCAAATGTTGAATACTATTTAATCAGTACTTTCGGTAGATTGATATATAATTATGACGAAAAATACTTGTTTACAGGTACCATTCGTAGAGACGGTTCTTCAAACTTTGGAGAAAATAATCGTTTTGGTATATTCCCCTCTGCTTCTGCTGGATGGGTGGTTAATAAAGAAGACTTTTTTGACTTAGATCATGTAGATTTCTTGAAGGTTAGAGCATCATGGGGAGTTAATGGTTCAGACCGAATTTCACCCCTTAGCTATGTTACGAGAGTTCAAAATGTATATACATACTCACTAGGCAACACTAATCAGGTATTAAATAATGGAACTGCTCTTGCAGGTCCTCCAAACCCAAATGTTAAATGGGAAGAAAGTGAGCAAATTGACTTTGGAGTAGAAATGTCTTTGTTTAATAATAAGCTCTCTGTAGAACTTGACTGGTATCAAAAAACAACCAAAGACTTATTAATGGAACAGAATATTCCTGGTTATATTGGGGCAACAAATAATCCAATATCAAATCTTGGAGAGATTAGAAATCGAGGAATTGAAGCCTCTCTTGGCTATCAAACACGATTCCGTGCTATTAAAATTAACACTAACCTAAATTACACTCACTTCAAAAATGAAGTTACTAGGGTAGCTGGTGATGCTGGTTTCTTGAATGGTTGGTCATGGCCTGTTCGAAACACACCAATTAGTAGAATGTCTGAAGGATATGCTGTAGGACATTTTATAGGTTACAAAACAGACGGAATTTTCCAAACAGAGGAAGAAATAGACAACCATGTTAACTCTGAGGGTGACTTATTACAACCTAAGGCTGTACCAGGAGATATTAAATTTGTGGATAGAAATGGAGATGGAGAAATTAATTCTGATGATCTTGGAAACATAGGAAACCCATGGCCAAAGCACATTATTGGTTTAAGTTTAAATTTAGAGTACAAAGGTTTTTACTTGAACACAATTCTCAATACGCAGATTGGACATCAAATCTATCGAACATATGAACGTTCAGATATCACTTTTAGTAACTATCAAACATTTTGGTTAGATCGATGGACTGAAGATAACCCGTCTGAGGATATGCCTAGACTAAGTTCAACCGATTTGAATAACAACCAACGTCCTTCAGACTTTTATGTTGAGGATGGAACTTTCCTTCGTCTTAGAAACCTTCAAATAGGTTGGAATGTCCCTAAAGATTGGCTAGCAAAAGCCAAAATTCAAAATCTTAAGGTTTATATGACAGGAACTAACTTACTTACACTAACAAACTATAGAGGTTTTGATCCAGATATAGGTACAAATGGCTGGATACTTGATACGGGTATAGACAAAGGTTTCTACCCAAATAATATTTCAATTGGAGGAGGACTAAACATCACATTTTAATAAAATAATAACATGAATAATTCATTAAAATATATTTTTACAATAAGTGCTTGCACATTGCTATTCTTTTCGTGTAAGAAAGATACACTAGAGGTAGAACCAGTAAATGAGTTTCTATCAAACAACTATTATCAAACTGAAAATCAAATCGGTTCTGCTCTTATTGGTGCATATGACCCTATAGGATGGTCCATGGCATTCGGGCAATGGATTTCACCTACAATGTTTGGTGAAATTCGTTCTGATAATGCTAATGCCGGTGGTGACAACACCAATAATGACCAGCCAGGATGGCAAGAGTTTGACGACTTTACACAAACAAACACAAATACTGTAATTCACCCCATGTATAGAAGAAACTATGTCGGTATAAGCAGAGTGAATACTTTATTAGAATTGTGTAAAGCGGAATCACCTGCTGTAGATGTTTACAAAGCGGAAGCACTCTTCTTGAGAGCATACTATCACTTCGAACTTTTCAAACATTTTGGACCTGTTCCTGTAATCACGGACATGCTAGAACCAGAAAATGTTAATTTTAAACGAAGCACCATGTCTGAATTAATGCAACAAGTAGTTGATGATTGTTCAGCTGCAGCTGCTGTTTTGCCAGTTTCTGCAAAATCTGGTGAAGAAGGTAGAGCTACAAAAGGTGCTGCTTTAGCACTAATGGGCAAGGCATATCTATATTGGGCTGATATAAAAAATGACGATGCTCTTTTATTTGGTAAAGCTGCAGAAGCATTCCAAGAATTAGTTGATTTAGGCATCTATGAATTAGAGGATGATATGAGCACTCTTTTCAGATTTAATGTTCGAAATACAAAAGAATCAGTTTTTGAAATTCAACATAATCCATTATGGTCAAGTGATTGGAGTTGGTATGAAGGTATAGATGGAAACGGTATGATTCAATTATGTGGAATAAGAGGATTATGCTCCAAACATCCAAGATATGAAGCTGGTTGGGGATTCATGATGGTTACACCTAGCCTGTGGAATCATTATCTGTCAGATGATACAGTCAGAAGAGATGTTGCTATTGCCTCTGACGAGGAATTAGCAAAAGAAATAGCTGATTCTATTCTTGATTGCAAAACTATTGTTGACCAAACACAAAGTAACCCTGTTGATTATACGGGATATTGGCAAGAGAAATATCCAAATTATAAAGCCCATGCCGGAACGAATTTAAACGGTGGAAATGAACACTTAACCAAAGCTCAAAACACCCATGTATTCCGATATGCTGACGTATTGTTAATGCTTGCTGAATCTATCCACCGAAGTGGGGGTTCAGATGCAGAAGCCATACAACACATCAATATTGTTCGTGAAAGAGCTGCTGGACCAGGTGATAACACTGGAAGCTACAGAGATGCCTCAACTGTAATGGCTGAAGAAGGATGGAATCTTTTAGATTTAATTTGGTATGAGCGAAGAGCTGAACTTGCTTGTGAGGGAGATCGCTGGTTTGATCTTGTTCGTTCAGGAAGAGCAAATGCTAGTCTTTTTGTTGGAGATGGAGACAAAGAAGGTAATTTCTCAGACAATCAATTGTGGCTACCTCTGGCATTAGAGGAAACTCAATTGGCACCTAATTTAACAACATATCCCGACCAATCTTTATTCCAATAAAAATTAGAGAATAAGATTTCATAAAAAATAACCAAAAACTAAAACTAAAAAGGGGTCTTAACTTTGTTAAGGTCCCTTTTTAGTATGTTCCTCTCTACCATTTCAAAGAAAAAAATTAAGTAAAGTAGGATAGCATAGAAAATTTTTGGACTACTAAAAGAGTATACCTGCTAGTATAGCTATAACTATGTACCAAGGAGATTTGATATTAGTCTTCATCAATAAGAATGATGTCACTAGGATAATAATAACTGGACCAATATTCACAAGATTAGTTCTATCAAGGTTTGTAAAATAAAAACTCCCTTCCTTTATCCAATTAAATCCAACGGGCAAAAACATAAGATAAGCAGCAGCTAATACTAACCCACAGGATGCTGCAATAACTCCAGGTAAAGCCTTTACAACAATAGGGTGAGTATTTATCTGCTTCCAAATCGGATAAACAAAGAATATCAATAAAGCACCAGGCAAAAAAATCCCAACGGTACTTGATAAACTTCCTAAACATTGAAAGAGAACTCCAAAATCTTGTAACGCTACTGCCCCAGTGTAACTAGATATGGTAAAAACTGGACCAGGTATAGCTTGAACCAACCCTACCCCATTAATGAATTGCTCAGAAGTCATATATGCTGCATGACTAACATATTGCTCTAGCATCATTGGAATTAATACATTCCCACCACCAAATACCAAACTTCCAAAACGATAACAATTCTCAAAGAGAAGAATAAAACGATTAGAACTAATCTCGCCTAAAACACCTGCAGTAATGAATATAAACAAAAAAGACAATAAAAACTTCCAGGGAATTTCTACTTTAATGGTATCATTCTTTGGCAAATCACCTTTAAAACCAAAATAAGAAACCAAACCACCAAGTAACAATACAATTGGAAAAATCCAAGGAGTATTCATATTTACAATAGTATCTAGTGGATGTCTTAAGAGAGCTGCAACAATAAAAGCCATAGAAGCAAGAAAATAGCCTTGTTTACTAGAAATAGACTTTTGTATCATTTTAAATCCTGCTACAGCAATAAATGCCACAGCAACAGGAGTAACAAAACGAAGATAGACTAATGCTTGTTCTTCAAAAATTCCAATAAATATTGCAGATAAAGTGAGTAATAAAAATGCGGGTAAAACCCACACTAATAAGGTTAAAAATGCCAAAGAAGGACCTCCGAATTTATATCCAATACTTGTCAATGTTTGAGTAGAAGATGGTCCAGGTAACATTTGAGCCAATGAATATAATTCTAAAAGCTCATCCGTTGTAAGGTATTTTTTTTCTTCAACTAATTTTTTTTGATACAATGCTAAGTGCATAGCAGGTCCACCATAAGCAGTTATAGCAATAAAAAAGACATCTTTTAGAAAGATATATGCTTTTATTTTTTTTACACTATTTGTAGCTTTATTTGCCATTATGTTCAAAGTTAAAAGCTATTTATACAAATCCAAATCAATACTTATTCTATCTATATTTGGATTATTAATACTCAGCAACTGTACAACATTCAATAATGAAAAAATAAAAGCTATACAACAACTCCAAGATACACTTATTTTGAATCAAGAAAACCTATCTATCGATATTCCACTTTTCAAGTACAGAATTGAAGCTATTGAACAGACTCTTCGAAATTATAGGATTAATTATAAAGAGCCCATGAATCAAGATTTAGGACTACAATTAAGTAGATTTAAAGTATTGAAAAAGATATATTTTAAACAAATGGGCGAATACGATTTTTGCTCTAAAGAGCAAAAAGATTTAACCTCTCAAATGAAAAATCTCTTAAGTGACGTTAAATCAAACAGACTTAGTAAAAATGAATTTAAGCAGTACTTTGCTCAAGAGAAAAAAGACATTTTTGAGCTTGTAATAAGATCTGAAAAAATTAAGAAATCGCTCTATGAGATAGAGCCAGAATATATTAAGTTGGAAAAGACCTTGTTATTCAGTTCAGAAGATTAAGCTTCACCAGTTGGCCCAAAATTCATTGGAGGAAACTGAGGTGCACTATCCTGCATTTCAATGGTTCCAAAATTTGCCTCAAACTTATTGATATTGTCATTCAATGCAGCTCTTAAACGTTTTGCATGTTGAGGGCTAAGGACTATTCTACTTTTCACCTTAGCTTTAGGAACACCGGGTAACATTCGAATAAAATCTACAACAAACTCAGAATTAGAATGAGATATTATAGCTAGGTTACTATATATTCCATCAGCCACTTCCTCGGTTAATTCAATATCAATTTTATTTCCTTTGTTTTGATCTGTCATAGTTCAAATCAACGTATTTTTTTGATTAAAATCATCATTTTTCATGTAAATCAAGCATAAAAAAAGGAGCAACATTAACCGTTGCTCCTTCTATATTAACTATTTATTAAAAGTTAGTCAGCTACTTCTGCAGATTCCTCTTCAGAAACATCCTCTTTAGCAGCTTTTAACATATCATATTCTTCTTGAGAACCTACCACTAGATCTTCATACGATCTAAGACCGGTTCCAGCTGGAATAAGGTGTCCAACGATTACATTTTCCTTAAGACCAAGCATTTCATCAACTTTACCTGCAATAGCAGCTTCATTGAGGACTTTAGTAGTCTCTTGGAAAGAAGCAGCAGACATGAAACTGTAAGTACCAAGCGATGCTTTGGTAATACCTTGTAGCAAAGGACCAGATGTAGCAGTTAATGCCTCTCTAACCTCTATCACCTTCATATCTTTACGCTTAAGTGATGAATTCAGATCCCTTAATTTACGTAGTGTTAGGATTTCACCAGCTTTAACTTCATTTGAATCTCCTGGATCAGTCACAACACGCTTATCGTAAAGCAAATCGTTCTGCTCCTTAAATTTAATCTTATCTACAGCAGCCCCTTCAAGGAACATTGTATCTCCAGATTCGATAACCGCAACTTTCTGCATCATCTGCTTGATGATTACCTCAATATGCTTATCATTTATCTTAACCCCTTGTAAACGATATACCTCTTGGATACCATTAACAATATAGTTTTGAACTGCAGAGATACCCTCAATAGATAAAATATCCTGTGGAGTAATCGAACCATCTGACAATGGAGTACCCGCTCTTACAAAGTCACCATCTTGAACCAAAATATGCTTAGATAAAGATATTAAGTACTTCTTAGATATTCCTTCTTTAGATTGGATAGTCACCTCACGGTTACCTCTTTTGATACCTCCATATGTAACCACACCATCAATCTCTGAAACAACAGCAGGATTTGATGGGTTACGTGCTTCAAATAACTCTGTTACACGAGGAAGTCCCCCTGTAATATCACTAGTTTTACCCACAACACGAGGTATTTTAGCTACAATAGTACCGCTGGTTACTTTAGCTCCATTTTCAACAGATAAGTGAGCACCTACTGGAACGTTAAGTTCTTTAAGAACTTCACCTTTCTTACCAATGATATGAATAGCAGGGTTGATTTTCTTATCTCTAGAGTCAGTAATTACCTTCTCTTTATAACCCGTAGCTTCATCCATTTCAACGGTGTATGAAACTCCTTCTTTAAGATCAACAAATTCAACTTTACCATCTAAATCCGATAAGATAACAGCGTTGTATGGATCCCAAGAACATATTTTATCATCTTTCTTGAGTTTTTGTTTTTCTTTAACATACAAGAATGAACCATATGGTACATTATTTACAATTAAAACTTCTTTAGTTTTAGGATCAAGTAATTTAACCTCACCAGAACGCCCAACTACTATACCCACTTCTTCTCCACTTGGATCCTTTCCTGGAACAGTTTTAACCTCATCAAATTCAACTACTGAATTATACTTAGCAGTTAGTTGTGAATCTTGAGCAATGTTCGAAGCAGTACCACCCACGTGGAATGTTCTAAGTGTAAGCTGTGTTCCTGGCTCACCAATTGATTGAGCTGCAATAACACCAACAGCTTCCCCAGCTTGAACTGGACGCCCTGTTGCTAAGTTTCTACCATAACATTTGGCACAAACTCCACGTTTAGACTCACAAGTCATTACAGAACGAATTTCAACAGATTCAATACCTGCTTCTTCAATAAGTTTTGCTTTATCCTCATTAATTTCTTCACCAGCAGCAACCATAATTTCATCGGTTTCTGGGTGATGAATGTCTAACAACGAAGCACGTCCAACAATTCGATCAAAAAGACTATCAATAACTTCATCATTTTCTTTGAGTGTTCTAACTTCAAAACCTCTCAATGTACCACAATCCTCAATAGATACAACAACATCTTGAGCAACATCATGAAGCCTTCTAGTAAGATAACCCGCATCGGCAGTTTTAAGAGCCGTATCCGCAAGACCTTTACGAGCACCGTGAGTAGAAATAAAGTATTCCAAAATTGAAAGCCCTTCTCTAAAGTTAGATAAAATCGGGTTTTCAATAATTTCACCTGTTCCACCAGTACCTAGTTTTTTCTGAGGTTTTGCCATTAAGCCCCTCATTCCACCTAACTGACGAATTTGTTCTTTAGATCCCCTCGCTCCTGAGTCAAGCATCATGTAGATTGGGTTGAATCCTTGATCATCAGTTGCAATATCATGCAATAACGCATCAGCAACCTTTGAGTTGATTCTTGTCCAAATATCAATAACCTGATTGTATCTCTCATTGTTAGTAATGAAACCATTTTCGTAATTGAATGTAATTTCTTCAACTTCCTTACGAGCAGATTCAACTAATTCCTCCTTAGCAGATGGAACTAAAACATGAGATATATTAAATGATAATCCACCTCTAAATGCATAGTAAAAACCTAAACCTTTAATTTCATCTAGGAATTTAGCGGTAGCAGCAACACCTACTTCTTTAATCATCTCTCCAATGATATCTCGAAGTGACTTTTTAGTAAGTAGTGTATTGATAAACCCAATTTGTTCTGGTACATTCTTATTGAATATAACCCGACCAACTGATGTTTCTATAATTTTACTAACGATTTGACCATCTTCTTTTACTCCTGTTTTTACTTTAATTACAGCGTTTAAGTCAGCTCTTCCCTCGTTATATGCAATCTCAACTTCTTCAATACTGTAGAATGTAAGTCCTTCACCTTTAACAACTTCTTTCTTAGTAGACCTTCTCATCTTGGTCATATAATATAGACCTAGAACCATATCCTGAGATGGAACTGCTATAGGAGCTCCATTAGCAGGATTTAAGATGTTGTGAGATGCAAGCATCAAAATCTGTGCTTCCAATACAGCTGCATTTCCAAGTGGAACGTGAACAGCCATTTGATCACCATCAAAATCCGCGTTAAAACCTGTACAAACTAGCGGGTGAAGACGAATAGCCTTACCTTCTACTAGTTTAGGTTGAAAAGCTTGGATACCTAATCTGTGAAGTGTTGGGGCACGATTTAATAGTATTGGATGACCTTTTAATATGTTCTCCAATATTTCCCAAATCACTGGTTCTTTCTTATCAACGATTTTCTTTGCTGATTTTACTGTTTTAACGATCCCACGTTCTATTAGTTTACGAATGATGAATGGCTTGAATAGTTCAGCAGCCATTCCCTTTGGTAAACCACATTCGTGAAGTTTTAAACTAGGACCAACAACAATTACAGAACGTCCAGAGTAATCGACACGTTTACCTAATAAGTTCTGACGGAAACGTCCTTGCTTGCCTTTAAGCATGTCACTTAATGACTTCAATGGTCGATTACCATTAGCCTTAACGGCATTAGCTCTTCGAGTGTTATCCAATAAAGAATCAACTGCTTCTTGAAGCATTCTCTTCTCATTCCTTAATATAACCTCAGGAGCTTTTATCTCCATAAGTCTCTTAAGACGATTATTTCTGATAATTACTCTTCGATATAAATCATTTAAATCAGAAGTAGCAAATCTACCTCCATCAAGTGGTACAAGAGGTCTAAGTTCTGGTGGAATAACAGGAAGCATCTTCATAATCATCCACTCAGGTCTATTCTCACCTGTTTTTGTAGAAGCTCTGAAACCTTCTATCACGTTGAGTCTTTTCAAAGCCTCATTTTTACGTTGTTGAGATGTTTCATTAGCTGCTTGATGTCTCAAACTGAATGATAATTCATCAAGATCTAATCGTGCAAGTAAATCCCATATTGCTTCACCACCCATTTTTGCGATGAACTTATTAGGATCATTATCATCTAAATATTGATTCTCTTTAGGTAAAGAATCTAAGATATCAAGATATTCCTCCTCTGTTAAGAAATCAAGATAGTTAACACCATCTTCTTCTTTTACACCTGATTGAATAACAATATATCGCTCATAATAGACAATCATTTCCAATTTTTTAGAGGGAAGACCTATTAGGTAACCAATCTTATTTGGTAATGATTTAAAGTACCAGATATGTACAATAGGAACAACTAGCTCAATATGACCCATTCGTTCTCTTCGAACTTTCTTTTCAGTAACTTCAACACCACAACGGTCACAAACTATTCCTTTGTATCGAATTCGTTTATATTTACCGCAATGGCACTCGTAATCCTTAACAGGACCAAATATTCTCTCACAGAATAATCCACCCATTTCAGGTTTGTAAGATCTGTAATTTATTGTTTCTGGTTTAGTAACTTCTCCAAATGAACGTTGCAGGACAACTTCTGGTGAGGATAAACCAATTCTAAGTTTTTTAAAATTAGACTTTATTTTTATATCTTTTTTATTTGACATTATTTTCTAATCTGAATTGTTAATTAATCAAAAGTTAACTCAATACCCAAACCTCTCAATTCATGCAACAGAACGTTGAATGATTCTGGGAGACCTGGCTCAACCATATTCTCGCCTTTTACTATCGCTTCATATGCTTTAGCTCTACCGATAATATCATCTGATTTAACCGTAAGTATCTCTCTAAGTATGTTGGCTGCACCAAATGCTTCAAGTGCCCATACTTCCATCTCACCAAAACGCTGACCACCAAACTGAGCTTTTCCACCCAAAGGTTGTTGTGTAATTAATGAGTATGGACCAATAGATCTTGAGTGCATCTTGTCGTCTACCATGTGACCAAGTTTAAGCATGTACATGATACCAACAGTTGTTCTTTGGTGGAAATGCTCACCTGTAAGACCATTATATAATTGAGCAGAACCAAATTGTGGTAACCCTGCTTTCTCAATTTGTTCGTCTATTTCGGCTTCTGATGCACCATCAAAAATAGGTGTACCAAAATTCAAACCAAGTTCACTACCTGCCCAACCAAGAACCGTCTCATAAATCTGACCAAGGTTCATTCGAGAAGGTACACCTAGCGGATTCAAAACAATCTCTACAGGTGTTCCATCTTCTAAATAAGGCATATCCTCTTCAGGAACAATCTTAGCAACAATACCCTTGTTACCGTGACGACCTGCCATTTTATCTCCAACCTTAAGCTTTCGCTTTTTAGCAACATACACCTTAGCAAGTTTTAAAATACCTGTAGGCAATTCATCACCAACACTTATTGTAAACTGCTCTCTTTTGTAGGTTGTTGAGATATCTGTATACTTTGCTTTATAATTGGTTAGTATTTTGCCAATTAACTGATTCTTCTCAGCATCAGTTGTCCAGTTGTTATATGAAACAGTAGAAAAATCAACAGAAGCTAAATTTTTTAAAGTAAACTTAGTTCCTTTGGGAATCACATCCTCATAGTAAACGTTTTGAACTCCTGAGGACGTTTTACCAGACACTACCTTGTATAGTTTTTCTAATAAACTAGCTCTTAATTTATCGAGTTCATCCAAGTGCTCATTTTCTAGCTTTGTAAGCTTAGTTTTATCATCGGCTTTATTAGCTCTGTCTTTTTTACGTCTTACAAATAATTGTTTAGCAACAACAACACCTTCTTTAGATGGGGTTGCTTTCAATGAAGCATCCTTAACATCTCCAGCTTTGTCTCCAAAAATTGCTCTAAGAAGTTTTTCTTCTGGAGATGGTTCAGATTCACCTTTAGGTGTAATCTTACCAATTAAAATATCTCCTTCTTTAATTCTCGCACCAACTCGAATCAAACCATTTTCATCCAAATTCTTAGTAGCTTCCTCACTTACATTTGGAATATCATTGGTTAATTCTTCAATACCTCGCTTAGTATCTCTGACCTCAACATCGTGCTCAGTTACGTGAATAGAAGTGAAGTAATCATCTTTTACCACTTTCTCTGAAATAACAATTGCATCCTCAAAGTTGTATCCTTGCCAAGGCATGAATGCTACTTTTAAGTTTCTACCAAGTGCTAGTTCACCTCCTTGAGTTCCATATCCTTCACTTAGGACTTGACCTTCAACTACTTTATCACCTCGCTCAACAATTGGTCTTAGATTCACAACCATATTCTGATTGGTTCTTCTAAATTTAGTAAGATAATATGTTTTAGTATCTCCAATGAAACTTGCAAGCATGTTGTCATCCGTTAAATCATACTTGATTCTAATTTCATCAGCATCAACGTATTCAACAACTCCCACTCCTTCTGCTACTAATTGAGTTCTGGAGTCTTTAGCTACTTGAGCTTCAAGACCAGTACCAACAATTGGTGCTTCTGGGTTCATAATTGGAACTGCCTGACGTTGCATGTTTGATCCCATAAGTGCACGGTTAGCATCATCATGTTCTAAAAACGGAATTAATGAAGCCGCAATTGAGACAATCTGATTAGGAGCAACGTCCATGTAATCAATCTTACTCTTGTCCTCAATTGGAAAATCCCCTTCAAAACGTGCTTTAACTAAATCATTTTGTAGTACTCCTTTTTTGTTGAAAGGAGAATTTGCTTGAGCAATAATATGCTCATCTTCTTCTTCGGCACTTAAGTATACAACATCCTCTTCAACTTTGACTCTTCCTTTTTCTACCTTTCTGTATGGTGTCTCAATAAAACCAAGATTATTTATCTTAGCATGAACACACAAAGAAGAAATCAAACCAATGTTTGGTCCCTCTGGAGTCTCAATGGTACACAAACGTCCGTAATGAGTATAATGAACGTCCCTTACCTCAAAACCAGCTCTTTCTCTTGAAAGACCACCAGGACCAAGTGCAGACATTCTTCTTTTATGAGTTACCTCTGCTAAAGGATTTGTCTGATCCATGAATTGAGACAATTGGTTTGTACCAAAAAATGAATTAATCACAGATGATAATGTTCGAGCATTCACCAAATCGGTTGGAGTAAATACCTCATTATCGCGAATATTCATTCGTTCACGGATAGTTCTTGCCATACGAGCAAGGCCTACACCAAATTGGTTGTACAGTTGTTCTCCAACTGTACGAACTCTTCTATTACTTAAGTGATCAATATCATCTACATCAGTTCTTGAATTAACTAATTCAATTAAATACTGAATTATTGATATAATATCCTGGTTTGTTAAAACTCGATTATTGTTATCAATATCAAGCTCTAACTTTTTATTGATTCTATATCTACCAACTTCTCCTAAATCGTATCTTTTATCTGAGAAGAATAATCTTTCAATAATTCCTCGTGCAGTTTCTTCATCAGGTGGATCAGTATTTCTAAGTTGACGATAAATGTGCTCTACAGCTTCTTTACCTGAGTTCGAAGTATCCTTTTGTAACGTATTTAAAATGATTTGAAAATCATTTTTATCATCGTTTTCTTTACTTAGAATAATAGTTTTAACACCAGATTCTAATATCTCAGCGAGATGTTCTTCCTCAAGAATAGTATCCCTCTCGATAACTACTTCATTACGCTCAATAGAGACAACTTCACCAGTATCTTCATCTACAAAGTCTTCTATCCATGATCGTAAAACTCTTGCAGCTAATCTTCTTCCAAGAACCTTTTTTAAACCTGTTTTGGTAACCTTAACATCTTCTGCTAGACCAAACAAGTCTAGAATGTCTTTATCAGTTTCATACCCTATAGCTCTCAATAGCGTAGTTACAGGAAACTTCTTTTTACGGTCAATATATGCATACATAACGTTATTAACGTCAGTTGCAAACTCAATCCAACTCCCTTTAAAAGGAATAATTCTTGCAGAATATAACTTGGTACCGTTAGTATGGTATGACTGACCAAAAAATACTCCAGGAGATCGATGAAGTTGAGATACAATTACACGCTCTGCACCATTGATAATGAATGAACCAGTTGGTGACATATATGGTAAAGTTCCCAAATAAACGTCTTGAACCACAGTTTCGAAATCCTCGTGCTCCACATCATTACAGCTAAGCTTTAATTTAGCCTTAAGAGGAACTGCATATGTAAGCCCACGTTCAATACATTCTTGTATAGTGTATCTTGGTGGATCTACAAAGTAGTCTAAGAACTCAAGTACGAATATGTTTCGTGTATCTGTGATAGGAAAGTTCTCACTAAAAACTTTGAACAATCCTTCAAATTTTCTGTCTTCCGAAGATGTCTGTAGTTGGAAAAATTCCTGAAAGGACTTCAACTGAACATCCAAGAAATCTGGGTAATCGATCACTTTAGCAATCTTCCCAAAATTTATTCTTTCGTTATATTTTGATGACAAGGTGTTGTAATTTTTTGGTGTTAATGGAATAGAAAATTATAAAAACGCCAAAAGACCCACTGAAATCAGGGGTCTTTCGGACGTGTTGTTTTTAAAAATTATTTAAGCTCAACTTCAGCTCCTGCTTCTTCTAAGGCTGCTTTAAGTGCATCTGCTTCATCTTTAGAAACATTCTCTTTAATTTCCTTTGGAGCTGAGTCTACTAGTTCTTTCGCTTCTTTAAGTCCAAGACCAGTTAAAGTTTTTACAGCTTTAACTACGTTTAACTTAGAAGCACCTGCAGATTTAAGCAAAACAGTGAATTCTGTTTGTTCTTCACCGCCTCCTGCATCACCACCTGCTGCTGGTCCTGCTGCAACTGCTACTGCCGCTGCCGCTGGCTCAATACCGTACTCATCTTTAAGTACAGTTGCTAATTCGTTTACATCCTTCACTGAAAGATTAACCAATTCTTCTGCTAATTTTTTAATGTCAGCCATTGTTGTTGTTTTTTAATTGTTGTTTTTTAATAATTAATTTTCTCTTTCGGATAAAGCTTTAACTAAGCCAGCAATCGTATTTCCACCAGATTGTAGTGATGAAATAACGTTGTTTGCTGGAGAGCGAAGCAATCCGATAATTTCTCCGACAAGTTCTTCTCTTGTTTTCAAATCAATTAGTGTTCCTAATTGATCGTCTCCAATGAAAATATCCGAGTCGATGTAAGCCCCTTTAAGTAACGGTCTATCACTATTTTTACGGAACTCTTTGATAGCGATAGCAGGTGCTTTTGGGTTGGAAGCAAATAAGAGTGCAGTTGTACCAACTAATGTGTCTTTGAGGTCTCCCCACTCTGTTTCACTCCGCTCAAGAGCTTTGTGAACAAACGTGTTTTTGATAACCTGCATTTTGACTCCATTTTTATGTAGCAACTTCCGTAAGTCGTTATTGGAATTAGCAGATAAATTAGAGCTATCCGTTACATATACGTACTGGTAACCTTTTAAGTTTACTGCTAACTCATCTATAATATTGTTTTTTTCGTTTTTATTCATTGCTGTATTATTAATTGGTTATACAGTTAGTGCTTTAGTATCAACCTTCACCCCAGGGCTCATAGTACTTGATATTGTTACACTTTGAAAATAAGTTCCTTTTGCTGAACTAGGCTTTAATCTATTAAGCGTATCTATAAGCTCTTTAGCGTTATCATAAATCTTGTCTGCCTCAAAAGAAGCTTTCCCAATAGACGTATGAATAATCCCAGTTTTATCAACTTTAAAGTCAATCTTACCTGCTTTAATTTCTGTAACAGCTTTCCCTATATCCATAGTTACTGTCCCACTCTTAGGATTAGGCATTAAGTTTCTAGGTCCTAAAACACGTCCTAATCTACCAATCTTACCCATAACAGCAGGCATAGTAATGATTACATCGATATCTAACCAGCCGCCTTCAATCTTGGTAACAAACTCATCTAAACCAACGAAATCTGCACCAGCTGCTTTTGCTTCCTCTTCTTTGTCAGGGGTAACCAATGCTAGCACACGGACCTCTTTACCAATACCATGTGGTAGTGATGCTGTTCCTCGAACCATTTGATTGGCTTGACGTGGATCTACTCCTAATTTAACATCTAAATCGACAGAAGAGTCAAATTTGGTCTTTGTAATTTTTTTAACTATTTCGCAGGCCTCATTAAGGCTGTAAATAGCGTCTCTGTCATATAAAGACAAAGCTTCTTTTCTTTTCTTTGTAATTTTTCCCATTGTTTGTATTCGATAATATTAATTATCTTCCGGAAACTGTCCGGTGACAGTAATACCCATGCTTCTAGCCGTTCCAGCTACCATTTTCATGGCAGATCCAGTAGTCATCGCATTCAAATCAGACATTTTGTCCTCAGCAATAGCTTTTACTTGATCCCAAGTAACATTGGCTACTTTATCTCTGTTAGGTTCAGCTGAACCACTTTTCTTCTTAGCTGCTTCTAATAATTGAGCAGCTGCAGGAGGAGTTTTAATGATGAAATCAAAAGAGTTGTCCTGATAAACTGTAATAACTACTGGTAATACCTTACCTGCTTTATCTTGTGTTCTTCCATTGAATTGCTTACAGAAATCCATGATATTAACTCCCTTAGCACCAAGTGCTGGACCAACTGGAGGTGCAGGATTTGCTGCCCCACCTCGAACTTGTAATTTTACGAAACCTTTTATTTGCTTTGCCATAAAGCTTATTCTTTTTCTACTTGTATATAATTTAACTCTAATGGCGTTTTCCTACCGAAAATTTTCACCATAACTTTAAGTTTTTTCTTATCCTCATTAACTTCCTCTATAACACCACTAAACCCACTGAATGGGCCATCTGTTACTTTGACAAATTCTCCTACAATGTAAGGATTAATTGCACTTTCACCTTCTTGATTACTCTCATCAACTTGGCCAAAAATTCGATTAACCTCTGTCTGTCTCATTGGAACAGGCTCACCGTCCTGTCCAAGAAAACCAACAACACCGTTCACAGCTCGTATAGTAGGTACTACCTCACCTACTAAATTAGCATGAATGAGGATGTATCCTGGAAAGTAACTCTTCTCTTTAGAAGTCTTTTTACCATTTTTAATCTCATACACCTTTTGTGTAGGGATAAGAATTTCTGGAACATACTTGGTAAGCTTAGCGTACGCCAACTCTGATTCAATGATGGCTTTAACCTTCTTTTCAGAACCACTGATAGCACGTACCACGTACCACTTAAAATCCTCTTGAGTCTTTTCTATTGTATCCATTTTATTGTAAAAGACTGTAAAGAATATCCATGACTCCACCAAAGGCTTTGTCAATTAGTAATATTACCAAAGCAAATAAGATAGATGCAATAAGCACAATTGACGTACTACTTCTTAATTCCTCCCACGATGGCCAAGTCACCTTATTAATTAACTCGTCTGTGGTAGCTTTCCAAATTTCTACTATCTTACTCATATTAAATTCTTGTTGCACGGGTGGAGAGATTCGAACTCCCGACACCTGGTTTTGGAGACCAGTGCTCTGGCCAGCTGAGCTACACCCGTTTGTGCCTTATTATTTATAAATTATATTACTCAATAATTTCAGTAACCTGACCAGCACCTACTGTTCTACCACCCTCACGGATAGCGAATTTCAATCCTTTCTCCATTGCTACTGCATTAATTAATTCAACTGTGATACTTACGTTATCACCAGGCATTACCATTTCTGTACCATCTGGAAGTTTGATTTCCCCAGTAACGTCAGTTGTTCTAAAATAAAACTGTGGACGGTACTTATTAAAGAATGGAGTGTGTCTTCCACCTTCTTCTTTAGAAAGTACATAAATTTCTGCTTTAAATTTAGTGTGAGGCTTCACTGATCCTGGAGCAATGATTACCATTCCTCTTCTAATATCAGTTTTCTCGATTCCTCTTAAAAGGATACCAGCGTTGTCACCAGCTTGTCCTCGATCAAGAAGTTTTCTAAACATCTCAACACCAGTACAAGTTGACTTCAAATCTTCAGCACCCATACCAACGATGTCTACTGAATCTCCAACATTGATAATTCCTCTTTCAATTCTTCCAGTCGCAACTGTTCCTCTTCCAGTAATTGAGAAGACATCCTCAACTGGCATCAAGAATGGTTGGTCAGTCAAACGCGGTGGAACAGGAATCCAAGTGTCAACAGCATTCATTAATTCTTGCACTGTAGCTACCCACTTATCATCTCCATTCAACGCACCAAGAGCAGAACCTTGGATAATTGGAGTATTATCTTCATCAAATTCATAGAAACCTAAAAGTTCTCTGATTTCAATTTCAACTAACTCTAATAATTCCTCATCGTCAACCATATCAACCTTATTCATAAAAACAACTAGTCTAGGTACACCAACTTGTCTTGCAAGAAGGATGTGCTCTTTTGTTTGTGGCATAGGACCATCAGTTGCTGCTACTACTAGAATAGCACCATCCATTTGAGCAGCACCAGTAACCATGTTTTTTACGTAGTCGGCGTGACCAGGACAATCTACGTGAGCGTAGTGTCTTGCATCAGTTTGGTACTCGATGTGAGCAGTATTAATAGTGATACCTCTTTCCTTCTCCTCCGGAGCAGAATCAATAGTACTGAAATCTGTTTTCTCAGCTAATCCTTGACTAGAGAGTACAGAACTAATCGCTGCTGTCAAGGTAGTTTTACCGTGATCTACGTGCCCGATAGTTCCAATGTTTACGTGTTCTTTCGAACGATCAAATGTTGCTTTTGACATGATAAAATTTAATTATTCTTTCTTTCTTTTTTAAATAAATGCGAGCCAACGATGGGAATTGAACCCACGACCTCTTCCTTACCAAGGAAACGCTCTACCCCTGAGCTACGTCGGCTTGTTTTTTTTATTAAACAAACAATGTATCCTGATGGAGCAGAACAATGAGGTGTGATTCATTATCAACACTAACTCAATTTTGTGAAGTTAAACTACACATTACCTCAGAACTTTCGCTCTAAAGCACAGAGCGGGAGACGAGGCTCGAACCCGCGACCTACAGCTTGGAAGGCTGTCGCTCTACCAACTGAGCTACTCCCGCATACATATTATTACCTTTTCTGTTTATATCAGTGGGGAGAGTAGGATTCGAACCTACGTAGCCGAAGCAGCAGATTTACAGTCTGCCCCATTTGACCGCTCTGGTATCTCCCCAGAAAAGAGCCGCCTATTGGACTCGAACCAACGACCGGCTGATTACAAATCAGCTGCTCTACCAACTGAGCTAAGGCGGCAATATGTTAAAAATCAAAGGGTTATATCAAAGAACTTTATACTTTTCTCGACCCTCCTTATTTTAAGGACGGCAAAGGTAAGTATTTTGTTCAATAGAACAAACCCACTACACTAAAAATTAAATATTAATTATAGTTTAGTAAAATTATGGAAATCTCGAGCCTATTTGTGCTCCACTACTTTACCTTTATGACGCTTTATTTGTGTCTTCAATGAATCTACTGCCATATCCGTAGCAGCCTCATATGAGATGGATGTCTCGGTTTGTATAAAACTAGTTTGACGAACATTTATTTTTATCTCAACTGTCTTATTTTCTTTCATTCTTGTGTTCTCTAATTTTAAAAAAACTTGAGCATCAATTATGCCATCATAAAATGTCTCTAGTTTGTTAAGCTTTCTTTCAATAAAATCAATCAGTTTTTTGTCAGCTTTAAAGTGAATTGCTTGAATTTGTGTATTCATATTGTTTGTCTTTATTTTTTCTATTCTGAAAACGGATGTGTATCCTTATATATTTTCTTTAACTGCGAAATATCATTGTGAGCATAAATTTGAGTTGCTGCTAAGCTACTGTGTCCCAACAATTCTTTAATCGAATTCATATCAGCTCCATTCTGTAAAAGATGAGTTGCAAAACTGTGCCTAAGTATATGAGGGCTCTTTTTATCTGAAAATGTCTGATTCAACATTCTTTTGACAACTTGATAAACCCATTTTTCCTTTAATTGATCTCCTTGTTCATCACAAAAAACAAAATCTGAACATATATGATTTAACTCCTTATGGTCTAGAAATCGTTCTAAATGACCAACAATTTCATTACTTAAAGGGACGATTCTTTCTTTCTTTCCCTTACCCATTACTTTGATTTCCTTTCTATCCAATGATAAATTAACTTCTTTTAGCGTAATTAATTCAAAACGTCTCATACCTGTGTGATAAAAACTAGAAAATATGGTAAACTCTAGAGATGATTGATAATCATTCACATTCAACTCATAAGCATCTAGAACTTGATTAATTTCTCGTTCTTTCACATAGCTAGGAATATTTTTTTTGAGTTTTGGTAACTGAATCTCTAATGGAATCTCCTTATTAATTTGATCTGAAACAAATAGAAAATTTGCAAAAGACTTCACTGCACTTACTTTCCTGTGAATAGATCTTTCAGAAATTTCAGCTAAGACTAGACTTCGAACCCATCTGCGTAATGTTTTAGAATCAGGAACATAGCCTGAATTACAATCTTCTGAATAAATTAAATACTGCTTAAGATCAGCAATATATGATTGAACAGTGTGAATCGAATAACCTCGATTCTTTAAAATGTAATCGTAATACTTCTCTAGTATAATCAATGTTGCACCAGTCATTCTGTGCACAATATACAAAAAAAGGAGGAGCTTTCTGCTGAGAAATTACTTTGGGTTATTCAAGAATTGCTTATATCTAGCCTTTATCAACTGCTTTCTGCGTTTGACTGATGGCTTGATAAACTGTTGTCTCTCTCTTAACTCTTTAACGACACCTGTTTTTTCAAACTTCTTCTTGTACTTTTTTAAAGCTTTATCTATCGTGTCGTTTTCTTTTAGATTTATTAATAACATTTTTATAAAAGGACTGCAAATTTAGTGTTTATTTTAAAATACCAACTACTATTTTAAGATATGTCTCGAAATAACCAGCTTTTGTATCTCTGATGTTCCTTCTCCAATAGTGCACAGCTTAGAATCTCGATAAAATTTCTCAACTGGGAAGTCTTTTGTATAACCGTAGCCTCCAAAAATTTGAATTGCCTCTGTACTCACTTGAACTGACACCTCTGATGCATAATACTTAGCCATAGCACTTTCTTTAGTCATTGGTAAGCCTTCATTTTTCAAATGGCAAGATTGATCGATTAGTAATTGAGATGCTTCAATTTGAGTAGCCATATCTGCCAATTTAAAACTGATTGCTTGAAAACTTGAAATTGGTTTACCAAATTGCTCTCGTTCCTTGCTATAATCTAGTGCAGCTCGGTAAGCACCCTTTGCTATTCCCAGAGATAAAGCAGCGATAGAAATTCTTCCACCATCTAGTATTTTCATTGCCTGAATAAAACCTTGCCCCTTCTCACCAAGTAAAGCATTTTCAGGAACAAAACAATCTTCGAATATCATCTCTGCTGTCTCAGATGCTCTCATACCTAACTTGTTCTCTTTTTTACCTCCAGTAAATCCAGGTGTACCTCTATCAATAATAAAAGCTGAAATGCCTCTGCTATCCAACAACTCACCAGTTCTGGCAAGGACAACAGCCACATCGCCAGATATTCCATGAGTAATCCAGTTTTTGGCTCCATTGATAACCCATCCACCATCTACTTTCTTGGCAACGGTTTTCATTCTCATTGCATCACTTCCGGTATTGGGTTCCGTAAGACCCCATGCCCCAATGAATTCACCAGAACTTAGTTTCGGAAGGTATTTTCTTTTTTGCTCCTCATTAGCAAAATATAATATGTGACCAGTACACAATGAATTGTGAGCAGCAGTTGAGAGGCCTATTGAGCCACAAACTTGAGCAATTTCATCAACCACAGCAGAATATTCAAAATATCCAAGTCCTGAACCTCCATACTCTTCTGGAACTAGTATACCCATAAAACCTTGATCACCCATTTGTTTGAATAAATCTCTAGGAAAATGTTGATTTTCATCCCATTCCATAACAAAAGGACGAATATTTTTTTCCGCAAAATCTCTGGCTGCTTGTCTAATTAAAGTTTGTGTTTCTGATTGTTCAAAATTCATTTTATATGGATATTTTTAGTATTTGGTGCAATTATAACATGCTAACAGATTTAGTAAAAATTAGTTTAGGTCTAAATAGGGTAAAAGTCGATTAATTGATTTATTCTTAAAAATGTGCAATGTTCTTAACGTAGCTAATTGTAGAAATCCCCCATGTTGTTCTCTATAATTAACTATTGCTTTCGCCTCTTTATAGGATATATATGGATGCTTTGATAAAGCTTTTACATTAGCTGAGTTGAGTTTGATTCTTTTGATTTGTGTAGTATCTAAATTCAAGTTTGGTAGAATTAATTCTATGGTTTCTATGGTCAACCCGTAGATCTCACTTAATTGAGAAAGGGAATAAAATCCCCCTAGTTTTGATCGAAAGGCAACTATTCTTTTTGCGAAAACAGGACCAATTCCCTTCAACATTTCCAAACTATCTGCTGAACAAGTATTAATTGAAACAACCATTTTTTTTGGTGCTTTATTCAAAACACGATTATTGAATTTCACAATCAATGTATCTGGTAAGGCAATGAATGATCTTATTTTTTGATACTCCTTTTCAGTTAGGGTGTATATTCGAGATAAATCTTTTTTCACACGAAACTTCCCTCCTTTATTTCGGTAGTTAATTATGTTTTTAACTACACTAGAAGACAAACCTTTTTGTATTAATTGCTCTTTGGTATCCATATTTGGATCAAAAAACTCATTCACCTGACATTTGTCTGCTGTAAATTTTTTTTTCTTCTTAGTAAAATTTTCATTCTCAATTGAAGATTCATTGTTAGCCAAAAACTCCTCTAGCAATAGATAATCCTAGATAGATTTATCTGAATAAAAATAATTACGAATATAAAAATGGTAAGCACACACCATTGAAATAATCAAGATTAATGCAAATAAGCCGAGTCTTTCAAAATTTGAAACCTCAAGATATTTTCTTAGTCGCTTTAAAAACTTTCTTGTCAATCAAAGGCAGCTAGAGATTCCGCTTTGTACTCTCCTTGCAATAATTTACCTTTAATATTTTGGAAAGCTTTTATAGTCTCGTCAACGTCTTCTAATGTGTGAACTGCTGTTGGGATTAACCTCAACATAATCATATCTTTTGGAACAACTGGATATACTACAATTGAACAAAAGATGTTGTAATTCTCTCTTAAATCATGCGTTAAGTGAGTTGCCTCTGCAACATTTCCTTTCAGTATAACTGGAGTAACGCATGAAGTAGTCGTACCAATGTTGAAACCCTCTGCTTTTAATCCTCCTTGTAATGCATTTACTATTTTCCAAAGATTTGCTTTGTGCTCAGGTTGAGATCTTAACATTTCCAGACGCTTAAGTGCTCCTTGAACAAAAGTCATCGGCAAAGACTTTGCAAAAATCTGAGATCGCATACTATATCTTAGGTAATTAATAATTACTTGATCACCCGCAATAAAAGCTCCTACACTTGCCATAGACTTAGCGAACGTTGAAAAATAAACATCAATATCTGCTTGGATACCTTGCTCAACTCCTGCACCTTCTCCATTAGGACCTAATGTTCCAAAACCATGTGCGTCGTCAACCATTAGTCTGAACTCAAATTTAGACTTCAAATCAACAACTTCTCGCAATTTACCTTGGTTTCCGCTCATCCCAAATACACCTTCAGTAATTACGAGTATGGCTCCACCTTGTTCCTCGGCCATTTTTGTAGCTCTAATTAACTGCTTTTCAAGATTTTCAATATCGTTATGGGCATACACAAAACGTTTTCCTTGATGAAGTCTTACCCCGTCTATGATGCAAGCGTGAGATTCAGCATCATATACAATGATATCTCTACGATCTACAAGTGCATCAATAGCTGAAAGAATCCCCTGGTACCCAAAATTTAAAAGAATAGCATCTTCTTTTTGTTCAAATTCTGCTAGCTGTCTTTCTAATTCTTCATGATAATCCGTATTTCCAGACATCATACGAGCCCCCATTGGGTATGCACATCCATACGCTGCAGCTGCGTCAGCATCAGCCTTTCGTACATCGGGATGATTACCTAAACCCAAATAATTGTTCAAACTCCAATTCAATACTTCTTTTCCCCTAAAAATCATTCGAGGTGCAAGTTCACCCTCTAATTTTGGGAATGTGTAGTAATGATGTGCTTCATCAGCAAATTGACCTAGTGGACTAGTTTTATTAGCTATTTTATCAAATAAATCCATTGAATGTATCAGTAAATTATTGTTGCAAAGATAACAAGATTAATATTCTAAGGAACAAAGAACACCTCCCATATTGAATAATATTTTTAACACGTTAGAAACATCTTCAAACAAACAAAATGAACCTTATTTAAGATTTACAAGAATTTTGTAGTGAAATATCACTAAATTTGCAAGCATTTTTGTTGAGAAGCATTTTATACATATCGCTTATTCTTCTAGCATCATCTTGTTCAAACTATCAAAAGATTGTTAAAGATGGTACACCACAAGAAAAACTAGACGCTGCTAGGGAATATTACAAAGTTAAAGATTACCTGAGAGCACAACCACTCTTAGAAGAACTTCTAGGACTCTACTATGGCAGGGTTGAACGAGAAGAAATTTATTATCTCTATGCATACTCCTACTTCGGAAACCATGAGTACTTACTAGCAGGATATCATTTTAATAATTTTGCTGAGACTTATTCTTTAAGCGATAAAAAAGAAGAAGCTGAATACATGACTGCCGTCTGTAAGTTCAAAAAGGCAATGCCACAGGAACTCGACCAGACTCCAACTAAAGATGCTATAAAAAATCTTCAATCGTACATCAACAAATATCCTAACAGTTCGTATGTTGCTGATTGCAACGACAAAATTGATATTCTAAGAGAAAGAATACTTATCAAAGTATATCAAAATGCAAAATTGTACTATGATTTAGGATATTATAAAAGTGCAATGGTAGCTTGTCAAAATGCTATTGATGACTATCCAGACATAAACAATAGAACTAAACTATCCTTTCTAGTTGCTGATGCTGCATATCTATATGCAAAAAACAGTGTTCAGAAAAAACAACCTGAGCGTTACAAAGAAGCACTTCAAAAAGCAGAAGAGTTTGAAAAAGAGTTTGGAAAAACAAATACTTATTCTGCATCACTGAATAAAATTAAAGAAAAAACAAAAGCTGAATTAGCTCAAATTAAAATAGAATAAAACCCTTATCATGACAAATAACGATATAGAAATCCCAAATTCAACAATTACTCGTGACACTAGAGAAATTAGTTTGCCTACTGAAAACTTGTATGAATCTGTTGCAATCATATCAAAAAGAGCAAATCAAATTTCTTCTTCACTCAAAGAGGAACTAGTTGCCAAATTAGATGAATTTGCATCTGATCATGACAACCTTGAAGAAATCTTTGAGAATAGAGAGCAAATTGAAATATCAAAGTATTATGAAGGACTTCCAAAGCCGACTATTGTTGCTATAGAGGAGTTCTTGAGCAAAAAGGTTTATTTCAGAAATCCTGCAAAAGAAGAATCTAAATAAAAAGATACTTCTAGGTATTACTGGGGGAATAGCTGCTTACAAAATAGCATCCCTTATCCGTATACTCATTAAAAGTGGTGCGGAGGTTAAAGTAGTATGCACACCCAATGCACTTGACTTTATAACGCCTCTTACCCTCTCAACACTATCCAAAAAATCTGTATTCAGTAATTTTTTTGTAGAAGAAACAGGAGAATGGGTCAACCATGTGGAATTAGGTAAATGGGCGGATGCTATGATTATAGCACCAGCAACTGCCAATTCTATCTCTAAGATGGCTACAGGCCGATGTGATAACTTGCTTATAGCCACATACCTCTCCGCTAGTTGTCCTATATTTTTTGCACCCGCAATGGATTTAGATATGTATCAACATCCCTCCACAGCAACTAATATTAACCAACTGATTGATTTTGGAAATATCGAGCTTCCCGCCACCTCTGGGGAATTGGCTAGTGGCTTAGTTGGTATGGGTCGGATGTGCGAACCCGAAGGCATTTTCCAAATAGTTACAGACTACTTTGAATTTTCGAATTCACTAGCTGGCAAAAAAATTCTAGTCAATGCTGGACCAACACACGAAAAAATTGATCCTGTCAGATTTATTGGAAACTATAGCTCTGGGAAAATGGGTAAGGCCATTGCTAATACCCTTTCGGAACGTGGTGCAAATGTGGATCTTGTACTAGGTCCTGTTGACACTCAAGGTTTATCCCCTAAAGTTAATGTGACTTCAGTTATATCAGCTCAGGAAATGTATGATGCTTGTAACTCAATTTACCCGAGTTGTGATGCTGGAATCTTAGCAGCTGCAGTAGCAGATTTTACGCCGAATGAATATTCCAATGAAAAGCTTAAAAAAGGCAATGATAATGATTTTGTTTTGTCGATGTCCAGAACAAAAGATGTCCTTGCATCACTAGGAAAATCTAAATTAGACCATCAAGTTTTAATTGGTTTTGCTTTAGAAACCCAGGATGAATTGAATTATGCACAAAAAAAATTGGATAACAAAAATTTAGACTTCATCGTTCTTAACTCGATGAATGATAAAGGTGCAGGATTTGCCAAGGATACAAACAAAGTGACCATAATTGATAAAAATGGTAAAACCCATTATTTTGATACAAAATCTAAAAAAGAAGTATCCAAAGACATTGTCAACCTATTGCAAAACTACTTATGAGATATCTAATATTACTTACTTCCCTAATTATCAATTTATTTATGCATGGTCAGGATTTACAATGTAATATCCAAATCCGTACAGATCGAATACAAGCCACCAACAAAGAGATTTTTACTGATTTACAGAACTCAATAAACCAGTTTATGAATCAACGAAACTGGATTAGCAATAAAGTGCAACCGCAAGAAAAAATCAATTGCAATTTCATTATAAATATTACTGAATTTAATATCGATCAGTTCAAAGCAGAGGTAAATATTACAAGTACTCGACCTATATACGGCACAACCTACAACACATCATTATTTAGTCATTTTGATCAAGATTGGTTTTTTCAATATGCCCAATTTCAAAGTTTAGACTACCAAGAAAACGCCAATGTAATGGCACTTACAACCCTTCTTGCGTTCTATGCTAACATTATTATTGGAGTCGATTTTGACACTTATGCTTTAGAAGGGGGACAGTCTTATTTTAATAAAGCATTACAAATCAGGAACTTGTCACAAAACGTACCTGGTTGGAATCCCAGTGATGGTAGAGGGAATCGAAACAGATATTACATCATTGATCAATTGCTAGACGATCGATTCAGACCATTTAGAGCTGGGTTTTATCAATACCATATGAATGGCCTAGATAAATTCAAAGATGGTAATGATGATGCTCGAAAAGAGATCTATGAATCACTCGAAAAAATAAGATCCATTCAAGAACGAGTTCCAAACTCGGTCACCTTTAAGACATTTTTTAATGCCAAGCGGGAGGAATTAATTAGTATTTTTTCAAAGGCAAATCCAGGGCTAAAAAATAGAGCTATCGATCTTCTGGGTAAGTTGGATCCATCCAACGCTATTAATTATGAAAAAATTAAAGGTTAATTAAGCCTTTCAAGAAGAAAACTCCATAGTAAAACTTTTGATAATCTCTTTGCCTGTTTCTAGTAAAATTATCCCTTCTTTTTCACTAATATCCTTATTATGCGAGACCAAATCTGCTACTCCTTGCCAAGGCTCAATACAAACAAAAGGAGCTCCAGGCTTCGACCAAATGCCCAAATAAGGAAAATCACTAATGTCTACCTTTACTGCATGAGTTGATGATTTATGAACGAGCTTAACCCAATCGGATTTCAAGTCTTGAAAGACCAACGCATCCCGATCAAACGTAAGGTAATTTAAAGGTATTTTATTTCCTTTAATCACATCAACTTTAGAATCTGAAATATAGGGTCCTTCTAATGTATTGGCCTGAACATCTTCATTGTACTCAAATTGAATTTCATATTCATCAATAGCTTTTACATTGAAGGCTGGGTGACCTCCAAAAGATACAGGCATCATCTTTGTGTCTTTATTAATCACCCGAAATGCTTGTTCCAAAGTATTCTCATTCAAAGTATAGGTTATTAAAAGGGTAAAATTAAAAGGATAGCTTTGGTAAGTATCCTGATTTTGTTGTAGAATAAAACAGATAGAATGTTCACTTTGATGCAATACATCAAAGTCTAAATCTCGAGCAAAACCGTGGTGAGACAGATTATACGTGGTGCCCTCGTAAACATATTGATGATCCAATAAACTCCCTACAATTGGGAACAAATTGGGAGCATACCTTTGCCAAATGTGTTCTGCTTGCCATATAAACTCCCTTGCAGCCTTATTCTTAACTGAAGACAATTCTGCACCCTTTCGATTGACGTGCACATCTAAAAATTCATTATGTATTCGAAATCGATTAATCATTCCAAATGCAAATTACGCAAAAGAAAAGGGTTTTATAAAAGGTAATAATTTACATTCGTAGCACAGTTACAACATTTAACTTGGGGGATTAGCTCAGTTGGCTAGAGCGTTTGACTGGCAGTCAAAAGGCCACCGGTTCGAATCCGGTATTCTCCACTAAAACAGCGATTATCTTCAACAAGTTATGACCCCAAAAGTAGTCAAAAAACTAATTTGTGGCAGTCCTGAGGCAGTTAATTTGCCAAAAAATCCGAACTAATTTTCTTATTC